>MKWU01000011.1_pt1 | contig 403194 bp, 364 predicted proteins | sample 809101 | NCBI WGS metagenome assembly MKWU01 (sample SAMN05860141, study PRJNA318959) | sponge metagenome | host: Aplysina aerophoba | place: Slovenia: Piran, Adriatic Sea, Gulf of Piran | collected 2013-05-07 | reverse complement strand
AAACGCGATTCACCCCCCACCGAATCGGCCTTCGCATAAACCGCTCGGCCTCTTCGTCGGTCTACCCGAGGAGGATAGACCGACCCTCAAGGGGGGAGTGGTTGTTGGGGGGCTCTGCAAGGGGAGAATGTTTTGGCGCGATCCATAAGGGGTTTTTCAACAGCCCCTTGTTGTGCGGCTCACATAAAACGCGTACACACCACTCACCGCCCTTGGTTAAGGAATCAGAAATTTGAACCCCATCATATTCGAAATCGGACCGTTCGCGCTGCGCTGGTACGGACTCATGTACGTCACCGCCGTGCTGGCCGGCGTCTGGCTGGTGAGGCGAGAAGTAGCGCGCAAGGGGATGCCCATTACGCCCGATGAGGTGATGAACTTCGGGCTCCTCGTCATGTTCGCAGGCATCCTGGGCGGCAGAATGTATTATGTACTCTTCAATTGGGAATTCTACCAGGACGCCTTATGGGAGGTCTTCGCCATCTGGAAAGGGGGTCTCGCCATACACGGCGGCCTCGTGGGCGGCGTGCTGGCCGGCTATCTGTATCTCAAGAACCACGCCGTATCCACCTGGGAGTTCGCCGACGCGGTGGCGCCCGCCATCATGCTCGGCCAGGTGTTCGGGCGGTTCGGCAACTTCATGAACGGCGACGCGCACGGCGTGCCGACGACGATGCCCTGGGGCGTGGAGTTTCCGATGACATCCATCGCGGGCCGGGAATTCCCCGGACAGGCGACGCACCCCGTGATGATATACGAGCTTCTCCTGAACCTCGTATGGTTCTTCATTTTAAGAAGATTGAGGCTTACGAACCACAAGCCGGGCTTCATCTTCTGCCTCTATTTCGTCCTCTACTCCTTCGGACGCGCCGCGGTGAGCGGCTTTCGGGCGGACAGCCTCTGGTTCGGTCCAATGCGCGCCGCATATCTCGCGAGCGCCGTGCTCATCGTCGTGTTCGGGGCGATCATCGTGCGGTGGCGGATGTGGGAAAGGGAGGGGTAGGGGTCGTAGCCTTCGCTCGTCGTTCGGGCGAAAGCGCTGCCTTCTTCCGATTTGCACTTAAAGTACAAAAGAAACTATATGGCTGTTCAGACAAATTCTTCATTGACCCCAAAACAGGCACAAAGATATAACCAAAGTCATGAGAGCTACATCCATTCTTCATGCCACTGTATTCATTGCTGTGATTATTCTCTTACCAAGCCCCGTCTTGGGAACATCAGCGAAGGATGTCTTTTCTAAAGTCTTCACCTCGGTAGTAGTTGTGCTCGCAATGGATAAACGCGGCGACACAATAGCCCAAGGTAGCGGTGTAGTTGTTGGTGAATATGAAGTCGTCACCAATTGCCATGTGCTGGAAAAAGCAAAAAATTTAATGGTGCGCCAAGCGTCTGACTGGTCTGGTGGCAAGGGTTACCGGATGTCAGCGTTCTTACTTGCGCGTAACGACGAGCGCGACCTGTGCTTGCTGTTCGTAGGCGAATTACCCATACCCCCGGTTGCTCGACCGGCTCGCCTGGGAGCGGCGAAAAAATTGTCAATAGGTGAGGAGGTGTATGCGGTCGGTGCGCCCGCCGGACTGGAATTGTCATTGTCACGTGGGGTCGTATCGCAATTAAGAGGCGTGTTTGGCAAGCGATTTGCGCCCTTGCTTCAGACCGATGCAGCAATCTCTCCGGGTTCGTCAGGTGGCGGACTCTTTAATCAAGCCGGCGAACTGGTGGGAATCACGACTTTCAAGTGGCGGGGTGAGAACTTGAACTTCGCCATACCGTCGGAGTGGGTAAAACAATTACAAACGCAAGGACGAGTAAAGCTAATCAAGGCGAAGGGGAGAGCTACGTGCACCACGAAACCGACATACGAGTGTGTCATGGGCCTTGCTTTGCATGCAGCAAACAGCGAGGAGTTCTTCCCGATTCGCGCCAAGCGATTACAAGATATCGCCGCCGTGCAAATGGAAATTGGGGATATTCAGGGGGCTCAACAGACACTCGCCGCAGCTACGCGTGCTGCTAGCTCAAGAGATGTTTTCATTGGAACTCTGAGCGATATCGAAACATTCGCTAATATATTCATCGCGCAGACCAAAATAGGAGATTTGCAAGCCGCAGACCAAACAGCCATGGCACTTACCAAGGCTGTTAACGCTAGTTCATTTCACAGTCGGGCAAAGGCCTATTTAGCCTCCGCACAGGCGAAAACAGCAAGAATTAGTAATGCAATACAACTTGCCTCACGAATTAAAGGAACGCCCCGCAGTAGAGCACTAGCTGACATAGCCCAAGCACAGGCAGAATCCGGAGACATTGCTACAGCTATGGAAACGGCAATGAGTATCGGTGATGATTCCCACCGAAATAGGGCTTTGCTTATGGTTTCCGATGCCCAAGCGCGAGTGGGCAACTTTGAAGATGCAAGGATAACGGTGAGAGAAATTGGTGATGCGGCGGGCCGTCAAGCTGGATTTTTGCGAATCGCTGGCTGGCAATTGGTAGCTGGTCATATAGAAGCCGCAGAGCGAACGATGATACTTGTCTCTGCTTCAGGCCTATTCGACGGCTGGTTCCATATGCTTTTGTCTACAATCCAAGCGAAGAAAGGTAATTTCACTGCTGCAATCACCATGGCAGATAGTTTGCCCCGTGATCAGAATGGTAGTGCAATCCGCATCGCATTACTCAACGAGATTGCCGTCATGCAGGCCGGAGCGGGGAAAGCGTTGGACGCCAAACGGACTTTGGCCGACGCTCTTAGGATTGCCCACGGTAGGGGTGATGCCAAGGGTCGTACTGTGTTGTTGAGCACTATAGCAGCTGCGCAGTCCAAAGCAGGCTACACAGAAGCCGCCAAGCAGACGTTTGCTCAAGCTATCGTGGCTTTCGAGAACGTCCGTGAAAAGTTTGCTTACTTGAGAGTGGAGATTGCCCAGATGCAGGCTAAAGCCGGTTTTTTCGAGGATGCGGTAAAAACTGCGCTCAGCATTGGTGGCTTGCTCAAAGTAAAGTATCGTGTCGAAGCGTTGGTGACTATTGCGCGGTATCTGGCAGGAAAGCCCCCGCCGCCTTTTTGGGATCCAAGAAGGTCTAATTTTTAATGTTTGTGTCGAGACGCACATAAAATCGGAAATTTTTCAGGTTGAAATGCAATGACCCAGATGGCTCATGACATTCATTGTATTGCGCTAAGGCAACTTGAAACCGCCCTTTGTCTCTATCGTGATGAAAAGGATTACTATTCAGTCATCACATTGGCGGGTGCTGCTGAGGAGGTGTTCGGAAAGCTCCTGAAGGAAGATAATCCCGAGAACGCTTTGGATTCCATTAAGAAAGGTGGGGCGGCGATACACGAGGCGCTTTTTGAAGAAGACATCCCTGAAAAGGAGATTAGCGACAGGGCAAACTGGGTACGGAATTTACTCAAGCATTGGAGTCCGAGTCAGCCTAAAGTTTTTGAGTTCGATGCACCGGAGGAAGCCAAGGACATGCTGTCTCGCGCTATCGACAACTACTTTGTGCTAACTGGTAGTCTCACACGCGCGATGGAGCGGTTCCAAGACATGCATGTTCAAGATAACCCAGAGATTCGACAATGTTTCAATGTAGATGGGGGATCTGATTTATGTCGATAACTGAACAAGATCGTTCTTACATTGTTTGGCAGAACAGAGCATTTTACTTTTACGTCGCTGCACGCGCATGCTTCCATAAAGGTTTTGATCCTCCCGCTGTCTCTCTTTCGCAGCAATGCATTGAACAACTTATGAAAGCGACGCTTATATGGTGGGATTCTTCGTTTAAGCCTAAGAAACTTGGTCACGATCTTGAAAAGATGTCCCAATTAATACAAGTGAAAGTCCAAAATCAAGGCGACTTTAAGGTCCCGGGATATCTTTGTGATGGAAAATATCAATCCCTTTCAAGATATCCTGCACCCGGCGGCCAAGGCTATGGGATTTCCGGTACCCTAATCTCTGGTGTCGATTGCCTTTTCGCCGACCTTGTCGAGATGGTCTCTTTCCAATTCAACAGCGAATTGATTCGTACACTTAAGCAAAAGCGGACACACGAAAACTGGTATTTCGATCTTGAACTACACAATGGGCAGATGGATCGTTTGCGAAAACATGTGCTTCCCCTTCGTTCACAACCCCATGCATAATGAGTTTTATCTCGGACGCGACAATCCATCCTTCATCACTTGAGTTTCACCCTGTGAGACTATTTAAGTTCACTCCCCCCTTGAGGGAGAGTCACAGAGTCCGAACCCTTGGGCGAAGGCCGATGTGGGAGCGGGAGGGGTAGGGGGTTTCAAAAAATTTGCGGATTATCGCCCGCTTATAATTGACCGACTGGACAAATTTGTGGGATATTTTCTTTACCAATAAATGAGACCATGAAAGGAGATGCCGAGGATGCAGGTTTTTGTAGCCTCCAACATCTCTGACCCGGCGCTGGCAAGAATAAAACTGGAACAACTCGATGGGAGGATTGATAAAATAGACGAGCGGTTGCGCATTGTTGAAAACAAGATTAGCAAGGCCATGGGTTGGGGAACGGCGATGTTCCTCTTGTTGGTTGTGATTCAAGTTGTATTGAAGTTTGCAAACATCTCAATTTCCATCGATTAAACCGCAATTCTCGTCAACCGTATCTGAAGCATTTCCCGAGTCGTGGATATAAGTACCTTCGAAATTTCGCATTGAGGAATCACGTACCCATCCTTCGTTCGGAAAACTACAATTCTTCCTGATTCAGTCCCGATTGACGCCCATCCGTGAGTGGTTTTGCTTGCGCCATCATTCCGGCGCATACCGGAATCCATTGTTTTTGACTTTTCGTCTTGGTTATTAGCCTTTTCCCATCCGATCGGAAAGAACATAAAAGGCCGGACCACCTTATCCTCATCGGCTCTGGATTCCGGCATTCGCCGGAATGACGACGATGCAGAACTCAATTGCAGGGACAGGTCGCGACCTGTCCCTACGGGTTCGTTATATTACCGGGATGTTCACAGGGGCGTCGCCTTTCCCCAAGGTTGTCCCTGCGCGGTCAGGCGAAAGCCCTCGGACAGGCACGGGGGCCTGTCCCTACGCCATAAACATTAGTGGGCATATTTCACTCCCCCCTTGAGGGTCTGGCTTCCCGAGGGGAAAGCCAGACAGTGAACTGAGGGCGTAAGCCCGAAAGTGAACTGGTGGGGGGTATGATTCAGAATGGCAATAAAACGCATTTTACCCCCCACCGATTCAGCCTTCGCAAATTTCGCTCGGCTTCATCGACTCCCCCTCAAGGGGGGAGTGAAAATTAGCGCGCTCATTCGATGGGGTTTTTCAACAACCCCCTCAAGGGGGAGTGAATTTGCTTCTGGTCGTCATTCCGGCGAAAGGCGGAATCCAGGGCCGATAAGATGGTTATGATGAGGCATTTCATTTCCTCAATCATTCGCAGGGAGTGCCAGCAAAAAACATAAGGCAAAGCACTTGGATTCCGCGATCCCTCCTTCCTTGATTGGAATCGACTCCGGAGTGAAGTATTGCCGGGACATAATTGTCCGCCGAGGGCAGGGATGCGAAGGAGAAATTGGACAGGTCGCGACCTGTCCCTACGCCCCCTATCCTCTCTCACGGAAACTTTTCACGTTTCGGGCGGGCACAGAGGCCCGCCCCTACGCAATGCGGCAATCCCTCCATTCAAGGAAAATTTTCACCCGATGCCGGGAGATTTATGGAGCGCTCTCGGGTAGAATCGCGCCATTCAATTTCCAACCAATCACTCGATTCAAAGTGGAGAGCAAAGACATGGGAATTCGCATCGTGGATCTGTCGCAGGAGATTTATGACGGGATGCCCGTTTATCCGGGCCACCAGCGGACGGGGGTTTTCCCGAACAAAACGCACGCAGAGACGGCCAAGGCGTATGCGAATTCGCCATCGGGCCATACCTCGACGACGAACTGCCTCGTGATGAGCGACCACGGCCCCACGCACGTGGACGCCTTCTACCACATCGACAAGGACGGGGAGACGATCGACCAGTTGGGCCTCGAGTGGTTCTACAACGAGGCGATCTGCCTTGACCTCTCCAAATTCTGCAACACCGAGGACTGGATGGAGCCTGCGGACCTGGAAGAGGCGTGTGCGAAGGCGGGACTCGAGGTGCCGGAGAAAGGCAGCGTGCTCATCTGGACGGGCCACTACGAGGCGAATTACGGCGGGGATTTTCATACCTGGCTGCACGTCTACCCCGGTCTGAGCGAGGCCGCGACGATATGGCTGGCGGACAGGGGCTGCATCAACGTGGGCATCGATTCGCCGAGCGTGGATTCCTCCCAGGCCTTCCGCGACAAGGGCTACTGGGCGCACAAGGCCTGCCGGGAGCGCAAGGTGCTGAACGTGGAGAACCTGGCGAATCTGAAGGAAGTGGTGAACACGAAGTTCTTCTTCTCGTGCCTGCCGCTCAACATACGGGGCGGAACGGGCTCGCCCGTGCGCGCCGTGGCGATTTATCACGAGTAGGGGGGGGTACAACGAGCAAGGGCGAATTGCAGTGACAACCCTTCCGGGTTGTCACTGCGCCCGTGGTTGTCCGAACCCTGGGGTGTCCCTATTCGTAAGGACAGGTACAGGGGCCTGTCCCTACGTTTCGAAATCGAATCCCTAGTTTTCTTAGCGCTGCCCCTATTAGGGTCGCTCTGGAGCCGCAACCCCGTACGGCCTCTGCCGCGCATTTCCCCGCATTTTCGAGGATTCTTTGCTGCGCCTGCGCGCTATCCTCCAGAAAACCCCTCCAAGAAGGCAGGTGGAGGGGGCAGGGTGGTCGGAGTTGGCGAATCCGCGCAGTCTTCATGAGGAACAAGTGATGGGAAAGGCGATTTCAGGCGTTGATTTCATCAATGCGAAACGGGCGAATTTCTCGCGCTATCCGTACGCCGGCAACGCGGATATGGCGGCGAAGCTCTCAGGCCCCCTCGCTGAAGCGCCAACGGCAATCGCTCCTTCACCAGTCGCGATTGAACTGAAAAATAAGATAAATTCAGATAAATATCGATAAATTCCCGAAAATGTTTATGGATCAACAAATTTCGTATGCGACATATTATTATAATGATATCAGGATATATTAAAGTAACACATTAGATAATTATCGAAATTTATCGAATTAAAAAAGTTATTGGCGACCACGCAATTGCCCGCATTTGCGCGCATCGAAGTCCTCTCCTCGCACGCATCCATCCGGCTGCCCGGCGGGTGGCTCTCCTCCAGAACCAAGGCGCCGCCTCCCGATTGCGCGCTCCGCTTCGAGGGGATATTATCCGGTGCACATCATAGCGGCTCGATAAGGATCCAGGGCTCCGGGGATACCCTTGCCTAGCGGCGCGGCACATCAACAGGGGATGTATATGGACTTCACACTCACTCCCGAACAGGAACAGCTCCAGAAGACGGCGCACGACTTCGCCGCGCAGGAAATACGCCCCGTCGCGGCGGCGCTCGACAGGGAACCCGACCCGATGAAGCGCTTCCCCTGGGAGGTGCTGGAGAAAGCCAGCAAGCTGGGTCTGAGGACCCTGGCGCTTCCCGAGGATATGGGCGGGCCGGGATGCGACACCCTCACGCTGTGCCTCGTGGGCGAGGAACTCGCCTGGGGCGACATGGGCACGGCCATCACCCTCGATCAGGACTGGAAAATCACCCATCTGTTCGAGAAACTGGCGAATGAAGAACAGAAGGCGCGATTCCGGAAATCCTTCCAGGAAGACCACCAGTTTCACCTGGCCGTCGGGATGACGGAGGAAACCGCCGGTTCGGACAACATCATCCCCTACAACAGCCCCGACGCCGGCGTGCGTACGTCCGCCGTGCGCGAGGGCGATGGCTGGATAGCCAACGGGAAGAAGCGTTACATCAGCAACGGGGGGATCGCAAAACTGTGCATCGTCGCCATGCGGACGGACCCGACGAAAGGCGTGGCGGAAGGCATGACGTATTTCATCATCACGCCGGATATGGAAGGTTTCCGCTACGGAAAAATTCACGACAAAATGGGGCAGCGATTGTCCCTGAACGCGGAACTCATTTTTGAGAATTGCAGGATACCGGATGAAAACCGCGTCACGGAAGTGAACCGCGCCATGGAGGCGCGCCGGTTGTTCTTCCCCGGCTCGAACATCGAAGCCGCCGCCACCGTTCTCGGCACCGCCAGAGCGGCCTATGAAGACGCCTTGGCGCACGCCCGGAGCCGGGTTCAGGGGGGCAAGCCGATCATCGAGCATCAGGCGATCGGCTTTATGCTGGCCGATTGTTTCGCCGAGTACGAAGCGAGCAAGCGCTTGCTCCACTACGCCGCTTGGACAATGGGCCAGAAGGGCCTCTATGACCCCAAGATGGGTTTCATGACCAAGTGTTTCGTGTCCGAATCCTCGTACCGGGTCGCAACGCGCGCACTGGAAGTCTGGGGCGGCACCGGTTACATGACGGATGCGCCGATGGAGAAATACCTGAGAGATGTGACCAGTTTCCTGCATTCCGACGGAACGAACCAGGTGATGCGCATTCGTTCCATGAAGTTTTTATAGCGGAGACGAAATGACGAAATTAGCCATACGCGCACTGGAGGCGATACCTCTCAAAGTACCCCTCAAAAAAACTTTTCAAAGCTCGCTCGGTGTGTATACCCACCTCGACGTCGTGGTGGTGCAAATGCATACCGAAGACGGGCCGAGCGGCACGGGTTTCACGATGGGGCTGGGGGGTGAGGGCGGCGTCGCCATGCTGCCTTATATCGAAAAAGAATTGGCGCCACTGGCAATCGGGCAAGACGCCCTGGCCCCCGAAGCGCTTTGGAATCGCATGTGGGCGCCGAACAAGGCGAGGATGCGCGGTGGCTTGGGCTTGTATTCCCTATCCGCGGTGGATATCGCCTGCTGGGATATCGTTGCGAAGTTTGCTGGTCTGCCGCTAAACCGCCTGTTGGGCGGATTTCGCCAACATGTGCCCGTTTACGGGAGCGGAGGCTGGCATACGCTCCCGGATTCAGAACTGCTCGAAGAAGCCCAGGAGGCCGCCTCGCTCGGCATGAGTGGCTATAAACTCAAAATCGGCACGCCGCGCGACCCTGAGCGACTCGATTTCTTAAGAAAAAATATGGGCGATGATTTCATACTCTATTGCGACGCGAACCAGAACTACAACGTGCGCGAGGCGGTGGAGGTTTCATCCATGCTGGCGGAATACGGCGTTGCCTGGTTCGAAGAGCCCGTGCTGGCCGATTGCGTTGATGATCTCGCAGAGGTGGCGGAGAAAAGCATGGTGCCCACCGCAGCGGGTGAAAACGCCTACATGCGCTGGGGATTCCGAGAAATATGCGAGCGGCGGGCGGTGGGTTTTCTGCAGCCCGATGTTTGCCGCTGCGGCGGGGTGACGGAGTTCATCAAAATTGCGCATTTAGCCGATGCCTTCAATATTTCACTGAGCAGTCATCTGGCCCATGAGTTGTCGGTCAGCCTCGTGGGCGCAACGCCCAGGGGCTATATGGTGGAATACATGGAATTCTTCTCGCCGGATGATTTTACGCAAGATTTCACCGTGCGCGATGGGCACATCAATGTCCCCGAAGCGCCCGGCCACGGAGTGGAATTCACACCGGATGCCATAGAGCGCTACCAAGTTTCCTGAATTTCCAAGAATCATTTTGCTAGGAGATAGGCATGAGACTGTTGTCATACGAATACAGAGGGCTTGAGAGAGTCGGCGTGTACGTTGGGGAGAAAATTGCTCACCTGTCGCGTCTTGCTGGCATATTGGGTAAAAAAGAACTTGCTTTCGGCAGTATGATAGAACTCATAAATGCATGGGAAACGCATAGCCCTGCGTTACATGATTTGATTGAACAGGCCGAAGCGAATGCGGGAGATTTGGCGCCCGTCCTCATGGCGCCCGAAGATGTGCATCACATATCCCCGATTCCCCATCCGCCCAAACATGTTCTCTGCATGGGTCTCAATTATCAGGATCATGTAAACGAGGGATTGCAAGCAAAGGATGTGCAAACGGCAAGGGTTGAACTCGACCATCCCATATTCTTCACCAAGGCCCAGAGCACTCTCATCGGACACAATGAAGGCATACCGGCACATCGGGTGACGGAAAAGCTCGATTATGAAGCTGAAATCGCTGTCATCATCGGCAAAAAGGGAAAAAACATACCTCAAGACAAGGCCTACGAACACGTTTTCGGCTATTGCTGCGCTAACGATATCTCAGCGAGAGATATTCAAAGGCGCCACAAGCAGATATTCAAAGGCAAGACCCTCGACGGCACATGTCCGCTTGGGCCATACATCGTCCCCAAAGAGGACTATGGTGACCCGATGAACCAGACCATAAAAAGCTGGGTAAATGGCGAAGCACGCCAGGATTCAAACACGAACATGATGATTCACGATATTCCGTCGATGATCTCGGTACTTTCAGAAGGTTTCACCCTGGAGCCGGGCGATATCTTTTTGACAGGCACGCCTTCAGGCGTAGGCTACGCACGTGCAACGCCTTCGTTTCTCACGCCGGGTGATGTGGTGGAAGTGGAAGTCGGTGGACTCGGCCGACTGCGCAACGAAATTATAGAAGCGGACTAGCTGATTTTGGGCGTTATCCCTGGGAGAATGAGTGATGAGCGAAGAGTTTTACCCACCAGCAATTCGGCGCGGCGATACACAATACGGAGAAGGTTACACGGAAAAACTATTTGGTCGGTTGAATAAACTCGACCCTGACTTCTCCATGATGTTCCAGCGTTTCGTTCACGGGGGGCTGTATGATCGCGATGTTCTCCCACACAAGACGAGAGAGTTTTGTGCTTTGGCGGCGTTATGTGTTACTGGCCGTTTCAACCAGATGCGTTCTCATTTCACGGCTGCGAGAAGCTACGGTGCAACAGACAAAGAAATCATGGAAGTGATTTTCCAGATGTCGCCATATAGCGGTGTTCCCGCCGTCCTGGAAAGCCTCCGGGTGTTTGAGGATTGGTTGGAATCGGGAGGCGCGATGACAGGGTATGGGAAGTAGGCGATGCTTTCACCTTTGGCAAGGGAACGCGGCCTTAAAGGGAGGGTAGCGCTCATCACCGGCGCTGGAGGTGGAATAGGTCGAGGAATCGCTCGATGCCTGGCGGAAGAGGGTGTCCATTTAGCACTAGCCGATATTTCAAAATCCGGTGCTGAGGCAGCAGCGGAAGAAATAAGAAAATTCGACGTGAACATCATTCCATACGTCCTTGATGTGACAGATAAGAGTCAATGCGCAGACATCGTAGATGCAACCAATAATGAAATGGGCAGCTTAGATATTGTGGTCAACAATGCAGGTGTCATAGGCGGAGCAGATTTCAAGCTAGGTATGCCTCTATCCGACATCAATGAAGACGACTGGGATGACACCTATAACGTCAACGTCAAAGGTGTCTTTTTGCTGTGTCAAGCATCGCTTGAAAAGATGAAGGGGAAAGGTTGGGGACGTATCATCAATATTTCCTCGCGAGCTGGACGTGATGGCCGCGAAACCATACCCCATTACAGCGCGAGCAAAGCGGCGGTAATTATTTTTACCCAAGCGCTCGCGCGCGAAGTAGCTCGAGCAGGAATTACGGTGAACGCTGTTTGTCCAGGTCTGATTTGGAGCGCAATGTGGGAACAGTTGGCCGGTCAGTTCAGAAAAAAATTTCCAATTTTCAAAGGAAAAACTGCCAGAGAAGTTTTCGAGCATTTTGTGGAACAAACACCTATGGGAGTCGAGCAATCGACTGAAGATATCGGGCGTGCGGTCGCCTTTTTAGCGAGCGATGATGCGAAAACTATTACGGGCCAAGCTATTCTGGTCGACTCAGGAGCTGTCATGCATTGAATTTGATTTAATGGATTTCAACTGCTTCTCGTTCTAAATCTTAGTTTGACTTGTTTCCGCAGCCTTGTTAGTTTGTTCTATCTATTACAAGTGAGTGACTGGGGTAACACTTGCTTTCATTTACAAAATAAACATGTCAGCAAGTTCCTGGGAGGTGTACCCCATGCGCAAGAAGTACACCATTGTGGTGATACCAAGCAATTCCAGCAAAACCCGCCGCCTCAGTATCACGAGGGCAATGTTGATCCTGTTGGTTTTTGGGCTTTGTTCTCTCGCAGGAACAACGCTTTACCTAGCACAAGAGAGAGTTCATACAGCAAGGCATTTGGCTAAACTCTCCCCTCTGGAAAATCAAAACCAAACACAAAAAGAACTTCTCGAAAAATTCAATGCCAAGCTCCAATCCCTAGACAACAACCTGATACAACTCAAGCAACAAGAAGAAAAACTTCGAATCATGGCCTCGCTGAAACCGGGCAAAGAAAAAGACGACTTGGGAGTAGGAGGTGTCTCAAAAGATGCGCTTCCTGAAGGCCTGGAGAAACTTGCCCCGTCTGAACAAAGATTTATTCGGAGATTAAATCGTCAATTCCAGGACATCGAAAAGCGCACCACCGAACAGGAAAGCGCGTTCAAAGACCTATTGAGAGCGTTCCGCGACAGAAGTATCTTGCTTGCCCACACACCTTCCATATGGCCTGTGAAGGGTTGGCTTTCATCCAGCTTCGGCTACAGGCGCTCTCCATTTACAAATCGACGAGAATTTCATGCTGGAATTGATATCGTCGCAAGGGAAGGAACCTCCATATTCGCCCCAGCAGATGGCGTTGTTATTAGCGATAGAAGAGCGGTAGGTTATGGCAAAATTCTTAAAATTCAGCACATGCAGGGTATCGTTACTTCATTTGCTCACAATAGCGTGCATTTAGTGAAAGTCGGGCAACGCATACGGAGAGGCGACATCATTGCCAAAGTCGGTTCCACAGGCAGGTCCACAGGACCACATCTTCACTATGAAGTCAGAATAAATGGAGTCGCAATCAATCCAAGACTATATATTGTCGAGTAAATAAAATCCCAGCAACCCGCCTGAAGATTCAGCTTTTTCTCCCTAATACAGCATGGTAGTCTATATATGCGCAAAGGTAGCTTGTACGCCTTCATCCCAATGGAGATGTGATTGATGGTCTCAGTTTTTGAATCAAGTTTATCGATGTTCAAATCAGTATTCGGGACAGCGAATGACCGCCAGCTCAAAAAGATGCACCCGTTAGTCGCGGAAATCAATTCTCATGAATCCCATATTCAACGGATGACTGACGAACAGATGCGCGAGGAAACAGAACGCTTTAAAGAGCGGCTCACTTCCGGTGAAATATTGGATAACATTTTACCGGAAGCGTTCGCATTGGTGCGCGAAGCTGGCTGGCGACATCTCCAAATGCGTCATTTCGACGTTCAACTCATTGGAGGCATGATTCTTCACAGCGGAAAAATCGCCGAAATGAAAACCGGGGAAGGAAAAACCCTCGTCGCTACCCTTGCAGCCTATTTAAATGCCTTAGAAGGCAAGGGTGTGCACATCGTTACTGTGAACGATTATCTCGCTAGCCGCGATTCCGAATGGATGGGTCGACTCTTCAGAGCCCTGGGTCTCACTGTCGGGTGTATACAACATGGCATGGATGATGATGCGCGGCGCCGTGCATATGCCTGCGATATTACATACGGCACCAATAATGAGTTCGGGTTCGACTATTTGAGAGACAACATGAAATTCGAGCCTGGTAGCCGTGTCATGCGCGAATTGAATTACGCCATCGTGGATGAAGTTGACAGCATATTGATTGATGAAGCCAGAACTCCTCTCATCATAAGTGGACCGGCTGATGAAGCTACACGAATGTATGGCGTTGTAAACCGTGTGATACGTCCTCTGCTCAAAGAACAACAAGGTGTTGTCGAAAAAGATAATACGGAAGAAGACGATGGATATGTAGAAGGTGGTAAAGATGCCATTAGCAAGAAAAAATACGAATATCTGATCGTCGATGAAAAAAGCCGAACGGTAAATCTAAAAGAAACGGGTGGGCATGAAGCCGAAAAACTCCTGCGCCGTTCCGGCGTCATGGCGAATGACCAAAGTTTGTATGACATGAACAGCATCACGGTGCTGCATCATGTGGAACAGGCGCTAAAGGCGCATGTCCTGTTCACTAACGACGTCGATTATGTAGTGAAGGACAACGAGGTTGTAATCGTCGATGAGTTCACGGGGCGCATGATGCCAGGCCGGCGGTTCAGTGATGGTCTTCATCAAGCACTGGAAGCGAAAGAGGGCGTCAAGATTCAGGAAGAAAATATCACCCTGGCAACCATCACTTTCCAGAATTATTTCAGGCTATACAACAAACTAGCCGGTATGACCGGCACCGCGGATACCGAAGCAGCAGAATTTAATTCTACTTACAAAATTGATGTGGCGGTTGTGCCGACGAATCGCGAATTGATTCGAACAGAATATCCTGATGTGGTCTATCGCACAGAACGAGAAAAAATAGACGCCGTCGTAGACGAGATACTTGAATGCCATAAGAAGGGGCAGCCAGTATTGGTAGGTACTATCAATATAGAGAAAAGCGAAAGGCTCTCCTCAATTCTTAAAAGAAGACGTATTCCTCATCACGTGCTCAACGCAAAAAACCACAGCAAAGAGGCGGAGATTATCGCACAGGCAGGACGCAAGGGAGCTGTTACGATCTCCACCAACATGGCGGGCCGTGGAACAGACATCCTCTTAGGCGGAAACCCTGAGTTTCTCGCATCTGCTAAATCGAATACGAATGATGGTCCTGCCTATGAGGAGGCATTGAAGGAATTCCAGGTATCGTGCCAATCAGAGCATGACGATGTGGTTGTGCTTGGGGGTCTTCATGTGCTGGCTACCGAACGACATGAAAGCCGCCGCATCGACAACCAACTCCGCGGTCGCTCGGGCAGGCAGGGCGATCCTGGAAGTTCGCGGTTCTTTCTTTCTCTCGAAGACGATTTGTTGCGCATTTTTGGCTCCGACAGAATCAAGGGTTTGATGGAAAAACTGGGAATGGAAGAAGGAGTGCCCATTGAGGCAAAAATGGTGACGCGCGCCATAGAGAATGCTCAGAAACGTGTTGAGGCGCATCATTTCGAGATGAGGAAACATCTTCTCGAATATGATGACGTGATGAATAAGCAGCGCGAAGTCATCTATTCGATGCGTCGAGAAATTTTAGAAGGTACTGAAGTACTCGAGCGAATCAGAGAATTTACATCTGGTATTCTTGATGCCATTTTTGATTTGCATTTGCCGGAGTCTGAACATTTTGAAGATTGGGATTTGGAGGCTTTCGCAGGCGCGGTTGAGAGTCAATATGGTATCCATGCTACGGTGGAGGGACAAAAAGTCATATTCTCAACCTCCGAACCCATGGTGGTAGATATCGAAGAGGAATTAAGAGAGGAACTCGTTCAACGAGTTCATAATTTCGTGCAGAATGTTTTAGAGGATAAATACCGCGGCTTTGATTCTGAAACTGTCCTGGAACTCTCCAAACTCATTTATATCCAGATTTTGGATACACAGTGGAAAGATCATCTGACCAACATAGAACAACTCAAAGAGGGAATTGGGCTGAGGGGCTATGCGCAGGTAAACCCCTTGAACGAATACAAGAAAGAAGCTTTTGACATGTTCGGAACTATGACCGAAAGAATTGAAGCAGATACAGTACTCTATATGTATCGCCTCGATATTTCGGATGAGGATGTCGCTCTGGAAGAATCGCGCCATGAACAAGATATGGTATTCTCCCATGCGGACGCGGCGGGATTTGGAGATGCTCCCCCTAGAGAGACAATACAGACATCCACCCCGGTTAAACGAGCCACTCCCAAGGTTGGCCGCAATGAACCATGCCCTTGCGGCAGCGGCAAAAAGTACAAGTTTTGCTGCGGCAGATCATAACGCTTACATCTACATAATTGGCATGTAACAACTAATGTTTCCATTCAGGCGATGGATTCGTTAGCTTGCGTCCAATAGAGAATGAAAAATTTTCTCCAATCGTGAAGGTACAACCATGAAATTCGGCATCATGCTCAGAGGTCAATTCACCTTGGAAGATGATATGCGATCTCGGTTCCATGAATTGATGGAACAAGCAAGAAGGGCCCAAGAATTAGGATTTGTTTCGATTACCAAAGGAAACCACTATAGCGCATATCCACTTCAGGATTTCCAGCAATTACCTTTTCTCGCTCGTATCAGTGCTGAAGCGCCAAAACTGCGTCTTAATGCCGGCATTGTACTCCTGTCTCTCCACAAGCCAATGGATATCGCCGAGCAGTTGGCAACCATTGACGTGATGTCAAACGGGAAGCTCATATTTGGTGCCGGGCTTGGCTATCGTGAAGTGGAATTCAGGGGATTCGGCACAACGCAAAAGGAGAGGGTAAAGCGACTCGAGGAAAACCTGGAGGCCATCAAGCGACTATGGTCAGAAGAGAAAGTGTCGATGAAAGGATCACACTTCGAGCTCATCGAAGCATCTTGTCCTATGAAACCTGTTCAGAAACCACATCCGCCCATCTGGATCGGAGCGAACAGCGACGCTGGCATACGCCGCGCAGCCAGGCTAGGGGATTGTTATTACGTAAATCCACACAATCGCCTCGACACCACAAAGCGCCAGATAGAGCTTTACCGCCAGACTCTCGATAAAATCGGGAAACCCTTCCCTGAAGAATTTCCGATGCGTCGGGAGGTGTTCGTCGCAAAAGACCGTTCAGAAGCCATTCGGCTCAGCAGGCCTTATCTTGAGATTAAATATCGGGAATACCACCGTTGGGGCCAAGACAAGGCCATGCCCAAAGGAGATGACGATCTGGGGCAGCAGTTCGATGATTTATTGGAGGACAGGTTCATCCTTGGTTCGCCAGACGAAGTGGCAGAAGGGATATTGGAACTGGCAGATCTCGGTATTAATCACCTCATCATGAGCATTCAATGGCCGGGGATGCCTCAACCTCTCGTTTTGGAAACGATGCAGATGATGGCAGAAGAAGTGTATCCAAAAGTTCTGCAGGGAGTATAGTGAAGTGTCACCAACGCCTAGTGAAACATTGTGCCAATTTTCCCATGACTTGGCATTTTATGACATCCCTACCGCAGTAGTTCACAAAGCGAAATTATTGATCCTTGATTTTCTAGGGATTGCTCTTGCAGCTTGTTCCATGGAAATTGACAAACCCTTGCGTGCAATGGCGATAGCTATGACGGGGAATATTCCGGCCACAGAAAACACCTCTTATGATTCGGGACCTTGCAGCACTATAGGAGAGAAGTATCGAATGCCCGCGGCCACCGCAGCTTTTTTGAATGGTGCTCTGGGTCATTCACTCGATTTTGACGATACACACGCAAAATCAATCATTCACACAGCAGCGCCTGTCGTGCCAGCGGCTTTCGCAGGAGCAGAAGTATTCCAGAAAAAAGGACAAGATATGATTCGAGCATGCGCGGCCGGGTTCGAATCGGAAATTAGAATAGGGTTAGCTGCTCCAGGTAAATTTCATGCCCGCGGTTTCCATATGACCGCAATAGCCGGCACTTTTGGCGCCGCCATAGCCTATGCGCTTCAAAGTGGGCTAAGCGCCGAAAGAATGAACTGGTCACTTGGTATATGTGGAAGCATGGCTGCCGGGCTCTTTGAATATTTGGAAAACGGGAGTCCAGTAAAGGCGCTTCATCCCGGTTGGGCGGCGCATGGCGGTATTTGTTCCACGATTCTCGCAGACAATGACTTCTCCGGTCCACAAACTGTTCTTGAGGGCAGATTCGGCTTGCTGAAGAGCCACTTAGGTGATGAAGAATTCGAAGTAGAAGCACTTACACGAGGGCTGGGTGAAATCTGGGAAACCTTGGCCACAGGCTTCAAGCCCTATCCTTGCGGCCATGTGATTCATTCGTTTTTGGATGCCGGATTGCGCCTCAAAGAACGTGAAAAAATACATCACGCCAAAATTAAAAACATCGTTTGTCATGCAGCCAAGGGGGCAATCGACCTGGTGCTTGATCCGATAGAGGTAAAGCGAAAACCTCGTGGTGAATACGACGCAAAATTCTCTTTGCCTTATTGTTTGGCGAGTATTTTTGTGAGGGGTAGGTGTGGAGTAGAAGATTTCGATAAACGCGCGATTGAAGACTCCACAGTATTAGCACTGGCGAATAAGGTTTCTTTTGCTCAAGATGATTCACAGGATTTTCCGAGATTTTTCCCCGGGGTTGTTGAAGTTCGTCTTGATGATGGGAGCACGTTTTTCGAGGAGGAAAAACATCAAAGAGGGTGCCCAGAAAATCCATTCACTGACGATGATGTTTATGAGAAATTCAAGGACAATGCCCAGCGCAGTCTCTCATCTGTAGAGGCAGATAATTTGAAGGCGATGGTGATGAGCCTCGAGGATTTGGAGGACGTAAATGGTATAGGTGAATTGTTAAGAAGTGCAACTAATCATAGAGTGGATCCTCGATCACTGTTACAAAATCCGGCATAATGCGGAACCTGATCTCTTCACCTACATCTACCCTTAGATTAGGGTGTACACGCATTTTCAGCCGGTGTCCCTTGCCTATTTCATCGATTATTTCGACTTCCAACGAGATTGATTGTCCCACATAGCGAATAGTACAAACCTTCGCCCCAAAGGGACCGTTTTGGTCGATTTCAAAACTCTCAGGCCTGACGGATATAAAAGCATCCGTGCCGAATTCGAGGTTTCGCATGGAGAGACATGGAACTGGCCCAATGCTCGTCATCACCTCATCATAACCGGCCGATAAAACGATACCTTGTAAAATATTTGTCTGTCCGACAAAACGAGCAGCGAATTCCGTAGCGGGGAATTGGTAAATTTCACGAGGCGAGCCGCCTTGTTCAACTTTTCCATTTCGCATGATTAAAATATGGTCGGCCATATACATCGCTTCTTGCGGATCATGAGTGACCATTAACGTGGTAACACCCATTTGCTTAATCAATTTCAGCGTATCTTCGCGCACCTGGACTCGCAGGTTGATGTCAAGCCCGGAAAATGGTTCATCCAAAAGCAGAAGCCGAGGGAGAGGCGCCAATGCCCGAAGCAGGGCAACGCGCTGTTGCTGGCCTCCTGAAAGGGTATGGGGGTAAGCATCTGTTAATTCTACGATATCCATTTGGATCATGGTTCTTTGTATTTCAGCCATTATTTCTGGTGAAGGCTTATTGAAGCCGAAGGTGATGTTTTGCAATACATTCAAGTGGGGGAAGAGAGCATAATCCTGAAACATGAACCCCACATTTCTCATTTCCGGAGGCGTCTCAATTCCACTTGCGGGATCGGATATCACATTTTCGTCGAGGCGAATCCTTCCAGATTGCAGAGAAGTCAGCCCAGCCACCAAACGCAATAATGTCGTCTTGCCACATCCAGAAGGCCCCAGCAGGCACGCAACCTCACCCTCTTCGACAGTCAAGGATAAGTATTCGATTACTCCTTTGTCGCCATATGAATGTGAAATTTTTTCAATATCGAGTTTGGCCATTTAGAGCATGAACCTCATTTTCCAGCTCCAGGGCGCGCGTCTCGAATGGTGCGGCTCAAATAAACGACGGGCAATAACCCTGCCGCAACGATACTCAAAGAGCCAAGAGCGCTTTCTTCTAATAGTTCATCTGTGGCCAGTTGGTGGACTTGCGTTGCCAGCGTTTCAAAATTAAACGGACGCAATATGATCGTCATTGGGAGTTCTTTCATCGTATCAACAAAAACCAAAATCGCTGCCGCCAGGATACCCCCACGGATCATAGGTATGTGAATACGCTTGAGGGTTCTAGCAGGCCCCAGACCCAGCGTTCGAGCGGCGCCATCCATGTTGGGCGTAATTCTCATCAGGCTGGCTTCCATCGTGCCGTAGGATAGCGCCAAAAACCGCGCCAGATATCCGTAACTAACGGCTGTGATCGTGCCGCTAAAGAACAAGCCTGATGAGATGCCAAAAGTATTGTTGAGAAACCCTTGGATAAAAACATCCATCTTACCCATGGGAATCAGGACCCCGACGGCGAGAACCGCACCGGGCACGGCATATCCGATACTGGCGAACCGGGCAGTCGATTTCAGCAACTTGTTATCCTTCAGGCGCACAGCATACGCAAGATAAATACCAGCCACTACGGATAAAGTTGCACTGAGGGTTGATAAGACGAGGCTATTTGAAAGAATGGAATAAAAATCACGTGAAATGCTTTCTTCATAAAAGCCCCATGCGTAATAGCCTAAAATACATGATGGCACTATGAAGCCGAACCCGATCGGCAACAAACAGAAGCTTACCGCGCACAACATCTTTATGCCTCGTAATTGGTAACTTGGGAGGGCTTGAAATTTAGTGGAAGTGTTAAAATATCTTTGATTGCTGCGCGATTTTCTCTCCGCCCACAAAAGAAGCAAGACAAAACAAAGAGCGACAACGGCAAGTTGAGCAGCGCCTGATAGATTATTCATGTTAAGCCACACGTCAAAGATTCCAGCCGTGAGCGTCTCAACTGCAAAGAAATCAACCGTCCCAAAGTCATTCAAGGCTTCCATCAGAACCAGACTCACGCCGATGATCAGCGATGGTCGTGCCGAGGGCAGGGCGATGGAAAAAAAACTTTGCCATGCGGTTTTGCCCAAAGTTCTGCTCACCTCCAATATGCAAACCGATTGCTGCACAAAAGCGACGCGCGCGAGCAGGTAGACATAAGGGTAAAGCGTGACTGTCATCACAAAAATTGCGCCGCCGAGAGAACGTATCTCCGGAAACCAGTAGTCTCGACTTGATTCCCACCCAAAGATAGCTCGCAATAACGTCTGCACCGGGCCCGCATACTCAAAAACGTCGGTATACACATAGGCCACAACATACGCGGGCATCGCCAGGGGCAGGAGGAGCGCCCATTCAAATATTCGTCGTCCCGGGAATCGGCAAAGAGTCACCAACCAAGCGGTGCCGGCTCCGATGAGCAACGTACCTATGCCTACTCCCAGCATCAGTCCGATGGTGGTAATCACATAGCGTGACAATACAGTTGTGAGCAGGTGATGCCAGATGTCACCACTAGGCTGCAGGGCGAGATAGCTTACCGATAGAAGAGGAGCCGCAATGAACAATGCGAGCAGAAGGGTTCCAATCGTCCAGAAATCTACTTGAAACCTTTTAGCCAAACGCCTAGGGAAGGCTACTATGTTTAATCCAGCACCTGCACTCATGCCATCCCTGCCACAAGACTTACTTCAAGTAATCGCCTCTCGGAATCTCTTGATAAACAAAGACCCCAAAAGCCTTTGTATCTGTAACCAGAATACTAAGACTTTTGGGGCCTAGATACTAGCTGCTAATTACTGGGACTGAAGTTGTTGTAATCTACCTTGTCCACCAGTTTGGAGGCGATAGCCCGCTTATTCGCCACTTTGGCCAAATTGATTGTATCGGCCTTGAATTTTCCCCATGAATAGACGAGTGGGTGGGTCTTCACGCCCTTTTTCAACGGATATTCATAATTCTGCTCGGCGTAGAGTTTCTGCGCGTATTCGCCACTCAAGTACTCGATGAGGCGAACCGCGTTTTTCCGGTTTTTCGCATGCTTGGCAACGGCGGCGCCGCTGATGTTGACGTGCGCGCCCCTGTCCTTTTGATTCGGAAATACGATGTATACGGCTTTCGCCCATTCTCTTTGAACTTTCTTTTTCTTGTTGGTTGCCATTTTCGCCATGTAATACGTATTGGCCAAAGCGAGATCGCATTCACCTGCATGAATGGCTTTCGCTTGCGCACGATCGTTGCCGCTGGGCTTACGGGCGAGGTTGGACTTGAGGGCCATCAACCATTTCTTGGCTTTCGCTTCGCCCGAGTGTGCCACTATGGAAGCGAACAAGGATACGTTGTAAACGTGTTTTCCCGAACGCGTACAAATTCTGCCTTTCCATTTGGGGTCGGCCAGATCCTCATAGCGGGTGATTGCTCCCGGCTTTACGCGCTTTTTGCTGGCATAGATGACGCGTCCGCGCAGCGTGAGACCAAACCAGTGGCCTTTTGGATGTCGATAGGAGGAGGGGATATTCTGCTCCAATACTTTCGACTGCACGGGCTGCAGCAATCCCGCCTTATCCATGTCGTGGAGACGACCAATGTCCACAGTCAACACGGCATCTGCCGCCCCTGGTGTCGCCTTGATTTTCTCGAGCATACCTTTTTTCGCAAAAACGATATTGGTCTTGATGCCCGTTTTTTCAGTGAACGCTTTCAGAATCGGCTTGATGAGAAAAGGCTGCCGATAAGAATAGAGGTTTACGACCTCTTCGGCGTTGGCCGTGGTCTTGCCCAATGCCAGAATAGCCAAGATGACGAACATGGAAATTCCAACGTACATCCTCGTACACTTTGCTCGGTTTAGTGCTGCAAACATAAGTTCCGTCTCCTGTGTAGCGTAGCGGCCATTTGGCGGGGTTACGTGAAGTTGGCTTCAGGGTGAGCCGGGGCACACAAACCCGTAAATTTCAGACTCGTCTTTTTGATTGTTTTATTTTTTGGGACATATCGTCGAAATCGATGACGCTGATGTCGCAGTGGTAAGAACATGTCGGGCACGTATCGACACTCTCGCACGAGCGGCGAAACTGATGGAATTTCTCCAGGATTTCCTGATTACCGTGCTCTTCGAAAAAGCGCAGGAGATCCAGAAACCGGTCTATGGAGTTGCCGCTCACGTAATGCTCCATCACGCAGGCGTCGACAAAGGCTTGTTCTTCTTCTACTCCCAATACGTCTATGAGGAAGTGCATTAGGATAGAGAATTTGCCCGATACGCTCTTAGCCCGTTTAGCGCCTTCTTCCGTTAAAAGAATGCTTTCGTAGACACGATGAGATACCAGTCCATTGGAGCGGAGTGTCTTTACGGCGGCAGAAACGGCCGGTTTCGCCACACCCAGCATGGAGGCGATATCCGTTACGCGCGCGTAACCTTTACTCTCCTGAAGGTCGAATATGGCGCGAAGATAATGTTCCAGACTGGGCGAAAGAGAACCGCGCGAATGTTGTGGCTGTGGAGTCATAGTTTAAATCCCTTTGGAAATTGAATATTCAATTGTTGTGGTTAGGCAATAATGTTAATCACAATTAACAATGTTGCAAAGTATTTACCGATTGTCAATATAGAAATGGGAAATTTTTCGAATTATTTTGCAGATATTCAATGCAGGGTAAAAAAATTACAAATCTGACTATCTCGCTTCTTGCAATAAAGGTTGAATAGCGCCCCTTACACCCGCCCATTCTCCCAATTTGCCCAAAACTACTTTTGATGAACTGCTCGATTGTTCGAAAGACCTCTCCTCCCAAGCCATCCGGGCAGTTGGCAGGAAATGTTCTTTCGCGTTCACCAGCCCTCCCACGAGAACGATTCTTTCCGGATTCAGCAAATTCATGATGTTGGCGATTCCAATTCCGAGCGCATAACCGCCATTTTCCCAGATTGTTCTTGCTTCAAGGTTCCCGGAGTCAGCCAGTTCGGATAAGCTTGCAGGTGAAATTTTATCAATCAACCCGATAGCGGAATCCGGGTATCGTTCCGTATGGTTCCTGGCGTCTCTTTCCAGAGCCCAGCCCGAAAAATAAGCTTCCAGGCACCCGCGGGAGCCACAAGTACACGGCTTGCCGTTTGATTCGATTGCCATGTGGCCGATTTCTCCCGCCATTCCAGATGCCCCCCCCCAGATTTCTCCATTTTGCACAAATCCTCCTCCCACACCGGTGCCTAGCGTGAGAATGAACATGCTCTCGCATCCTACGCCCGCGCCAGCGAAAAATTCCCCCAAGGCAGCGGCATTCGCATCGTTCATCATCTGTGGCGGAATAGGGGAGAAGGAATCTTCCAACATCCCGAGAAGGGGAACTCCACAAAGAGCGGGCAAGTTGGGAGAGTCGATTACTTTGCCGGCATCCAGGTCCAGAACGCCTGCAACAGCAACCCCGATGCCTTTGAGATGTTTATTCGAAGAGAGGGATTTTGTGGCATCCTTGAATAAATCGAGGTAATCTTCCGGCCTAAGACACCGCTGCGTATCCATGGAGCAGCGCTCTTGTAATTCTCCATCCAAACCGAATGATGATGCCTTGAGAAAAGAACCCCCGAGATCGAAGCCAACATAGATTTCGTTGCCGGGCAATTGTCAAAACCTCAGCTCAGCCGAATTGTTGCTTTGTTTATCTGCCGTGCAGAATGCACCTGTAATGGGAATGAAAGTCGATTCAGTTCTTTTTCATTCATAGGCCCAGGCCGTGGAGCCGACTGCTTTAGCGAAGCGGTCATATTTCTCAGCAGACGAAACCCTGGGGACATCGCCTTTGAATTCGACTCTCGCAAAATAGCTCTCTGCATGAGAAAGCGTATCGTCCGTATCTATCATCAACGCGATGCCGCCAACATCGGGCGCCTCAGAACCAAAAACCCTAAAATAATCATCCATCACATTGCGTTTTTCGGTTATCCATCTGCCGAGATTTTCTATGCCGCTTCTGACCACGATATAATGGACCATCGGGTTTTTACGACTTCTCAGTATCGACCCTTCAGGCGCACTCGTATCCCAGACGTAACCAATCAGTCGGCTATTGAGAAAACTGGGGAACCGGGGAAATACGACATAAATACCAGCCGCCTGGTCATCAGATTCAACATTCCTCGCATCCGCGCCCTTGGGGAGTTTCGTTACTTTCCATTTCCATGAAAGAACCGGAAACTTCTTGAGATCCAGTTTGACTTCCCGGTAAATAGAAACAGACGCATTTTCGCTTCTCATGCGAAGCACTTTCGCATGTCTGTTGTAATCCCGGATCAGTCGAACATCGGCCTTTCCATGCCATACCTTGAGTGCCCACCCTTTTGGCAATTGGTCGGAATTGTTCTGAGCCGGACTCAAGGCGAAGTCCGTCACGATCATATTTCCCTTCTGGGCATACGCATGGCCAGGCAGTTGGATGGCCGCAAATATCGCCAGTGCGGCGAAAATAGCCGGATGGATATACTTCATCAGTATGTCCTATGGATTTCTCAACGATTGGGCGAACCGCGCTATCACGGATAACCGCTGAGAGTTAGGCGTTAACAGCAATTCACTAACAAAATTACCAAATCCATTACATTGGTTCCGCTTGATCCGGTGTATACACAAGCTCTCCGGCGGCGGAGGAAATCGTGGCTGTTATTATCGCGCAAATGTGCATAAGGGTCAAGCCTTTGATTTTGTGCTGTTTTAGCTGTTTTGCCATCGACGATCGCACCTGCGGCATCAGTTGGCCCGTCTTTTCCATCGGTGCCCGCAGCGAGAAGGCAGATGTTCTCATGGCCGCCAATCTCAATGGCGAAAGACAGAGCGAGTTCCTGGCACCTGCCACCCACACCATTTCCCAACACTCTTACTGTTGTTTCGCCGCCATACAGAAGGCATTGAGGTGAGTTTTTTTTGCGTGAATTGTCTAAAATCCCTTTGGCGTCTTCCGCGATAGATTTACCCGCGTCTTTGGCTTCGCCGCTGAGAGAATCGGATTGCACCTTCACGCTGTAGCCCATGGATTTGGCTTTTTCGTATGCGGCTTTGATGGCGATTTTGTTGTTTGCCACTACATGGTGGCTCACACGACTGAATATCTTGTCTCCCGGAACAGGGGTATCTGGGATATCTCGCCGGCAACCAGCTTCAATCCTTTTTTTGATTGCTTCTGGCATATCACGGAACACACCGTAGCGCTGCAAGTACGCTTTAGCCTGAGAGAACGTGGTCGAATCACCGGAAGCAGGACCTGAGCCAATCACATCCAGGGGGTCACCAATCACGTCCGATACGAGAAGAACGATCATACGGGCAGGGAATACTGTTCGGGCCAGATTACCGCCTTTAAGCTCGGACAAGTGTTTGCGCACGCAATTGAGAGCTTCTATTGGGGCGCCTGCTAGCAGCAGAGAATTCGTGACGGATTGTTTATCCTCGAGAGAAATTCCGGGCGCAGGTGCGGGCATCAGAGCTGAGCCTCCACCGGATAACAGGAATATCACCATATCCTCTTTCCGAGCGCCGGCAGCCAATTTTTCTATTTTCCGGGAGGCTTCCAAACCTGAGCTGTCGGGTACAGGGTGCGAAGCTTCGAGAATTTCAATGGATCTACACCTTTCGCCATAGCTATATTGGGTGACGACGGCGCCACCATCAATTCGATTTCCGAGACGCCGCTCAACCGCACGCGCCATTTGAGAGCTCGCCTTTCCCGCGCCTAAAACGAGTATTCTCCCCGTCTCATTTAGGGATATTTTTTGTTTGCCCAAAATGAGAAAATCATTGTCCTTATCCTTTTCGACTTTCATATAACGATAAACAGCTTCACCTGCATGAACGGCATTTAATCCGGCCCGGAAGATGGCGCGCGCCTCTCTTTTTAGGGATCTTCTGCGTTTTGATTGCATATTTCGAGTCATCTCATCGATCGGTGAACAATATATGGGTGATGCTTCGCCCTTTGCCTTGATTCGATGTAATCTTGACTTTACATGAATCCAGTTATTCTTTCCTGGCAGAAAAGTAAAGGAGAAGGAGTGGCAAGTGTTGGAATAATCGCGAACCCGCAATCAGGTAAAGACATCCGGAGGCTGGTGGCGCTGGCAAGTTCTTTCAGTAACAACGAAAAGGTTTTGATGCTTCGCCGAGTGATGGCGGGGATTTCTGCAATTGGACTGGATAATATCCTGATGTTCAATGATCTCGGTTCCCTGGGCGCTGTCGCTGTGGATGGGTTTCGTCATGAGAACAAAAACCCGAAAGTGCAACTCTTTGAAGTGGATGCCAGTGGAGAAACGGCTGACTCCACCAAAGCGGCTTGCAAACTCGCTGAACTGGGCGTTCGATGTATCATTGTTCTCGGAGGGGATGGCACTTGTCGCGCTGTCGCCAAAGGGTGCAGCAAAATTCCCCTGATCCCTTTATCCACTGGGACGAACAATGCCTTTCCGTTTTCCTGGGAAGGAACTGTGGCCGGTATGGCCGCGGCTTTTTATGCCCTTCACCCAAGAGTATATGGAAGCGAGAAAAAAGTGACGAAACAGCTTCATGTGAGCCTTGATGGCAAATCCGAAAGTGCCCTGGTTGATATCGCTATCATCAAGGAATCATTCTATGGGGCGCGTGCAGTCTGGGACATCAGGCGCGTGGACTCGGTGGCGCTGACCAGAAGCGAGCCCGGGCGTTTGGGGCTGTCTTCACTAGGTGCGAGTTTGCGTCCGATTGATTCGAATGAACCAGTGGGATTGTGGTTGAAACTGGGGGCGAAGAGCAAATCCAATCAATGCGTTATTTCGGCAATCGGACCTGGGCAGGTTGCTTCCGCCAAGGTATTGGAACACAAGGTCGTCAAACTTGGAGAAACCATAAAATATCGAGCACCAGATGTTCGCGTGCTGGCCTTCGATGGGGAACGGGAATACTTGTTAAGTAAGAGGGAAGAAATAGAAATAACGCTGGAACTCGATGGGCCTGCGATACTGAACGTTCCTGCGATATTGAAAAAGGCGGCCATCCGAGGCGATCTTCAAACGAAGAATTGACGTCTTTGAAAGACTTTTCACCCCTGGAGGGGAAGAAAATTTTTTCTATAGTTGACAAAAGAAGGCCAAGTGTCTATTTTTATTTTTGGCACTCAGCGCTATCGAGTGCCAAGGCATTGATAAATAAAGAATTTAACGGGTTATCCTGTTCATCTCAGAAGTTTCGGGATGTTTTTTTTACACAAATGTATCGGTCAACTTGATATCTGAAAAGTGAAGAACGGCTTTGGCACCATTGTGGCGAATGATTTTGGATAGCATTTTTTAGGGAGTTCTTCGTGATTCGAGTTGAGAACCTTACAAAATATTACGGTAATCTCCGTGGTGTGACGGATATATCCTTTCGAGTCGAAGAAGGTGAGGTGCTCGGTTTTCTTGGGCCCAATGGCGCCGGAAAATCTACGACCATGCGCATTTTGACGGGGTATATGCCTCCAAACTCAGGTTCCGCCTGGGTGGCTGACATCAATGTCTCGGAATCACCGCTGGAAGCCCAGAAAAATCTCGGATATCTCCCGGAAACCAATCCGTTATACACAGAGATGACCGTTAGAGCCTATTTGAATTTTGTTGCATCCATGAAAGGTATGAGCGGGACGGATAAAGAAGCCGGCATTCGGAGGGTTGTCGGCAGTTGCGGCCTCGAGGATGTCGCCCACCGCCTCATCGGCAATCTCTCCAAAGGATATCGTCAGCGTGTCGGATTGGCGCAGGCAATGGTGAACGACCCGCCTGTGTTGATTCTTGATGAACCCACATCAGGCCTCGACCCGGCTCAGATTGTGGAAATCCGGAATTTGATTTCTGAACTCAAGGGCAACCGAACCCTTATTCTAAGCACGCATATTCTTCCTGAAGTAAACATGGTTTGCGATCGGGTTGTCATCATCCACCAGGGCCGGATAGCTGCCGAGGGAGCTCTCGATACGCTGGCGGCAGACATGCAGTCCGACTCGATGATACGCATTTCGGCAGTCGGAGTCACCGACGCGCTGTCCGGTAAAATGAAAATGGTATCAGGGGTTGAACGCGTAGAACTTGTAGGTACTTCAACTGGAGAGGAAGCGCATTTCGATGTGCACGCCAAAGGCGGTGATGACATTCGCTCTGACTTGGTTGCCGCTGTTTTCGCGGCGGAGGGGAAACTGACTGAAATTCGCAAGATGAGGCTTACGCTGGAAGACCTTTTTGTTCGTATCGTGAGTGGAGAGCAGAAACACGATGAGGAAACTGTTGATGAGGAACCTGTAAATGCATAACACCTTTTACATATGCCGACGCGAACTAACCTCGTTTTTCTTCTCGCCTATCGCTTATGTCATCCTTGCCGCATGGACGGTATTGATGGGATTCTTCTATTCTGGCGCTTTTCTCTCCTACGCCGTCGTATCAATGCAATTGGCCAGAAATCCCCAGGCGGCAGCTCAATACAACATCACGCCGACTTCCGCTGTTCTGGAACCGGTTTTTTCCAGCGTCACCGTGATTCTCTTGTTCGTCGCTCCGTTGCTTACAATGCGCCTGTTCAGTGAAGAGAAAAAACAGGGCACCATAGAGCTGATGCTCACCTTCCCACTGCGCAACGGCCAATTATTCGCCGGCAAGTATCTCTCCGTTTTATTCATCTATTTGATAATGCTGGCAATTACTATCGTATATCCGATTATTCTGAGTGCTTTCGTCAAGGTGGATTGGACCATCGTTTCCTCGGCCTATCTGGGAATGGTATTGACGGGCATGGCGTTCCTTTCCGTTGGGCTTTTGGCCAGTTCATGGACCTCGAACCAGATCGTCGCAGCCATGCTTGCCTTCATGATCCTTCTCGCAACTTTCCTGGTGGAAGCGCTCGCAATATCGGCCGGGGAGCCGTTATCTTCGATACTCAGGCATCTTTCATTGGGCATGCATTTGCGAAATTTCATTCGAGGCATCGTCGATACGCGCGACGTTATTTATCTCATCAACATCAACCTCTTATGTGGTTTCCTCGTGCTCAGATCACTTGAATACTATAGGTGGAGAGGGTAGGAACTTGGAAAACAGAAATCTTTACTTGTTCATCGCCTCAGCCGCCTTATTGCTGATTGGCATATCCGGCTGGGCCGGGCATGACCAGTTTTCGGAACCTCCCCGATGGGCTTTCGCCATTATCGCCCTGGGAATTGTTTGTTTCGTTTATACGGTGTGGATATCCCGGCGCGAACTCCAGGGCGGCATTCGGCTCCGCTCTACCAGAACGGGCATACAGGTCGCGCTCATGATCGTTGTGGTGACCTCTATTTTGGTCATCGTTGAACTCGTGAGCGTCAAATACTTCAAGCGTTGGGACGTCACTCCTGGAAACTTCTACAGCTTGTCCGCGAAAACCATCAATCTGTTGAAAAAGCTCGATAGAGAAAAGAAGCGAATCGAGATCATTGCCTTTACACGCAAACTTGAAGAACCTGCTGTAACGGAAATTTTGGAGCAATATAAACGGGCATCGAAACAAATCTCTTTCCGGTTTTTGAACCTCGACGCCTCCCCGCGCACCGCCAAGAAATATGACGCAGACGCTTATGGCACATTGGTCGTGATTCACCATTTCGACAAAGAGCAAATCGAGAAACAGAACAAATCGAACTCCGCCGACCAGGAGAAGAAACCGACCTTCAGATCGGAAAAGATATTCAATCTTTCGGAAAACGCGATCGCCAATGCGATTCTGAAAACCATCCAATCCGAGCAGAAACGCGTATATTACCTCACGGGCCATGGAGAACGACTTTTCACGGGTCAGGGACGCGAGGCGATGAAGGCGCTGGCCATCGGTATGAGGGATGACAACTACCAGGTAGATGAACTTCTGCTGCTCAGGAAAAAGGGCGTGCCTCAAAATACCAGCATGCTGATTATCGCGGCGCCCCAAAAAGAGTTGGAAGAAGCTGAAGTCAAGTATATCGACGATTACATCAAATCCGGCGGAAAACTTCTTGTTTTCCTGGAACCCGGAATGAAGCCGGGGCGCCTTACAGCGCTGTTGGAGAGATACGGATTTGAAATTCCCGAATCTTTCGTCGTCGACCCCGAATCGGTGCGCTATGAGTTGGCGGGCGGAAATATAATCACGCCGTTCGCCGTTAACTATGGGTTGCACGAAATCACCAGGCAATTAAAGGGTTTCGCTACGGTATTTCCAACGGTGAGGAAGGTATCCGCCAAGGGTCTGCCCAAGGCGGGGCTGCACTCAGAGGAACTGGTCAGGACGGGTCCCGGAAGTTTTACAGTCGAGGAGATATCGATCCAGAACGGGCAACTTCACTTCGACCCGAAAACCAAGAAAGATGGTCCCGTGCCGATTGGCGCCGCTGTCACGGTTACGCTGGATCTTTACAAACTTGCGCAAGGGCAGGGGGCTGCAGACGATGCTAAAACACCAGCCTCCCAGAAGAAAACGAACGAGAAAAACGAGGCTAAAATTGTCGTTTTCGGGGATGCCGATTTCGCGAGCGATGCTTTCATCGGGGCGCAAGGCAACGGGAATCTTGTGTTTAATTCCGTGAACTGGCTCGGCGGCGAGAAAGACCTGATCACCATTCGTCCGAAAAGCCGTACGGGCGAACCTCTCGTGCTGGCCGGCGGGGAGGGGCGGTTCGTTCACTTGTTCACTGTCTGGGTCATGCCGTTGTTCATCATCCTCATCGGAGCCGCCGTCTACGTCAGGAGAAGGCAACTGCGGTGAACCCCAAGAAAAATCTCATATTACTACTCGTTTTGATCATCCTTGGTAGCGCGTATTACGTCTACGGCGTGAAATGGGCGTCCGAGGAGCGCGCCGCCGAAGAGCGCAAGGTCAAACTCCTGAAAGGAATTGACGAAAAGGCGCTGATCAGAATTGACGTAACGAGAGAAGAAGAACCATACCAAATCATCCGGACGGAGAAAGGGTGGCGTTTCGTGAAACCCGTCGATGCCGCCGTCGATTCGGATGAAATCGAGAAACTACTCGAAGCGGCGACGAAACTCCGCGAGCGCCGGCGCATCGGAAACGTAAAAGACAGGACAGAGTTTGGAATGGACAAGCCCAGGATGAAAATCACCTTTGGGCTGAAAGACAAGGAAGATGTTTCCATCGAGATTGGCGATAGAACCCCCACGCGCGAATTTCGATATGCCTCGGTAGCAAAGAATCCTGAAATCTTTACCCTCCAGCTTTCCGACATCGCCAAATTCGATAAAACAGTGTTCAGCATACGGGATAGGTCGATTGTCCCGGTGATGCCCGAAAGCGCGAATAAGGTGATCGTCGAGCCTCAGGATGGAGGCGAATACACCGTTGTCCGCAAGAGCAAAGATGAATGGGCGCTCGTGAAACCCATCCAGGACAGGGCCGACGCCATCGATTCCGAGGGCATTGTCTCTACCCTCAGATGGGACAAGGTGCAAAGATTCGTTGATGAAGCACCAAAGAATCTCGCCCCTTATGGTCTGGATAAACCCGGACTCACGGTGCGCATTTTCACCGAGGACAATGACAAGCCTGCAGACGGGGTTATCCTGGGCAGCAGAAAAGTGGAAGCGCCGGAGCCGAAGAGCGGCAAGAAAAAACCAAAAGCATATTACTACGCCAGGAGGCTCTCCGGCGGCCCCGTGATGCTCATCAATGAGAAAACGGTCAAGGAATTGCCTAAATCCGTATTTTCGCTAAGGCACAAGACTGTCATCGATTATGATGTCGACCACATCACGCGCGTTCTGGTTGAATCGAAATCTCAAAAAATAGACATCGTCCGAAAAGCGAAAAAGAAGTGGGACCTCCACGTCACTACGGCGGATGGGAAGAAAGAGAAACTCATCGGTCGCCACAAGCACGTGGACGACCTCTTGTGGGACATCAAGTGGAGCAATTCGATTGACTATGTGGATGACCCCGGGAGCGACCTGTCGAAATACGGCCTTGCGCGGGCGGTCGGTAAGGGCGCGCCGCTTCGCTTCACCCTCTGGCTGAAGAAGAAAGAAGATTCGCCTGTAGAGGATAAGTCTTTGATTATCGGGCGTTTTCTGGAAAAGAAGAAGAGAGCCTACGGCCGGATCGATGGGGAGAAACGCCTGTTCGCCATCAAGAAAGAAGACTATGACAAGCTCACGAAAACGCCCTATTTCCTGAGCGAGCGGCGACTGCTCCTGTACGCGAAAGACGAGGAAATTACGGAAGTTACGGCGCGCTTCCCGGATAAATTCTCCATGAAGCTCGAGCGCTTCGGCGATACCTGGCGGTTCCTCTCCCCAGAGGGCAGGGAGGCCGAGCCCGGCAACGTGAACGATCTGGTAGGCGCCCTCAGGGATTTCGAGCGGGAAGGGGAGGCTGAACCCGGCGAAGCGCCTGATTTCAAAGACTTTATCGTCGAACTCTCGGGCCGGGACATCCGCCACGGCGAGTGGGGCCCGTTCCGCTTCGCTGGCAAGGAAGGCTCTGAGTTCATGTACATGCGAGAGGGCGGAAAGACCTACCGCATCACCAAGAAATGGAATGAAGATAAGCTTCCCAAGTCCTTGAAAGACTGGGAGAAAGAGAAAAAAGCCGACGACGGTTCCGCATAGGATTCACACCCTCCGGTACCCCTCGCAAGTCGGCGGAACCTGAAATTCCGCAACACCAAAGCGTCAGCTCATCGTTTCATGCTCTACTTCTTATTTATCAATCATATATGACGTATACCTGGAATTGTGTTTAGTAAAATATCCCGCCGGTTTCGCGCACGCATCCACCCGCATTTGCGCGCATTTGCCGTCATCGTCCAGGTCGCAGCTTATGGCAGAATTCCCCTGAGTCGCGACCCCGTTGCGTCTTGTCCCTGATAATTAATTGTCGGAAATTTACGGAAAAACCCTGTGAATTTATCTAATTTTATTGATATTTTCAGAAGTTCCACAGACCTGAGCGCGTCGAATCGCTCCGTCATCACACATGCAGGCGTATCGGGGCTGATGACAGTGAGTGCGCCTTCAACTCCGAGTGAAGAAGATCGGCTCTTGCCGGAAAAGATCAATCACGACTGATGAAGAAGTGGTCTGCGTGGCGGAAGAGGAATCGTTTGCCGATCGTGAGTGGCTGCGGTTTTCATAACGCTCCGTATTGCCGGTCCGTATTCTCCCTCCCCGCGCAAATGAGAACACTCCCTTTTCCGTGCGGAGTTTCTCGTCCGTTCCGCCGAAAAGCCATAACGCCAGCCGCGAACTACTGCCTCCACCTTGAGCCGCTCCCTCCCCGGTTCAGGGCTTGTTTACGTCCGAAAGTTTCCGCCTTGTGCGAATGCGGCGTTTGTGGCTATCATTTTCGCATCACGAGGGGAGCTACCCAACAGAACAGACGGGAAACGACCTGACAGTACAGACGGGAAGGGAACGATCTCATCCGGCGGCTCGCTCGCAGCCGCAAGGAAGCTCATCCATACCAACTGTCCCCTTGACGGAAGTTTTCCGCAAGACAATCGAAAGCGCGCATACGTTTGCGCCCGGGGCTTCGCCGCCGCGCAGCATAGCCGGTCTTTGAGAACGCGCGCGGTAAGAAGTGTGCTTGCCGGGACGCTTACTGCTCGTGGCGATGGCTGCCTCGGAACGGGCGGCTGCCGGTCAGGCGAAAACGTCAGGGGGGAGAACATGAGGTCGCATCCGGACGCACGGGAAATCATTATCGTAGGGGCAGGCGCCGCAGGCCTGGCCGCCGCGTGGACACTCGAATCGCGCCGCCGACATGGCAACTACCGGGTCCAGATACTGGAAGCCTCGGAGAGGATTGGCGGTCGCATGTTTTGCGAGGAGGTCGACGGCTTTCAGGTGTACGGCGGCGCCAGCGTCATCCACGAGTCATTCGCAACCGTCAGGGAAATGGCGCGTGCGCTGGACGTGGAGCTCCACCCGAGTCCCGGCAAGAAAGGTGCGCAGAGTTTCGCTGGCGGACGATTCTGGAGCCTGTATGTGGGGGGGGCGCTGAAGCAGAAGCTGGAAAGCCTCCGCACCATGTTTTTCTCGCCGCAGAATTCGCTGAGGGGCATGTGGGAGATGGCGCGCCTTTTCGCGAAGCTGAGGAAACACAGCGATGAACTCGACTTCGAGGACCACACTCGGATCTTCGACCTGGACACGGGGGAGAGTTTCGCCGAATTTGCCCGCACCAATAACCTGAACCGATATCTGAAGCACGGCGGGGAACTGGACATCAACTGCTTCACGGGGGGCAGTCCCGAGCAGGTGGGGGCTGCGTATGGAATGGCGCTGCTATGGCTCTGGACCTTCAATCAGGCAGAGCGCAGCTATCTGCCTAAGCAGGGGGTCGCTACATTCGCCAAGGCTCTAACCGATACCGTTGCAGACTCCATCCGTGTCGCCACGCCGGTCGAACGAATCCTCACCGAGGCCGGGGCGGCAAGGGGTGTCGTCACGGCAAGTGGAGAAGAAATCCGTGCGGACGCGGTCATTTGCGCAACCACGTCCTCGACCGCCGCGCGCATCATCCCGGACCCGGCGGTTCGGGAGGTGCTGGAGCGTGTCACCTACAGTTCATGCTGCAATGTAGCGTTCGGCCTGGATGTGAACATCCTGCCGGAGGATTGCCATGCGGCCCTTTTCCCCCAGGGTTCGCAGACGTTTCTGACCATGGTCACCAATCTGGCGGGCCTCACCCCTGAAGCGGCGCCACCCGGGAAGACCCTTGTTCACGCGCTGGTGATAGACGAACACGCAAGAGAGTTGTTCACCTGCAATGACGATGAGGTCCTGCGCCGTGTCATGGGTGAAATGCGCCGGTTCTTTCGGGCAATGCCCGAACAACCCGTTTTCGGGAAGGTGTACCGATGGCCGGAAGCCATATGTCTGATGCCCGGCGGAATGCTCAGGGAGATGCATGAGATGCGTACCCGGCTCCCGGACCGTATAGGGGGGTTGTTCGTTGCCGGCGACTACACACGGCTGCCTTCCCTGAATGGCGCAATGAAAAGCGGTGTGGAAGCCGCCGAGGACAGCCTGGCGTATCTGGAAAACCCGCGCTTGCACCGTTGAAGGTGGCGGATTGCCGCGCCTGTGGTTTACCGGAACGAATCGAACGATGGCGACTTGCTCCAGCCGCCGCGTTCCTCCTCCAGGGCGTGGGCCATTCTGAACAGCGCGGCCTCGCTGAAATTCGGCCCGACCAGCTGCACCGCGAGCGGCAGCCCGTCTCCCGAAAACCCGCAGGGCAGGGATATCGCCGGTGCGCCCAGGGTGTTGACCCAGCGCGTGAAGCGCGTGAGCGTGGGAATCAGCCCCTCGGCTTCTGAGCGCGCCTGCGCGTGTGAGGGCGCGGGAGTGGGCGTCGTCGGCCCGGCCAGCGCGTCCACGGCGGAGAACACCTCCCTCTCGTAGCGGCGGATCAACTCCTCGCGCCTGGCGAGTGCTGCGTGATATTCAGCCGATTGGACCCCGCGCCCGGCTTCCAGGCGCGCCAGAATTTCGGGCGTCACCTGGTCTTCGTACTCCTCCAGTCGCTCGCCGTGTATCATCAGCGCCTCGTATTTGAAGATCGTGTTGGCGAGTTCTTCGAGTTCTTCCGTATGAGGAGGGGGCATTGGTGCGAGACGCGCGCCCAGGCGTTCGAGCGCTTCGCATATTTCTCCATATGCCGCTCGCACCTCCCCGGATGCGCCGCTCAATTCTTCGCCTCCCAGAACACCCACGCGCATGCCCTCGACGCTCTCTCCGAGCGCCCGGGTGTAATCGGGGACTGGCCGCGCGCTTGCACTCGCATCCAGGGGGTCGGCGCCCGCGATGGCGGAGAGCACCAGCGCGTTGTCCGCCACCGTTCGCGTGAGCGGGCCGAAAGTGTCGAGCGTCCAGGAGAGCGGCATCCCCCCATGCCGGCTCACGCGGCCGTTCGTGGGTTTCAGGCCCACCACGCCGCAAAACGCCGCCGGCAGCCGGATGGAGCCGCCCGTATCCGTGCCGATCGCCGCCAGCGCCAACCCGCCGGCCACCGCGCAGCCCGACCCGCTGCTCGACCCTCCCGTGACATAACCCTGCTTCCAGGGGTTCTGCGGGTCTCCGAAATGCTTGTTCCGCCCCGTCGGTCCCATGGCGAGTTCCGCCATGTTGAGTTTCCCCATGTTGACGGTCCCGGCCTCATCGAGCCGTTTCCAGACGCTCGATACCGCGTCCTGGGGCGGGTCGTCATCGAACATCACGCTTCCGCAGGTCGTGGGAGTCCCCGGAATGTGGCAGAGGTCCTTGTAGGCCACGGGAACCCCGTCGAGGGGCCCGAGTTCATCGCCGAAGCGGAACCTTCGCTCGGATTCCCGCGACTCTCTGCGCAACTCTCTCTCGCTGACGTGTAAAAAGGCCCTCAGGTGGAGATTCCACTCTTTGATGCGGGCGAGGGCGTCTTCAGCGACTTCGACGGGCGAGACTTCACCGGCGCGGTAGGCATCCCTCAGCGCCGTGATCGTCCAGTCGTTCATTGGTGGGTTCTGCGGAAGGGTGCGGCCGGGGGCATCATCCGCTGCCCGGGTAGCCCGGAGCCTGGAGGACGCGCGTCATCTGGTCCTGATGGAGAAAATCGTGCGTGCCCGAATAGACGATGCGGTCGTATATGTTGAGGTCGCCGTAGCGGAAATGTTTATGCGTTAAGCGGCTCATGTCGGTGCTCCGGTGGGGGAGCATCATCTGGTGAACCGCCTCCCGGTTGGGCATGAGCCTGGTTATCATGTCACCGAATTCGCCTTCGCCCTTCGGGATGAGGAAATCGGGCGCCGGAACCCGGCCCTGCTCCCTGCGCCTGAGCGCCTCCCGGCTCATCTTCTGGGGGTTCTCGGGCCCCGTATCCCACGACCCGGACTCCACCGCCTCCGCGAGACTCTTTTCGAGGGAGCGCGCGTAATAATTGTCCGTCAAGAGCATGTGCTCGAGGTTCTCATGCAGGGACCATTCGCCGTCGGGAGGCCGCCAGTGCACGTGGGCGGTTTCGATGCCTTCCAGAAAGGCGATCAGGTTTCTTCTGTCATTGAAAGCCGAGTCGAAGGCCTCATCGAACATCTCTTCTGGAGTCATTGCCGGTATCCTTCATGTCAAGATGGCAAGTGTTCTGATCCAATCGTAATTTTCTGAGGAGGGACTCAGGACGCCCGCCCTGCGCCGGGAGAGCGCACCTCGATATCCAGCCATTCCTCCCAGAGCTTGATGAGCGAGGCGTATTCTTCGGCCCCGTATCCTTTCTGTATCGCCATCTCATATACGTGATGCGTCGCGCTGGCGATGAAGGTGGGAACGCGGAGTTCACGGGCCAGTTCGAGGCACAGGTCGGAATCTTTCGTCGCGAGGTCGGTCGTCATCCCGGGCGTGAACTCTCCCGGCAGGATGTGCTTTCTGAGCCTGTCCTCCACCTGGCGGCTGCGGCCCGAACTGACGGCGATGACGTCGCAGAGCAGGTCGGGGTCGGCGCCCGCCGCGACGCCCAAGGCCATGGCCTCGGTCAAGGCCGCGAGGTTCACGTGCGAGAGCATGTTGTTCACGACCTTGAACAGCATGCCCATGCCCGAAGCGCCGCAATGAAAGACGTTTTTTCCGAAACACTCGAGAAGGGGCTTGAGCCTTTCGAACCCCGCCTCGCCGCCGCCCACCATCAGCGTGAGCGTGCCGGCCCTGGCTCCCTGCACGCCGCCGCTCACGGCGGCATCCATCAGTTCGGCCCCTTGCGCTTTTACCTGTGGGGCAAGCTCCTTGATGAGGGAAGGGGAGACGGTGCTCGTCTCGGCCAGGAGCGCGCCGTCTCGCGCGCCCGCCAGGATTCCCTCCTCACCCAGAATCACTTCGCGCGATATGTTGGGGTGCGGCAAGGACGTGAAAATAACTTCTGAGCGGGAGGACACGTCCGCCGGGCTGCGTCCGGCGCGCGCGCCTTTTCTCTCGGCATCCAGCGTGGCTTCCTCTCGAACGTCGTAAGCCGTTACCTCATGACCGGCCCCGATAAGGTGGGCGCAAATCTCGCTTCCCATCCTCCCCAGGCCGATGAAACCAAGCTCCACCTTTCGCCTCCTCGCCGGATACGCTGTCCACTCTTCACGAAAGAATATAAATGGTCGGGGCGAGAGGATTTGAACCTCCGACCCCCTGAACCCCATTCAGGTGCGCTACCAGACTGCGCTACGCCCCGACCGAAAGAATTGTTCCGCGCAAAAGGCCCGGGCGCGACAGGGATGGCGTGTCGAACCGATCCGGGTTTTTGGCGAAAGTAATATCACAAGCTATTTAGTAAGGCTTAAGCGTGGCTTACGTCAAGGGCTTCGCGTCACCGAAGCCGGGGAAATGTATTTGTCCCGGAAACGGCGTTTTGAAGAGGAGGAATTTCCGGTAAGGGGAATGGGGGAGAAGAGGCTGGGTATCCGGGGGTCGCCGCTATACATGGTGGCGATCCGGTGGCCCCCCGTTTTCGATACCGTGGTGCGCGTCATCTCGCGCAACGGGACGGCCTGACCGCCGACAAGCAGGCGCATTCGTCCTTTCTTGAGGAATACGGTGGTGAAGCGGTCATAGGCTTTCAGGGCGAATTCAACTCCCTTGCCGCGCAATTCTCCCGCAGGCGTCACCACGCTCAGGCTCAACCCGCAGGAAGCCTTGTAGCACTTCACCGTGCCCCTGTTCAGTTTCGCCGAATACGTGCCGCCCCGCCTCAGGCCCACCAATTGAAAGGAAGTGTTCGGCTCCACCAGGAGCCGGCAACCCGGGCGACGCCGGAAATGAATCAGCGCACGCGAACGCGCGCTCGTCACGATGTGATCGCCCGGGAGCATCAAACGCCGACCCCTGAAGGAAACTTTTTTCCCGCGCGAGAAAACGATGTGGGGTTGGCCGGAGATTGCTCTCATTTCGACGAGGAATTTATCTTCTGCGAGGGCGGAGGAAACGACGCACAGGGGGAGCAGATGTATCCCGAGAATCAGGATTTTGAATCTGATCATGTCATCCCCGTGGAGAAGCGGCAAAGCGGCAGACCTCTTAAGAATATGTAAAGCATTTTCTGGAGATTTGCAAGTTCCCTAACTACCGGAAAAGCAACCACATCCCGAACTTCGGGCCAGAGGGGGGGGGAGCGCTTGGTTGTCGTTCTGCAAGAGGGGTGGTTCTGCTGCCTGGAGATTTTGCAGGAGACCCGTAGTTGTCCTTTATCGGACAGGCACGGGGGCCTGTCCCTACGCCTCGTTTCGAACGCGGGGTTTTCGTAGGGGCGGCCCCCCGTGGCCGCCCGCGCCGGAGGGTTGAATCCTTCAGCCGCTCCGCTCGCCCTCCCTCGGCGTGAAGCCAACCCCCTGATCCCTTTGCGAAGGGGTAAAGGCAACGTCCCCTCAAAGGAGAGGGTGGCAGAAAAGCCCCCTTGCCAAGGAGTATTGAAAAAGCCTTTGTCCATTGGTTTTCCAGTCGAGAGGGGCGTCTTCTCTATCCCCGAAAAGGGGGCTTTTTCAACATCCCCATGAGGGGAAAGTGATTTTACAAACCGAGGCGGAGTGGCAAATAAGAGGGGAGTGTATCTGTTGCTTCTCGTAGAACGCGTTGAAGCATTCTTTATCAGGAGTTTTCGACACCTCCTATATGAGCGGGTCTCGGCGCGTCGTGATGACGCCGGTCCGCATCCCCGCCGTGTGCAATCCGCCCCGCAGGCGGCCGTGTTCGATCTTCATGCATTTGTCCATGACGACGAGGAGCCCTGCGCTTTGCGCGCGGGCGGCCTCGGCCTCGTTCACCACTTCGAATTGCAGCCACAGCGATTTCGCGCCGACGGCTATCGCTTCATCGACCACTTCTGAAATTTCATCCGGCCTGCGAAACACGTCCACCACTTCGGGAGGGTCGGGTATCGACGCGACGTCCGGGTAGGATTTCTGCCCCAGTATCTGCTCGTACCTCGGGTTCACCGGAATGACGTCGTAGCCCATCCTCTGGAGGTAGTACCCGACGAAATAGCTGGGTCTCGATTCGTTCGCCGAAAGCCCCACCATCGCCACGCGGCGGTGATTCCGCAGGATGCGGCGAATCGTGCGCGGGTTCTGGTATTCGGGGAATCCCGTCATTTGCTCGCCGTCGCCGCATCGAGGGCCTGGTCCAGGTCCCACAGAATGTCGTCGATGTGTTCGAGGCCCACCGATATCCGGATGAGGTCGGGCGTGAGGTTCCCCGCCTTCATGTCCTCCTCGCTCAACTGGGCGTGCGTCGTGGAAGCCGGGTGGATGATGAGGCTCTTCGCGTCGCCCACGTTCGCGAGATGGCTGTGCAGCTGAAGGGCGTTGATGAAGCGGACGGCCGCCTCGAATCCGCCCTGGACGCCGAAGGAAAAGACGGCGCCCTGGCCGTTCGGCAGATATTTTTTCGCCCGCTCGTGCTCGGGGTTGTCCGCCAGTCCGGGGTAGTTCACGAAACTGATGCGCGCGTCCCGTGCGAGATAATCGGCCACCTTCTGCGCGTTCTCGCAGTGACGCTCCATGCGCAGGCTCAGTGTTTCCAGCCCATGGGCCATCAGAAATCCGTTGAACGGGCTCAGGCACGACCCGATGTCGCGCAGGCTCTCCGCGCGCGCCTTCATGAGGAAGCCCAATTCGCCGAAGGTCTCGAAGAAGCGCAGTCCATGATAGCCCGGAGAGGGGTCGACCATGCCGGGGAACTTCCCGTTCGCCCAGTCGAAGCGGCCCGAATCCACGATGACGCCGCCGATGCTCGTGCCGTGCCCGTCGATGAATTTCGTGGCCGAATGCAGAACGATGTCCGCTCCCCACTCGATGGGGCGGCAGAGGTAGGGAGTCGCAAAAGTGTTGTCCACGACGAGGGGGACCCCCGCATCGCTCGCAATTTTCGCCAGGGCCTCCAGATCGGCGACGTTGGTGGCCGGATTCCCTATCGTTTCGCAGTAGATGACGCGCGTTTTCTCCGTCACCGCGGCCCGGAAATCTTCCGGCCGCGTCGGGTCGACGAATGTCGTGTTGATGCCGAGTTTTCTGAGCGTGATGTCGAACTGCGTGTACGTGCCCCCGTAGAGGGCGGCGGAAGAAACGATTTCATCCCCCGGGTTCGTCAGGGTGAACAGCGCGATGAACTGGGCGGCCTGTCCCGAGGCCGTCGCGAGCCCGCCGACGCCTCCCTCGAGAGCCGCGATGCGCTCCTCGAAGACGCTCGTGGTGGGGTTTCCGATGCGCGTGTAGACGTACCCGTAATCCTGCAGGGCGAAGAGACCCGCGGCGTGTTCGTCGTCGTCGAAAACGAAACCGGTGGATTGGTAGATCGGCACGGCCCTGGCGCCGGTGGCGGGGTCGGGCCGCGCGCCCGCATGGAGGGCGTTGGTGTCGAAGTGAAACGCTCTCGGGGCCGTTTCCTCGGGTCTGGAATCCTCGTTCATGTGCGCTCCTTGAAAAATGGCATGGTTTCGGTTTTGTAATCTCTACGATTCATTAAAGCAAGCGACGGCCTCCAAGAAAAGGCCCCACCAGGAGGTTGCTGAATTTCCCCCTGACAGGGGGGGTAGGGGGGGTTGCTTTTCCAGTCGAGAGGCATCGCCGTTATCTCCCTTGGCAGGGGTCTTTCCCAACAACCCCGCAAGAAGGTGAATACTCCCCGGCGGCGTTGATTTTCTCTCCCCGGCTACACCATAATCCGGGTTCGTGATGAATGCGCCCGCCCCGCACGCCCATTGAAAGACCATGGCTCGAATACTTCTTTGTAATGATGACGGCATCGATTCGGAAGGCCTGCGCGCCCTCTACGCGGCCCTCGCTCCGCTGGGGGAGTTGATCGTCGTGGCGCCGGACAGGGAACAGAGCGCGGCGGGACACTCCCTGAGCCTGCACCGTCCCCTGCGCATCAACGAGCTGGAGCACAACTGGTTCTCCGTGGACGGTACGCCGACGGATTGCGTGAATCTCGCCTTGAACGGCCTGTTCAAGAACGAACACCCCGACATGCTCGTCTCCGGTATCAACCGGGGCGGAAACCTGGGCGACGACATCACCTATTCGGGAACCGTGGCCGCCGCGATGGAGGCCACCCTCCTGGGGCTTCCTGCGGTGGCGGTCTCCCTCGCCCACGAGGACGGGGAGACGCTCCGCTTCGATTTGGCGAAAAAAGTTGCGCGCGCCGGCGCGCGGGAAGTATTATCCCGGGGGCTGGAGCCGGGCGTTCTGCTGAACATCAACGTCCCGAACATACCTCCGAAACAGTGCAGGGGAGAGCGGATCACCCGTCAGGGCAAGCGCGTCTACGAGGAAGCCATCGTGGAAAAACTGGACCCGCGCGGGCGTGAGTATTACTGGATAGGGGGAGGCAGCCTGCGGTGGAAGGATGAGCCCGACACGGACTTCGAGGCGATTTCAAACCACCAGGTCTCCATCACCCCCCTCCGGCTGGATCTCACGGACTACGACGCGATGAAAGGGCTGGAATCTTGGCGTTTTCATTAAACGGAAGAAGAGAGGACCGCTGGCGGCGCGCACGCGAGGATATGGTGGCCAGGCAAATCGTAGCCCGCGGGATCGCGGACGCGCGCGTGCTCGATGCCCTGCGCGAGGTGCCGAGGCATCATTTCGCGCCCGAGATATTTCGCGAAACCGCCTACGCCGACAAGGCGCTGCCCATCGGGCACGGACAGACCATCTCCCAGCCCTATATGGTGGCGGCCACGCTCGAGGCTCTTGAACTCCGGGGCGGAGAGAAGGTGCTTGAGATCGGAGCGGGTTCGGGGTACCTTACCGCGCTTCTGGGGAGGCTCGCGGGTTCCGTCCGCGCGATCGAGCGGGTGCCGGAGCTTGCGACGAGAGCCAGGGAGCGGCTTGATTCTTTCGGCTTGACGAATTATATGCTCTGGACGGCGGACGGCACTTATGGCTGGCCGGATGAGGCGCCTTTCGACGTCATCGTGAGCGCGGCGTCCGCGCCCAGCGTGCCTGCGCCGTGGATGCAGCAGACAGCCCCCGGCGGGCGCATCGTCATGCCCCTGGGGGAGGGGGAGAAGCAGACCCTCGTACGATACCGTGTCTCGGGATCGGGTGAGATACCTGCCCCCGAGGAGCTGGTGAACTGCGTTTTCGTGAAACTGGTGGGAAAATACGGCTGGGAGAAACCATAGGCGGGTGTCGAATCCGCCGTCTCACGGCTTGTGTCGGGGCGTAGCGCAGCCTGGTAGCGCGCCTGCTTCGGGAGCAGGAGGTCGGAGGTTCAAATCCTCTCGCCCCGACCATTTTCTCATCGCTTTCCTAATTAGACCCAAGTCCCTTATACATCCGTTCCGGAGGTTGCTTGCCTCCGAATAATTTCACCCAATACTTTTTTTATAATACTGACAAATCATATTTATTCAATCATATATATAATATATTATATAATGCACATTAGCTTATTTTGCTGTGCAATGGATACTAGATCACGCAAGTATTGCACAACAGGAGAATAGCCGCGCCTCTGCAGTCTCCCGATGATGGGTTGTTGAAATAGTCCGGTTTTCGAGAGTTCGACGTGACCGACGAAAAGAAAAGCAACTTCCTCACCGTTCGGGTGCGTAATGTTCTTGTGTAGGGGACGCATATATGCGTCCCGTTCTAAGGTTAAATATAATCATGTAAACGGTTGTGCCGCCGAACGGATAAATGGGAAGAGGTACCCCTCGAGAAATGGAATCCAGAAAGGCAAACAGGCTTCAAGAACGTGATTATTCCCGACATGGATACTATTTCGTGACAATCTGCACGCGGAATCACACCCGTTGTTTCGGCGAGGTCCTGGACGAAAAAATGCGGTTGAATGCAACCGGAATGATTGCGCAAGAACGTTGGCTGGCAATTCCCGGTCATTTTCCGAATACGGACATTGATGAATTCATCGTGATGCTGAACCATATACATGGGGTATTGATCATCGGTGGCGATAACAACTCCGAGCGGGACGCATATATGCGTCCCCTACAATCGAAGCGACAAAACGTCGACCGCTCGAAAATGTATCTTTCGAAAATCATCCAGGGGTTCAAGTCATCCGTAACCCGAAACGTGCGAAAACGCCGGGGCAAGAACGCTTTCGGGTGGCAACGCTCGTTTTACGACCACGTCATCCGCAATGAAGAAAACCTGAACCGCATCCGGGAATACATTCGAAACAATCCGCTGAAATGGGAGTTCGACAGGTACAACAGCGCACCCCGCCTCTAAAAACGGCCCCCGCACCCAAAAAAAGAGGCGCCCCGGTGAGGGACGCCTCCTTTTCGTTTCTCGTACGATGCGCTATGCGGCGTCCAGGGCCTGCTCCAGATCGGCGATGATGTCGTCGATGTGCTCGATGCCGATGGAAAGCCGCACGTAGCCCGGCGTCACGCCCGTCTGCTCCTGCTCCTCGGAGCTGAGCTGGGAGTGCGTGGTGCTCGCCGGGTGGATGGCGAGGCTTTTCGAATCGCCGATGTTCGCCACATGGTAGAACATCTTGAGCGCGTTGATGAAGTTCTGGCCCGCCTCGAAGCCGCCGGTGAGGTCGATTCCGACCAGGCCGCCGTAGCCGCCCTTGAGATACGTGTCGGCGCGCTGGCGGAACTCACCGTCCATGAGGCCGGGGTAAATCGTGGTGTTCACCTTGGGGTGGGCGTTCAGGTATTCCGCGGCGGCGGCGGCGTTCTGGCAATGACGCTCCATCCGCAGGGGCAGGGTTTCCAGGCCTTGTAAGAACAGGAAGGTGTTGAAGGGGCTCATCGCCTGGCCGGAGTCGCGCAGGAGCGTGACGCGCGCCTTGATGATGTAGGCGATGGGGCCGAGCGGTTTGACGGCTTGGGACCACACGGCGCCGTGGTAGCTCGGGTCCGGCTGGTTGAGGTAGGGCTGCCTCTCGGGGTGCGCCTCCCAGTCGAAGTTGCCCGCGTCGATGATGATGCCGCCGATGGAGTTGCCGTGCCCGCCGATGTATTTCGTGCAGGATGAGGCGATGACGGCCGCGCCGTGCTCGAAGGGCTTGCAGAGGCCATGGGCCGCCGTGTTGTCCATGATGAGGGGAATCCCCAGCTCACGACCGAGGTCGGAGACTTCCCTTATCGGGAAAACGTGCAGCTTCGGGTTCGGCAGCGTCTCGGCGTAGTAGGCGCGCGTCTTGTCGTCCGTCGCTTTGACGAAATTCTCAGGCTCCCCCGGGTCCACGAATCGGCACTCGATCCCGATGTCCTCCAGCTGATTCGCGAAGAGGTTCCACGTGCCGCCGTAGAGGTCCGTCGAACTCACGATGTTGTCCCCGGCGCGCGCCACGTTCATCACCGCCATCATCGAGGCCGACTGGCCCGAGGAGACCGCGAGGCCGCCGACGCCGCCTTCGAGCGCCGCCAGGCGTTTTTCCAGCACGTCGTTCGTCGGGTTCATGATTCGCGTGTAGATGTTGCCGAGCTCCTTCAGCGCGAAAAGATCGGCCGCGTGGTCCGTGCTGTCGAACTGGTAGGAGGACGTCTGGTAGATCGGTACGGCCACGGCGTTCGTAGTGGGGTCCTTGCGGTATCCGGCGTGAAGAACGATGGTTTCGTTGTTGCTGAGTTCCAGCTCTGTTTCCACTGTCATTCCAATAACCCTCTTTTTCGAAAAGAAAAGATATCGTCAGGGATGCGAGATGACTCGCATGAACTTCCCAACCCCTGCTGTTCTGGAAAAACAAAAACGAGAATCTACACAAAATCAATGGATTCGGCAAATACAATCGGGGAAAAATCACTTTATCGGAGATCGCCGGAAGCGGTTGACCCGGAATAGCCCCTGGCCCGAAGATAGCCCGCTGAATCCGGCGTCATATCAACTTGGAACAGGCGAGGGCAAATCTCGCCCCACCACCCATACGAAAGGAGAAGGTAGCGGCATGAGAAGACAGGCGTCACGCGCGAATCAGAACTGGATTTTCGACAATTTCCTCAAACTCTCCGACAACGAGGACGTTCTCCACCCCGGCATCATGGGCACGCGCTATGAGCGGGGTTTCCGGCACCAGGACCTCGAAGCCGTCTACTCGAAGGTCTCGGGCAGGCGCTCCATCCCCCTCCTGTGGGGCAAGCAGGCCGCACTTCAGGAGCAGAAGGCGATAGCGGCCGAGGAGGCGGGAAACCTCGTGACCGCCGCCATGCACTACAACCGCGCGGGCCTTTGCTACGGACGCGGCCAGCACCTCATCCCCGTCGATGGACACCCGCGCAAGAAGGAATACTACGCGGGCGTCTCGCGCTGCTTCGACAAGATGCGCGAAGTCAGGGGCGGCGACATCCAGAAGCACCAGGTGGAATTCGACCCCGGCAAGAACGCCTATTTCTATTTCTGGCCTGCGGAGGGGGAAGGGCCGAAACCCACCGTGCTCCTCATCCCCGGCATGGACATGATCAAGGAAGACGGCCTCTTGCCCTACAACAACTGGTTCCATGCGCGCGGCATGAACTTCGCCATCATGGACGGGCCGGGGCAGGGCGAGTGCAATATCAACCAGGTGTGGGTGGATCACCACAACTACGCGCGCGCGGGCAGCAAGGTCATCGACTGGCTCACCGCGCGCAACGAGGTGGATTCCTCCAGAGTCGGCATCATGGGCATGAGCATGGGCAGCCGCTGGACGGTGGAAATCGCCGCCCAGGACGAGCGCGTCAACACCGTCGTCGGCCAGATGGCGAACGTGGGTCCTTCGGACATCATCTTCAACCAGGCCCAGCCCAACTTCAAGCGCATCTACATGTACATGACGAACATCCTGGATGAGGATGCGTTCGACGAATTCGTCGAGGAGCGCGACAGCATCTGGCTGCCCCTGGTGGGCAAGATGAAGTCGAACTACCTCCTCGTGGCGGGCGACATGGACGAGCTCTGCACGCCGGACGACATCGACGCCTTCTTCTCGCACCTCACCTGCCCGCGCGAGCTCTGGTTGTATGAGGGCGTCTTCCATCCCATGGGCGAGGTCGCGGCGGACATGTACCCCGCCATCGCGGACTGGATGCTGCACTCGCTGAACAACGGCCTGCCGGCGGACCACAACAAGCGGGTGATCGTTCCCGAGGGAGGCTAAGGCGCAGCCGCAGACCCTTTAAGAGGGGGTTATCGACAAACCCCTCGTCGGGGGTATCGCCTTTACCCCCTGGCAAGTGGTTGTTGGAAAAGCCAGAGGGGATAATTTGTTGCTGTGTAGGGGTCGCATACATGCGACCCTGCCTTTTACGCCTGCGGACAATGGGACGCATATATGCGTCCCCTACAAACCAAATTCGATTGATGAGGGTTTTCCAACTATCCTCAGGGCGGCGCTTTTATCCCCTGACAAGAAGAACAGGTATGTGGGACGCAAGGCCTGATGAAAATATTTCACTGAGGCCGTCGCGCACCGCCACTTGACGAGACGCGCTCGCTCGATAGAATCAGGAAGTCTGAATTCCGCCCCGGGATAATTTCTGATGCGAACCATCATCGGCGTCATCGGCGATTCCGACCCCGACCCCGAAACGGCCGCTCTGGCCGAGGAGGCGGGCGCCGAGATTGCGCGCGCGGGCGCCGTACTTGTATGCGGCGGGCTGGGCGGCGTCATGCAGGCCGCGGCGCGCGGAGCGAAAGGAGCGGACGGCCTCACCGTGGGCGTCCTGCCCACCTACGAGCCTGAGTCCGCCAACCCGTTCATCGACATTCCCGTCGTCACCGGAATGGGACACGCCCGGAACGTCATCATCGCGGCGACGGCCCACGCGCTCATCGCCATGTCGGGCGCGCACGGCACCCTCTCTGAAATCGCTATCGGCCTCAAGCTCGGCAAGCGGGTCGTCTCGCTGGGACGCGACGAAAGCCCTGCGGGAGTCGTCGCAGCGCCCAACGCCCGGGAGGCCGTGCGGATGGCCCTGGGCGACGCATGAGGGACGGCATGGATTTGCCCGTATCAAGCATTTCGCGCGCATCGGGTTTTTGGAGACGGCGTTCCATGTGGCGTAGAGGATGCCTCCTCTTTCTCTGCTTTCTCACCGGCTGCGCTTTCGTCGCGCCCCCGGTAGCGCCGCCCACGAAAAGCAGCCGCGAGGTCGGCGGGGTCCACCACATCGTCAAGCGCGGCGAGAACCTCTGGCGCATCGGGCGCGCCTATGGCGTGGAGGTCGAGCAGATCGCCGTCCTGAACGGCATCGGCAACCCCGACCGCATCGAGATAGGCGTGCGGCTCTTCATCCCCGGGGCGAGAACCGTCCGCCTTGTCCGGAAGAACGTCAGTGCCACGCCGCCCGAACGCCGTCCGCGCTGGGCGGCGCCTCTGCCCCGCAAGTCACCGCCGCGCCGCAAGACGTATTCAAAACCGGCCCGGAAACCATCCGGAAAGTCGAAGAACACGACTCGTACGCACCGCCCGAAGAACCGGAAGCCGGCGTACCGCAGGGCGCGCGGCAAAGGCCCGAAATTCTCATGGCCCCTGCAGGGACGCCTGATTCGCCGCTTCAAGAGTAGTGGCAGCCACAAGGCGGACGGCATCCTCATCGCCGCACGCGAACGCGCCCAGGTTCGCGCCGCCGCCTCCGGCCGCGTCATTTTTTCTGATTTCGGGCCCGGAAACATGGGGCGCCTCATCATCCTGCGCCACCACGGGGGCGAGTATCACTCCATCTACGCCAACGTCGCCGAGAACCTCGTGCGCAAGGGGCAGAGCGTCTCGCGCGGCGCGCCCATCGCCCTTACGGGCCGCACGCCGCGCTTCCGGACCGCGCGCCTTCATTTCGAGATCCGCCATCGCACGCGGCCGCGGAACCCGCTGTCCTACCTGCCATAAATTTCAGGCAGGCGTCGTGGTGACATACCGGGAAGGGAATGCTATCTAGGGTTCGCTTGTCCACTGGATAAGAAACCGACGAAAGGGCCGCGACGCACCCGGCAGGGAACATCAAGAAGAATCAAGAGTTCACACATCCACGAGGGGTAGATTTCATGTCCGACATCAATCAGCTTCTGGCGCACATTCGCGACGTGCCCGATTTCCCCAAAGAGGGGATTTTGTTCAAGGACATCACGCCCATGTTCCAGAACCCCCAGGCCTTCCAGAAGGCGGTGGACATGGCGGCGGAGCCTCTGATGGGTGAGGGCATCGACGTCGTCCTGGGCGTCGAGGCGCGCGGCTTCATCATCGGAGCGCCCATCGCCTATAAACTCGGCGCGGGCTTCGTGCTGGTGAGAAAAGCGGGAAAACTTCCCTGGGAGAAAACCCAAGCGACGTATGATCTCGAATACGGTACCGATACGCTCGAAATTCACAAAGACGCCATCGCGCCCGGCGACCGGGTGCTCATCGCCGACGACGTGCTCGCCACCGGCGGCACCGCCACCGCCTGCATATCCCTCGTGGATTCGCTGGGCGGGAGCATCCACGGCTTTTCCTTCCTCATCGAACTCGCGTTCCTGAACGGACGCGACAAGCTCGCTCCACACCCCGTGCGCTCTTTGATACGATACGACTGACGCGCGCCTCACCGAGCCGCGCAACCATGCCCCCGTAGCTCAGCAGGATAGAGCGCCGGATTCCTAATCCGTAGGCCGCAGGTTCGAGTCCTGCCGGGGGTACCACGCTCAAATCCACTTGTCCATTTGACGAGATATAGGCGGAGTGAACGTCGCCACAAGGCGAGAAAATCTATTCCGAAAGGGTAAGGGGGCAGAAAAAGAAGCGTTATTCCCTAGCATGAAACCTTATTTTTTCTTGCGGCACGCTTCATCGTTTACACGGAGAAATTCAATTAAGAAATCATCTACAACCCCGGTCAGGTTCGACATGATATACTTACGCGCTTTGACACCTCCGATGGTATGCGTTTTCCACCATTTCTCGCCATGCGTTCCGAGAAACCCATTTGACCATGTTGTTACATAGCCGAAGCCCTGAGTGTAAAACCGATCGAAAACGGCTTTATTAAGCAATATAGATATGGAAAAAGCCACACCAGAAACACGCACTTCGATTCTTAAATAGGAATTGGCTATCTTGTTGCTATATAAACGAGCCGCCCGCAGGCGATTTTCTGCAACTTTCTTGATGGATTCTTTGGTGAGGCCGAGCTTTAATACATCTTTACTCAATTCTCCCACAAGAAGACTCATCGGCTCGCAATTTGTGAATAACTGAAAATGGATGATCTCATTCAGGGTCTGCTGTTGTGCAAAGGAGTGTGTTGTCATCAGGCAGAAAAAAGTCACCACACCCAAAATGATTCGTTTCATAGCATTTTTCCATGAAATGAAGAAATTTATGGACTTGTCACCAATATAAATGTTTTCTTTTCTTTGAGCGATAGCTGGGCGTAATCTCGTTGCCGTTCACGGCGCAGGATTCGAGAAAAACTCCCCGATGGGTGTAGGCCGCAATCTTCTCGGAGAAAAAATCTCATAGGGCATGTTTCTTGCGCCGGCATCTGACTTCGTCCATTATTCATGTTTAATGAAACTGCGAATTTTAGCTAACTGTGCACGGAGTTCGCATTTCTCATCATCTGACAAATGCCTGAAAGGATAAGGGTCCTTTACAATCATATCGAAAATATCGAGTACATCTTTCATTCGTTCCTTTATGAAATCGAATTCAATACTCCAACCACATGGGGAAAAATGAACAAATTGGTTACGAAGTAAATTGTTATATTCCTTAAATGATTCCTTTTGCTGGACAGTAATCAAAATAGGCCCACCGGCTTCTTCGAGACGCATTTCCTGACAACCTAACCTGTCGAGCAAATCGAGTGGGGAGGCGACCCACATCTTCGGATGGCGATCTTTCTTTTTTTTAATCCGCTTTCTCGAAAAGCCGAATTCGTCAACGCCATCTGGAATATATTCAATTTCTCCCCTCCTATCTCTCTCATACCATTCTCGCCACTTCATGGCATCTTTTTCATCTAACGCACCTCGCAACTCTGATCCAGACAAATGGCAGACCATCGCACCCTGAAATGCACTGTGGAGCGACAAAATAGCCCATTTCCATGCACCTTTTGATCGTTCGGTTTGTTGTAAACTCATTGCGCATTGTTCTAGGGATGCTAATACATCTTGACGCTCATCTACCCTCAAGTAATCACTCATCCGCAGAATTCTCCCAAGAATTGATCCTGCATCGTCCGTTTTCTGTCCATATGCCCTAGCGTAATTCTGGCAGCTAAAATTGTTGCCAATGTAATCTAAAGGTTTTGTTTCGTCGCCGTACACGACGCAGGACGCGAGAAATACATCTCTGATGGAAGTACAATTCCCACGGGATAATAGGCCTCAAGAGTGAGGTAAGGGCTGATTTGAGTGGGCGTACTTTACGCCAAGGGGGAGTAGGGCAATGGAAGATGAAATAAAATATTCGCAAGCTCCAATAGATGCCAAAAAACCTTTGATGAATTTATTAACAAATTGAAATCGGAGGTCCGCAAGGATGAATTGGCCTCTAGAAATATGTTCATGCGTAACCTCGTTTACATGAATGGCGGTGCTTTGGTGGCCTTATTGGGTGCCATGGCTGAAAACACAAATAATGTTGCTTGGTCTTTTTTTCCAATGGTCTTTTTTTCTTTTGGCCTTACCCTTGGTGCACTCCTCAATGGCATGGTCTATCGCCAAATGTATAAGCAACAAAAGGCAATCAATATATTCCACGCACTTGTTGTGGAAGATGAGATTAATTTTAGAAATATCGATGACGAAGTTGACAATATTTTCAGCGGAGATTCGCAAAGAGAGGACCGTCAATTTCGGGTAGGCGTTGCAGGTCTTGTATTTTTCATTTTGGGGTGCATTTTAGTTTTCATTCTTGGGGCTGTTTCACTTGGGATTATTCCAGCCATCTTCGAATGGCTCCAAAACTACACAATAGAAGCAAGAAACCCGCTATTCATGTGGGACAAAGTGTGGGTATGAGTTTGATTCTTTTCTCAAATACAAAAATAAATTATATAAGTTATGATTCATTCTGAATCCTGCCAGAGCACCAGCCTGAAACCCAATACCCTCAAGTCCACCAGTCGACTGCGTAGGAACCGGCGAAGATAAGAGCGCCGAGGCCCAGCAAACCGACGGCCGGCTTCGTCGCGCCGATGGAGAGCGCCCCCAGTGCGCCGCAGAGCATCAGAGCGCCCGTACCCCACATGACCTTCACGACGATCGCCTTGGCGTCAATGACGTTCAAGGGTCTGTCGTCGCCGGAATCATCTGCGGGCTTCACTTCGGTTGTTCCTCCGCATGCGGGGCAGGCATCACAGCCGGATATTTCAGCCCCGCATTCAGGGCAATGCGTCTCGGCCATGGCGTCTTCCTTCCTGAAACGGATGGCTGATAAGTGGCATTCGTAATGAGAGCGGGATTCTCTCACAAGGCGGGGGAAGGGGAAACGCGCCTGCAATTTCTCCTCCAGGAAGACGCCCGCGCTTTTCGCCTTCGCGCGCCGTGTGTGATGATGGACGGGTTCATCCTGCTCACCAATAAAGCGAATGAGGAGCAACTGTCGTGCAATATGATATCGACCCCGAACGCGTCGTCATAACGGAGCCCGTGCCGGGTTCCGAATACCCGGTTCACCTGATGTACGTCGAACTGCTCGACGGCGTCTATGCGCCGGTAGGTCTGAGGACGCCCGGTGGCGCCGGGCCGCACCCAACCGTATTGCTCGGGCGGGGGAACGGCGGGGGCGGCATGGCCTGGGTGCGCGAGGCGACCCGGAACATGGGCTGCATACAGGAGCGCCTGCTCGCGGCGGGCTACGCCTGCGCCTGGCTGAGATACCGCGCAGAAGTCGAGCTCGGCTACAACAACGGCGGCCGCCTCGTCGAGGACATCCGGCAGGGCCGCCAGCTCCTGAACCGGTCACCGCTCGAGTATGAAGACGAGATCGCGATCATCGAATACATGAAGACGCTGCCCGGGGTGAACGGGGAGCGCATCGGCCTGATGGGCGTGAGCCACGCGGGCGAGATGATTCTCAAGCTCACATCTGAATACGGCGGCGCGCGCGCCTGCGTGGCCTGCGAACCGGCCTCCCATGAATTCCTGGACTTAGCGCCGGACGATACCGCCTTCGTGAACGAGGAGACGCAGCTCAGAAACATCGAGGGCATGATGATGCAGGAGGTCGAGAAGGTGAGGGCGCGCATCAACGAAGAACTGGCGCTCAGGAGGATAAGGAGTATTGAAACGCCGATTCTCATCATGGGCCGGGATGAGGATCACTTGCAGGGCATCTTTCGCGCCACGTACGATCTGATGGTGGAGGCGGGGAGGGACGTCGAGTGGGCCTCATACGATCACCCGATGCACGGCTACATCTATCCCGAGCGGGGAGAGAACGGAGAATACGCCGTCGATGACACTCAGGAGGCGGCGATTGCGAAGTGCATCGCCTACTTGGACAAATACATGAAGAACTGAGCTATACTATGGCTCATCAACGCGCCGTGAGCACGAGACGTTCCCGAACATCCGCCTTGACGCCGGACACAGAAGCCATGAAATCCCAGACGAGAATTTTCTCATGTCTTGTGGATGACTTTCTGAAAACCGATTCGCTCATCGTTCCGACTACGGAGAATCTCAGGCTGGTCATTTCCCGCATGGCGGAGAGGAATGCAAGCTGCGTTCTCGTGACGGACGAGGAAAACAAACTCACCGGCATTTTTACGGAGAAAGACGTGACGCGCCGCGTCGCGCTGCGGTGCGACGGCTCGGAATCCATAGAGCAGGTGATGACGTCCCGCGTCTACTCCGCGAATCAGGGAGACTACCTCTATCACACCATTGCGCGCATGCGCCGCCTCGGCCACCGGCACATGCCCGTTGTGGACGACGCGAACCGCCCCCTCGGACTGCTCGACCTCCAGGACGCCATGGCCGTGGCGGCCTCGCATGTGGTGGAACACATCGACGCACTCACGCAGGTCCCGGAACTCTACGGCTTGCAAGAGGTGAAAGCCGTGCAGACAGTCGTGGCGCAGGAACTGCTCGAGGACAACCTCACCGCGCCTGAAATTCAGGCGCTGCTCACCCACGTGAACAACGACATCTACCGCCGCGTGGCCGAAAAAGTGACGGGGACCATCGAAGCAGCAGGCGGGGGCGAACCGCCCGTACGATACGCTGTGATCGTCATGGGCTCGAGCGGACGGGGGGAGAACTTCATCAACCCCGATCAGGACAACGGCATCATTTTCGAAGACTATCCCGTGGAGCGGCACAACGAAGTCAACGACTACTTCATCCAATTCTCGGAACTGCTGACCTGGAACCTCGAAGCCATCGGCTTCCCCCTGTGCGACGGCAACGTCATGGCCACGAACCCGCTTTGGCGCAAATCGATTTCCGAATGGAAGCAGCAGACCCTGCGCTGGTTCCAGAAGAGGAGCACGTTCCAGGTGCAGCTGAGCGATGTCTTTTTCGACTTCGACACCGTTTCCGGGGATCTCTCACTGGGCCGGGAGTTGCGGAATCACCTCACGACTTTCGTGCAGAAAGAACCAGCCGTGCTCCAGGCGATGTTCCAGACCGAGGCCGACAGGCACGTCGCTCTGGGCCTGTTCGGCATCCTGCGAACGGAAAAAACGGGAGAGGGCCTGCCGCAGGCAATCAACCTGAAGCACGGGGGCATCCTTCCTCTGGTCGGAGCGGTGCGGCTGCTCGCCCTGAAAGAGGGTCTGGAGGCCACCTCCACCTACGAGCGCATCCGCCTACTGCACGAGGCGGGGATTTTCAGCAATGATGAGGTCGATGATTACACCGCCGCCCTGGAAAATATGACGTTTATGCTGCTGCGACAGCAACTCAGGGACTACAGGCGTATCCGGAAGGCGACGCGCTACGTGAGGAAGTCGGCAATCTCACGCAGGGAGAAGCAGGTCCTCAAGATGTCCCTCAAGGCCATACGCTCGCTCAAGGATCGGGTGCGGACGGAGTTCACCGGCGAGATTCTCTGAGACATTCTTTGCATATCAGGATACGGGCGTCTTGAAGCGATCGAACACCCGCCCGAAGCGCCAGGCGTAGAACTCCACGCTCTCATACAGGCCGGCTCTGTTATAAGGTTCCTCCGCCCAGAATGCGCGCGCCGCCTCGATGTCGGGAAAATCGAACAAAAGCACGCTGCCGTTTCTTGTCTCGCCGTCATCGGTGACCAGGGGGCCGCGCACCATCACCGAATCGCCGTGCCCGGTCAGGTAGGCCTTGTGCTCTTCATGCAGGGACTTTCGGATCGCGCCCCCGTCCGCCTTGTCCAGGGCATGGACGTAGAACTGCAGGTTTCCCTCTTTGCGTGGGCAGTCGCGCCAGGAGTAGGGCACGGTGGCGCGCCAGCGATGTATGGAGGGCCGCTCCTGGATCCCCTCGATGATGAACGGCTCGTTCGCCACGTGCTCCTCCGCGGCGGAGCGGTCTGGAAGGTCCAGAATGCGGAAGCTGCCCAGTTCGAGCTTCCCGTCGTCGGTCAGGAACGGACCCGCGAAGCGCGTGACGTCATCGAACCCTTTCAGATAATCGAGGTGCGCTTTGCGGTGGACATCTCTCAGAGCGGCCGCTTCGGGCCTGTCGTAAATCTTGATGACGAATTCCACGGATGATTTCCTTCTGATGAGAAGCAAAAACGAGTCAGTAGTGAAGTTTCGGTTGGCTCTGTTGACGCCCGGATTCTAAGCGCCGATGCGTCAGGCCGCAACGGTCGCAGCAGGGCGTATTGCGGGGTTGTTGTAAAAGTCCTTGTCGGGGGACATCGCCTCTATCGGAAAGACCGCTTCCGCACGAACCCCCGACTCTCCTCGTCAGAAGCAACCCCCCCTACCCCCCCTTGTCGGGGGTATAAAAAGGCGATGTCCCTCCACCGGGATGCGCCTCCGCCGGGGAGAGGGGGTTTTGCTTTTTCTTGCCCCCCTGACAAGGGGGGGTAGGGGGGGGGTTGCCTTTCCAGTCGATAGGGGTGTCCCCTCTACTCGCTAAAAGGGGGTCTTTTTCGACTCCCCCTCAACGGGGGAGTGCATCTCCTCTCTCGTCGGTCGTCTAAATATCCAGAATCACGAAATCAGGGCTATTACAACACCTCCAAAGAAAATAATGATTGACGTCCAAGAAGCCTGGATTCTATTTGCTATGGCGCAACGGGTGGCGCGTTTTCGCCGCAATCGATAAAGTAGGCGCATCCGGTAAATTATCCAAGAATAAGGGCTTTTGTCGGAAAGGGCTAATAAGTAATGAGATTTTCAAATATGCTTAGAGCAGTATTTGTCGTAGTCATTGCGTCGATCTTTGGTTGTGGAATGGCAGGTGATGTTATTGAGGAAAAACCGAAACAGGTTGAAATGAAGAAAAAGGAACTGCAATGGGCATGTTATGACCGCACTGAATATATACTTAATCGCCCGGTTTTAGGGCTAGGGGCTCCGGTAATTTTGAAGCTCAAGCAGTTTCCTGATTGGAATGGCAACTTTTCAGCAAGTACGAGAGGTATCGTTGAAATAACAGGTGGCAAAAAACAATCCGCATTATTTTACTTCAAGGGAATTAACCGAACGTGGGCATTCGGCTATAAAAATAATCATCAAATTGTGCTCCAACCGGATCAGAGTGCGTATTATTACGATTTCACGGGGGCAAAGGATGGGGAGAGAAGAAAGGCTGGACAGTCTTTCCGCTGTGAGAAACTGTAGAGCCTGCTTTTCATTTCCCCCGATTTTCCTCACCCGTCGCAGCGGAACGCCTTCATCGGGAAGGTGTGCAGCGAGCGGAACCCCTCCCGGGTGACGATCCCCATATCGCCCATCTGCACGCCCCGGCCTTCCGAGTCCATCGGGTTCGGCTGAATGACCATCACCATGTTTTCGCGGTACTTGAAATCGGCTGGCGGAGCGAGATAGTTCGAACCCCGGATGCCGATGGAGGGCTGGAGCAAGTCCGTGCCGAAGCCGTGGGCGAGGGAATCGTAGATCTGAAAACCCCTCTCTGGCAGCGGGTCCGTGGCCTCGAAGACGGCCTGCGCGGAATTGCCCGCCTTCATCGTTCTGCCCACGCCCTCGTACACCTCGACCGCAGCCTCGAGCAGCGCCTGATAGGGCGGCGTCGGGTCCGCTCCGATAGTGAAGGTGCGAAGGCTCTGGCCCGCATAGCCATAATACGCCGCACTAATCTCCATGATTAGCACGTCGCCCACCTCGAGCTTTCGCCTCGTCGGGTTCTGCCAGGGGACGGGCGTGCGGGGATTCGCCATCGGCGTGGCCGTCACGAACTGCACCATCTGCTCGCCGCCTTGCTCCCGGAACGCGGCGGCCATCCGGCCCGACAGCTCGATTTCGGGAATGCCCGGCTTCGCGTGGGTGACGGCCGCCTCCATGGCGAGGTCCGTGAGCCGCGCCGCCTCGGTCAGCCACTCGATTTCCTCCTCGCTCTTTATCAGCCTTAAATCCCTGAATTTCGCGCTCACGTCCACCCACTGCGCCTCCGGGAAGCGCGATGTCAAATAGTCCATGTGCTCGAAGGGCAATAGAATCTTGAAGCGGGGGTTGATTCCCACCAGACCGATGCGCGCGTTCCCGAGTCCCAGGGCGTCGAGCTGGTCCGCCATGCGCTCGGGGTTGCCGTACGCTCCGTGGCGCACGTCCTTGAAAATACACTGCATTTGCGCGTTATGAAGATGGTTGTAGAGACCCGTGAACAGGGAAGGGAGGCCATCTTTCGGAAAAATCAGGTAGCAGTGGTTGAAATCCCGGTAGCAGGATAGCCAGTAGATGTTCGCCTGAGCATTGCGGTTCGTGCCCCCCATGCCGAAGAACAAGAGAGTGTCCAGCCCTTCTTCTTCCATCAGGTCCTTCGCCGCCGCATGACGCCTGTTCATTTCTGCTTCCGAGAAACGCGGATACCAATCTTCTGCCATGTCGCCTCCTTGCACGATAATCCCTCGTGCGAGAGAATAATAATGTCATCGGAAATTTTAAGTTTGCGCGGCGCATTATAGCGAGCGCACCGAGAATATACGACCGGGAGGAAGCATATGAGCATCATCGGCCATGGCGTGATTTCAAGAAAAGCGGGCGAGCGCACGGAAGTCGAGGAAATCGAACTCGACTCCCCGGGTCCGGGCGAGGTGCTGGTGAAAATCCAGGCCAGCGGCGTCTGCCACACCGATTTACACTACAAACTCGGAAAAATCGGGGATGAATTCCCCTATCTTCTCGGCCATGAGGGCTCCGGAATCGTCCAGGAAGTAGGGGAGGGCGTATCCGACCTCGCCGTGGGCGACTACGTCGTCCTGGCCTGGCGCGCTCCTTGCGGCGTCTGCCGGTTCTGCTCCATCGGCCAGCCCAACCTCTGCGCCGCCAGCCTGAACGCGGCCTCCAGGATGCGGGGGAAAAAAGACGGCCAGGCTTTAAGTCCCTCCCTCGGCATCGGCACGTTCTGCACGCACACCGTCGTCGCCGCGAAACAGGCGGTGAAAGTACCCACCGTCTGTACGCCGGAGCAGGCCTGCCTCATCGGCTGCGGCGTCATGACGGGCGTGGGCGCCTCGCTCTACACGGCGCAGGTGAGGCGCGGGAGCAGCGTGGCGGTGTATGGATGCGGCGGCGTGGGCTGCAGCGTCATCATGGGGGCGAAAATGTCGCGCGCAGCGAAAATCATCGCCGTCGATATCGCCGACAACAAACTCGCCTGGGCGAGGGAGTTCGGCGCGACCGACGTCGTCAATGCGTCAGAAACCGACCCGGTCGAAGCGATCAAGGACCTCACCGGCGGCAACGGCGTCGATTATTCCTTCGAGGCCGTGGGAACGCCCCAGACGCTCCTGCAGGCCATGTGGTCGCGCGACCTGGCCGGCACCTGCACGCTCATCGGCGTGCCGGCGCCAGACATGATGATGGAACTGCCCATGCTCCAGTTCTTCGGCCTGGGCGGAGCGCTGCGCGTCTGCTGGTATGGGGATTGTCTGCCATCGAGGGATTTCCCGCTTCTTGCCGACTGGTACGAAAAAGGAGAGCTGGACCTCGACAGAATGGTCACGAAAGTCATTGGTCTCGAAGACGTGGAACCCGCTTTCGAGGCCATGGAGCGCGGCGAAACCCTGCGGTCCGTCATCCGGAATCCGGATTAGGCAATATAAACAATCACATGAGATAGTTCATGTATCTTACTGTTTATATGCCTTCTTGAAACTTATTATCTAGTCGTCCAGTGCGTCGGCGAGCACTTCGGCGATGTGGAGAGCCTTCTTGCCGACGCCGGTTGAGATTTGCTGACGGCAGGAGACGCCGTTGGCGATAACCGCCGCATCTTCATCGCCTGCTCTGAGAGCCGGGAAGAGTTTCGTCTCACCGATGGCGATCGAAATGTCGAAATGTTCTTTCTCGTAGCCGAACGAACCGGCCATCCCGCAGCAGCCCGAAGGAATCTGCGCCACCTCCAAATCTGGAATCATGCCGAGTATCCCCAGGGAGGGGCCTGTGCCCACCAGGGCTTTCTGATGGCAATGGCCATGGAAGAGGGCCTTTTGCTGTTTCGGGGTCTTGAATTTGAGATCCAGCTCACCCTTGTCATGCAAGTTCTGCAGAAATTCCTCGAGCATGTAAGAATTCTCCGCCAGGCGCCCCGCCGCATCACCCGCCACGAGGTCCGGATACTCATCCCGGAACGTGAGGAGACAACTCGGTTCGACGCCGATGATCGGAAGGCCCGCCTCTATCGCGGGAGCCAGCCTCGCAATGTTCTCCTCCGCCAGCTTCTGTCCCTCGCGCAAGAGTCCGTGCGATATCATGGGCCGCCCGCAGCAGCCCGTCTCCGCCAGCCCGACCTCGAAGCCGGCCGCTTCCAGCACCTTGACCGCGGCCTTACCGATCTCGGGGTAGTTGAAGTTCGTAAACGTATCGTTCAGGAACAACACTTTCCCCCGCGCGCCGACCCCGTTTCGAGCGGAAGGTCGGCTCTTGAACCATTCCTCGAATGTGGGCGTCACGAGGGGGGGGAGCCTTCTCCGCTTGTCGATGCCAAAGAACCTGTCCAGTAGTGAACGCACGAAGCTGTTCCCGAACGTCCAGTTCACGATGGGCGCGAGGGGGGCGCTCAGGCGGTTGATGCCCGCGATGCGTCCCATCATTCGCACGCGCAGAGGCACGCCGTTCTTGTCATAATAGGCCTGCAATACTTCGGCCTTGATTTTGGCCATATCCACGCTCGAAGGACACTCCGCCTTACAGCCCTTGCAGGAGATGCATAGGTCCATTACCTCATAAAGGCGTTCGCTGCCCAGATCCTCTCCGGGGATTCCGTTCGCAATAACTTCCCTGAGCGCGTTCGCCCGCCCGCGCGTGGAGTGTTCCTCCTCCATCGTCGCCTGGTAGGAGGGGCACATCGTCCCGTCTCGCTTGCGGCACGCGCCCACGCCGTTGCAAAGCTCGACCGCGCGCGCGAAGCCGCCGTCGCTCGAGAAATCCATGATCGTCGGTATCTCGGGCGTCTTGTAAGAGCCGTCGAAGCGCAGGTTCTGGGTGAAGGGGAGGGCGTGCACGATTTTTCCGGGGTTCATCCGGTTCTCGGGGTCAAAGAGCCGCTTCACTTCGACGAACGCCCCGTAGAGTTTCTCGCCGAAGAACTTGGGCACCCACTGGCTTCTCGCCAGGCCGTCGCCGTGCTCTCCGCTCATGGCGCCGCCGTATTCGAGCACGAGGTCCGAGACCTCCTCGGCGATGGCGGCCATTTTCTCGATCTCCGCGTCTTCTTTGAGATTGATGAGCGGGCGCAGGTGCAGAAGACCCACGCTCGTGTGGCCGTAGTAGGAGGTTTCCGTGTCGTACTTCTTCATGATGGCTTCGAAATGCCGGTAATAATCCAGTAGATGCTCGGGGGAGACAGCGCAATCCTCCACGAATGCGCAGGGCTTCCAGTCCCCCCGGCGTCCCAGCAGAAATCCCAGGCCCGCTTTTCGCATGTTCAGGCAGTCCTGCTTGTGGGCGGGGTCGTCCAGCGGAACGCGCGCGTAGCCAATGTTCTTTGTTTCCAGCTCATCGTGGAGGCGCCTGACTTTCTCTTTGGCCTCATCGTCGTCTTCGGCGAAAAACTCAATCGTCAGGAAAGAATCCGGATCGCCCACCACGAAGCTGCTCATGAGGCGCTGGGCTTCGAGGTTCTGCTTGGCGAGCTCGATGATCACCCGGTCGATGATCTCTATCGCCGCCACGTCGTGGGCCAGGATCGTCGTGCTCGCGGCGAGAGCCTCTTCGATGCTGTGGAAATGAACCACGAGGACGCCGAGCGCTTTTGGCTTGGGGCACACGCGCACCTTGGCTTCGGTAACGACGGCCAGCGTGCCCTCGGCGCCCACCATGAGCTTGGCGAGGTTGAACGGCCCCGTATCTTTGGCGAGTTCATCGAGATTATACCCGCTCACGCGGCGCATGATATTTGGGTAGCGGTCTGCAATCTCCACCCGCTGCTCGTCCACGATGTCTTTCAGCCCCCTGTGTAGTCTGCCAATGCGTGTATCCTGCTGCGTCAACACTTCCAGAGACACCGCATCCAGGGGCCCGAAAGAGAAGGGCTCTCCATCTGCGAAATATCCCGAAACTTCGATGACGTGATCCACCGTCTTCCCGTAGACGATGGAGCGCGAACCCGAAGAATTGTTCCCCAGCATGCCGCCAATGGTGGCGCGGCTGCTCGTGGAGGTATTGGGGCCGAAGACGAATCCATGCGGGCTCAGGTAATCGTTGAAATGGTCCTGCACGAGGCCCGGCTGGACGCGCGCCCATTCCTCATCCGCGTTCAGTTCGATCACCTGGTTCATGAACTTGGAAAAATCGAGCACCAAGGCATCGCCGACGGTCTGGCCGGCGAGGCTGGTGCCGCCGCCCCGGGGCAGGATGGCGGCGTTGTGCCTATTGGCGATTTGAAGTGTTTTTTGCACGTCGGCGTTCGTTTTCGGCAACACGACGCCCACGGGTTCTATTTCGTACATGCTTGCGTCGGTGCTGTATATTTTTCTCGTAAAGACGTCGAAACGCACTTCACCATCGATGGCTTCGCGTAATTCATCTTCAAGTGTTGCAGTAACTTCCATTCAGTACCTCATTGATTATAAACAAGAATAATATCTATAATTCATAAAATACTTTAGGTCTGACGAACGTCTTCATGATATGCCAGACCTGTTATAGAGACAAGGGAAGTATCGCTCCATTGCGCCTGCGTCGCCACACTCGTTTGCCAAAGGCGAGGCCGCGCGTTAAGTTTTGGGCAGAAGCCCAATAGAAGGAATGAAGCCTTGAATTACCACGAAATGGCGCGGCGCGCCCTGAAAGATGAAAAACCCGGACGTGACGAGGCGCTCTCCGTCATCAATGCGCCCGATGATGAAATTCTTCAGCTTCTGGACGCCGCTTTTTCAGTCCGTCGCCACTATTTCGGAAAGAAAGTGCAGATTCACTACCTCATCAACGCAAAGAGCGGCATCTGTCCTGAGGATTGTGGGTATTGCTCGCAATCCGCCGTCTCAAGCGCTCAAGTCGACAGATACGATCTGGTGGATGAGGAGCAACTCTTCGAGGGTGCAGCAAAGGCCGAAGCGGCCGGTTCGAGGCGCTATTGCATCGTCATCAGCGCAAGGGGGCCGTCGGACGCGGAAATCGAAAAACTCTGCCGCGCCGTCTCCGAGATCAAATCGCGCCATGGCCTCTCCATTTGCTGTTCTCTCGGCTTACTGGAAGCCTCCCAGGCCGCCAGGCTGGGCGAGGCGGGTGTCGACCGCTTCAATCACAACCTCAATACGAGCGCGCGCTATTATCCCCAAATTTGCTCCACGCACACCTATGACGACCGCATGGACACACTGGGCGCGGCGCGCGGGGCTGGAATGGAACTCTGCTCGGGCGTCATTTTCGGGCAAGGGGAGAGCGCAGACGACGTCATCGACGTTTGTGAGGCGCTGAACGCGCTCGCGCCTGAATCTATACCGGTCAACTTTCTCAATCCAATCGGCGGCACGCCACTCGAGGGAAGGCCGCTACTCGGTCCGCTGGCCTGTCTTAAGCTGTTGTGCCTGATGCGCTTTTACAATCCCCGTTCGGAAATTCGCGTCGCCGGGGGAAGGGAAGTCCAACTGCGGGAATTACAGCCTCTGGCGCTCTATCCGGCCAACTCGATATTCGTGGACGGCTACCTCACGACACCCGGCCAGGAATCGGCCATGGCGCACCGCATGATTCGAGACGCGGGCTTCGAGCTCGACGTCGAAGGCCATACCGACCCGGTTTTTGCGTGATATATACCGATCAGATAATATATTTAGAATGAATGAATTATACTGTACAATTGGATATATTACATTAACTCATGACCCGAGCTAATCCCTGAACTCATCTCGCACTTCCGGCCCCGCCATGGCCACCCCGATAGGCTTGAGCACATGTAATATCCGTAGTGCGTCATCATGGAGCATTAACACCTCTTTGAGCCGCTTGTAAGCCTGCGGCGCTTCATCCGTATCCGCTCCACGAAGCACGACGCCAATATCCGTGACCCACTCATTCATCTGCTCGCGTGTGATAGCGCCTCCCTTGCGTATCATGCGGCCCTTGCGCCATCTTTTTCTGCCTGCCGCCTTGGTTCTGCTCATCACCCGGCCGGCGCCATGAACCGTGGAGAAGAGGAGAGATTTCGATCCTGGAGTATCCACACCCTCTGCTATAACGGAAATATCTCCCATGCTGCCGCCGATAAAACATTTCTGGCCGGGCCAGGCAGGTGTAGCGCCTTTGCGAACCACGACACAGCGCATACCGTCGTGCTCTTCCTCCCAGGCGAAATTGTGGTGGTTATGCACTTCCCACTCAGACGCGGCGCCCAGGATATCGAGCACACGGCCCCCGACGTAATCCCTTCCTGCATAGGCATAGTGTCCTGCCAGATTCATGGCGGCGAAATAGTCGTTCCCCAGGGGAGAGGAGAGAGAGAACACGGTGGCCCGGGCGTGCATCTCCTCACGGGCGGGGCGGTCATGAAAACGCCTGTTTTTCGCCAGATTCAAAAAGCCGGTGCACGTTTTGTGGCCAAAACCCCTGGAGCCGAAATGAATTCCGACCCAAAGCGCGTCGTCCACCTCGTCAACGAATAAATCGACATAGTGATTGCCCGCGCCAATCGTCCCCAATTGCGAACGGGCCAGCGGCTTCAAATCCTCAAATTCGGGCATGATCTTCCATGTCGGGTCATCAAATAGCACATCGTCGATGGGCTCAGGATTTTTCCGGCCCATGCCGAATTCGAGGTTCTGAAATATTTCGTTCATGATCGCGGAGATTTCGGGACGCACGTCCGAGGCCCTCAGATTCGTTTTGATGGCTTTGTTTCCGCAAGCTATGTCATAGCCTACGCCGCTGGGCGAAACTGCGTTCTCATAGGCGATGATACCGCCGATGGGCATGGAATAGCCCAGGTGATGATCGGCGCACAGAGCGCCTGCTCGCGCTTCATCGTCGGCGAGACAGCACTCTATCTGGCGAAGAGCGCCTTCATCGACGGGATGCCCACGAATGGCAAGGGGTTTTCCTTGGAGGTGAGTCGTCATGACTCATTCTATCATGCAGGGGAGTTCAAGAATAAGGGGGCGCAAACATTTCGGAATGTTATTTTACATAACATATCTTATCGTCATTATCTTGTGGGGCGAATTGCCGGGATTCCTGTTATTTGGCGGCTTTTTCGCTGCCCAGCTTCGCGCGGATTTGCTCGGTTAAAAATGGGCTCTCAGGGTGTTTTTTACTTAATTCCTCATAAGTCTTTCGCGCATCCTCCGCCCGGCCGAGTTTCTCCTGACAATCAGCTGTGGCGATATACAGATCTTCAGACGTGAGAAGGCTGCCTTTATTGAGAATCGACTCCCATATCGGGATGGCTTCCGCGCAGGCTCCTTCCAGCATCAAGACGGATGCGATACCGCGCTTCGCCAATTCCTGGTCGGTCTCTGAAGAAATGCTGCTCTTCGCCACAAGCTCATATTGCGCCCGCGCTCCTTGGTATTCTTTTCTGTCGCGCAGCAAGGCTGCGAGATGTAGACGCGCCAGAAGACCCGGACGAGAGCGTGGGTATTCGTCGGCCACCTTTTGGTACGCGGCTTCCGCTGCTTCTCCCTGGCCGTCGGGGGAAGCGATTCTGGCCAATCCATAAGCCAAAGACGCTTTTTCGCGCGCGCGCTCATTCCACATGCGGTAGCCCACAAAAACAGCTGCCACTAGAATAACAACGCCCAGGCCCACGTAAAGAATCTTTTGGTTCTCGATGAACCAGAGAACCACCTTTCTTCCATGTGTCTGCAGCGCATCCGGTTGACGAATATCTTTTCTGAATGTCCTGGCCATCTTGATATGATCCTTAAGTAAAAAAGCTGCGTATCCGCGTCAAAGGCTTCAAAGGAAGCGTATCAACTATTATCGCGTAAATTATTCCGAATCAAGACCTCTCGTACGGTTTGCGTCGTTGGGAGTAAGCTGGCGTAATACGAAAAGTGGAATGGATTAACCCGTCAACCGCTCCCCTAAACGCGAATTTGTGGAGTTGGGGAAACAAATCCAGACGAGTTTCAGCGGTCCTTATCAAGAATTTCCAGTATTTCCCTGAGTTCTTTTCGAACCCACGTCATATCGAAGTTTTCCAGACTTGAGTTCTCAAACGGCAACAGAGGAGCGACTTCCGGCTTGGCTTCGGCAATCTTTTTCTCCTTGTTCGCTTCTGCTCTCGCCGCTCTTTGCTTTTGAAGTTGCTTCTTGGCTCCAGCTATTGTGAAGTTCTCTTCGTACAACAATTGCTTGATCGAAAAAACGAGCTCCACATCTTTGCGGCGGTATATTCTTTGTCCAGAGTCTCCTTTCGCCGGACGGAGCATACGGAACTCACTCTCCCAGTAGCGCAACACATGGGGCTTCGTACCGGTCAATTCCGCCACTTCACCAATCTTGAAAAATAACTTGTCGGGTATTTTCGGATTTTGGGCAGTCTGGGCCATGTTCGACTCCCTATTTCCTCAACCTTCGGCGCACTACGATGGCATCTGAAAACCCGGCCGACCGGATTTTTTTCCTGAACGCCAAGGCCTGACTAAGGTTCGCGAACTTTCCGGTGCGAATTGTATAGAGCCGCCCTGTCCCACTACTTCGAACCCGGGAGGCAAGCCGACCACGAAAACCGGAATCCTCGACGCGATCCAGTAGAAGAGCAGCATCTTCTAAGTTTCTAAAACTTCCTGCAGCCACATTCCATTGATTATTCGAACGGTACACGTTGACCCCGATCTTTTTCTCCCTCGCTCTGCTTGCGAGAGCCCGGGCTTTACCAAGACTCGTAAACGAGCCGAGGCGCACCTCTGTAATTTGAACACCGCGTCTCCTCGAACGGCTTGTGCTTGCAACTCTGAATGCGGAAAACCCCTTGCTCTTCAAGCGTTTCAAAAAAGAGGTTGCACAACGTTCGGTTCTGCAAGAAGCCACCTGAACGCTATAGTAAAAACCCCGAATCGCCTTTCGGGCACCTGGTGCGTCTCTTCGAACTGTTGCTGCCGGCTTTTTCTTGGCAAGCTGTTTTCCGGGCGCCGCCTTCTCTTGCGGGGCTTTCTTCCCGGGCATTTGCGCCGCCGGCATCGTTTCACGCCGTGGCTTCTTCATCTTTGGCGGAGTGACGGTCTTTTCCACCATGGCGGCAGCGGCTGTCGGTATCTTTTCAACTCGGGTTGGAGGCCTCGGTTTTTCCATCGTCGCCACGGCTGCGGCCGACGCATTCCCTGGCTGTGCCGGAGACTTGGGTTGTCGACTCATCATCGGTGCTGCGGAGGTTCGCGGCGCATTCGCCTGCCGCGAAGGTTTGGGTCGTCCGGATTGCATATTTCTACCCGGCGTGTCCCGGGATTTTTTTTCAACTTGTGAGCCTGCGGGCTGTGGAATCCGTCCAGGGGCGCCGGGAGCCTTTTGCGCGCGTTTCATTGCACTTTTCATTTTCGCCAGTCGCATTTTCCTTTGCTGTTCTTGCTTCATGCGCTCTTTTTTGAGTTGCGCCGCCTTTTTCGTTTTGGGTAGCCACCAGAATTGATATCCCGCCCAAGCCACTCCACCCAGCATGACACATACGAACAGGATGACCATCAAGACATCGACGAAGCCGCCACTGCGGCGCTCATAACTTCCCCCGTCGTCTCCAGAATCTCTCTCTGGCTCGTCTTCCCTATCCTCATCATCGCCTTCGAGAAGATTCACACCTTTTCTTGCCATTACAGGAACCCTCTATATGCGAAAATTATTCGCTCTCGCGGGCGACAGCCGCTTCAGAAATGATCTTTTCAGTAATCTGTCCCGGCACTTCCTCGTAATGAGAAAACTCCATGGAGAAATCTCCCCGATCCGCGGTCAGCGATCGCAGCGCCGGCGCATAGTTCAACACTTCCGCCATGGGAACCTGAGACTTGATGACCTGCTTGTCGCCGACACTGGGATCCATGCCAAGAACCCTGCCCCTGCGTGAATTCATGTCTCCGATGATGTCGCCCATGTACTCTTCTGGAACGACGATTTGCATATTCATAATCGGCTCGAGAAGAGTAGGCCTGCACTCCTGAACACCTTTTTTGAAACCGAGAGAGCCGGCAATTTTGAACGCCATTTCAGAGCTGTCGACATTGTGAAAACTGCCGTCATAAAGCGTGATTTTCAGATCTGTCACGGGGTAGCCCGCCAGGGTTCCAGAGTCCATTGCCTCCACAATCCCCTTCTCCACGGCCGGAATGAATGTTTTAGGAATCGCTCCACCCACGATCTTGTCCACGAACTCGAACCCGCCTCCGCGCTGAAGCGGCTCAATCTCAAGCCAGGTGTCGCCAAACTGCCCTCGCCCACCAGTTTGTTTCTTGTAGCGGCCCTGCACCTTGATTCTGCCCTTAATCGTTTCCTTGTAGGGAACGCGGGGGGTCTTCATCTCTACTTCCACGCCATACTTGCGCTTGATACGCTCGACTATCACCTCGATATGCAAAACGCCCAGACCCGAAAGAAGCATCTCTTTTGTCTGAGGGTCACGGCTCACCGTGAGCGCAGGGTCCTCATCGCGCAAACGCGCGAGTGCCGTGCTGAGCTTCTCCTCATCACCCTTGCTCTTGGGCGCCAATGCGTAGGAGATGACGGGTGACGGGAATTTGATCGGCTCGAACTCAACGGCGCCGGCCTCGTCGCAAAGCGTATCCCCCGTTCTCGTGGTTTTGAGCTTGGCGAGCGCAGCGATATCTCCCGGCACAAGTTTATCGGAAACGGGAGACTGCCCTTTCCCCTGGATGAAGAGCAAAGAACCGATTCTCTCCTTCTCCGATTGCGTGGTGTTGAGAACGGCGGTATCGGAAGAAACTTCGCCTGAAATCACCCGGAAATAATTCAACTTGCCGGCGAAGGCGTCCACAACCGTCTTGAATACCAGGGCACGGAAAGGCTCCCCTGAATCCGCTTTGATGCTCACTTCTTCGCCGTTCGTGTTTTTCGCCTTGAATTCATGCGCTGAAGGCGAGGCGCCGAACTGCTCAATCGCTTGGAGAAAAAGATCCGTCCCTACGTTTTTCACACCACACCCGCATAAAACCGGCATGAAAGAACCTTCCTGAATCCCCTGACGTAATCCCTGGATAATCTCATCCGGCGAGAGTTCTTCTCCCTCCAGATACTTTTCGAGCGCTTCCTCGTTCGCCTCCGCCGCAAACTCGATAAGCTGTCCGCGGTACTCTTCATAGGTATCGGCAAGCTCCGCCGGAACGTCACTCTCCAATCCCTTTCCATTCCCCTCCACCTCGTAGGTGTAAGCTTTCCCCGATATGAGATCGACGACACCATTGAAACCGGTTCCTGGATTCACGGGCAATTGCAACACCACGAGACGTTTGTCGATCGTCTTCTCCGCATATTCCATCGCGCGGCTTAAATCGGCTTGTTCATGATCCATCTGGTTCAGATATATCAATGTGCATAAGCCCTCTTCTTCGGCCCAGCCCAGCACTTTTTCGGTAATCACCTTCGGCTCTGAATGCGCATTCAGGACGACGACGGCGTTGTCACATGCATGAATGGCCGCAACGGTATCTGATATGAAATTCGAATACCCCGGCGTATCGAGAAGATTGAGCCGATGCCTGTTCCAGTTTGCGTAGGCCACTGCTCCCAGGATGGAAGAGTTTCGCTTCACTTCTTCGGGTTCGGCGTCGAGTATCGTGCTGCCGGCATCGACCTTTCCTTGCCTGTCGGTGCTACCCGAGGTGAAGAGGCAGGCTTCGATGAGGGAAGTTTTTCCGTTTCCTCCCTCTCCCACAAAAGCAACGTTTCGTATTTTTTCAGTTTCGTGCGCCGCCATCTACCTCAACTCCTCTGTTATCAGCCTTTTGGCGACGTGACGTTTGGAACGGGCCTCGCGCCAGACTCGGTGATAAGTTCGAAAACAAGCATACCACAAATCCTGCCATTCAGAGTTCGCTTTGTCAATCAGATTGAAATACTTGCGGGGTATCATTAAAGCTGGGCATGAACTATGAAGATGTGCTTTCACCCCAAACTCTCGAAAATCCTTGAAGTTATCTCTTCGTCTTTCCACCACGTCTTCGCGGAGCGCTCTTCCCTCTTTGGCGAAAGCTCACCCGAAGCGGCGTACCCTCAAAATCGAACCGCTCCCTCAATCTGTTCTCCACATACCTCCCGTATTGCTCCACGGGGATTTGGCTTGCGAGACTCGCAAAGAGTATGACATGGGGCGGAAAAACGCCGCTTTGCGTGGAATAATACATCTTGGGACGCCGCCCTCCCGAAACGGTGGGAGGTGGGTGCGCATGAACGATTTCCGCCATCGCCCGGTTCAGTTGACCGGTGGAAACACGCCTGCCGTGAGATTCATGTATCTTTTCTACTACATCAAAAACGCGTTCGCATCTCTGCCCTGTCAGAGCGGACACCGAAAGAACCGGCGCGAAATTGACGTGTACCAGTTTATCCTTGATCTCACGCACTTTCTCATCAAACGTCTTGCTCTCCTTCGCCAGGAGGTCCCATTTATTCAACAAAATCGCGCAGGCTCGGCCGGATTCCTTGATGTGGCGTGCAATCTGCGCGTCCATTGTCCTTGGGCCTTCGGTTGCGTCGATGAGGAGCAGGGCGATCTGGGCGCGTTCGATACTGCGATAGGCCATAATCATGCTCACCGCTTCCACCTGGCGCTTGCCAATCTTCCCTCTTCTCCTGATGCCGGCCGTATCCACGAAACGGTATGATTTCCCCTCTCGCACGCATAGGGAATCCACCGGGTCACGCGTCGTGCCCGGGACTGGACTCACCAGGGTCCGTTCGCTTCCGAGAATTTGGTTGACGAAAGAGGATTTTCCCACATTCGGGCGGCCGACGACGGCGATACGGCGCTCATCCGTATCTTCAGCCTCCTCTGTTCCTCGTGCGCTCGAAGCGATGCGAAACGCCTCATCCATCACTTCGAACACCCCTGAGCCGTGCTCTGCCGAAACGGGCCATACTTCACCGAGTCCCAGTTGATGAAAATCCCATTCCGTCTCTCTCGCGCGCTTTGAATCTGATTTGTTCAAGATGAGCAGCACCGGTTTTTGCGAGACACGGACCATTTGCGCGACTTCGTGATCCCCGGGCAGGCGGCCCTCGATTCCATCAACAAGAAATAAAACGACATCGCTTTCCTCGATCGCAGCTGCTGTCTGTTCCAGAATTTTCGACAAGAACGGATCGCCTTCCAAAGCAGCGATACCACCCGTATCGACGGCAAGAAACTTTCTGCCTTCCCATTCTCCTTCGCCGTAGCGCCTGTCCCGGGTCACACCCGGTTCTGCTTGCACAATGGCGTCCCGTCTGCCGATGAGCCGATTGAAGAACGTGGATTTCCCCACATTCGGACGCCCTACGATTACGAAAACAGGAGAAGACATGGGAGTGTTCCCAATGAAATGGTTTTTAGCGCCTCTGGGCGTTCTTCCTGGCGGCTCTAGAGCCGATGCCCACAAACCTCATGATACCTTTTGCGATACCTTCCGCAAGCGCCTGGCGGTATTTGGGACTGCGCATCCGTCGCGCTTCCTTTCGATTCGAGATGAACGCGACTTCAACCAAAATACTCGGCATCCGGGCGCCGAGCAGCACGTAAAACGGCCCACGCTTCACGCCCAAATTGCGGATACCCCGATAACCTGGCTTCAGACGAGAGAGCATTGCTTGCTGAACCCGCTGTGCCAACTGCTGTGACTCCGTAACTTTCGACCGCAACCCCAGGTCGTTCAATATTTTTTGCAAATCCGTCATGCGCGCAAGCGTCGTCCCGCTTTCTCTGGCCGCCAGCCTGAGCGCCCTGCCCGACGAGGCCTCACTCAAAAGATAGGTTTCGATCCCGTGGATATGCCGTGAACGCGCGCTGTTCGCATGAATCGACACGAAAATATCCGCGTCATGTTCATTGGCGAACGAAGTCCTTTTGGATAGGGATATGTATCTGTCGGTAGTTCGAGTGAGATAGACCCTGTTACCGGGCAAGACGCGCCTCAGCACCCGTCTGGTCCTGAGGGAGATGTCGAGCGCGACTCGTTTTTCCCTCAAACCGGACAAACCGACCGCGCCCGGGTCCTTGCCCCCATGCCCGGGGTCCAAAACGATTCTGCCAAGCCTGTTACGAAATCTTTGAGACAAATTCATCTCGCGGCGCTTTAGCGTTTTTTGGCGAGGGGGCGCCCTGCGTGCTCGGTCGGATTTTTTGGGTTCCGGGCGCTTTTTCCCTCCCCTCTTGGGAAGTTTCGAGATGACCCTGGTTTTTGCCCAAACGTCGATTACGATCCGTTGCGGACTCGGGAGGGTGAAAATTCGATATTTAACATCATGTTTTTTCGCGATATCGATCACGAGGCGTAGACGGTTCTTCCTCGGTTTGCCGAACCTGAGGCGGGATACGATGCTTTTTCCCGGAGGAAATGTCGGAATTTGAACGCCTTGACCGATTCGCCCGCGAGGGAGATCAATAAAAATTCGAGAGGGTTTCCTCAAGACGTCTGATTTGAAATCAAATACTTCGCGGTTCAATATAAAGACGATTCGCGCATAGTCCGGGGTAGAGAATTCTCGAACTCCAAGAATTCTCGCGACTGAATTTCTGGCGCCGAACGCATACCCCTCTCCTTGCATCCAGCAAACAAGAAAAAAAAACAGAATGACAATTAAATTCCTCAGCAGCCGTTTTGTCTTTTCTCTTCTGAGAGTGGAGAACGAATTTCTGGCCACAGAAATCTCTCCCGTGGCGGGCGGCGTAACGGGTATGGAATAATTCTAGGTGCCCTGCTGCCAACTGCTCAAGTACTTCTCCTGCTCAACGGTCAGCACATCAATCTCCACACCCATGCTCTCTAATTTCAGGCGGGCAATATCGTCATCCAATTCCTGGGGCACCGGGTACACTTCGCTTCCCAGATTCTTTCCTTCCTTCACGATATATTCAGCGGCAAGAGCCTGATTGGCGAAGCTCATGTCCATCACGCTGCTTGGGTGTCCTTCTGCAGTCGCGAGATTCACCAATCGGCCACCTCCGATGACGACAATCCTTTTTCCGTCTGTCAGGGTATATTCATCAACCAGTGAGCGAATCTCACGCTTCGTCCTGGCCACTTCCTCGAGTCCCGCCACATCGATTTCGACGTCGAAATGACCAGAGTTCGAAATGATGGCCCCATCTTTCATCTTCTCGATGTGTTCAAGGCGAATGACACTTGTATCGCCTGTTACAGTACAGAAGAAATCTCCAATCTCGGCCGCCTCGGCCATGGGCATGACGCGATATCCATCCATCAGCGCTTCCAGAGCGCTGAGAGGCGTCACTTCGGTAACGATGACATTGGCCCCCATACCCCGTGCTCTACTCGCAAGTCCCTTTCCACACCAACCATATCCCGAGACGACAAAAACCGAGCCCGCCAGCAACCTGTTCGTGGCGCGAATGATCCCATCTATTGTGCTTTGACCCGTTCCATAGCGGTTGTCGAAAAAATGTTTTGTATTCGCATCGTTCACCGCAATGACGGGAAATTCCAGTACGCCATCCGCCGCCATGGCGCGAAGCCGGATCACCCCGGTCGTCGTCTCTTCAGTGCTTCCGAGTATATCGGGAATCAACTCTCTGCGATCCGTCAGAATCTGAGTCACGAGATCCGCGCCATCGTCCATCGTGATGTGGGGACCGCTGTCCAACACGGACGCCATATGGCTGTAGTAGGTATCTCTGTCTTCCCCTTTGATCGCATAGACGGGAATCCCCTCGTTCTCCACGAGGCTGGCAGCGAGATCATCCTGGGTCGAGAGCGGATTCGATGCGCAAAGGCTTACCTCGGCGCCGCCGGCCGCCAAGGTCTTCACCAGGTAACCGGTCTCCGTCGTCACATGCAAACAAGCGGCGATGCGTACCCCTTCAAGCGGCTTTTCTCTTTCGAATCGATCCAGAATCATATTCAGAACGGGCATGCTTCTCGAGGCCCATTCCATCCGTAATGCGCCCTGCCCCGCAAGGCTTTTGTCCTTGATGTCGAAATCCATTTCTTCTCCAAAATTTCCCGCAATTAAAACCGGTCGTTCAGCCTGACAGGATTTTACGCCCCGACAGCGGTTTTCAGATCGGATGTCTTATCTGTTTTCTCCCAGGTGAACTCAGGTTCACTCCGGCCAAAGTGTCCATATGCTGCCGTGTTTTTGAAGATGGGGCGACGCAAGTCGAGGTGGTCGATAATTTCCCTGGGTTTGAGGCCAAACACATCGCGGACGGCCCTCGATAAGACATTCGAATCCACTTGGCTCGTCCCAAAATCCTCTACCAGAACGGAAACGGGGTCCGCCACGCCGATGGCGTAGGCAAGTTGCACTTCCGCTTTATCCGCGAGCCCGGCCGCAACGATATTTTTGGCGATATATCTCCCCATATAGGCAGCTGAACGATCCACTTTCGAGGGATCCTTGCCGGAGAATGCCCCCCCACCGTGCCTGCTGTATCCTCCATAAGTGTCCACTATGATTTTCCGGCCCGTGAGCCCCGTGTCGCACATGGGCCCCCCAATGACGAAAAGCCCTGTTGGGTTCACATAAAAGTCGGTATTCTCAGTCGTCATGTTTTCCGGGAGGACTGGGCGTATGACTTCACGGATGATGTCTTCACGGATCTGATCGAGCCCGACATCTTCAGAGTGTTGAGCGGAAATGACCACATTGTCGATCGCCACGGGCTTGCCGTCTTCATAGTGAACAGATACCTGGCTTTTGCTGTCGGGCCGAAGGTAGTCCAATACGCCACTTCTTCTCACGTCCGATGTCCTGCGGACCAATTTGTGCGCCAACATGATGGGCAGGGGCATCAACTCTTCCGAATCACGGCAGGCGAATCCAAACATCATCCCTTGATCTCCAGCCCCTTGTTCCTGGAAAAGACCTTGCCCCTCCGAGACCCCTATATCGATGTTGGGCGATTGCCTGTCTATCGCCGTAACGACAGAACAGGTATTGCAGTCAAAGCCATACGCAGAGTTGTCATAGCCGATGTGCCGTATCGTCTCGCGTGCAATCTCACGTGCATCGTAATGCGCCTCGGTCGTAATCTCCCCGGCTACGAAAACGATGCCCGTCGTGATAAGCGTTTCACAAGCAACGCGGCCGTTAGGGTCTTCACGAAAAATGGCATCCAAAACGGAATCGCTTATCTGATCAGCAATTTTGTCAGGATGTCCCTCCGAAACGGACTCGGAAGTAAAAATGTAATTTCTCCCATGATTGGAACCCATCTACAATCTCCCACAGGAATTGGAGGTCGTGATCAAATAAAACCGTACGCCTCGCTAGACTAGATGCGTATTCCGGCGTCTTTTATCATTTCTTGAATTTAGACGGAAGCACGCGGGAATAATGTTGCTTTTTCGTAATACTCCATAAGCAAAAGTTCCTGTATGCGGGGCAGACAATTAAAAGATGTCGAACGAAATATTGTGACTTGGAAATTACCTGTTAATAGAATTAATGTCGTTTATGGAATTTATATAAAGAGATGGGCTTCCAATCTCCCTCGCGGCATTACGAATCCTTATGACATTTCTCCAAAGCCGGTTCGCACCAAATCCGCTAGTTCCGCAACGGCTGCATCTTCATCTGGACCACACGCGCTGATCAGGAGATCCGAGCCGGGGGTTGCCGCAAGCATCATGACACCCATTATGCTTTTTCCGTCTACCTCCATATCACGAAATCGAACCAGAATTTCGCTCTCGAATTTACTCGACAACCTCACAAACTTGGCGGCTGCCCTCGCGTGAAGCCCCATAAGATTGCGGATGCTGACTTTTTGTTCCGCCATGATGGCGTTTATTCCTCCTTGGCTGGGCGTTGTTTTACGGAATTGATCATCTCGCTCGGCTGGGCCAGGTTCCGCCTCCCATACTCCACTAAAAATCGCGCCGCCTCGGAGACGGTCTTCCCTTTGATAAACGACAATTTTAAGAGCATCGGCAAATTCACTCCCGTTACGACTTCTACCCCGGAATGGTTCAGCATGGCGAGAGCGGCATTCGTAGGGGCGCCTCCCATCATATCCGTCATAATAATCACGCCCTCGCCCGCATCTACCTCCATCACCGCTTTTTCAATTTTCTCGGTAAATCCAGCGGGGTCGGCGTCAGGCTGCAGAGAGAGCGCTTTCATTTGCGTTGTCCCGGCTAGAACAGACTCAGCCGCATGCAGCAACGCATCAGGATAGTCTCCATGGCCGACGATCACCAAACCAATCATGCAGCGAAACCTCTTCTTTTCCTCTTCCCGGCTAACTCGTCGCCCCGAGAGCAATTTGAGCGGAGAGTGTCCGACTGAACTCCTCTGCAGAGAAATAACCCATTCTTTGCAGCAACAGATTCCTGGCCGCCACCTCGATGAGTGTGGGGATATTCCTCCCGGGAGCAACGGGAATTATCACGTGCGGCAGGCACTTTCCCAGGATGTTTTGGGTCTCGATGTCAATCCCAAGACGCTCGAAAGGCATATCCGGGGTCAAGGGAATCAACTCGACGATCATCTCGACGTTTTTTTCGTATCGAATCGCTACAACGCCAAAGAGATCTTTCAGGTTCAGAATACCCAGTCCCCTCACTTCTATGTGGTGTTTGAGCAATTCGGTGCTTTTTCCGACTAACTCATTCCCTCGCAACTGGATGTCTACCACGTCATCGGCAACGAGCCGGTGCCCCCGCGTGACCAGATGCAGAGCGCATTCACTTTTTCCGATACCGCTCTTGCCTTGAATGAGCACCCCCACACCATATAAATCAACGAGGACACCGTGCAGTCGCGCATGCAAAGAGAGGTGCTCCTCGAGATATCCCGACAATCTCGGCATCAATTCCTTGCCGGGTAATCCTGAGATGATAATCGGTACGTTGGACTTATCAGACGCTTCCTGGATACTTGGGAAGATATCTTTCCCACCTGTGACCAACACCGCGCACAAGGGCAAGCGAAAATATTCACGCACGGCCTCGATCCGCTTCTCTTCATCGAGGTCATCAAGAAAACGAACTTCCGTGCTACCCCATACCTGAATCCTGTCGGGATGTACAGCTTTCAGAAAACCGGCGAGTGGCAAACCATTTTTTTGAAAGTGCGTATGATTGATCTGGCGGTTCATGCCAGACTCGCCCGAAATTACGGACAACTTCAACTCTTCCCGCAAATCCGCATACAATTGAGATACCGAGAGCTTGCTCATCATGTTCCTCGATGCTCTATACACCCGGGGGATTCATTGTCCGATCCAAGAGAACCAAATGAACATTTGTTACGAAACAATCAAGATACGATGCTGCGTAAAGGAAAATGGAACGCCCACCACCGGGGATAATAACAAATATATTTCAAATAACCCACGTATCCAGGAAGCATCATCAGCCGCCCCTAGAAACCATGGAGTGCGTAGGTGAGAATTATAAGTCCATGCACGAACCGCAATGATAATTATTAACGCATTTTGCGTCTTTTGCTGGTGGGAGAGATGCGCAGTTCTTTGCGGTATTTCGTCACTGTCCGCCTCGCAATCGCCACGTTGTTCTGTTTGAGTTTTTCCGCAATTTTCTGGTCAGTGAGCGGCTTCTCAGGGTTTTCCTCCGTCACCATTTTCTTGATGATTTCCTTTACGGCCAGCGAAGAGGTGCTCTCTCCCGCACTTGATTCCAACCCACTGTGAAAAAAATACTTAAGGCTCAAAACACCCTGTGGGGTATCCATATACTTGCCCGTCGTAACACGACTCACGGTAGATTCGTGCATCTCGATATCTTGCGCCACATCCTTCAAGATCAGGGGCTTTAGGTGGCTCACGCCATGATCCAAGAAATCCTTCTGGAATCGCACAATGCTTCGACAAACTCTAAGAATCGTCTGCCTTCTCTGCTCTATACTTTTGACGAACCAGACGGCCGCCCTCAACTTTTCCTCCAGATACTTCCGCGTATCGGGCGAGGTTCCCGATTTGTCGACTGCCATGGCTGCATACTGAGAGTTCACACGCAGGAGTGGCAAACTGTCGTCAGTGAGTGTCACCTCATATTCATCTCCTCTTTTGGTGACACTCACATCCGGGACCACTATCTCCGCGCCTTGATCGGAAAAACGCAACCCCGGGCGAGGATCGAGACTCCGAATGATGCCGATGGCCTGTACGATGTCTTCCGCAGTAACACCGTTAACCTTGGCGAGTTTCCCATATTGAGGCTCACCTATATCCTCAATATTCTCTAGCACCAGGATTCTAGCCAAATCCACAAAACAACTGTTTCCGTTTGCAGGCAACTCGCTATTTTTCAGTTGGATAAGAAGGCACTCTTGAAGTGTCCTCGCAGCAACGCCAGACGGATTGAATCCCTGCACCAACGCCAACGCCCTGTTTGCCTCGCGAGGCCCAAGACCAACGTAGGCCGCCAACTCATCCACGTCAGCCTCAAGATAACCTTCCTCATTCACATTCCAGATAATTTGTTCAGCAACCCTTGCTATCGGCTCGGGAGCCACCGAAAGACTCAATTGCCGCTCCAAGTGTTCATATAACGTATCGGGCCGCGTCAAGGTCTGTTCATGAGAGGGGAAATCATCAGCGAGGGCTGGAGACGAAAAATCTTCAAAATTGTCTTGGATGATGTTTTCCCAATCAATCTCACCTCTTTCATTATTTTGATTTTCGGGAACATCACCTCTCATTTCCGGCATCTCACCATCAACCACTTCTTTTTCTTCATCCTGAATTTCTTCCAACAAGGGGTTATTCAACATTTCCTGCTGAACGGCTTGCTGCATTTCCGTGCGGCTCAGAGGCAACAGGCCTATCGCCTGCCGCAACATGGTGGTCATGACAAGACGCTGCTCTGGCCTCATTGTCATCTTATGCTGCAAAGCCACGTGGATTCCCCTCACTTCAAAGACGAAATTTTTCGCCCAGATAAACATGCCGAGCTTTATCACTTACGGCAATTTTTTCCGGGGTGCCGGATTCCAGTATACGCCCCTCATTGATAATGTATGCCCTGTCGGATATCTGTAGAGCTTCACGTACGTTATGGTCCGTTATGATGACACCAATCCCACGAGCTTTTAAGCCCACCACTATTTCCTGAATGTCGTTAACCACGATAGGGTCAATTCCTGCGAAAGGCTCATCAAGCAGCATAAAAGTGGGATTTGTGGCCAATGCCCGAGCAATTTCTACACGCCTTCGTTCACCGCCAGAGAGAGCATATCCCTTCAAGGATTGAATGTGCTGGATATCCAAGCTCTCTAAAATTTCGTTTAATCTCCTCTCGCGTTGGTCTGGATCACGCAAGACTAATTCAAGTACCGCCATAATGTTTTGCCTTACCGAAAGGCGACGGAACACAGACGCTTCTTGAGGTAGGTAGCTGATTCCCTTCTTGGCGCGTACATGCATGGGCTGACCGGTGATTTCTATGCCGTTCAAAAATATTTTGCCCGCATCTGGTGCTATCAACCCGACAATCATATAAAATATCGTCGTCTTGCCTGCCCCGTTTGGTCCAAGCAAACCCACGATTTCACCAGGATGCACTTCGAGTTCCACGCCGGAGACAACCGTCCGGTCTGAATAGCTTTTCGTTAACTTAGTGGCCTGAACAGAAGCAGCACCTTCACGTCTTGCAGCACTACCATCGGTTCGCGTAGACATGAGTCTAGTTCGATTTTTTACGGCGGGGTGTCTCGCTGGAAGGGAAAAGAGTAACGTTGACTCTCTGGTCATCCGAGCCATGAACTATCGTTTTATCTTCTTTCAAATTTAATTCTATTTTGGCGCCGACTAACCGGTTCTTTCCTTCCCATACGCGAGGGCTGCCCGTCAAGATTGCGATGCCGGTTGATTCTCGATATTCGAGTCGGGCAGCAGTGGCGAACCTTCGTTTTGCTTGATTCATCTCTACGTTTCCGATGGCCACGATTCTATCGATTTCCCCCGCTCTGCCTTTTGGGGTTGGCTTTCGCTTGGAGCCGTATTGTTTGGTTTCCAGCGTATAAATTTCGAGGCGATTCGCCTTTAGTCTCATCTTCCCCTGGTTCGCTTCCACATTCCCGATGAACACGATGAAATTCTTCCGACTGTTTACTTCCATTTTATCGGAGACAATGTGGATCTGTACTCGGCGGTTTAAGTGACCTTTTTTGTCTTTTTCCTGTGCAGATAAATTAGTGCCGCTCCACACCAAAAGACCTAAGAATATCCCCAGGCCAATGAGGGTAAGACGTATCAGGCGGTAGTTTTTCAGTTTCAAAACAGCCCTCCATCAGGGAATGGCCGTATATTCTTCAGTTGGCGCGTGTCAGCTTATTTTCCCTTTTCTCCATGAGGGAATGTCCGCTCCCACCGTATATCGTAGCGCTGACTTTCTCCTTCAGCTTGTACTTCCCGATATCGGTATGCCCCTGTAGACCGGTTCCGACAAGACGAAAACGAGCCCCCTCCATTAAGACCTTCGAATCCGAATCAATACGTTTCTCTTTTGAGTGAAAATACAAAGAATCTGTTTTCATCGAAACGCCATTAGAAGCCAGGATGGTAACATTTCCGCTGATTCTAATGTTCCGGCTTTCATTTTGCATGGTTCCTTCTTGAGCAGTCACATGCGAGGGATCACCTTCATCCGAGTAAAACCGAAGCTTCAGGTTCTTAAGAATGGTCAAGCCTTTTTGGCGATAGACCTTGGCGGAGTCAGCCCACAACTCCCATTCCCTAACACCTTTTGTGTTCTGGACAACATGCATTTTATCTATGTTTAGGTCCGCATCCGAGTTTGTGAGCGAAAATTCTCCTAAATGGAGTTGATGATTTGAAGAACCCAAGATGAAATAGGCAATAGTACCGCCCATCACGAGCAGAAAGCCCAGCAACACCGTTCTCAGCATCTTACGGAATAGCATCGCAAACCTTCTGAAACACAGGCGGTATTCAACGACAGCACATGTCATATCTGTGATAAGAAACTCATCCCTCCAAAGCCATGAAATTTATTTTCTCGTACTGGTTACATCTGTTACATCAAAGAAGATAAGCAAAAACAACACCCTGTAAGATTGCCACCCTTTACTTTCTTTGTAAAGAAGAAATATCTCACGGACGGGATATGAATAGGCGTCTACTTTCATCTTCCACAAACTCAAACTTGACGTGAGTCGATACAGAGAAACGCCATTTTTCCACATGGTTAGGCCACTCAATTAAAACAAAATCACCCTGACCGATATGATCCCACAAACCCATTTCCATGAGGTCTGAATCTTTGGGAAGCCGATATAAATCGATGTGGTGGGTAGGGGGCAAGGTCGGATAATGGTGAATATAGACGAATGTGGGGCTTCTGATAATTTGCCCTTCTCCCCCCGGCATCGATTCGATAAAACCTTTTGCAAATACAGTTTTCCCAGCGCCTAAATCGCCATCGAGCAAAATGACCTCGCCGGGTCTCGATACTTTCGCCAAGCGAGCACCCAGTTCGGCTGTTTGCTCTACCGAATCACTTTGCATCTCAAAGGGAAATTCAAACAGTTTCAGAATCTCCTGCCTCCATGAGCACTTTCCTTCTCGCCTTGGGAAGAGCCTGTAAAATATCAGTTGCCGTGATTCCGAGCCCGCCCACTTCCGAGGATGCCAATTCTCCTGACATGCCATGCAGATAAACCCCGCATATCAAAGACCATTTTCGGGAAAGCCCTTGAGCGAGCAAAGCGCCAATAACCCCCGCCAATACATCTCCACTGCCTGCGGTAGCCATATTGGAATTTCCAGTGGGGTTGTACCAGATTTCTCCATCCGATGTGGCGACAATTGTTCCCCAGCCCTTTAAGGCGATGTCAAGATGATGGTGCGAGGCAAATGAGTTTGCGTGTGTAATGCGATCTTCTTGTACTTCTTGTGTCGAGAGCCCAAGGAGCCTTGCCATTTCTCCTGGGTGTGGCGTCAGGATCAATTGAGCGAGTCTGCCGTCCAGGATAGTCAAATCCTGAGCAAGCGCATTCAGACCATCGGCATCAAGGACAACGGGTGCGTCAATGTGTTGGATGAGCAAATGGACAAGCTCAATAGTTCTCGGGTTCGTCTGAAGCCCGGGTCCTATCACCAAAGCATTCATGTCTTCTGAACGCTCAACGAGAAAATCGAATGCCGAGGCGTCAATTGATCCAGACTCAGTGGCCGGCAAAGACAAAGTCATGATTTCAGGGTATTTACTCTCCACCAGGGGAGAAATACTTTCAGGCACCGCAAGCGTCACCCGGCCTGCGCCCGTGCGAAGGGCCGACATGGCCGTCATCAATGCGGCTCCTGACATACCGGGCGCGCCAGCTACCAACAAAAGATGGCCGGCATCCCCTTTGTGCGCATCAGGGCGTCTTTCTGGTAAATTCTCAGCCACATCCGAAGGTTCCGTAACGTGGAGTGAAATATCTTCTTCTTTCAGGCATTCATGCGGAATCCCGATGTCAAGAGATATGACCTCCCCCACATGCTCAGCCGCCGGCATGAGAAGATGACCCCGCTTGAGGGCGCCTAAAGCCAAGGTGGTCTTTGCGTTGATATATGGAAGTTCAGCCCTGCCTGTCGTGGAATCGAGTCCAGATGGCATATCAATGGCCACGATCGGTATATCGATGGCGGAAAGGATGCGGACGGCCTCCTCTGCAAGACCTCGGGCAGGCGGCCGAAACCCGGTTCCCAGTATGGCGTCCACTACCAGATCTGCATTTTTGCCCATCTCTTCCAACAGCGAGGTGTTATCCTCCGCCACCTCTAAGATGGGAATTCGCATCCTATCAAGCGATTTCAAAAAAACTCCCGGGTCACCTGTGACTTCCCTCAAAGGAAACAAAGTCGCGATATCGACATCGGCTCCTGCATTGAGTAAATGTCTGGCAACAACGAAACCATCCCCACCGTTGTTCCCTTTTCCGCAAACAATCAGAACACGGAGAGCGGCTCTGCCATATTTTTCCCAAATCTTTTGAGCGGATTTTAACCCTGCCGCCTCCATCAAACATGTGGAAGGAATTCCATATTCTTGAATTGCCCTGTTGTCGATATTCGACATTTCCTGGGCTGTTACGACGGGAATCGGCATGCTCAGGCGGGGCCTACTCGTTCAATAATATTCGACATCTCGCGCACGGCTCTCTCAAAACCGACGAAAACAGAATGTGAAACAATGCTGTGGCCAATGTTCAGTTCCTGCAGGTGGGGAAGTTGGGCCACAGCTTGCACATTGAGATAAGTGAGTCCGTGGCCCGCGTGAACGCCGAGGCCGAGGCCATGGGCTCGTATCGAAGCTTCGCTGAGCGAGGCCAACTCTTTTTCCTGAGAAAGTTCCCCCCTGGCTTCAGAATAAGCAGCCGTGTTCAGCTCCACGAAATCTGCGCTTAACTCTGTTGCGGCTTCAATTTGTTCGGGATGAGGGTCGATGAAAAGACTCAAGAGCAGCCCGGCATCTCGCAGCGGCTTCATTAAACCGGCTATCTGTTCGATGTTGCCTGCGACATCCAAGCCGCCCTCGGTCGTTATCTCCTCGCGCCGCTCCGGAACGAGGGTAACCTGCTCCGGCTTCACATCAAGGGCAATGCCTTGCATCTCAGCTACAGGCGCCATCTCGAGGTTGAGCTTGCCCCGAACCACTTGGCGCATCAGCCTCAAGTCCCTGTCCTGGATATGCCTTCTGTCTTCACGAAGGTGAATGGTGATACCTATCGCTCCCGCTCGTTCCGCGATGAGTGCAGCCGCCACCGGATCGGGCTCATTCGTCTTTCGCGCTTCACGGATGGTGGCGACATGGTCCACATTCACACAGAGTTTAGGCATCTTTCTCCTCAACACCATAAGTCCAATACGATGCCAACAGGACGGTCTCCTCCAGAGCGTCAGACTCCAGAGGCGCTTACATCTGCATCATAAATCGAAATATAGGGAGAAACTAGGCTTGGCCGGGCGCCAGGTCAGTCGGCGAAGACTGCGGGTCATCACGAGGTTTTTCCTCCGGTTGTGGTGAAGCCGAAGTGTCTTGTTCGCCAACCTCGTCTTTTCGCTTGCGACTCCTGGTAATCTGCCCGGTTTCCATCAAAGACTCGATATCTTTGAGATCGATGGTTTCATACTCGAGCAGCGCATTGGCGAGCAAATCGAGCTTGTCCCGATTTTCCTCAAGCAATTTATACGCTCTCTCATAACTCGACAAAACCATATTCTTCACTTCATTATCAATTTCAAGGGCCACCTGGTCGCTATAGTCCCTGTGTTGGGAAATTTCACGCCCCAGGAATATCTGCTCATGTTTTTTCCCATATGCCAACGGACCGAGCTTTTCGCTCATCCCCCATTCACAAACCATGCTTCTCGCCAAGTCAGTCGACGTCTGGATGTCGGCTTTCGCACCTGTCGTTAATTCCTCAAAAACCAGCATCTCCGCCGCACGTCCACCCATCAGGCAGGCAAGCTGGTTCGTCAAAAATGTTTTGTCGTTGCTATAACGATCCTCGAGAGGCGAAGACCACGTGCTTCCCAACGAAAAACCTCGTGGAATGATCGTCACTTTCTCTACGGGGTCCGTCCCCGGTATCAGCAATGAAACAAGGGCGTGCCCCGCTTCGTGATAGGCTGTATTTCTCTTCTCTTTTTCGCTGAGCGCCATGCTACGCCGCTCTTTGCCCATCAAAACTTTATCCTTCGCTTCCATCAGATCTTCATTTTCAACGGAGCGTTTTCCCCGGCGCGCCGCAAGAAGTGCGGATTCGTTCAAAAGGTTCGCCAGATCAGCGCCCGCAAAGCGCGGAGTTCCACGCGCTATAAGATTCAAATCGACGGTTTCATCGAGCGGCACCTTCTCCGCATGCACTTTCAAAATCGCCAAGCGCCCTTTTATGTCGGGCAGGGAAACCACAATCTGGCGGTCAAAGCGACCTGGCCGTAGGAGAGCCGGGTCCAACACGTCCGGGCGGTTCGTCGCCGCTATCAGGATGACCCCATCATTCGATTCAAAACCATCCATCTCGACAAGAAGTTGATTCAGCGTCTGCTCACGTTCATCGTGGCCGCCACCGAGTCCAGCGCCCCTATGACGCCCAACAGCATCTATCTCATCAATGAATATGATGCACGGTGCATTCGCCTTGCCCTGTTCGAACAAATCCCGAACTCTCGACGCCCCGACCCCGACAAACATCTCCACAAAACTAGAGCCGCTTATCGAGAAAAACGGCACATCCGCTTCGCCCGCAATGGCCCGCGCCAGCAGGGTTTTACCCGTGCCCGGAGGACCAACCATCAGAACACCTTTGGGAATACGTGCGCCCAGGCGTGTGAACTTTTGCGGATCGCGGAGAAAATCAACGAGTTCTTCGAGTTCTTCCTTGGCTTCCTCGATGCCGGCCACATCAGCGAACGTGATTTTTTTCTTCGCGGATTCGGGCATCATTCGTGCTTTGCTCTTACCAAACGACAGAGCTTTCGAACCACCCATTTGCATCTGGCGCATGAAGAAAATCCAAACGCCCAGCATCACCAGCATAGGCAGCCAACTCAACAACATATTCATATACCAGGAATTTTGTTCTACCGGCTGCGCCGTGATGCGAACACCTTTGGCCCTGAGGGTGTCGATCAATTTCGGGTCCTTGGGAGCGTGGGTATGGAAGGATCTACCGCTAAGGTAGCGACCCCGGATGTTGTCACCCTGGACAATCACTTCGCTCACCTGTCCTTCAGACACCGCTTGCAAAAAATCGCTATAAACAACCGTTCTATCCGTCGAGCGTGGGCTATTGAAGGCCTGGAACAAACCCACCATTATCAAGCCGATAATCAGCCAAAGCGCCAAATTCTTGTAAAATTGATTCAAAATGCCTTCCTTCTTTTTACGGGTGAGTATATCTCTAAACCCTGAAAACACGTTATCAAGATTTTTCTCATCCGTCTACGAGTTAAACTTCAAATCACTAAGCCAACGAACTTAAGAACTTACTATCTTCATTCTCTAGCAACGCTTTAAGGGTAACACCCCTCTTTTCATCCCCATCAAGCCGGAATTCCGCTGAAACCTGGTGCCCTATGATCCATGCCACCTTATCTCCTACAGTCAGGAGTGGTATCCGACTCCTGAAGGGTCTCGGTACTTTTTGTTCTATGAGGTAATCCTTGAGTTTCTTCTCTTTTGTTCGTCCCAAAGGATGGAATCGATCTCCATCGCGCCGGGTCCGGATACAAGCATCCACCCCCAGCTTTTCCAGATCAAAACGCGCCTCCCATGCCCCTTTCGTATGATGCGTGAAATCGCATGAAGCCTCTATTTCTAAACATAGTGAATGATGGACCGTCTTTCCTGGAATCCGCAGCTTTTTCTCCTCATCCAGCTTAGAGTCAATATGGGAACAACCGAAAATTAGACGGTCATATTCCCTTCTCGCTTCCAAGCCACCCGGCAAACTCAACACTGCTGAGGGCTTATCCCCCATTGCCAGGCCTTCCAGGTCTTCAATCCATTTTCGCAGAGCACGCCTGCGGGCGTGAGCAGGCGATTCGTCCCTGAGCATATTCAGCACCGAGCGCCAAAGCTCGGCTCTAAGCGATTGAGAGAGTTCTTGCACTTCACGTAAAGGAAAAACAATGAGTTCCCCATTATCTTCACGGATGAATTTCGCACGCAAATCCTTGGACATTTCATTTATGAAAGAGATAAGCGGGGCCGATATCTCGGCACTCTTGGCGATTCCGCTGACAGCCGCATCGCCTATATGTTCTCTTACGACTGGCATAATTTTTTTGCGTATCCGGTTTCTAAGGCGGCTCTCGTCTGCATTCGTTTCATCCTCGACCCAAGAGATGCCCTGAGCCTCCAAATATTCCAAGATATCCTTGCGCGACACATTCAGCAAAGGCCGGATGATGTCGAACCCGTCTTCTCCTTTCGACGATAATGGGGTCCGCCACTTCATGCCTGAAATCCCTCTCACGCCTGCTCCTTCAAATAAACGCATGAGCACGGTTTCAGCTTGATCATCTATGTTGTGGGCCAACGCGAGTGTATCGGCGCCAATCTCCTTGGCGACCGTCAGAAAAGCCAAACGTCTCGATTCGCGAGCAGCTCCTTCGAGTCCCAATTGCGCTATTCGAGACACACGAACATGCTCGCAACGAAAATCGATGTTGAATCGCAAACAGATCTGCTCGGCATGCGCAGCATCTTTTTTTGAAAGATCTCCACGGAGCCCGTGTTCTACATGAACAGCACACAAGTGTTGTGATTTCGGCAGGGTCGACTTTAAGGATAATAATAGAGCCGTGGAATCCGCGCCACCGGAAAAACCGACCAGCAAAGGGGTAGACTTGGCCTTATAAACAGATTTTTTGAGACCCTTTCTCACCTTGGCTTCAAATGCTTTTTTGATCTTCAAGATAGTGGTTGGCGAGGCATCCGATATCACCTGAACTATCCTCCCCTAAGCGGCGAGGAAATGGTAGCGGCGGAGGGACTTGAACCCCCAACACTACGGATATGAGCCGTATGCTCTAACCGGTTGAGCTACGCCGCCAGAATGCACCCCGTCAGGGAGACTGCTTGGGTCGGAAGATGGCGAAAATAAACATGGCCGAGAGAATATAGAAAAAAACCTGTATGCCAATGTCATCCATGCGAAAGCCTACCATCAAGCATAAATACCCCAAAAAGAGCAATATCAGAATTTCGATTTCACGCCTCATTTGTCATTTGCTCCCTGTTCTAGGCCTTCGGACGAAGACGGCATTTCCTTCGATTGCGTTTGCTGTAACCTCAAGTCCGGTGAAAATTCCGGACAAAAAATCGCCCCGTTCGGTTCATTGCGATACTTCAGGCGGCAACCCTCTCGCCAAGCGCAGACAGCGCACTCACGAACTCCCTGGTAGGCCACGCTTGAATATCTCCTTCCAAAATTCCGCCTCACTATCAGGAGCAAAATATAAATGCCTGGAACCGAAAACGTCAAGTTTTCTATTTTTTTCGGCTTTCCCTTCCCATGAACCCCAGAGCCGAACCGCACTTCATAGAAAATCCAAAAACAGCTTCAAAACAAAAAACCTGAAAACCCTGTGAATTACCTGACGGATTTCATTTCTTCGGAAACCAGATTTTCCAAAAAAGATACCGACTCGCTAATCGCTACAAGTTGTGTTTCTCCCGTCCTTCTCGATTTTATCTCAATTTTACCTTCCTTGAGCCCCCGGGGTCCGATGACCGCTTTGTAAGGGAACCCGATGAGATCGGCATCCTTGAATTTCACGCCCGGGCGCTCATCCCTGTCATCAAGCGCGACATCCAGCCCTGCGGCCTCGAGCGAGTCGTAGATGTGGTTACAAACCTTCATGGTTTCATCATCCACTCTCACCGGAATGATGTCCACATGATATGGAGCGATGGGAGTCGGCCAGATGATACCGTCCTCATCATGGTTCTGCTCTATCGCCGCCGCGACTGTCCGGCCAACGCCAATGCCATAACAGCCCATGACGATAGTGTGCGTCTCACCATTCTCGTCCTGATAGGTAGCGTCCAGGGCATCAGAATACTTGCAACCCAGCTTGAAGACATGCCCCACTTCGATGCCGCGCCTGATGCTGAGCATCGCCTCGCAATTGGGACAGGTATCTCCTTCCTGTGCAACAGTGAGATCTGCAAATACGCCTGCGGTGAAGTCACGACCCTCCCGAGCGCCTGTGTAGTGATAGTTCGTTTGATTCGCCCCGATAATAAGCCCTTCGATATTTTCAATGGCGTAATCCGCCACAAGCCGAACATCCGACAAACCCACAGGGCCTGCAAAGCCCACCTCAGAGTTTGTAAGCTTTTCTACCGTCTCGGCGTCGGCAAGCTCGATATCCACCGCATCAAGCGCATTTTTCAGTTTGATTTCATTTAATTCCCTGTGGCCTGGAATCATAGCGGCCACCGGCTCACCATCAGCGACATATAAAAGAGTTTTCAACATGCGATATGGAGGCAACGAAAAGAATTCCGAAACTTCTTCTATCGAATGAGCGCCAGGGGTATGTACTTTTTCAAGTTCGCCTCCCTCATTCTCGGGCAACTTCAAAGTTACCGGCGATTTTTCCACATTCGCTGCGTACCCACACGAATCACATACGGAGATTGCCTCCTCGCCAGTATCAGCCATTACCATGAACTCGTGCGAAAAACTCCCACCGATGGCCCCTGAATCCGCCTCCACAGCACTGAACTTCAGTCCACAACGTTGAAATATTCGGGTATAGGCTTGCACCATTTCTTCATAACTATTTTCCGCGCCCGCCTCGTCTCTATCAAAGCTGTAGCCGTCCTTCATCGTAAACTCCCGTCCACGCATCACACCGAAACGGGGCCTGATCTCGTCTCTGAATTTCGTTTGAATCTGGTAGAGATTGAGCGGCAGGTCCCGATAGCTCCTGACCTCGCGCGCCACCAGATCGGTGATTACCTCCTCATGCGTGGGACCCAGACAAAAATCACGCCCATGGCGATCTTTCAAGCGGATCAATTCTTTGCCATATACTTCCCATCGTCCAGTTTTTTGCCAAAGCTCGGCGGGATTCAGCGTAGGCAGAAAAACTTCTTGCGCACCTGCGCGATTCAACTCTTCACGCAGTATCTGTTCGACTTTGCGTTGCACGCGTACGCCGAGGGGCAAGAGCGAATATACGCCAGCCGCCAATCGGCGGATCATGCCTGAGCGCACCATAAGTTTATGGCTGACGACTTCCGCTTCGGCGGGCGCTTCTTTTAATGTGGGCAAAAACCCTCGTGAGAATCTCATCAATCAGATTTTCTTAGGAGTGAGTTACTTCAAATTGACCTTTTTCGTATTGCTCCGCAAGTTGCTCTACGCGCTCAACCAAATTTTTCTTGATGTCCTCATAGGATACCAGGCCTGACTTTTCGCCTTTCATGAAAATCAGAGCGCGCTTATGGCCGCCGGCCACACCGATGTCGGCATCTCTCGCCTCACCAGGACCGTTCACTTCACAACCCATGACGGCCACCGTGATGGGGGCATCGATATGGGCAAGTTCCTGCTCTACTTCCATGGTGAGCTTATCCACGTCAATTTGAACACGTCCGCACGATGGACACGCGACAACATTCACGCCCTTTTGGCGTAATTTCAGGCTCTTCAGGATTTCGTAGCCCACACGCACTTCCTCCACCGGGTCCGCCGCCAAAGAAACGCGAATGGTGTCGCCAATGCCTTCCGAGAGCAGAATTCCCAGCCCGACAGCGCTTTTTATGCTGCCCGTCTGAAGGCTTCCACTTTCCGTGATTCCCAGGTGAAGAGGGTACTCGACGCGTTTCGACATCAATCGATAGGCCTTCACCGCCCTCGCAACATCGGAAGCCTTTAGAGAGATTTTCGTATCATAAAAGTTGCGCTTCTCCAGCATGGCGACATGACGCAACCCACTCTCAACCATCGCCTCAGGCGTTGCGCCGCCAAAGCGATCAAGCAGATGCTTTTCCAAAGAGCCGGCGTTCACGCCAACACGAATGGGCAAGCCGTGATCCTTCGCGGCAGCGACTACTTCGCTCACCCTTTCCTCCCCATTGATGTTGCCCGGGTTAATTCGCAAACAATCGATACCCGCATCCGCCGCCATCAGGGCATAGCGGTGGTCGAAATGGATATCCGCAACCAAAGGCATCTCGGTTCGTTTTCTGATTTCATAGAGCGCGTTCGCCGACTTCTCGTCAGGAACGGCCAACCGCACAATCTCGCACCCGGCAGCTTCCAGCCGTTTGATTTGGTCTACGGTTGCTTCCACATCATGCGTGAAAGTGTTGCACATCGATTGCACTACGATGGGAGCACCACCGCCAATCTTGACGCCTCGCACTTCGACTTGAGAACTTTTTCGCCGATTCAGCGGGAACAAAGACGGATCCGCGCAAGGCAACTCCTCGCCAGTTTCATCCGCACCAACCATCGGCAGGACAGTGTTGTTCTGCTCTTTGGGAGGCAAACCGATTCCTGCTATGGGTTTCGTGTAAAACACGTCGTCTGTAAATGGCTCAAACATTGCCAAATCCCTATTTGCCTTTGGTGCTCTGAGAAGATGGTTTTGTTACGTCCTTCATTTTCCCTACTTGCTTCTCTTTTTTCGTTATCGCTGCCGGTTCACTACCAAAAAGATAGTACACGCTGTCCTTATAGGTGGCAAAGATCATCAAACCGATGAGCAGAACAGTACCCACTTGCATGGCCATCTCCCGGACCCTGAGACTAATAGGTCTGCCACGCAAGCTTTCAATAAGCAAGAAAAAAATATGGCCACCATCGAGAACCGGAATCGGCAGCAAGTTCAAAATCGCCAGATTGACGCTGAGCAAAATCGTAAACATGACAAGATAGCGAAATCCGCGCTGCGCCTGCTCTGCGGCCACCACAGAAATACGAATCGGCCCACCAATGTCCGCAGGAATGGTCTTCGTCAGCATCGAATACAACGTAATGACTGTTAAACTGGCGATGCGATAGTTCTGCTCAAAACCCTTTCCCAAAGACTCAAAGAAGCCGAAACGCTCGGTATAGGTGCCTTGACCGATACTGATGCCGATTCGGCCGTAACCTAAATCTTTGCCCGTTGAACTCATCGATGTCGGAACTATGGGCGTTTCAAAGGATTTGCGACCGCGTTCCACCGTCAACACGAGTTTTTGATCGGCATTTTTTCGAACTATTTCGACAAGCTCGGACCATCTTTGAATTCGCGTTCCATCAATGGCCACGATGTGATCGCCGGTTTCAAGGTTCGCTTTTTGCGCAGGCGTATCGGGCAAAACACCGCCTACCCACGTGCCAGGCACTGGAATACCACCAAGGTGCAATCCCCAACTGAGGAGTATAGCCAGGATGACATTAAACAAGGGTCCCGCTGAAATGACAGCCAATCGGTGACTCACAGGACGTAAATAGAAAGATTTCTCCGGCTCATCCGGCACTTTGGGCGCATCTGGATTGTCAGCTTGCGCTTCCGGGTCTTCTCCTACAAGCTTTACATAGCCACCCAAGGGGATTAGGGATACGCGATATTCCGTCTCTCCCCGCTGGAAACCCCAGATACGACGACCGAAGCCCAAGGAAAATGTGGAAACGCCGATTTTGAGCCATTTCGCGACGAGATGATGGCCCAACTCATGGATAAAAATGAGTAACCCCAGAACCAGCACAGCCCAGAAAATCGTCTGCCCAAACCCCATCACCCAGTTTATGATTTGCATCGCCATTCTCGAATGATTCCTTATTTTTTACTGGCCGCACCGGCCGGCATTTGTAGAACTTCGACATTTGGCGGCACGATAAACTGAAATTCCTCTTTTGCGATTTTGACGTTTTCTTTGACATTTGAAAACCGCAAGTGACTTTTGTTGCCTATGTTATCAATATAAGCTAAAGCAAGGATTCTGAAATTCTCAGGTTCCACCTCGAGCCACATCCGGCGAAACGCAGCACCCGCAGACTTCGGCTCCAAGCGAATACGATGGGGTTGACCGGCTTTCCAGATTCCTCCGCTTCGTCTGGCAACTCCAATCTCTTCCACTGTGACATGAAAATTCTTCTTCAAATTCCCCTTGCCGGACAAAAATAACAATGGGGTGGCACCTAATCCACTCCCCCCGTTATCGGAGACCATAACCTGCCTGAAACGCGCAGTATAGAGCCAAAACGTTCGACCATCGGAAACCATAACCTGCTTTTCAGGCTTGACATACTCCATGCGCAGTTTGCCGGGTTTCATCCACATGAGGCTTCCGCTCGACGTCGTTGTTCGCCCAAGAGATTTCAATTCATTTTTCTGCTCGAAAGAGGCTTGCAGAGAATCGAGCACGTCATATTTTTTCTGCAGCTCACTGATTATTTTCTCCGCCTTCAGACGCGATTCTTCCGCTAGAGACGTACCAAGAGCGTATCCTTGCATGAGCGCGACAAATAAAAAAACAACTGCCAGTCTTAAGAAGAAACTTGATTTGCGCAAAACTTTTGTAATCCTCTTTGAATGATTACTCCGAAACAGGCGAGATGAAACCGCTACCCTCCTGATGAGCGTTCCCTGAATACTGCACAACACCATCGACGCAGTGAACACTCCCCTCGGCGATGAGCCTCACCGCCAATGGGTATATTCTGTGTTCATAACCGAGAATTCTCTCCGAAAGGGTTACTTCATCATCATGAGGTAACACCGGTACGGCGGCTTGTAAAATGATCGGCCCCGTATCCACTCCTTCGTCCACAAAGTGGACCGTGCAGCCAGTCACTGTCACACCAGCATCTAAAGCTTTTTTTTGCGCATGCAGACCAGGGAAACTCGGTAGAAGCGAGGGATGAATGTTGATGATTTTCCCTGGAAATCGGCTTACAAACTCCGGCGGTAAAATCCGCATAAAACCAGCACAACAGATTAGATCGATTTCGCAATTTTCGATCTCATCTCCCAACTTCAGGTAAAATCCTTCCTCTTTGGGTGCGAGATGTCTATGTCGTAATCCAGCTATAGAGGCGCGCTCAAGGGCATACGAATTTTTTTTGTCACTCAGTACCAATACGACTTCCGCCGGAAAATCCGATTTCTGCCCGGCATCAATGAGGGCTTGCAGGTTCGACCCACGCCCAGAGGCCAAAACACCCACTCGTAATCGTGTCCTTGCATGCACTATTTATATGCCTTCAATGACGACGGAATGACCACCTTTGGGTTTTCTGACAACTTCGCCAACAACCGTGGGGCGTTCTCCTGCAGTTTTCAAACATTCGAGCACAGATTCAACTCGCTCCGGCCTCACGAGAAAGACAAAACCCAAGCCCATGTTAAAAATGTGATACATCTCCGCGCTGTCAACCGGGCCAAACTCTTGAATCAATGAGAATATCTCAGGCATCACCCATTTTTCAGGATAAAATTTAGCCTGCAATTCATCCGGCATCACACGATTTACATTTCCCGGAATTCCACCTCCCGTGATGTGCGCGATGTCGCTAATCCCCTCATCTCTCCGAACGGAAAGAACCCCTTTCGTGTAAATTCTGGTCGGCTCCAATAATACATCTTCAATGGGAACGCCTAGCCTTTGCCCCGCCTCATCCCGTGTTTCTTTTGATTCAAATATTTTACGTACCAAGGAATATCCGTTGCTATGAATTCCTGAAGAAGAAAGTGCGAGTATGGCATCGCCGGTCTTGACAGGTGTCCGATTGTCCAGGTTTTTGCGTTCAACCACCCCCACAGCGAATCCAGCAACATCATACACGCCCGGCTCATACATGTTAGGCATCTCGGCGGTTTCGCCACCGAGGAGGGCGCATCCTGCCTCCCGGCATCCCAGTGCAATCCCGGATACGACTGCCTTCAAAACATGTTGATTGATCTTGCCTGTCGCAATGTAATCAAGAAAAAAAAGCGGTTCTGCTCCCATAGTCAGTATGTCGTTGACGCACATGGCCACCAAGTCGACCCCGATGGAATCATGGCGCCCGAACTCTTGGGCCAAGAGTAATTTCGTGCCGACGCCGTCGGCGCCTGAAACAAGTACAGGATCTTCATATTCCCCGCCCAGACGGAACAAACCCGCAAAATCCCCCGTCCCCTTCAGGATACGGTCACTTTGACCAACATGGGTGGATTTTACGATTTGGGCGATAGCCTGAACGAAACCCTCTCCCAACTCCACATCGACGCCCGCATCGCGGTATGTCAGACGGTCCTCATTCAATAGTGATGTTCCATGATTTAACAGGCGGAATCGAACGGAATGTACTCAAAATCAGCCATGGACTTCCATCAATTTCTTGACTAAAGCTACATTATGTCGGTGTCCACTTCTCTCAGCGGTCACTTTTCCGCGGATGGGACGACCGGTTAAATACAGATCTCCTATTACATCAAGAATTTTATGGCGAACAAATTCATTGGAGAATCGCAATTGGGTATTCACGACTCGCGATTTGTCTACAAGAATTACATTATCCCAACGACCACCTTCGGCCAATCCCATTTTCTCAAGCGACTCGAGTTCAGAGACAAAACCAAATGTACGGGCCGGTGCGATTTCTTCTTGAAAACTCAATGCGTTCTTATGTTCATAAAGATATGATTGTTTCCCAATCGGCTTCGGATAATCGATGAGGTATGTAACAGAAAAAGAATCCGCTGGCTCTATGCGAATGTAACCCTTCTCGTCATTCGGTTCACCTACCTCATATACCTGGTCAACCCACAATTCCTCGCGTTTTTCTTTCTGATCTTCAATGCCAGCTTCTTCAAGCAAGCGACAAAACTCCACCGCAGATCCGTCCATTACTGGTACTTCCTCACTCATTTTAACGAGAATATTGCTAATTTTGTATGCGTGCAGCGCACTCATGAGATGCTCTATCGTTCGAGCCGTCACTGCTCCATTGCGCAAGTTCGTCGCATGGTTGGTGCCATCCACGAAATCGACATTTGCCTTCACGATATCGGGGCTTGTCAGGTTGCCAAACTGAATTCCGCTCCCCGGCGGCAAAGGTTCGATGATTAATCCCGTCTTCAACCCTGAATGAAGCCCCCGGCCGTACAACACGACACTTTTTGAAATACTCCTTTGATTTGTTTCCATTAGGTTCGTCGACGCCGACGTTACGGGCTCTATATTGTATGCTTTAATTTTTCGTTTTAAAGCCGGTTTCGTCATCCCCACCGCCTGGGCGGTTTTGAGGATATCCCAACCGTGCTCCTCCAAATGGAAGGAAAGGTATTGTCTCTCCCACTGGGTTCTGGCCAAATTAAAATTGGAAGGGGCGTCGTCTTTTGATGATGTGTGCGTCGCTAAATCAGAAGCTTCGCGTATCGCGTACGGCAAGTGGCTGATGTCAATCTCCGAGCCTTGCGATGAATATGCCGCTTTGGTCACCGCGCCTTTTAATTCAGCAATATTGCCCGGCCAGTCATAGTCTTCCAGAAGCGCAATGACATCCTCTGAAAATTCCTTTTTATACCTGTCAGCTTCCATGCATTCACTTAAAAATCTGTTGGCCAGCGGCAAAATATCCTCTTTGCGCTCGCGCAAAGGTGGCAGGTGTATTACATCAGCGCCTATCTTTGAGGACAAGGCTCTTACATAGGCCTTGTCATTCAGGGCACCCATATGATCAACGGATACCATTAAACGCATTGATCCTTTCGTATGCCCGAGGAATCTCACAAGAAATATCTCCTGCTCCGCCATGGGCAGTTGCTCCAAACCATCAAGGTATGCCGTCCCTTGGAAGGCATCAGGCAACAGCCGTTCCAAGACATTTTCCCATTCGCTTATTTCCGTCACAGGAAACAGCGAACGGCAATGAATCGGCCTAAATCCTTCTTCTTTCCGAATACCGTTCTTGTGAATCATCCTGGCAACAAAACGCTTCCCAGTACCTCTCTCACCTGCGATTAGCAAAGGGCTAATATCTTTCGACGCTTTACGTATGGCCCGTTGAACCTTTTGAATATTTTTGCTATTTCCGTCAAGCATTACATCAACGACATCACTTGCCTTCAGTTCTTTGGCTCTTCGCGCTTGAACGGCGGAATCGACAATACGTAAAACCGCATCAATAGACAGGGGTTTTTCAATGAAATTAAAAGCGCCTAACTTTGTCGCAGCTACGGCGGTTTCAATATTGCCATGGCCCGACATCACGACGACTTCGATATCTGCGTTCGATTCTTTCACTGCTTGCAAAGTCTTGATTCCGTCAATTCCGGGCATCCATACATCAACTAAAACCACATCCGGTGTTTCGGTTCGAACTAATTGAAGGGCTGTTTCCCCAGATTCGGCCCGCTCAACACGATATCCTTCATCGTGCAATACATCTTCCAAGCTCGCGAGAATTTCGCGCTCATCATCGACGATAAGCACATGTCCCTTATCCAATGAAAGCCGTCCTTTGTTTTTCAGGTGTGATGTCCACAGTAGGCGCCAGAGGCAACGTTACACGAAAAACAGAACCAACAGGATGGTTATCTCGCACGCCTATTGTTCCATTGTGATCTGCCACAATGCGGTGACATATAGCCAAACCTAACCCGGAACCTCTATCTTTTGTCGAAAAGTAAGGCGAGAATATATGTCCTTTCATATCTTCCGATATACCCTGCCCCTGGTCGGCAACTTCAACAACTATCATATTTCTATCCATATTACTCCATGCTTGCAAATCTATCTCGCCATCAACTTCATGGGATTCGAATGCGTTCTCCAATAAATTGATGAACACACGTTGCAACTGCTCGGGATCCGCCATGACAACTGCATTCCCGGTATCAATCTGCATCGAAAATTTCACGTTCCCTTTTCTGTCACGATATAAATTTGCAACATCCTCAATCAGTGGAACAAACTCGCAAAGCCTTAATCTCGGCTCCGGCATTCGCGCAAACCGGCTGAATTCATTCACCATTTCAATCAGACTCGTTACCTGATTAATAATGGTATCGGTACAAGATTCGAATACTTCCGCAAAATCATAGGCTTCAATTTCAAATTTCCTTCTCATTCTCTGAGCGGAGAGCTGTATTGGCGTAAGTGGATTTTTGATCTCGTGCGCGATGCCACGAGCCACTTCCTGCCATGCGGCGACTTTTTGAGCCCGAATCAAGGCCGTCATATCATCAAACACAATGACGGCACCAAGCCTGCCACCATCCGCGCTATTAAGAAGGGTCAAGCTCGCGCGCAACGTCAATACACGGCCATCAATCATGACTTCCACCTGCTCCGATGCGCTTTGGTGGTCTCGGTTTCTCATAGAACGCATCAACTGACGAACAGGCTCGAGATGCGCGCTTTCGAAAACTTCGCTGAACAATCGTCCCACGGCGTTCTGGGGTTCTATGCTCAGCAACTCCCCTGCCGCTTTGTTTAGAATAGTAACGCGCCCTCGGCGGTTGATTGATATCACACCCGCTCCAATATTTTCGAGCATCGCTTCCATATATCTGCGCCTTCTGTCGATTTCCATATTGGACCGACGCAGGATTTCAGAAGATTCTTCAATTTTCTCTTTGTTAGCCAGCAATTCTTCCGTCATGCTGTTAAACGCGTTGACCAAAATTCCCACTTCGCCATCTGCTTGCGCATCCACGCGATGTTCCAGATCGCCATCCGATACGGCCCTGGTGGCGTCTGCTAACTTTTCGATGGGAACCGTGATCCCGCGAGCGAGGTAGAAGCCAAACCATATGGCGGCAAAGAGAATGAGCAAGGTGACAACCAAGAAAGTGATGATGTAATTAGCTTTGATGGGATTCTTGGACAGTTCCAATTCTTTATAATTCACAAAGGAATCCGATATGCCTCTGATCTTCTCCACGAGCCTATCAGACACATATTTAGATACAACGATAAACCCCACCACTTTATTTTGAATCCTCAAAGGCGCCACGCCGTAAATAACATCACCTTTTTCCCAATTCTCAATACTCGATCGTGACTCCCCATCAATTACCTGATCCACGTATCCCACCAGTGGCGAGAACATTGCGCCTCGTCCTAAGCCAGGACGCTTGACCGATACAATCTCCTTCCGCTCTCTATCGTAGAGTTGGATAAAATCTACCCCCAGGCTCTTTCTCTCGGACTCCAATATTTTTCCGACAGCCTTAGGGTTTTCCAATGAATCGGGATGCGCTTTCTCCAACATAAGAGCTAGTCGACTGGCGCTGAATAGCGCGTTTCGCTCCACTTCGCGATAATAGGTTTGAGCCACTTCAAACGACCCTTTCAATGCTCTTTCCACATTCATGTTGAACAAGGCGTTGAAACTTTGGTTAATCAAACCACTAGCCACCACAAAAAGAGCTACTACCGGAATGAGCGTAAAGCCGACAAAAGCCAACACGAGCTTCAATTGTAAGCGCGAACGACCAGCGCCCGTTCTACCTTCGTAGTAAAGACGCACCAAGTTCTTCGCCACCAATAAAATAACCACCATGAGCAGAATGATACTCAGGTTCACTAGTGCAAAAACGACGACGTTGTTCAGTAATGGAACTCCCGGCTCAAGTTCCTTGAAATAAATCCAAGCCGTGAATGAAAGAGTCGCTATGATGATCAAAGCGATGAATGACCGCAGAAGTGTTCTCCGTCGTCGCAAAGAGGTTTCCTGATTTTTCAAATGAGCTGGATGCACAATTCACATTCCTTCAGAGCTAAATGTCTGGGAATAGCTCCAATCAGACTGCTTCCCCCAAAAAGCGAGTAAGTAATTAAAGGGAAAAACAAAATCCACATGATTCAGCCGCGCTCTGATTTTTACATAATATCGACTATTTGGGGACAAGGTCTTCCCAGTGACAATGGGCGCGCCATTCAATTCACGCATCCAGTCCGTCATCTCACCTTGGCTTTTCGTCACTTTTCTCTCGATCTCTTTTTCACCTTCTTTGAGATGAAAAGTGTAAGTTTTTTTCAAGGCGCTATATTTCACTTGATGATGTAATTGCCGCGAGGTGACTTCCAAATCATAAATCAGCTTGCGAGAGCGAAGGAGACTTACATCAAAGATGAACTTCGTCGTCACACCACTATGAATAGCTTCCAACAGTTTTGGCGTAAATGCGCCCAATAGAGAACCAAAAACAAGCAACTGTCCATTCTTGTTAATTACAATAATATCATTTACCCGGATCCCATCTTGGTTGTCTGTTGCGGCAAGCGCCGGCGCCACCAGAGCAAAAATTATACAGACCGCCAGGACAAGTTTCCTAAGAACAAATGTTTTCCGGGTGTTAGATAACATATGTTCCCCTTAGCCTTGAAATTCAATGTTATCGCATATGACAAAAGCTCTCAATACATTGTATGACTTCACTAACTTCATGCTCACGCAGCACTTCCAGATGGTGCGCTGTTAACTAGTCCCACTATTGGGCTTTTCAACGTTTGCCATGACCTTCCTGAGTTCATACAGGGCTTCGAGAGCTTGGCGAGGTGTCATGGAATCCGGATCAATACCTTTCAACAACTTTTCAATTTGTGATTCCTGACGTAAGAATAAAGGCAATTGCCCATTCCCCCGGCGATTTTCCAAAGAGGATTTTTCCTCGCTGGAACGGGAAACTGCTTCTGTACTTTCAAACTTAGAGAGCAAAGTCTTGGCACGGTCGATCACCTCCTCCGGAAGCCCCGCCAACCTGCCAACCTGAATACCGTAGCTTCTATCGCAACTCCCTTCGGTTACTTTTCGTAAGAAAACTATTTCATCACCCCACTCTCGGACTTCGACCGTTAAGTTTTTCACACTGGTGAGCTCTTTTGAGAGTTCGGCCAGCTCATGATAGTGGGTCGCGAACAATGTCCTCGCCCTGTGACGGATCTCATTATGAAGATACTCTACAATTGACCAAGCAATGCTCACTCCATCATATGTGCTCGTGCCTCGCCCGACCTCATCCAGCACGATGAAACTTCTCTGTGTAGACTCTTTTAATATGGTGGCCGTTTCCACCATTTCCACCATGAAGGTGCTTTGCCCCTCTAAAAGTCGGTCATGCGCGCCAACGCGAGTGAACACCCTATCCACTAGACCGATTTTTGCGCTCTTCGCTGGTACGAAGCTGCCAATTTGCGCCATTAGAATTATAAGTGCTGATTGACGCAGGTAAGTGGATTTTCCCGCCATATTCGGCCCTGTAATGATGAGGATTCGGCGATCGTCACGGATCGATAAATCATTCGGCACAAAAGCGATGCCAGGGTTCTCCGCTTCCATGACGGGATGTCTTCCCTCAATAATTTCAAGATCTGTAGAATCCAAAATTTGGGGTCTGACATATCCATATTTGCGCGCAACAAGCGCCAAGGACAAAACGGCATCTAGAATCGCTATTCTCTCGGCGGCGGCAAGAATGCGCTTGGCTTGTTGAGATATTTGCGCTCTTAATCGTCCAAAAAGCATAAACTCGAGATGATGGGCTTTCTCCTCTGCTCCGAGAATGTCTTCTTCCATTTTTTTTAACTCGGAAGTGATGTATCGCTCTGCAGAAACGAGGGTCTGCTTGCGCGTATATTCCATTGGCGCCTGCTCACTGAATCGTTTGGATATCTCTAGATAATATCCAAAAACGCGATTGAACCCGATTTTCAAAGGCAGTCCCGTTCGTTCTTTTTCCCTGTTTTCATAATCCTTGAGCCACAAATCACCCTCCTGCTGTGCCTTTCGCAACCTTGCAAGTTCCTGGTCATATTCAGTGCGAAAAATTCCACCCTCTCGAATCGAAACAGGTGGCTCATCCACAATCGCTTTATTCAGTTCCAACGCTACATCCTCGAGAGAATCCCACCCCCTCAAAACGGAATGAAACAACTCAGCGGCCATCCCTTTGATCGCCTCATAAACCTCCGGCAACATAGTCAATGAGCCGCCAAGTCCAGCTAGGTCCCGTGCATTCGCAGTTTGAGAACCTACGCGTCCCAGGAGCCGTTCGATATCTTGAATGGGCTCAATGACGTTTTTGAGCTGATTCAGGATATCGGTATTATTCACGAGTTCTTCTATGGATTCGGCACGAAAATCGATGGCTTGTTTTTGAATCAATGGTGAAAGGACCCATTTTTTCAGCAATCGTCCTCCCATACCTGTCTGCGTCTCATCCAACAAACCAAACAAAGTACCTTTTTTCCCACGATCCACCGCCGAGCGAGTGAGTTCTAAATTTCGCAACGTGGCTGCATCGAGAACCATAGTGTCTGAGAGGCGGGAAAAAAGCACAGGCTTGAGATGAGGGAAATTGCCAGGCTGGTTTTCTTTGAGATACGTCAAAATACCTACGGCGGAATCAACCGCAGACGGGTTCGTCCGAACACTCGCTTCATCAGGAAATATATTATCCAGGCTATTGAAATCAAGTGGTTCATGAAAAGTGGCTGGCGGCCTTTTTTCAACATGAATGCTTAGTTCATCAATTTTGTTTTTCAACTCATCGGGCGGGGAAAATACATCTGGCAAGATGAGTTCGCGAGGAGAGAGTCTCTCCAATTGGTTGCAAATAAGCGTCTCGGCGGCATCTCCTTCCACCTGAGTCGCACAAAACTCACCGGTCGAACTATCTAGCCATGCCATTCCCCAAAGCGCCTCACCTTCACTGGCCGATACGGTGATCCCCGCCAAATATTGAGATTCCTTGCTATCAATTAACTTGAGGTCTGCAATCGAGGTGCCCGGAGTGAGAACGCGAGTCACCTCACGCTTTACCACTCCCTTGCTTTCTCCTGTGTCTTCCACCTGCTCGCAAATGGCGACTTTAAAACCCGCTTCCAGCAATCGCCCACAATAAGTGGAAGCCGAATGACAAGGCACGCCACACATCGGTATGGGCCCTTTGTCATCACTCTGGCGCGATGTTAATGCGAGTTCCAGTACTTTCGCCCCGAGTTTCGCGTCTTCATAAAACATTTCAAAAAAATCACCCAATTGAAAAAACAGCATCGCATCCGGATATCGTCTTTTCATTTCCAGGTATTGGCGCATCGCAGGAGATGGACCACGGCTCCTGTTTCTCGATGTATTTTTTCCTTTGTTTGATCGCAGTGCACCTTTGGGGGGAGACATACCTAATCCAACTTCGAATCTCGGGGGGATAAGCTCATCTGAGGTTTGGAATCCGTTTGCGACGCGAGTTTATTACTTGAGGTGGCAGATTCCTCGGTTTGTGGATTTTCCATTGCAAGTAGCTTGCCGCTTTTCTCCCGCACCTCATCCAGATTAATCTCCATCGTCTTTACTTCGCGCTTCAATTTTCCTATCTGGTTCCTGAACTTCAATCTGTCCAATGCCCCTCCAAGCCATGCAACCATGAAACCGCATGCAAACACGGCCAAAAGCACATAAAAAAGAGGCAAGTTGAAGCTGCCCTGATAATAGGCAACGGTCACCGGTTTCATGTTGATGACACCGAAGCTCGATATCGCCAAAGCGAGAATCAAACCGATGATGAGTCGAAGACTACCCATATCACCACCAAGTCCATAGGGTTTCAGATTTCAAAATCAGGGCGGAATTGATTGCAGACTGTCACTAACTTCAGGGTATCACCCACGCTCCACCGAGGACGAGCAACAGTTTATGATCTCTCATACGAGAAACGATGTGTAAATAACTGAAAATTTCTACGTCGTCGTGCCCACAATAATTTACTCAAGATTCCCCGGTTTTTATCGAGACAGCCATCCCCCGTTTAGCAGAAAGGCTATCCTTTTTTCTTCCTCATTCATGCGTGCAGATTCAGGCTCAGTGTAATGATCATACCCCTTGAGGTGCAAAAGGCCATGCACGAGCAGACGTTCTGCCAGGATTCCGTAATCAACCGCCTCGGGCTCCGCCTGGCGAAACACCTCATCCACGCAGATCACTATTTCTCCCAAAAATGCCTCTCCCTCTTTTGGTTCACCCACAACCGGAAAGAAGTCAGCTGGAGGAAATGCCAACACATCTGTTGTTTCGTCCTCCTTCCGATATCGAGAATTTAACGCTCGCATCTCCTCGTCACGAATGAATACGACGCTGAACCAATCATTTTCGGACCGAAGGGCTTTCCGTATGACGTCCAAACGTTTCCTCAGCGTTATGTGATCCAGCGCGAACAGCTTTTGCTCGTTTTTGATGAGGACTTCCATTTGCGGCCCCTTTCCTAGGAGCATCTTCTTGTCCTGGATAGTGAATCCGGTGATGATGAATGCCAACCAAAACGCGCATGAAAGCGTCTTGAATTTTGCTTAAATCCCTGAGCGTGAGACTGCAATTATCCAATTGTCCCTCGACAAAGGCACTTTGGACGATTCTATCCACCAAAGCGCTGAGGCGCCCGAGAGAATGATCCGATAGCGAATGTGATGATGCCTCCACCATATCAGCCAACATCAGGATGCCCGCTTCCCTTGTCTGCGGTCTGGGTCCCGGATAGCGAAAAAACTCTTCTGTCACGCCATCCCCGTTTAGCTTCTTCGCTTTTTCATAAAAAAACTGAATTAAGGATGTGCCATGATGTTGCTGAATTAAATCGATAATTTCTTTGGGTAGTTGGTGGCTTCTGGCAAGTTCCACGCCCTCTTTCACATGGCTGATCAGGATGAGCGCGCTCATGTTGGGCTTGAGTCTATCGTGGCGGTTTTCCCGCCCCTGGTTTTCTATGAAATACTCCGGCTTCATCATTTTTCCGATATCATGAAAATATGCACCCACACGGGTGAGAAGCGGATTCGCGCCTATCGCCTCGGAAGCCTCCTCCGCCAAATTGCCCACGAGAAGGCTGTGGTGATAGGTACCTGGCGCACTAACGACCATCTTTCTCAACAACGGGTGATTTTGGTCGGCCAATTCCAGAAGGCGCATATCGGTCGTAAGTTTGAAAATCGACTCCAGCAGGGGCATGGCCCCTGCCACGATAATGACGTTTGAAAGGCCGCCGAGCATGGCGATGGGAACATCCGTCCATTGCATGATCGCGGCACTGAAACCTTCCTGCACATTAAAACTCAGGGCCAGCGCAGCACCTAGCAAACCCAGGATGAACGCCACGACAAGCACGGAAGTCCTGCGACGATATTCTTTCCATCGAATGGCCGCCAGCACACCGCCGCCCAAGGCTACGAGGCTGAAGTTGATGTGGTTCGGCAAAATCAGACCGGTCAGAACGGCGGAGAAAACTGCCATCAGAACTGCTGATGAGCGTCCCTGTAAAACGGCAGCAAGAAGAGAAGCGGAGCAAAATGGAATAATATAATAAAATGAATGGAGTGGAATCCCACGGAAAGTTTCATGCAGCACTTCAGAGAAGAGAATACCCATTTTCACCAAAACAGCTTGGCTCAAAAGCAGTATTACAAATAGTGTTACGTTTTTTTGTGATGTCAAAAAACTCATGTCGTATTTCTGCACACAAATCCATGCCAGGACCAGCAAAATAAAAATCACCAAAGCTGTTCCGGTGAAATTACCAAGCACATGGCTTTGTCGATAGATTTTCTCAAGGCTCTTAAGTTTTGTTATTTGTCCTTCGCTTAACCGTTCTCCCTCGCGGGCAATCATTTCCCCTTGCTTGAGCACCTCTGAAACAGGGGGGACGGAGGCCGCAGCCTTCTCTCTGCTCTCAAGTGTCGCCCTATTATTGAAAGTCAGCGTCGGTTGAACCATCTTCAAGATTTGGGAGACCAGCAGACCCCGAACACGCCGAGGAATTCTGTTGGATTCCTTTCGAGCTTCTTGCTTGAGCAGTTTATCGACCTGTCGAAGCTCCAGAGGATTCATAGATGGGCTAACGGATACGCGATTCCCCGTTCTGATATCGCGTGCTGTAATACCCTTCGCGGCATGGGTGGCGTATAATCTTTTATCGCTCACAATTTGGCTCGAATATGCCACCTTCAACAGTTTGGCGATATCCTCCTGGATCCAGTTTGCGAATCTCTCATCTCTCAACCAACCCGATAATTCCTTTGGAACTGCGCCACCCACCAGCTTATGAAATGCGCTCTCCGCCTTAAGGAAGACAGGCGTAGCGTACAATTCCTGATAAGCTTCCGACTCGGATAAAAGTGACGGGTTCTTCTGTTTGGCGCGTATGCTCAAATGCTCGGCTTTCACCTTCTCGATCTCTTTGTCTACCGTCCGTTGTATGGATTCAAATGCGCCTTTCAGTTTTGTGAGGATAACTTGCGAAAGTTTGGTATCGATATCGTAACGCGGCAGGACTTTGTCTCTGGATGCTTGGCGTTTCGCATTCGTGGCGATCGGATCGACCACGCGCATATCTTGTGGGGCTTTAATGTCCCTGGGAACGACATCTCCTGCCTCGAAAGACACGCGAGGCGCCGATAAATCGGTTGTGAGCAGAAACGAGAGTACAACGGCAAGTGTTCCGCCCAGAATCCACGGATAAGCCCTTGTGTTGGCAAACGCCAGGGCATAACCCGCGAGCGGTCGTCCCACCGACAACAATAGACGTAAAAAAATGTTTTTGGGTTTCCCGGCAGATTTTCCGACGCCGGCTCGATGGATCACGCGATCAACCTCCAGAATCCTTCAAATATGAAGGGATTGTGGACGTATCGGCTATATGTGAACGCCCTCGGCTATGCAAGTACTCTTACAGAGTTCGCTTATAAACTGTGGGCCTCGTATGCAGAAACGATTTTTCTCACCAAGTGTGTGCGAACCACATCTCGTTCACTGAAATAGACGAAACAAACTTCTTGTAAATCTCCCAAGACGTCTTGTGCATGAATCAGCCCGCACCCGGAGGTTTCGGGCAAATCAATTTGGGTAATGTCCCCTGTCACGATCGCTTTGCTCCGGGTACCGAGGCGGGTGAGGAACATTTTCATCTGCTCGGGCGTCGTGTTCTGCGCTTCATCCAATATAATAAAAGAATCATTCAGCGAACGACCCCTCATATATGCGAGCGGCGCTATCTCTATCTCACCTCTTTGAATAAACCGCTCCACCCGCTCGAATTCCACCATATCGTTCAGAGCGTCAAACAACGGCCTGAGGTACGGATTCACCTTCTCTTGTAAATCACCAGGCAAAAATCCGAGCTTCTCTCCCGCCTCCACCACGGGCCTTGTCAACACGATACGAGCGTATGCCTTCTCTAACAATCCAGAAACTGCCATCGCCATGGCCAGATAAGTTTTCCCCGTTCCGGCTGGTCCTATTCCAAATGTAATCCCTTTTTCGCGAATCGACCTTATGTAATCGCTTTGGACCGGGCCTTTGGGAATAACGTATCGTTTCTTCGATGAAACCGATATCCGATTTGCCACCAAGGAGCGGAGCGTAACGTCTTGTTCCGCTGCAACGGTCTGAGCCAGTGTCTTGACATTCAACGGGTCGAAGCGAAATCCCTCGTCCACGCATTCCGTCAACTCATCCAGGAACAGACGGGCCCTCTCGGCGGCATCAGGAAAGCCTTCAATTACGAACCCCTCTGATGCAATTCTGATTTTTACGTCAAACGCCCTCTCTACGGCTTTGAGGGATTCATCCCGATTTCCAATAATATGAACCAGCCTTTCCGGCCCAGCCAGCGGGCTTGCAGACATCCTAGTCGCCAACAGATTCAGGCTCCCCGTATCTACATGATTCGGCTTTAGAAAATTCAAGGTCCATGCGCCATTTGATCGTACGCCCCATATTTTCAGGCGTCAACAAAAGAACAGTTTTTTATTTTGCTTTTCATTTCCTATCCCCTCGGATGGCTCTTGTCTAAAAGGCCACGTAGTCTTTGCCTGTCCACATGCGTATAAACCTCGGTGGTGGAAATATCCGAATGCCCAAGCATTGCCTGGACGGCCCGCAGGTCTGCCCCGTGATTAAGCAAATGAGTCGCAAAGCTGTGCCGGAATACATGGGGGCTCACGCCCTTGCCCACACCCGCTTCTTTCGCCCATTTCTTGACCCTCGCCCAGAAAGCTTGACGGGTCATGGGTCCTCCCCGGCTCGTGAGAAATACATAATCCGACTTCCGGGCACGCAGAAGGCTCAGCCGAGCGGTATCCAGATATTCCGCAATCATTTCTTTCGCTGCATCTCCTATGGGAACAAGCCGGGATTTATCTCCTTTTCCATGGACGATGCAAAATCCCGATTCAAGTTCAATTTGAATAAGCTTGAGTTGAATGATCTCGCTGACGCGCATGCCGGTGGCGTACAAAAGCTCGAACATGGCCCTGTCCCGAACCGCCTGCGGCGTTTTATCATCGGGCGCCAGCAATATCCTGGACATATCTTCTTGTGAAAGCGTCTTGGGCAAACGCTTCCATTTTGCAGGTTGAGTAATGTCCGCCGTAAAATCTTCCCTTATGTGCCCGTCGCGAACCAACAATCCGGCGAGCGCGCGAATGGACGCCAGGCGCCGCCGAAGCGTGGTATCTGATTTTCCCTTCTCCCGCATTTCCTTGAGATAATCGATAATGGTGTTTTTTGACCAATTCGCCGGCGAAGCATCCTCGTTTTCCTGCAGCCAACAGAAAAACGAATCGATGTCGCGCCCATAACTCTCCACTGTATTCTGAGCACGACGACGCTCGATCAGGAGAAAATCCCTGAAAGTCCTTGAAATATCGACAAGGTGCGCATCAAGTGATACCCCGTTTGTTTTATTTTGATCATCAACCGAAAACATTTCCTTCGTCATCACCGGATCCTCATTGCTCAGGATTTTCTCCATGCGAGGCGTGTGAAACGGCACCAGGATTCATACGAGGAAGCATCAATTTTTTTCGCCATGAATGTATAAAAGCAGGCAGCCAAGGACACCTCAAGCATGAGTAGCAGCGATTTGAGGAGCGACGAACCCTGTGCATCCCATATTTGCAAATGAAGAAAATACGTAAGCAACCCCGTCAACACTCCAAGCGCCAGAAGCCTGCTCAGAGAACGAGCCAATTCTTGTTTCGGAAAATTGCTCCACTCACGCAGAATGCCTCTCAGCAACAACACTGCATTCAAAGCGCTTGCACAAGACGTAGCGAGTGCGAGCCCGATAAACCCAAGAGGGAACATCAAAGCGACACTGAGCACTACGTTCGTGAGCACAGCGATATTGGCGCACCTCACCGGAAAGCTCGTATTCAATCGAGCATGAAACACCCCGGCCAAAAGCCTCGTAACTCCAAAAAACATCAGCCCCACAGCATAGGCCTGCAATGCGGCCGCGCTTGCCGCAGTATGGTTTTCCGTAAAAGCGCCACGCTCGAAGATGACCTCCATAATCGGATGGGCTAAAACCATCAAGCCAAATGTAGAGGGGGTGGTGATGAACAACGTCAGACGTCCCGCTTCAAGTATGGCGTTGCGCTCGGAATCTACAGATTCGGAATTTACTCTATTTTTCGCCGCATGATCAGACAAAACCGGCAAGACCGCGGACACTACAGCGAGGCTCAATATGCCATGAGGAAGCTGTACCAATCGGTTCGCATAATAGAGATACGAAATGGAGCCTTCGGCCAGGAACGAAGCCAACCATCGATCGACAAGAACATTAATCTGAAAAATAGCGCCGCCAAGAGCAGCCGGTCCCATGAGCGCCAAACATCTGCCGACACCCTCCACTCGCCAGGGGATGGAAGGAACCGGTAATATCCGTAATTTCGCCATGAAGGGGAGTTGGAAAAAGAACTGGACCGCTCCACCGATTACAACTGCCCAAGCGAGCCACCGAATGGCTTCTGCGCTGCTTACCCAATAACCCGCCAACAAAAGGGCGACGATGATAACCACGTTCTGGAGAGCGGGCGCGAGAGCTGGCACGAAAAAACGGCGCGCCGCGTTCAACATACCTGCTGCGACCGCCCACAGACCAATAAAAATAATGAATGGAAACATGATTTTGGTTAGTTGCGCGGCGAGATTCAATTTCTCCGGATTGCTCGAAAAACCTGGCGCCAGTGCTCTCATCAAAGGGTCAGCGAACCAAATCCCAATCGCGCAACCCGCACTTCCCGCGAAGACGAGAAACACCAACATCCCGCCGGCGAATTTATTTGCCTCTTTGGTCCCGGATTGTTCACGCACGTCGGAGTAGACGGGAAGAAACGAGGAACTCAGAGCCCCTTCCATAAACATGCGCCTGAAAAGATTGGGAATCGCAAATGCGACGAAGAAGGCATCGGCCATCATTGCGGCGCCAAAGAATTTGGCGATGAGCAAATCCCGGAAAAAACCCGCTACACGGCTGATGAGAGTCGCCAAGCTGACGGGACCCGCAAACCTGGAAATGCTCTCCTCCGACGGGGAATCGCCATTCTCTACCGGCGCATCGGCAAAAGTATTTTCTTCACGTCCTTGATTAGAGGATTCAGGTGGCGTGGTCACAAATTTCCTGACACCAGGGCGGTGAGCTTGACAACCCTTTGTTCCGTGGTATTTTACCGAGGCTGTGAAACAGCCTCAAGAGAAACATTACGACTATATTCACGGAGAATGAAACAAATTGCCACATATTCGTTCGGCTAAGAAGCGCAATCGACAGAATATCGTTCGCCGCACCAGAAACCGCGCAATTCGGACGCAGTTTCGCAATACCATTAGGCAGGTTTTGGTGGATAGCGAAGAAAACCCCGAAGAACTGTTGAAAAAAGCCCAGTCGCAACTGGACCGCGCAGCCACCAAAGGAATTATCCACAAGAAAACAGCGTCGAGACGCGCGGGAAGATTGGCCAAACGAGTTCATGCGGCATCTTCGAAATAGCTAAACAACTTGGTGCGTCCCGCTTCGAGAGGAACGCACATCCACCAAAAACAGTTCCAATATCTGACGAGCGACCTTCGTGTCGCTTGTTCTCTTGAGCTTGCGATCCACTTGAAGCAGTTTCGCATACAGTTCGCGCAAATAGGCGGAACCCAGCCCCCTGACCTGTTTCTCAAGCCTTCTCCCCACAAAAGGTGGAAGACCCAACACTTGAGATATGCCCTGGGCGCCCCGGCCACTTCTTATCAAGGCCTTTGATATCGTCCAGCGCCGAATCAGATTGCGTAACAACCCGATGAACATTACGGGGTGTTCGGTTTCCATCATCCGGCGCAAGAGAACGAGGGTTCCATCCAAGCCCCCCTGGCTGAGTGAATCACCCAGCTTGTAGAGCAATTCCTCTTTGGAGTGGCCGACTATTTCACGAATCTCCTCAGCGCCGGCAAGTGTTCCCGGCATTACATAAGAGGCGATCTTCTCGAGCTCGGTGCTAAGTCTCATCATGGAAGGCTTGACCATTTCGACCAACATATCGGCGGCCTCTGGTCGCAACTCGAATCCCAACTCCACGGCGCGTCCATGAAGCCATCTCTTTAATTCTTCCCCTTCCAGGATATCCACCCGACAATGCACGCTCGCCTTCACCAGGCGTTGGAAGAAAGTAGTGCGCATGTCGGCGCTCTCAATACAAAAAACCAAAACTGTGGATTCGGACGGATGATCCAGATAAGAGAGAAAGACGGATTCATCCCTCTCGGCCGGTCTGGTGAAATTGAGGATTTCGACGAGGCGCTTTTCCGCTATAAATGGCAGCGTCTGGGCAATAGTGATGATAGTGGGCGCATCGGCCTCGGCCCAGTCGAAACGATCATGGTTGAAATCTGCCGGACCATCCCCAAATACCTTGCGGCGAATAACGCGCAGGTACTCATCCCGCAAAAAGGAGTCTTTGCCTTCCAAAAGATATACAGGTTGCGTCGGTGCGTTTTGCACATCGGAGATCGCAGCGAGAGAACTCTTCGGTTTCTTGCGACTCTTGGCCAAGCTAAAAGCCCTCTAATACGAGGCTCACGACGTCTTTCGACAAAGAAACGGCCACTTGTTGATTGGCGTTCGAGCGGTTCGTGTCGCTTTGCGCTATAGATGATGAAACCGCGAATTCGGCATAGGACTCCAAGTCCTGATTGATAAGCAATTTCTTTCGCCCCTTGTCGCGCAGCCGTATTCGCGTACGCACAACGACACGGTATTCTTGAACCCTGTCGGCCCGAGTGAATCCAATCGGTGAGAGACGATACTCGCGCAATACACCTTCGAGAGCGATGTCGGCATCGGGAGCGTCGGAAAGCCGGAGGCGGCCGTCCCGCAAGAATATTCCTCTCATCGCTTTCGTAACGGCGCGTCCAAGACCCGGCTCGTTCGTATGGTTCAGGAATGGTGATATCGAAATTGTCTGAACAGCTTTGAGGTTTTTGGGGCGTAAAGTTCCCTCAAGGTCGTAGCCACAACCCGCAAGCAGGAAAACGCACAGCAGGAGAGAGAAGCCGAACTTGTAATTCGTCCTCAATCGTATCCCTCTCAAATCGAAACCTCCAGGGAAAGCTCACGATTCTTCACACTGCTAAAAGCAATTTGCTCACTCAGCATAACCAATTCGTCATATTTCTCATCATCCGGCTCACAAACAAGAATATCTACATCCCAAGGATTTCCGATGACGCCTCGAATGGCGCCGTTCATAATCTCCGTGGCCACTGGAGCAAAGTCATCAGGAAGCTGTGCGAAGCCGGAAACCTGCATTGACAAATTCTTCGCCGACGCTCTCATCATTCTTCCAAAAATATCCTTTGCATGCCGGTAGAGCCTTGTGAGGGTCAAGTCCTCCAAAGAACCGACCCCTGCGAACAATACATACTCAGGCGCGAGTCGCCCCTTCGAGGCAAGCATGGCTTGCGACTCCCATGCACCGCTTAATTTGCCGCCCTCGACGAGATGGCTCACCTCGCTCTCAAGCAATTGGTCGATATGTCGCAGTCGCCCTTGAAACGGAAAATGCTCCACTGCGAACATGCAGACGGCGGCAAAACTTTTCACCTCATGCAGCCCTTGAGGATACAATCGAAGGCGGATCATCCTAGACCGCCATTTTCTCTTGATAGAGACGGTCCAGAATGCCGTTCACGAATCCGGGAGCATTCTCTGGCCCATATCGCTTGGCCAGACGTATTGCTTCATCTATCGTGACCGCGGGCGGGATATCCGTGGAAAAATACATTTCGCAAACGCCCAGACGCAGTATGCTTCTCGATACGGCGTCCATGCGCTCGAGCGACCAACTCGCACTCGCTTCTGTGAGCAAATCGTCAATCTGCCGGTTTTTTTCCAAAATGAGTGCTATCAACCTATCGGCGAACATTTTCGACTTTTCATCCGCCGGATGCAGCCGCCAATAACGCTCTACCTCCTCCGGAGTGAGACTTCCGATACGATCTGCATGATAGAGGATATGAAACGCAAGCTCTCGTCCAGCCTTTCTGTTTTCCACAATCATTTTCCCTCTTCGAGAACATCGTTCTCATCCTCATCCATTTTTGAAAACAAGTTGGCCATCTCCACAGCGGCCAGAGCCCCCTCATATCCCTTGTTTCCCATCTTTGTTCCCGCACGCTCGATAGCCTGCTCAATCGTATCCGTCGTGACGACGGCGAAAATGGTCGGCACCCCCGTCTGAGCGCCCACTTGGGCGATGCCCTTCGTCGCCTCGGCACACACCAAATCATAGTGAGATGTTGCGCCCCGTATCACGCAACCCAAGCATACAATGGCATCGTATTTTTGCGATTTCGCCATCTTCATCGCGGCCGCTGGAAGCTCGAAAGAACCAGGCACTTGCACGTGCGTAATATCGGATGTGGATACGCCGGATTGCCGCAAAGCCGTCTCGGCTCCCCGCACGAGGTGCGTCACGATAAAATCGTTAAAACGCGACGAGACCAATCCTATCTGCAGGCCACGCCCGTTCAAATTACCTTCCACCGGATTATCCATTCCCTCTCCACATACGTTTATTATGGACGCTGCAAGTAGGACTCCTTGCCATCCTTCCTCTTTTTCTGCAAAGACGGCAAGGGCGGCTCCATGTCCAACGCCACCCTGTCCTCAAGTTCGAGGCCATAGCCTTCGAGCGCCACAATCCGGCGCTCATCATTCGTCATGATCCGAATCCGGCGCAAACCCAAATCCACCAGTATCTGGGCGCCTATGCCGTAGTCACGCAAGCCTTCGAATGGCGCGCTCTTGATTCCGATTTTCTGCCCCACTTCACGCATGTCGGCAGCCACCTTCTCTATTCTCGCGGACTCCTCTCCCATTAAATCGGGTTGCAGGAAAACCAACACCCCTTTGCCCGCTTCCTGAATTTTGGCCAGCGCGTTCTTGATTCTGACCGGACTATCAGAGCGTAAGAGCGCCAGCAAATCCCAAATGGCGTTCACCGGCTGCACTCGGATGTGAGTCGGCTCATCTGGATTTAACTCACCCATCACCAAAGCGGCGTGAATCCTTCCGCTGCTCTGGTTGTGGTACGCATATACCTTGAATGTGCCGAACGCCGTGGGTATTTCGGCCTCCTCCACACGCTCCACAAGGCGATCATGACGCATACGATAGGCGATGAGATCCTTGATGGTCACAAGGGACAAATTATTTTTTTCCGCTATCTTCCGCAGGTTCGGCAGACGCGCCATCGAACCGTCTTCATTCAAGACCTCGCAAAGAACACCCGCTGGCAGCAGGCCGGCCAGACGGGCCAAATCCACCGTGCCTTCCGTGTGGCCCGCTCGCCTGAGCACGCCTCCGGGCTGCGCCCGCAGCGGAAAAACGTGGCCGGGCGTCACCAGGTCCGACGGCCTGGCGTCTTCCTGTATAGCGGTTTGTATCGTGTGGGCCCTATCGAAAGCGCTGATCCCTGTCGTAACGCCTTCGCGCGCTTCTATGGAAACCGTAAAAGCCGTGCCGAAAGCGGAGCCGTTATCGCCGCTGGGCACCATCATGGGAAGACCCAGAGATTCCACTTTCTCGGGCGTGAGCGCGAGACAAACCAAACCGCGCGCGTGTTTCGTCATGAAGTTGATTGCCTCGGGCGTCACCCTCTCGGCTGCAAGGATGAAATCGCCCTCATTCTCGCGATCCTCGTCATCCACGAGAATGACGATGCGCCCCTCACGAATATCGCCAATCGCCTCTTCAATCGTGGAGAAAGGGCTCTCTCCAGAATCCTTTCCCTCCATCGGCTCAGGCATAGCCTTGCTCCCTTAGTTTCTCCATCGTGACGCCACCTTGAGACCTCGATTCCGCGTGGGGAGTGAGCAACTTTTCCACGTATTTTCCGATCAAATCCGCCTCCAAGTTTACGACAGCGCCGTCTTTCTTCTCCGTAAGAGTCGTCTGTTCGCTCGTATGCGGGATGATGGAAACCGAAAAAGTTTCGTCGTCGCACGCCGCTACCGTCAAGCTGATTCCATCGACCGCAATAGAACCTTTATAAACGACATAGCGCATCACCTCCACCGGCGCCTCGAATGTGAGCCAAATCGAGTCACCTTCAGATTTTCTGCCCAAGATCCTGCCCACGCCATCCACATGGCCGCTCACGAGGTGCCCACCCAAGCGTTCTCCCAGCGCCATGGCGCGCTCAAGATTGCAGCGGTCGCCGACGGCCAGTTCCCCTAAATTCGTGCGCCTGAGCGTCTCGACGGATAAATCGGCCTCGAATTTTCTTTCGTCAAAATCAACCACCGTGATACAAACGCCATTGAGGGCGATGGAATCTCCAAGCTGCACGCCATCCAATACACCCGGCGCCTCGATAGCGATTCGCGCGCCTTTGGCATCTTTATTCAGTGTACGAATTGAACCCACTGTTTCTATAATTCCGCTGAACACCTTTTCAATCCTCAATATCTTGCCAGATCGGTTTATTGAAATATCCTTGAATCAACAAATCATCGCCAACAACTTCATGTGTTACATTAAATAGCCTCGGTAAAGATTGCAATTCCTTTTCATCAAGGCCTGTGACCGCGCCCGGCGCTTCGTGATCTCCCACCACCAAGGGAGCCAGAAAATAAAGGAGGCGATCCGCCAAGCCTTCCCTGATGAAGGAACCGTGAACCCGCCCCCCGCCTTCCACGAGAATATGACGAATGCCGCGACTTCCCAATTCCTCCACCAAAGGAGCCAGCGAAACCCGGCCACAGGGGTTCGCTTTTACGCGGATGATTTCCGCGCCCGTTTCGCGTAATGCCTCTTCCTTGTCATGTGGAGCTACTGCCGTGGTCGCAATGAGAGTGGAACTCCCCTGCCGAGGCGCCAGAACCCTAGCTTGAGCGGGCGTCCTGAGCCTTGAATCCAGGACAACCCTCATCAACGGCTTGTCCTCAACTCCATCGGGCCGGGCCGTGAGCAAGGGATCGTCTTCCAGCACCGTCTCCACACCCGCCAGGATAGCGTCTACTCTATTCCTCAAATGATGACCCGCGTTTCGCGCCGCCTCGCCCGTTATCCACCTGCTCTGCCCGCTTCGGGTAGCAATTTTTCCGTCCAGACTTGCAGCGATCTTTAATGAAATAAAGGGCCGACCACATCGCCACCAGTGAAAATATGTTTCATTCTGGCGCACCGCCTCAGCGGCCATTGTTCCGACTTCCACCCGGACGCCTTGCGCACGCAAGTGTTCGAATCCTTTGCCGGAAACTTGCGGATTCGGGTCCGAGACGGCGGCGACGACGTGAGAAACACCCGCAGCCGCCACGAAAGGCGCACAAGGGGGGGTTCTGCCCTGGTGAGAACACGGTTCCAGTGTGACAATCAAGACGCCGCCTCGCGAACACTCACCCGCTTCCTGAAGAGCCAGGACCTCCGCGTGCGGCTCCCCCGCCTTTTTATGCCAGCCCCGGCCCACTATCTCTCCGCGAGCATCGAGAACAACAGCACCGACGAGCGGGTTGGGGCTCGTCCGCCCCTCCGCGTGCGCCGCGAGAGAGAGGGCTTCGGCCATCAATTCGTTTTTTCGCTCTTCGGAAAGTCGCACCATCAACGAGAAATCCCGCTCAATGGATTTCGACCGTCTGGTATGAACCGTGCGTGATAGCGGCCTGGGCGGCGGCGAGCCTCGCAATCGGCGCCCGATAAGGCGCGCAGGAGACGTAATCCATTTTCACCATGTGACAAAATTCAACCGACGTCGGCTCCCCGCCATGCTCCCCGCAAATGCCCACTTCGAGGTTCTCCCGTCTCGCACGGCCGCGTTCGATGCCGATTTGAACCATCTCGCCCACACCCTCGCGATCGACGGCCACGAAGGGATCCCTGGGAATCAATTCCTTTTCGATGTATTTGGGCAGGAACCAGCCTGCGTCGTCGCGGCTCAAACCATAGGTCAACTGCGTGAGATCGTTCGTGCCGAAGCTGAAGAACTCCGCGCTGTCGGCAATCTCTCCCGCCAGGAGGCAAGCCCTGGGTATTTCGATCATCGTGCCTGTGAGATACCGGGGAGTGACGCCTTTCTCCTCGATCACCTTCCCGGCGATGTCGTGCACGATGTCGCGGTTGAACTCCCATTCCCCTATGCCCGAGGTAAGAGGAATCATGATTTCAGGCAATACGTCCATGCCCCGCGATTTCATCTCGCAGGCCGCCTCGATGATGGCGCGCACCTGCATTTCGGCGATTTCCGGATAGGTCACAACAAGGCGACAGCCACGGTGGCCGAGCATCGGGTTCTGCTCTTCGGTCGCTTCGGTGGCGTTGCGAACCGCATCGAGGCCCACGCCCAACAACCTGGCCACGTGATTCATGTCTTCTTCCGTTTTGGGTAAAAATTCATGAAGCGGCGGATCCAGCAGCCTGATAGTGACCGGTCTTTCTTTCATCACTTCGAAGATGCCGATGAAATCCTCACGCTGCATGGGAAGGAGATGATCGAGCGCTTCCCGTCTCCCCTCCTCCGTTGCAGCCAGAATCATCGCGCGCACGTAGTCGATGCGCTCCCCTTCGAAGAACATGTGCTCCGTGCGGCACAGGCCGATACCCTCGCAGCCGAACTTGATGGCCGCCTCGCTATCCGTCACTGTATCGGCGTTGGCGCGTACGCCCAGCGTCCTGATCTCGTCCGCCCATTCCATCAATGTGGCGAAATCCCCCGAAAATTCGGGTTGTTTGAGTTTCGCCTCGCCCAGAATCACCTCACCGGAAGTCCCGTTGAGTGAAATAAAATCGCCCTCCGATACCGTTTCGCCGTTTACGTGAATCACCTTCTCGTCCGCCCTCACGTTCAAGGCGCTGCAGCCCGTGACGCAACACTTCCCCATCTGTCTCGCGACGACGGCCGCGTGTGAGGTGAGCCCGCCCCTCGCGGTGAGGATTCCCTGCGAAACGTTCATCCCGTTAATATCTTCGGGGCTCGTTTCCTGACGCACCAGGATTACGGGGTCCCCCGCTTCGGCCCGCTCGACCGCATCCGCCGCGGTGAAGACCACCCTGCCCACCGCGGCGCCCGGCGACGCGGCCAGACCCGTGGCCACTACTTCCAAGTCTCCCTCCGCGTCGATCATCGGATGCAGCAGTTGATCCAGGCTGTCGGGTTCCACCTTTTGCAGGGCGGCCCGCCTGTCAATGACGCCTTCCCTCACCAACTGTATGGCGATTTGCACGGCCGCCGCCGCCGTGCGCTTGCCGTTTCTCGTCTGAAGCATGAACAGGCGTCTGTTCTGAATGGTGAATTCCATGTCCTGCATGTCTTTGTAATGGGCTTCGAGCTTTTCTGTAATGCTTTCAAATTCGGCGTAACACTCGGGCATTTTCTTTTTGAGGCTTTCGATAGGCTCGGGCGTTCTGATGCCCGCCACCACGTCTTCGCCCTGGGCGTTGAAGAGAATCTCCCCGTAGAGGGCATCTTCGCCGGTCGCGGGGTTTCGCGAGAAAGCGACACCGGTGCCGCAATCCTCACCCATGTTGCCGTAGACCATGCATTGCACGTTCACGGCAGTGCCCCAGTCATGGGGAATGTTGTACAGCCTGCGGTAGGTGAAAGCGCGGTCGTTGTTCCAGGAATTGAACACCGCCTCGATGGCCAGCCGGAGTTGCTCATAAGGGTCCTGGGGGAAACTCGAACCCGTTTTCTCTTTCACGAGAGCGGCGTATTCATCCACCAGTTCGACAAGGTCGTCCGCCGTGAGATCCAGGTCGGACGCGGCGCCCTTGCGTTGTTTCATGGACTCGATCTTCGATTCGAAATCGTGGTGCTCCATTTCGAGAACCACGTTGCCGAACATGTTGATGAACCTGCGATAGCTGTCGTATGCGAATCGGCGGTTGCCCGATTTTTTCTCCAGGGCGGCGACAGTCTTGTCGTTCATGCCAAGATTCAGGACGGTATCCATCATGCCCGGCATCGAATCGCGCGCGCCCGAGCGCACACTCACCAAAAGCGGATTTTCATCGCCGCCGAATTGCGCTCCCATCGCGTCTTCCAGACGCGCCATCTGTTCCTTCACATTCTCCCAGAGGCCCTCGGGAGACTTATTCTGTTCCAGATAATCGACGCAAACCTGCGTGGTGATGGTGAAGCCCGGGGGCACCGGTATGTCCAGACTCGCCATCTCCGCCAGATTCGCGCCCTTGCCACCCAGCAGGTTGCGCATGTCGGCGCTGCCGTCAGTCCGTCCGGCGCCAAAGGAATAAATCATCTTCTCCGTCATCACCTGCATCCTCCCGCGCTTCCCGCGCGTCTGAACAAAGCGATGGGCGGCTGAAAAAGCTACTATCGTTTCGTCGCCCTTAGTTGAATTTTCGTGAAATCCGCGTTCGCCGAAAACAGCGCGCCCACGCCGGCCATCAGCGCAAGGCGATTTTTTCGCAAGGCGGCGTCCTCGGCCATCACCATCACTTCGTCGAAAAAATCATCCACCACCGGGCGGATTTCCGCAATGGAAGTGTTCGCCGATACATAGGCCTCCTCCAGGGAGGCGGCGTCTCCCGCCCGGACGTTAGCCAATCCATTTTTCACTGCCTCCGAAACCACGCACAGGGATGCGCTCAACCTCTTTTCGGCTTCATCTACCAGCAGTTGTGGGTCCGGCTTAGCCGCCAAATCATTTTCCCCGCCCTCGTTCGCCTGACGGATGATGTTGCTCACCCGCTTGAATGTCGTCGTGAGCGGCTCGAAAGTTTCTTCGCTCGACGCCAATCGCTCCAGCGCGCGGAGACGCGCCCGCGCATCTATCACATCGCGCCAGCCTGAGTCGCCTCCCGCCGAGAGCACCGCCTCCACCAGGTCGCCCCGCGCGCCGCCACGCGAGAGATAGGCGGACACCCGGTTGCGCAGAAAACCCAGAATTCTTTTTGACGCCTCGGCGCCGCCGCCTTTGAACTTATCTTCAAGAGGTTCACTCGCGACCCCCACCCATTCGGGCAAGGATATCCTGAAACCCTGATCCTCCAGAATAAGTAGTATCGCATTCGCCGCGCGTCTGAGTGCATAAGGGTCCTCCGAGCCGCTGGGCAGGTAACCGAGACCCACCATACCGACGATGGTATCCATGCGGTCGGCGAGCCCCACGATGGCCCCCGCACGGCCTTCCGGCAGGTCGTCCCCCTCGCCCCTGGGGAGATAATGCTCATAAATGGCGCGGGACACCGCTTCGTCCCTGTTCTCGCGCTCGGCATAGCGCCTGCCCATGACGCCCTGAAGTTCAGGGAACTCATAGACCATACCGCTGGTCAAATCCGCCTTGCACAAAGATGCCGCCTCGTCCACGGTTTTCACCAACGCGGCGTCAGCCGGCGCGAGCTTCTCGCACAGCCACGCGCTCAGGCGCCTGAAGCGCTCCACCTTGTCCCAACTCGTGCCCAGCTTCGGGTGATAGACTACGCCCTTCAACCCTTCCGCCATATCGACGAGCGGCGTTTCGAGGTCCTGGCGCCAATAAAAATCCGCGTCTTCCAATCTGGCGCGCACGACGCGCTCGTAGCCTTTTTGCACGACACTCATATCCTTCGCACGTGTGTTGCTCACGCCGATAAAGGATGGAATGAGCCGTTCTCCTCCCTTTTCCTTGAGCGCAAAGCACCTCTGGTGCACCTCCAGGGTGGAGATGATTACCTCGCCCGGCAGATCCAAGAACTTCTCATCAAACCCGCATGCCACAGGAAACGGCCACTCCACCAGATGCGCCACCTTCTCGATCAAGCGTTCCACTGCATCTGCATCCGCTGCGGGTTCGCCGCCTTGGGAATCGGCTACATCAAGAACGCTTGTGCGCACCATGGGAATGCGCCCACCCCTGTTTCCGTCATCGACGATAGGTTCTACGCCATTTTCATTCAATACTTGAATATATTCTTGAAAACTATTGATATTTAATATTTTATTACTATGAAATCTATGGCCGTACGTGACCGAACCAAAGGGAGGAATCGATCCATCCTCACCAGATACGGGGCCTTCGACGCATTCCTCGCCATAAAGGGCCAAAACCCATTGCACGGGCCGCACAAAGGAAAATTTGCCCGCTCCCCAACGCATGGATTTAGGAGACGGCAACTCCTGGATCAGCTTCGTCAGCAAAGGCCCCAAAACGGCTTCGGTCTTCTCGCCGGCATCTTCTCTGAAATACATCAGGCGCGCACCCTTGGGCGTATCCACCTTCTTGAGTTCAGATACTTCGGCCCCGTTCGTCCTTGCGAAGCCGAGAGCCGCCTTTGTCGGATTCCCGTCCTCATCAAATGCGTTTTTGACAGGGGGCCCCAGGATTTCCTCTTGAAGCGGCTTCTGGCGCTCGGCCAAATCGGCCACATGCAAGACGAGACGCCTGGGCGTCCCGAACGTCTCCAGACCCTCATTATCCAGGCGCTTTTCGCCAAACGCCGTGTCCGCCCGGTCTTTCAGCGCGGCGATCATCCCCTGTAGATAGGTAGAGGGGATCTCTTCGGTTCCGATTTCAAAAAGCAGTTCTTTGCCCAAGCCGAAACTCCCTTACCCCTTGCCCGCGCCAGATTTCGCCTCTTGCGCTTCGTATTGCGCGGCGTAGAGGGCGAGATGGTCTCTCCGCTGCGCATCATCCCTGATGAGAGGGAAACCGGCCTCGTAGCGGGATTTCAGATAGCTCTCGGCACATGCGCGCGCCATTTTTCTGATCCGGCCGATATAGCGCGCCCGCTCACTCACGCTGATGGCGCCTCGCGCATCCAGAAGATTGAAGGTATGCGAGCACTTGAGGGCGTGGTCATAAGCGGGAAACGTGAGGCCCTTCTCCACGAGGCGCAAGCCCTCCGCCTCGTATTTGTCAAAAATGTCAAAATGAATCGTTACGTCCGCTTCCTCGAAATTGTAATGGCTGAATTCCACTTCCGTCTGATAGTGCACATCGGCATATTTAACGACTCCACCATCGGTATCCCGCGCCCAGACGAGGTCGTACACGCTTTCCACCCCTTGTAAGTACATGGCGATTCGCTCGAGCCCGTAGGTCAATTCCGCCGACACCAATTCCAAATCCAGCCCGCCCGCCTGCTGGAAATACGTGAACTGCGTGACTTCCATGCCGTCGAGCCACACCTCCCAGCCCAGACCCCAGGCGCCCAGGTTCGGGGATTCCCAGTCGTCCTCGACGAAGCGGATATCGTGCTCGAGCGGGTCGATTCCCAAACTCTCGAGGCTTTCAAGATACTGTTCCTGCACGTCGATGGGCGAGGGCTTCAAAATCACCTGATACTGATAATAGTGCTGCAGCCTGTTCGGGTTCTCCCCGTAACGCCCGTCCGTGGGCCTTCTGCTGGGCTCCACGTAGGCCACCTTCCAGGGTTCGGGGCCGAGGGCGCGCAGAAAAGTGGCCGGGTTCATGGTGCCCGCACCCACTTCGATGTCGTATGGCTGCTGGATGACGCATCCTTTTTGAGACCAGTACTTCTCCAGCCCCATAATCACTTCCTGAAACGTCAAAGCATCGCTCAACCAACAAACTCCTTATGCAGCACGCGCACCGAATTCTCGGAGTCCGCCTGGCGAACCACGACGGATATGGAAATCTCGGAAGTCGAGATCATCATGATGTTGATGCGGCTTCTCGCCAAAGCGGAGAAAACGCGCGCCGCCACGCCGGCCTGGCTCTTCATACCCACGCCCACGACGGAGACTTTGGAGATATCGTCATCGCGGGAGATGGTGGCGCCGCCGAAGGTTTCATTCGATTCCACCATGATTTGTTCCGCTTGCCCGGCCATGTCGCTGTTCACCGTGATGGAAATATCGGTCAAACCGTTCTCGCTGACATTCTGAACGATCATATCCACCATGATGGATTTCTCGGCCAACTGGCCAAACAAAGAGGCGGCGATTCCGGGCCTGTCGGGCACGGCGCTGATCGTGAGCTTCGACTGTTTCGAGTCGCAACTCACGCCGCGAACGGCGGGAGACTCGATGCCCGTCGACTCTGGAATGATCAATGTTCCCTCTCCTTCATCAAACGCGGAGCGGACGACGAGTGGAAGGTCATGCTTCGCCGCCAGATCCACAGAGCGCGCCTGCAGCACTTTCGTGCCCAGGGACGCGAGTTCCATCATCTCCTCGAAAGATATCTGCTCCATCCGCTTCGCGTCGGGGACAAGGCGCGGGTCGGCCGTGTACACCCCGTCCACATCGGTATAAATCTCACAGCGATCCGCTTCAAGCGCCGCAGCCAAAGCTACGGCAGTGAGGTCGGAACCTCCACGCCCCAGCGTCATCTCCTCATCGAACTCATCGACTCCCTGGAAGCCGGCAGCTACGACCACCTTTCCTTCTTCGAGTTCCTTGAGAATCCTCGCTGGGCGGATGGACCGCACGCGGGCGCGGGTATGGGCGCCCTCCGTCAGTATGCCCGCCTGCCCGCCCGTCAGGGAAATGGCGGGAATTCCGGCCGCGTCGAGGGCGATGGCCAAAAGCGAACTCGCGATGCGCTCCCCGGAGGTGAGCAGTAAATCCATTTCCCGCCCTACCGGTTCGGGCGAGAGATCGTGTGCGAATCGAATGAGCTTATCGGTTTCGCCCGCCATCGCGCTCACCACGACGATGATGCGACCCCAGGAACTTCTCGCCGCCGACACCCGCTTTACCACGCTGCGGATCTTATCCAGATTCGCGACCGAGGTGCCACCGAATTTTTTTACGACAAGACTCATTTTATCCCATCATCCACTGAACAATCGTTTTTTCACCGTATCGAGTGAATAAACGCGCGCCGACCGCCCAAGTTCTTCGGAAAATCCTGCATTCGAATTTTTTTGCATCCCCGAATCGCCACGAATCATCTCCCAAAGGGAAGCCAATCCGCCCGGACGCTTCGGCGGCGCGAGAGTCCCGCCAGCGAAATCCGCCATGGCGAACGGCACGGGGTCGGCAATCCATTCCTGGGATTCCACGCTGAATCCATGATCCCCCGCCACGAGAATACGGCAGGGCTCGCTCATGCCCTCCAACAAGGGCGCCATCAACCCGGCGTCGAATTTTTCGATGGCTTCGATTTTCTCCTCCGGTTCGCGCCAGGGGGATATGTCGTCCGCATCCTCGATCAAGCAGACGAAATCATGTCGCGTAAGCGCCTCTCTCACCGTGGCGGATACCTCCTCCCCCGGCTCATATACATCCGCGCCCCCTAGTTTGGCAAAGCCTCTGGCAAGTTGTGAGTCGGTTATCAGCGCAGAATCCCTGCCTCCCGTTTTTTCCGACATCCGCACCGCCTCTTCGGCGAGGCCGCCGCCCCAAAGCCAAACGGAGTTCGCCGCGAACATGCGGGTTTGCGCCTTTTCCTGCAAACCCGCGTGGGTGGATAGCACCATCTGGGAATCGTTGACAAAATGAACGAAACGCCGCGCCGCTTCCGCCTCCGGCATATGCTCCCCGATGGACCTTCCGGTGATTGCATGCGGAGGCGCAAAGCCGTGAAAAGATTCCGGCGAGAGGCGCGCGCCTTCACGCTGATAAAAGAGAAGCGCCTCGCTTCCGCCCAGAGATTCGAACCGGAAAGATTCGCCCTCATCCGGCGGCATATGCTGCTCCAGATAGGCGATGAGTTCGCGGTTCTCCTCGTCCGTGACACCGAAGCCCGTCGGGTCGAGCATGACGACGCTTGTGGCTCCGGGTTTCAGGCACACGAAGTTGAGGCGGAAGACCGCCTCTCCCGCTCCGGGGAGAAGGTCGGCGGCGGCGGCCAGCATCAAGCCGGAAGACAGAGAAGCGGAATAACCGAAAAACTGATTCAGAAATCCTTCCAGGGAGGGATACACGTCATCAGAGCCGGGAGCCCATACCCCGGAAAACCCCGCATCCGCCAGGCGATCCAGCGCGGGCGTACGCGCCCTTTGCAATGGCGTTTCACCACCAAAGTCCGCTACGGGCCTGTCTGCAAGGCCGCGCATGAGAACCATCAGGATTTTCCGCATCAGGGATGAACTCTTGTCTGCTCGCTCACATGAAAGCCATGCCGTCCGATTCCACGCGAACGAGCGCGTAAGTAGGCTGCACCACGTCGAGGCGGGAAATTTCCCCGAGCGCGTTTTGCATGTTCTCCTCCGTCGCCTTGTGGGTGAGCAACACCAGGCGGGCATAGCCGTCCTCGCCAGCGCGGCCCTTCTGGACGACGGTTTCGAGGCTGATGTCGTGTTCGCCGAAAACACCGGAAATGCGGCTCAATACCCCCGGCTTGTCGAGAGCGGCAAATCGGACGTAGAAACGCGTCGTAATTTCCCGGGGCGCAAGGATGTCGAGGCGAGCGCGCTGGTCCGGCAAAAAAGCGGCGGCGGGAATCCGCGAGTCGCCTCCGTTTTTCAGCCATCTCGCCACCTCGATGATGTCACCAACGACGGCGGAAGCAGTCGCCTCCGAGCCCGCGCCTTTACCGATGAAAACCTGCGGCCCGGCATTCACCCCCGAGACGGCCACCGCGTTGTAGACTCCGCCCACCTGCGAGAGGGGGTGGCTTTCGGGAAGCATCATCGGATGAACGCGGATGTCGAGTTTCCCCTCCCTCTCCTGCGCCATGGCGACGAGCTTGATCCGGTAGCCGAGTTCCCTGGCGATATCGATGTCGACGGACGTGATGTGGCGTATCCCTTCGGTGTGATATTCCTCGACATCCACAGGCGTGCCATAGGCCAGGTTCGCAAGTATTGCTATCTTGTGCGACGCATCGACGCCGTCGATATCAAACGCCGGGTCGGCCTCCGCATAGCCGAGTTCCTGAGCGCTTTTCAGCGTTTCGTCGAAATCCGCGCCCATCTCCGTCATGCAGCTCAGAATGTAGTTACACGTTCCGTTCAGGATGCCGGCGAGCCTCTCGATTTTATCCGCCGCGAAAGCTTCTCGCAGGTTTCTGACTATCGGAATGCCGCCTGCGACGGACGCCTCGAAACCCAGCGGGCAGCCCGCCTTTTCCGCTGCGGCGAATATCTCTTCCCCGTGAACGGCGAGCACCGCCTTGTTCGCGGTCACGACCGGCTTTTTTCTCTCGATCGCCCGCAGGATGTGGCGCCTCGCATCATCCGTGCCGCCGATAAGTTCCGCGATCACATGCACCTCGGGCGCGTCGATGACGGCTTCGAAGTCCGTACCCATGTTCTCGGGAGACACCCCGCGTGCCGATTTTTTCTTGGTGAATACGCTGCGGTCCGCAATTCTGGAGACGCACACCTCAACGCCCAAGCGTCTTTTAATCAACTCCCGCTGCTCATCGAGCAGATTCACCACGCCGCTTCCGACGGTGCCCAAGCCCAATATGCCGACGCAGATTTTCTTCATATCCCATTGACCCTAAGAACGGCGAACTAGCTCGCCGCTCGCTTGGGCGCTTTCTCCTGAAACAGGGGTCGCAAGTTTCTGAGCGCCTGCCGCGTGCGGTGCTCATTCTCCACAAGCGCGAAACGCACATGCCCGTCACCCAACTCGCCGAAGCCGACTCCGGGCGAGACGGCCACCTCGGCTTCGGTCAACAAGAATTTGGAAAACTCCAATGAACCCATATCTTTAAATTCTTCGGGAATCTCCGCCCAAACGAACATCGTGCCTCTTGGTTTTTGAACGGGCCAGCCGATTCTCTCCAATCCATTGCACAGCGCGTCGCGGCGACTCTGATAAATCTGGCGAATTTCTTCGACGCAATCCTGAGAACCATTGAGCGCGATGATCGAAGCAATCTGGATAGGCTGGAACGCGCCGTAATCCAGATAGCTCTTGATGCGCCTGAGCGCGCTGATGATCTCCTTATTCCCAACGGCAAAGCCTATCCGCCACCCGGGCATGGAGTAGCTCTTGGAGAGCGAGAAAAATTCCACGCTTACATCCTTCGCGCCCTTCACCTGCAAAATGCTGGGCGGCTCATAGCCGTCGAAACCCAAGTCGGCATATGCGAAATCATGAACTACGATGAGGTTGTATTCTTTCGCGAAGGCGACGACTTTTTCGAAGAAATCCAGGTCCACGCAAACCGTGGTGGGGTTGTGCGGAAAACTCAAGACGAGGATTTTCGGCCTCGGCCATATCGGGCGGATGATGTCGGTCATGTTTTCAAAGAAATCATCCCCCTGTGAGAGCGGCACGTGAATCACGTTGCCGTTCGCCAGGACCATCGCATAGGTATGGATGGGGTATGTGGGGCTCGGCACCATGACCAAATCGCCCGGGTTCGTGATGGCCAATGCAAGGTGAGAGAGTCCCTCCTTCACGCCGATGGTGACGATGGACTCCTCTTCGGGATCGATATTCACGTCATAGCGGCGACCGTACCAATCGGCGATGGCCGTCCTCAGCCGGGTGATGCCGCGTGAAGCGCTGTAGCGATGATTCCTGGGGTTCGTCGCCGCCTCCACGAGTTTTTCCACGATATGCGGCGGGGTGGCGAGATCGGGATTCCCCATGCCGAAATCGATGATGTCGTCTCCCCGGCGACGGGCCTCGATCTTCAATTCGTCGACGCTCGCGAAGACATAAGGGGGCAGACGCGTAATGCGTTGGAACTCATACATGTTCAAAAATCCTCAACTGACCGGCAAGGATATCAAGCGATGGGAGGGGGCCGGGACATTCAGCCCCGAACCATCGGTCGTCATGAAGGCGCGGGCCTCGGGATCACCTTGCAAATTCCCTTCCCCAAAACCCCGGGAGGCGTGCAAGGCCTCCTCCGCATTGTAGGAGCTTCTCACGAAAGGGCCGGCGAACACATGCGCGAAACCCCTCGACTCACCCGCCAGCCGGTAGCGCGCATAGACGTCAGGATGAATATATTCGCGAACGGGAATCGCTTTTTTTCTGGGCGCGAGATACTGGCCGATCGTCATGATCTGGCAATCGACCCTTTCATCTCTCAAATCATCCATCAAGGAGAGCACGTCCTCTTCGGTTTCACCCATGCCGACCATGACGCCGCTTTTCGTCACCATCGCCGGGTCAATCTCTCGCGCCATGCCGATGACGCGCAGCGAGCGTTCGTAATCGCCATTCGGGCGCGTGCTCTTGAACAGCCGCCTCACCGTCTCGATGTTATGATTGAAAACATCGGGCTTGGCGCGAACCACTCGCTCGACTGCTTCGAAATCGCCCATGAAATCACTCACCAAAACCTCCACCGTTGTCCGCGGCAGCAATTCGCGAATCGCCTCAATCGTCGCCACTACATGACCGGCTGCGCCATCGGGCAAATCATCCCGATTCACCATTGTGACGACAACGTGCTTTAATCCCAAGTGTTTCGCGGCTTCCGCCACGTGCAGCGGCTCGTTTACGTCCAAAGGATCCGGCGCACCCTTCGTGACGGCGCAATAACCGCAGGTTCTCGTGCAGACGTCGCCGCCTATCATGAAAGTAGCGGTGTTGCGTGAAAAACACTCGAACAAATTCGGGCACCGGGCTTCCTCGCATACCGTGTGCAGATGCTTGTTGCGCATCAGCGCCTTGACTTCGTGCGAGCGGCTCGGACTCGGCAACCGCTTTACGAGCCAGGGAGGAAAGCGTCGAGAAGCCATCGAATTGCCTCCAGTCCCGGGAATCGGGAGGCTCATATTAGGAATGCAAGACTCGGGTGTCAAGCTTAAAGTCATTTATAGAAAACAAACTGCAAAATATTGTATTCAAATATATTTTACATGGTTGCAATTATAGCCTGTTGCAGCTTGATTTTCACCCGCATGCTGGAGAGCGCTTTTTGGGCTTCCGCCCTGTCCCGATAGTGGCCCACCCGGACGCGATACCACTTGCCCCTGGCGCCGAGATCCACATTCTTGATGAAGGGCTGAAAGCCGGCATCCCTCAACTTTTGCACGACTCGAAGCGCCTCGTCGAATTTTTTTACAGAAACCACCTGAATGGTGTATCCGCTCGCCTTCGTCCAGGGTTTCGAAGCACGCGCATCCGCCTCCACCCGCTTTTGGGTATCTTCGCCGGCCCCAGTCGTATTTTCTTTCTTCTCCTCGGTACTCTTCTCATCAGCTCGCTCGTCGAGAGGCTTATCCTCCTCGGAAGGATTCTCCACCGCGGCAACAGGCGGGGGTGTTGGCTTAGGCGGTATTATTTTTTTCACCACCGGCAGTTTTATGGGCTCGATAGGCTGCTCGTTGTCCTGGTTCTCTTTGAGCAGGTCCTGATAAAATTTTGGCTTGATCGTATCTGCAGTCTTGATTGGCGCTTCTGGTTTCGGTTCGGGCATTTTTTTCTGCGCAACGACCTCGCTGCGCTCCGCCTCTTTCTTGCCGCCCTTTTCGAGAACCTTTGTCTCTGGCACGACCTCGGCCTTGGCCACCTCGTTCGATGCGCCGCGCGTTCCCCAGATGTAGCCAAGGCTGAAGGACACCGCCATTCCCACGCAGAGAATGAGCGCAAAAACGCCCGCCTGCGCTTTACCGAAAACAATCCTGTAGCGTTTCGTGGATGCTCGCTGCCTGGACTTCATGGACTTCTCGTCTCGTGGGCGGATGCTGCCTACATCTCCTCGGGAGCGGAGACTCCCAGCAAATCCAAACCATTCTTCAAAACAACCTGCACACACTTCGCCAGGCAGAGACGTGCATGGGTGAGTTTCTCGTCCTGGCCCAGTATTCGATTGCGATTATAGTAGGCATGAAATTGTTTGGCGAGAGCGATGAGTCCGAATGTAACGTGGTGGGGCTCGAACCTCTCAGCCGCGGTCCGCACCACGTCGGGCCATTCGAGGAGATTCTTCATGAGCTGATGCTCCTCGGCCAACACGAGCACGCCGGGCATCGGCTCATTTAGTCCATCGAGCAGCTTATCTTCCTCCCCCGCCTGCCTGAACAGACTGCACACGCGCGCATGGGCGTATTGCACGTAATAGACCGGATTCTCGCTGCTTTGCTCTTTCGCCAAATCGAGGTCGAACTCGAGCGCCGTATCCGCACTCCTCATCAGGAAAAAAAAGCGGGCCGCGTCCACGCCCACCTCATCCACCACAGCAGATAATTCCTCGAACTCACCCGACCGCGTGCTCATCTGCACCGCCTCGCCTCCGCGGCGCAGGCTCACGAACTGAACGAAGAGAACGTCGAGCTTCTCGGTGTCATGGCCGAGCATCTCCATGGCAGCGCGCACCCGAGGCAGGTACCCATGGTGATCCGCCCCCCAGATGTTGATGTAGTGATCGAATCCGCGCTCATACTTGAGATTGTGATAGGCGATGTCGGACGCCAGATAGGTCGGGCGGCCATCGTCACGCACGACGACCCGGTCCTTCTCATCGCCGTACGCACTCGAAGCGAGCCACTTGGCCCCGTCTTTCTCATAGAGTTTCTCGTTCGCTTCGAGCGCGGCGACCGCCTCCTCGACCTTGTTCCCGTTTTCTGAGAACAGGGAAGACTCGCTGAACCATTCATCGAAGCGAACCCGGAATTCAATGAGAGATTTTTCGATGTCCTCCAGTATCAATTCCTTGGCGATGCCGCCCGCTTGTGCGAGAAACGCCTCTTCATCCCTTAAAGCTCCGACGCACTCGCGGAACTCCGCGGATTTCACGATCTCGCGGATGTATTCTCCCTGGTAGCCGTCCTCGGGAAAAGAGACGGTCTCGCCTTTCACGTCCTGCAAATAACGCGCACAGGCGGATTTCGCCAGCGTCTCTATCTGATTGCCCGCGTCGTTGATGTAATACTCCCGGTGCACGCGAAAGCCCGAAGCCTCCAGCACGCGCCCCAGAACATCGCCCAGCGCCGCGCCCCGGCCGTGGCCGATGTGAAGCGGCCCAGTGGGGTTCGCGCTCACGAACTCCAGGTAAACCGATTTCCCCGCTCCCGATTCGTTTCGTCCAAAATCATCCGGTGCGGACAATATGTCCTTAAGCTTTGCGCAGAGGTAATCTCCATCGAGATACAGATTGATGAAGCCGGGCTTCTCGATCCGAACGTCTTTCACTAACCCTTCGGGGGCCTCGAAGTGTTTTACGATCTGCTCTGCAATCATCAGGGGCGCCTTGCGCTCTGCCCTGGCCAGCGTCATCGCGATGTTGCAGGAGAAATCACCGAACGCCTCGTTCGGCGGCGTCTCGATGACGACGGCGGGCATCTCCTCGGAAGTCAAGTCACCTGCTGCGCGCGCGCGTTCGAATGCGTTCTCGAATATGGGAACCACCAGTTCTTTCAACACGGAAACCTCAAAAAATAAAACGCCGAAACGAGGGAACAAATACTCCCCTCACAAGATTCCGTCAACGCGAAGCGGAGGTGCGCCCCGATCGCCGGGGTAGAGTCTTCCCGCCGTGATATTGCAGAAACGCCTCCGCGCACCCGATGATCTCGGGCCCCAGGGATGCCGCGTATCGTATGGAAAAACATTTATCGGGCGGCAGGCCAAGAATTTCTCTCATCGCGGCGACGGAGCCCGCGCGCAGGCGCATCTCGCGCGCAACCGGCTCCGGGCACCTCGCACAGCGAAGCTCGCCTGTGGCGATATCAAAACGCGCCGCTTCGCTCCCCGGTTTCTTCTCGCACGCCGCACAATAATCGAAGCCCGGGCCGAGGCCCATCGTCCTGAGCAACATCAGTAAAAAGACACCCTCCATGCCGGCCGCACCCACACCCTTCTCCAGCGCTTCGAGCGAGGAGCGGAGCAGAAGATAATGCGCGCGCTCTCCCTCATCCACGCCCAACACCGAATCGAGTATCTTCAAGAAGCGCGACGCCACCCGCATGGCCTCATAGTCTTTCCAGAGCCTTTGGTAGACACGGGTCGCCTCGCAGTTTCGCATGGTGCCCAAATCAGAGCCGCCGCGCCGGCTCCATTCGATATGGCTCTCGCTCGCGGGTTCGAGTCCCACGCCCACCCTCGACTTCGCCGAGCGAACGCCCTTGGCCACCAGGCGCACCTTTCCATTTTGGCTAGTCAGAAACGTCACTATCATGCTCGTGTTCGAGAATGCGCGCGCGCCCAGGACAATGGCTTCGTCGCTCAGAATGGCCAAGAAAACGCCTCCGACAGGTCTTCCAATTTTAGGTCTTGACGAAATCGGGCGGATGAGAGATAGTTTGCGACCGGAAAGTATCTATTTTCAGTCGCTTTATACCGCAAACGGGAGGAACACAACCAACATGCCAGGAGTAAAAGTACACGAGGGTGAATCCATCGACAAGGCTTTGAAGCAATTCAAGAAACAATGCGAAAAATCAGGCATTCTCACGGAAATCAAAAAGCGCGAGTATTATGAAAAACCCAGCGTAAAGCGCAAAAGGAAGATACTCGCCGCGCACAAAAAGCGCATGCGCGCCCAGAACCGCTAAGCCTAGACATTCTCATAGCCAAGTTCGGATAGCGCGGCGTCCTTTTGCCGCCAGTTCGGCTTGATGCCCACCTTGAGACCGAGATATATCTGCTCGCCCAGTCGCAGTTCGATCTCCTTTCTCGATAGTTCTCCGATCTTCTTGATCAGGTTTCCACCCTTGCCCACCAGAATCCCCCGCTGGCTCTTTTTCTCCACGTAGATATCCGCCTCGACGTGCAGCAGGCCGGAATGATCGGCGCGTTCCATCTCCCGCACCTTCACCGCCACGGCGTATGGAATCTCCTTGTGCAGCAGGCGATACACCTGCTCGCGTACGAACTCCTCTATCAGGAGCGTTTCGCTCACGTCCGTCGTCATATCGGGAGAGAAATATCTCGGGCCCTCGGGAAGCGCCTGGATGATGTCTTCCACCAGCGGCTCCACGTTGTCTCCCTTGAGCGCCGAGATAGGATAGGCGCTCTTGAACCCGTCGTCTTCCGCGTATTTCGCTAGAACGGGCAGGAGCTTCTCCTTGTCTTTCATCCGGTCCACCTTGTTGATGAGGAGAAACGCGGGCACACCCGCATCCTCGATCAGAGCAAGAGCATTCTCGTCCACCTCCCCTTCGGCGTCATCCGTCATGAACAGGGCGAGGTCGGCTCCGGAACAGGCGGCCTTCACCTCTTCGAGTAAAAAACGCCCGAGTTTCGAAGCGGGACGCTCGAGACCGGGGGTATCGAAAAAAGCCGCCTGTGCGTCTTCCGTGTTCAACACGCCGAGAAGCCGGCGACGCGTGGTCCCGGGCTTTCGGGTGACGATGGCGAGTTTTTCCCCGAGAATGCGGTTGAGCAGGGTGGATTTGCCCACGTTCGGGCGACCGATGATGGCGATGAAGCCGGAGCGGAACCCATCGGGCGTCTCCTGACGAGCGTCGCCGCTTCTTAAGATTTTTTCGAGGTCGAGCGTGCGAGCCTCACCCCTGGTTCGAGGCGCCCGCTTCCTTCGAGGCACCCGGACGCCCTACCGAACTGCCCCGTCGATGCCCAACTCCCGAAGCTGAAGGCGCTCGACCGAAGCCGGCGCGCCCGTCATCAGGCAGGTGGCTTTCTGGGTCTTGGGAAAGGCGATGACGTCGCGGATGGAGGGAGAGCCGGTCAGCAGCATCATGATGCGGTCCAGCCCGAACGCGATTCCCCCGTGAGGCGGCGTGCCGAACTCGAGCGCCTCCATGAAAAAACCGAAGCGGCGCTGCGCTTCTTCTTCATCCATATCCAGGGCGGCGAACATTTTCTGCTGCACCTCGCGCTGGTGGATTCTCTGGCTGCCGCCGCCGATTTCACTCCCGTTCACCACCATGTCGTAAGCCTGGGCGCGGATGGCGCCGGGGTCGGAATCGAACAGCGGGGCGTCCTCGGGCACGGGCGCCGTGAAGGGGTGGTGAAGCGCATAGAATCTCTTCTCCGCCTCATCGTATTCGAGAAGCGGAAAATCCACGACCCAGCAGAAATCGAATTTCTGATCGTCGCGTGAAACGAAGCCCAGACGCGCGCCGATCTCTTCACGCAAATGCCCCAGAACCGACGCGCTCACCGCCGGCTTATCGGCCACCATCATCAGCAGATCGCCGACCTCCACGCCCGCTCGCGCGCCGATCTCCTCCAACTGGCCGTCCAGAAAGAACTTGGTGATGTTCGACTCATACCCGTTTTCCGTTCGCTTCGCCCAGGCGAGACCGCCCGCACCCAACTCCTGCGCACGCGCGATGATGTCGTCTATCTCTTTTCTCGATGACGACGCCATGCCCGGCCCCGCCATGGCGCGCGCCACGCCTCCTTTTTCCACCGCGCCCTTGAACACCTTGAACTCGCTCGCCTGCGCCACGTCGGTGATGGTCGCCAGCTTCATGCCGAAGCGCCTGTCCGGCCTATCGGTCCCGTACTGCGCTATCGCCTCCGCATAGGGAACCCGCTCGAAAGGCGTCTCGATTTCGACCCCGCCCACCTCTTTCCAAATCCTGGCCACCAGGCCCTCCATGAGGCCGAAGAAGGTTTCGCGGTTCAGGAAGGAGCATTCGACGTCGATCTGCGTGAACTCGGGCTGCCTGTCGGCGCGCAAGTCCTCGTCCCGGAAACATTTCACTATCTGGTAGTAGCGATCGAAACCCGCGACCATGAGAATCTGCTTGAACATCTGGGGACTCTGGGGGAGCGCAAAGAAACTTCCGCGCGCGAGGCGGCTCGGCACCAGATAGTCCCTCGCCCCCTCGGGGGTGCTCCTGGTGAGCACCGGGGTCTCGACGTCGACGAAGTGGTTTTCCGTCAGGTAATTTCGAATCACCTGGGTCGCCTGATGGCGCTTGATGAAATTCTCCCGCAAAGCTGATCGCCTGAGATCCAGGTAGCGGTACTGGAGGCGAAGCGCTTCGCCGGCGTCTGAATCGTCTTCTATCTCGAAGGGCGGCGTTTTCGCCTGGCTCAGAACTTCGAGCTTCGTTATCCGAACCTCGATTTCGCCGGTTGCGAGATTGGTGTTCGCCATCCCCTCGGGGCGTGCGATGACCACCCCCTGAACGGCGAGCACCCATTCGCCGCGCACCCGCTCGGCGAGGGCGTGGGACGCCTCGTCATACGAGGGATCGGCCACCACCTGGGTGACGCCGTATCGGTCGCGCAAGTCGATGAAAATCAACCCGCCGTGGTCGCGGTTCGACCCCGCCCAGCCCATGAGGACAACCTCGCTGCCGACCTCGGTGGCGCGGAGCGCCCCGCAGTCGTGTGTTCTTCCTGTTTCCAGAAGCTCGCTCAAGATTTCTTATCCTTTAATCATTTTCGCGCTTGAATTTTCGCATCCCTTCACTGGCGCGGGAGCCTATCGGCTTCGCATCAGGAATTCAAGCATCCTGCGCCCGCCTCTTCAGTATACGGGAAAGCCAGACGATTCCGCCCAGTCCGATCCAGACGGCCACGCCCACCGACGCCCAGGCCGCCGTCCACTCCGTGGGCAGAACCTCGCCGCGGGATCCGGGATTGGTAATGTCCAGAATATAGCCCACTTCGATTGAGGAAAGCGCGCCGAACAAAAAACCGAACCCGGCGAGGCAGCCCAGCGCCGTGCCCAGATGTCGTTTGGGCGCGATTTCGCTCATCACGACCAGGAATACGGACGCATCGACGGCCATGATCACCGCCCAGACCAACAACACAATCAGCAAAGCGGGGATCGGGGCATGAAACAGAAATCCGATCCCGTACGTCATCGCGCCGCTCAGGAACAAACTACCCCCGATGCTCCGGAGGCGTCCGAACCTGTCGGCCGACCATGCGCCGATGAAGTTCGAAAAAGCGGATATCGCGATCAAGAACGCCAGGGCCGTCGCGGCGTTATCCACGGCGTCCCCTCGCGGAAGTCCGTGCGCCAAGAACGCCGAAGCCAGGAACGTGACGCCCCAGCCCCTGAAGGCGAACAACTCCCAGCGGTGCATGACGTAGGAACCGATGAGCACCCAGCATCTGAGCGGCAGGCGCGGAAAGGCGAATTTCTCACCGCTTGCCGATTTCTCCCTGCCCGGGTCGGGCACCCAGATCAGCACCATCAAGATGCCGATGATGGGGCCGAGCGAACCCGCGGCGAAGGTGAAGCGCCAGCCGAAATCGGGAAGCAGATAACCCGTCAGGAACATCGAGACCGATACGCTGAAGGTGAAGAAAAAGGCGTAGCCCGACACCATCTTCGCCCGCAAAACCGCGGAAGAGTGCTCCGCCACGATGCGCAGACCCGGCCCGAAGACGCCCGCAAGCCCTACCCCGCAGGCGCACCGGAGAAGAGCGGCCGTCCACAAACCCTCGGCGAAGAATGGGAACATGAGGTTCGTGAAACCGAGCCAGGCTGCCGAAAAGAGATATATCGTTCTCGCGCTGAAATAATCCGTCGCCCCGGTGAGCACGGCGGAGGCGATTACGTAGCCCACGTAAAACATGAAATAGATGAAACCGGCATCCGCATTGGTGAGGGACCATTCCGCCTTCAGGATCGGGATGGCGGTCGGGTAGTTGGCGTAGACCAGCATGATGGGCAGCTGGGAGAAACTGAGCACCCACAGGGCGGGTCGGCTCATGCGCGCATTGCGAGGCGTGTCCATGAATTCAGCGACCGGTCAGCTCTTGTCTAGGCGAAATCGTTTTGCCAAATTTTTCCGAGCCTCTGCATTTCATCTTCCTTCAGAGGACCGGCGCCGACGCTGGAGAGCGCCTCCGAGAGTTGCTCCTCGCCCGAGAAACCCACCAGAGCGCAGGAAACCTCTTCGTGCATCAAGACGAAACGAAGCGCCGCCTGCGCCAGGGTGCGTCCCTCTTGAACGAGGAACGCGAGTTTTTCCGCGCGCGCCACGTCATCGTCGTATTCCGAACCCATCGAGAGGACCGGCGGGCGTTCATCCAGAAAGCCCAGCAGATTCGGCTCCGCGGTGAGCGCGCCAAGCGCCAGGGCGCGAATCGCCAGCACTCCCATCCCGAGTTTCGCTGCGCGCTCGATGAGCAGGCCGTAATCCACCGCGCTGAAACCCTCGGGCACGGCGTACGCCGCGCTCGGGTTGAGCAGATTGAAATAGGCCTGCACCGTATGGAACTCGCCGCTGTCGATCATCTCTGCCAGCGAGGCGGGATGCCCGATACCGGTGAACCCGAAAAAGCGCACGAGGCCCCGGTCGCGCAATTCCCTGAAACCATCGAGCACGCCGCCGGCGCCGAAAATATCCGATAGATCGAAAACCACCTCCCCCACGGGCCAGTCCCTCCCGGGGGCCACGTAGTTATGGATCTGGATCAGGTCGACCCGGGGTCGGCCCAGCCGCTCGAGGCTCTTCTCCACCGAGGCGACCACCGCCTCCCTGGGCGCTTCGCGCTCCTGGGCGGTGAGGCGGATCTTCGTCGTGAGGACGACCTTCGCCCCCAGCCGGTTGAGCGCAGCGCCCAGGTTGGCTTCGGACTTGCCGCTCCCGTAGCCCATCGCCGTATCGAAGAAATTCACGCCCCCGTCCAGCGCGCCGCGAACCGCGCGAAGCTGCGCCTCGTGGTCGTCGCTCACCATGAGGCGGCTGATTCCGCCCGTGCCGAAACCTATCCCGGACACGGAGATGCCCGTATCCCCCAGGGTGCGCTCGCGCATCGACATCCTCAAAAAGTATTCATCCGTTCATCCGGGGCGAAGCCTACCACGAGCGGGCGTTCAGGCGAAGGAGAATGCGCGCCCGGCGCAATTTGATGTAAAATGGACGATTCCCTATCAATGGAGAGAACGTGCACCCCCTGCATCTGCTGGCGATTGGGTACATAGCGGGTTTGTTGATGGGCGAGTTTTCCCTCGACTTCGAGCGGGGTGACGCCTTCTCCACCCTCGCCGCCGCGCTTATTTTGGCCTTATCCGTCCTGCTCGCCATGAGCCGCCGCATCCGGGGAAAAAAGCAAGGCTTCTTCGCGGCGCTCCTCGTGCTCGCGGGGCTCGTCGCCTCTTTCGCCGTGCCTGCGTTCCATCGTCATATGACGCCGGCGCACCATCTGCTGCGCCAGATTCCCTACGAGCGCATGAACGTCACGGGCCACCTCTCCCGGCCCGTAGAGCGAAACGACGGCGAGACGCCCCGACCGCGGATTTTCATCGACGTGGAACGCGCCCTCATCCGCGGGGTCGAGGTTCCCATGACCGGTGTCGCACGCGTCACGCTGGCTTCCAAGCTCGAAAAAACCCCCGAAGTAGGCGACAGGCTGCTCATCCGGCGCGCGCGTCTCAAACCCCCCGAGCGCTTCAAGAACCCGGGCGCATTCGACTACCGGGAATTCCTCCGCTTAAGAGGCGTCCACGCCGTCGGCTACAGCGGGGTGAAGAATCTTCACCAGCTTGAAGAAATAGAGAAATGGGGCTGGCGGCGGCTATTGTTCCGCTTCCGGGATCGAATGAACGCACACATAAACGCCGTCTACCCCGAGCGCGCCGCCAGCCTCATTGCGGCGATGACCATCGGCCTGCGCGAAGGAATCGACCTGGAACTCAAAGACGCTTTCAGGAAATCGGGGGCGGCGCATCTGCTCGCCATCAGCGGCCTGCACGTGGGCTTCATCGCCGCATTTTTCTTCTTCTCTCTCCAGGGGCTTCTCCGCAGGCTGCCGCCCAAGTTTTTTCCCCTGCGCCCGTTCGTACTCACGCCGTCCAAACTCGCATCGCTCGGCGTCATCCCCCTCGTGATTCTCTTCGCGCTGCTGAGCGGGGCCCGAATATCCACGGTGCGCGCCACGATCATGATCGTCGTCTATCTCATCACCCGGCTGCTGGAGCGGCCAGGAAGCGCGATTCATTCCGTCCTGCTCGCCGCCCTGCTCATCCTTCTGGCGCAGCCGGACTTCATTCGGGACGTGGGATTTCAGCTCTCTTTCGTGGCGGTGAGCGCCATCATCCTGGCGGCGGACAGGCTCCCGCGGCCCGAAGCTAACTTAAGAATCTGGGAGAAGGAGTGGTGGTTCGCGCGGGCGCATCAACTCGCCATCATCCAGTTGGTCGTCACCGCGGCGATCACGCCGCTCACGGCGCTGCATTTTCACGAGGCGCATCCCATCGGCCTGCTCGTGAATTTCCTGCTCATTCCGCTCGCCTCGCTGCTCGTGCCCCTCTCCTTCGTAGCGAGCGCTCTCGCCGCCATCATCCCGGCAGGTGCGGCCGCACTCCTGCTCCCCGCCACATGGCTCACCGGCGCGATGGCGGAATTCATGATTTTCGTATCGACCTATTCCTCTCAAATTCCCTGGGCCAGCATCGTCACGCCAAGTCCTGAAATCTGGATCATCGCCTTGATCTACGCCCTCATGGCTCTCGCATTACAGTCGAGACGCGTGCGGCGGCGGAAACTCGCCTGGGCGGGCGTGGGCTGCCTGATTTTTTTCCTCCTGCTCCCCAGCACCACTACACAGGCTGCGGGGCCTAAGCGAACTACGCTGCTTCTGCCCGACGCCGGGAACGTGGACGCCTTATTCTTGCGCCTCCCCGATGGAAAGGGCCTGGCGGTCGACGCCTCCGGCAAACGGACGGGCGGCTTCAACGCCTGGGGAAACGTGCTCGCTCCCCTGATGCGCCGGGAGAATGAGTTGAACTGGCGCACGATGCTCAGCCTCTCCAGCTATCCCAAAGATCAACTCGCCGTGAACGAATTCGCCACCGGCATTCGGGTCGAAACCCTGCTTCGCATCAAAGACCTCCGCGCTTCCGCACTAAATCGTACTCGTTTCAGTAAGCGCCGCATTGCCCGCCGCATCGTCTGGCGCACAGCCGGAGGAGGTGCGCGGGTTTCGCTTCATTCGTGGAGAAGAGGCGCGATGGGTTTCGAGGTCCAAAACCCGGGTTCCCGCTGGCTGCTCATGCTGCCTTCGAAATACGCGGCGTTCGACGCCAGATGGTTTCGCGGGAAAAGATACGACCTCGTGCGCCTGCCCGAGAGCCTGCTCAGAAAACGGGAAGTGCTCGACTGGCTCGAAGCGCGACCGCCCCGCGCGGTCCTGGCCACTCCCCAAAGGGTGAAATGGATGCGGACAGACCTTTGGCGGGAAACGAGGAGGCGGCAGAAAAGACTGGGTGTCTATCGCCCCTGGCGCGGCGGGATGCTGCGCGTTCAGGCGGGCGGTGAGGCGGATGCGGGACACTTTTCAGTCGAGCGGTTCCGCGCGACCGAAGCCTGGCCCAAGAGCGGTGTGGCCAGGTGGAGCGCTTTTCGAAGGAGCCTCGCGCCCGGGTTTTCAAGGCGTGAAGTGAGGAATCAACGGGCCTCACCCACTCGGTGAAGCGAACCCGCTCGGAAGGGAACTGTTGAAAAACCCATCCCAAAAGGGAAACTGTCTGTAGCGCATTCGTCACCCTTGCCCATAATACCATCTTCATCCCGAGTAGGCGCGCTTGCGCGGCGTATCGAGGGAGAGCGCCCTTCGATACGCCGCCTTCGGCAGCTACTCAGGGTGAGGCAGATATGGAGAAATGCAAGGCGAGGAGGATGCGTTTGTTCAAATGCCGGGTTTTTCAACAACACCTGAAGGGTCTCAAATCAAGAGCCCGCATCGGGCGGCGGCGCGGTGGCGGCTCCTCCCCGGAAGGATTTCACCGTCCGCGTCCACCTGGAGGAGAGCACCTCGCGGTCGATCGGACAGTCGATGACGTGCACGCCGCCCTGCGCCTGAGCGTCGCGAATGACGCTCCCCAACGCCTCCGCCGATTCCACGCGGTGACCATGCGCGCCGAATGCGCGCGCCAGCGCCGGGAAATCGGGATTGTTGAGCGAGGTGGCGATGTAGCGCTCACCGAACACGTGCTTTTGCGAATGCCTGAGCGCGTTGTATTCCCCGTCGTTGAAGATGAGGTATGTGATCGATAAACCGAGCGCCGTCGCCGTGGCCAGTTCGCCGCAGGTCATGGTGAAGCTGCCGTCTCCCACGACCGCGCACACCGGCCTTTCGGGGGCGCCGAGCTTCGCCCCGACCGCCGCGCCTATGGCGTAGCCCATCGACTGGTAGGCTTCCGAGAGCAGGATGCTTCTCGGACGGTGAATCACGAACGCCTGCTCCATGAGCCAGCTCTGGGTGGCGGAGGAATCGGAGACGAAAATCGTATCGGGCGAAAAATTCTCGCGCAGCGTCTTCATCACGAAAAGACCGTGGAAGGGCGGCTCGGCGGGTTTCGTCGAAAACGAACGCAGCCTTTCCTCATAGCGCATTTTTCCCTCGCGCACGCGGACGTGGCCTTCCGAGAGTGCGACGTCCTTCGCATCCGAAATTCTTTTGAGCAGGCCTTCGAGTGCGGGTTTCAGGTCGCTCACCAGGCCCTTGGATGCCGGGTAGTTCCGCCCGATACGATCGGGGTCGATGTCTATCTGCACGAGGTTCTTCGGCATCGGCGCCTTGAAGTAGAACGTGGCGAACTGACCGAAGCCCGTACCAAGCGCCAGACACAAATCCGCCTCTTCGAGCATCTCCTGACAACCCAGGAAATGCACCAGGCCGAAAGATAGCGGGTCGGCTTCCGATAAAATCCCCCGCCCCTTCACGGAGGTGACGACGGGCGCGCCGAGTTTTGAGGCGAGAAGCTGTACATCTCTTTCGCAACGGGCGGTCACCACGCCATTTCCGGCATAGATCACCGGGCGTTTGGCCGCCAATATCGACTCCGCGATTTCATCGAGCGCGCGCTCATCGACGGGCGGCGCGGGCGGCGGCCCCTCGAACTCGGGCGCAATGATCACCCGCTCCTCTTCGGCCTGAAAGAGGTCCGCCTTCATCACCACCTGCGTCGGGCCGGGCCTTCCCGCCGCCGCCCAGCGGAACGCGGCCTCAACAGCGGGCGCGACCCCTGCGACCGAATCGGGCGTGAACGCCTTTTTGACGCAGCCCGCGAGCGCCTTTTCCATATCCACGTCGTGGATGGCGCTCCTGTCGCGCATGTTGTCGGCGAGCGTGGCCGTCACCGCGACGACGGGAACCGCGTCCTCATAAGCCGAACGGAGCGCGGTGGCGACGTTCGTGCCGCCGGGTCCCGGCACGGTGAACACAACGCCCGTCTTTCCCGACACCTTGGCGTAGCCGTCCGCCGCGAATCCCGCCCCCTGCTCGTGGCGCGTGACGATGGGCGTCGCACCCGCGCCGTCGATCATCGCGTCGTAGACCGGCAGCGTGAGCGTGCCCGGAATGCCGAAAATGTATTCCGCGCCGTTCGCCTGAAGCGCATCCAGCAGGACTTGCGATCCGTTTCGCGCCATCAAATAACTCCTCCGGAACCCTCGAAAAAACGAAACCCGCCAAAGCTAGGCGGCATCCGCGCGCGTGTCAACTTCCAACCCCGTTTGCGCGCGGAGGGGCCAATAGTCTACTTTCTCGCCTACTGTTTCATATTGGCAGGCATAGTGAGTAACGGATGTATAAGCAGCCTGTACTCGCAGCAGACAAACTCGACAGTTTCATGCCGGCCGGCATAGTGAGGAGCACCATAATTCGCAGCCAAGCGGTGACCGTACGATGGAGAAAGCGATGTTCAGCCAACGCGCGATAGACGCACTCAATGAGGCGGAATCGGTGGTCGTACTGACCGGGGCGGGCGTGAGCGCCGAGAGCGGCGTGCCCACCTTCCGGGGAGCGGGCGGCCTCTGGCGCGAGTACAGCGCCACTTCTCTGGCTACGCCCGAGGCCTTTCGCACCGACCCCAAGCTCGTCTGGGAGTTCTACAGCTACCGCCGCGAGGTGCTCGCGCCCCTGACGCCCAACCCGGGCCATTACGCCATCGCCTCGCTGGAGGAGCGCTTTGCGCGCTTCACCCTCATCACCCAGAACATCGACAACCTGCACCGCGTCGCCGGGACGAGGGAAATCGTGGAGCTGCACGGCAACATCTGGCGCGTTCGCTGCACGAACCCCGGCTGTGAGCGCTACACGCTCGCGTGGGAGAACCGCGACGTTCCGGTCGACCCCCTGCCGCCCCGGTGCGAGGCGTGCGAGAGCCTGCTGCGCCCCCACGTGGTGTGGTTCGGCGAGATGCTCGACCCCGAGCAGTTGCGCCGGTCGCTTGTTGCGGTGGATGATTGCGATTACCTGATCGTGGCGGGCACGTCCGCCGCGGTGCAGCCGGCCGCCTCCATGCCCATGACGGCCTCGCGAGGCGGCGCGTTCGTGCTCGAGGTGAACCCCGAGCCGACGGACATCAGCCCATACATGAGCGAGGCGGTGCAGGAGCCCTCGGGCGTCGCCCTCCCCCGCCTGCTCGAAGCGGCTTTTGGAGGATAGCGATGGCGCGGCCCAGAATCACGGCGGTGCGCGGGGTGAAAGACATTCTGCCCGAAGAATCGACAAGCTGGTATGGCGCCGAGCGACTGGCGCGCGAGATTTTCGCACGCTACGGCTACGGGGAGATACGAGTGCCCGTATTCGAGCGCACGGAGATCTTCGCGCGCGGCATCGGCGAGGAAACCGACATCGTCTCCAAGGAAATGTACACCTTCAACGACAAGGGGGGGGACTCCATCACCCTCCGGCCCGAGGCGACCGCCTCGATCTGCCGCGCCTATGTGCAGAACGGCCTGCACAACCGTCCCGGCGTCTCGAAGCTCTTCTGCATCGGCCCCATGTTCCGCTACGAGCGTCCCCAGGCGGGCCGTCTGAGACAGTTCCACCAGATAGACGCCGAGGTATTCGGCTCGGTGGACCCGGCGGTCGACGCCGAACTCATCGTGATGCTCATGGAATTTCTGGACGCCATGGGGGTCGAGGGTCTTTCGCTCCAGATCAACAATTTGGGGGACAAGGAATGCCGCCCGGCCTACGCCGCAGCACTCCAGGAATATCTCAGAGAAGAAACGAAGCATCTGGGCGCTGAAATCGCGGAGCGCATCGAGCGCAATCCGCTGCGCTTTCTGGACAGCAAGGACCCGGCGCACCAGGAGATCATCGCGCGCGCGCCGAGGATAGACGCATTCTGGAACGATTCATGCCGGGAACATCTGGACAGCGTATGCCGACTCATCGAGAGCGCGGACGTCACTTATGAGATTAACCCGAGGCTCGTTCGCGGTCTCGACTACTACTGCCTTACCGTGTTCGAGGTGACGAGCGAGAGCCTGGGGGCGCAGAACGCCGTGTGCGGCGGGGGGCGCTACGACGGCCTCGTGGAGGAGCTGGGCGGTCCACCCACGCCGGGGATCGGCTTCGCTGTCGGTGTGGAGCGGCTCTTGCAACTGGCGGGCGAAAAGGCCCCGGCACCGAAAGAAGAAGCGCAAGTCTACATTGTCGCGCTCGGCGACGCCGCGCAGGCGCAAGTATTCGAACTCGCCACCGAATTGCGCGCCCAGGGAATCCGGACGGAACGCTCATTCGGCGGGGGCAGCATGAAAAGCCAGATGAAGCGCGCCGATCGCTCGGGCGCCGCGTTCGTTCTCCTGCTGGGCGATGACGAGGCGGCCAAAGGGGTGGTGAGCGTTCGCCATATGAATGAGAGCCGCCAGACCGAGGTGAGACGCGAGGAAGTATCGAGCTATGTAAAAAGTAATTTATAATTAAATAACAATATTATACAAGGACTTATTAAAGTAACTCAAGAACTACTGCAGAGCCATTCATACACGCTGATGACCCCTACTTCACTGAATCCCATGCTTTGATAGAAAGCGCGTACCTGCTGATCGTCGGCGGATACGATGAGTTCGAGCGCCTCCGCGCCACAATCCCGCGCTCTTTGGGCGGAAGCCTGGATCAGCAAGCGGCCCAGTCCTCTTCTGCGGTGAGCGGGCATGACGCCGAGGTCGGGAATGTAGACGGCTTTATCGCCCGCAGCCAACCGGTTCGGGTCGACGGCCAGTATCGCCATCCCCGCCCCCTCGGGATTTCCGGATTCACCATCCAGGAATTCGAGGATGAACGAATTATCCGGTTCCGTGTCCGGAGCGTCGTACCAGGCGGTTATCGTCTCGGGCGTATGCGGCATGAAATTCCACATATACTCAAAAATCCGGTTGAAAAGTTCCGCAAGATACTGCGCGTCGCCGGGCAGGGCCGCCGCGCGAATCCCGTATCCCGCCGGCAGGCGGGGCGCTCCCAAATCATCGAGCGATTCATGCTTCAGAAAGCGGAGATCGTGAACCTTGCGGCCACCGCTCAGATATATGAACCGCCCCGGGAGCGAGACGGGCAGATACGCCCAGATGCCGCCCAGGCCGTTTTCCCTGGCATCGGCGAGGGCCGCCTCCAGCAGATGACGGGCGTAACCCGCCTTTCTCGCTTCTGTCCGCACGTAGAGTGCGTCGATACAGGCCCTATCCCGCGCTCTCGCCTCCCGGTTCACCACCATCCGGCAATAGCCCGCCGGAACCTCGTCGCCGCCCTCCCCCGGCCAGACCAGCCAGACTTTCGTGCCCGGCGCGCCGAAACCGGCGACCACCTCTTCGCGCGAGAGCCCGAAAGCCTCCGCCGCCAGGCCGGTCAGCGCATGGCGGTGCTGCGGGCCGACGGGCTCCACCCTAGCCGCGGTAGACATGCACGTTTCCCTCGTCGATCATTTTCTCGAATTTTTTCATCAGCCAGCCCCGCACCACGGCCCGAACGGCGGGCACCATGAGGGCGAAACCGGCGGCGTCCGTGAGAAGGCCGGGTGTGAGGAGCAGCACGCCGCCCACGAGCACCATCGCGCCCTCGAGCATTTCGGCCCCGGGGAGCCTGCCCTCAGCCATTTCCGCCTGGACCCGCGAGACCACGTAAAACCCCTGGGTTCTGGCCGCCCATGCGCCCAGCGCGCCGGTGAGGATGACGACCCCCAGCGTCGGGGCCAGGCCGATGGAGGTTCCCAGATCGATGAGAATCATCAACTCGATGATGGGGATGAGCGTGAAGAGCAAAAACAGTTTGAATATCAAGACACTTCTCCCTGGCAGCGTGTTGATTGATTTTAGCATGAGTCCGCGCGGAATGGATATATGGAGGATTCGTGTAAAGCGGGGAAAATAGAGGAAAATGATGGAGAAGGCTCATTTCCGGAAACACCCCTTATCCGTCATTACCCTTGACGAATATTGTCAATTATGACAACATCTTCGAATGAACGACGACACGCGTCCGATTGGCTGGATCAGGGCGGCGCGGAAAACGTACGAGATGTTCCCCCTGAGCGTTCGGGACCGCGTCAACACGGCTCTGACGATTGCCGCAGAAGGCGGCAAGGCCGACATCGCCAAACCGCTGAAAGGACTCGGTTCCGGCGTCATGGAGATCGCGATTCGCTACCGAAGAGACGCCTACCGCGTCGTCTATGTCGCAGAGGTCGCCGAAGCCTTGTGGGTGGTTCACGCGTTTCAGAAGAAATCGAAGACGGGGATCAAGACCCCGAAGGCCGAGATCGATCTCATCCGGGCGAGACTGGAACGCCTGAGGAAGGAGTTGCTGTGATGAATGAAAACGATTTCGAACTGGTTCGGGGAAGCGGAAACGTTTTTCGGGATTTCGACGACCCTCATGCGGATTTGAAGCAGGCCAAGGCGATCCTCGCCGCCAAGATCATCGCGGTGCTGGACGAACGCGACCTCACGGTGCGAAAGGCCGCGAGCATGACCGGTTTCGCCGCGGCGGATTTCTCGCGCATACGCAACGCGGCTCTCGGGCGCTTCACGCTGGATCGGCTGATGAAGATGCTCGCCGCCCTGGATGCGCGCATCCGGGTCACGGTCCACTTCGACTCGCGGCGAAGCGTACAGACGGCCATGCCGGGCGCCGGTCGATAGCGGGCCAACCATGGCCGCCCCTTTTCAGGGCGGGTGAAAAACCCTTATAAAGTCCCTTAAGACATTTCGACATTTGCACTCGCTTCGGCCGATGTACCCCGATGAGACGGAAGGAGGCTACGACATGGCATCCACGATGAAAGCAATGCGGCTTCATGAGTTGGGCGGCTCGTTTCGGCTCGAGGAGGTCCCGGTGCCACAGCCGGGGCCGAACGACGCGCTGGTGCGCTTAAAGGCCACGGGCGTGGGCCTCACGCTGGTCATCATGCGCAGCACGCCGGGCCTGGTGGATGAGTACCCGAGAATCCTGGGACACGAAATAGCGGGCGAGGTCGTCGAGACCGGCTCCCACGTCACGAACGTGGGCGTGGGCGACCACGTGACGTGCCACTTCTACCTGACCTGCCACAACTGCCGCTTCTGCCGCAGCGGACGCGAGACGCTCTGCGAGAATTTCCGGGGATACTTCGGCCTCGTGATGGACGGGGGCTATGCCGAATACACGACCGTCCCCGCCGTAAACCTGTGCAAGATTCCCGCGGGCGTGAGTTCGCTCGACGCCTGCGTGGCGGCGGACGCCATCTGCACGCCCTATCACAACTGCGTGGCCGAGGCGCAGATAAAGCCCGGCGACGTGGTGGCCATTGTGGGCGCGGGCGGCGGCGTGGCGATTCACGCGGTACAGATGGCCCAGGTGTGCGGCGGCCACGTCATCGGTATCGACGTGTCGGAGAAAAAACTGGAGACCGTCTCCGGGCTTGGCGCCTTCGCCACCCTGAACCCGGCGCAGACCGACACGGTGGAGGAGATCCTCTCCCTCACCGACGGGCGCGGGGTGGACGCCTACATCGACTACGTGGCCTCGCGCGAGACGCTGGAAGCAGGCGTGGCCAGTCTGGCGCGCGGGGGCAAGCTGGTGATCGTGGGCTACCGACCGGCGGCGGCGTACAACAACGTCTCGCCGAACTTCACCGTCGACCCGCTTCAGCTTCTCACCTATGCGCAGGAGATACACGGCTCGCGCTATTGCTCGATGGAAGAACTCGGACAATCGCTCACCCTGGTTCAGCAGGGGAGGATCAAACCCATCGTCACCGAGACTTTTTCGCTCGAGCAGACGGAAGACGCCTTCCAGGCGCTCATCGAAAACCGGGTGACCGGGAGGGCCGCGGTGGTGTTCGACTAGACCTCATACGCGAAGACCTATTCGCTTTCATATCATAAGGAGAAATACCGATGGTGGAATCCGTAGACAAGGAAGTGATGGCCAAGCAGGAGCGCCGCGTGCGGGCCAGGCGCTCGGAAGGCTGCCGGGTGGAGTTACAAGCGCGCAAGCACGCCTTCGTCGCCGATGAACCGGCCCAGGGCGGCGGGACCGACACCGGCCCCACGCCGCGCGAACTCGCGCTCGGCGCGCTTTCCGCCTGCATCACGGTCATCACGAACAAGGTGGCCGAAGGACTCGACTTCAACGTCATCGCCCAGGAGGTGGAGGTGCGCGGCACGGCCGACCCCCGGGGCGCGAAAGACGCGGACAACGGCATCAGCCCCAACTTCGATTATGTGGAGGCGAAAATCCACCTGACCACGGATGAGCCAGACGAGCGGGTGGAGGAACTGAAGCGCCAGCATCACGGGCGCTGCCCCATCTCGGCACTCTACCGCGAGAGCGGCTGCGAACTGGTGGAGGAGTGGATCGTCAAGCGGCCCTGAGGGGGTGTTGAAAGAGCCCTTCAAATGGATCATTGACCTCCATCGAAAGTGCCAACGTCATTCCGGCGAAAGCCGGAATCCATTGTTACGCCTTTTGCCTTTCGTCAGGGTTCCCGCGCATCGGTGGGGAATGAAACGCCGCTGTTCATACACCCGTGCCCGCAAATGGATTCCGGCTTTCGCCGGAATGACGGCAGTGATCACTTTCGAGCGCAGAGGAGTTTTCAACAACTCCTGAAGTTCCGAAGACCATGCCACGCGCAGCCTTTACAGGGGCACCTCATCAGAAGTCCTCGCCGGTGGCGAGGGAAAATGGATTCCGCGGCCCCTCCTTCCTCAGTCGGGACTGACACTGGAATGACGAGCAAGGCAAAACCAAGGTCGGGGTAGCGCGAAAAGCCGGAAGGTATTTCAGATAATATCTTCATACAAATCACGCCACGTCGGATTGCTCTCCTCGATCAATTCGAGCTTCCATATACGCCGCCAGTTTTTAATGCTCTTCTCACGCGCAATCGCGCTCTCCATCGTTTCGTGGCTCTCATACCAAACCAGCGTGTGAACGCCGTAACGCTTCGTGAAACTTTCCGCCGAGCCGTTCTTATGTTGCCAGACCCTGCGGAGAAGGTCGGACGTAACGCCGATGTAGAGCGTGCCGCGATGTTCATTGGCGAGAATGTAGACGCAGGGCTGCTTCATTTTTCCTATTTTCTTGGTTCTTCACCGTCATTCCGGCGAAAGCCGGAATCCATTCTGACTTTTCGTCCACTCGCGCGTGGCTCCTTTTTCCCGCCGCGCGCAGACTTTCCCAGGCATTCTCCATCAGGAACCCTCGCCGGTGGCCAAGGGAAAATGGATTCCGCAGCCCCTCCTTCCTCAGTCGGGACTGACGCCGGAATGACGAAACTGGCAAGCCGTGGTGAGGGGTGCGGCGAAGAAGCTACTCCACTTTCGCTTTCACGTTCTTTGCGAACTCGGCGAAGATCTTGTTCGCCTGGTTCTTGATGACGGTGAAGCCGAGCGAGCCGAGTTTGCCGAATACGTCGACGCTCGAGTTGATGCGCACCTTCGTCTCGTTCTCGGAGACGGCCTCGAGCGTCACCTCGTTTTTCTGCTTGAGGCTCGCCGCGATTTTCGAGTCCTTCCCCTCGCCCACCGTGCGGATGTACTCGGGCGCGCGGACTTCCTCGATGTTGATCTGAAGCTGAAAGCTCGCCTTCAGGAAACTGACCTTCTGCTCGACCCGCACACCGTAGGTCGTGTCGTCTATTTTCTCCACGTCCTTCACGCCGGGCACGCAGGAGGCGAACTCCTCGACCTGCCAGATGAAGTCCCACACCTTCTCCCGGGGGGCGGCGACCGTAATCTCCTGATTGAATTCCATGTTGGATGTCCTTTTTGCTCAATGTGACGCGAAATGAAAACCAAACGAAGGTATGATTCTAGCAATACGGGAACTTTTCCTCCACAGACCCTTGCCTCTCAGGAACGACGATGGCCGCCGAAACTCTCATCCTCTTCGCCAAACCGCCCCTCGCCGGCCGGGTGAAGACGCGCCTCGCCGAAAGCCTCGGGCGCGAGGGCGCCGCGCGACTTTACGCGTGTTTCCTGCAAGACGCCGCCGAGACGGCGCGCGCGCTCAGGGATGCGAGGCCGGGCGTCGGCATCGTCTGCGAGTGGACATTGGAGGAGGCTGAGTCGCTCGATGAATTTCCGCTCACGGACTGGCTGCCCGGCGCATATCTCCACCGCGCGCAAACGGGCGCGGACCTGGGCACGCGCATGGCGGCGGCTCTGGGACGATGCCTGGCTTCCGGGAGGCGGGCGGTGCTCATCGGCACGGATTTTCCGGATCTGCCGCATAAGGTTTTGCTTGACGCGTTTCGGAATCTGGATTGCGGGGATGACGCCAAGATTACGCTCGGCCCCGCTGCGGACGGGGGCTATTACCTCGTCGGGATGAACCGGTTCGTCCCGGATATTTTCGCCGGCATCCCCTGGAGCACGCGCGAGGTGTTATCGCGCACGATGGAGAGAGCGGACGCGCTCGGGGTCGGGACTTCGCTCCTCCCCGAATGGCGCGACGTGGACGATGCGGATGATCTGGAGGCCCTGAAGGACCGCCTCGCGAATCGCAGCGCCTCGCGCGCCCGGCATACGCGGGAATTCCTCTCCTGATCCGCATCCTGCGTTTGCGCCGAAATAATTAAAATGAAAAGATTGGCGCTCAAGCCCGCCGAACGATGAGGACAGCGCATTGCCGAACCAATCCGTCGTAGAAGCCACCTACACCTATTGCGTCCACTGAGCCTGGTGCCTGATCGCGACCGGGCGGTTGCGAAAACTGACCGAACAGGCGGAGGGACGCCTCGCCACCCGCTACCGCGCCTTTCTGCTCTCGCCCGAGCCGGACAATCGTCCGGCCCGCAAGGAAGCCATCATGGGCCACTGGGCGATGGCGAAAAGCCACCCCGGCGGCGAGGAGATAAACCCCGAACTCATGGCGCGCCGCGACTTCCCCTACCCCCATTCCACCCCCGGCGCGGTCGCCATCAAGGCCTTCGCCGCCCAGATGCCGGAGCGCGAAGGCGCGTACCTCGAAGCCGTGGAGCGAACGCACCTGGTCGAGTGCAGGAACATCGACGATGCCGAAGTGCTCGTAGCCGCCGCCGAGCGGCTGGGGGCGGAGCCCGCGATGATGCGCGAAGTCATGGCCGACCCGGATATGAAACAGCGCGTCCGGGCGGACCACATCGAGGCGGTGAACTCTGGCATACAGTCCACGCCCACGGTCGATTTTTCCGGCAGCTACAGAATCACCGGCGCGCAGCCCATGGAGATATTCACAAAAGCCCTGGAGCGCGCCATGGCCGATCTGGACACATAGCGCGGCCATGCGATCAGCCTGGCGGCTCGGAAGGTTCATCGTCATGCCGGCGGTGGTTTTGCTGCTTGCGGGCTGCGAGAACGTCCGCGCCTTATTCACCCCCTGGGAGCAAACGGAGCCCGTACGCCAGTCAAAACCATCGCCCGAGAAAAAAGCGGAAGACCCTCATTTTTTCCGCGTCCTGACGCTCCCGACCTACGACATGGCGAAGGAGGCGTATGACAAAACGGCCATACTCGGGATTCCCTTCCGCAAGGTCGCCCGCGAGTTCAGGGAAAAGGCGGTCGCCATCCGCATTGCGGAGCCTTCTGAATTCAGCGTCGGCGTCCGGGCCGAGGTGCAGGACTTGAAGCTCGGGGTGACGTCGAGAATCATCGAGTCGGACGAGGGGTTTTCGATTTTACAGAAGACGACGAGCGCGCATTACGAGCGCGCCCTGGGGCTCATGGAGAAGAAAAAAGACGAGGCCGCGCTCAAGCTCATCCGCCGCGATCTCAAGATCAACCCCGGAAACGTGAAGGCCTGGCTCGCCCTGGCGAAGATGACGGACGAGGCGGGGGACTTGGAGGAAACGCTCGCCGCATACGAGAAGGCCCGCGAACTCGACCCCGGGAACCCGGTCGTCTCCAACAGGTACGCCAGATACCTGGTGTCTCAATACCGCTACGAGGAAGCCGAGAAAATCCTGAAAGCCGCAGTTAGAAAATCGCCCGAGGACGTGGGCGTTCTGGTGAACCTCGCCTCCCTGCTCGTCTACCTGAACAAGGAGCCGGACCTCGCCTTTCGCCTCATCGAGCGCGGTTCCAGAATCGACCCCGGCCGCGCGGCCTGGTACCGCCTCTCGGGCGTCATCCGGAAAAGGCGGGAGCTGGGCATCGCGCCGAAAGCGAAGGGGGTGAATTAGGGGTCAATCGCGACTGATGAAGGAGCGATTGCGCCTTTTTTATCAAGCAGCCCCTCCTTCCTCAGTCGGGGCTGACCCCACCGATGCGACTTCAGGCTTACGCCTTCGTCTTGCCGACTCCTCCTCAAGGGGTTGTTGAAAAACCCTCGGCAAGCGAATTTGGGTTGCGCGAACGCCTTTGAAGTTCACTCCCCCCTTGAGGGTCGGTCTATCCTCCTCGGGTAGACCGACAGTGAACTGAGGGCGTAAGCCCGAAAGTGAACTGGTGGGGGGTATGATTCGGAATGGCAATAAAACGCATTTTACCCCCCACCGATTCAGCCTTCGCAAATATCGCTCGGCTTCATCGTCGGTCTTCCCCTAGGGAGACCGACCCTCAAGGGGGGAGTGGTTGGTTGGCACTCTGCAAGGAAGGAGTAAAGTTTCATTCATCCCTGGTCAGCTTCAAACTTGGAATCACGAAAACGGGGCTTTTTCAACAACCCCTCATCAGTCGGGTTTCATCCCTACGCCCTTATGCGTCATAATGCCGCCGTTCCCGAACCACGCGAAAAGTTTCACGCCGAATTACAAAATCATGAGAGGGCAACCGCATGAGCGCCGACCTTTTGATCAAGAACGCGAAAATCGTGACGCCCACGGACACCTACGAGGGCTGCGTCTACGTGGAGGGGGGGCGGATCTCCGCCATCACGCATAAAGCAGAAGCGGGCGCGGCGCGCGAAATCGACGCCGCGGGCCGCCACCTGCTGCCGGGCATGGTGGACGAGCACGTGCACATGATGGACCCGGGCTTCACGGACCGGGAAGACTGGACGACGGGGACCGAGGCGGCGGCCAGGGGCGGCATCACCACCGTGATCGACCACCACCGGAGCGACCCGCTCGTCTACACGCGCGAGATTCTCGAAGACAAGACCGCCTACATCGACTCGCGCTCGGTGGTGGATTTCGGCCAACTCGGCGGCCTCGACGTCGACAACCTCGAACATCTGCGCCCCATGTGGGAGGGCGGCGCGCTGGGCTTCAAGGGCTTCATGTGCGAGCTGCACGGCGTGCCCGACCTCTCCGAAGGGGTATTGTTGAACATCATGCGCGAGGTCAAATCCTTCGGCGGCACGGTGATGCTGCACTGCGAGAGCGATTCCATCCTCAATAAATCGAAAGAGAAGATCGACGCCGATAACCGGACGGACTACATGTGCATCAGCGACTGGCGCAACCCGGAGAGCGAATACGTGGCGACGCTCGACGCCGTGGCGCTCGCCGAACTCACGGGCTGCACCGTGCTGGTGGCGCACGTGAGCCAGCCCGTATTGCTGGAGGCCATCCAGGCGGCGCGCGGGCGCGGTGCGCGGATTTTCGCCGAAAGCTGCCCCCAGTATTTCTATCTCGACCACTCGCATCTCGAAGAACTCGGGCCGTTCGTCAAGTTCACGCCCGTCATCCGCTCCGCCGAGACGCGCGACGGAATGCGCGCCGCGCTCGGGCGCGGCATGGTGGACACCATCGGCACCGACCACTGCCCCTTCCCCCGCCAGCGGAAGGTGGACGGCTTAGAGAACATCCACGACGCGCCCTTCGGCATACCGGGCGTGGAGACGACGGTGCGCCTGATGCTGAACGCCGTGAGCGAGGGCGTCCTGACGCTCAACCAGATGGCGCGCATCTGCTGCGAGCAGCCCGCGCGCGTATTCAGCATCTATCCCCGCAAGGGGTGCATCCAGGTGGGCGCGGATGCGGACTTCATCGTCGTGGACATGGACCGGGAAGAGACGCTGCGCGACGCGGACATCGTCTCCAAATGCAAGTGGACGCCGTTTGACGGCTGGACGATGAAGGGCGCGCCCGTGATGACGCTCGTGCGCGGCGAGGTCGTGATGGAAGACGGCGAGGTGACCGGAAGGGCGGGGTACGGCGAGACCGTCGAGCGCGTGGGGGGTTGAGGGAGCGTTTGCAGAATTTCAGGTAGGGCGGCCCCGTGTGCCTGCCCTAGTCATATTAGAAACGGGCAAGCAGCATAGGCTGTATAAGTATTTCACCCTGCTACAGGGATGTGGTTTTTGTCCGTTGTTATTGCGTATGCCAACGACAACGCATAGATGAAATACAATTACTCAATCAAAGCCAGCATTTGGTCATGGATATTGCGCCAATCTTGTGCAAGATCGATGCTCCGGGCCTGGAGCGGGAAGCCTTCCAGGCGGACGTCGATTGTCACTGGCGAGTCGATTGTCGGATAGAGCAAGATGCCTTCGTGCCTCGGTCCCGGAGCTTCGGTGGCCTCACGATTTCTCAGGTAGGCCATGAGTTGGTAGAGATTGTCCGAATGCAGCTTTCCGCCGTACTGGCCGCCCAGGGCCTTCCGGTAGTACTTCGCATCCATGATGATCCGGCGTTCCGGCGCTTCGAGAATGACGTCGGCTACCATGCGCGGAATCTTCGAGCGCTGGTGTTTCGGCGTGCCCTCGTCAACCCATGCAATGGTGCGTCCTCGATGGTTGACCCGGTAATGTTTTTGTTCACGTCGGTAGAACCCGATGATGAAGTCCTCGTACAGTTTTTCCATCCGCTCATCGCTGAAGTCGGTGAACGTGGCCTCCCCGGAGCGCTCGTCAATTAGCAATTGCTCATGGATGAGTAGGCACACGGACAGCAGGAATCGATAATACCGGCGGTTGCGGTCGAGTTGCACTTGCTGGAACAACCGGCGGTTCAACTGCACGTTGCCTATTCCCTTGAGTTTCGTGTAGGCGCTTCGGACATTGGCGCGTACATCGGGATGCAAGTCCGGGAGTTGTAACAAGGACCTCAGCGTAGAACGCAGGATGCGGTTGTGCAGCACGTCATGGGATAGTTCCTCGAAGTCACAAGTCACCTGTCCACGTGCTCGCAGCGCACGTTTCGCCGTCTCTCCTACGGCGATCTTTCCGCGTATGCCGGTGAGGTCCTCGCGCACCTCCCGGTAGCCGCGATCAATGCCCCTGCGGATCAGCCGGAAGGTCCCTTCGGCCAGCACCTTGCCCAGCAGGTCCTGTACTCTTTCCAGCCCTTCGAGTTCCTCCAGCCTTACTACATCGCGCTCCTCGACATGGTCCCACGCGTAGCACAGGAGGTAGTAGATGTTGGCGATGGGGATTTTCCTGCTGCTCAACGCCCCAGGTCCTCGACCAGTTTATCCACCTGCTCGGGGCGGTCGAACCAGTACTCGCGCAACAGGGGTGCGATCTGGGTATCCACTATGCCCAGGTACCACTGCTCGTCCGCCGACTCCTCGGGCACGAAGTAGCTGTGTCCGATCTGGAAGCCGGGTCCGAGGTCCTTGTCGTCACGGATGCGCTCGTTGAGCGCCGAGAGGTTCCGCTCGATCCGGTCGACGATGTCCTTGTCGACCTCCGCTTCGAGCAGGTATTCCCGAAATTTCCCGGTGCCGTACGCGGGCTTGAGCGTCTCGAACGCGAACCGGCGGCGCAGCGCGTAGTCCACTATCGCCAGAGAGCGGTCCGCAGTATTCATGAGTCCCAGGAGATGCACGTTGTCAGGCACGCTGAAGCGTTCTCCGGACTCGCCGTAGGTCAACGCGATTGCGTGCTCCGGGCCGCGCTTGTCCGCTTCGATGAGCATGAGCAACTCTCCGAATATCCTGGACAGGTTGCCCCGGTTGATCTCGTCGATAATGAATACGAAGGGAGTATCGGGCTGTTCCTCCGCGCGCTTGCAGAACTCGAAGAAAACGCCATCACGCAATGTAAAGCCGCCGTTCTCCGTCGGCCGCCAACCCTGCACGAAGTCCTCATACGCGTAGGACTGATGGAACTGCACGATCTCGATGGGGTCCGAGTCCTTTCGTCCAATCAGGCACCACGCGATCCGCCGGGCGATGAAAGTCTTGCCGACTCCCGGCGGCCCCTGGAGGATCAGGTTCTTGCGCAGCGCGATGGAGTCGAGAATGCGGCGGAACTGCGTTTCCTCCACGAACAGGTCGGTGAGTGCGGTGGTGATGTCATAAGATGCTTTATCCGTGACATCAGGACAGGTTCCAGGCTTTTGTTTAACTCTCGATTCGAAGACGTCCCGCAACCAATTCTTGTATAAAGTGAATCGAGTCAGCGTCTTAGTGGTGATCGGCTCCTGGAGGTCGATCGGTTCATCGAAAGGGTGCCACTCCACCTTCCGGAGGTGATGATACTCCGGTCGCTCGGGCTCGTATGCGTATTCTCCGGTAACCTTACCCCATGCAAGAAGGGTCTTGCGTCCTCTCTTTGCTATGAGAACGTCCCCGTTCTTTATCTCATGTACGAATTCCCACACGGCAAGCGAATGGTTGATCGGGTTTTGCAATGCCCCGTTTTCTCTCAAGGCACTGTGGATGGCGTCTTTGGAATCGTAATCGTTGAGGTCTCCTAGTTCGTCGTATCCGATCGCAGCGATGCCATGCTCCTGGAAATCCCTCCACAAGCGAGCGCCCTCACCCGGCGCGATGGCCCACACGTTCGCCGTGCCGAAACGCTCCTGGAACCATGCCTCATCACTGGCCTTATCAGTTTGATCGTCACCCCTCGGCGTCGACGAACCGCCGTCCCAACGCTCTTTCAAGGATGGCTCATAGAAATATATTTCTTCCCCCGGACGCTCGCCTTCGAGGCGTTTTCTTACCGCCAGCAACGCCCTGTCGACATCGATGGGTTCCATATGGGTGACATCGGGAGTCTCGCCGTTGTCCTCACGAAAAGCCTTGACGATGTCTCTCTTGTGCCTCAGCGTTACGATGTCTTCGAACTCGTCGGGGAACAACAGGAACAACAGGGCATGGCGGAATTGACGACGGCGGCCGCCTTTGTGCTCGTCAACCCATTTCGCGAAACCCCAAGTATCTCTTAGCAGAGATTCCCGTTCATCCACGGAACGAGAGCACCAGTCGCGCATCATGGTGATGATGAAGTTGAACTCTATCCACTGCTGAATCAGATAAAACGTGCCTGGGCTGATCATTCCTCCGCCCAGAACGTCGCCCAACGCCCAGTGACCCTCGGGCAACGACTCTCCCGACCACTCCCAGACAGTCCTGATCCTGTCGAGCTTCTTTACCGGTGTTACGGGCTCCACGATGAGGTAGTACAACCACGTTAATTCCGCCCACAGGCGCTTCGCATCCGGGGATGCAGGTTCGAGTTGGCGTCGTAGTTTCTCCTCGAACGAATCGCTTCCCTTATCGGGATGCTCGACAAAGTAGGTTTGAAGTTCCTCGAAGCATTCCTTTGTCCAGAGCCGCTCATCGGAGAACAGCGAACCGCTCTCGAGCAGGCATCGCCGCTTCCATTTTTCGGCAGCTTCGAGGATGGTAGCGGCGATTTTCAATCGAGCCATGGAACCTCCCTTGCAGTAAATAACTTCCCCCTAAAGTACAAGGAAACTTCTGATCGGGTCTAGCGGTTTCACGAGGGTGAACGGTCTTTATTCACAATTGGTCATGGCGCTGAGTGCCTCCACAGCCACTTTTTGTAATCAGTGTCCACCATGAAGTCAGGCCATTAAAGCAACATTCGCAAATTCCCGCATTTACATTTGGTGAATGTCGAGCATTACCAGATATAGTTACGGAGCAAAACAGTTCGCTAGAAGTCGAGTGAATTTCCGGAAATTTCGATAAAATTAGATAAATTCACGGGGTATTTCGATAAATTACCGAGGGGAAATGCGGGGTTCTGCGGGGAGTTGCGGGGGTGGGATGCGCGTAAATACGGGCAAATGCGCGCGTGAGAACCGGTTGTGACGGCCGGATTCCGCCGCCGCCCCCAGGCGCAGGGGAATTCTCCCATGGCCCGTGACTCTTTCGATGACGGCAAATGCGGGCAAATGCGCACCGGCTCAGACGCCGTCCGACGCTCCGGTGTCCGCTCCTGCGAGTGACACGTTTCTTCTCATATGATGTTGATATTACTTCTGTTTCTTCTCCCAATCCAGGAGTTTTCTCTTGCGCTCCACGCCCCAGCGATAGCCTGCGAGACTGCCGTCTCCCCGGACCGCCCGGTGGCAGGGAACGAGCAGCGCCACCGGATTGCGGGCGCATGCGCTCCCCACCGCCCGCGCGCCTTCGGGTACTCCTAAGTCACCGGCGATATCCTTGTATGTCATTGTATTTCCGTGAGGTATGGATCTGAGACGCTCCCATACGCGGCACTGAAACGCGCTGGCGCGCACGTCGAGCGGCAAGGAACCGGAGGCCGGCGCGCCTTCGGCCAAGCCCGCAACGACGTTCAAGTATTCCTTCAGCTCATCATCTTTACGACTCAGAATCGCATGGGGATATTCGTTTTTGAGATCAGAGACGAGTTCGCCGACTCTCTCCCCGATGCTCACGCGGCACACACCCTTCTCCGTAGCAGCCACGAGCAGCCTGCCCAGGCGGCAGGAGGTGACCCCGTAGCGTATCGAAACGCCCGCCCCGCCCTTCTTATAGGTGGCCGGCGTCATGCCCAGATAGCGCGATGCGCCCTCGTACACCCCCCTGCTCGAGCCGTAACCGGCCTCATAACCTGCGCCCGCCAGGTCGCTTCCGTTTTTGAGCAACTCTTTGTAATTCTGTGCTTTAAGGGATTCGATATACTGGCGGGGGCTTACGCCCAGGGCCCGCTTGAAGGTGCGCTGCAAATGGTGGGGACTTGCTCCCACCCCCCGCCCCAGCACCGCGAGCGTCGGGTTTTCATCGGCGTGTTCTTCGATGTAGCGAACGGCTTTTCTCACCTTCTCCAGGCGGGGGTCGCAGCCCGCATCCTGCGGAGCACACCTGAGACAGGGCCTGAACCCGCGGGCTTCGGCCATCTCGGGGAATTCGAAGAACAACACGTTGTTTTTCCTGGGCTTTCGGCTCGCGCACGAAGGACGGCAATAGATTCCGGTGGAGCGAACGGCGTATACGAAACGGCCATCCGCCGTTGCGTCGCGGTCGAGGACGGCTTCCCATCGAGCATTCATTTTCACCTGAGAACCTCCCTAAGGAAATGAACGATTACATATTCATCTATAATGTAATCGCAACGCCGGGAGTCTTCTACCCGATTCTTGCCGTCAAATCCGATTCTTCATGATTGAAGGACAGAAGCATAACTGACCAATATTCAAATAGATACATAGTTTCCCCCGGTTTCATATCCCCGAGCGGAAAACGATTTTCCCCCCGACCATCGTGAGCAAGGGCTTGGTGTCCCTGATCTGATCTTCGGGTATCTTCATGTAATCGCGGTCGAGCACGACGAGGTCGGCCAGTTTGCCCTTTTCGATGGAACCCAGCTCATTTTCCTTGAAAAACAGGTACGCGTTCGAACGCGTGTGGGCGATGAGCGCGTTTTTCCTGGAAACGGTTTCGGCCTCCAAAAGCGCCCTCTCCCCGCCCAAATCCATGCCCGTAACCGCCCACCAAAGGGAAAGCATGGGCGGATAAGGGGCCACGACGCCGGCATCCGTGCCGAGCCCCCAAACGACTCCGCTATTCTGAACCGTACGCAATGGCGGCAGCGAGAGCGCGCGTTCGCCCAATCTCCGCCTCAAAGCGGAGCCCAGAATCGTCATTTTGCTGTGCAGGGCCAGGGTCATCCCGAGCGCTTTCGCGCGCTCGATGTTTCTCTTCGAGATGAAATCCGCATGGTGAATCGACCAGCGCAGATTCGTTATGTTCTTTTTCTGATTGATTTTCTCGAAAATATCCAGATACCGCGTAATCGTCGTATCACGAAAAGCATGTTCGTGAATCGTCCATCCCCCATCCGCCGCCACCCGGGAAACCTTTGCAAATTCAGCATAATCCTCATCCGGATACCGGGAGGGCCGGAATGCCGAGTCGTGGATTCGCGCGTACATATGCTCGCCAAGCGCGATATTTCCCATCATTCTGGCGGATTTCTCAGGGCGGGAGTTTCGAATTCTCTCTATCACTCTTTTGTTTTGTTCTGGAGATCGGGCCCGGAAGCGGGGTGTGTGAAAAATCCTCAGCGTGAGGCCGTTGTTATCAGCCAGTCTTTGCTTGATCATCTTGTAGGTGGCGTCCCGGACCCCGCCGCCACCCAGTTCAAATACGCTCGTGACGCCGGCGCGGTTGAAGTCCGCCATCAGCTTCTTGAGGCCTGATATGGTTTTGTCATCCGTTACTTTTGGCAGTTCACGCCGCCAGAATCTGAAAATGGCCCGACGGCCACGAATAACGCCCGTGGGAGCACCGGACTCGTTTCTGGCTATCCGCCAGCCTCTCGGAGCTTCAAAATTCTCATCGATGCCCGCCTTCTTCAGAGCCAGGCTGTTCAGAATCATGAACCGGTATGACTGCTGGATGAACACGGGGTTGTTCGGGGCGGCCGAGTCCAACTCCGCTTTCGTGAACAATCCCGGCTTATCGCGAAATTGCCCGGGGCTCCATCCACCAATGATGAGCACCCATTCTCCGCGTTTCAACGACTTCGCCCTGGCGGATATGATGTCCAGCGCCTTTTGACGCGAAGTGACTCCGTCGATTCTCGCTTCGTGCTCCCAACGCAGCGCATGGCGGATGAAATGAACATGATTGTCTATCAGACCGGGAATCAGCGTTTTCCCTTTCAGATCAATCACTTTCGTACCGGAATTCACCAGTTGCCTTATCTGAGAATCACCCCCCACAGACAAGATGCGTTCGCCCTGGATGGACACCGCCTGTTGCGTGGAGAAATTCGCATCGACCGTCAACACTTTCCCGTTCACCAGGGCGATATCTGCGGTTTGAGCAAAGCCAGAAGATGGGAGAACCACGAAAACGACGAGCATCGCTGCGAAAATTCTAATCTTCAGAACCATGCGATACCCCCTGAAACCAAAACATATTCTCTATGATTCACCCAAAGATCGAGGGATAGAAATACATCCGTGATGGTGATACCATATTCGCCCGGATCACCAATGACAGCAAATGCGTGGTTGGAGAAATGGTAATTCTCACCGTCGAGGAGGACCAAGAATGAATACTTCCAATAATTCAAATCAGAAAACCCCCAGACCGAAAACAACCGTGGCGCCGGTTACCGTCATTCGCTTCGGAGAAATGATTCCTGATTGGGGTGAATATCATGAATCAAATATGGAGGGGAATCACCGGGCGATTTACAGATACATCGGAGGTATCTCCGGTCAAAATCTCCGCTCTCCCCTCCCCGGCTGGGAATTCACCTGCGGCATCGCCATGGCTCCTCCCCAAAACGGCGCACCGCTCCACGATCACCCTGACGAAGAGATATTCATGGTCTGGGAAGGTGAATTCGAGATATTCTGGGAGGAATTCGAAACCAATGCTCCCAAAAGCGTCGTTTTGGGCAAATACGATCTCATCCGCGTACCCTCCGGCATCATGCGCGGGTTCAGGAATGTCGGAAACGATGACGGGTTCATTCATTTCATCCACGGCCAGGGCGACTACCAGTATCCCGTCTACCCTGATTCGCTGCGAGAAGGTCTGCCGGATGGCGCTCGAACCGAGTCTTACGTCAAAAAACCCGCCTATGACCCGGCTACCCAACTGGTCCGCCACGAGGAATGTCCCCGGAACTGGAGCGTTTATTATGAGGCGAAACTTCCCGAGGGGGTTCGGTCTCTCAGGCGCTATATCGGCGGCGTATCCGGTGATACGGATGAAGGCCCGCCGCCTTCCCTGTCCGAAGGAGAGATAGGATACGCGATGGTGGAATGCGGCAATGGCCGCGGCGCACCGCTTCATGACCATCCATGCGAGGAACTTTTTATCGCTTTAGAGGGCAGATGGGTCGTCTATTGGGCTGACGAGCGGGGAAACATCGAGCAAGCCGTTCTCGAACCATGGGATGCCTGCTGGGTGCCTACCGGTGTGCAGCGCGGATTCCGAAATGCCGACCGAACCGAAGGGAAAATCCACATCATCCAGGGACAAGGAGCAACCCCGGCCCCCAACTACACAAAAGATTATGCTGCCCTGCAAGAAAATGCCTAGATGAACCCGCAGGATAGCGATTGTATGTGTATTTTGCGAGCATGGAAAACAGAAGCTAGATCAAATAGTTAGGGGGAAACATCCCTGACGGGGGGTGCGACCCGTTTGTATCGCTCAGCTTCTAATGCCCTTCTCCCAAAGGCAATTGCACGGCCTCTCCCGTTTTGGAAGACAATTCCATCGCTATCGTCACTTCCAGGGTCTGACGCGCATCCTCGGCCGTGGCGTGGGTTGTCGGCCTCCCGTTGATGACATGATCCAGCCAGCTTCTTGTTTCATCACCCAGCGGACCCCAATAATCACCCGCCGCCCAGTCACCAGGCGTCGTGCTGCTCAAAAATGCCGTATTGATGTAATGATCCGGTATATATGTGTGCGGAATTCCCTTATCGGTATACAGCATTTCATCCTTGTGGTCTTCGTCCAGCATTAAAACGCCGTCCGTACCGTAAATCTCCATTCTCACACTTTGGCCCAGCGCCGGATATTTCGCGGGCAGAGCGTAAAAAACGCCCAGATTCATTACAGCCCCATTATCAAAGGTGACGATTGACCAAGTAACGTCGTTCGCCGAATAGCCGTGCTCTTTATATATTTTCCCGTTCCCACGAGCGACCACTTCCACCGGACGATGACCTTCCATGAACCAGCAGGCCATATCCACCCAATACGTGAGAACGTCCAGCACAGGCGTTGCGTGAGGGGAGCGCTTCAGAATCTGCAGCCCCTGGGCGCGGGTGTTACAGGTTCGGCCCGTGCCGGCGAGGATTTCCCCAAGCCTTCCCTGAATAATTTGCTCTTTCGCCATCTGGTAGCGACGTTTGAACCGTTGGGCATACCCTACCCGAAGTTCAGTGCCTGTCCTCTCGGCAACCGAGAGTATACGGTCGGCGTCTTCCAATGTGAGGGAAATCGGTTTTTCCACCAACACAGGCTTGCCCAATTCCAGGGCATGGATAATGGAATCGGCGTGATCGTGCTCGGGTGTGGATACGATAACGGTCGTGACATCGGGGTGTTCAATAACTTCTTCATTCTTACCGGTAGCGAGTTGGGCGCCTACCTTGCCCCCCAATTCTTTCGCCCGCTCCTGATCGATGTCCGATACCGCCAAAAATTCAAGAGACGGATGATGTGAGACAAGATTCGCCCGCAAAGTCCCTATTCTACCGGAACCCACAACACCCACACCTAATGCTTTTTTGCCCATTTTACCCTCTGAATTTCCTTGAAAAGTTATCTAGACAGAAGCCGAATCAAGTAATGCCCTGCTTCTCTCCCTCGTAGGAGCAAATGAAAAAAACCGGCCTCCTGGGAGACCGGTGCACACATCAAAATCCGGGAGCATCAAGTCACGGGTGCATAGAATTGCTTCCATTCTTCGGGCAACTCTTCTTCTGTCACATCTTTCATGGAGAGACGGATTCTCCCATTCCCTTCCACTTCAATGCATTTCACCAAAACCTTCTGGCCTTCTTTCAAGACATCAGTCACTGAACCAATTCTCTTCTTGGCAATCATGCTGATATGACAAAGACCATCCGTACCCGGGAAAATTTCGACGAATGCTCCAAAATCCATGATTTTTCTGACTGTCCCATGGTAAATCGTGCCCTTCTCGGCTTCCTGAGTCAGTTCACGAATGATCTCAATCGCCCTGAGAGCAGCCGCCTCATCCGTGGAGGAGATGAAGATGGTTCCATCATCTTCAATATCTACATCCGCCCCAGTCTCCTCGACAATGCCGCGAATTACTTTTCCGCCTGGTCCAATCACATCCCTCACGCGATCTTTCGAGACCTGTATCGTCAAAATCCTCGGCGCGTAAGGGGAAATCTCTTCGCTTGGCTGAGAAATCACTTTATCCATCTGATCAAGTACATGCATTCTCGCGTCGTTGGCCTGCGACAAAGCATCTCTCACGAGGCTCAGTTGCAACCCTTTGATTTTGATGTCCATTTGAAGGGCCGTAATGCCATGGCGCGTGCCACCAACCTTGAAGTCCATATCTCCCAAATGATCTTCCAAACCGAGGATATCCGTGAGTATTGCCGTTCTTCCTGTGGATTCTTCACTGATCAAACCCATGGCAATGCCGGCCACTGGAGATGTTATCGGTACGCCCGCGGTCATCAAGGCCAGACTGGCCCCGCAGATGCTCGCCATAGATGAGCTGCCATTGCTCTCCGTGATGTCTGAAACCACGCGGATTGTATAGGGGAAATCTTCCTGTTCAGGCAAAATCGCCTGCACGGCGCGAGAAGCCAACGCACCGTGGCCAATTTCGCGGCGGCCAGGGCCGCGGTTCGGCTTCGCTTCACCAACGCTAAATCCGGGGAAATTGTAGTGCAGCAGAAAAGTCCTGTCGGCTTTGCCGTCTAGGGAGTCTATCAATTGCGCTTCGGAGGCAGTACCCAACGTTACAGTCACCAGCGCCTGTGTCTCGCCCCGTGTGAACAATGCGCTGCCATGAGGCCTGGCAAGGGGTGACATTCTGATGGTAATCGGCCTGACATCACGCAGCCCCCGACCATCCGAACGTTTCCCCTCATCCAAAATCAAGCCACGGAAAACTTCTTTTTCGAGTTTGCCAAAACATTCCGAGACATCACCCTTATCAGGAGCCCCATCCTCGTCTGTACAAAGAGAGTCAACCGCAGCAGCTTTCGCCTCATCAATTGCGCCATATTGTCCTGCTTTGTCGTAAATCTCGGCAGCCGCTTGTAATTTGGGAACTACAATTTCACGAACCTTCCCCAATAGTTCCGCATCTTCTTCCTCAGTTTCGATGACGCGTTTGGTTTTTCCGCATTCGGTCCTGAGTTCTTCTTGTAGGACACACAACTCTTTAATTACCGAATGGCCTTGCTCAAACGCTTCCATATATACGTCTTCGGAAACTTCAAAACTTCCTGCTTCCACCATGACAATTGCGTCCGATGTGCCGGCCATCACACAGTTCAGATCGCTGTCAATTTGCTGTTCTACCGTCGGATTAACAATGATTTCGCCATCAATTCGCCCGACACGAACAGCACCGATAGGACCGGCGAATGGGATGTCCGAGATGTGGAGGGCGGCGGACGTGCCATTGATTGCCAAAATGTCGGAGTCATTCAACTTGTCATAAGACATGACCATAATCTGAATCATCGTCTCACAACGAAATTCCTTCGGGAAAAGAGGCCGGATTGGCCTATCGATTAAACGACAAGTTAATGTTTCTCTCTCGCCAGGCTTTGCTTCGCGCCGAAAAAAGTTGCCGGGAATAATTCCTGCTGCGTAGAAAAATTCCCGGTAGTCAACCGTAAGCGGGAAAAAGTCTATCCCTTCACGAGTAGAGTGCGAGGCGCAAGCCGTACAGAGCACACTGGTTTCACCATAATGCATCATTACGGCGCCGCCGGCTTGCTTGGCTATCTCACCTGTTTCAAAAGCAAGAGTATAACCATTGATAGATATGTCTTTACGATACGGTGGCATTAGATAGCTTCCCTCTGATGCAAGACCCACATCTAGCGACGCAGGCCAAGATCCTGAATGATCGTGCGATAGCGGCTGATGTCCTTCTCTTTCAAATAATCAAGGAGACGCCGCCGCTGACCCACGAGTTTCAATAGCCCTCTTCGGGAATGATGATCTTTCTTGTGGGTCTTGAAATGGTCTGTGAGGTAGGTAATACGCTCGGTTAGGATAGCTACCTGCACTTCTGGTGAACCGGTATCGGTGTCATGTGTGCGAAATTTTTCAATAACTTCCGATTTTCGCTCCTTTGCTAGGGGCATTTCTGTCACTTCCTCCACTGCTTATATCGCCGCTCTCGATTCTGCCGAGCCACTTTGGTGTAACTTCTTGAAAACGGGCGGATTCTATACAACTTTTCCATCAATGTAAATACAGAACGTATTTTCTCTTAAATCTAAGTGGCAAACACTTTTTCAGGCGCCACAAACCCTTGGCTTCGTTTTCGTGCATTTTCATGGACCATCTTTCCGACCGCCAATAACTCCCCCGGTTCATTCAACATACGGACACGAGTATCTACTGGCAAATCAACAGCTTCCCGAACATCTTCGAACCTGATCATAGCGCCATTCAGCACCCGCACCTCCGCTCTCGGGTGTACATGGATAGCAGGTAAATGCGCGAGAGCCTGTGCTGGACTTATGAGAATATCCATAAGGCGTCTTTCTCTCGAATAGCGTTGAACATCTTCAAGAGAAAGAGTATCCGCGAGTTCAAACGGGCCCAAAGCGGTTCGCGTGAGCGCTTGCAAACAACCGCCAGCCCCTTGATTGGCCCCAATATCGTGACATATCGAGCGAATATATGTTCCCCGTGAACAGGTAACATCAAAGGTAAGTTGGGGACCTACTATGCTAATTGCCTTGATCCTGAACACCTCTATGGGCCGCTTATCTCTTTCAATTTCCTTGCCAGAACGCGCTAATTCATGCAGACGCTTTCCATTGGATTTCAAAGCAGAATACATTGGGGGCATCTGCTTTGTCTTACCAAGCATCGCATTTAGCAGCTCTTGGGCTCGAGTAATTGTAATCTCTCCTGGCTCAGATTCGGCTAACAATTTTCCCGTAATATCCTGTGTATCTGTTACTCGCCCAAACAACATGACAGCCCGGTATGTTTTCTTGCACTCTAAAAAATATGAGAATAATTTCGTCGAGGGGCCAATACAAATTGGCAACACTCCTTCGGCCATAGGGTCAAGTGTACCTGCATGCCCCACTTTTGTTTTTCTAGGAAGAAGTTTTCTCACTTCATCAACCATATCGTGTGAAGTAGGACCATTCGTTTTCTTCAGATTCAAAACACCCGAAAGTTCCAAAATCTAACCCTTTTTTGAACTTACCTCTTTACATACATTCGATAACAAACGTTCAATTTCGGCGCTATAAGCCAAACTGTGGTCGACGTAGAATTTTAGCTTGGGTGTACTTTTCAATTTCAAACGCTCGGCAAGTTTCATCTGCAAGAATCCACTGGCGCGTTCGAGTCCCTTCAAACCTTCTTCTATCTCTTCCACATTACCTTGATTTTCACCGTATCGGCTAAAGTAGACCTTCGCAACTCTTAAATCCGTGGACACTTCCACCCGGGTAATCACAACATGTTGCACGCGCGGATCTTTTACATCCCTCATCACCATATTTGCGAGTTCGGATTGTATGAGTTCCGCTACGCGCAGCAAACGAGAATTGCCCATGCTATCAATTTCCCTCCATAAAATTCAAAAAATCTCGATATCAAAATCCAGTACAATCATTAAACCCATTCCCTCAAGGAAATTCAGCACTTTTCTAAGCTGGCTATCTACAAATCGACTGTCATTGCTTACGACGCATACGCCGATACGACATCTCTGCCACTTATCTTGAAAATCGACTTCCGCGACAGACACATTAAACTTTTGACGCAGGCGAGTCGTGACTGACTGAACTATTTTACGCTTTGCCTTGAGCGAACGGCATTCAGGAATCTGAACATCGATATTCAATAGACCTACGACAGGCATGGAGTGGTGATTTCAAAATAGGTGATGCAAATCAAGCTAAAGCGTCCGCGAAACTTCTTCCGTAACATACGGTTCTACGATATCGCCATGTTTGATGTCATTATAATTCTCAATTCCGATTCCACACTCATAACCAGATTGAACCTCGTTAACATCATCCTTGAATCGCCTCAAAGATGAAATAGTGCCCGTATATATGACCACATTATCCCGGATGAGACGCACGTTCGAATTTCTGTTGATGTTTCCATCGGTGACATAACAACCCGCTATGGTACCCACATTGGGAACATGGAATAACTCCCGGATTTCCGCGTGCCCACGAACTACTTCTCTCTGGACGGGTTCGAGTATTCCCTCAAGAGCCGACTTGATTTCATCGATAGCGTCATAGATGACCGAATATAAACGAATGTCTACTTTTTCATGTTTCGCGACTTCTCTGGCTCCTGGCGTCGGACGAACGTTAAAACCTACGATTACGGCTGCCGAGGCAGCTGCAAGCATCACGTCGGTTTCTGTAATTCCACCCACCGCACTATGTAGGACCTTAACCCCTACTTCCTCATTCCCCAGTTTGCCCAAGGATTCTTTCAAAGCTTCTATGCTACCCTGCACATCCGCTTTTAAGATTAAGCTCAGTTCTTTCACCTGGCCTTCTTCTACGCTTTCCATGAAACTTTCCAAAGAAACACGCGCAGAAGCCATAAGCGCCGCCATACGTTCACGTTGTTGACGTCTTGCGCTTATCTCTCTCGTCATCTTCTCATCATCTAAAACCGTAAATGTATCACCCGCCTCAGGAACACCTGCGAATCCCAAAATTTCTACTGGAGTAGAGGGCCCTGCAAACTTCAATTTGCGCCCTTGGTCATCTAATAATGCGCGAACTTTGCCATTCCATTTACCGGCCACGAAGTTATCACTCACATTCAAAGTACCTCGTTGAACCAAAACAGTAGCAACCGGACCACGTCCCCTATCCAGCTTTGCTTCCACGACAACACCGTTAGCGAGGCGGCTCGGGTTTGCCTTCAATTCCATGAGTTCGGCCTGCAGAATGGCAAGGTCCAAAAGATCATCAATTCCGATATTCTCTTTTGCGGAAATTTCCGAATAAACCGTGTCTCCCCCCCAATCTTCCGGAATTAAGTCCAATGTCGAAAGTTGCTGTTTTACTCTATCGGGATTAGCGTCTGCCAAGTCCATTTTATTCATCGCCACCATAATCGGGACTCCAGCGGCTTTTGCATGATCGATCGCCTCTCGAGTCTGGGGCATGACACCTTCATTGGCAGCAACTACGATGATAGCTAAATCTGTCACTTGCGCCCCCCGCGCCCTCATTGCTGTAAAGGCTTCGTGTCCAGGGGTATCCAAGAATACAGCTGTCCCTTTATCCGTAGTGACTCGATAAGCGCCTATATGTTGCGTGATTCCACCTGCTTCGCCTTCCATCACATTGGCTTTGCGGATTGCATCGAGAAGTCTCGTTTTCCCATGATCAACATGACCCATAATCGTTATGACAGGAGATCTGGGCTGAAGATCTTCCACCCTATCCTCTTCTTGAATCAGCAGATCTTCAATATTGTCTTTGGATATTTCAACTTCATAGCCGAAGGTTTCAGATATATTTGTAGCCGTATTGTGATCTATCATTTGATTGATAGTCGTCATCTGGCCCTTTTTCATCAACTCCTTGATAACTTCCGTCGCCTTTACGTTAATTTTTTCAGCAAGTTCTTTCACCGTTATCGTCTCTGCAATACGTACGCGCCCTCCATGTCGACGAGTAGGTTTCTCTTTGCTGACATCGCGCTCAACCTTGGCACTTGGTGATGGCGTGATTGTTTTATCTACTGGCAACGGAGTTGCTTGGTCGACGACTGTTTGTTCATTTGTACTAGCATCGACTTTTTCCGCGCTTGGCTTTTCGTCAACAGCGACATCTTCTGATGTGACAATTTCTTGAACTTCTGCTTCTGGAATGGCGGGAGAGACTGTAGTTTCTTCTTTGGATTCTACATCTTCAGAGGAAGGTTCACTTGCTTTTTTCGGCTTTTCAACTTTTGTCTTTGTTGAAATCTTTTTTTCAGTCTTGCTTGGTGGCGCCTCTTTTTCCTCTTGGAGTGATTCCTGAGAAAAAAGCGCCATCACCAGTTCGGCAGTTTCATCATCCACAGTACTCATATGGCTTTTAACTACGATTCCTTCTCTGGCTAATTCCTCAACAAAAGTCCTGCTGTCGTAACCAAGATTTTTTGCCAATTGGTATACGCGTACGCTCGCCATAAAACCTCCACTGCAGATTATTTACATCCATGAGCCAACAAAAAGTAAATCCACGATGCGCCCGATACATATCTTGTTTCAACCGTTGCTAATTCCTCTTTCCTGCATCAAGCGCAAGCAAATGCTGTCTACGAGAAGCACATCATCGATAAATAACAGGCCAAACGGTTTTCTACTCAAGCATTCTCCAAGTTCGTTCATCGTAAAAGGCAGAATATAAAATTCTTCCGACATGCGTTTCAAGTTCACCAAACTTTTAGTTGATATATCTTTCGAAACAAACGGTCTCCCAAATTTCGAGAGTTTTATCTTTTTGGAAACCGCCTCTTTTCCAATGGAGAGTACACCCTTTCTTTTAGAAGCAATCAACATACCTTCGAGGTTTCGCCTAAGAAGCATTCTCACATTCTGAAGCAACTCGTCCGAATGAATCCTGGAATTCCTTCTTTTCAGCGCAATTTCCAAACGATTCGAAGAAACAAGCTTTGTAATGCAATTCATGTCAAAACAACAATGTGCCCCTCTTCCTGGCAATATTCTTCTTATTTCGCAAACGACATCCCCGGTCGGGCTAATTACCATTCGAAAAAATATATTCGCATTTCCTTTTTTTCGACAAACTATACATGTTCTATCCGGCAAACAATCATCCCTTTATTGGCCGTCATCGGACTCCGAACCTGTGGATTCTTCATGAGTGCGAGCAGCTTCAATCAACATCTCGGCCCTCTTCGGGCCAATTCCAGGAACCTCGCACAATTCATCCGTCGATGCCGCACTAATCGCCGCAATTGAAGAAAACCCATTATCAGCCAAAAGCCGCGCCATTTTCTCACCGACAAGATCTAGTTCCACCAATTCACTGGAAGTGTCTCCATCAACTTCAGCAGGCTGAATGCTCTCGTCTTGAGCTGCTTCACCCGCACCATTCTCTTCTCGCTCATCGCTCGAAAATGCCTGTTCGGCGATAATGCGTCGATACTCGCCCTCACCTTTCAGATCAATTTTCCAGCCCAGGAGTTTTGCCGCCAAGCGAACATTTTGGCCGCCTTTTCCGATCGCCAAAGATAGCTGATCGTCAGGTACCAACACCTCCATTCGGCCTTCATCTTCAAATAAAGTAATATGCTGAATCTTCGCAGGACTGAGCGCATTTGCCGCATAGGTGCGTATGTCGTCACTCCAGGAGATGATGTCGATCTTCTCCCCCCTGAGTTCTTGAACTATCGATTGCACACGACTGCCTCTTGTCCCTACGCATGCACCTACGGGGTCAATGTCTCGCTCATGGCTTACAACAGAAACTTTGGAGCGTCCGCTAGGCTCTCGGACGCAACCTTTTATTGCCACTATCCCGTCATAAATTTCGGGCACTTCCATCTCAAAAAGACGAATCAGCAAACCAGGATGCGTTCTACTGAGAACGATTTGTGGCCCCTTTGTTATCTCTCGCACCTCCATAATATAGGCGCGGATACGATCTCCACGTTTATAAACCTCTCTGAAAATTTGTTCCCGTCGAGGGAGGATCGCTTCTGTCCGCCCAATATCCACATAGATATTCCCGCGCTCTACTTGGGAGACAGACCCTGTAATCAAATCACCTTCACGTTCCTTGAACTCCTGGTAAATATTCGCACGCTCCGCCTCTCGTACGCGCTGTAATATCACTTGTTTCGCGATTTGTGCGGCTATTCTGCCCAGTCCTTCTGTTTCTACACCTTGCGAAAGAAAATCCCCAACCTGTATATCGGGGTTTTCTTTCCGCGCTTCATCCAAGAGGATCTCACTCTGGGGGTTCTGTATAATCCTGACGACTTCTTTCGCCGCCATGACGTCAATTTCACCCGTTTGTTCATCAAATGATACGTCTACATTTTTACCCAAACCATATTGCTTCTTCGCAGCTGACGCCATCGCGACTTTCAGTGTGTCGAGTAGCACATCTTTGGAGACACCCCGCTCTCGTTCCAATTGTGTCAGGACAGCAATCAATTCTTGACTCACAAAACTACTCCTCTAAGATGGATTGAGTCGATTCTAATTCTTGTTCTTCAAACCTTGAAATTCCATTTCCCAATCCACATCCAAGTTCGCTTTTGCGATATCAGCCAGTGAAAATGATACCTTCTCCCCACTCTCGAAAAGTAGGCAAACAAAATTTTCCTCAACCTCAACCAACTGACCTACAATTTTCCTCTTGCCCTTCAGCCTTCCTTTAAGTCGTATCCGCAATCTATGTCCGAGATAACGCTCATAATCCTGGATTTTCCGTAAAGGCCTCTCAATCCCGGGACTCGATACTTCAAGGCGATAAGATTTTTCAATGACGTCTTTCTCATCGAGACGTTCTCCGAGATTCCGGCTGACGACTACACAATCAGAGAGAAGAATACCTCCTGACTTTTCAATGTATACCCGAATTGCCAGTTGGCTGCGGTTACCGGTCAGTTCAATGTCAACCAATTCATACCCAAGGTCAGAAACTACTTCCTGGGTAATGGTCCAGATTTGATTTTCAACATCAATTGTCACCATAAACTCAATTCTGAGTGTGAATAAAAAAATGGGCCATCAATTGACCCACTTACTCAACAGTCAAAATCATCGATACTTTAATCGCCATTAAAGCAAAGCGCAAGTGTAATAACTTCTTTGTATTACATGAGGTAATTCTTGCTCGAAGAAATGGGGCGTGTTAAATTCTGCCGAATTAAGCGAATATACTATTCTGAAACATAACGAACGGCGAATCATCTTTGCATTTTGTTCGAAGAAACGCCGCGGGTTGCCTTGCCCAAAGATAGAGTTGTCTCCTGGTTAGGCAAATTCATTAGAGAAGAGTTAAATCCATGATTCGATTAACCAAAGTCAAGTCTCTGTGGATTTACGAAACGATGGTCCGCATTCGAAGGTTCGAGGAGCGTTCCATTGAACTATTCCAGGCAGGGGAATTGCCGGGTTTTCTCCATGCCTACATCGGCGAAGAAGCCGTCGCCGCCGGGGTGTGTGCTCACCTAACCCCTAAAGACCAGATCACATCTACACACCGCGGCCATGGGCACATGATTGCCAAGGGGCTCGAATACAAGGGCATGTTCGCCGAGTTGTACGCTCGTGCGACCGGTTATTGCAAAGGGAAAGGAGGCTCCATGCACATCGCCGACCAGGACTTGGGTGCACTGGGTGCGAATGGCATTGTGGGCGGAGGAATCCCTATTGCTACGGGAGCCGCTTTGGGGCTTCAGTTGAAGGGTGAAAAACATGTCGCCGTCAGTTTTTTTGGCGACGGGGCCAGCAATGAAGGCGCTTTCCATGAAGGTATCAACATCGCTGCTACCTGGAAGCTGCCTGCCGTATTTGTGTGCGAGAACAACGGATTTGCCGAAAGCACGCCTCGCGCCACCCACCAGGCGGTTCAGGACATCGCGGATCGAGCAAAGGCTTACGGTATGCCCGGTATTGTTGTCGATGGTATGGACCCTCAAGCCGTATACGAAGTGGCAGGTGAAGCGATTGCGCGCGCACGCAAAGGGCGAGGACCTACGCTGATCGAAGCGAAAACAATGCGTTTCCTGGGCCATTACGTGGGCGACCCGGGCACCGCTTACGGACATGACAAAGAGGTGGGCAAGTGGCTCAAGCGTGACCCGCTCATCACATTTGCCGAAACACTCAAGCAGAAAAAATGGCTGAGCAAAAAAAGTATCGAAGCCATCCATGCGATCGTGAACAATGAGATGGAAGAGGCCATCGAATTCGCCCGGAAAAGCCCGGAACCCGATCTTGATGACGCCATGACCGACATCTACGCATCCGTTTAGGAAAAGGGAAATGCGCGAGATATTATACCGAGAAGCCATCATCGAGGCCATGGATGAGGAAATGGCGAGGGATGATTCGGTTTTCCTGCTCGGAGAGGATATTGCCGAATTCGGCGGCTCATACAAGACGACAGTGGGGCTATTGAGCAAATATGGCGCTGAGAGGGTGAGGAATACTCCCATCTCGGAGCAAGGAATCATCGGCGCCGCCCTTGGGGCTGCGCTCGTCGGCATGCGGCCTGTGGCGGAGTTGATGTATATCGATTTTTCCGCTGTCGCCATGGATCAAATCGTCAACCAGGTCGCCAAGGTGCGCTACATGTTCGGCGGAAAGGCGAATACCTCGCTCGTCATCAGAACCCAAGGCGGCGCGGGACGCAGCTCCGCCGCCCAGCACGCGCAAAGCCTGGAGGCGTGGTTCGTTCACGTGCCTGGCCTCAAAGTGGTCATGCCCTCCAGCGCGCGTGACGCCAAAGGCCTTTTGAAAGCGGCCATCAGGGATGACGACCCGGTATTTTTCATCGAACACAAACTCCTTTATCTGGAAAGAGGTATTGTTCCCGAGGAAGAGGAAGTGATCCCCATCGGCGTCGCTGAGGTGAAAAAAGAGGGAAAAGACCTCACGATTGTCGCTACCTCCTCCATGGTCGGAAAATCACTTGTTGCGGCGGAGGAACTTGAAAAAGAAGGAGTACGCTGCGAGGTCATCGACCCCAGAACGCTTTTCCCATTGGATACGGAGACAATTCTCGCCTCTGTCCGCAAAACGGGCCGGCTCCTCATCACACATGAGGCGGTGCAGCGTTGCGGCTGGGGGGCGGAAATCGCCGCCCTGGCCGCAAAAGAAGCTTTTGATTACCTGGACGCGCCCATTGAACGCGTCTGCGCCAAGGAAACACCGGTGCCTTTTTCGCCCAAACTCGAATCCTATGTCATACCCGACAAAGATGACGTAATCGCCGGGGTTCGTGGTATGTTAGAGACTGTATAACTTCAAAACACATCCAATTCTTAGGAGCAAAGATTCATGGCCACTCCCCTCCCGATGCCTAAACTCGGCCTCACCATGGAAGAAGGAACTATCCTCAAGTGGCGTAAGGACGAGGGTGAAGCGGTCGAAAAGGGCGAGATCATCCTCGACATCCAGACCGACAAGGTCGAATACGAGGTCGAATCGCCGGACGGCGGCCTCCTGCTCAAAACACTGGCGGGAGAAGGCGACGTCGTTCCCTGCGGGACGGACATTGCCGTTATCGGCGAGGCGGGAGAGGATACCAGCAGCTTTGGAAGCGCTCCTGCAAAGGCTTCTGCAGAGACCGAACCCGAGGCGCCGGAAGCGCCCACGACGCCAACGCCCGCACTTGCGCCAACCCCTGCTCCGCCAGCATCTATGGCAGCTCAACCCGCGCCCACGGGCCGAATTTTCGCCAGTCCGGCCGCCAGGCGCGTGGCCCGCGAACTCGGAATCGACTACCGCGCGCTCAAAGGCTCAGGCCCCGGCGGGAGAATCGTACAGGCCGACGTAAGAGCGGCAGCGGCATCTGGCCTTCCCGCTGCACCAGTCGCCGCTGCGAGCGGCCCTGCGGCCGTGGCGGGTTCAACACCCGTGGCCGGGATGCGAAAAATCATTGCCGATCGCATGCTCTCGAGTTGGTCCCAGGTGCCGCGCATCACCATGCAGGCCGAGGTGGACCTCACGAACCTCCTCGCCGTGCGCGAGGCCAGCCGCCAGGCGTGGGAAAACGACCTCGGCGTCAAGGTGTCCATCAACGATCTCATCCTCTTCTACACCGCCCGCGCCGTACGTCGCTGTCCGGCCGTGAATGTTCGCCTCGGCGATAACGCTCTGGAACAAATGCAGGACGTGAACATCGGCGTGGCCGTCGCCGTCGAGCAGGGGCTGATGGTGCCCGTCATACGGGGCGCAGATCAGAAATCCATCGACGCCATCTCGCGCGAGTCGCGAGCGCTGGCCGAAGCGGCCCGCGCGGGCGCGCTGGGGCTGGATGCGCTGGAAGGCGGCACTTTCACGGTCTCGAATCTGGGAGCGTACGGGGTCGACCATTTCAGCGCCATCATCAACCACCCCGAATCCGCCATCCTCTCGGTCGGCGCGGCGCGAGAGCGCGCCGTGGCTCGAAACGGCGAGGTCGTGGCCCGGACGACGGCCTTCGTCGGCATCAACGCCGACCACCGACTGGTGGACGGTGCGCCGGCGGCCGAGTTCCTCTCCACGCTCAAGGAGATGCTCGAGCATCCCAAGGTGATGCCCGCATAAACGGCATCCCTTTTTATTTCCGAATCTTACAACGGTTTATTCAACCAGTTTATATTTTTATTTAATTACCGGAAAACCCCGTGAATTTATCTATATTTCTCGAATTGTTCGGGAATTCCCTGACGGTCCGTCCCGGGATCGATTTCGGTTCGCCGAGCCGGGGAGAAGAAGAACCTCCTGGCTGAAGATTTGCTGTTGTTCCGATCCGAATCTGAATCGTCCTTTCCATTTTCTCCCCTGCTCTCATCCACGAGAACACTCACGTTCGCGCGCGGGATTCTCGCCCATCCCGACGAAAAACCGCCGGCGGCAAATGCGGGCAAATACGCGCCCGACGACGAGCCATGCGAAGTGAGAATTCGTGAACATTCGGAGGCGTGGGCTCAGCACATTAGATTTGCATCGGCTGACGATCGAGAGCTCTCCTTTTCGCAGGGCTCGCGGACAGGCATTGTCTCCTTTTTGGCCTGAGCAATCCCACCCTCGGCAGCCGAAATTCACCCCGTTTACCTCTCCTCGCCTCGTGTTGTATGATGAATTGCGTTGTGGCGCGCGTCTTGGGGCCGCCCATGATTCGAGAATATCCCGCCCCCCGGAGAGCCCGGGTCAATCAGGAGACTGGCAATGGCCGAGACAGTTCGGGAAGTACCCTACTACTACATCAACGCTTCGAACAAACCGGGAGAGGGCGCCGCCCTCGCCGAGCTTTTCAAGGACGCGGGCGTCAGCCTGCTGGCGATGCACGCCTTCCCCTCGCGCAGGCGGGTCCAGGTCGACTTCGTTCCCGAGGACGCGCGGGCATTCACCTCCTTCGCGCGCAAGGCGAAGCTCAAGCTAAGCCCCCGGAAAAAGGCCTTTCTCGTCGAGGGCACGGACCGCACCGGGGCGCTCGTGCCGGTTTTCACCAAACTCGCCGAGGCAGACATCAACATCACCGCTATCACGGCCATCGCCGCGGGCAAAAAGCGCTACGGCGCCATCTTGTGGGTGAATCCCAAGGACCAGCGCAGGGCCAAGCGAGCGCTGGGGGCGTAAACCCGACCGAGGAGGGAGGGTACCGGAACTCCGTAGGGACAACCCCCTGTGGTTGTCCTCCGTCAGGACAGGCGCGGGGGCCTGTCCCTACGTTGTTTTTGCGGATTGAACGATACGCCTGACTCTCACCCCTGCCCCAACGCCAATTCCATGAACACCACACCCTCCACAGGGGTTTTGTCGTAAGGGACGATTTCCCTGAAGCCCATGGAGCGGTAAAGAGCGATGGCCTCGCGCATGGCGGGCAGCGTATGGAGCCGCACCGAGGCGTAGCCCATCTCCTTTGCCGCACGAACTATTTCCTCCGCGCACTTTCTTCCCAGCCCCCGTCTCCTGAAACCGGGCCGCACATAGAGACGCTTCATCTCACAGGTTTTTCCGCCTGAATCCACAAGGGCGACGCAACCGGCGGTCTCCTCCTCCACGCGGAGCAAGAGAAATCGCCCGCCAGGCGGACCGTACATCCGCTCGAGGCTTTCGAGTTCTTCGGGAAAACCCTGAAAACACAGGTCGACTCCGAGATCGGCCTCGTACTCGCGCAGCAAGTCTGCAGCCAAGCGGTAGTCTTCTTTCGTCTGTGCGATAATGAATTCGGGCATTCTATGACTGCCTCCTTATACTCCCATCCTACAGTGAGCGGGGCGGTTCGTGAATCATCCTGAGAACGGCGCAGGAGCATTAGCCCAAAATATGTAGCGGACAAGCCCCTGCACCTGTCCGAGGGCGCGACCTGCCCAGTTCGCAGGGGGTGACCCATTTATACCTTCGCTTCTTTGCCTTTGTTCGTCATTCCGGCGAATGCCGGAATCCAGAACCGATGAGAGGAATAACCAACGGCAATTCCATCCCTTCATATAACTCGGACAAGACACAAAAGAGCAAAAAACAAAATCTCTGGATTCCGGCATTCACCGGGATTACGGCGGTAAAACCTGATTCTTATTTCTGAAGAATCGCCACTCCCCGGTCGCGTCGAACACTCATCCATCAATCGCGTTTGACCCCTTGCGCGTCACACTTTCGGGAACGATATTGAATCACATAGGCGGTCGTTTACTCCTGGCCGCTGACGAGATATGGCGTAGATGACCGCAGATGCGGAGGTCACGCCATGAAAAAAACCTTTCTCCTCGGTTGCTTCTTCCTCACCTGGCTCGCATCCGGAGCTCTCTTCCCGTCCGCTGATGGCGCGATGCCCATCATCGGCGAGGCGCAGGCGCACAAGTTCATGAAGAAAGTATCCACGACCCACTACCGCGAGGCTCTCATGGAGAACCTGAAAACCATGGACGTGGCCGTGGTGCCGGTGCGGAACGGAGATAGCGCCCCGCGCATGAGACGAGCGACACCAGTACACTTCAATCGCAATCCGGCTCGAAGCGCCGACGGATGCATGTCCTGCCACTATCTCCCTTTCGCAAAAGGCAACTACACGATAGATGGCGGCTGAAGGAGGTATCTCGAAACCACTAGCAGTCGGCTCGACCCTCTCTCAATGGGTCAAACCCGAACAAGAAGGAATATGGTTCCCGTAGGGACAGGTCGCGACCTGTCCCTACTTTTCCAAAACGGCGACTAATGACTAATGATGAAAAACGACCTTCTCATGAGAATGGTGTAATTATCATGGAGGAAAATATCAATTACTCACTCCTCAGCCGGAAAAGCCCCTCCCCCATTGATCCCCACCCCTCCATACGCGAGAATGCGACCTCACTCTCATCCGTTCACGCATCACCAGAAAGGGATTCCGCTATGCCGATAAATGAAGCCACCGGCCTCTCTCAGGATATGGGCGTCACCGAGGAGATGATGGCCTGCCCCCTCCCCCGCGTGCCTATGATTGATCCGGACAACATCCCCGAACACCTGGCCGAAGAACTCGCGCCCCTATATGAGCGCGGCGTGAAGCGCTGGGGCAAGGTGTCGCGCTTTTTGCGCCTGCTCGGCTGGGCGCCCGGCTTCGTCGAGGGCTGGCAGATCATGGACGGCAAGCTCAGGGTCCAGCACCGCGACTCCGACCCTGAATACATCCACATGGCCCAGCTCGTCATCATCAAGACGGCCATCCTGACAGAGTGCAACAACTGACTCGGGCACAACGTCGAGCTCGGTCGGGCTCAGGGCATCGAACAGGAAAAAATCAATCTGCTGGAGGGCGACGGCTGGCGGGACAGCGACCTCTTCGACGAAAAGGAAAAAGCCGCCATCAACTGGGCGGAGGAAGTAACGAACCTGACGGCGAAGAATAACGACGCGGCCTTCGAGGCCATGCAGAAACATTTCTCCACCGAACAACTCGTTTCGCTGACCCTCATTTGCGGCCTGTGGAACCTGACGGGCCGCGTGGCCGAGGCCTTACACCTCGTCGTGGAACCCCCCGGCGAGCGCATCGCGTTTCAGGAGGGTGGTGAGTAGGGGGAAACAAATCCAATTGGAAGGAATTGCAGGGGGCGCTTATATGCGGCCCTTCCCGTCAGACAGGCGGGTCGCCTATTTGGGGCTGTTGAAAAGTCACGGGGAGCGAATCTAGTTGCGCGCTTGCTTTTGAAGTTCACTCCCCCCTTGAGGGGGAGTCGGTGAGGTAAGGGCGCATGCCCACAAGCGAACCGGTGGGGGGTAGAATTCGGAATTGCGATCAAACACGTTTTACCCCCCACCGAATCGGCCTTCGCCCAAGGGCTTGGCCTCTTCGACTCCCCCTCAAGGGGGGAGTAATTCTACTCTCTCATCGGATGGGTTCAAAAGCTGAATCACGAAATTGGTTTTTTCAACAACCCTAAATATGCGTCCCTGCTCTTCTAAGGAGAACTATGCCCGAGGTACCGTATCCCCTTCTTCCTCCAAAACCTCGATATAACCCTCAATGGCTTCTCGAATATTCTCTACCGCTTCTTGTTTGGATTGGCCCTGGCTGATGCAACCGGGCAGACTCGGACATTCGGCGACCCAGAAACCATCTTCTCCGGGCTTGATGATGACCTGTCTCAAGTGCATTCCCCCTCTCGCTTACTTCAGATGAAGAATCGACGTCTGCTTCCTATATGAACATCAACTATTTCCATAATAGGTTGTTCCGGTGATGTATGCCAAAAAAGACAGGAGGATCACTATTAGGATCATAATCGCCAAAATACCAAACCTTACCCTCAAGTCGATGGTGACCGGAGCTTTGCCTAGTATCCTGTTAGAAAGGCTGAAATCTTCCTCGTCAAACAGGACTTCACCAAATTCCTCCATACTCTTTCGTCTCTTTTCCTTCAATGCTTCACTCTCTACTAACCACCAAGGATGACTTTCTTTCTTCATCGGACTTTCCCTCCTGTCAAAACAAGAGACTAATACATTTTGTGAGAGGCAGCCCTGCTGCTTGCAAACCTCATGGCGTGACGCCCACAAGTACGAGAGGAACCGCAGGAACCCCGCGGCCTTGCCGCAAGACGTTCAGCAAATCACGCTCATAGTAGGCGACGCCGGAGGACATCTCCCGCTCCAGTTCCTTCATGGGGAGTATCTCCACGCCCACGTCGATGATGTCGGAAACGTAAAAACTCAAATGCTTCACGAACAGGTCATGCGCGACGAAGGCGTACTTGCCGAACTGCACCTCCACCGCGACGCGTTCTTTCACGAAATCCGTCTGGTTGTAGGACATGATGGGTTCATGTCCCGCTTCCTCGATGGCGCGTTTCTGCTCCTTTTCCGACAGGCCGTATATGCCGCGCATGAGCTTCTCATCCGCCGTGAGCCAGAATGTGCTTCTACGCTCGCTCCAGCCGCGCGCCTTGAGCCCGTCCTTGAACGCACGATTCATATCGGTGGGTGAGAACAGCATCTTTCCGGGCATGGTTTTTTCTCTGGAAACCTTGGTCCGGCAAGCCATCGCGTCTACTTCTACGATGACTTCCTTCACCTCGTCCCACAACTGTTTGCGGTGGACGAGCAGGTATTCCTCGCCGTTCAGATGCGAATACTTGGCTTCGATGCGCACTAATGTCCGCCGTTTGGTTTTGCGGGGTCGTAGACGGGCTTTCCCATCGGACGCGTCTTGAGGGTTCCCGCATAAAAACGGCGCACCCGGTCGAGCGCGATATCCACATATTCAGAAACGACTTCGCAGCCATAGGCCGTTCTCCCGTGCATGAGCGAGGCGACGACGGAGGAGCCGACTCCCATGTAGGGGTCAAACACCGCATCGCCCTCATCCGTCATGGAGAGCACGAGGCGCTCTACTAATTCTACGGGGAACTGGCAGGGGTGAATCGTTTTTTCCGGGTGGTTGCTCTTCACGTTCGGGAAAGTCCACACGTCGCTGGGGTTCTTTCCCTTGGGATTCCCCGAGAGTTTGCCGATGTTCGGTCCCTTGAAGTGTTTTTTGCCGGGATATTTCGCCGGAACCCGTATCGGGTCGAGGTTCCAGGTGTAATCATCACCCTTCGTCCACCAGTTGATGGTTTCGTATCTTCCCGAGAGCCGTTTGGTGCAATGAAGCCCGTGACCGAAACTCCAGACGATTCGGTTTCGGAGTTTAAGGCCCTGCGCTCGAAATACGGGGTAGAGAATAGCGTCGAGCGGAATAATCTCTCCGTTATCCACATAGTTACCGACCTGCCAGCAAATGGAGCCTTTTGGATGTAGCAGCCGGACGCACTCGTGAATTACTTTCTCCTGCGCCTCCATGTAAGCGTCGAGAGGCGTTCTGGATTCGTATTCCTTGCCAAGGTTGTAAGGGGGTGACGTGACGATGAGCTTCATCCGCTCGTCGGGGAGTTCGCTCATGAAAACGAGGTTGTCCACGCACGCGAGGACGGGTTGGCTTTTTGGTTTTTCCCCCTCCAATCGAGGGAGCATGTCCTGCACCGGCTGCCGCGCCGTGCCCTCAACATGCGAAGCGGCGTTGGTCATCCGAGTTCCTCACGGGCGGCAATGTCTGATTCTAATCGTGCATTATCATACAATCCGTCATATCGGTTCTCAAGCCCAAGGTTTATCTCAGGCTTTTCAATACATTTCTCTCACGCGGCGCATCCCACCCTGCGTTCATTCTCCACCCCCCTCACTGCCAAGACTTCCATGGCGGGTGATCGATCACCCGTGCAACTTATTCGGCGCGGGCCTTCGAGGAACGTCAGAGAAAATCCCATCTCCTCGTATAACCGCACGATTCTATCCGTCGCCTGGTTCGAGAGGACGACAGGGCCTTCGTGCGCGGCGAGAAATTCCGCCAGGCGTACCTGATCTTCCCAGGAGAAATCCTCTTTGGCGTATTGGGTAAATTGGACGTCATAGGGAGGGTCCGCATAGACGAAATCATCAGGCTTTATGGGTAGCGTCTCGAAATCCTGGCAACGAAACTCCCAGCCTTCGAATATCTCCCGGTAGGCGCTGAAATTTTTCGTGTAGTTTATCGTCTTGTATCTGCCGAAGGGGACGTTGAACTCCCCCTTGCTGTTGAAGCGGCTAAGCCCGTTGTAGCCCGTGCGGTTCAGGAAATAGAAAAGCTCCGCCGCCTCCTTTTGCGTACCCTTCCCGCTCATGAGCAGCGCATTGAACCGCTCCCTGTGGGCATAGTAGGTCTCGGAGTCGTTGCGCATGCCGACCCTGGTGCGCGACAAACCCTTCTTGAGCCAGGCGTAAAAGTTCATGAGCGGAGCATTGATGTCGTTCAGGAGCGCCCTCTCGGGAGCGAGGCCGAGCGCGACCGCAAGCCCTCCGCAGAAAGGCTCGACGAGCCTGCGCTCACTGTGCTTTTCCCAATACGCCCGGATGTGCGGGACGAGCCACCGCTTGCCGCCCGCCCACTTGAGCGGCGGCGTCAGCTTCTCATCGGCAGCGCGGACCTTGCTCTTTGGTTTGCGAGCTTTCGCTTTCGTGGCTGTGGCCATTCGGAAGTCTCAAAACGCTTCGGTGGGCGGATGATGCGGACACCATATCACAACCGGGAGCCTGAGCCATCGGAATCTCCCCCTACCCCCCGATCTCCTCACGCACGATGGCCGAGCCCTCGGCCATGGACTTGAGCTTGCCGAAGGCGACGTCGCGGGCCATGTATTTCATCCCGCAGTCGGGCGCCAGGATGAGCCGCTCGGGCGATATGTGCTCGAGCGCCGCCCGGATTCGCGCGGCCACGGTTTCGGGCGTTTCGATCTCGGGGTCGTCGTTGTCGATGACGCCCAGGATGATGGTCTTGTCCGGCAGCTTCTCCAGCACGGCGAGGTCGATGCCCGGCTGGGCCGCCTCGATGGATATCTGGTCGATGTCGCTCTCGTTGAGTTCCGGGAGGAAGGAATATGCGTCGGGCTTGCCGAGTCCCTGCCAGGCGTGGATGGCCGCGTAGCCGAAACACATGTGGAGAGCCGTGGTTCCTTCCACGCCCTTTAACGCCTCGCCGAGCACTTCCAGGGCGAATTCCCTGGCAATCTCCGCGCGCGCCTGCATGTAGGGCTCGTCTAACTGCACCACGTCGGCGCCTGCGGCGAACATGTCCTTCACCTCCTCGTTCACAGCGCGGGCGTAGTCGAGCGCCATCGCGCGCTGGTCGCCTCCGTAGTAGTCATCCTGCGCCTGCTGCGTCATGGTGAAGGGGCCCGGCAGCGTGATCTTGATTTGCCGGTCCGTATTGGCGCGCAGAAACTCCACATCGCTCACCTCGATGGGCCTTGCGCGGTGGATCTTGCCTATCACGCGGGGGACGGGATTGTCCCGGCCCGATCGGTCTTTCGCATAGCCGTGGTTCTCGGTATCGATGCCGCCCAGGGCCGTGGAGACGCGGTTCGAATAGCTCTCGCGGCGCGCCTCGCCGTCTGAGATGATGTCGATTCCCGCGCGCTCCATATCGCGAATCGCGAGGAGGGTGGCGTCATCCTGCGCGGCCTCTAAATACTCGGGCGGTATGCGCCACAATTCCTGTACGCGCACGCGCGGAGGAAGGCGCGTGTTGAGATTCTCGCGGTCGATGAGCCAGTCCGGCTGTGTGTAGCTGCCCACGACGGTGGTGGGCAGGAGCTTCTCAGGCATGGATTTCTCTCCTCATGTCGCCGAAGCCGAACCCGGCTTCATGCGTCTCAAGCGTGGCTGCGCATTTCTCTCGAAAAATCTAGGGCGTCAGCATCACCCGCATCACGCCGTCTTCTCGCGCCTTGAACATGCGCATCGCCTCGTTGAACTCATCGAGCGCGAATGAGTGCGTGAGCATCTTGTCGGTGGCGATGTGGCCGTCGGCGATGATCTGGATGGCCCTCGGGTAGCAGTTGGGCGAGCCGCGCCCGCCGAAAATGGCGATTTCGTCCAACACGATGCGGTCGGTGTTGAAAGGCGTCTCCTGGCCGCCGTTGATGCCTTCCAGCACCACGCGCCCGCCGCGCCGCGCCATGTCCACCGCCTGGCGCATCACCTCGGGCGGGCCTGCGCACTCGATGACGAGGTCCACCCCGCGGCCGTCGGTCTCGTTCATCACGACCTCGACGGGGTCTTCTTTCGTGATGTCGATGGTGCGGTCGGCGCCCAGTTCCTCCGCGATCCCCAGCCGGTAGCCGCGTCCGGTGATGAAGGTCTTGGAAGCGCCCATCATCTTCACGAGCTGGAGCACGGCGAGACCCAGCAGGCCGGGACCCAGGATCGCCACGGTGTCGGCCGGCTCGATGCCCGCGCGATCGATGGCGTGGAGCGCGATGACCACCTGGTTCACGATCACCGCGTCCTCCCACTTCATGGATTCGGGCATCTTGTGGAGGTTGTTCGCCGGAGCCAGGCCGTATTCGCTGAAAGCGCCGTTCGCCGTATGGCCCAGCAGCTTGTAGCCGCCGTCGGGCTTCGCGGCGTTCTCGCAGATGTGGTAATCGCCCCGGATGCAGGTGGCGCAAGCGCCGCAGCCGACGGTCGGCTCCATGATGACGCGGTCGCCAATCTGCAGGTCGGTCTTCGCGCTGCTTCCGATGGCGGCCACCTCCCCGGCCCACTCGTGGCCCTGGATGAAGGGATAAAAGGGCGGCCACATCGGGCGCATGTGCCCCTCATAGATATGGATGTCCGTCCCACAGATGCCGCAGGCGGCGACCTTCACCAGCACATGGTCGGGTTCGTAATCGGGAACGGGAATCTGCTCGATGCGCACCTCGTGCGCGTCATGTGTGACGGCGGCCTTCATGGTTTCTGGAATATTGCTCATCTCACTCCCCTCCCTCGCTTAGAAGGATATCGATTATGACAATCAGCCCTTGGGGCTGAACTGCGTCGTTTTCCTGTCTGGCCGCTGCATGTCGAACACGTCGTGCGAGCGGCAGTATCCGTTCCCCGCGAGCCTGCCTACAGGCCGGAGCAGAACGGGGTCGATGTATTTCCCCTCCTCTATCATCACGTCCTCGCGCACGTGCCAGCGCACCACCTCGCCGATGATGACGTTCGTCAGGTGCTCGCGCCCGTTCGTGATGAGGTGGCGGAACTGGCACTCCATGGCCACCGGGGCCTCGGCGATGCGCGGCGCCTTCACGAGATCCGAATCGAGCGGCGTCAAGCCCGCTTCCTCGAACTCGCTCACCTCGAAGGGATAGTCGTCCGCGCAGATGTTCATCTGCTCCTCGAGGCCGTCCACCACCGTGTGGATGACGTATCCCTGCGTCTCCATGATGTTGCGCGCCGTGTCCTTGTAGGAACTTTCGCGAACGCCCACCGATATCGAGAGGAGCGGCGGGTCGTGGCCCACGCAGGTGAAGAAGCTGAAGGGCGCCAGGTTCGCGTGGCCGTCCGCGCTGATTGTGCTCACCCAGGCGATGGGCCTCGGTACGACGGAGCCGACGAGCAGGCGGTAGTTCTGCCGCCAGTGGTTATCGGCGGGATTGATGGTTTTATAGTTCATGCGTTTTCATGCTCCTGTAGTTGTAAGCCCATTAGCGCGCAGTCGATGGCGAGCGTATTTATGGCCATAAAAAATCACTGGCCCGAATCCGCCGACGCCATCGCGGATTCCATCGCCGTGAAGCACGCTCCCTGCGGGTCCATGATTCCGCCGATCCTCCCCACGTCGGGAACATCGATAGGGGGGAAAGTGCCCTGCCCGCCCAGGCTGATTGCCTTTTCGAGCGCGGCGGCGAAATTTTCCACCTGGAAATATACCCCCCAGTGCGGGGGCATCTCGCCCATCTCGGGGGTGAGTTCGATCATCCCGGCGCGCGGCTCCTCCCCGCTCATGAACACCGTGTAATCCCCGCCCGAGGGGTCTGGCATCACTGTGCTCGTCCAGCCGAACAGTTCGGCGTAAAACGAACCGGCGCGTTCTACGTCTTTCGTGAGCAGTTCATTCCAGTTGAGCGCGCCCGGCTCATTCATGATATCGGCGCCCTTGTGCGCCTTCGGCTGCCATAGGCACAGGAACGCCTCCCCCGGGTCGCGAATCATCGCCATGCGGCCCACGTCGAGCACGTCGCACGGTTCCTGGGCGGTCTGACCGCCGAGTTCCACCGCCTTCTTCACGGTCTCATCGGCGTTTTCCACCGACACGTAGCTCTGCCAGAAAGAGGGGTGGCCGCTCTCCAGCATTCCCGGAAACATCTCGAACATGGCGCAAACCTGTTTTCCGTCTTTCGAGAATATTGTGTAGACGGCTTCCTCCATCACGGGCCGATCCTCAAACGTCCAGCCGAACAGGGCCGTATAGAAATCCTTGGCGACGCCCACCTCCTTCGCCACCAGATCGGCCCAGCAAAAACTCTCCGGTGCGTATTTCCTTTCCTCGGACACGAATTTCATTCCTCCATGGATGACGGCGAATGACACGAAATGAATTCCCTGGATGATAACGGCAAATAATGATCGGGCATGAGGCCTTTCGCGATTGACCACTCAATACTGCTTCAGCCCTCTGGGAATCGGGCGAAAATCATAGCGCGAAGGGGCGGCGGCGAACAAGCGCTCATGCGTCCTCGTCGTATTCATATCGCAGGCCGTCGGGCTCGTCGGGGTCGGCGAGACGAGAAACAGGCGCCGGGGTCTCTTCATCCTGTGGGGTCTCTATCGCCTCCTCTTCCAGCAGCCAGCGCTCATACAGTTCTCCGGGCAGTTCTTCCACATATCTCGAAAGCCGGGAGAACGCCCCCATCTTCCACGCCTCGCTCTCGAGCATGGGCTGGCACATGTAGAGCTCGTCCTTCGCCCGCGTGAGGGCGACGTAGAAAAGCCGCCGCTCCTCTTCTTCACCTCCGGGGTCCGCCAGCGAGCGCGTCGAGGGAAAGCGGGTGTCGGTGAGCCAGAGGAGGAACACCGCCTTCCACTCCAGCCCCTTCGCCTGATGAACCGAAGTCAGGACCATCGACTCGTCCGGCTCGTCTTGATCGCCCGGGGCCGCGGGTCCTGCGGCGGCGGCCGTTCCCATGAGCGCGAGTTCCGAGAGGAACGCCGTCGCCTCATCGTACTGCACCGCGTATTCCGCGAGTTGGCGCACGTCCTCGATGCGCGTTTCGGCATCTTCGAAGGTGTTCTCGACATATTCCTGATAGAACCGATCCAGCACGAGGTTTATCATCTCCGTCGGCGGGAGGGCGGATTGCTCAACGCCCTTAACCGCGCGCGGCGCGCCCGTCAGATCGACGACCAGCTTGCTGAAAGTTTCGAAACCCTTGCGCGCGTTCCCGGGGACGGAACCCACTTCGCCGCTCGCGAGAAAAGAGAAGGGCTCCTCATATATTTTCACCTGCTCCCACACCCTGTGCGCCGTCACGTCCCCCACGCCGGGCAGGAGCTTGAGCGCGCGCTTCCAGGCCAATTCGTCCGCAGGTGAACTCACGAGCCTCAAGAACGCCGTGACGTCCTTGATGTGGCGCTGCTCGAAAAAGCGCAGCCCGCTCCTGATCTCGAAGGGAATGCCCCGGCGCGTGAGCTCCATCTGAAGCTCCATGGAGTGGTAGTGCGCCCGGTAGAGCACCGCGATCTGGGAGAGCGGCACGTCCTCCTCATCGCGCAGCGCCAGCGTGCGGTCGACCACGAAGTCGGCCTGCTGCATGGCGTCGCGCGCGGCCACGAGGGCGGGCTTCATTCCCTCGCCGCGCGTGGATTTCAGGTTTTTCTCGAACTGGCGCTTGTTGCGGGCGATGGAAGCGTTGGCCAACTCGAGAATAGAGGCCGTGCTCCTGTAGTTTTCCTCCAGGCGGAAGAGCCTGGCGTCCGGGTATCGCTCGGGAAAGGTGATGATGTTCTCGAAATGAGCACCCCGGAAGCTGTAGATGCTCTGCGCGTCATCTCCCACCACGGTGACGTTTTTCTGCTCTCCGGCGAGGAGGTCCACCAGGTCGGCCTGCACCTTGTTCGTGTCCTGGTATTCATCCACAAGGATGTAGCGAAAGCGCGCCTGGAGTTCTTTGCGCACCTCCTCGTGCTCTGCGAGGAGGTTCCGCGTGAGAGAGAGCAGTCCCGAGAAATCCACCGCCTGGATCTCTTTCTTGCGCTTCTCGTAATGGCTGGCGATTTGCTCTATCTCGCCCAGGCGGTCCGCCAGGTATGAATACCGGTTCAGCAACGTCTCCGCCACGCTGCGGTCGGTATCTGCGGCGAGGGCGAATATCGCTTCCAGCACGCGGCCTCTCGGGAAATATTTCTCCTTCGGGTCGAACCCCGCGAGGCGGATGCACTCGGTCACCAGATCGGCTGCGTCTTCTCTGTCCAGGATGGTGAAGTTCGGCTCATAACCCATGAGGCTCCCGTAGCGCCTCAGTATCAGATTCCCCACGTGGTGGAACGTGCCGCCCCACACGCGCCGCGCGTCCGTCTGGATGAGGGAGGCGGCCCGGTGGAGCATCTCGCGCGCCGCCTTGTTCGTAAAGGTGACGAGGAGGATGGATTCGGGCGCGACGCCGTCTTCCACGAGGCGCGCGAGGCGGTAGGTGATGGTGTGCGTCTTGCCGCTGCCCGCGCCCGCGATGACGAGAAGCGGGCCCCCGCCCGCCATCACGACTTCCAGTTGCTGGGGGTTGAGCTTTTCCTCATACGCCTTGCGCCGCGCGGGCGAAGGCGCGGGCCGCTTCAGCGTATAGGTCCTGTGCTCTCTCGCACTCATTTTAATATTCTCAGGTGTGGGTCAAACTTGCAGTTCTTGTCCAAACAACGCGCAGATGAAGCGCCCCCGTCATTCCAGCACCTTAACGCTTCTTGGCGAAACGGCCCAACTGCCCATTCGGTTGACAGGCGAACGCCCCCGAAGCTAAGGTGAATCCATACACGAAATCACAGGCCGGAGCGTTCAGATGGGCGGATACCAGACATTCCTCGACGGGGTGGCCCTGGGCTTTTTCCTGGGATTCATCGCCTTTTATCTGCTGTACCGCTACATGGCGTCCAAGCGGAAAATACCGAAAACCGAGGTCGACCACCTCGTCGACGATATTCAGGACTACTACCGGAACGTCTCCGACCCCGAAGGCAAGGACTACGACTGAGCCGCGCGTTCACCTCGCAACCCATCCTCAGATATAAGGCTGATACGGGTTCCGCTCCGAGACGGGCGCGTCTTGTAAGTGCGCCAGGGAGTTCATCGTCACGACGCTCCAGCCCCGCTCGGGCGTATGCTCGATGATGTTCATCGCGGCGTTGTGCTGACGTATCCGCCTGAAGCCGTTGAGCTCCACGCCCAGAATCAGGCACAGGATCATGATGATCGCCAGATTGTGGCTCACCGCGGCGATGACCTCGTTTTCATGCGCCGCGAGGAAGCGCTCCATCGTGGCCCAGGCCCGCTCCTGCAACTCCGCGAGCGTCTCGCCGCCCGGCATGCGCGCGCGAGCGGGCTGGTTCCACCATACGTGCATGAAATCGGGGTGCGTTTCGGGAAGTCTGCGAAAGGGCTCTCCCTCGAGTTCGCCCTGGTTCAGCTCGGCGATGCCCGCCTCCTCGTGCAGGGGCGCGTCGAGAGCGTGCGCGACAATCTCGGCGGTGCGCCTCGCGCGGCTCAGCGGACTCGCATAGACGCGAACGATCGGGCGTCCGCGCAGCGCGCATGCGAGCGCTTCGGCCTGAGCGACGCCCACGTCGTTGAGCGCAGTGTCAGAGACGCCCTGTATGCGCTGTTCGACGTTCCAGTCCGTCTCACCGTGTCGCAAGAGATAGAGAAGCAAAGCTGTCAAACTCCGGTGGGGGCGACGCCCGGGCGAGCCTCGCCTTAGTTGTTGTCCTCTTTCAGAAAGTCATCGGGCTTGAGGTCCTTGAGCCATTCCTTGATGTCTTCGGGCTCCTCCTCCATCGGCTTTTCCGACTCGGGGGGATTGTCTTCTCCTCCGCGCACCTCCATGCCGGAGACACCCTCTTTCACTTCCTCTTCGTTGAACTGGATGCTCTTCGCCTCCTCGAGCACCTTCTCCTCCACGAAAATCGGGCTTTCCATGCGCAGGGCCACGGCGATGGCGTCTGAGGGTCTCGAGTCGACGACGATTTCCGAGCTGTTCACGGAAAGATGTATTTCGGCGAAAAATGTATTGTCCCGCAGATCGTTGATGAGGATTTTATCCACCTTGCCCTTCAAGTCGTTGATCATGTTCTTGATCAGATCGTGGGTCATCGGACGCGGCGTCTCGAAGCTCTCGATCTCGCGCGCGATGGCGTGCGCCTCGAAAATGCCTACCCATATGGGCAGCGCTCGATCTCCCTCGGTCTCGCGAAGCACCACAATCGGAACATTGGTGTGCGGATCGAGCGTGAGGCCCTTGACTTTCATCTCGATCATCATGCGTCTTCCTCCATCGCCACGGCGCTTGGCGGCGAGACTCCGGCCAGAGAGTGAATGCCGCCCCTCATGATTTTCACCTCGACCACATCCCCAGGCTCCGGTGTAAAACCCTCCGCGTATAATTGTACCCTGTGATTGCCTCGACTGCGACCCGCATACCAGTTCGAATCCGTTTCATCGGCAAAATTCACGCAGCCCGCGCATCCTGCGGGCGCGCTCTTGGGCTTCACGGCTCCTTCCACCATCACCTCCTGAACGCCGCCGACGAGTTCCGCATGCAGATTCTCCGTCATCTCGCGCTGCACCCGGCTCGCCTCCTCGAAGCGTTCTGTGAGCACTTCATCGGGAAGGGTGTCCGTCATGTCGAACGCGGGCGTTCCGGGCCGGGGGGAGTATTTGAACATGTAAATGTTGTCGTAGCGCGCCTCGCGCAAAATGCGGAGCGTACCCTCGAAATCCTCGTCCCGCTCGCCGGGGAAGCCGATGATGACGTCAGAAGTCAACACCCCGTTCTTTACTCGCTCCCTGAAGAGGGAAACCTTTTCGAGATACTCTTCCGCCGAATAGCCGCGCTCCATGCGCGCGAGCACCGCGTCCGCCCCCGATTGAACCGGAAGATGAAGATGCTCGCACACTTTTGAGGATTCCCCCATTGCGTCGACCATATCCTCATCACAATCATTTGGATGCGACGTCATGAAGCGGATGCGCGCGAGCCCGTCCACCTTGTTCAGGCGCCTGAGCAGTCCACCGAAGGAAAGCTCATCCGGTGATTTGAGACCGTAGGAGTTCACGTTCTGGCCAAGGAGCGTGACCTCCCGGAAACCCTCCTCTACCGCACGCTCTACTTCTTCCACGATAAGTTCGCTCGGCTTGCTCCACTCGGGACCGCGCGTATAGGGCACGACGCAGAAGGTGCAGAAATTATCGCATCCGCGCGCAATGCTCACGAAAGCGTTCAGCCCGCCTCCGCGCACCATCGGAGCGAGTTCTGTGAAATCAGGCGCGATGGGCTCGGTATCGACCACCCGGCGCTCCTCCATCTCCTCGAGCAGCATCGGGAGCTTGGCGATGTTCTGGGTGCCGAAGACGAGGTCGACCGCTTTGCCGCGCTTCGCAATCGCCTCCCCGTCGCGCGTGGCGAAACAGCCGCACACGCCGACTTTGAGGGCGGGATTCGTTTTCTTGAGCTTGTCGAGGCGCCCGATCTGGCTATAAACCTTCTGCTCCGCCTTGTCGCGTATCGAGCAGGTGTTCAGCAGTATGAGGTCGGCCGCTTCGTTAGATTCGGTCTCCTCATACCCTTCAGCTTCCAGATATCCGGTAATCGTCTCCGTATCGTAGCGGTTCATCTGGCAGCCGTATGTGAAAATCTTGAACTTCTTGCTCAAAACACACTCTCCATTATCCGCCCGGCCATCGACGCAACGAAACTCCTGGGCGGCGCGGGTTGCGGGAAATCATTGGGGCCATATTGCGAGGGCGCGTTTTCGATGTCAACTTGAATGATGGAAAAGAACCTTCGATTTTGTTAAAGCTGTCGAGGGTTTGCAATTATTTCTCCTGCAGAGCGGGATGAATGCCATGCGCGTTGTATGTTTTCATGGAAGACGCGAAATCGGCGGGGAGGACCTTTTCCTGAACGCTGCGCGCATCTTCGCCGGCGCAGCCAACCGGGCCGGGTTCTCCGCCCAGGTGCGTACGCCCGGCTTCCCCTCCCCGCCCGGCTCGCCCGACAGGGCGGTGGTGAAAATTTCACGAGATCAATTCGCCGATCTCGCCATCCCGGCGGAGTATGATCTCGAAATCGTCTGCGACCCCCTCCTCGCCGTCGTCCCCCCGATGGGAAACGCCTTAAAGCCCGGCGGCGTCCTGGTCTTGAACACGCAAAACGTCATCCAAGGCCGCGAGATCCGCATCGCTTCGCTGGACCTGGACGCCATTGCCTCGGAGCACGCCGCTACGCCCGAGGCGACGCATCTGGGAGCGGCCCTTGCTGGCTGGGAAACGACCGATGGAGGAATCTCGACTCAAAACGTAATCGAGGCGTACATGGAAATTTCGGGCGAACCCATGCAAGAGGCGGACGAGGAAGCTCTGTCCGAAGCCGTCTCGGCGACGCAAAGAGCATTAAATTCTGGATAGCGAGCAGTCGGACCGGGTGAGATCGCATTTTTCGTGCTGCATTCAATCTTTTTCCCGAAATCTTCCCGTTTCCGTTGACCGCCCATTGGCGCAAAGTGTAGTTTGTGCGCATCGCTTCCGCCCGGTGGAAAATGAATAACCCCTCGCCTACCTCACCCGCCCACGGAAAACACGGATGAAGCAGCTCCCGCGCATAGGCGCGCTTAGCCTTTTGCTCATCGCGCTCCTGGTTTATGGATGTTCTTCGTTCCACGATAATTTTCTCGTGCGATTTTTTGCGCCCAAACCATTCGAAATCGGCCTTTGGGTGCAGGCGGAGGGCGCGAACCGTACCTTCGACAGCGCAGAAAAAATCAAGGCATTGGTGAAGCGCGCTTGCGCCGCAGGCGTAACGGACATCTACGCGCAGGTCTACCGCTCAGGCCGCGCGTGGTTTCCCACCAGACTGGCCGATGACTCCCCTTCAAGGCGCGCGGGACAAGACCCGCTGGCCTTGCTGCTCGATCTGGCCTCCCGAGAGGAGGAATACGGCTGCACCATCAGGGTTCATGCGTGGATAAATGCTTTCGCACTTGCGAGAAACAAGAAAGCGCCCATCATCCGCGAACTCGGAAAAGAAGCCGTGCTCAAGGATCAACACGGGCGCTCACTCCTCGAATATCCCCTTTCGGGAAAACCCGCGTGGGCGAAAGGCTTCGGCCTCGGAACACCGGGAATATTTCTCGACCCCGGCAATCCGGGCGTGCGGGGGCGCATCGTCGAGGTCGCTGCGCATCTCGTGCGGAACTATCCGCGCCTTGCGGGCATCCATCTCGATTTCATCCGCTACCCCTACGCGCTACCCATATCGCCGGGCTCTCGTTTCTCCCCGCGTCTTGATTTTGGCTACAGCGAGGCTTCGGTCGCCCGTTTCAAGCAAGAAACCAGGAAAGCAGCGCCGCGCGCAGGCGCGAGCGTGAAGCGGACGGACGCGTCGGCCTGGGACGCCTGGCGTCGCGCGCAAGTTACGGCGGCGGTGCAGGGCGTCTATGAGACAACTAGAGGTTTAAGGAACCAAGTTATTGTTTCTGCTGCTGTTCTCCCCTGGGCGGAACGGGCCTACCTCTCCGCGTTTCAGGATTGGCGCGGTTGGCTGGAAAGCGGGTTTCTGGATAAGGCCGTGGTCATGAACTATTCCCGCGACGAACATCTGGCCGCCCAGATCAGCCGAAGCGCACTCGCCGCCAGGAGGGTGAGAACCCTGAATCCGCATACACCCAGGGTCGTCATCGGTTTGGGAGCTTATCTGTTCAGTAAAAATCCCGCGGGCCTATGGCGCGAATGGCGCGCCGCACAGGAGGCGGGAGCCGACGGCGTTGCCCTGTTCTCTTATGATCAGATGGTCGGAAACGACGCGATGTGGCAATTCCCCGTTCGGTGAATTCGCCGCCAACCATTGGCGGACAAGCGTTTTGGGCTTGCGTGAAACTTCTTGGATAGCTATAATTCGTCTCCAGAAACGTGAATACCCGCCCCGAACATCAATTCCGCCTAACACATTTTAGTTTCTGTTTTTGGACGTGGTTTCAGCAAGCAGATGAGGCGTGAGCGCGCACGCACCGCCCGCGCGCCGCTCAGGGCGAAAAAGGAGAAGAAGAAAATGAACAAAGGCGAACTCGCAGACGCCATCGCCGCGCAGGCGAACCTGAGCAAGTCGAGCGCACAGGGCGTAGTCGACGCATTCGTGAGCGCCGTAACCTCGGCGCTCCAGAGCGGAGACAAAGTAACGCTCACGGGCTTCGGCACCTTCAGCGTCTCCCAGAGGGCGGCCCGTAAGGCGCGCAACCCGAGAACGGGCGAGGAGATTACGGTGGCGGCGGCCACGGTTCCGAAGTTCAAGGCGGGAGCGGGCCTGAAGGCCTCCGTGAACTAGAACTTACAATCCCGAAGGACGGAAAAACCGGCTCGTCGCAGAAGAACCCCTGTAACCACGGGATAGTCCTGCCCTGAAGTACAAGGAATATGCGTGGACAACCGGGTGCGGGGATAGGTTTGCCCGGACGAAGATCTGAAAATTGTCTCTGCTAATCAATCGGCGCAATGAGGGGGAACCGGGCTTTCGGTTTTCAGCGAAAATGATATTTTGAAGTTGCGTTTCATTTCGGAATAAGGGAGCGGAATCAAGAAATCATGCCGTCTATGGCGACTTCTCCTTCCCATGCCTCCCAGTCCGAAAGCGCATCCACGGATTCGTCAATGAATTCCATGTAATCGCCCGTCATACGCGCTCCCTCTTCTATCAGGCGGCATGTTTTCTCCGTGTTCTCCTCGTTGAAGGGCAACCTTAGCTTCCTGAGAACAATTTTCGTCCGTCCACCCACGAAGAGCTGGTCGACGTCGTGCATATCGCCATAAAACTTGCGTGGCGCGCCGCGAGCCCGCGCGACTTTCTCAGGCTTACAACCATATAAAGCGCCGAGACCCTCGGCGTATTCTCGCTTCTGCGCGTCGCTCATCGCGTTCTGGGCGTCCCGGAGTTGCTCCCCCACCGTCCCGTCGTCGAGATGTATGGCGTAATCCACTGCGATTTCTACCAGAACGTGCGCGAGGTAGTGAAGGGTCGACTCATCGGCCGAAACGCCCATTTCTTTCGTGAATTCACGCATCAGGGGAATGAGTTCAACCCCCTTGAGGTAGGTATAGCCCCGCTTTTGGGAGGGAGACAGTCCGCCCCCCACCTTGGCGATGCTCCCGTAGTGACAGATGTTGTCGACCACCAGATGGCATTTCACCCACAAGAGTTTCGGGAATCGGCCCATGATCCCTGCCGGCGGGGTGAAGCGGTGGGTTTCCCTCGCCTTGAATTCCCCGGAGAGGGGCAGGGAATCGGGTGCTACGTTATAGACGTAGGCGTCTTCCCCAGCGTGTGGCATCTCGGGGTGACGCTCCAGCAGTTCCCGCAAAACCAGCGTGTGGCAGTTCGTGAGCAAAACCCTCGTCTCCCTAAAGCGGCCCCGTCAATGAGTAGCGCCCATCGGCGCACGCGACTTCTCCGGATTCCACGAATCTCTCCAGGTACAGCGATATCACGCGCGCGCCAAGGTCTTTCTGACGCTCGGGCAAATCCTGATAAACGAGGTCCGCGATCTTCTCTGGCGTATCGTGGCCTGCGTCCAGCGCCTCGAGATACTGCACACCGCGCATCTTGCGGTGCTCGATGAGTTCGTCAATCCGGCTTATCGGATCCTCGAGCACCGGGCCGTGTCCCGGATAGATGAGACGGGGGGCGAGCTTCTTCACCTTCTCCAGCGAGTCGAGATAATCGCCCAGATTCCCCTTCGGCGCGACCAGCGCCGTGGTCGATGGCAGGAGAATGTTATCGCCTCCCAGGAGAATCTCCTCCTCCTCCCACCAGAAAGAAAGATGCCCGGGAGAATGGCCCGGCGTGAGAATGGCTTCCAGGCGCATATCTCCCGACTCGATGAATTCCCCTTCCCTGATCGGTAAGACGGGAAGACCTGGCTGCTCTTCTTCCAGGAAGCCCATCTCCAGAGGGTGGGCGTAGGCAGGGACGTTGAATCGTTCACAGACCGCCCTGGCGCCGCCGGAGTGATCGAAGTGGTGATGGGTCAGAACGAGTTTCTCCAACACGCCTCCGGTACGCGCCTCCACCCAGGAGAGCATCTCGGGAATACACTCGCGGTAGCCGGCGTCAAACAGGATGAAAGGCCCATCCCCGATGAGGACCACCTCCACATGTTCCATGAACGAACCCTGAGGGGCTTCCAGCCTGTGGGTCTGGATAAGTTGCGAACCGGTCGATTTCACGTTCAAGAAAATCATCTCCCAGAAATTCATCCAGTGGAGAAAAACTCGCGGGGCCGAGGCCTCGATGAACCGCTCGAGTCAACTTGCGTTCGTCCACTGCGAGAGAGACATTTCCTTCTCTCGCCATTCTCGAGGATGAACAGAAATTCATCGGCCCGGATTTTCGCCAGCCGGAAAAGAAGGTATTTGACAGACACCGAAAATCTGTTATCTTCACTATCATAAAAACCCACAGACAGTAAAGAAAACAACCTATTATTGCGTCGTTTTCTATCGTCTGGGAGTTTTTCTGGGAAAAGCTGAAACAAGCGAAACTTTTTAACCGGGGCTATGTTCCCCATTCTATTCCTGTATGAGGAGATTTTCGATGAAATTCCGTAGCCATTTCTTTGTCGCCGCCGTCGTGGCGGTGGCCGTCTTCGCCTCGGGCGCGCTCGTATCCGAAGCGATGATGAAAAACCAGAAAGAGCTCGTACGCGCGGCGAAAAAAGAGGGCGCCGTAACCATCATTAACCCCCTGTTCAGTGACCGCACGGCCAAGCGCATGGGCCCCGCTTTCGCCAAGCACTATGGTCTCGGCAGCGGCTTCAAATTCCGCAACCTGCGCAAAGGCACCGGCGCCACCGTCTCCCAGGTGCGTCAGGAGATGCGGGCCAACAAGTTCACCGTCGACGTCCACGTGGTGAGCGCGCCCGGCTTCTTCGCCGCTGCCCATAAACGCGGCGCGTACCACAAGCTCGATAGCGCCGAGTGGAACAAACATTTCGCGGGAGTGATCAAAAAAGCCGGTCAGTACGCGAACTACCCCTACGTCGTCACGCCGCTGGCCTACACCTTCCAGCCGGTGTGGAACAGCGCCTGTAAGGGTATGGAGAAAATCAACGTGACGAAGTATGCCGACACCATCGCGAAGAACGTGATGGGCCAGACCATCGCCGGCGACATCACGAAGAGCTTCACCTACACCAACACCGTCATCTCGCTCATCGAGAACGGCATGGACATGAACAAGTACTGGGACGCCCTGAAAGCCACGAAGCCCGTCGTCATGTTCCGCACGGAGCCGAAGATGCAGGTGCTCATCAACTGCGAGCGCGGCCTCGACCCCTGGAACATTACCGGCCGTGTGTATCAGAACGTCATCAAGAAGCCCGACCTCGCTAAAGTCCTCAAGATAGGCTACTACGAAGAAGGCCAGGTCATGCTGGGCAACCAGGCGGCTGTCCTGAACGGCGCGCCGAACCCCAACGCCGGCAAACTGCTGGTTGAATTCCTCCTCACCAAAGAGGGCACCGACGTATACGTGGAAGGCGAGGCCGTCTACAGCTTCCGCGCAGGTTACAAGCCACCTAAGGTTGTGGCTCCCTACCTCCTCGACCTCAGCAAGCATAAGCTGCTGGGTCTCAAGGACTGGGTGTCAGCGCAGAAGAAGTTCAAGGCGACGCGCGGCGAATTCATCAAGCGCTTCAAGTAGGACGAATATCGGTTGTTGCCCGAAAGGGTGGGAGCCTCTCAATAGGGGCTCCCACCCTTTCGGTTTTTATCATGAAACGGGAAATGAGCGGCGCGCCATGCCGCGAGGATTCAGTCGGGGATGGCCGAGAGCGCATCAGCCGCAAGCCCGGCGGAGCCTTCGCGAGATAGTGAGCCGTGAAGATATTCTATTAACTGACTCCCCCCGCGAATCAGCGCACTGGCTTGTGGGGAGAAACTTTTGAAGGCGGCGCATGATTCGCCGGAAAGATTTTATCTGATACAGCTATGACCACAGACACTGCATCACCTCATATCGACGTTGCCCCACCGAGGGGCTGGCGCACATGGTTCACGCAGGAGAACCTCATTACGACCGTCGTCGGCATCATCGTGGCGGTGGCGGTCTTCCTGCCGCTAATCGCGCTCGTCATCAACAGTTTTCTGGTGCTCGACGACTTGGGCTTCGACACCGAATGGGGACTCCAGAACTACAGGGAGGTATTCCAGGGCCGCGTCATCAGAAAAGCCCTCGTCAATACCGCACTCATCAGCACGGGCTGCACCATTCTGGCCACGCTGCTGGGCGTATCGCTCGCGTGGGTCAACGCGAGAACCAACTGCCCGTTCAGAGAACAGCTCGAGCCCTTCAACCTCATCCCCTTCTTCCTGAGCCCTTTCGTCGGCGCCATCGCCTGGCACAACCTGGCTTCCCCGAAAGTCGGCCTCTTGAACAACATGGCGAAAAGTATTTTCGGCATTTCCTTCCCGCTGTTCAACGTCAACAATCTGTGGGGCGTCATCTGGGTGACGGGGATTTTCTTCGCCCCCCTCGTCTACCTGTTCGTGGTGGGTTCGCTCAGGCGCATGGACCCCTCTCTGGAGGACAGCGCCAGAACCACGGGAGCGGGCTTGCTCCGAACCACCATGACAATCACCCTGCCCCTGGTGACGCCCGCGATTCTCTCGGGCGCCATTATCGTGTTCGTGACGACGGCCGGGGAGTTCGGCGTACCCTTCAAGCTCTCCGCCCCCTTCGGCTGGGAGACGCTGACCACGCAGATTTTCACAAAAGCGGTGGGTGATGACGCGAACCACTACCTCGGCGCCGCCATGAGCATGGTGGTGGGCGTGGTAACAGCGTTCTTCATATGGATTCAGCACAGAATCATCGCGCCTCGGGCCTATACGACGGTGACCGGCAAGGGCTTCCGGCCGAATTTAATCGACCTGGGCGGATGGAAGTGGCTCGCCTTCGGCTACAACGTGTTCTACGTGTGCGTCGCCGTTATTCTTCCCATCATCTGTCTTTTATTCGTGAGTCTTCACAAAATCTGGTCGGGGAGCGTCATCTGGTCGGAACTCACCTTTTGGAACTACCAGAAGGTGCTCTTTTTCTGGTGGCCCGAGAGCATCGACGCGGCCACCAACGGCATCATCAACAGCTTTATACTCGCGTTCGGCGGCGCTTCGATCGCCATGGTGCTGGCCATCATCGTGAGCTATATGATCCACCGCACCAAGGGCTTCGGTTCGAAAATGCTCGATTTCCTGAGCGTCATCCCCATCGGGTTCCCCGGCATCGTGCTGGCCATGGGTGTTCTCGTCACCTACATCAAGACGCCCATCTACGCCACGCTGTGGATACTGCTGCTCGGCTACATCACGCGCTTCTTCCCGTACGGGCAGCGGAACATCTCCTCCATCATGATGGCCGTATCGGAAGAACTCGACCAGAGTTCGCGCATGGCGGGGGCTTCCTGGCTCACCACGCTCAGGAGAATCACGATTCCGCTTCTCAAGCCGGGCATTTTCGCCGGGTGGATTCTCCTCTTCGTCATATTCCTGAGAGAACTCTCCATCTCCATCATACTGTATTCCGTCGGCACGGAGACGCTCTCCGTCGGCGTGTATTATCTCTCCAATTTCGAAAACGAACCTATGACGGCGGCCCTTTCCATCGCGCAGACGGTCGCGCTTTTGATCTGCGTCGTCATTTTCCGAAAAGTAGCCGGCAAAGAGGCGCTTACCGCATAAGACTATGACTGATAACAACTATCTCCAGGTAGACTACCTCGTAAAATACTTCGGCGACGACCGCGCCGTGGACGGCATTTCCTTCGGCATTCCGGAGGGGAAATTCCTCACCCTGCTCGGCCCCTCGGGCTGCGGGAAGACCACGACGCTCATGTGCATCGCCGGCCTCCACAAGCCGGACGCGGGCGAGATTCGCATCGGCGCGGACCCGGTCACCTCGATGGAAAAAAGCATCAACATCGCACCCGAGAAACGCAACATCGGCATGGTGTTCCAGAGCTACGCCATCTGGCCGCACATGGACGTGACGCAGAACGTGGCCTATCCGCTCGAGATTCGCAACATGGCGCAATCCGAAATCGACGACCGCGTCGCCGAGGCGCTCAAAATCGTCGGCCTCACCGACATGGCGGATAAAAACGCCACGCAGCTCTCGGGCGGCCAGCAGCAAAGGGCGGCCCTTGCGCGCGCCATGGTCTTCCGGCCGCGCCTTCTGCTCTTCGACGAGCCGCTGAGCAACCTCGATCTCAAGCTCAGGGAACAGATGCGCGTCGAACTCAAGCGGATTCAGCACGAAATCGGCATCACCTCAATCTACGTGACGCACGACCAGGCGGAAGCCCTCGTGATGAGCGACGAGATTATCGTGATGAGCAAGGGAAACATCGAACAATCGGGCGGCCCCCACGCCATCTACGCGCGGCCCGTGAACAAATTCGTGAGCGATTTCATCGGCGTGGCGAATCTGACCGAGGGCAGAATCGTCGGAAACGGCGGTGCGGGAACGGGAACCATCGAGATAGCCCAGGGCGGTGAGGACGTACAACTTCCCTGCCTGCTCGCCGACGGACTTGCAGAGGGCGACGACGCCTATCTCTCCGTTCGCCCCGAGAACGTGAACGCCTCGCGTAAGCCTGTGGACGGCCCCAGAATCGAAGGCGAGGTCATTCAATCGGTCTTTCTGGGCAACTGCCTCGATTGCCGGGTGAAGTGGGGAGAGTTCGAGTGGAAGGTGCTGGCGCATTCGAGAGAACGCCTGCGCGTGGGTGAAAAGGTGTACGTGAGCCTCGACCCCGATCATACGCTGGCCGTCAAGCCCTAGAGGATAAAGAGAGTGTCATTCGTCGAAATCACGAAACTGGTTAAATCATTCGGGCCCGAAGTGGCCGTGGCGGGCATTGATTTGTCCGTCGAGCAAGGGGAGTTCGTCACCCTGCTGGGGCCATCGGGCTGCGGAAAAACCACGACGCTGAGGTGCATCGCCGGCCTCGAGCATCCCGACAGCGGGGATATTCAAATCGAGGGAGACTACGTCACCTCTGCTACAAACGACGTTTTCCTGACGCCCGAAGAAAGAAACCTGGGCATGGTGTTTCAGAGCTACGCCGTCTGGCCGCACATGACGGTCTTCGACAACGTGGCATACGGCCTGAGGATACGGCGCGAAACCAGGGCCGCCATCAAGGAGAAAACGACGAAGGCGCTCAACCTTGTGGGCCTGGGCCATCTGGCCGAACGCTACGCCACCAAGCTCTCCGGTGGGCAGCGCCAGCGCGTCGCCCTCGCCCGCGCCATCGTCTACAACCCAAAAGTCGTGCTTTTCGATGAACCCCTGAGCAACCTCGACGCCAAACTGCGCGAGCAGATGCGCATCGAACTCACGCGCTTGCAGCACGACGTGGGCATCACCTCGATTTACGTCACGCACGACCAGACCGAGGCGCTCGTCATGAGCGACAGGGTCGTCGTGATGGACAAGGGCGTGATCCAGCAAATCGGCGACCCGGAAACCATCTATGCAGAGCCCACGAACGCGTTCGTGGCGAATTTCATCGGCGTGGCCAACTTGATGGAGGGCAAGCTGCTCGGCCACGACGGAGAGCTGACGGAAATAGAAATTCCCCTTGGTGACGGAAGCGCCCCCATCCGCCTCAGGGCCACCGGCGCGGAAGGCGCGCCCGTAGACGCAAAGATCATCCTGAGCATCCGTCCCGAGGACATCCTGCTGCACCTGGAAAAACCGGCCGACGCATCGAACCTCATCGAAGGCGAGGTGATCGACACCGTATACCTGGGCAACTTCCTCGACTGCCAGGTCCAGGTCGGCCCGCATGAGGTCGGCGTGCAAATCGACCACTTCGAGGAACTCGACCTCGGCCAGAAAGTGTATCTCTCTTTCACACCCGACCACGGCCTGTGTCTCACTGAATAATCCCATGCCCCCACGCACGAAGGATGGCCCCAAACTTCTGGCGGGAGGGGACATCGCCATCAACCGCTCGGAGGCGAAAGGCGCTTTCGGCAAGCTGATTCCCCTCCTCCGGGAAGCGGACGTCTCTTTCGCCAACCTGGAACTCCCCCTCTCCCACGGCGGAAAACCCGCGCCCGAGAAAATCCTGCTGCGCGGCGCGCCGGATATGGCCCACGCCCTCACCGAAGCGGGCTTCGACGTCATGGCCTTTGCGAATAACCATGTGCTCGACTATGGGGAGGACGCCTTTGCGGAAACCATGTCGCTCATGGACTCTCTGGGCGTTGCGCTCGTGGGAGGCGGCATGAACCTCGCGCAAGCGAGGAAACCCGTCCTCATCGAGCGCGGGAACCTGACGATAGGCTTTCTGGCGTATTGCTCCGTCATTCCGAGAGGGTTCGAGGCGACTGTATCTGATCCGGGCGTGAACCCCATACGCGCCCACACGGCCTACCGCCCCTGGCGCGACCTCTCCGAATACCCCGGGACCCCGCCGCGAATCGACACTTGGGCGGAACCCGCCCATCTCGCGCGCATGAAGCGCGATATCAGAAATTTTAAGAAAAAAGCAGATTTGGTCGTAGTGAACCACCACTGGGGCACGAGCATGACGCACGAGGTGATGGATTTTGAGCGGGAAATCGCGCACGCCAGTATCGACGCGGGCGCGGACCTGATTTTAGGCGGGCATCCGCACGTTCTCCAGGCGATTGAATTCCACAAGGGCGCACCCATCGTCTACAGCATGGGGAACCTGATCTTCGATTTTGAAATTCCATTCTTCACAGACGAAACGCACGACACCTTCCTGTTCGGCTGCACCCTGACCAAACAGGGAGTGAGAGAACTCTATCTGATGCCCGTGACGGCCGGGGTATTTTCCAAACCCAGGCTCCATTCTCCCAGCCGGGGTGATGGCCGCCGAATCGTCGACGTGATGAACGCGCTGAACGAGCCATTCGGGACCAGGCTGGAAGTTCAGGATGATCGTGTATCGATATCCGCCCCCTGAAAACTCACACCCGCGTAGGCTTCAATTACCCTCACCCGACGTATTTTCCCTTTCTGGAATCCTCTAACTCAGCACCCCTTCGGCGTCGCGGACCGGCCCTTTGATGATGATGGCCTGCATCTTCTCGCCCACAGCCGCCGTCTTGTGCTCCATGCCTGCCGGAATGAAGGCCACAGCCCCCGGGTAGAGGTCGATTTTCTCGCCGTGCGTTTCCGTATAGCCCCGCCCGCTCAGCACCCAGATGACTTCTTCCTGTCCGGGATGCGCGTGTGGCTCATGCGGGGTCGCAGGGTCGTACTCGGTGAGTCCCACGCGCACGTGCTCGGAGCCGTTCGCTGTCGGACTCACCAGGATTTTCGTCTGCCCCCACTCCACGGGCTTGAAAGCAGCTTTTGCAACGTCCACCACTGATTTTTCCGGCATTTTCATCTCCTCTATATTACTTTAATAACTCCCTGTAACTTGTACTATTTCAATCGGTTTCTTACGGCATCTCCGCATTCTTTCGTAGTCAACTTCCCCCCGAGATCCGCCGTGCGTTCCCCGTGCGCGATGGCCTCTTCCACGGCTCGCCGTATAGCGGCTCCGCCCTCCCCGCAGCCGAGATGATCCAGTAGCAGAGCGCCCGTCAAAATGGCCGCCATCGGGTTGGCGATACCGCGCCCGTAGATGTCGGGCGCCGTGCCGTGCACCGGTTCGAACATCGAAACCCCCTCGAGATTCACGTTCGCAGAAGGCGCAAGACCCAGCCCGCCCACGAGGCCCGAAGTGACGTCGCTCAGGATGTCGCCAAACATGTTGTTCGTAACGATGACGTCGAATTCTCCGGGATGCTGAATCACTTCCATCGCCACCGCGTCGATGTGCTTGGCTTCGGACTCGATATCTTCAAAATCCGCCCTCACCTCATCGAACACGCGCCGCCAGATCCCGCCTGCGTAGCGAAGCCCGCTCGCCTTGTCCGCCATGGTGACTTTTTGGCGCTTATGACGCCTCGCGAAATCGAACGACGCCCTGATGACGCGCTCCACCCCCTTGTATGTGTGCACTTCTTCCTGCAGGGCGACCTCGTCTTTCGTGCCCTGCTTGAAAAATCCGCCCACGTTTACGAACAGGCCCTCGGTGTTCTCACGCACGACGACGTGGTCGACCTCCCCTGCCCCTTTATTCTTGAGCGGCGTCAAATCCTCGTGATAAAGCCTGCAGGGACGGATGTTGGCGTATAAGTCCAGCCCGAAGCGGACCCCCAGAATCACCTCTTCCTGCACGATCGAGCCGGGAACCCGCGGATCGCCGATGGCGCCTTGGAATACGGCTTCGAAGCCCGCCCGAAGGGTATCGCACCCGTCTTCGGGCATCCCCCTGCCCTGCTCCAGATACCGATCGCTTCCCCAGTCGAAGTATTCGAAATCTACCGGAAACGAGGCCGCCTCCGCCGCCGCCTTGAGCGTCTCCTCCGCTTCGGGCATCACTTCGTTCGCAATACCGTCTCCACGCACCACCGCAATGCGAGCCACTTTCATCTCTCCCCTGTTCCAAAGCGTAAATCCCGGAAAGAAGCGCATTCTGACAAAAGGCGAGCGCCACCCGCAAGGTGTTGCGCACTCCTGTGAGACTTCCCGAAAAACGCAAAGAAAGGCTAAGATGGCACGGCATTCACAGCATCAACAATAGTCAACATTTTTCGAGGAGGTTTTCATGGTCGAGTCCGGTCCCCTGCCCGAAGGCACGGTAAGGTTTCCCCCCGAAGTCGTCGAAGAGTTCGTCTACACCATATTCCGCAGCAAGGACGTGCCCGAAGATGACGCCCGCCTGGTGGCGAAAGTATTGGTCAGCGCCGATTTGAGAGGCATACGCAGCCACGGGGCGGCGCGGCTGACGTTCTTCATGGTTCGCCTCGAAAACGGCGTACTCAACAGCAGACCCGACATGAAGTTCTTCAAGGGAAGCGACACCACCGGCCTTCTCGACGCGGACGACGCCATCGGCATCGTCGCCTCGAACCGTGCGATGGACGAAGCCCTCGCCATGGCGGAAAAGCATGGTTCCGGCTTCGTTACAGTCCGCAACAGCAGCCACTTCGGCTATGCAGGCTATTGGGCCAAGAAGGCGATGGAAGCGGGTTACATCGGCATCAGCATGACGAACGGCGGACGCCGCACCGCCCCCACTTTTGGGGGGGAAGCGCTCTTCGGCACCAACCCGATGAGCGTGGCGATACCCGGCGGACCGGGAGGAACCGATTTTCACCTCGACATGGCCACCGCCGTGACGGCCGTCGGCAAAATCGAGACGGCCCTGCGCGAAGGCCGGGAAATTCCCAAAGGCTGGGTTCTCTCTTCGATGGGAACGCCTACCTTGAACGAGAAGAGCATCCTGAACTACGAGGTGCCGCTTGCGCCCCTGGGCGGCGAAGGAGACGAGAACGGGGGCCACAAGGGCTATGGCCTGCAGCTCATGATCGAACTTCTGTGCGGCGTGCTCTCGGGCGCTGGTCTGGAAAGCCGTATGGCGGGCGCATCGGGTACGGCGAAATCCGCCACGGGTCATTTCATGGGCGCAATCAAGATGTCGGGCTTCAGGGACTTATCCGCCATGTTCGGGGACATGGGAAAACTCTTCGACGTTATCCGGGGCGCAAAGAAGGCGCCGGGCCACGACCGTATCTACATCCACGGTGAGCCCGAGGCGATCGCCGAGGAGGAGAACAGGCGCATCGGCGTACCCATCACACCTGCCGTTTTGGAGCAGATACAAAGGCTGAACGAAGAGCTGGAGCTCGGTTTCGAGCTTTGAAGTTTCAGGTGCTTCAGAGGTGGTTTTCAGGAACGAACCGCTTGTCTTAGATATTCGACAATCGCGGGAGCGTCCCATTTGCGGGAGCCGATAACTTTCTGCAAGAGACGGCCCTGGCGGTCCACGATGAACGTCTCCGGCACGCCTGTCGTGCGGTAGAGTTTCTTGATGCTCCCGCGCGGGTCGAGCAGAATCGGGAACGTGAGGCCGAAGCGATCGACGAATTTCCGGACAGCGTCCGCTCCCAGGGCGTCGATGCTTACCGCCAGGATCTCGAACGGCGCGCCGTCTTTTTTCATCCGGGCGTAGAGGCGCTGCAAATCCGGCATCTCATCCAGACACGGAACGCACCACGTTGCCCACACGTTGATGAGCACCACCTTGTTCTTCAGACTCGCCAGGGAGGAACTCCCCCCGCCCAGAAGCGGATATTCGAAAAGCGGAACCTGGCCGCCGGTTTCGAGTTTGGGGGCGGGCGCCTCTTCGACTCGTTCCGTCGTCAGACGCTCACCGACCGCCCAGAGCAGCGTCAGCAGAAGTGGAGCCAGGATGAACGCCAGGGCCAGCCGTTTCGCTTTTCGCTGGTCAGGTCTCGAGCTTTTAGACGCTTCCATGCCTTCAGCTTTTCTCATCGAGCAGATGTCCTACAAGAGCAAAAGCAGCCTCACTGTCCCATTCGCGGGGGCCTACGCCATAGCCCACAACTTGGCCTTTTCTGTCCAGGAGATACGATGTCGGCAGTCCCCGCACCTTGTAAAGCGCCTTCGCCCTGTGCTCGGGGTCGAGGACGATGGGAAAAGTCAGTTTCAACTTCGCTACGAAATCACGCACTTCCTGCTCATTGCCCTGGTCCAGCGATATCGCAACTATCTCGAGGCCTTGCGGCTTAAACTTCGCATATAGCCGCTCCATTGAGGGCATTTCACGGATGCACGGCTGACACCAAGTCGCCCAGAAATTCACCAGTACGAGTTTACCCGCGTGCTGTGTGAGGGAATGATTCTGCCCATCCAGAGCTTTGAGCAACACATCCGGGGCATCGGCTCGCTTAGCCTGCTTCAGAAAAATCATGTCGCGGTACAGGGCGGCGTCATCCCCCGCGGACACCTTGCCCTCTGGCTGCGCTTGCTTTACCTCAATCTCCCGGGTCGGCGTCGAATCTCGATTCCCGAAATACACCATCATCCAGACCACCAGGACGAGGCTGATAACCATCCCAATCAGCCGCCACTTGATGCTCCTGCGTTTTGGAGAAATCCCATCGAGGTTTCTGGCAAGTTCGGACTTCGGATTGTAGTTCATCAAAAACTCCCGGCTTGCGGAGTATGGCGGCTCAACCCTCGAAATCACCAAGCTCGCGCTGCAGACGATTTTCAAGAGAGTCATCCGAGGTGGCGACACGCGGGACTTCTCTGCTGGCTTGGTTTTGCTCTGCCTCTTCCGGGCGCCTTACCCAAGACCTCACCAGGACGAAGACAACGCCGAAGCCCGCCAGCAACCCTCCGAATGGAAGAAGCCAGGCGGTGAGATAAAAACCCTCCGCCGGCGGTTTGGGCAAAACGTCTCTACCGTATACTTCAACGAAATACCGGACGATCTGCTCTTTCGACTCTCCGGCGAATATCTTGCGGCGCACGAGTTCACGGAGTTGGGCGCCCTCACTGCTTGGGCAGTCATGCAACAGTTTTCCGGGGCAGACCGGACTCATGAGGGCGCCTGCCACCTCGGAGAATGTGGTCTTGGCTCCCGGCGAAGCGGCCTGCACCGCCTGATGCGGATAAATGACGATTACAAGACACAAAGCGAGCAAAAAACGTATCATGGGGAATCTTCCCTGGGGTTAAGTTTTTTCTCCTCCTCCACCAAAATATCCATCCGCGCCCTAAGAGTCCACCAATAAAGCGCGAACCCGCCCAAAACGACGATGTACGCCGCCGCCACGTAGCCCATCATGCTCCCTCCCGCGCGGCGCGGGCTTCTTCCACCCGCGCGTTCAGACGCTCGATCTGCGCGCGCTTTCGGACAAAACAGACGAACAGGAGCATAAAGGCCAGCAAGGTGCTCCACAAGGCGACGTGCATGGAATCGGGCAAGTCCCTTAGTCCGCCAGAGCGCATTACCACGGGCTTGGGATGCAGCGTACGCCACCATTCCACCGACATGTGCACGATGGGCACGTTCAGGAAACCGACAATCCCCATCACGGCGGCGAAACGCGCCCTTTGTTCGGGTTCCGTCATATAGGCGCGCAGCATCAGATATCCCACGTATATCATCCACAGGATGAGCGTGGTGGTGAGTCTAGCGTCCCACGTCCACCACACGCCCCATACCGGCCGCGCCCAGATTGGGCCGGTGATGAGCACCAGCGTGCAGAAGACGACCCCCGACTCCGCGCAGGCGTGCGCGCGGATGTCGTCGTCCGGATTCCTTCTCGCCAGATATTTAATTGAAAAAATGAAGACCAGGAAAAAAGCGAAATATGCCACCCAGGCCGATGGGACGTGAATGTAGAAAATCCGTTGTGGCGCTCCCTGGAGCCTGTCGGTTCCGGCAATGTAAAAATCCGCGAAAATAGCGAAAGAAAGAATGACCAGTGTGAGAACCGGCAACCACTGAAAGACGCCCCGCTCGTCTCGATACATCATGCGCTCCTCCCTGAGGTGCAGAGCGGCGGCAGGGAATAAAGTAACATAATAAATACAGAGGCATAACTCATTGATATTATTCTTCTAGAATATATTCGAAAACCAAAGAGGCGGCCACCAGGAATACAACATCATACACCAACATCAAGCGAATCCAATCCCTTGAATCCGCCCAACCGCCACCGCCGAGATGGGCTTCGCTCGCCTTGACTGCGGCGATCAGAACAGGCACGAGAACGGGAAACATCAAGACGGGCAGCAAGACCTCGCGCGTTCTCGTGCGCGCGCTCATTGCTGAGAACAAGGTGCCCGCAGCCGCGATTCCAACTGTGGCGGATATGGCGACGATCGCAAGTGCACCGGCCGATTTCCACACGTTCGCTTGATAGAGAACGGCCAGAACGGCGAAGCCCACCACTTCCATAATCCCCATCAAAACGGCCACGGACACCACTTTGCCCAAGTACAGCGCGGAGGGGTCGGAAGGACTCAGGTACATGGCCGAAAACCCCGCACTCTCGCGCTCCACACTCATGGTCCGAGAAAGCCCGATGACGCAGGCGAACAAGAAGGATATCCACAGAATACCCGCCTGCACGGCGCGGGCGTTCTCTCCGCTGCCGCCCCCCGGGCCAAAGGCGAAGCTGAACAACGTGAGCACCAGCAGCGCGAAAACCACCATGACGAGTAGGCTTTCCTTCGTCCGCCATTCTAGGCGCAAATCCTTTTCCACGACCGCGAAGAGGACGTAGAAAAAACGCCTCATGCCGGACCTTCGGAGGCCTCATCGAACGCGGCCAACAACTCTTCTTCTTTCGAATTATCAGCATTCCCCTCATAGGCAAGCCTGCCACCACCCAAAACGGCGATCCTGCCCGCCATATCAAAGGCTTTTGACAGGTCGTGCGTCGTAAACACCACGATGCGAGCATGATGCTCGCAAAGCGCACGCACGACGCTCTCCAGACGTCCGGCGGCTTCGGGGTCGAGGCCGGAGAAAGGCTCATCGAGCAACACGACTTCAGGATCGTGTAAAAGCGCGCGCGCAAGGGATGCGCGCTGCCTGAGGCCCTGGCTCAATACGCGCACGGGCTCAGCGAGACGATCCGTGATGCCGAGCGTCTCCGCCAACAACTCCACACGCCCCGAAATATCTCCACTCTCCATGCCAAACAGCTTGGCGAAATAGCCGAGGTTCTCACGTATCGTCAGACCCGCATAGAGCATGGGTTCGTGTGTGAGCAGGCCGATTCCACCCTTCGCCTCGCGGGAGATCGGCTCCCCGCCTACCCTCACCGTTCCTTCCGTGGGCATCAACAGACCGGCAAAGGTTTTGAGAAGCGTGGTCTTGCCCGAGCCGTTCTTGCCAAGAAGAGCCAGCGTCTCTCCTGGGGAGACGGACAGGTTCAAATCCTTGAGCGCCCACCTCCATCCATATCGCCTGGATACGCCAAGAGCCTCCAGCACGGCATCCGCCCTCTTAGTCCGAGAGTTCTTTCAGGCGCTCGTAACGCGTTGCGCGCTCGCGGCCATGATCGTCGGCGGAAATCTCTCCCGCTGCAAGCCTGTCATCGAGCAAAGCGATGGCGCGCAATGTCTCCTCGCGCTCCACCTGGGCGGAGTAGGCCGTGTTCCTTTTTCTGCGGATGTAAACCCCCAACCCCAGGCTCAAGACGACCATAACGCCACCTACGATGTAAAAAACACCCAAGCCGCCCATCGAATCGGGCGCCTGCATATCGATCTGCACCACCGCACCCGCCTTCGCAGTCCCCACGAAACGATTGTATTCCCTGTTCTGAAACTTGACGTCGGGCTGTACTGAAAGGCCGATAGCCTGGGCCTGTACGCGATCTTTCTCGGGCAGGACGGCCAGACTCGGCGTGTCGTAAAGAATCGGTTTTTCCACCCTGATGCCGCCGAATTCATCCTCGAGCCGATAAAGCAGGACGATAAATTTACGTCCCGGTGGTATGGGTTCGCTCGTTCTCAGTTCATTCCCCACAGAGGCGAGGAATTTAGGGTCCAACCCGGAGGGCGCCGCGCCCCATCGCGCTCTGGGGTTTCTGATGTTGCTGCTTCTCGGCAAAACGAAGCGCAGCGTGGGAGCGCCGCCTTTCGAGACGATGGTGGCGCTGCCCTCGTTCTCGAAATCCATCATCTCCACAAACTCGAAAAAACCCTTCTCCAGCCGGATGGTGACGATGTCGCGTTTGAGCTTGAGACGGGAGAGGTCGGTCGTCGTGGGGCCGGAGGTTTGAACCTTCGCCTTGGGTGGCGCGGCCTGTAATTTCGCCGTACCCGCATATGAGAAGACGGGCGCGGAACAGGCCACGAATAAGCTCAGGAAGATAAATGACCAAGTGGGTCTGAAGCGTTTCAACTTAGCTGGCGCCCACAGGCGGCGCAGAAATTATCCGTTTGGCTCACGGCGTTGCCGCACGAGGCGCAAAACCGGGGTTTCGGGCTTTTCGCTTGCTCATCAGATGGCGGATCGGCCAATTCAACTGGCGATTTACCCACCTGTTTTCTATAGCGCAGGATTTCCGCCTCCAGGCGCTCATCGAGCGAGTGTGGCTTCTCAATCGCGACTTTTTCGGTTGGCGGGCGTTTCGTTTCGAGCCGGGCCGCCGCCTCGGCCGCTTCTCGTTCGCTAATTCGAACGGGCGCCATGCCCTCCTTCACCCCTCGGGCATCGAGGCGTCTGAGCACCCCTACCGCACGGGCGCGTGCAGGCGTCATCATCTGGTCGTAGTCTTCATCGGAGAGCTTGCCCATCTCCTTGTCGAACTCGATATCCATGATGTTCTTGTAGGCCTGCTCACGCTCCATCAACAGTCGCGTCACCTCCCGGTCCGTAAGCGGCTGAGCGCTATCCTCATCCGGTAAGACGCCCTGGGCCGTCTGGGGGCGCATGATGGGCAAGATGGTGTAGAAAAACGCCGCGCCTACGGCCCCTGTAGCGATGATGACCCCCAGAATTTCCATCACGCTAAGCCCGCTTTTTTCTTCGCCTGCCCCAGCGCTCCGGCAGGAAGCAGACGATTGAGCCGAGCGTGAAGACGACGCCTCCCGCCCACACCCAGTTCACCAACGGGTTCACCATGAACTTGAACGTGGCCGTGCCGTCGGGGTCCGCCTCTGCGAAGACGGCATAGATGTCCGAACGCGCCCCCCGGCGGATGCCGGGCTCCGTCGTCGGCTGCGGCGGCGTGAAATAAAGTCTTTTCTCCGGTTCCACTTCTCCGATGCGATACCCCGCCCGATAGACGCCCAGGCGCGCGAAGGCGGAGCGGTATTGCGGCGTCGTGTTCTCGCGAATCCCCTCATAGCGCATCCGTACGCCGTTGAGCGCGAAACTCTCGCCCAGGCGCAGTCGCACCTCACCCACTTCCTGATAGGCCGAGGACGCCGCTACGCCCACGAACAATATCGCCATTCCCAGGTGGACGATGTAGCCCCCGAATCGCCTCTTGTTGCGCATGGTGAGTTCCCACGCGGCCTGGACGATGCGCTCCCCCTGGTGACGAACGCGCGAGGATATACCCCGCCAATACTCCAAAACGATGGTCCCCACCACAAACGCGCTCAAACCGAACGCGAGCGCCGCGTATACGTGGTGGACGCCGAATAGCATCAAAACGACCAGGGCGCCCACGGCCACCACCGAGGGATAGACGAAACTCCTGTTCATCTGTTTTCGCGAGGTCCTGCGCCATGCGAAAAGAGGACCCGCGCCGCAAAGCAAAATCAGCAACAGCCCGATGGGCACGTTCACCTGATTGAAAAACGGCGGCCCCACGGTGACCTTGACGCCCTTCACGGCTTCAGAGACGACCGGAAAAATCGTCCCCCAGAAGACGGCGAACGTGATGCCCATGAGTACGACGTTGTTGAGCAGAAAACTCGCCTCGCGCGAGAAGAAGCTCTCCATCTCGTGTTCGCTCTGAAGTTCGGGCAGACGCCAAATCATCAGGCCAAAGGATATGACGACCGCCACCAATAAGTAGACCAGAAACGCCCAGCCGAACGATGAGTCCGCAAAGGCATGCACGCTCGAGATAATGCCGCTTCGCGTGAGGAAAGTGCCGAAAATCGTGAGTGCGTATGTGATGATGATGAGCGAGACGTTCCAGACCTTGAGCATCCCGCGTTTTTCCTGAATCATCACCGAATGCAGAAAAGCGGTCCCCACGAGCCAGGGCATGAGGCTCGCGTTCTCCACCGGGTCCCACGCCCAGTATCCGCCCCAGCCCAGTTCCTTGTAGGCCCATGCGCCGCCGAGCAGGATGCCGACGCCGTTGAAGAACCAGGCGAACAGCGTCCAGCGGCGCGTTGAGGTGATCCAGTCGGTATCGAGCTTGCCGCTCGCCAGGGCGCCGATGCAAAAGGCAAAAGGAACGGCGAAACCCACGTAGCCGAGATACAGATTGGGCGGGTGGATCACCATCCCCCAATCCTGGAGCAGCGGGTTCAGGCCGCGTCCATCCGCTGGGGGGGTAGCAAGCGTATCAAAGGGCGGGGTGACAAAATTGAGAATCACCAGGAAGAAGAGCGCCGTGGCCATGAGCGTAGCCGTGACATACGGCATCAATTCCAGGTTCCTGTGGCGGTTTTGCCGGATCACGACGAACGCATACACGCACAAGAGCAAGAGCCACAGCAGTAGGCTGCCCTCCTGCCCTCCCCAGAACGCGCTGAAGCGGTAAAAGCCGTTCAACGTGTTGTTGACGTGTCCCGCCACGTATTCCACGCGGTAATCGCGCACCATCAACAGATAAACGAGGGCCACACTCGCGCCGCTCACCAGCCAGAAAACTCCGATGGCGGCGTTTCGGCCCGCGGCGATGAGGTCGGCCCTGCGCTTTATAGCGCCGAAAATGCAAGCTCCGATCCCGAACACCGCCAGGACGAGCGACGCCAGCAAACTGTAATGTCCGAACTGGATGGCGATCAACTGAAGACTCCCGGGGTGGAGGGGATATTCAAGACAGCACGAGATACAAGGGTCTTTCCTCGCGGATTTGGGGCTAACGGGCCTCAGACATCTGCTTGCGCTTCGTGGCTTGTTTCATCAATGCCTCGTGATCCGTCGGTATGCTCTCCCCCGCCTCCTTCATTTCCTCGAATTTCGAGGGGCACGCTACCATCAGGTTCTTCGCCACCAAAACCCCTTTGCCGTTGAGCTTTCCCTCGGCAATGACCGGAAACCCGTTCTCGAGCAAATCGGGGGGAACACCCTTGTAACTCACGGGCAAGGTCCCCTTCTCACCCTGGATATGGAAGGCGAGCAGCATGGCGTCGGGATTTTTCTGGAGTGACCTGGGCACAATCTTGCCCTGCACCCTGATGCCGCGTCCCCCCAGAGCCGGCGCCTTCTGGGACACCTCGTCCACGGTCAGGAAGTACACCAGATTCTCGCTCTGAAACCCTGAAATGGCCAGATAGGCGAAAGCGCTCAAGATGACAACGCCCGCGATAATAAACTTGATTTTCTGAACGCTCATCCATTACCTCTCGGCGGCCCAAAACAGCGTCTTTCAAGAATACGACGATCGTATGTTTCTTTCAACCGAGCCGTGGGCATAGCCTCCACATAACTCAACTTTTTTCAAAGAAAAACCGGCGGGGTCCAAAAACCCCGCCGGCCAGAAATGCTCGAAATTGCCCTCTTATACCACTTCCCGTTCCTCGATCCAGGGCATCATCGCGCGCAGGCGGCGGCCGACCACCTCGATGTCGTGCTCCTTCTCCTTGCGCACCACGGTGTTGAACGTAGGCCGGTTCACCATGTTCTCGTTGATCCACTCGCTGGCAAATTTGCCGGTCTGGATGTCACGCAGGATTCCGCGCATCCGCTCACGTGTCGCATCGTCGATAACGACCTTGCCCCGTGTGATGTCTCCGTACTCGGCGGTATCCGAAACCGAATAGCGCATCATGGTGATGCCACCCTGGTAGATCAGGTCGGTGATCAGTTTTACCTCGTGGAGGCACTCGAAATAAGCAAGCGCGGGCTGGTAACCCGCTTCCACGAGCGTTTCGAACGCGACGCGAATCAACTCGGTGATGCCGCCGCACAGCACCGCCTGCTCGCCGAAGAGGTCCGTCTCGGTCTCCTCCTCGATGGTCGTCTCGATGATGCCGGCGCGGGCGCAGCCCACCGCCTTGCCGTAAGCCAGGGCGTATTCTTTCGCCTTGCCCGTGGCGTCCTGAAAAACGGCCACCAAACCCGGCACGCCGCGCCCGTCCTCATATTGGAACCGCATGGTGTGGCCCGGGCTTTTGGGCGCGATCATCACGACGTCGATGTTCTCGGGAGGAATGATTTGTCCGTAATTCAGGTTGAAGCCATGAGCAACCACCAGGGCGTCGCCGTCTTTCATGTTGGGCGCAATGTCTGCATTCCAGATTGCGGGCTGGAGATGATCCTGCGTGAGGATGACCACCATGTCGCCCGCCTTGGCCGCCTCGGCCGTTTCCATCACCTCGAGGCCGTCATCTTCGACCTGCTTCCACCGGGGGGAAGTTTTCCTGAGACCCACGACGACGTCCGCGCCGCTGTCCTGTGCGTTCAGCGCATGGGCGCGCCCCTGGCTCCCGTAGCCGATGACGGCGATTTTTCTGTTCTGCAGCAGATTCAGGTCCGAATCGGCGTCATAGTAAATTTTCAGGTCTTTCAACAACTGTTCTTCATTCACTTTGCTCATGGCCATTGGCCCTCCAGGATTCGCAGCCCGCGCCGCGCCGCCAAATATCGATCTACTTGAGACGAAAAAAACCGCATATCGAAAAACTCGGTTTCTCGTGGGAAACCGCTGAAAAAAGAGACCATAATCTAGGAGCCGTCAGCAGGAGCGTCAAGGCGCTCCGGGCATCGAGGCAATGATCCTCGCCAGAGGACCATAGAGACGCAAAAAAGCCGAAGCAATACGCCCCGGCTTTTTCAGAATACTCTTCTATACCGCGGAGGTAATAACGGGCCTGTCGATTCCCTTGAAAGCGACCGCGATCTCATCAGCCGCTTTCGCGGCCGCATCCGCCGCTTCCTGCGCGAGCGCTTTTGCTCTCTCGGCCGCCTGGCGGGCAGATTCGGTCGTCCTCTCTTTGGCATCCGCCAGATATGCGCTTGCCTGCGCAGAAAATTCGGAGGCCTCCGCCGCGGCGTATTTGGCCTGTTCGACGGCCGCCATCGCCATATCCTTGCCCTTCTCCATCATTAGGCGTACGGCTTGGTCAGCATTATCTTCTTTGTGGCGAAGTGCATGAGAGGCGTGCGCGAGGGCCGTGTTGACCGATTCCATGGCCTTACGTGCGGATTCCATCGCCGCCTCGCTTGCTTCGGTCAAGGAGGGCATTCGAGGGACTTCGAGCGGCATCGTGGGGTCGGTCATCGTGTGGAGCACTTCGGCCCGCGCTTCTTCCGATGCCAGCCTTCTCGCCTCGGAGGCGCGCAAGCCCTCCTCGTCCACCATGATGTCCAGTCTTTTCGCCACGATGCGCTGGCTCGGCTCCCTCACCCCCCAGACCAGACCCATGATCTCCATGATCTTGATGAACCTATAGGTGATGTCCACCTCGAACCACCGCTGGCCGTGGGCGGCCGAGCGCTGGTCCGCATGGTGGTTGTTGTGCCAACCCTCGCCGAAGGAGAAGATTGCGACGAGCCAGTTGTTGGTGCTCTCCTCGTCCGTGTTGTAGTTGCGGTAACCGAAGGTATGCGTCATCGAATTCACCGCCCAGGTGCAGTGCCACAAAACGACCGTTCGCACGAATACGCCCCAAACGAGCCAGGACATGCCCAAGCCGCCGTATAATTCCCCGGCGAAGTAGATCGCCACCGCCGTCAGAATATAGATGGGGAAAAAGAATTTATCGAAAAAACGCTGCCATTTATCGCGGTGTAAATCCTTGGCGAAGCGCGAATACTCGTCATAGGTGTGCGCGTCCGGCAAATTGACGAAAAGCCATCCGGCATGCGCCCACAAGAAGTTCACCAGCGGGGAATGGGGGTCGGGCTCCTCGTCCGATTCCTTGTGGTGTATGCGGTGCATCGCCACCCACTCGATGGGCCCGCTCTGAAGCGCCTGACAGGCGCAGAAAGTCAGGAAATACTCCACCGGCTTATACGTCTGAAAACTCCTGTGCGTCAGGAGCCGGTGATAGGAAACAGTTACTCCCACCATCCCGGCGACGAAATACATCACGATTCCTACAATGAGACCGGAAACGCTGAAATAACTCAAATCAAAAGCCATCAGGGCGAGCAGATGGATCACCCCAATGACGAAGACCGTCTCCCACTGGAGCTTCCTTTCGGCTTTTCTGTGAATTGCTAGGCTGTGTTTCTTAGGCGCCGTGGACAAGGGTTTTCTCCCATTCTTGAAGAATCAATCTGCAAGAGCATCCCAGAGTGTCGTTTCAGGTATGATCGGGCGTTCAAGCGAAGTTGCCATGCCAATCTTCAGTCAAACTCAATACTGTGAGCAAACCCGGATATAATGGGCCAGACGGGTTCAGAAATCAAGTCCCCCAAAAAGAAATCTCTCCCGAAAGACGAATCTTTCACAACTTTTTATCAAAATCGACCATGAGGGCGCTGCGGTCTTAAAATACAGGCGAATTCGCTCTTCCGCATTGTCATTTTGCCGATTCTCCCGTAATAAACGAATTTCATAATCACACGTCATCCTGCGAGGAGAACACCATGCCCGAAGTGAGAACAAACGGCGTCAGTCTGTATTACGAAGCCAGCGGCGAGGGTGCGCCCATCGTCTTCGTTCATGAATTCGCGGGCGACTGCCGCAGTTGGGAGGATCAGGTCCGCTATTTCAACCGCAGGTACAGGGTCATCACTTACAACGCAAGAGGATTCCCGCCCTCCGAGGTGCCCGAAGACGCATCGCAATACAGCCAGGACATTGCCGTGAACGACCTGGCGGGCCTAATCAGAGATCTGGGCCTCGCGCCCGCCCACGTCGTAGGACTATCGATGGGCGGCTATGCGACTCTCCACCTTGGCCTCCGCCACCCGGAACTTACCCGCTCCATCGTCGTGGCCGGGTGCGGCTACGGCTCCGAAATGGATCAGCGCGAACGATTCCAAAAAGACGCGAACGAAGTGGCCGACCGGTTTCTGAACGAGAGCTTGGAGAAGTTCGGCCCCGTCTACACCGCCGGCCCCACGCGCATGCAACTGAAAAGAAAAGACGCGATTGGCTACCAGAAATTCATCGACCACTTCATGAGCCATTCCCCTCTGGGCTGCTCGAACACGATGCGCGGGGTACAGAGCGCGAGGCCTTCGGTCTATGAACTCGGAGAGCAGATGAAGAACTGCTCCGTGCCCACTCTCGTCCTCACGGGGGATGAAGACTTCCCCTGCCTGGAACCCGGGCTGTTTATGAAGCGCAACATCCAGACGGCCGCCCTCGTCACCTTCCCCAACGCCGGCCACCTCATCAACCTCGAAGAGCCCGCCATGTTCAACCGCGTCGTTCTCGAGTTCATCACTGAGGTGGACGCCGGACGCTGGCCGACGCGCGACCCGCTCTCGATGGGAGAATCCGCGTTACTGCCGGACGAGGAATAGTTATTTCAGGTCAAGGAGAAGACATGCCGGGCAAGCTGGAAGGAAAGAGAACCATCGTCACGGGCGCCTCATCGGGTATCGGTGCGGCCATCACGCGCAGATTCAGCGCGGAGGGCGCATCCATCTGGGCGGCGGGCGGTTTCAACCAGGAACGCTTGAGTGGAATCATCACCGAATGTAGCGCAGGAGGCGGAAAAATCGACGGTCGATGCTACGACTTGAGAGACGCGCGAAAAGCAAACGACCTCATGAGCGACGGCGCACAATTCCTGGGCGGTCTCGATATCATGGTGAATTGCGCCGCCATGCGAGGGCACAAGAGTTTTCTCGAATTCACCGACGAGCAAATTGACGACCTGTACGAAGTGAACGCGAAATCCGTGTTCATCGCCACGCGCGAGGCGGCCAGGCTCATGGCGCCCCAGGGAAAGGGAAAAATCCTGATGATCGGCTCCATCGACGGCGAGCGCGGGGTTCCCGGCAACGCCCTCTATTGCGCCACAAAAACCTCCATGCACAACTTGACGCGCGCCCTCGCCGTGGAACTCGGCCCCATGGGACTGCGCGTCAACTGTCTCATGCCGGGCACCACCGAGAGCGAGCGCGTGAAGGAGATCCACATCAACGATCCCGTGCGCGCCCAGGCGAAACTGCCCCGTATACCCGTGAACCGCTTTGCGACTCCCGAGGAAATGGCCGTAGTATCGCTCTTCATGGCCTCGGACGAAAATGATTTCATGAACGGCGCCTTCATCTCTTGCGACGGCGGCACACTGGCGATGTAGCCGGACTGCGGTCCCTGAGAAGAGGAATACCCCGACCATAAGAAAACATCACGATTTGCCAACCCACGGAGGTTTATCGAGCGATGAAGAAAGCCCCTATCGTTTGTGAGGATGTCTCCCCCGCATTCCCGCCCTATCCGGTGGCAGTCAAGGCCGGCGAGCTATTGTTCGTCTCAGGATTAAGACCCGTCGGCCCGGCTGGATTCGCAGACCTGCCCGAAGCCGGACGCGAGCAGATGCAGGGCTACCCACTCGCCGACCTCACGGAAGAGCGAGTCGTCGCCGACTCCTGGGCTGTCCACGACAGCCTTGAAAAAGTTCTCGTCGCAGCGGGCACGCATCGCGACCAGGTGCTGCGCCAGCATATCTGGCAGCGCGACAAGCGTTATTTTCCCAGCTACGAACAAGTCCGGGTGCACTGGCAGCCGACGCCCGCACCGAGCAGCGGGCTGGGCGTGACTGACGTAATCGGGCGCGGCAGACACTGGATCGGGGTCGACGCCATCGCCGCCTGCACACAGGCCGGCGGCGTGTTCGGCGAACGCGAGGTGATGACCGACGTATACAACCCGGATCTTCCCGCGGCCTCGCACTACTGCCAGGCGATACGCTCGGGCCCGTTCGCCTTTTTCGCCGGGCACATCCCGATCAAGACCGCAGAGCCCGGTAAACCGCTTGTAAACTCTTATGACGACGTGCCTGAGGAGGGTCGTTTCCTCTCAACGGGGCGCAGCCATCCCGATAGCCGCCACGGCCCCATCGCATCGCAAACATGGTACGTCTTCAACGAGTTGCGCCGCACGCTCGCGGGCCACGGCATGGATATGGAAGACGTCGTGAACGTGTCGATTTTCCTGAGCGACCTGCGCGATTACTCCACGTACCACCGGGTACACACCCATTTCTTCCCGGAGGTTCAACCATCGCTTTGCGTCGTGGGATTCGACGAAGTGGGCCACCGCGGCACGCGCATCGAAATCGAAATCACCGCCATGGACAGGCGCAGTGGGCTCACCCGCCAGTCGTTCCCCTGGCCGGGGACGGCGCCCTTCGCGGCTCCCGCCGTCACGCAGGCGGGGCCGGTATATTACTTCTCGGGCATGGTGGGCGTCGACGAGGCGGGAGCGCTCGTGCGGGGCGCCGATTCCCTTACCGAAGCGGGGCGGCGCGCCGTGTTGCCTATGGAAAAAATTGAGCGGCGGCCGGGTCTCGCCGCGCAATGCTGGATGGCGTGGGAACAGCTACGCGCCGCCGCGGCGGGTGCGGATATGGAACTGGCGGACATCTCCATGACCAGGGTGTACCTCTCCGACCCGGCGGACTTGGGCGTGTACGAGGCGGTTCGCGAGACCTTCATCGACGAGGACCTGCCCGCGTTCGAGTGCGTGATCGTGCATGGTCCCGGCCCGGTTGCGGAATCGCTGGTCCAAATCGACGCTATCGGAATGAAATAACGGGAACGACAAAAACGACGCCTTGCGGGGTCAGAACCAGGCCCACAAATCTTCCTTTGCGCGAAGTTCCTCGCTGTCTCCGTCGAAAACGATGCGCCCGCCTTTGAGCACGATTGCGCGCTCGACAACGTCCAGGGCGGCGAGCACGTTCTGCTCGACGAGGATCAGTCCGGTACCGAGTTCTGAGTTGATACGCGAGAGCGAGCCCAGCACGCTTTTCACGATTGCCGGAGCGAGGCCGGCGGTCGGCTCGTCGAGCAGGAGGATTTGGGGCCGCGTCATCAAGGCCAGCGCGACCGCGAGCATCTGCTGCTCTCCACCGCTCATGTCGCCTGCGAGCTGGTCCTGGCGTTCCCGCAGCAGCGGAAAAAGGGCAAAAGCCTCCTCGAGAAACGAGGAGTCTGATTTCGAACCCGCAATGTGGAGGTTCTGCTCGACCGTGAGGTTCGGAAAAACGTTCTGGACCTGCGGAACGAAGCCGATTCCCAGCATGACGTTGCGGTGAACCTGATCCGGCACGATGGGCGAACCACCGAAATCCACGTCGCCGGAAACATCCCTGACGCCACCCACCAGACATTTGAGAAACGTCGACTTGCCCGAACCGTTGTGACCGAATATTCCTATCCGCACACCGGTCTCAAAAGACAGCGACACGTCGTTCACGGCGATAAGCGGCCCGTAGCGGGCCGTGAGGTTTTGGACTTCGAACATCGTTCCCTCTCGATTACTGCGGGTGTTCGCCGCCGAAATACAGGTCCGTGAGCTGCGAATCGCGTGTGAGTTCGTCGACGGAGCCGCTGGCCAGAACGCATCCGTTGAACATGAAAACCGTGCGATCGCTGATGTCGCGAATGAACGAGATGTTGTGCTCCACCACGCAGACCGCCCGGCCGGCCTGGGCCTCTTCGCGGATGACGCGGATGATCGTCTCATACGCCTGTCCCTCGACGCCCGCCATGGGTTCATCCAGCAACAGGCACGCCGCATCGCTCATCAACGCCCGGGCGAGTCCGATCCGCTTCTGCTGTCCGTAGGAGAGTTCAATCGCCATATCGTGCATTTTGTCAGCAAGGCCCACGCGCTCGAGAAGCACCATGGCCTTCTCCGTTGCTTCCTGGCGGAAGGCGTCGACCGAGCGGCGGCGTAACAGAATGCGCGCCAGGGATTCTCCGGGGTAGCGCCGCGTCGCAATCAACATGTTGTCGATTACCGACATCGAGTGAAACATGCGTGTGTTCTGCCAGGTTCGGGCCAGGCCGATGCGCGCGCGGTGGTGCATGGGCAATTGATCCACGCGATGGCCTTCCAGAATGATTGAGCCCGCATCCGGGGGAATCACGCCTGAGATCAGGTTGAACAAAGACGTCTTGCCCGCCCCGTTGGGGCCGATGAGGCCGACGATCTCGCCCGCCTCGAAGCTCAGGTTGACGTCGTCCGCCACCACGATTCCGCCAAAGCTCTTGTGCAGATCCTCGACCCTGACGATTCCGCTCATTCCGCATCCCTCCTCGCCCTGAAGGCCGCGCTCGCGCTCCAGGCCTCGAGACCGCCGCCGCCTCTGGTGCCTCCCATCAGGCCCTGAGGGCGTGCGAAGAGGAAGAATATGACGAGCGTCGTATAGATGACGCCCTGAAGCGGCGCCATGATGGAGACGGGCAGGCCGAGAAACGTGATGGCCTGCGGAAGGGTCGTCAGGAGCACCGCGCCCACCAGAGGTCCCCACGTCGTGGCGGCGCCGCCCACGACCACCATCGTCAACAGGGCCGCAGATGTGAATATACCGAATTGCTCGGGCGTGACGTAGGCGAAGTAATGCGCATAGAGAGCGCCCGCCAGACCGGCCATGCCCGAGCCGATAGCGAACAGGACGATCTTGATGTTCATCGCATTGCGGCCCAGGGCGCTGAAAGCTTCCTCGTCGTTTCGCATGGCGGTGATGGCCCGCCCGTAATCCCCTTCTACAATCCAGCCCACAAGCAGGACCGCGCAGGCGGCGACGACCGCGATGAGCAGGACGAAGACGAGGCTTCTCGACGGGCCTTCGTTCAGCACCGGAATGTTGGTCAGCCCTCCTGCCGCGCCAGTGAATTCGAGGTTGTTGATGACGTGCAGGATACCCAACTGAAACCCGATGCTGGCGATGACGAGGTAATCGCCCGACACGCGAAGCGAAGGCAGCGACACGCCGAATGAGAGCACCATCGCGATTCCTGCTCCCATCAGGATAGAGAGCGGCACCGGAATCTGCAGGTGAATCGCCAGCAGGCCGGAGCAATAGGCCCCGATGGCGTAGAAGATGGGATGGGCGACGCTCATCAGCCCGCCGTATCCCAGAATGAGATTGAAGCTCGTAGCGAGGATCACGTTGATCCCGATGAGCACCATTACTGTGAGAATATATTCCATGTCCTACTCAATCGCGCGTGGCGTCGGCCACCGCCACGGCGGCGGAGCGTCCCGAAGGTCTCACCAGCCCGCTCAGCTTGCGCGGCAAGGCGAATCCGCGCGGGAAGAAGATGATGACGACAAATATCAGAATATAGGCCAGCAGCGCCTGCCATTTGGACGCGATGACCAGAATGCTGAACGCCTGTATGAGACTCAGCGCAATCGCCGCGATTCCTGCGCGAAAGACGTTGCCAATCCCGGCCAGAATCGTCGCGATGACGGCGAAGATCAAAAGATGCTGGAGCGGCGTGGAGGGAAACAACGCCGCCTTCGTCCCGAAAAGATACATGCCCGCCGTGATGAGTACCGCAGCGATGGAGATCGAAACACCGTAGGCGCGCTTTCGGCTGATTCCGTATATCTCCGCCAGATTCTCGTTGTCGGCGACGGCAATCAGATACTGGCCGTAGCGCGTGCGGTTGATGAAGAGGTAGAGGATCAGCATCAGCACCGCCGTCACGGTGAGCGCCACCAGGTCCCAGTGGCTGATCGCGATGCCGCCGTAAAGATCGACGGGCCACAACAGGCTCGGGTAGAGCGTCTGCGGCTCGGTTCCGAAGGCGAGTTCGGTGAGATAGACAGAGAACTCCGAGAAAACGATCGTGAAGATGAACAGGGTTAGGATAGAGGAATTGCGATCACGGAAAACCATGAATGCGTAGCGCTCGAGCGCGAGCGAAACCGCAAGCGTTATCAGTAGCCCGAAAACCAGGGCGGGAACCAGCGGCAGACCCCAGTGCCGAAACGCCACGAGCAGGGAGTAGTAGGCGAACACCATCACCCCGGCCTGAGCGAAGTTCCATATCTTGTTGACCTTGAGGACGAGCGAGAAGGCGACCGCAAACAGGCAGTAATAGGTCGCGGCGGCGAAGCCCGTCCACAGGAGCTGCCCCAAAATCCCCCAGGTCAGCATGGCTTGACGTCACACACGTTAAATTCCCGGTGGGCGCGCCCGCCGGCGCGCCCACCCAGAGGAAACATAAGCCATTAATCCTTCTGGGAGCCGATCAGCGTGAATTTACCGCCCTTCACCTGCCAGAAATAAACCGGCTTCTTGACCGTGTGGTCGTCGTTGATGGTCACCGTATTGGTCAAAGGCTGCTCGAACGTCTTTATTGCCACCAGCGCCTTGCGCATGTTTTCGCCGGTGATCGGCAGTTTCTTGTCCAGCACCCATTTGTAGAGCGCCGCCACGATGTAGGGCGCATCGTAGAAATACTGCGTGTAGGGCAGCCCGATGGGCATGCGCTTGTACGCCTTTTTCCAGCGCTCGATATAGGCGGGCAGGTTCTTGTTGTCTTCCACGCTGGGGGCCAGCGCGGTCACGATGATGCCCTCGGCCCCCTTGCCCAACTGCTGGATCATTTTGGGGTTGAAAGCCGTCTGATAGCTGGTGATCTGGGTCTTCACGCCGAGCTGACGCATTTGCGCGACGACGGCCGTGAAATCGCGGATCACGCTGTGGATGTGGATGATGTCGGGATTCGCCGCTTTCACCTTGAGCACCAGGCCGGTGAAGTCCGAACGCTCCTGTTCGTACGACTCGAAAACGACGACTTTGCCGCCGGCCTTCTTGAAGCTGTTGCTGAATACCTTGGCCCCGTCACGGCCCGTCTCGTGGTTCACGTGCAAGACGGCGGCGCGGCGCTTGCCCATCTTCTGAAAGGCGTATTTGCCCAAGGCGTTCATGTCCACGTCCGCCAGCGGGAATGTCGTATAGACGTAATCGCCCAGCCGCGCGATGGCCGGCGCGTTTGCGCCCACACTGAGCATCAGCACTTTCTCGCGGTTGGCGATGGGGGCGACCGCCTTGACCACGTTGCTGAACGCGGTGATGTACACGGGCACCTTCTCCACATGGACGAAGCGGTTGACCACCGCGATGCCGACCTCCGGCTTCGCCTGGTGATCCAGAATGATGGCTTCGAGCGGATGACCGTTGACGCCGCCCTTGGCGTTGATGTCCTCGACCGCCCAGCGGACCGCCTGCATCTGGTCCTTGCCGAAAATCGCGGCGGGCCCGGTCAACGGATCGGCAACCCCGAAGCGAAGCGGTTTCTTCTTGGCTGCAGGCGCGTCACCGGCGAGCGGGCCGCCCAGCAAACCAATCGCTACGACGAGCGCAATCCAGAAAGTGGCGCGTTTCAAAAAGCGCGAAAAAATTTGGTTCATCGACTTTTCTCCCGTGTGGATGTGAACCTCGTTATTCGGTTGTTTGGCAGTCCGAAAATTACAACACGGCCCCTTCAGCCTTGTCAATGTATTGGCGGGAGAAGCCGTAAAGCCAATGGGCGCCAGGATAAGGGAAAATCTGATGGTTGGCGGCGTAGACGTCACCTCCCGTGGGCGCGGTGGTACTGGTCAGCGACATAGGCCTCATCCATCACGCCGAGTGCGGCGGCCGCCTTTTGCGGCCAATAAGGCTCACGCAGCATCTCGCGCGCCATGAATACGATGTCGGCCTCGCCGTTTCGGACAATCTGATCCGCCTGCCACGCCTGGGTGATCATCCCCACCGTGGCTGTGGGTATATCAGCCCCCGAACGCACGGCCTGCGATAGCGGCGCCTGATAACCCGGACCCACGGGAATCTTCGCCAGCGGCGTTCCCCCGCCCCCGCTGCAATCGATGAGGTCGATTCCTTCGGTTTTGAGGAGTTTTGCGAGCTCAATCGTTTCATCGAGCGTCCAGCCGCCCTCGTAATAGTCCGTGCACGAGAGGCGGATGGCCAGCGGCTTTTCTTCCGGCCATTGTTCCCTCACGATTCGAACGGTCTCCAACGTGAAGCGTATGCGGTTCTCGAAGCTCCCGCCGTAGTTATCGTCTCTGTGGTTCGAAACCGGGGAGTGGAAGCTGTGGAAGAGATATCCGTGCGCGCCATGAATCTCGAGCCACCCGAAACCCGCTTCGTCGGCTCGCCTCGCGCCCTGGCGAAACGCCTCCTGGATCAAGGCGATCTCCTCGACGCTCAACGCCTTGGGCACGCGCGCCTTCTCGTGAAACGGAACCGCGCTCGGCGCCACGATCTCCCAGCCGCCCTCCTCGTCGGAGAGATAACCTCCGCCCTCCCAGGTGGGCGCGCAACTACCCTTTCGGCCCGCGTGCCCTATCTGAATTCCGGCGACGGCCCCCTGTCCGGAGACGAAGCGCGCAACGCGCGCCAAGGGTTCTACGTGCTCATCCGACCAGATACCCGAGCACCCGCGCGTAATACGTCCGCGCGCCTCCACGTTCGTCATCTCGACCATCACCAGACCAGCACCCCCGACCGCGCGGGCACCCAGGTGCACGAGGTGCCAGTCGGTGAGCTTTCCGTCATCCGCGCTGTACTGGCACATGGGGGACACGCAAATCCGGTTCCTGAGCGTGGCGCCCCGCAAAGAGAATTCATCGAAAAGTTTGGCCATCTTTCCTCTCACCCTTGGGAAACAGAAAACTCAAAAAAATCCTCCGGGCGGCTTGGGAATCCCGCCCGGAGGATAAAAAGGCGCACAGCGTCGTTTATGGCGTCGCCCTGCGGCTACCGCCATCCATGTAAATGGAACTACCATTCACGTAAGAACACGCGGCGGAGGCCAGGAACGCCGCGACGTTCGCCACTTCTTCGGGCTCGGCGATTCTTCCGGCTGGCGTCCTGGCGCCGACTTCTTTCAAGAACTCTTCCACGTCCTTGCCCGCCTTGTCTGCGGGTCCCTGCATGAGGTCACGCGCGCGCTGCGTGTTCGTCATGCCCGGACAGAGAGTATTCACCTGAATCCCCTCCCCCGCCACGGCGTCCGAAAGCGCTCTCGTATTGTTGAGCACCGTGATGTTCGCCGCGCTCGTGGGGATGTTCCCCCGCGCGGGACTCGCGCCTGCACCGCCCGCGATGTTCACGATGCGGCCCCAGCCGTTTTTCTTCATGTGGGGAATCACCAACTGGGACATGCGCAGATACCCGTACGTCTTGAGCGTGAGCGCCTCTGTGATGAACTCCGCGTCGAGTTCAAGAATGTCTCCACCCCGCGCCGCGCCCGCGCTGTTGATGAGGATGTCCACGCCTCCGAAATTCGCGACGCACGCATCGACCACCTTCTTGCAGCCATCGAGTGAATTCAGATCGGAGGAGACGGACATGCCCTCGCCGCCTGCGGCGTTCACATCTTCCACCGCCGTAGCCAAAAGCGCCTCATCGCGCGCCGTGACGCACACGCGGGCGCCCTCTTTCGCCAGCGCGATAGCGCATTCACGGCCGATGCCCCGGCTCGCACCCGTCACGATAGCAATCTTTCCCGTCAAACCTAGGTCCATCTTATTCTCCTTAGAAAATCATGAATAAATGATGAAAATGAAATTCCTTACGCCAGCACGAGCTGGCAAGGGTTCGTAGCCCGGTACTCGGCCTTCTTGTTGGTGATCTCCATCACTCGGGGCAAATTTTCGATACCGTGCTCCTCGTGCGTGATGAGAGAGCGCACGTCGATCCTTCCGCTGGCCACCCACTTTCCGCCCAGAGCCACGGTGTCCGCGCCATGACCTTCCGGGAAAATCCACTGAATCCCCTGTGCGCGCATGAAGACCGGGTCGAATTTCACATCTCCGATGAGGCCGGCAATCTGGAGAACGCGCCCGCCGATGCGTACCATGCGCGTCGCCTGATGAAGCGTAGTATGGCCCGAGAGACCCTGATCCGCGTTGCCGCCGGCGCACTCGAATACGAGGTCGACGCCCCTGCCTTCCGTTACCTCCATCACCTTCTCGACGGGGTCGTCTGATCTCGCGTCGATGACTTCATCCGCACCGAACTTGCGGCTCAAGGCAAGGGCCTCGTCTTTCACATCGCTGACATAGACGGCCCCCGCTCCGCAGGTGCGCGCGGCCTGTAAGGCATAAAGACCCATGACCCCCTGGCCGGTGATGGCCACTGTCTCACCCGTCTGAATCTTCGCATCGCGCATGGCGGCGACCGTGGAGGAAAGCGGCTGCAGGCAGGCGATGGAAGTATCGTCCAGCGTTTGCGGCGGCCTCACGAGGCCGTGCGCCGGAAGCGAGATATATTCGGCGAACGCGCCCGGCGTGTTGATTCCCACGTGCAGCTTGTCGATGCAGTACATCTCCCGGCCCTCGCGGCAGAAACTGCACGCAAGACACGGAACGTGGCCCGAGGTGCAGACCCTGTCGCCGGGAGCTAAATGCTCGACGCCATCACCCACCTCGACGACTTCCGCGCTCATCTCATGGCCCAGCAACTGCACGGGTGCGTATTTGTCGAGCATTTCCCTCAAGAGCGCCGAATTGATGGTTCCGACCCCCAAAGACCTCTGCACGTCGGTGATGCTCGGCTGCACCCGCCGCACCTTGCACACGGCCCAGCCCGGCTTCACTTCGGGGTCTGGCACCTCATCGAGCCTCATATCGCCAAAGGCGTAGAAACGCCATGCTTTCATGGTTGCGAACCCTCCACTTGTATAGGCAAACTCACCGCAATAGCTCTTAACACTCTTTTCCCCATCCGCCAAGATAAGAATGGGGATTTGTTCGCGCGCGGCTCTCTGCCCGCGCAGGGAGAAAACATGCCGGACACCAAGGTTCACGCGAAAGACCTCCTCGCCTATCTCGCGCGCGTCTACCAGGCCCTGGGCCTGCCCGAGCCCGATGCCAATGCTTGCGCGGCCCAGATTGTGGATGCCGAACTCAGAGGCGTAAGCTCGCACGGATGCGTCCGCTTCGGGGTTTTTGTGGAACGCCTGAAAAAAGGGACGGCGAACCCGAGGCCAAACGTGCGAACCATCACGGATCTGCCCGCTTACTCTCTGCTCGATGGAGACCATGGCATGAGCGCCGTCGTCGCGCGTCGCGCCATGGAGGTCGCCATCGAAAAGGCGAAGGCCGGCGGCATCGGCGCTGCCGCCATCCGCAATTCCTCCCATACCGGCCACATCGGCTATTTCGCCGCCATGGCGCTGGAACACAACATGATCGGGGTAGTCATCAGCGGCGCGGTGGGAAATCTCGCACCGTGGGGTGGGTTCGAGCGAATGATAGGGAACAATCCGGTGGCCTTTGCGGTTCCCTCAAACCAGGAATATCCCATCCTCTTCGACATCGCTACCTCGAAAGTGGCGAGAGGCTACGTGCTCCTGGCCGCCAGAACGGGCGAGCCGATTCCCGAGGGCTGGGCGCTCGACTCTTCTGGCAATCCGACCACGGACGCTGCCCTCGCCGCCAAGGGGACCATGCTGCCCCTGGGCGATTACAAGGGATACGGCCTGGCGCTCATGTTCACTTTTCTGACGGGGGCTTTGAGCGGGAACGGCTTCGACGCCGATCAGCCCGACTGGCTGGAGACGGATAAACCCTTCGGTCTGCCCATGTTCGCCATGGCGATTGACCCGGAGAGATGCCTGGGCGGCGACTACAAGGCGGCGGTGGATGAGGCCGTGACGCGCATCAAGGCCTCGGGGCTGGCGCCGGGATTCGACGAAATCCGCATCCCCGGCGAAGGCGCTCACCGCAGGTACCAGGCCGCATTGTCCGAGGGAATCACGATCAAAGAAGCGCTCGCCCAGGATCTGGACCGGATTGCGGCGGAGGTGGGTGTGGCGCCCTTGTCCGGGGGCTGAGCGTGATGAAAACCCCCGCCTTTGTTGAAGTGTCGGCTCCCATGCGCTAGTTTTATGACTCGTTGATTGGACGTTCCTCACATATCCGTCACATGACTGGGTGCGAGGCGTTTTCGCGCCCTGAATTTTTGGAATTTTTGGAATTTTTGAAGGAGAAGACATGCCGGTAACTGCGATGATCATCGAAGATGGAGACAACGTCGCCACCTGCCTTGAAAAGGTGGCGAAGGGAGGCTCCGTCCGCCTCATGCTCAACGGAAAGATGGGCAAGACGCTCAAGGCCAATCAGGCGATTCCCTACATCCACAAAATCTGCATCAAGACGCTGAAAAAGGGCGAGCACTGCATGAAATACGGGCTGTCCATCGGCGTGGCGAGCAAAGATATCAAGGTTGGCGACTACATTCACGTTCATAACATAGAGAGCGCCCGCGGCCGCGGCGACCTCGCGTAGAGAAGGAGGTCGACCATGGCCAGAAGAAACGGAACGGGCGCAACATCAAAACGTTTGAGAAAAACCTGGTGGGGATACCCCCGGGAAAACGGGGACGTGGGCGCGAGGAACTACCTGCTCCTGCTGAGCGGCACCCTTTACGCCAACCCCACATGCGAGCGTGTCGCGAGAACGCTGCGACATAGCGTCGCCCTCACCCACCCGCTGGGCCGCTGCCAGATAGGCCCCGACATCCAGCGCACGTTCGAAACCCTCGTCGGACACGGACAGAACGCCAACGCGGGCGCCGTGATCGTCATTGATCACCACCGCGAGGAAGGCTGCACGGCGGACGAAATAGCCCATGAAATCGCCAAAACGGGAAAACGGGTGGAGGCGATCAACATCCGCGAAGACGGCGGCGCGATAGACGCCACCGCCAAGGCCACGCGCATCGGCATGGAGATGCTCCGAGAACTCACGAACGAACGCCGCCAGGAAGTTTCCTTGAGCAAACTCCTGCTGGGGCTCAACTGCGGAACGTCGGACACCACGTCGGGCCTCTCGCACAACAAGGCAACCGGCTGGGTGACGGACCAGGTCGTCAAGCTGGGCGGACGCGCGCTTCTGGCCGAGACCACGGAGATGATGGGCGGTGAGGACGTGCTGGCCGCCAAATGCGTGAGGCCGGCCCTGGGCAAGCGCATCTGGAGGATGGTGGAGGAAATGGAAGAGCGCATCCTCGCCTGCGGTGTGGATCTCAGGGGCAGCCAGCCCACGGGCGACAACATGGAGGGCGGCCTGACCACGATTGAAGAAAAATCCCTGGGCGCCATCCAGAAGGCGGGCTCCGCCCCCATCGTGGACGTGATCCCGTGGGCGAAGCGCGCGAACCGCAGAAGCGGACTCCACGTGATGGACACCCCGGGCCATGGGGGAGAGTCCATCACCGGCATCGCAGCGGGCGGCTCGCAGGTACTCATTTTCTCAACAGGCGGCGGCCACACCATCAACCACCCCCTGATGAGCACCATCCGCATCACGGGCAACCCGCTTTCAGCGAGGCTTCAGGCCGACACCACGGACGTGGACGTGACGGACATCTTCGAGGGCGCGCCCATCGAGGTGGCGGGACGGCGCGTCTACGACGAGGTGCTCGACGTCGCAAGCGGGAAAATGACGAAAGCCGAAATTTTACATGAGGATAACGCCTTCGCCATCAACAGGATCGGGCCCAGCGTCTAGGAGATTCTTCACCAGCCCCGGAGGATGCGCTCCGTGGATCTATCCGGAGAAACGTTGCGTGGGAACTCCCATTTAGGGAGGATTCCACATTTCGCGGCAGGCAGCGAAGATTCCCTTTCCCCGGCGTTTTAGGTGATGAAACCCCTCCCCTACGCCGAGGCCATCGCGAAGCTCGCCGAAGAAGAACGGGGAGACGGCTGGCTCGCATTCTGTGAGAGGGAAAACATCTTCCAGCTTTCCGTAGTCGAATGGCTCGATGCGCTGAGGGAGGAAATCTTAGCCCTCGCTCCCGATACGCTTCTCGAAGTAGGAGCTGGCAACGGCACAATCGGAAAAGCGCTGCAGGCGCGCGGCGTGAATTTGATTCTGACCGACCCGGTCGGACGCGACGGGGTCGTAGCCCTGGACGCGCGGGATGCGCTCCTCGCCCATGCGCCTGATTTCGTGTTCTCCTGCTGGCTGCCTTTTGATTCAGGCGCCGAGAAACAGATATTGGACACAAAAAACCTCCGGTGGTATCTGGCCGTGGTGCAGCAGGGACCGGGCTACGCAGGAAGTGAAGTGCTATGGGACACTCCTAGCTGGAGCGTGCGGGAATTGAGCGAGATGAACCGCTGGTCGGTTTCACGCGCCGATTTTCTGAGCGAGGTCGACTCCGGCGAGCACGTTCGGCACGGAATGGCCTATCTGTTCACGCGTGAGGATTGAATGAGCGGGTACACGACTGGCGAGAAACTCCACGTATTCTTGAACCGGATATTCACCAAGCTGGGCATGCCGGAAGAAGACGCCGCATGGACTGCGGATACGCTCGTGACGGCCGAGTTGCGCGGCGTCACCAGCCACGGCGTGATCCGCATGCCGCACTACGCCAGGCGCCTGGAAATCAACCTGGCGAACCCGGCGCCTGATTTCAAGATCCTGAAAGACGCAGGCGCCTTGGCCCTCGCAGACGGCGACAACGGCATGGGTCAGGTGGTTTCCAAACGCGCGATGGAAGAAGCCATCGCCCGCGCCCGAACCCACAACGTGGGCGTCGTCCTGCTCAAAGAGAGCAACCATTTCGGCGCCGCCGCTACATACGCGGCCATGGCCCCTGAGGCGGGTATGGTAGGCCTCGTGACGACGAATACGCTGCGCGTCCTGCCCCCTGCAGGAGGAAAAGAACCAAAGATCGGCAATAATCCCATCTCGGTCGCTCTGCCAAGCGACCCGCCCATGGTGCTGGACATGGCCCTCTCCGTCGTGGCGAGAGGCTACATTATCGAGGCGGCGCGCGCGGGCGAACTCATTCCCGAGGGCTGGGGGCTGGACAAGGAGGGGAGGCCAACTACCAATCCGCAAGAAGTTCTCGAAAGTTCCTTACTCTCGCCGATTGCAGGCTACAAGGGGAGCGGGCTTTCCATCGCCATCGACGCCATATTGGGCTCCCTCGCGGGCGGAGGCCACAGCCACGAGATCGTGGGCATCAACGAGTTTCACGGAAAAAGCCGCGTCACGAGCATTTTCGTAGCCATCAACGTCGAGGCGCTGCTCCCGGTGTCGCAATTCCAGGCCGCTGCCAACGCCTTTATTTCCATCATCAAGGCAACGCCCAAGGCGGCGGGCGTGGAGACGATTTTCATTCCGGGCGAAATCGAACATCAAAGCGAGACGAAGCGCCGACACGACGGGTTCGAGCTATCGGCCGAACGGCTCGACGAACTCGATGAAATCGCCCGAAGGCTCGACCTCCCCCCGCTGGAGCGTGGATAATGAGCGACCCTACTCCTCAGGCCTTATCCGAGGCGGCCTCTCAATTTGCTCGCGAGGCGGGAGAAATCCTGATGGGGCTTTTCGGCAAGCAGGTGGAAGTGGATTACAAGAACAAGGCCGAAACCGACCCGGTGAGCGAAGCCGACCGCGCAAGCCAGGAGTTTCTCACGAAAGCGATAAACAAAAAATTTCCGGCGCATGGCGTACTGGGCGAGGAAAAACCCAAAGACGAGGAAGAGGCAAAAAAACAGGGTGCGCGAGAAGTGCCCGAATATTTGTGGGTTCTGGATCCGCTCGACGGTACGAAAAATTTCCTGAACGGACTGCACGTCTGGGGCTGTTCCGTGGGCGTCTTGAAGCGCGGACGCTCCATTGCGGGCGCGATTTTCACGCCCGAGGACAAAGGCACCATCTACCATGCTTACGAAGGCGGCGGAGCGTTCCGCAACGATCACCGGATCGAAGTGGCGCAAGAGGACAAACCCACCGGAAAGCGCATCGCCGCCCTGCCCGGCTCCTACTGGACGCAATTCCGCCCGACGGGGCCGCTCAAAAAGAACCTGGGCGAAGTGCGCGCCACCGGATCGATGTGCTACGAGCAGGCCCTCGTGGCGCGCGGAGGCCTGCACTATACGCTCTTCGGCGTTCCCAGCATCTGGGACGTGGCGGCGGGCGCGATTCTTGTGAAAGAGGCGGGGGGCATGACGCTCGCCCGGCGTGACCGCACGAACCAATGGCGGGAGCTGGATTGCTTCTTCTCCGGGGAGAACACACCGAAAGACCTGGACGCCGCCCGCAAGTGGCGGCAATCCTTGCTTATCGGAAACCCCGCCCTCGTTCAATTCATCGCAAAACACATCAAGAAAGTGAACCGGCGCAGGCCCGGTCGCAAGAACCGTTAGCAACCTCTGAGAATAGAGGCATTTTCCTCTATTCTACTTCAATTTAATCTTATAACAATTTGATATATATCTTTCTATTTCAGATTAGGAACTCTGACAGGCGCGAATCGATCGCTTTGGGGTCCCTTGCCTCTCCCGCCCAAACCCTCGATTTCCATGATTCGCTCCTCCTCCGGGTTCCGATACGCGGAGCCCGAAATCACTTCGAGTGCATACCTCGGAGCGGGACTGCCCCCTTTGGGAGATTTCCCGCGTATGGGGAATGAAAACGGACGACTCTCCCCGGGTCTCAAACCTCTGAGCCAGTGCCTGGTGCGGCAGCATTTTTCCCCGTTCCGGATGAGTTCGACCTGTAATCCTACATCGAAGGAAAAATCAGGGTCCGTGTTATGCAACGTCCCATGGGCGCGCAGGTAGGGCCTGCAGGATTTACACTTTGGTTTCTTGTACACCTCGACTTCGGCGTTTTCCACGCGCACCCACCGGTGGACTTGGCGATTTCTCTCCTGCGCCATCTTGTTGATGGAGGAGAGGATCCGCTTCTTGTGAACCGAATTGGGATAGCGCTCAAGAAATTGTTCGAGCGCCGCGACGCGGCCCGAACGCTCGGCCCCTTCCAGCGCCCGCGCCTCCATGTGCTGCTGCATAAGAGCAGCCTCTTCCGAACCTTTGAATCTGCGGATGAAGGCCTTCCAGTCCGCCTCTTTCTCGGATCGCATTGCTCCCTCGAATCTCGCCGCGCGCAAAGCGTCCTTCGCCTCAGGAAGATATAAGCTCAGAGGATTGTCGAAGACGTATCTTTCCAGATCGAGAACATCGCTCGAGGCTTTCGCAGCATCGAGCAGGAGTCTTTCGAGGCGCTGGGTCGCCGCTTCTGTCCACTCGCTCCGCGCATTTTTGTATTTCGCAATAAAGGCCCTGTAGGATGCGACTTCGTCTTTTCCTCTCAGGGCTTCATATTCACTCTTTTGGATATCTACGTTGGCAGGCGCCTTGAACCAGCCTTCGGGAAAACGCTTCAGGATTTCTTCGAGGGCGCCGGGGTCTTTCGATTCGAGCGCTTCCTGATAAGTGAGCCGCTCCCACCAGTAGCGCGCCCGGCGAAAGTATTTACCGGTATAATGATATTCCAGATACTTCCGGTACGCGCGGGCCGTGTGCTTGCGGGTCGCCCTATCAAAATCGAACTCATCGAGTTCTGCCAGATATACCTTCGATTCTGGATGACTGGGGTTGTCGTGAATGAACCAGCGTTTTTCGTTTACCACATCGCGCGGCACTCTCTTGCGCACGCGCGTATTCTCCAGACACCCGAAGAGAGTCGAGCTGAGAATGAAGCAGATAAAAAAGCACAACAGCCGATTCCCGGACAGGCTCGTATGGGCGCTCATCGCCTACACCTCAGCGTTTCACCGTTTATCCGGGCGTTTTCGTAACTATTCGAATCGCCAGTGCAGACGCCGATACTCCTCGGGCGTCGGCAGGCAAGGGTTCTTCCTGAAGCGGACCACCCTTTCCAGAAAAATTTCCACTTCATCGGGTTCCAGGAGTTCGTCCATCTCACGCCTCAAGGAACTGTCGCTGTCGCGCAGGCTGGTCTCCAGCTTCTTGACGTCGTTCAACTGCGCCTCGGGCAGTGAAACGCCGGCATAATCCCAGATGACAGTCCTCAGCTTGGGCTCCGCATGAAACGTGAGGCCGTGGTCAATTCCCCAGACGCGGCCGTCTTCGGATTTGAAGCAATGACCACCCTTACGATCCGTATTGTTCACCATGATGTCGAAAGCCGCGAGCAGCACCAGTTCCGGGCATTCTTCCGCTCTGAGCGTGAAATAGTTCGATTTCCCATCATAGGGCACACACAACTGCATGGAACCCTCTCCGTGCGGACCTTCTCGAATCACCGTAGGAGGTACGAGGTGCCACCCGAGATGATGACTCACCAAAAAGGAACATCTTTCACGGAAGTGAAGCGTCCCATAGGGGAAATCCCAAAGAGGCCGCTCTCCGTTCGCGGGCTTGTATATCCCCCAGAACTGGAAATCCTCTGCGGCCATCCTCACGGCGAACGTATAGTTCGAACCTTGCGGCACCAACTCGCCGCCCAGGATTTCCGAGTTAAGCAGCAGATCCTCAATTTGCGCCGGCTCGAAGCGAAAGGCTTGCGCTTCGGGCGCATCCACCGTTTCCTGGCCTTCAGGAGGAGAGGATTTCCGGGCCACGAGATTTCCCTGTCACGTAAGATTGGAGCGGATTAATGACGAAAATGACCATTTGTGTTCGGGTCGACCTTGCCTGTGGCCACCATGGCATGACGAGAGAGCGCATCTGTCCCCCTCCCCGAGGAGCATTCATCCAGGCTTTGATTGATAAATTCATCCAACTGCGCATGCGCGAGACTCACTTGCAGCGCGGCGGGGCCGACGGCCTCTTCTTCGTATTCCTCTTCTTCGGCACGCTCCCTCTCCGAGACGACTTCGTCTCGCTCATCGTAGAAAAAGACGGTGACGCGGCTTTTGCCTGGACCATACGCCAGCCCCAAACGGCTTACCTTGAACTCTATCAACCCTTCGGAACTCACAGGGGTGGACCCGACCTCGGCGATGTCGGGAAATTCCGGTTCCTCGTCTGAGCGTTCTCCTTGCCCTTTCGCCTCCGCCATCTTTTTCATCGCCATCGAAAGGCCGTAGACCTGCTCTTTCTCCAGCCAGAGCGTGGCAGCCGCCTTCGTCGGGCAATCAATCAGGATGCGGAAAATCCTCTTGCCCGCGACGCCAATCGCTTCGGTTCTGATTTTTCCGACTTCGCCCAAATTATGTTTGGCAGAATCCATGTGAGATATAATACTCCGCGATGCGATATGAGACGGCACAAGTTGGGTATACCATAAACAGATGTCCTTTCACTTGTCTAATCAAACTTTGCTAACTTTCGTTTCGGCTTTCACCGTTGGAAAATTGCGTCTATACTTCAGCAACAAACTCGCCCCGTAATCCATCCAGACGCCGAGAAACCAACGCATGGCGAAAAGACCCACCCGAAAACCCGCCGCTGTTAAACACGGCTTTCTCGAATACCTGCTCCTGAGCGTTCTCGCGCTCGTCGTCTTGGTGACGGCGTGGACGCTCTATGACAACGGAATCCTCGACACTTTCATCGAACTTTTCAAAGGCTCCCACTAAGACGCGATGCTCCTGAGAGTCGCGCCTCCTCCCTTGCGAGGTCCGCAGGCTTCGTCGCTCCTGCAAGCGCTTCATCCAGGCGGGCGCTTTTTCTGCATCGCTCATCGATGCGCATCTCCTGAAGTTTGGTCTTCTCGAAAACAAGACGACAAAGCTCACATACCATGGATTCTGGGCAAACAAAATCCAATGGCCAAATTTCCGGAATCGGCTACACAGTTCCAGACGAAAATGATAGCCTCCACCAAATCGCAACTTACAGAGGATGCTCTTTGTTGGCCCGGCTCATATCCAGAACACTGCAAACTCCCGACGGCCCGCTCGCCTATACCGAAGCGGGGGGCGATGACAAAGAACCCCTCCTCCTTGTGCACGGCGGCTTCGGGGCAGCGAACCACTGGCTCAAGAACCAGGCTTTCTTCGCCGAGCACTACCGGGTACTGGCGATCGATCTCCCCGCCTTCGGCGAGAGCTACGCGCCGCCCAAACCGCACTCGGCAGCATCCGTCACACAGGGCATCGGGCGTCTGCTCGACGAGCTTGGAATCGAAGAGTGCTCCTGCGCGGCTTTTTCCTTCGGCGCGACGATGAGCGTGACGTATTGCCAGGAAAACGCATTGCGATTCAAGAAACTCGTTCTGCTGGGACCGGGAGGGTTGGGCATCACGGGAGACGTCAAGCTCGGCGATGAGCGCCGCGCCACCAGGGAAATGAGCCGCGAGGAGAAGCACGCGGTGTTCGTCCACAACCAAAGGGCGCTGATGTTCAAAAATCCGGCCTGCGCGGATGAAGCGTACCTTACTCAAGCCTGGACAAACCTCAAGAATTCAAGGATGAACATCTACGCCATGAACCGCGAACCCTATCTGCCCGATCTGCTTCCGGCGTGTTCCATGCCGCTGCTCATATTGTGGGGAGACGCCGACGTCATCGCCTATCCGACACCTGAAAAACGCCGGAGCGCTTGCCAAAAAGCCGCTCCCCATGCAGAAGTGGACATTATTCCCGACGCCGGGCACATGGCCCAGTGGGAGCAACCCGACATATTCAACGAACGCGTATTGAAATTCCTGAGATCGTAAATAGCCACCATCCCCTGAGGAGAATGTTTCATGGGCAAGACGAGCTTTGATTTTTCCGGACAGGTCGCCGTCGTCACGGGCGCATCGCGCGGCATCGGCAAAGGATCGGCGGAGAAGTTCGCCGAGGCGGGCGCCAAGGCCTATCTCATCGACATCGACATCGAACTCGGCGAGGCGGCCGCCGCCGGCATCCGAGAGAACGGGGGGGACGCCACCTTCATCGACTGCGACCTCACGGATTCGGTGGCCGTGAAACAGATGATTGAGCGCATTGCGAGCGAGGCGGGCAGCATCGACATTTTCGTCAATTCCGCCGGCGGTTTTCACCAGCAACTATCCACAGGCGATACGACGGAAGACGAGTGGGACGCCGTGGTGGACAGGAACCTGAAGAGCGTGTTCCTGACCTCGAAGCATCTGACACCCGTTTTCGAAAAACAAAACAGCGGCTGCGTGATCAACCTGGGCTCCATGTCGGGAATCACCACGCTCCAACCCTCCTCCCCGCCCTATGCGGCGGCCAAGGCGGGCGTTCACGCCCTGACCCGCGTGCTCGCCTACGAGCTTGGGCAATACAACGTGCGCGTGAACGCCATCGCGCCGGGAACCACGGCGACCGAGCGCGTCATCGCTGTGCGCTCGGAAGAACAGCGCGAGATGATCGGCAAGGGCACGCTTTTGGGCCGCATCGCCGATGTGGATGATATGGTCGGCTGGGTGCTCATGCTGGCGTCGCCCGAATCCACCTACCTCACGGGCCAGACCATCGCCGTGAACGCGGGCCGATATATGTCGTAAATGGACAGATATTTTTGCAAATTTACAGCCATTTTGAGGGTTTTTGATGAGCGAATACCTGGAATTCGACCCCGATGAGATAGAGAGGCGCGCGGTTTATCGCCTGCTCACGGGCTCCATCGTCCCCCGCCCCATCGGCTGGGCGTCATCCATCAGCAAGGAGGGGATATACAACATCGCGCCCTTCAGCTTCTTCACCTGCGTCTGCGTGGCGCCGCCGATGATATCGCTCACCGTGGCGAGAAACCCCGACGGCACGAAGAAGCACACCCTCATCAACGCGGAGGAAACCGGAGAATTCTGCTTCAACGTCGTCACCCACCGCCATTGGGAGCAGATGGTGGATACGGCGAACGGCATCCCGGCGGAGGAGAGCGAGTTCGACGCCACCGGTCTCGAACCGATACCCGCCAAGAAGGTGAAGGCGCCGCGCATCAAGGACGCGCCCATTCATTTCGAGTGCAAAACCCACAACGTGTTCGAACTGGGGCCGAACAAGCACCCGCTCCTGATCGGGGAAGTCGTCTATTTTCACGTCAATCCGGACGTCATGACGGGCGGATACATCGACATGAAAAAACTCGAGCCCATCGGACGCCTGAACGGCTTCTGGCAGTGTACGCTCGGAGAGTTCCTGGAAAGAAGTTTCCAGGACGGGCAGCCGAGATAATACCCAGAGGTTGAAATCCCGAAAGTCTTGATATTGCAGAGCAAGTATTTCCTGCAGACAACGAGAACCTACTTTACATACAGGTCATAAGTAACTGTTATATCATATATTACCCTGCATCGAATCCGGTGTCATCAACTGCGGCGCGTAGAGCGTCCAGATTCGTCACACCTTCATCGAAAACGACCGTCGCCTTACCGCCTTCCAGATCGACCTCGGCCTCGGCCACGCCTTCCACACCGCTTAACGCCTCTTGCACAGCGGACTGGCACATCTCGCAACTCATTCCACCCACGTTGATTACCACTTTTTCCATATAAATTTTCTCCAAGTAAACCCGAGCCGTCAGACGCGCAAGCCCGCATCCGGAATCTAGTCCACACTCCTCGTACGAGCGGGCTTCCAGTTTCTCAGCAATAAAGTGTTCGAGACGACGGATACCGAACTGAACGCCATGGCCGCACCTGCGACGATAGGGCTTAAAAACCCGAACGCCGCCAGGGGGATGCCGAGAATGTTGTAGAAAAACGCCCAGAAAAGGTTCTGGCGTATTTTCCGCAAAACGGTCCTCGATAGGTGGATACCGGATACGACACCCATCAAATCGCCCTGCATCAGCGTGATGTCCGACGCCTCCATCGCGATGTCCGTCCCCGTACCGATCGCGAATCCCACGTCCGCTGCCGCCAAGGCGGGAGCGTCGTTGATGCCGTCGCCCACCATGCCCACCTTGTTGCCGCCTCGCCTGAGTTGTTCCACCATGGCCGCCTTTTCATCCGGCATCACATCCGCCATGACGCGGGAAATGCCCGCCTCAGCCGCTATGGCCTGCGCTGTGCGCTCGTTGTCGCCCGTCATCATGTAGACCTCAACCCCCATGTCCTGGAGAGCCGCTACTGCTTCGGCCGAGTTCTCCCTCAGCGTATCGGCGACGCCGATGGCGCCCATCAGGTTTTCCTCTTCGGCGAGAAGCACTACGGTTTTCCCCTGCGATTCGAGGCGGCGAATCTCATCGACAGACCCGGGCGCTGCCACACCGCGCTCCGCCATGAACTTCTCATTGCCCAGATAAATTTTCCGCTCATCCACATTCGCTTCCAGGCCATGCCCCGGAAAGGCGCGGAAATCCCGCATTTCAAGGAATTCCACGCCGCGCGCTTCGGCCTCATCGACTATCGATTTTCCCAGGGGATGCTCCGAGCCGCGCTCCGCACTCGCCGCGAGCCGGAGCAACTCCTCTTCTGTGAGCCCGTTCAACGGCAATATGTCTGTCACCACAGGCGTCCCTTTCGTCAGCGTGCCCGTTTTGTCCAGTATCATGGCGTCGAGCCTGTGCGCCGTCTCCAGGGACTCACCGCCCTTGATGAGTACCCCCGCCTCGGCCCCTTTGCCCGTGCCCACCATGATGGCCGTAGGCGTCGCTAATCCTAAGGCGCACGGGCAGGCGATAACCAGAACGGCGACGGCGTTGATGAGCGCGGGCGTGAACGGCCCCACGGCGTCCCAAAGAATGTACGTGACGAGGGCGATTCCCAGCACGATGGGCACGAAAATGCCCGACACCCTGTCCGCGGTGCGCTGGATTGGCGCCTTGGAGCCCTGCGCCTGCTCCACCATGCGGATTATCTGCGCCAGCACCGTTTCTTTCCCCACCCTCGAAGCCCGGAACTTCACCGCCCCGTCGATGTTGAGCGTAGCCCCGGTTACGGTGTCGTCCACGCCTTTTGCGACAGGAACGCTCTCGCCCGTCAGCATCGACTCATCCACGGAAGTCGCGCCCTCGAGGACTATCCCGTCCACGGGGTATTGCTCGCCGGGACGCACCATCACGACATCGCCCACGCGGACCTCGCCCACGGGTACCTCGCGCTCCTCCCCGTCGCGGAGCACGCGCGCCGTCTTGGCCTGAAGGCCCATGAGTTTCTTGATGGCTTCTGAGGTTCTGCCCATGGCGCGCTCTTCGATCACTTTTCCGAGCAGGATGAGCGTGATCAAAATCGCGGACGCCTCGAAATACACGTGATGCCCGCTCAGGCCCCACAGCGTCACCACGCTGCTGTGCAGCCAGGCCGCGCTCGTTCCCAGGGCGACGAGAACGTCCATATTCGCGCCGCCGCCCATGAGCGAGTGATACGCGCCCCGGTAAAACCGCCGGCCCACGATGAACTGCACGGGCGTAGCGAGCGCGAACTGCCACCACCTGGGCAATTCCCAGCCGCCCGCGCCCGGGAGCATCCCCGCCATCTGTATGAGAAGCGGGGCGGATAAAACCGCAGAGAGCACAAGCAGGCGCACGCTTTTCCTGAACTCGTGCTCCCGCTTTAGTTTTTCCGCGTCCTGCTCTTCATCCATCACGGGACGGGCCGAATACCCCGCTTTGGCCACGTAATCGACAATTTCATCGGTATGAGCCAGTGCCGGCTGGAACTCCACATGGCCGCGGCCCGTCGAGAGATCCACGTCGGCGGAAACCACGCCGTCCAACCCAGTTAACTGCGCCTCCAAGCCTGCGGCGTCCGCCGCGTTCTCCACTCCTTCTATCGTGAACTCGACACGAGAATGCGGAACGCGGAACCCTGTTTTTTCCACCCTTTTGGTGATGTCGGCAGGCGTCACCTGGGCGGGGACGAACTCGACCTGCGCGCGCGCAAGCGCCAGATTCACGTTCGCGTGCAACACGCCGTCGAGCGAGCCGAGTCGTTTTTCCAGCCTTGAGGAACACGCCGCGCACGACATGCCTTCGACCGGAATTTCCAGTGTCTCGGGTATTGAATTTATCGACATGCCCCGCTCCTAGCCCAATGCCTGAAGTTTTACGCTCACGCTCATCCGGGTCCCGTCGCGCATCAGGTGCACTTCCACGACGTCGCCCACTTTGTGTTCATCGAGCGCGTCCAACAAATCATTGCGCGAGGTAACCGACTTCTCCCCCACCCCGACGATCACGTCGCCGAGCACGAGGCTCCCCGCCCGGTTCCTCCCGGTGCCGCGCAGCCCGGCACCCTCAGCCGCGCTGCCTTTTTGTACGCGAATGATCAGCACGCCCCGTACGCCGAAGCGCTCCGCCGTCCCCCTGTCGGCCACGTGAATGCCGAGCCCGGGCCTGATAACGCGGCCATGGCGGAGCAACTGGGGAACGACCCTGTTCACCGTATCTACGGGAACCGCGAAGCCGATTCCTGCGTTGGAGCCGGAGGGACTGAAAATAGCGGTGTTGACGCCTATGAGGCGCCCGGCGCTGTCCAGAAGAGGCCCCCCGGAATTGCCCGGGTTGATCGCGGCGTCGGTCTGGATGACGCCGCTGATCTTGCGGCCCGACACGCCGTTGATCTCACGCCCCAGCGCGCTGATGATCCCCGTCGTGAGGGTCTGATCCAACCCGAAGGGGTTGCCGATGGCGAACACCCTCTGGCCCACCAGCAGGTTGGAGGACTGTCCGACGGAGATCGGCTTGAGCCGGCTTTTGGGCGCATTGATGAAGAGGACCGCCAAATCCTGATCCGGCGCCATTCCCACCACGCGCGCGTCCCACTCGGTGTTATCCGCCAGGGTGATGCGAAGGGCGCTCGCTCCCTGAATGACGTGAAAGTTCGTGATGACGTGGCCCTGATCGTTCCAGACGAAGCCCGAACCCGTGCCCTGGGGAATTTCGAACAAATTGAGACTGAACCTGTCGCGCCTCATCGCCAGCCTCGTGATGTAGACCACCGACGGAGAAGAGAGGCGGAAAAGCTCTATGTTGGATTTCTCCTCGGCGGCGAGGTCCCCTCGCGGGGTAACGACGCGAGGCACGGCATCAGGGTCGTGGAAGTTATCGAAATATCCCCTTGCGAACATCCACGCGAGGGCGACGCCCAGCAAAAAAACACACCAGACGAGCCAACGCCATCTGCTCGAATAGGTTACGCCTCCACCCCTGTGTTCACGACCTCCCCCGTTCATTTCGATTCCTCTTTCTGCGCCCAAGGCAGGCTCATGACAGCACGCTCGCAGTCTTCGCGTAAAGACGCCTCATCCTGAGAACATCTCGCAATGATATGCGCACCCTGCATCTGGGAAAAGAAAGAACGCGCATATACAAGCGGTGCGATTTCTCCCGGAAGCTCTCCTTCCACTTGAGACTGCGCCAATACGAGAGCGATTCTCTCAAATACGCCGTCCCAGACCTCTTTCAGCCGCATGCGCATCTCTTCATCAAGAGCACTCAGTTCGAGCGAGAGGTTCCCGATGGGGCATCCGCAGCACGGGGAATCCTGATTCGGCATGCAGGCGTAGGATTCCGCCAGACACCTGATTTTCTCACGCCCACTCGCTTCTGTATCAAATGAGGGTTTGAGGTAGTTTTCGTGAAGAAGCGATTCGTAATGATCTATGATGGCGAGCCCCAAGTTTTTCTTGGAGCGAAAAAAATAGTACAGACTCCCCCGGTTCACATTGGCGGCCTGCGCGACTATGTCCAGTGAGGTGGCGTGAAAGCCTCTTTGATAGACGAGCCACGCGGCCGCTTCTATGATTTTGCGCTTCGTCCGGGAAGCCTTGGAACCTTTGGGCGTCGCCGTTGCTGCTTTCATGCGCTCTCACTCCGGTGAGTGAAATTTCGTCTTGCGGAAAAATGCTCCGCAATGGGCCACAAAGCGACCCACGAGAAAAATATAAACTTATTTAGTTAGTTAGTCAACTAAATTTATGGCTGCTGCCACACCAATCCTGAAAGACATATTACGCCGAGAGTTCTCGCAAGTGCGCTACGACGGAGCGCTCCAATGCGTCGAGGTTGTACCCACCTTCGAGCAGACAGATGAGCCGCCCCTCGCAAAGGCTTTCGGCAAGTTTCTTCAACCACCCGGTCAGGCGGGCGAAACCGGCTTCGGTGATCTTCAGCCCACCGAGCGGGTCGTCACGGTGCGCGTCGAAACCCGCTGATACGACAACCGCTTCGGGACCATGCGCCTCGATGGCGGGGATGACGTTTTCCTCAAATTTCGCCAGATACGACTCCTCAGAGGTTCCCGCAGCGACGGGAATGTTGAGCGTCTTGCCCTCCCCGGCTCCTTCTCCCGTCTCGTTCGCAAGGCCCGTACCGGGATAGTGGGGATGCTGGTGCAGGGAGACGAAAAACACGTCCGGGTCTTGCCAGAAGATATCCTGCGTGCCGTTGCCGTGATGCACGTCCCAATCCACCACGGCGATTTTCCGGAGGCCGTGTTGTTCCTGCAGATACCGCACCAGGATGGAGGCGGTGGCGAAGAGGCAAAAACCCATCGACTGAAACGGCAAGGCGTGGTGGCCCGGCGGCCTGGCGGCGCAAAAGGCGTTGTCCACCTCACCACCAACTACGGCGTCCGCCGAACTCAGGGCCGCATCCACGGATGCAATCGCAGCCTCATAGCTTCCCGGACCAGCCTGCGTGTCTCCACCGTCCAGAATACACCTGCCGCTCGCACAAGCCTCGCGCACGAAGCGGTGGTGTTCTTCCTCATGCACCCGCAAAACCCACTCACTAGCGGCGTGGGGCTTACTCTCCATGTGTATGAGCGATGCGACTTGCGGGAGAATTCTCTCGGGCGCGAGACGCCTGGCGCGCTCTACGTTCTCCACATGCCGGCCGTTATCGTGCAGGAGCGATTCGGGCGTCCAGAAATAAGCGGTTCTGCTCAATGGAGTCTCACCCTGGGGTCGAGGACGGAATACATCAAGTCAACAATAAGGTTCAAAGACACGAAAATCAGGGCGGTGATGGTCACCGAGGCCTGCACGAGGGGGAAATCCTTGGCGTAGACGGCCTGTATGAGAAGCCTCCCCACGCCCGGCCAGGAGAAAATCGTCTCGACGATCACAGCACCCCCCAGCAGATGCCCGAACTCCAGGCCGATTATCGTGATGACCGGGATCATGGAGTTTCTGAGCACGTGCAGGTTGATGACGATCCATTCGGAAAGCCCCTTCGCTCGGGCGGTCTTCACGTATTCATGCCGGAGCACTTCCAGCATGGAGCTTCGGACTACCCGAGTGTTTCTCGCGATCGAGTAAGTAGAGAGCGCGATGGCGGGCAGAATCAGATGCTCCCAACCGCTTCTACCGCTCACGGGCAGCCACCTCAGACTCACCCCGAAGATGAGGATCAGCATCAAGCCGAGCCAGAAAACCGGCATGGATTGCCCCAGTAACGCGAAAAGCATCCCCCCGTGATCATACGGTGAGCCGCGCTGCGTCGCGCTCACCACCCCTAACGGAAATGCCAGGATAATCGAGAGTACGAGCGCCACGAGGGCGAGTTCCAGAGTCGCGGGCAGGCGCTCCATGATGAGTTCGAACGCGGGCTGGCGGTAGCGCAGGCTTTCGCCGAAGTCCCCCTGCACGGCCCTGCCCACGTATCGCCCGTATTGCACGAACCAGGGCTTGTCCAGCCCCATGTCCTGACGGAGTTGCTGGACCTCCTGAACCGTCCAGTCCTCACCCACCATGGTGTCGGTCGGATCGCCAGACAGGAACAAGACGGCGAACGAGATGAAACTCACGCCGGCCACGACCACGATGGCCCGCAGGAATCGTCTGAAAAGATAGGCACCCATTTTATGGATTCACTTCTTTCAACCGAATCGTAGGCAGGTAGATTCTCTCATCCGGTCTCGGCGTCCACTGCGTTCTCGCGCTCAGACCGAAAAAATCGTACTGGTTCCAGAGGAACACCCACGGGCTATCCGCGCGAACAATGCGCTGCATCCGGTAGCTGATTCTTCTGCGCTCGGCGGGATCGAACGTCTGACCGAGCATTTTGTAACCTTGAATAAAGTCCCGGTTCCTCCAGGCGGTGAGGTTTGCGAACAGGTTGGGCCTCAACACGCCCAGGTCGAGCTCTTCGTTGAAGGCGGAGCTGAACCCGTGAAAATACAAGGGCGCCAGCGTCTTTTTCCTTCTTCTCGCGAGGAAAACGGACCACTCCAGCGGGATCACCTCCACATGGACGCCCACGGTTCGGAAATATGCAGCCAAAAATTCCGACATCTCCTTTCCTTTCAGATACCTGGATGCAGGAACTTCAAGTTTTATCTCTAATGGTTTTCCATTTATTTCCAGCACGCCGTCCCCATTCGTGTCCTTAAGGCCGGCCTCGGCGAGGAGCGCTTTCGCCTTTCGGGGATCGTAGGCGTACGCCTTCATGTCCGGGGCGGCGTTCGGGGGGTTCACGATGCTCCGCATCCGCGAACCGTGGCCGAGAAAAACGTTTTTTGCGATTGCCTCGAAATCAATCGCATGATTCAGCGCCCGGCGGATGCGCACATCGCCCAGCACCCCGTGATCCGTGCGAATCCCCAGGTAAATCCTGCGTCCTCCCCGAGTCCCTTTGAGTTGCAGACCTTCTCCTCTCGCCAGGATGGTTTTCGACTGATCGGGCGAGATGTTCATAATAATGTCGGCCCCGCCCGTCTCAAGTTCCGCTATCCGGGCCGATGCCTCGGCCACCGGCCTCCAGAACACTTTTTTTATCGCAGGCTTACCCCGCCACCAGCCCTTGTTGGCCGCCATCTCGATGCGGTCGTCCTTGATCCATTTCACCAGTTTGTAGGGCCCAGTTCCCACAGGTTTTTTCAACAATTCCTTGGGCGGAGTCGACGAATAATACCTGGGCGGCAGCATGAAAGCGTTGACCATCCAGACCGGCAGGGTGGCGACCGGACGCTTCGTGTGAATCTTCACGGTGTGGGAATCCACTTTTTCTATCCTGTCGAGGAATATCCGCCTGTACACCGTGATGCGCGGCTTCAGCTTCTTATCCCGCATCCGCTCGAAGGTGTAGCGCACGGATTCTGCATCGAACGGCTCGCCGTTATGAAACTTCACACCCTTGCGGAGATGAAACGTCCAGACTTTTTTCGACTCATCCACCTCCCAACGCTCGGCCAGAGCGGGACCCAGCGTCATATCGCCGCGCCGCTCGATGAGCGGGTCGAACATGTTCATCAAGATGCTCCACTCGATGGTGGCGGTGGCGAAATGGGGGTCGAGCGTATTGGCCTCCACCGAGAGGATGACCGTGAAAGGCCCTTTTTTCGCTTCGCGGCCGCAGGCGGAGAGCGCCACGAGCAGCAGGCAAATTCCGCACAACAAGGCCCTTTTCATGCGCAAATTTCCTTCAAAAAGCAAAACGACTACATATCATCGCCGAGGCGGGGGTCCATGTAGTCCCGCAGCCAGTCGCCGATGAGGTTGATGCTCAAAACCGTCGCCATGATGGCGAGACCCGGAAAAGTCGCCATCCACCACGCGCCCCTCAGATATTCGCGCCCTTCGGAGAGCATGCCCCCCCAGGTGACGACAGAAGGCGGAACGCCGAGCCCCAGGAAACTGAGCGAGGATTCGGAAATAATATTTCCCGCCACGGCGAAGGTGGCGATGACGATGAGAGGCGAGAGGGTGTTGGGCAGAATCTGCATGAACAATATGCGGTATACGGGATAGCCCAGGGCGTGGGTGGCCTCCACGAATTCGCGCTCCCTTATCGAGATGACCTGGCCTCTCACCACGCGGCCATACGCCACCCACCGGCTGATCCCCAGTACGATGATGATGTTGAACAGGCCCGGCCCGATGACCGCCATGATCGTGATCGCCAGCAAAATAAAGGGAAACGCCAGTTGAATCTCGGAAAACCCGCTGATGAGATCGTCTATTTTCCCGCCGAAAAAGCCGGAAACAAGACCCAGAACGATGCCGATCACCCCCGAAATCACCACCGAACTCAAGCCCACCAGAATGGAGACGCGGCCCCCGTAAATGAGCCGGCTCAGAATATCCCGGCCCAGCGCGTCGGTTCCCAGCATATAGCTCGCGCTTCCTCCCTCCATCCAAACGGGAGGCTTCAGACGCAGGTTCACGTCCACCTTACTCGGGTTTTGCGGCGCGATGAGAGGAGCCGTAAGGGAAAAGACGACCAGCAAAATGAGGAAAACGCCGCCGAGCATCGCCGGTTTGGATCGCATCATGCTCCGGCGGAATATCTCCCACCTGAGCTCCGATTCCGACATCATGGGGTATTCATCCGATTCAAAAGCAGATTCGGACATTGTTCTATCTTCGGACATTCACCTGCTCTCGCGCCTCGGAGGCGGTAATTCGGGAATTTTGTCGCTTTGTATCCTAGCATAGCGCACTGTGAGTTGCAGAAAAATTGTCAATACCGAAATGTCGAATTGTGTTGATATCCACAAGGCTATCGAATTAGAATCGCCTGTTTTTGATTTTAGCGCCGTCTGGATAATTGTGAAGATTCTCGGTGAAGGAATTCTCTCCTTGCCCTCCTACAATAAAGATAATTTCAATGAAGCGCTGATTTCCGCCGTTCCAGACGGATCGACGTTCGGTTTCCAGGGCCTGCGCGCAGTCGATTCGATCACCATGGAGAGCATCGTCCCCCTCGATTTCCTCATCGCCTGCGACTACGGGCTCGACGGGCCTGAATGGGACAGGCGCCTGCGTTATTTCGCCGTGGAGCGCGGGCAAAACAAGCGCATCGTGTGGACGCACTCATCCCTCGTAGAGGCGTACGAAGGAGCTTTGGGTTCGCAAATTCGGAAATTTCTCTCAATTGGAGATGCTCCCCGGTACGTCATCCCCTACCGCTCCACGGAATTCCTCGGCAAACTCGCAGAAGAAGCCGATGGCAGGCTCCGCATCCTGGCGAATCCGGTGGAAATCAAGACGAGATTCGACGACAAGATTTCCTTCCGGCGCCGGGCCGTCGAAGCAGGGTTCGCCGTTCCACCGGGCGACGTGGTGGCGTTGGGCGAACTTGGACCCAATCAAATCGAGCAATTCGGGCCTGTCATGATCATTTCGGAGCAAATCGGCTCCTCGGGCAACCAGACGCACCTCATCGATTCACCCGAGGCGCTCGCGAATAAACGCGATGAACTCATCGAAAAGCTGGGCTCTGACGCGCCGGTGATCGTCAGTACGTTTCTAAGCGGGCCCGCCGTCGGCACGGCGGGGCTGGTTTATGGCGGCAAACCCTGGATGTCTCATCCTTCGGTGATGTTCACGGGCATCCCCGGCTGTTCAATGCACCGCTTCGATTACGCCGGAAGCGACTATGCGGCGTATCGGCTGGTTTCCGAAAAGAGCCGGCGAAAAATCGAGGAATTCACTCTGAAAATCGGAGAATGGATAGCCGAGGCGGGCTACCGGGGTATATACGGCGTCGATTTCATCGTCCATCAGGACGAACCCTACGCCCTCGAACTCAACCCTCGCGTGCTGGGAACTACGCAACTGATGACCGAACTCGAGGAAAAACACAGCAGCGCACCCACCACCACCTACTGGCATCTGGCCGAATTCCTGAATCCGGACGCCGCTCTCGATGCGCATCAGGATCTGCTCGCCGAACTCAGCCGGCCGGATTTATCCGGTTACCAGCTTTTGATTCGAAACACGAGGAGCTCGAAAATGAGAATCGGCCATTCGCTGGAGCCCGGCATCTACACCATCCAGAATGGGAGGCCTGAATTCATCCGGCGAGGCTTCCGCCTGAGCGACGTTCAAGAGCAGGATGAGGTGCTCGTCACTTGCTCTCCTCCGGCGAAAGGCACCATAGTAGAGCCGAGGGGAGCGTACTGTAAGCTTGAGGGCGTCTCATCCATCTATGAAGGGGAAGAAGAGCAGATATCCTCCGCCGCCCGGGAAATGATAGATGCATTCACGCGTCGTCTCGCTCTTTCTCCCGCTTAGGACTTGGTGAAAATTGAAACCAGATTTATTCGCATCCACCACCCGAGGATTGTTTCTGTCGCCTGAAAGCCCATTTACGTTTGAGGGGGAATTCACACCCGACCCCAGGCCCGTTCCCTCAAACGGAATCGCGCTGGGCGAAGTCGTCGTTGCGCCCAAGAACGCTCCCATCGATCGCCTGGAATCACTCGAAGTCCTCCGGGGAACGCAGGACGCCTGGAATACGGGCGAAATAAAATTGCGCGAAAAAATGAACGTGGCCGTTGCGATCGGCGGGCGCTATGCGAATCGCAGCATTTCGGGCCGAGAGCCGGACTCGCCCGCAGAGCCCGGAGCCGTACTCGACCTGTTGAACGTCGGCGGCGTCTGCGGGATCCGCGCGAACCCCGAAACGCCGTGCGTAAAAATAGAGGTGAAAGGGGGCGTCTCGCTTCGAGGCGAATCCGCTCAGCTTTCCCATCTCCCCGTCATCCCCGATACAAGGTGCCCCGTGGATGAAGAGGGAATTCCCTGTGCTCCCATCATCCTGGTGACCGGCTCCGAGATGGACGTGGGTAAAACGACATGCGCCTCTTCGCTCGCCTCCGCCCTTCACTCTTCGGGCATCCACGTCTCATATGTGAAACTCACCGGAACCGGCCGGATGCGGGATCTCATGCAGGTGAACTACGGAAGGCCGCTCGGGTTTTTCGACTCGGCGAGACTCGGCTGGGATTTCGTCGATGCGGGTCTTGCTTCCACGTGCGGCGTCCCTGGACACAGGGTCAGGCGATGCGCCCAAAACCTGCTTCGCCACGCATGCGCGAAGGCGGAAATCGTCATCGCGGAACTGGCGGATTCTCCCTCATCGGACGCCAGCCTTCACGTAGCGAGCGACCCATGGGTCAGAGACTGGCTCGCGCGCAGGGGTCTGTTAATCTGCGCATGTGATACGCTGGAATCAACGCTCATCGTTCATTGGATTAGAAGCCACCTGGGGGTGGATGAGGAGAACATGCTGATTTCCGGAAGGCTCGCCAACGAAGCGCACGCGCGCGAGGAGGCGTACCGGATGACGGGGATACGCGCCTTGAGCTGCATCGCCCCGAACCCCACCTCCCTTGCAACCGACAATGCCGTGGGCGGCGCCATTGCGGACTGGGTGATCAAACACTTCATGCGTCAGCGCAAGTCGGTGTTCTAGGTCTCGAGAGCGAAACCTTGGCCTCACGTAAAACATTCAACCATCTCCGAATCGCACGTGAACCCTCTCTCTACTATCTCACGCCCGATGCAAGCGGCGGCGCCTGGGATCTGTACCGCGTGAGCCAGGAGTTCGATTCGTTTGAAGGTGATCTGAACGAAACGCTAATCGAAAGCCTCAACCACTGGGCGTCGCGCGAGCCCCGCTTCGCAGACTTGCGCATTCTGGAAGACTCGCCACCCATTCAACGCCCGGGAGAAATCCTTTTGCTGGACGGCTCTCCGAGCCGACTGCCCCTCACCATGGAAACGGCGCGCGTAATGAGAGCGCACTTGAAGCAACTCGGGCTGTCCATCCCCGTCAGGGTACTGAACCGGCGCGAAGAACTTCTGGCGCGCGCCGCAAAGGCGCCGAAAGAACTGCTCGTCATCAGTCAGACCGCCCAGAGAAGCCTCTACGACGCGACCCTCGCCAAGGTTCTGGAGGCGCGGGGAATCGTCGTGGCGCCGGGGTCTCTCACCGCTCCCGGCGGGCCGCTCTCCAACAAGAAAACCACCTATGAACTCCTGAACGGAAACGGCGAGAACGTCCAAAACCCGAAATCGGACGGGCATGGACATCGGCTGACAGCCCGCTATGAAGTGGTGGAATTAAACGGGGGAAGACCTGCGGACACCGCCGCCGCCATCCTGGATTCCGCCTCCGCCTTGTCGCAGAAATGGGGGGCGGGGACTTTCTTCGTCAAACCGCAAGAAGGCGGCGGGGGACGTGGATGTTTCCGCCTGGACGTCTACCCCAACGGGTTCGGGATGCCGGATTTAAGCAGGCTCGGCGTAGCGGCGGAACATGCGACACCCCTGCCCTTGTCCCTTGACGCGGAAAACCCCTATCACCTCCAGGCGATGGACTGGCTTGTTCAACGCTTCCAGGCCAGCCCTGCGACTTCGAGAGCCTATATCAAGACCCAAAGGGTGGAAGGCGACTCTTCACCGGACGTTTTGGGGGAAATGCTCAGGAACTGCGCGCCCAGACTCGAATCCGAACTGCGCGAAGCGTCCCGCTCCCGGGAGGATTCGATTCGCCTCCTGGCGAGCGCCATCGAAAACTACGAGCAGGTATTCGACACGCGCTATCTGCCGCTGATATGCAACTGGATCGATTTCGGCCTTTTCAGCATTCGCGTGCATCTGAGACTCAGCCGCGAGGGAATCGTTGTGGAAACGATCTACGCCCGGCTATTTCCGGTGGAATTCTCGGATGATTCGGTCGGGGTCGTCGGCGTGGACAGCATCACGAACCGCACGGATGGAGGCATGGAACTGAACCGCTATGCGCCATTGTTACCCCCTCTGGTCGCATACGCGGGAGGCGCGGAGCGATTGTGCGAGAAGATTCGCGGCGCTTTTGACGCGTTCGCGCGCTTTTTGTCCCTCCTCGACCCCGGGGAGCGCGGCAGGGTGCCAGTTCGGGCCGAATTCGATCTATCGCCGCTCAACGGCCTGATCGCCGAGGGCAACGCCGACCCCGTCCGCGCCCAATGCGCCAACAGCCGCTGGGAAAGGTTCAGCGAAAACTGCGCGCAGTGGACGGATGACGCCTTGTCGTTCTACTCATGGAAATCTCAAAAAGTCTAAGCTAGAATCAACCTGTTCAGCACAGCCTGCGTTCCGGAAATCCCAGAGGGCGGGATACACGCGAAGGACCCTCATCCACCGCTCTACAAGTGATTGACATGGCGAAACTCCTCAAAAAAGCCTTCAACATCCAGGAAGAGGAGTTGCTCGTCTTCTCGGTATTCTTTTTCTTCTACTTCCTGATCGGGATCCAGTTCTCCATCGGGCTCACCGTATCCGAAGCGTTGTTCCTCTCGGAAGTCGGCCCGGGATTTCTCCCCTACATGTACATTTTCAATGCCCTGATGATCATCTTCATCAGCACGTTCTACTCCTCACTGACCGAAAAACTCTCGATTCCGGCGATGTTCAAGACCGTCTTGATCTTTTTCATCGCGCTCGTCTTCGGCATCAAATTGCTTATATTCGCCGATTTCCGCGCCTATGCGATGCCGATCGCTTTTCCGCTTCTCCACACGCTGTTCGTCATGTTCACGAACATGCTGCCGAACAATTTCCGCGCCCTTTACGGCCAGTACCTGGACGTTTTGCAATCCAAGCGGCTCGTTCCGATCATCCTCACCGGGGGGCGCTACGGCGGTATAGTGGGCGGTCTGGCCATTCCATTGCTCATCCCTGTCCTGGGGAGCGTCTCGAACCTGCTCTACGTATGGATTGGAGCCATCGTCGTCAGCATCGGGGTGGTGCAGTATGCAGAATGGCGGCTCAGAGACCATCTCATCGAAGACGCGGGCCCCAAAAAACGCAAAACGACGAAGAAGACGGCATCAAAAGGCGGCAATCTCGCACTGATGAAGTCGAACAAATATGTCTGCGCGTTCGCGCTTTTCAGCTTCATCGTTGTGATTCTCAGGAGTTTTCAGGATTTCCAGTACAGCCTCATCTTCCGCGAGGTTTATCCCGATCGCGCGCAACTCGCCTCGTTCCTCGGGTATTTCACCGCCATCGGGAGCGCCTTCTCGCTGCTCGTACAGACGTTCATCACCCCGCGCATCATCAAGCGGCTCGGACTGGGAACGGCGAACCTCCTCTACCCGCTCACGACCATCATCGGCCTTGCCGGCATGGCGATTTCGCCCGGTTTCTATTCCGCCGTCTTCCTGCGCTTCAACAACAAGAATCTCCAGGAATCGATTCGAAACGCCATCAACGCCCTGCTCTATAACGCCGTCTCCCCCTCGATCCGCGCGCGCGTGGGCGCGTTCGTCGCCGGCCAGGTGGTCGCCGTGGCCAGCATCGTCAGCGGCGTCACCCTGCTCATCATCAAACCCACCGGCCTCGCCCTATTCCCCCTGAGCGCAGGCCAATTGGCGCTCATCTCCCTGTTCATCGCGTTCGCCTATCTCGCCACAGGCTTCTTCGTGCGCCATGAATACGGCGCCGCGCTGCGCCGGATGCTCGAGGAGCGAAACCTGGGGCTGTTCCGCTACGCCCAGGAGGGATACGGCCCGGTTGACGATGAGAACATGGCGATACTCAGAAAAAACATCCGCGAGGGGGATGACGATCTTAGCGTATTCACGGCACAGATGATGGCGGAAAGCGGCAGAAGCGAAACCAGTCAAATTATTCTCGAAGAAGTCCCCCGGCGGAAAGGACATGCGGCGGCCGAGTTGCTGAAAATTCTCGCCAAGGCGCCCGGCGCCGAAGTGGGCGAGAAAATACGGCCCCTGCTGGAGGAATACCTCACTTGCGAGGAGCCCGTCCTGCAGTGCGCCGCCATGGATGCGGCCGAATCCATCGGACTGACGGAGGAAACGGCGGAACTGGTTCACGAGAACCTGGAGAGCGGCTCCCCCGAAGTCAGGGCGCGCGCCGTCGAGCTGCTTGTGCGCTCCGATGACCTGTTCTGGCTCGCCAACGGCCTCCAAACGCTCCACCGGATGCTGAACGAAGAAGACGCGGCGGCCAGAGTCTGCGCCCTCAGGTGCATGGGAGAGCTCCAGAATCCGCGCTTCATCAAACGGTTGATTCCCTATCTCTACCAGAACGAGGAGAAAGTCCGCGAAGCCGCTTTGAAGGCGATAGAAGTTCTGGCCATGAACCAGGGGGTCGATGAGGAGAGCATGGACGAAGTCATCCGGGTGACCACCTCGGATGAGAGCGCGGCCATCAGGCGCAGAGGCGTCCGGCAACTGGGCAACAAAGGCACGCGGGAGAATTTCGAATGCGCCCTGACCGCTCTTTCGGACGTCGATTCTCTGGTGAGGCGAGAGGCCGTCGAATCGCTCAAGAACATGAAGCGAAAAGGAACCCTCTCTCTCGAAGGCTCCGGTCTTGTATCGTTCATCGCTCCGCTGTTGTTCAAAAGCGCGAAAAACGGCTCCCGCGAGATGAGCGAGCAGGAAATCGTGGACTCCCTTTCCGGGTTCGCAGTCGAACACCTGAAGGAGGTGTATGACGTCATCAATCACCTGCACGTCATCGAACGCCGGGAAAACGAATCCGCCTTCACGATGTTAAGAAAAGCGCTCGAAGACGTCGTCGCGGAAAGACAACTCGTCCTGCTGGAATTGCTGGGGGTGATAGGGGACGAGAAAACAGTGGACACCGTGTCGGAGTCCCTCTCCCGGGGCGGCTCCTCATCGAGAGCGATCGCCATCGAGACGCTCTCGAACTTCTCCTCGACAGGCAATACGAGACTCCTGATTCTGGCCCTGGAGCCCCTGTTGCTCGGCAGATCGACCGCCGATAAGGTTTCCGAGGGCAGGAAACTATGGGAGATACCCGATAAATCGATTGATGAGGTTCTGACGACCTACATGGATTCCGAGAACGCGTGGCTGGAAGCCATCGCCGTGGATGCGGCGGGCAAACATCTTGCCGGCGAAGCGGATGGAGAAACCGCCTCGCGGCGCGCGCAGTTCAAGGAGCGGGCAACCGAGGGCGACCCGTACGTCCGTGAGGCCGCGGTTGCCGCTTTAAGAATAATCAAGAAAGATGAAGACGACGTTGTGTCGTTATTCAGAACCCTGGAAAATGACGAGAGTCAACAGGTTCGCCTTCAGGTACGCCGCGAACTCCTGCGTTATGAGGGAAGCGGCGAAAATCTATCCGAACAGGAGAAAATCATGCTCTCGACCATCGAAAAAGCCTTGTTCCTGAAAGGCGTCAACATGTTCGAGACGATGAGCGCGGATGAACTGAAAATACTGAGCAACATTTCCAGGGAAATTCAGATAGAGGCGGGAAAGGTTCTTTTCGAGCAGGGAGACCTCTGCGATTACCTCTATGTCATCGTGGATGGGGAAATAGAGATCATCCTCAACCAGGAGAGCGGGGAACCCAGGATTCTCGCCACGCTCGCCCCCCCGAACTCGTTCGGTGAAATCGCGCTGTTTGGCGATGAGGGAAGAAGCGCAGGCGCACGCGCGAGCCGGGACACCTCACTGCTGGGCATCGAGAAAGAACCTCTTCTCGAACTGATCCACGAGCACCCGACCATCTCCATCGCCATCATCGGCCAGCTCGCCGGCATCATCAGAAGCCAGAACGAATAGCTTGGGGCAAGGCGAATGCGGTGCATGAACGCCCGCTGCCTTCATCATGAACCACATCTTGTTTTTCGCATATTCTCCCCGTCTGGAGGCGGGTATACGCTGCATTGAAACTACCCCCTTTTAAGGTTGACGCCCGCCCTGCCCGTACCTATAATCAGCCGGATTTTAGCCAAGAAACCCGGAATTTCCGCTCAGAACGCCGGTGGGGGAGCGTTTTTTCAAGATGCAAGGTCGAGACTTCAAGCCTCCGGAAGAGAAAACCAGTCCAATCACGTTTTTCATCCTAGGCCTCATCATGGTCGCGGTGACGTTTTGGACCGTCTGGGACGAAGCGTTCACGCGCAGACCCTGGAAGCAATACCAGAAACAGTTCAACGCCTATGAAAGAACCCAGGTAGAGAAAAAACTCGCCAGTCTCAAGAAAACCACGGGTTCCGCGGTCGCCGACCTCGACAAGAAAATCGCCGCGCAACAACAAAAACTCGCCGCAGACGAAGAACTCAGACAACTCAAGGACGAACTCACGAAAAGCGAGTTGGACGCTTTCGAGAAAGTGCAGGAGCTGGGCTTCAGAAAAGCGCTTTTCGATCAGTCCTACTTCTATCTCCAGGAAGCCATCCGGCAGGGACACGATAAAGAAGCCGAGCAAAAGGAAGTCGACGAAGCCAAGGCCCTGCTCGATGAGATAACACCCGTCGCGGCGAAAGCCGAAGCCGCCAGAGACGCGATAAAGGCGAAGATTGAGGCCAAAGAAAAAGAGTTGAAAACGCTCGAAGCGACGAAACGAAAAGTGGCGGGCGATATTTCCTTCCAGGAGCGCCGGCTGAAAGGCATCGCCGCCCGACCCTATGAAATCAGCCAACTCGTCCTTCGCGAATACGAACGCAACAATTTCAACGAACCCGTGATGAAAGTCGAACGGTGCCAGACCTGTCACCTGGGCATCAACAGGGCGGGCTTCGAGGATGCGCCCCAGCCGTTCCGCACGCATCCCAACAGACGCCTCTATCTCTCGACGCACGAATTCAACAAGGTCGGCTGCACGCTTTGCCACGGCGGCCAGGGAACGGCCGTCACCAGCCTCAATACGGCCCACGGCTATGTGCAATTCTGGGAAGACCCCCTCCTCCGCGGCAGCGAAACGCAAACCAAGTGCAGAAGCTGCCACACCGAGATATTCAACATTCCCGAAGCGCCTAAAATCTCGCGCGGCATCTCGCTCACCCGGGAACTCGGATGCAACGGCTGCCACACCCTCCCGGGCACGGAAGGCCTGCGCAAGGTGGGGCCGGACCTCTCGAGAATCCAGGAGAAAGTGGCGCCCGCCTGGCTCGTCTCCTGGGTCAAAAGGCCGAAAGACTACAACCCGCGCACCCGGATGCCCTATTTCAGCCTGACGGACCAGGACGCGCTGGACATCGCCACATACGTCTGGCGGCAGGGCCCGCGCAAGGTGGAATCGGCCGAGTTCCCGAATCTGGACGACGCCTCTCTGATCCAAAAAGGAAAATCCGTATTCGAAGACGTCGGGTGTCTGGGTTGCCACATCCGCAACGAAAAAGATGCGGAACCCGGGCCCCCGCTCGAGGGCGTGAACGGCAGGCCCCTCGTGTACAGGAACCGCGATTTCGCGCCGGCGCTTCAGAACATCGGCGCCAAGGTCCAGCCCGACTGGCTGTTCCGGTGGCTGAAAAACCCGAAGGCGTACTGGCATGACACCAAGATGCCGAGCCTCCGCCTCACGGATGAGGAGGCGAGCGCGGTCACCTCGTATCTCATCAGCCTCACGCCCGCCTCGAAGCGGCCCAAACCCCGGAAGCTGGGCGATGAGGCCTCCTTTGAGCGCGGCAAGAAACTCGTGGCGACGCGCGGTTGTTTCGGCTGCCACGTCATCCCCGGCACCGAAGAACTCTCCAAGATCGGGCCGGACCTGACACGATTCGCCGCCAAAAAACCGTTCGAACTATCGTTCGGCAACGTGGTGGACATGCCCCACACATGGGAATCCTGGACCTTCGGGAAGCTCAAAAACCCGCAACTCTACCAGACAGAGCGCGAGACGCTGCTCATGCCGAACTTCGAATTCTCGGACGCGGAAGCCTCCGCCATTCGCACCCTGCTGCGCTCCATGACGCCGCACGGCGCGCCGCACAGCGTCCACCAGGTGCTCGACACGCGCGCCCGGCGAATCGAAAACGGCCGCCGGATGATCGAGAAATACAACTGCAACGGCTGCCACGTCATCGAGAACTGGGGCGGCGACCTCCTCAGGCGCTATGAAGACAAGACGAACGGCCCGCCCCTGCTGAACGGCGAGGGCAGAAAAGTCCAGCCCGACTGGTTCTTCGGCTTCCTGCGCAACGTCGTGACGCTGAGGCCATGGCTCAAGGTGCGGATGCCCAGCTTCCAGATGCCCGACGAAGACGCCGCGGCACTCGTGGACTACTTCGCCGCGCTGGACTCGAAACTGAACCCCTACATCCATTTCGACGCCAAGAGCGTGAGCGCGGAAAACTACAAGGCCGGAAAGCAACTCTTCGAGATGGCCGAATGTCTGGCCTGTCATGGCGCATGGCCGCCTCCGCCGGGGCAGGAGCCACCGACGGCGCCGAACCTCTCGTTCGCCAAGAATCGCCTGCGTCCCGACTGGGTAGTCGACTGGCTGATATATCCGGGCAGAATCCAGCCCGGAACCAAGATGCCGAATTTCTTCGAGGGCGCGGGTTCAGTGGCCGATATCGTCAAGGGCGTCCAGGGAGATAAGGAAGACGACCTGTTCATCTACGAGCTCGAAGCCACCAAGGAAGTCGAATTGCCGGAAGAGCAATTCGCCACCCTGCGGGTCGGAGACGCTACCCACCTCGTCAAGGTAACGGAAATCGATGAAAAGAAAATGACCATCTCCTCGCCCACCGATCTCGGGAAGAGCATCGGCAAAGCGACGATAGAGAGCCACGGCGAGCCCATCGACGAGGAACTCCTCGGGGGAGACGCGTACCGGCAAATCCGCGCGATGCGCGATTACATGATGATCGAGACGAATTTCCTCAAACCCGCTGAGTCCAGCGCGAAGAACGAGGCGCCTCAAACGGATAAACCCGAAAAAGAAGCCGAGAACAAACAGACAGATAGCGACGCATCGCCTGGCTAGACTTTCAGGTTCCCACACAAAACAAGCGCCTCGAACGGGGCGCTTTTTTTATGCTCTTTTCCGCTTCTTCCGCTCCTCACCCACGCGCCTGTGAGCCGCGCGTATCACCTCAGGCAGACGATACCGCGAAGTAGCCGCCAGCACCCAGCGAACCGAGTCTTCGATGTCGATAAGGTGGCCGGGAGAAACGTACACGGGCTTCACGCCCCGCCTCGTCCTGAGAACGGCGCCTATCTCCAGTCCATCGGGTGAGCGCAGGTATCGCCAATCGCCCTTCTCCTCTCCCGGCGGCTCGGCCGCTTCGCCGAACAAGCGGCTCTTGGCGCACCCGATGGAAGGCACGCCCAGCCGAAGGCCCAGGTGCGAGGCGATGCCGAATCCCCTGGGATGGGCCGTGCCCTGACCGTCGAAGATGATGAGGTCCGGCTTTTCCCTCAATCCCAGAAATGCTTCTTCGAGTAAAAACCCTTCCCGGAAAGAGAGCAGCCCCGGCACGTAGGGGAACCGCAAATCTCCGCCGTAGAATGATTCGTCGATGAGTCCCATATCCGGCCAGGAGAAAACGACCATGCCCCCGACGCCGAAGCGGCCGCGCCACTCGCATGAGATATCGGCGCCCGCAATCGTTTTCGGCGCGGCGGACAACGGATGCAGGGCCAGGTGTTTTTCAAGCGCTTTTTGGAGCCGAACCGCTTCGGGGGGCGCGATCTCCCAGGAATGATGGAGCGAGTCGGTCATGAATCCGTTATCGATCCTTGAAGGGGCGAGCGGTTTCCGGCGTCACTCGCCCTGATAATGAGACGATGGGGATGCGCGCCATTACGCCGAGACGGCGGGAAAGAGACCTACTCCGTGGGAATCTGCGGAACCTTCCCCTTGACCGGGGCCACCTCGGGTGCGATGCGGTTGACGGAGTAGATATATTTTTCGCCGCGAACCTTCTTGACGACTTCGTTGAGTTGGGCCAGATCATGCACCTGAACGTCCAGACGAATCTTCGCCCTGCTCCCGGAGGTCTCGGCCTCGACACGCGAGATGTTCGCATCACAGGTCGCGATGTCGGCGCTCAGGCTCGCCAGCACGCCCGGCCTGTCGCGCGCCTCGATGACGAGCGTCACCAGGTGCATCTGATCCTTGTCGACTTCGCCCCAGGAAACCTCCACCAGGCGCTCCTGATCGTCCATCAGCGCCTTGATGTTGGGACAATTCTCGTTATGCACCGTCACGCCGCGTCCGCGCGTGATGAAACCCACGATTCCGTCGCCCGGAATCGGCTGGCAGCATTTCCCGTAACGGATCAAAACGTCGTCCTGGCCTTTGACGAGGATGCCCGATTTGTTCTTGTGGCGGCTCACGCGGTTCACGAGGCGCCTGAGGCGGGAGTTCTCCCGCTTTTCCCGCTCGCGCACGAGTTGTTCGGGCAACAGCTTGTGCACCACCTGCCGCGCGGATACGCGCCCGAAGCCAATCGACGTCAGCAAGTCTTCATCGCCCTGAACCCCGAAGGAGCGCGCCACCTGCTGCAGCTCCCCGGGCTTCATGTATCCCGCGACTTCCTTCTTCTCCACGCATCGCTCCAGCTCATGTTCGAGCAACTCATGGCCGAGCGTGAGGGAGCGCTCTTTCTGCTCCTGCCTTATCCAGTTTCTGATTTTCTGCTTCGCCCGGGCGGTGACGACGAACTTCAGCCAGTCCGCACTGGGCCTGCGGTGCGGGTTCGTGATGATTTCGACGATGTCGCCGTTCTCGAGCAGCGTGCTGAGCGGCGTGATTTTTCCGTTCACCTTCACGCCTACGCAACGGCTCCCCACTTCCGTATGGATGGAGAAAGCGAAATCCACCGGCGTCGCCCCGCGCGGAAGACTCTTCACCTCACCCCGGGGCGTAAAGACGAACACCTCGTCCTGAAACAGATTCACCTTGACGGAGTCGACCAGGTTCCTGGGGTCGGACTCCTCGTTCAGGCTTTCCACGATTCTCCTGATCCACTCGAACTTGTCGGCCATGCCGTCGTCGGCCTCATCGCCCTCCTTGTACTTCCAGTGCGCGGCGATGCCCTCCTCCGCCACCTGGTGCATTTCCCTGGTGCGAATCTGGAACTCCACCCTCTGGCCCTCCGGCCCCACCACGGTGGTGTGAAGAGACTGATACAGATTCGCCTTGGGGAGTGCGATGTAATCCTTGAAGCGGCCGGGGATGGGCGTCCATTTCGAGTGCAGGACGCCTAAAACCGCGTAACAATCCTTCATGGAATCCACGATGATTCTTACGCCGCAAATGTCATACACCTGATGGAAATCGAGGTTTTGCGTCTGCATTTTCTCATAGATGCTGGAGTGGAGCTTGAACCTGGCGGACGCGGCGCCGTCGACGCCTTCGAGTTCCAGGCTCTCCTTCACCTGTTCGATGATCAGTTCCATGTATGCTTCGCGATCCTTGAGGCCGTCCCGGAGCATCTCGTCAATTTCGAGAAATTCCTTGGGATGCAGGTGCTTGAACGCCACGTCCTCGAGCGCTCCCTTGAGCCATCCGATGCCGATGCGATTGGCGAGCGGCGCGTATATTTCCGCGGTCTCCCGCGCAATGCGTTCTCTGCTTTTCTGGGGGAGGTGGTGGAGCGTCAGCGCGTTGTGGAGCCTGTCGGCGAGTTTGATGATGATGACGCGAATATCCTTCGCCATGGCGATCAGCATCTTGCGGTAGCTTTCCGCCTGGCGAACCTGTGTGTTCGAGACGTCGATTTTGGCGAGCTTCGTGACGCCGTCCACGAGTTCGGCGACGTCATGTCCGAAATGCTCGTCAACTTCCTTGAGCGTCGTGGCGGTGTCCTCCACCGTGTCGTGGAGAAGCCCCGCGCATACGGTCTCGGGGTCCTGGCGCAACTCCGCCAGAAGCCGGGCCACTTCCAACGGGTGGGATATGTAGGGTTCGCCGGAAATGCGGGATTGTCCCTTATGGACCTTCGCCGTGAAGATGTAGGCTTTGGTGAGCAGATCCGAGCAGTCCGGCGAGTAATCCTCGACCAGATCGACGATGTCCATGATCCGGGCGGGAGGGCGTGACGTCAAAACTGGAGGCAACGAATTTCCTCCTCTTTCGACTTGCTCGGCCTGAAGACGAAAAAGAGCAAAATCAGACCCTTGCAATGAGATTATGGGCCTCTTGCAAAGGAAACGCTACCTGAGCGCCGATATAGCGTCAAGGAGTTCGCTCAAAAAAAGACTCCCCCGATGCCGGGGGAGCCTGGATGTGAAATGTCTCGTCTTAATATGCGCGCAGCGGCGAGGTGACGAACTCGTGCATGAACGGCGTCATGTATTCGGATTCGTCATCGTGCTTGGGAACGATAATCGCTCCCTTGTTGCAAATCTCCTCGCACAGACGACAGCCGACGCACGTGGACTGATCCACCACGGCCACCGCGCTGTGGTCGCGCTCCACCGAAGACGGCGCCATGCGGATGCAGTCGAACGGGCAGACGTCCACGCACCAGATGCAGCCCGTGCAGTTTTCCTCCAGCACGAACGCCTTGGGCATTTCCTTGTGCTTGATGTTTTTGATGATGTCGCCCGTATCGTCCTGAATGGCGAAAGCCGGGCAATACTTGCCGCACACGCCGCAATCGATGCAGAGCGTGGGGTCGATCATGTAGATATCGCGCGGCTCGCCCGTGATGGCTTTCGTGGGGCAGACGGGTTCGCACACCGAACACCCGATGCAAGCGTCAAAAATGAAATGGGGCATAACCGCGCCTCTTTTCTGACTCGATTCAGAATGGGCGACCCGCCGGAAGAAATTACATCCCGGCGAAATCCTTTCGATTAAATAGATATATCCATTCCGCACGCCGGTTGTCAAGGCGTTCTGCAGGTGAAATACCTTCAAATTCAGGAACGAAACTCTTGAATCTCTTGCCCTCGGCCCGGAATTGCGTCAGAATGCGGACGTAACATTTTTTCACCAATTCGACTGAAAAGGATTCGAGATGGAAAATTTCCTGCTCATTCTGACAAAACCCGACAACATCCCCATCGCCTTCATGATTCCCCTGGTAGGGTTTTTCGTCTGGCTGGCAATCGCTCAGGGCCTCAGACATGACAAACTCATCAAAAAGGGGAAAAAAGACGACGTCTACGACGAGATGATCCGATAAGCGCCTTGGGCTTCACTCACTCCCACGTCAATACCTCCTGTGCATGGAACCTTGAATCCTTGATGGTCGGCCGCGGCTCGATGCCTTCGTTCTCACCCGTATTCTGGAGGCCGACTTGCTAGAACTCATCTTCGTCGCGCTCTTCCTGGGATTCATCACCATATTGTTCGTCAAGAGAACGACCTCGAACATCGCGCTCGAAGCGGATGCGGAGAAGACCAGAAACGATTCGGAAATCGAATCCCTGCGCCAGATGTCTCCCCAGGTGTTCGAGCGCATGCTCATCGAACTGCTCGAAGGCATGAACATGCGCATCGTGGAGGTCCACTGGGTCAACGAGGAGGAAATCGACATCCTCGCGCACAACCCCGCGCCCATTCTCGGGGGCGACTACATCATCCACGGCATACTCGTGCCGGAGGGCGACTTCGTGAACTCGATACGGGTCATCGGCCTCTCCGACACCGTGCGCGCCGAGCGGGCCCTGAAGGGAATCCTGGTATCGACGGGATACTTCACCGAAGAGGTGCAGAAATACTCCGAAGGCGCGCCCATGGAGCTCATCAACGTCACCAAACTCCGCGAGATACTCCACGCCCACGACATGGCCTGGCCTGGCGCGGAGTGAGACGGCGGCTTAGAAAAAGTCCCTTACGCGCTCGTCCACGGATCGATGACGTCAATCCCCATATATTCGAAGTCCCGGACATTCCTCGTCGCCACCGCCATCTCTCTTGAGCGTGCGGTAGCCGCAATCTGACAATCGGCCAGCGGGGCAGGACGCCCTGCGGCGCGGCGCACTGAAGCGACTTCCGCATAGGCGCGCGCTGCGGCGCCGTCGAACGGCAACACGCGGCCTTCGAAATCCTCGCGAAGCATGGCTTCAATCTCCGAGGCAAGCCTGTCACGACGCCGACCCGTCGGCATGACGGCAACGCCGTAGCGCAGTTCCGCTTCACCGACCGCCGAGAAGAACAGGTCCTCCACGGGATGTCCCGCTATCCATGCTTCTACGGCCGGCTCGGGTGAGGAACGCATCAGTTCGGAAACGACGTTCGTGTCCAGCAGGATCATACCGCCGCCTCAATCGAAACGGGGCGGTTCACGAGCAGGCTCACGCGGCGGCAACTCCAGATCCACGCCCCCCAAGGGCCCGAATCGGGCGCGGATAAGGCTTGCGAGGTTTTGCGAACCGGACTTGCGCCCCACCGCCTCGCGCAGGATCAGCCGCGCTTCCTCTTCCATCGAACGGCCGTTTTCCGCCGCGCGCACGCGAAGGCGGGTTTTCACGTCGTCGTCGAGGTTGCGGATCGTGATACTCGCCATGTCCCTACCCTCCTCTGGTTTATATTTTACCCTACAAATTGATTGCAATGCAATCATTCGACGGCGGCATGGCAAGACCTGCGAAGAACAACAAAAAACCGCCTCCCTGTCCGGGAAGCGGTTTTATAATTTTGGATAGTTATCAGCTAATTGATCTTGTGTCCTAAAACCCCTTAGACCAGCAGATAAATCACGCCCGAGACGACGAGCAGGGCGACCGCGGCCACCTTCACGCCGCAGGCGTCCCACCAAAGATGTTTACGCTGTCTGTCCTGAACCATCTTCTCCGCTCAATACCTAGATGTTGAACCAGGGCGTGACGAGAACGTATTTGACGTTGAGCCCGATGCGCAGGACCATTTTCGCCACTATCCCCATCATCGTCATGTTGAGCGACGCTTTTATGAGATAGCGCACCAGGCCTACGTTCTTCATGCGCTCGCGCCGCCAGATGTAGTAAGCCGGTATGGTGGCGTACCAGAGCACAATCATCACGGTGCCCGCCGCCGCCTGGCTCCAGTAACTCCTGAAGCCGAGCATGTAGGGAAGATCCACGTTCGTCAGCGCCACGACCTTGTGCGGGTCCCAGTATTCCCAAGGCATGAAGAAGTTCCACCCCGGCCCGCGCAGGAAGGTTCCCTGCACCACCATCCACACCCACAGGACCAGAAATCCGAACAGGAAGGTGAAGATGGCGAACCTGCGCTCGTGGAAGGTGTAATACCCGTTCCCCTTTGGGTTCACGTCGATGAAGGGAATGGCCATCAGGCCCACGATGATGAGGGTGGGCAGCACGACCCCCGCCATCCACGGGTCGAAATAGACGAGCAGCTCCTGAAGGCCCAGGAAATACCACGGCGCCTTCGAGGGGTTCGGCGTGACGGAAGGATTGGCCGGCTCTTCGAGGGGCGCGTCGATCACGATGGACCACACCACCAGGAATATGGTGATGATGATCGCGCACATGAATTCGAGGCGCGTGAGGTAGGGCCACACGTGAACCTTGTCGTTCACCCGCTCCCAACTCGTCTTGGCCATCTCATCGGCAGAGCCGACTACCCTGTCTTCCTTCGCCAATGTATTCGCCCTTCCCTGTTATGCCACGAAACCTACAAGGGTCCCGAGATACCCCCGTCTTTTCGGATTCTCCAGAAGTGCACCATCATCAGAATCGCCGCTATCAAAGGAACGACTATGCAGTGCAGCACGTAGAAGCGCAAAAGCGTGGGCGGTCCGACGATGGTTCCGCCCAGCAGCGCCGAGCGCGCGTCGAAGCGCGGAGTGACGCCCACCATTTCGGCGAACGGGCCCTCGTACCCCAGAAGCGGCGTCGCCCGCGCCATGTTCGTTCCCACCGTCACCGCCCAGATGGCGAGCTGATCCCAGGGGAGCAGATAGCCGGTGAAGCTGAGCAGGAGGGTGAGCGTGAGCAACAAGACCCCGATGACCCAGTTGAACTCGCGTGGCGGCTTGTAGGAGCCCGTCATGAAGACGCGCAGCATGTGCAGCCACACGGCGATGACCATCGCGTGCGCCGCCCAGCGGTGCATGTTCCGCATGAACATGCCGAAGGGGGCGTCGAATTCAAGATACTTGATGTCGGCGTAGGCGTATTCGCCCACGGGCCGATAGTAGAACATCAAGACCACGCCGGTGACGACGAGGTAGAGGAACAGCAGGAACGTCACCCCGCCCATGCACCACGTGAAGCGGATGCGGATGGCGTGCCGCCTGATTTTCGTGGGGTGCAAGTGCAGCCAGAGGTTGTCCACCACCATGAGAACGCGGTTTCTCGGCGTGTCCTCATACCCGTGGCGGAACATCGACCTCCACACCTGGGAGTCGAGCACATTGCGTTTCACCTGATCCAGATTCAAGCGTTCTTTCAAACTCGGCATCTAAAAACCCCCACGTACTCGCATCGAACGAACATATTAGCTCTTAGGTAAAGAGAAAAGCACCCGGGTCGTCCCACTGCCCTTTCTCGTGGCGAAACAGCTTGCTCTTGTCGATAATCAGTTGCCCATCCTCGGCCAGGCCGATCTTGAGCCTCTCGAGCGGCCTGGGCGCCGGACCCTCGAAGTTGATACCGGACCTCCAGAACCCGCTCCCGTGGCAGGGACACTTGAACTTGTCCTCTGACCCTAAGTATTTCGGCGTGCATCCCAGATGGGTGCATATCGCGCTCAGGGCGTAGAATCCGTTCTGCTCGCGGATGATCCACACGCGCTCGCTGTTCACGTAGCGGGTGTCCACCACGCCCACGGCGTAGTCCGCCGGATCCCCCGCCTTGAACTCGGTGGGCGGTTCGAACAGAACGCGCGGGAACATGAAGCGCAGGAAACCGATCAGCGCGACGTTGATGGCGCCCAGTACGCCGAGCCACCCCGTGTAGTTCATGAACCGCCTGCGGTCGATGAACGGCTTTTTCTCTTTCGCCTCCTCCTCGTAATCGGCAGGCAACTTTACCGGAGGGGCTTTCAAGCGAGTATTCATGAGGACTCTACCCTCCTGTTTTGAAACCTAAACCACCTTTCGACCTCGCACATCCCAAATCGATCCACCTTCCAGCGTAGCACGGATATATTATCCCCCATAACGACGGATAATGAAACCGATTCGCTTGGTTTCGCCACGGGCGGCGCATGGCCTCGCCGGACGCCGAGACCATCAGGATTTCAGCTATTGCCAAGGTTCTTATTACGGACGAAAGCAACCGATGTCAAGAGCGAATGTGCGTTTCCCGCCGGATGGCGGGAGTTTCGCGAACTTGTGGACGGCTTTCTTCTGGAATACGATAAAATATGAGAACAAACAGGAGAGGCACTGTTTCAAGAATCCACGGGAGCAACGATGAAACGGGATGAAGTCCTGAAAATTCTCCGGGCGCACAAAGGGATACTCTCGGAGCGCTTCGGCGTCGCCGAGCTCGCCATTTTCGGCTCCTTCGCGCGCGACGAAGCCACGGAGGAGAGCGACGTGGATATTCTGGTGCATTTCGATGGGCCGGCGCACTGGAAACGATTTTTCGACGCGCAGTTCTACATCGAAGATCTGCTGGGTCGAGATGTCGATCTTGCGACGGAGAAGATGGTGCGAGCCGAGATACGCCCTTACGTCGAGCGGGAGATCGTTCATGTCTGAGGCCGGTCATGGCGGGCGTGAGAAATAGTCCGATGGACGGGGGCAACGCCTCGACCACGGGCGGTCAGCCCCTCCTTCCTCAGTCGGGGCTGACCTTCGATACGCGGCTTCGCCGCTACTCAGGATGAGGCGGACAGCGAGACGCTACCGGAAGCCATAGTCAGGATGAACAGACGGGGAGGCTGCTACGAAGGGTGAGAAGGCCGCTGGACGGAATCAGGCGCGGGAGAATCTGCGCCGCCACCAACCCCCTCATCCTGAGTAGGCGCGTCAGCGCCGTATCGAAGGACGAGGCCCGGCGTTAGTGGGAGCGTGGAGATTAGCTCTCCCGCCGGAACTCCTTTTTCGCGGCCCGCCTGATACCCTCCCAGTCCCCCTTGATGAGTGAGATCTTCTTGCGCCGTGACCAGCCTTTGATCCGCCGCTCCGCCGCCACGGCGTCACTCGCAAGCTGGAACTCCTGCCACCAGACGAGCGTGACCGGCCTACGTCCGCGCGTATAACCCGCTACTGCCCCGGCATCGTGCTCGCCGACGCGTTCCTCGGGCGGGCGGCGGGTCAGCCCGGTGTAGAAACTCCCATCCGCGCATCGTAGCATATAGACGTAAGTCGTCGACTCGTTCACGCTCACCCTCTCCCCGGTCTTCTCGAACGTCTTCTAGTGTTATGAAAAATGAAAGACGACCCATTTCATGCGAACACGTTTTCGTTTGGATTTCAAACCCCTTTGCGCAGAGGCAGAAGGGCAGAGCGGGAGCGAACGCCCCGCTATAGGCGAGAGGGCATCCTTCGATACACGGCTTCGCCGCTACTCAGGATGAGGCGGACAGGGAGACGCTACCGGAAGCCATAGTCAGGATGAACAGACGGGGAGGCTGCTACTCAGGATGAGAAGGCCGCTGGACGGAATCAGGCGCAGGAGAATCTGCGCCGCTACCGACCCCTCATCCTGAGTAGGCGCGTCAGCGCCGTATCGAAGGAGGAGACGGACGAAGAGGCTGCCGGCCGAAACGAGACGCAATCAAGTATCGCTCTCCCTACAAGCCCGCGCGGTTGTTGTCCTTCACCTTTCTGTTGACCACGTTCACGGGCCATTCGCCCGATAATACGCGCCTGACCTCGCCCGGCGCGCCCTGCTGGAGGCCGACCATGGACTCCTCGCTGTACCAGGCCGCGTGGGGGTTGATGATGACGTTCTCACGGCCTCTCAGCGGGTGCGGGTCGGGCAGGGGTTCGGGGTCGGTCGTATCGAGGGCGCAGCCTGCGATTTCGCCCGCATCGAGCGCGCGCACGAGCGCATCGGTGTCGATGATGGGGCCGCGCGAGCAGTTGACGATGACGGCGGTGTTCTTCATCTGCGCGAAAGCCTCGTCGTTCATCATCCCGCGCGTCTGGGGGATGAGCGGCGGGTGGATGGAGACGAAATCGGACTGCGCGTACATATCCGCGAGCTCCTCCATCTTCTCGCCGGGCGCGTCGAACTGGCCCTGCTCCACGAAGGGATCGTTGAAGAGCACCCGCATCCCGAACGAGGCGGCGCGGACGGCCACCATGCGGGCGATGTTCCCGAAACCCACGAGACCCAGCGTGGCGCCCACGAGACGGAACATCGGCTTGCCCGGCGGCACAGCCCAATCGCCCGCGCGCACCTGGCGATCGTAAAACGCCACCTTACGGGCCGATGTAAGCAACAGCGCCATCGTGTGCTCGGCGACTTCCTCGATGCAGTAGGTGGGGTTGTTCGTGACGATGATGCCCGCCTCGGTGGCGGCGTCCAGGTCGATGGTGTCCACGCCGATGCCGTAGCGCGCGATGATCTTGCAGTTCGGCATCCCCGCCATGTCCTCTCGCGTGATGGGGCCGGCGTAGGTGTTCAAGATCGCCTCGCAATCGGCGGCTTCCCCGAGAAATTCCGCGGGCGTCTTCGTCTGCATGGCGACGATATCGGCCAGATCTCCCAGAATCTCGTTCTCCACGTCCAGGGACTCCCAGACGTAATCGGTCAGGACGACTTTCGCCTTGTCCGGCATGTTGTTCCCCTTTTGTTGGTTTCCATGATGGCTGAAATTTAATTGCGCGATGCTATCCCACGCTCATAAGGGAATCAAGGCTTTGGGCGCATTCCTTGACCCCCGAGAGACCCTGTAATAGCCTTTTTCTTCACTTCCCGCTTGAGGAGAGCGCATGCCGGACATCGATTCGTTCAGGCTCAGCCCCGATGACAGCCTCCTGCTCATCGTCGACGCGCAGGAGCGGCTCATGTCCGCCATGAGAGAGGACGTGCGAGAGCAAGTCGTCGGGCGCATCCTCACGCTGACGGAAACGGCGAAGCGCCTCGATTTTCCGGTCCTCGTCACCGAGCAATACCCAAAGGGACTCGGGCCCACCGTCGAAGCGGTGGCGGAGAAGGTGCCGGGGTTCGCCCCCATCGAGAAAATCGCGTTCAGCTGCTGCGCGGAGGAGACGTTCCTGCCCCGCCTGCATGAGACGGGCAGGACGAAGATACTGCTCACGGGTGCGGAGACGCACGTATGCTGCTACCAGACGGCGCTCGATCTGCTGGAGAACGGCTTCATCGTCCACGCCGTGGCCGACGCCACCTGTTCGCGTTCGAAGCTGAACTGGCGGACGGGCCTCTCGGCGCTCGAGCGCGCGGGCGCGATTCCCGCCACGACCGAGCAGGTTCTCTTCGAGCTTCTCCGCGTGGCGGGCACCGAGGATTTCAAAATCCTCTCGAAACTGATACGTTAATCCCCACGCCCACCTGAAACGCTTCACACGCCCCGAGGAAGGATTCGCCACAAATGGCGTTACCGTCCCAAAAGACAAGCGTCGGCGTCGTGTTCGGCGGCCGTTCGACCGAGCACGAGGTGAGCCGCAACTCGGGCCGGGCCATCATGGCGGAGCTCGATCCTGAGAAATACGAAGTCCATCCCCTCCTGATCACGAAATCGGGCGCCTGGATCGCCCTCCCCGCCCCGGATGCGCCGCCTGATGACGGGCGGGAAGTTCTCTTCTCGGGCACGCCGAACGGGCGGCCGCTCAGATACGCCGAAAGCGGTGAGGACCTCAAGATTGACGTTTTCTTCCCCATCATCCACGGCACGTTCGGGGAAGACGGCACGCTGCAGGGATTGTTCGAACTGGCGGAGGCGCCGTTCGTCGGTTCGGGGTGCGCGTCTTCGGCCGTCACGATGGACAAGGCCGTCGCCAAGGCGGTGCTGCGCGCGGCGGGTCTGCCCGTTCTGCCGGCGCTGACGCTGTTTCCCGAAACCTGGGAGGCGGACCGCCACGCCGTTTCAGAAGAAGCCGCAGCCAAAATAGGGTATCCCCTGTTCGTCAAGCCCTCCTCATCCGGCAGCAGCGTCGGCGTCCATCTGGTGGAGAGGCCTGATGAACTCGACGACGCGGTCGCCGACGCCTTCCGCTTCGACAGTAAAGTTTTGATCGAGGAGCACGCGCTAGGGCGCGAACTCGAGTGTTCGGTGCTTGAGGGACCATTGCCGGGAGAATTCCTCGCCAGCCCGCTCATGGAGATTACGACACGTACGGGCTGGTACGACTACGAGGCGAAATACGAGGAAGGCCGCGCTGAACTGATTATCCCGGCTCCGGTGGAGGAATCCCTCGCCGATCACGCCCGCCTCTACGCGCGGGGCGCGTTCAGCGCGCTGGGCTGCTCGGGACTCGCCCGTGTGGATTTCTTCTACCGCGAGCGGACGGGGGAGACCTACATCAACGAGGTGAACACCCTGCCCGGCTTCACGCAGCTGAGCGGATACCCCCGCATGATCCAGGCGGCGGGCGTCTCCTACCCCGAAATGCTGGACCGCCTGATCGCTTGCGCAATGGCGCGCCACGAGAAACTTGCAATGAGGGAATACGACAGAGGCGCCTGACCGCTTAAACCCCTTGCAACGGCGGCCGGAAAGGGAACGATGTAATCACTCCCCCCTTGAGGGTCGGCTTCCCTCGGGGAAAGCCGACGAGGAAGACGAGCGGTTTGTGCGAAGTCTGAATCGGTGGGGGGTGAATCGCGTTTTATCGCCACTCCGAGTTATACCCCCCACCGAATCGCTTTCGGGCTTACGCCCTCAGCTCTTCGTCGGTCTACCCGAGGAGGATAGACCGACCCTCAAGGGGGGAGTGGTTCTCTTCTCTCTCGTCGGTTGGCGATGCTGCCCAAGTGCGAAGCCCGCAACCGCGCCGATGGGGAACAGGTTCTCCTCTCCTGAAATTTATCCCCCACCGCCATTCCCCGCATCGGGTCTCTACGTCACGCTCGCAGGCAACCGTCCAGAAACCCGAACGCTCGTTCTTCGGCCCAGTAGGCCGGCGAGCGGGGGTTCCCTCCAGCCACGAATCCGACGTGCCCGCCATTTTTTACCAAAACGCCGCTCAGCCAATCCGATTCCGCCACCTGGTCGTGGGGGAACACGTGGGGCGGAACGATGGGGTCGTCTTCCGCGGAGAGGATGAGCGTTTTTACGCGAATATGGGGCAGATAAGGCGAAGCGTCGGCTTTCTCGTAATAATCAAGCTCATCCCTGAAACCATAGAGCGGCGCGATGACGAGGCGGTCGAAATGGTGAAAAGTCTGCGCGCGGCGCACCCCCTCGATGTCGATGAGGCCGGGGTGCAGTTTCACGAATCGCTCCGCTTTTCTCTTGACGCTGCTCAGCAGGTGCCACCTGTAGAAATAGCCGGCCACGGAATCGAGCACTTTCGCGCATGCGGCAGGATTGATACTCGCGGATATGCAGGCGGCCCCGCGTATGCGCGCGGATACCCCATCGCCGCACTCACCGAGCCATTTTAGCAGGACGTTCCCTCCCAGGGAGAAGCCCGCCAGCACGAGCGGCCCGCTGAACCGCTCCAGAATCCGCCCCGCCACGAAGCCCGGATCCCCCGTTTCTCCGCAATGGTAGAACCTGGGATTCCGGTTCGGCTCGCCGCTGCAGGAGCGGTAGTTGAGCGCCAGCGTCCGCCAGCCGAGCGCGCGCGCCCTGGCCGCCGCGCCGCGCACGTAATGGGAATCGGCCGAGCCTTCCAGGCCGTGCAGGACGAGCAGCGTCGGGGCGTCCGGATCGTCTGCGTCCAAAAAATCGACGTCCAGGAAATCGCCGTCGGGCGTATCCCAACGCTCGCGCCGCCAGGGGATGCGCGGGCGTTTTCTCAAATAATATCCCCAAACGCTCTGGAGATGCCGCCCAAGGCAATACCACGCCGGGCGGAACGGGGGGGTGAGCGAAGATTTTTTAAGTTTCATGCCGCGCGCATGGATACTGTTGAATCACACCGATGAACGAGGGTTTGAAACGCGCGATGAAAGAGCAAGATACATTGCCTCCTGGAGGGTCAGCACCGACCGAGGAAGGAGGGGCTGCAGACTCCATTTGTTTCGCCTCTTCGCCTCTGCGCGTCATTCCGGCGAAAGCCGGAATCCATTTGCAGGTGCGGGTGAATGCACAGCGGCGTTTCATTCCCCTGACAATGTACGAGAACCCCGACAAAAGGCAAAAGGCGTAAAAATGGATTCCGTCGAACCCTCTCTCCTCGGTCGGTTCCGACACCGGAATGACGATGCCTCTGCTTGGTCGATAAACAAGAATGTAGGGACAGGTCGCGACCTGTCCCTACCAAAACACAATCGCTCGCTCCTCGCTCATGTCAAACCCTCGTCCATCGGAGCTTTTTCAACAGCCCCCTCAAGGGAGGAGTGAAATCTAGCGCACTTCTTCCGACGCTTTTCCAACAACACCGTATGCGGGAGTGCGATCAGGCGTCCTGATCTAGAAACGCTTTATAGATACCCTCGCGGTGCGTCGGCGGGTCGAAGCGGTATTCCAACTTGTATTTCTGCGCCAGCACCTGATAGAGACCCAGCGAATTACAGAAAAACGCGTTCGATGAGCAAACCAGCCAGATGCGGTAAATCCGGTACGTGCGCTCGCCGACGAGTTCCTTTATTTTCTGCGCGTTCGCCTCGAATTTCTCGTACCAGTGCTTGCACGTGCGCGCGTAGTGGAGTCTCAGATTCTCCACGTCCAGGATCTCCCAGCGCGCAAGCTCCATGATGTCCTGAATGTGGGAGATGTTGTCCATCTCGCCGTTGGGGAAGACGTTACGCAGAAGAAATTCGTTCTGGCTCGATGGTTTCCAGAATTTGTTCGTCGTGATCCCGTGGTTGAGGAACAAGCCGCCGTCGCGCAGGCGCTTTCTCACCGAAGTGAAGTAGCTCATATAGTTCGCAATGCCGACGTGCTCGATAATCCCGATGGCGGAAATCTTGTCGAAAGTCCTCTCTTCGGGGAAATCGCGGTAATCCATGTGGTGGATCTCGCACCTGTCGTCGATGCCCTCGCGGCGCGCCCACTCCTGGCCCCACTTCGCCTGCTCGCGCGAGAGGGTGACGGCGGTGGCGTTCACGCCGTAGTGCTTCGCCGCCCATATCGCCAGCGAACCCCACCCGCAGCCGATGTCGAGATAGTCCTCTCCGGGCGAGAGCCTGAGCTTCCGGCAGACGAGGTCCATCTTGTCGCGCTGCGCCTGGGCGAGGTCTCCGTCCGGTTCGCGGTAATAGGCGCATGTATAGAGCATGTTCTCGCACAGGAACTGCTCGTAGAACTCGTTGGAGAGATCGTAGTGGTGCGAAATCGCCTCGGCGTCGAATTCCTTTGTTCGCTCTTTTACCATGGCAGCCTCAATTTTTTGTTCAACCGATTCCGAATGCGCCTTCCAGAACCAGCCGGCGTCTGAGCCAGGCGTTGCCGCAAATGAACTTCGCCACGCCGAAAAGAACCTTATCCGGAAGACGATCGATCAATTTATCGAACAACCCTTCCCCGCCGCTTCCGTATTTCTCATAGAGCGCCTCGCCGTACTCGGCGATGCCCTCCCCCGTATCCAGATACTCGTGCGCAGCCTCGGCCGCCATTTTAGCACTATGGACGGCGGGGCCGATGCCCTCTCCGCTGAAATCTTTCGCAAGTCCTGCGGCGTCGCCGATAAGCGCGAAGCCATCGCCCGCAGGCCGCCGGACGTGCCTGCGGTGGACCGAATAGGCGTGGCCGCGGAATTTCGTGAGTTCCATCTTCGCGGGCAGCCTGCCCGACTCGCGGAATTTCTCGAGCAGAATATCGAGACGCTCGTGAACGCTCGGCTTCTTGCCGATGCAGCCCACGCCGATGTTCAAAAAATCCCCTTTGGTGAAATACCAGGCATAACCCTTGAAGTCGGGTTCGGCGAACAACTCGGGCAGACCGTAGTTGGGCGCCAGGGCGCGGAGTTTCTCGGCGCCCACGTTCGTCTCGCTCTCCTGGGTCAGGACGACGGATTCTTTTGACGACACGTCGCCGAAAGCCCTGGCCACGGGGCAGGTATGCCCCCCCGCGCCGATTACGAGCGGAGCCTCGATTTTCTCATCGCCAACATCAACGCGCATCCCGCCTGACGTTTTCTCCACGCCGCGCACCCGGACGCCTTCACGCACCTCCGCGCCCTCTTCCTGCGCGCGCCTCAGGAGCCAGGTGTCGAACTGGCTCCTGATGATCCCATAGCTCGCCGGTTCGCTCCACCTGGTCTCCAGAAGCTTGTCGTCATAGCCCACGAACACACTCTGGAACGGCTGGATGGTGTGGGGGTATTCATTCGGGTCTAGTTTCAGGTCGCCCATCACCTGCTTCGTCACCCAGCCCGCGCAGAGTTTCACGCGCGGGAACGCCGCCGCATCGAGCACCAAAACGCGGCGGCCGCGCTTGGCCAGCTCCCAGGCGGCCGTGCTGCCCCCCGGCCCTCCTCCGACAACGATGACGTCCCAAGTACTCATTCCGAGAGTTTCCATATGCGAAGGGCCAACTTGAATTTCTGCATCGCAGTCAATTCGATATTCTCGAAGCTGTCGGCCACCTTCATGGCCTCGAACAGATCGCCCTCGAATTCGATGACCGAGTTGCAATACGCCTCGGCGAAAGCATCCGCGGTGGGATTCAGCAATATGTGCTTGAAAGAATCGAGCGAGGGGAACGTGATTTCCAGGGGCAGCACTTCGCGACCCACGGATATCGTAGTCCCGTCCCACATGCGGAAACGGAGCCCGTGGTCCATATCGCCGAAAACGTCGCGGAGAATATCGGCGGCGCCGGAAACTGCGGAACGGCTCTTTACATGAGTTGACTGCATGATGTCATCCTCCCATAGGGCGATAGGGGATGATATGTTCTACGCATTCTCTTAATTTGCAACTCGTCCATGGCCTCGTGTTGCGCCAGCGAGATAACCTCAAGAAACCCCAACCTTCATACCTTTTGAATTAACGCTCATCGCGCATTCTGTCAACCCTTTTTTTCGGATCAATAGCGATTGATGAATGAATGATTGACGCGACTGAGGAGTGAGGGGTTTCGGTTCGCCTACCGATGAGGGTTGTTCCTGATCCACGCAGAGGCGCCACCGTCATTCCGGCGCATGCCGGAATGGCGGCGAAACCTCCATCTCCGGGCTTTTTCAACAACCCCGACAAGGGAGCAATGGTGGTTGCGACAGAGAATGTCGTTTTCCACATGCGTCTATCGATATAATAAAAATGCAGTTGATGTGTCAGATATATATGATATATTTTCTGACATCAGGAAGCAGGAGGAATCCACAAATGAGTTCTGTGGCCAACAGGATTATGAAAAGGATATCCGAAAACGCCGGCGAGGGATGGGTTTGCGCGCCGAGGGACTTTCTGGATATCGGAAGCCGAGAGGCCGTCGATCAGGCCTTGTCGCGCCTCGTGAAGGCCGGAAAAGTGCGCCGGATCGGCCGCGGCTTGTACGACCAGCCGAGGATGAGCGCTGTGCTGAAGCGTACCGCCCCTGTCGACCTTGACGCCGCCATAGCCGCAATCGCCAGGAGGGACGGAATTCACGTCATGCCCGACGGCATGGCGGCCGCCAACGGACTCGGCCTCACGAACGCGGTTCCCGCCAGACCCTGCTACGTTACGGACGGCGCCTCGCGGTCGGTCGAGATCGGCGGGCGTACGATCCGCTTCCGGCATGCGAGTCCGAGCGTCATGCGCTGGGCGGGAAAAGCGGCGGCCCCGGTCGCTCAAGCGCTCCGGTGGCTGGGTCCCGAGGCCTCCAGGGACGCGCGGGTCGCCTCGATACTGAGACGCCGTCTCCCCAATGCCGTGAAACGCGACTTGGCGAAAAACTGCCGGGACCTGCCCGGCTGGGCGATGCCGCTCGCACGCAGCATCACAAGTGATGAGACTATCGCTTCATGAACGATGCGTTCAAATCCTTTTTCGCCTTGGCCGGGCAGGACAGCAAAGGCGGGCTTATAACACCTCTCCGACATTTTCAGGGATTTTGGGGAGCCGAAAGTGAGCGCCCAATAACTAACTTCTCGATGGACTTATTTAATTCCCAGTAATGATTTCAGCAGTTTAGCTCCAATACTGGGTTTACCTTTTGGACTGTTCAAAACTCCTGGAATCTGTATTTTCTTGATAAATGATGTGTTCTTTGTGTTCACTAGTTCGGAATTAGCCGAAAGAGATTGACTGATTAGGAGTTGCTCGACAAAATTCGCCTCTGACAAAGGAAGGGCTTTTGATAGTTTCGTTTTCTTTTCAGATGTATGCCGCGCGACGAGGATCATAACAGGGGTGCCTTTCCCAGTATTATTGATGACATTGTTGTAATGAGCTTTCTTTTGAGGTTGGAAACATTCATCTTTGAAAGTTTTCTTAGTCTGACCAACATACCATGGTTTGATACCTTTACTAGCCTTGATAGCGAAAACATAACAGCCCTGTGCCTTTGAAAGACCTGGAGTTTGCTGGTCTACCATTTCCCAAAAATCGTTTATAACTTTTGTTGAGTCATCGAAAACTTTTCCCTTTGGTGTCTGTTTGCGAGGCACTTCGAACTCACCATAGGTTTCATAAAACATTTAACATTCCCTCGTGATGTGTTTGAATAATTGGCCTTTAACACTTGTTATTACATTCTCTTACCACGTCATATTGCCCCAAACAACTAGAAAACACAATTGTGATGAGAAGAGCGACCGTAGGGGCCGTTCGCGAACGGCCCCTACGAACGGGAATTGCAGAATCCATGACAAAACAGGGCGACGGTGTGGACACGCAGTACCAATTCACTCCATCGCAGGTCTCGTAGGGACAGGCCCCTGCGCCCCTCCGCAAAGGACAACCACGGGGGGTTGTCCCTACAAAATCATCACAAGCCCACGTTTCCAATCGAGTTCGACCCGAAACCCTGCTCATCACCTCCGAAACATCTAAATATCCCACTTAAATGACATAATAGCCTTAATATCCACTTATATATCTCATATTATTGTAGATATTATCAATTTAGTCCTTTAATATCTTATATTATATGGTGTATTATGGTTCACGGATACAGAGATGACAAACTTTTCCGCATGAGGTTCATACAATGAGGATACACCCTGAAACACTGAAACGGCTGCGCAAGGCGCGTGGATGGAGCCAGCAGGAACTGGCCGAGAAAGCGAAGATCGAAAAGAAGACAATCGGCCGCCTCGAGAGCGAAAACGGGGGCGAAGCAAGGGAATCCACCGCCCGGCAGCTCGCCTCCGCCTTGAAACTGGGGAGTCCCCGGATTCTGGCCCAAGCCCCCGAATCAGAAACGGTGCGGGAAGAAGTATCCCGGCTCAACTTCGATTCCGGCGGCTCAGGCCCCAGGGTCCACCTGGACAGCGAAACCGCCCTCGCCTACGACCTGGTGGAGGAACATTACGGGGTGGACATGCACAGACTCATCGAAGAGGCGCCCACCCTCTTCACCCTGCTTGCGGAGGCGAGCCTCGCCGAGCGCCGCCGCCGGGTCGGTGAGGCGAAAGCGGCTTTGGAGGAGTTCAACCGCACCCTGCCAGAGCATCTGGCGGAATCCGGGTGGACGTATCAGGAGGAGGAAGAATCCATCGAGAAGCGCGACCTGTTCCGCCACCCCGGCGACATCGAATGGGACGACCCCCGCTGGGAGGAATACAGGGAAAAGGGAAACCCCTTCGCCAATTTCCTGAAACGGCTGGCGAATAACATCAAAGCCGACAACGGAGCACTCGACCCCGCCGACGTCGGGTTCGACCCCGATATGGTTTGCCGGGGCTTTCTCTTCCCCGAACGCCGCGCGCGCCTGACCGGCGGCTCACGGCGCGCCGAGTGGGTTCTTTCCCACGGATATGCGCGCCTGGGCCAGATTCCCAAGCGCCTGCGCGGCGAAGGCGAAGACGTCGACCGCGAGCGCACCGGGTGGCTCGAAGCGCAGATCAGCGACGATGAGTGGGCCGAATGCGAAGAGATGATGGCCGCCTCCGAGAGACTCGGGAAAATGCTGACGGGCGAAACCGAGCCCGACGGGGAACCAGGCGGATAGAGAACCGGAGAGTTTCTATCTCCGGCATGGGACAGGGGCAAAACCGAGACGACGGACAGAGGAGAAGTAAAAACATGAACGCCGAATGCCTGATGCAGTGGAACCGCCTGAAGAAGGAAGCCGGGGATTTTCCCCTGGAAAAACTCGAACGCGAACTCCAGACCTACCTGCACGAAAACACCGGAAGCGACGAGCAGGGCGTACGCGCCGCACTCAGGTCCATCAGAGAGGCCCTTACATGCAGGGAGCACGAAGACGAGGCCGTCAGGCACAAGGCCGGGAAACTCCTCAAGAGTTGCCGCCATTCCTTCGATGAGGTCTGCAAGAATGCAGGTCATTTCAGAAAGGCATTGACCGAGGCCAGGGAGAGGAATGCCGAAGAAAAAGCCAGCCCAAGAGTCATCCCTCTCGGCGGCGGGTTCCGCCTCGAAGAAGTGCTCTCCATCAAGATGCTCATGACAATCGGAAAGACTCTCGAACTCTGCGTCGCCAAGCGCGAGGATGCACGAAGTTATTGGAAGGAGGCCGAGTCCGGCGAATCCGGGCTGTGGCTGCTCCTGAAGGGAGAGGAGCGATTCGCCCTGCTGAAAATCGACCTGGAGGAGCATAAGGTGGGGGAATTCTCCGCCCACGACAACGACGACCCCGAAATCTCATTCGAGCTGGCCATGGAAATTCTCGAGAAGCTCGGCGTCACCGCCGATGATGAGACTTCATTCGCCCGCGTCGGCGCATTCGGCAGGTTCAAGTGTGGCCGGCCCGAGGGCGAACCCGTCCGCGTCGGCGAGCAGGAAATGTGGGTCTGGCTGTATGAGGACGAACTCATCGTGGGGATGGAAGAACATGCCGACGGGAAACTCTTCTGGTCCCGCTTCGAACGCAAGCAGAAGAAATATAATCCATTCGAAGACCCCAGGAGTCCCTGGGACCTCTTCAGCCGGGAGGAGTGGGAGGAGAATACCGGTAACCACCTCAGCATGGGGATGCTCTTCGAGATCGTCCGGCGTAATCCACATGTCCTGGAAAGATTCCGCTCCCCCGTCAACGCCGAACCGGCTCGCGTCAGGAAAGCCGCCTGAGCGCGCCGCCCTTCTTTTAGCGCTCCGGCGCATCTCCGAAACGCCCATCTTGCAATTTCGGCGACACCGCAACATCTTCACTCTTCGCGGCTCCGGATTCCCTCCCGGTCGTAGCCGGCCCCCGCCGGAATGACGGCTGTCATCGAACCCTTGGAAGCCGGCGGCAAACCCTTCCTCTCGGGGCTGTTGTAAAAGTCCGATGAAGGAGGAATGACGGTTGTAGGGACAACCCCTCCTCGGGGTTGTCCCGCCCCTCCTCGGGGTTGTCCCGCCCCTCCTCGGGGTTGTCCTGCCCCTCCTCGGGGTTGTCCCGCCCCTCCTCGGGGTTGTCCTGCCCCTCCTCGGGGTTGTCCATTTGCAGGATGGTTACAATCAGGACAGGCACGGAGGCCTGTCCCTACGGGGTCGTCGCGTCGGCGAACGGGCGTGATTGGTCGTGTAGATAGCGCTACCTTCTTGGGAGCGCTACAGAAATACGGCCCATGGTCGGCAGGCCTAAAAGGCAGGGTCGCATAATACGTCGGTCATACATGTCCGACCTACACCTTCACACCCGTCGAACCAAACTGCTGAATCAAGGCTTTTTGAACAGCCCCCTCACTCAGGACGGACCACGCACTTCCCCGCATTTATCGTCACGGGCATTTCGCGTCGAAGGGGTATGCTGGAGAGGCCGCCCGTCGGCCTGCGGTTTTTCAGGCGGCGCGAATCGCGGGAATCGGGCCACCGCCCGGGTGAGGCGCGGATGGCGCAAAATGCAAATAATAATTTCCGAAAATATGGATAAATTCAGATAAATTCACGGGGTTTTTCGATAAAAAACGATAAATTATTTTCCTGGGATGGGGCGCCGCGGAATCCGGGCGCAGGGGAATTCTGCCATGGCCCGCGCCTTCTGCAATGACGGCAATTGCGCGGAATTGCGGGCTAGCGCAGCGACGTCACCAGAATCACCCCCGCCACCGTGACGAGCACCCCCAGAACGATGCGCGGGGTGATTTTCTCGCGCTTCCCCAGTATCAGGGGCGCCAGCACGAGCATGAACAGCGGCACCGTCGCCACCAGGGGCGTGACGCGCGAGACCTCCCCCAGGCTCAGGGCGGCCATCAGGCACAACTGGGCGGCGGCCATCGCAAGTCCCGCCAGGATGAAGTTGCCGAGCGAGGCCTTGTTGAACACGAACGGACTCCACCCGGTGCTCGCCTTCAGGATCAGCGGGCCCAGGGCGCATGCCGAGACGGATTGCAGAAACCCCCCGAAAACAAGGGATTCCACGCCTCCGAGCCCCATTTTCCTGAACGTATGGGCGAGTCCCATAAAAGCCGCCGCGCTAATCGGCAACAGCAGCACCCGCCCTCTGGCGAGCGGACCTCCCCCGCTCGACATAATGTAGACACCGGCCACGACCACGAGAATCCCCACCCACACGACCGCGGGCGGGCGTTCTCCGAGCACCAGAAAGGCCCAGAACGCCCCGAAAATGGGGTGGGTGTTCGAGACGGGACTCGTGGAGGCGACGCCGATTCTCTGAATCGAGCGAAACAGGAACATCAGGGACAGCGCGGGTGAGGATATCCCCGCCGCCAGGAAGGCGAGCCAGTAGACCGAGGGCGATATGCGGGAGAAATCCACCGCCACCAAACAGAGGGAGAAAAATACAACCTGCATGATGAGAACGACCAGGCTTCCCGTGTGGGGCGTGCTGCCGTCCAGCCCTCGCCTGGTCATGATGCTAGAGAGGGCGAAGAAGACAGCCGGGCTCAGGGCGACCAGTTCGAACGGCATTCACACTCCGACCCGGCCGGCCCCCATCGACCTGTCCGGTTCAAGGGGAAACCGATTAGATGACCCCTGGATTCACGATGTTTGTGGGTTTTTGGCCGGCCAGGGCCAGACGCATGTTCTCCGCCGTGCGCTCCATGGCGGCGACCTGCGTCTCGGGCGTCCGGGAAGCGTGGTGCGGGCTGATCATCACGTTCTCAAGCCCCCACAGGCCATGATCCTTCGGCAGAGGCTCAGGATCGGTGACGTCGAGCCCCGCGCCTGCGAGGTGGCCGCCGCGCATCACCTCCAGAAGATCGTCGCTCACGACGGCGGGACCCCTGGAAACGTTGATAAGAATGGCGTCGGGCTTCATTTTCAGGAGATTATCCTTGTTCATGATGCCCCGCATCTCGGGAGCCAGGGGCATGCACAGAATCAGGAAATCGGCGCGCGGCAAGAGCGCATCGAAAGACATGAACTCGAGCTTCGCCTCGGGCACGTAGGCGGGATCTTCCGTCCGCGTGTTGATGAGCAACTCCATCCCGAAACCATGGCCGATGCGCGCTGCTCTCCGGCCGATATCCCCGAGACCCACGATGCCGAGCGATTTGCCGCCCAATTGCACCGCAGGCACATGCTCCCAGGTTTCCTGCTGATCCTGCATCCAGGCATGGCGGGCGACATAGAGCGCCAGGAAAAAGGCATGCTCCGCCACGGAGCGTCCACGTACACCCTCGACGTTGCACACCATGACGCCGCGTTCGTTGGCCGCATCGACGTCGATGTTGTCCACGCCCGCGCCCGGCTTCGCCACAACCTTTAGATTCGGCGCCATGTCCATCATTTCGGGCGAGACGGGCCGAAATACCGTCAGAATGCCCTCCGCATCCGGCAGCAGCGGATTTATGGCCTCCGGGGTGTATTCGGACGGAGCTACGATTTCGTGCTCCGCGCCCAGCCAATCGGAAGCCACGTTCCACGCAGGCGTCGAATAAAGCGGATCTACCAAAACTACTTTCGCCATGATTAAATCCTCAGATGAAAAATCGGCCGCTCGCCTCGCAGATGAAAAGCGATATAACCGAACCAAGCCGCCGATGGGCTCTATGACAAATCACAGGTTCTAAGCCGGAATTGCGAACCCAGGCTTCCCGCTTCGGGACGTCCCAATTACGAACTCTTCTACCCGATGATCTTGAGTTCAGGCACTGAAATGGGTCCCGATGCGTTGGCGATAGCCACCTGTTCGGCCACTTTTCTGGCCGCCTCCCGAAACGACCTGGCCGTAGGATGACCCGGCTCCCCCGCTACGACGGGCATGCCGAAGTCTCCCCCCAGCCTTACCTTGATGTCGAGTGGAATGGCGCCCAGAAACGGGACTTCATAGCGCTGGGAGGCCTTCTCCCCGCCTCCCGTATCGAAGATGTTCTCTCGATGGCCGCATTCGGGACACAGGTAGTAGCTCATGTTTTCGATGATCCCGAGGATGGGAACGTCAGTTTTTCGGAACATCTGAAGACCCTTGCGCGCATCGAGCAAAGCGATGTCCTGAGGCGTGCTGACGATGACGGCGCCTGCAAGGGCCACTTGCTGAACGATGGTCAGTTGCGCGTCGCCTGTGCCAGGGGGCAGGTCCAGGACAAGATAGTCGAGCTCCCCCCAAATCGTCTCGCTCAGAAACTGTACGAGCGCCCGCATGACCATGGGGCCGCGCCAGATGACGGGGCTGTCCTCATCGACGAGAAAACCCATCGACATGACTTTCAGGCCGTGCGCCTCCAGAGGCCGTATCTTGTTCTCCGCCTCGGCGATGGGCCGCGCCGCGGGGATCCCGAGCATGAGGGGCTGGCTCGGCCCGTAAATATCGGCGTCCAATATACCTACCTTCGCGCCTTCAGAACGCAGGGCAAGCGCGATGTTCACCGCCACGGTCGACTTGCCTACGCCGCCCTTCCCGCTCGCTATGGCGATGATATTCTTCACACCCTCGATATCCATCTTGCCCGCCATCGAAGGACGCGCGGTGACGTGGCTCGTCACCCGGACGTTCACCGAATTCACGTTTTCCAAAGAGCCGACGGCCAGCTTGCACTCCTGCTCGAATTCTTCTTTGCGCGGATGCGCAGGCGTGGTCAACTGCAGCGTGAAGGCGACCGCATCTCCACAAATCTGAACTTCTTTAATCATGTTGAGGCTCACGAGATCTTTACCGACTTCGGGGTCTCGCACCTTCTTCAGAGCCTCTAGAATCTGGGCTTCGGTTGCTTCTGCCATAGGGGAATCCTCTAATCCAAAGCTGGTAACGCGTTGAAAAATCATTTATCGGAAAGTTGCGCTCTCATACTGGAGCGTTTTCATCTTATCGCGCGGATTTTTTTGACTGTCAAACGTGAAAGGGCGAAACCCCTTTTGGGTGAGCGCGGAAAGGCCTCATAAAATCAGGAAAAATGCCTTTCTCGGTTGACGCATCGCCTACATCTCATTATTTTTAGGCCGTCTCGTTTGTCGATTCAGGAATACAACCGAGCACTTCATGCAACCATGACGGATCCAATCTGGCAATAACAAGGAGAATCAATCCTTTGGATATCATCGTCTGCATCAAGCAAGTACAAGACCCCGACATTCCTCCCCGCGACTTCAAGGTCGATGAGGAGAAGATGGACGTCATCCCGCCTGCGAACGTATCGCCCGTCATCAACGGCTTTTGCGAAAACGCCGTTGAGGCGGCCATCAACCTCAAGGATGAACACGGCGGAAAAGTCACCGTCATGACGATGGGCGACGAGAAAGCCAGAGACGGCTTGAAGAAATGCCTGGCCATGGGTTGCGATGAAGCCGTCTTGCTGCAAGATGAGGCCTTTGGGGGTTCCGACGCCTTCGCTACTGCGCGCATCCTGGCGAGCGCCATTCAAAAGCTGGATGGCTTCGACATCATCCTCTGCGGCAGGCTGAGCAGTGACTGGAGCTATGGAACGACCGCCCTCGCCCTAGCCGAAGCGCTGGACCTCCCGAGCGTAAGCCAGCTTCAGAAAGTGGAGAAAACCGACGCAGGGATCCGGTGCGAACGCGCCCTGGAAGACGGTGTGGAGGTCGTGGAAGTATCGACCCCTTGCCTGCTCACCGCCAGCAATGAGATCAACACGCCTCGCCTGCCCTCGGTCAAAGGCATTTTGATGGCGTCTCGCAAGCAAATTCCCGTATGGAGCTTGGCGGACGTCGGAATAGACCCAGATGCGGTCGGTGAAGAGGCGGCTACCATTGAAGTCACCAAATTTTATAAACCTGTCTTTGACGGTAATTGTGAATTCATCGAAGGCGAATCACTCGAAGAAGCAGCCGGCGCTCTGGCGCTTCGCCTTCGTGAAGACAAGATTATTTAAGGGAGAACGAATAACGCCATGTCGAACAACGTCCTCATCCTGGCCGAGCGCGCGGGAGACAAACTCGCGCTCGTGAGCAGTGAGCTTTGTGGTATCGGCCGAAAACTTGCCGATGAAAAGGGGGGTTCCCTGGTAGCCCTTCTCATGGGAGGTGCAGGCACACAGGAATTGGCGAAAGGACTCATCGCCCTGGGAGCCGACAAAGTGCTGGCAGCCGAGTCGGATATTCTGGATGGGTATACCAACGCGGCGTATCTCAAAGTGATAGACGCCGTCATCACGGAAGAGAACCCGAACATCTTGTTGGTCGCCAACACCTCCATGGGTCGAGACGTCGCGCCCAGGCTCGCTTTCAGACATGGAGCCAGCTATGCGCACGATTGCACGGATCTGTCGATCGAGAACGGCAAACTCGCCGCAGTCCGCCCGGTGCACGGAGGCAGCGCCATCAGCCACGTCCGCTCAAAAACGGATTCCCTCTCCATAGCGTCCACGCGTGCGAAAGCCCTGCCGCTGGCAGATATCGAAGAGGGCCGTGAGGGCGAATTTATGGAAATCGGCGTTTCTGTGGACGAAGACGAGATTCGCATGAATTTCGTAGAGGCGAAAAAGGTGGAAGCCGAAGGCGTCCGCCTGGAAGATGCGGAAATCGTCGTGAGCGGCGGCCGCGGCCTAGGTGGGCCTGAGAATTTCGAATACTTGCAGGAACTCGCCAAAGTTCTCAAAGCGGCCGTGGGCGCAAGCCGAGCCGCCGTCGACGCCGGCTGGGTGCCGACGCCGATGCAAGTGGGCCAGACGGGCAAAATCGTGAGCCCGAATCTCTACATCGCCGTCGGCATTTCGGGCGCCATGCAGCATATGGTCGGCGCAGGTCCGAGTAAAAATATCGTGGCCATCAACACGGACGCCGAAGCGCCCATCTTCCAGCGCGCGCGCTACGGCATCGTGGGAGACTATAAGAAAGTGATCCCCGCTCTGACGGAAAAATGCAAGGAATTGATGGATTCCTAACCCTCAGGCGAGCGGTTGATAGGCCCAGACGACTCGGCCTACGATTCGATCAGCAGGCTCTTCCCCTACCAAATCAATATGGGCGACCACCTCTTCTCGATTCTCCGGCACCAGCCATAGACGAGGCGGGGTCCACTGCAACCGTTTGAGCGTACACCCGCCGGATTCATCCCGAACGGCGTAAATACCATCCGCAACGATCGTCTTGTCACGGCGATCGATGACGACCACAGCGCCCGGCTGTATCAAGGGAACCATGCTGCGGCCCATCTCTCTGTCAACTCGAACCGAGACCAAATCTCCACGCCCGGCAATTTGAGAGACGTGGATGAGTGCGTATTCTTCGATTTGCTCATCCACGATTCTGGCGCTGCCCGCTGCGATGGAGCCCGACACCAAAGGCACGGCGCGAAACTCCGCATCGCTCACCTTTCCCGGCGCCTGCAAGTTATCACTCATGCTCAAAGTGACGTCCAAAGGCCCGACACCTGGAATCTCAGGCGCGCCGGTTCGGCCCAGCAACCAATCGCCGGACACGTCGAGCACCTTTGCAATTTCAAAGAGTTTGCTCGCGCTCGGCTCGTTTTGTCCCTGTTCATAGCGGGTGAGATTCGCCCATGTGATCCCTGCGGCGCGCGCCAGTTGATTGCGGTTCCATCCCCTGCGCTCACGCGCGTGCGCGATACGTCTTCCCAGTTCGAACGCATACTCTGAGCGGGGTTGGGGAGACTCGGGCATAGGCTTTGTGGAGGGCTAAGAAATCCCCTCCCCGGGGCGGATGTCGCATATAGACACCCAACCTATCACATTTTTGCCATTTAATCGAAAAGACGGGGTCCCCGCCATTCTGGAGGCAGGGACCCCGGAAGGTGGTCTAATCGTCTAATACCGCAACTGCACGGACGGGGCTGCCCGTCCCCTCGCGGAACTTCAGGGGAAGTGAGATGAACTGGAACTCGCCCTTGCCAAGCAGCGCTTCCAAGTTGCACAGACTTTCCAGATGCGTGATTTCCCTCTCCCAGCAGGTTTTGTGGACCAGGGCGTTGACGTCTCCTTCGGGACCGGGACGCATGGAATCGATACCGAAATGGACAATCCCCTGATCCGCAAGCCATTCGGTGGCTTCCACGTTGATGCCCGGATTATCCGTCCCATACGCCTTCGTGGGGAATGTGCGGGCATGATGACCCGTGCAAAGCAGGATCGTGCCGCCCTGAGGAGCCGAGAGGCCGGTCTTCTTCACCGCTTCATCGAGGTCGCTCGAGGTGATTTCCGCCCTGGGCGCGATGTGCTGCAAATCGATGCAAATGCCACGCACGATGCAGTTCTCGAGCGGGTACTCGTTCATCGGCTGCGCATCCTGGTGGAAATGGCGCGGCGCGTCGAGATGCGTGGTGCCATGCTCAGGCATCGTGACAAAGTTCAGTGCGTTCCCCCAGACGTTTCCCGAATCCTTGAAGGCTTCTTCATGATTTTTCCAAGCGGCGTACAGAATGGGAGGCTGGCCCGGATACGCGGGCGTGCGATGATAAATCTCTCGTGAAAGGTCAACGATGGTAGGCATAGAATTTTTCTCCTTTTCGCCTAAACGGTGCAACGCAAAATATGCAGTCCATGGTTCTTGTCCGTTACGTATATCACCCCGCGTCTATCCACGATGACGTCCTCGCTCTGCGTGACGAGCGTCTTGGGCAGCATGCCGAGGCGTTTCGTCGGGTCGGCGGGTATGTAGTGCGCAATCTCGCGTGGATGGATGGGCTCGGAAATATCATAAACGCGGAGGCCGGCGTTGAAATACGTCAGATAAACGCGGTCTTCCCTTTGTTCGAGACAGTCGAGCCCCTGGGGGTGGTGCTGATTATGCGGACCGAATCGTCCGCCTCGTTCGCAAAAACTCTTGTGGGAATAGCCAGTCGGCGGCTCGGGCACCGGGAAAAGGGACATGAGCCTCGGGTCCGCCTCGTCAGTTATATCCACTATTGCCGTGTAGTTGAGGGGCTCGTCGCAATTCTCCTTGAGCGCCTCGCTGTTGATGATGGCGAATCCACGCTTGAGATAGGGATACGCCGTGTGCACGGCGATCGCGCTGCCAAGCGGCGGGTAGACGTTGAAACGGCTGATGAGCCTGGGGCTTGATATATCCTCGATGTCCGCGATGACGAATCCACCGCGCGCATACGGCAGATAGGCTCGCCCGTTTTCCGCATGAGCGGGCCCGTGCTGGAACACGCGCATCCCCTCACTCCAGTCGTCCGACATATCGGTTTCGACCCCCTCCTGTTCGGGCAGCCAGAAGCGGCCCGCTTCCCTGGGGTTCCGAGGATCAGCCAAATCCAGAATGCGGTAAATGTTCCCGTCGTAGCCGGGCGCGTATGCGGAGAGGTGGGCGTAGCGGCCGCCGTTGTAGAAATTCCTGTGCGTGCCATCGGCTCCCGTCTGCCAATGTGAGATAAGCTCCGGATCGGCGGGGTCTTTTTTCACGTCCCAGATGTAGACGCCCTCGGCCTCGGGCGGGTCCTCGGGGCGCGGCCCCCAGCCCGGGGGAATTTTCTCCAAAGAGGTGATGAGCAGGCCGTCCGCCACCTGCACCTGCAACGTCCAGGTATTGTCGGGACCCTCGATAAATTTGAGGAGTTTCGCGTCTTCGGGCTCGGTCACGTCCATGACGCTCCAGCCGCTCTCCCAGAATTGCGATAGATACAGATAAAAGCGTCCATCCACCTCCTGTATCGCCGTCTTGAAGGCGGGCCTGTCTGCTAAATCATGATATCCGACCAACTCCATGTTTTCGCTGCTGATTGCCGCAGGCGCCTGCGCGAGACTCATCGCATCCTCACAAAAGTTGTTCTCTTTGACTCGTCGCCAAAATTGTGAAAGAGAATGTTTGTCGATTTCATGGCGAAACCATGCCTTATGTACCCCACTACCGCATGGTGGTAAAGTCCCGCAGCGACTTTGAGTACGCCTACCGGAACATGGTGCGGACGCCTTGCGCCCAATACAGAGGAAGTCACAGAAAAAATGACCTCACCCGGTGTGGATTTGAACGGCAAGGTAGCCTGCATCACGGGCGGCGGCCAGGGGCTCGGCGCCTCGATGTCCATCGCACTGGCGGAGGCTGGAGCGGACCTCGTCCTCATCGGCAGACGGCCCGAGCCGATGGCCGAAACCGCGAAAGAATGCGAGAAATTCGGCGTACGGGCCAGACCCGCCGTCTGCGACGTGACAGATTCGGCGCGGGTGAACACCCTGTTCGGGCAGGTAAACAAGGAACTCGGCGGCCCGCATATCCTCATCAACAACGCGGGCGTCTCGCTCCCCAGCCCCATTCTCGAGACGACGGACGAACTCTGGCGCGAGACCATCGATTTGAACCTGAGCGGCATGTTCTACTGCTGCCGGGCGGCGGTGCGCTTCATGCTCGAAGCGGGGGAAGGCAAAATCGTCAATCTCGGCTCGGGCGCCGGCAGTAGGGGCCGACCGAACCAGGTGGCCTACGCGGCGTCGAAATCTGGCGTACGGGGATTCACCGAGGCGCTCGCCGTCGAGCTTGCGGAGAAGAACATTCAGGTGAACAACATCGCGCCGGGACGCTTCCCTACTCCGATGACGGTCGACCGTATTGCCGACCCGGCGCAGAGTGAAGAGTTCCTGCGCTACGTTCCCATGAAGCGTTACGGCGAACTCGAGGAAATCCGGCCCCTCGTCGCGTACCTTTGCGGCCCGCAGAGCGACTACATGACGGGACAGACGATTTACTTAGACGGCGGCAGCAACGCCCTCTAGGGTCTCACCACGTCGCACCGCCCGCCGTCCACGTTGATTGACTCACCCGTGATGTTCGAGGCCAGATCGGAGACCAAGAACAAAGCCGCGCCTGCGCAATCCTCGGCCCGCGTCAGGCGGTTCATGGGCAGTTCGGCGCGCCTCTCGGCATCCACCTCCTCATACGTGCGATTCGTGATTTCAGCGATTCTCGTCGTCTGCCGGACGTACCTCGGGGTATCCGTCGTGCCGGGATTGATGAGGTTCACGCGGATGTTCTCGGGCGCGAGCCTGCGGGCGAGCTGATGTTTGTAGGCGGCGAGGCCTGCGTTCGGGATGCAGCCCGAGCCGTGGAATTCCGAGGTATGGACGTGGCTCAGCCCCGAGAAATAGACGATGACGCCCCCGCCCCGTTTCCTCATCTTCGGTATCACAGCCTTCGTCACGCGGATGGCGGCGCGGAGTTTCAAGTCGATGGCGAGGTCGATGTCCTCATCTGTCGTCACTATCGGGTCCGTGCGCCTGCTCACGCCCGCGGCGCTTACGAGAAAATCGATTCCCCCGAACCGGGCGCAGGTCTCCTCCACTACATTCTCGGTCTGTCCGGAAGCGGTGAGGTCGCCCGCCAACACTTCCGCGCGTCCCCCGGCGGCAATGATATCCGAGGCGGTCTGCTTCAAATTCTCTTCGTTTCGGGCCGCGAGCGCGACCGAAGCTCCCGCGCGCGCCATCACCATGGCGCACGCCTGCCCGATGCCCTGGCTCGAACCTGTCACAAGGGCGATTTTTCCGTTCAAATCTATCGTGATCATCTATTCCCCTTTCCTGGCAATTCATTCATCCTCACATCCGCGCCGGATGAAAAAACGTCAACTTCGTGAATAGCAGCTCGGACGCTGGATTTTCATGGCGATTTTTCTTATACACCACTTGTCACGCGGCGACATTCCCGGCGAGGTGCACATTCATAGAGGCGATACCCGATGACGAAGAAAAGCATATCGAACCTCGACGTGCGTGGTAAACGCGTTCTGATGCGGGTGGACTTTAACGTCCCCCAGGACGCGAACGGACGCATCGCCGATGATCGCAGAATCCGCATGGCTCTTCCCACGATAAACCACATCCTGGATGGCGGCGGCCGCCTCATTCTCATGAGCCACCTGGGGCGCCCGAAAGGAGAAGCCCCACAAGCCGACGGCAGATGGACGCTCAGGCCCATTGCTGAACGCCTGGAGGAACTCTTCGGAAAGAGTGTCGTTTTTGCGAATGACTGCGTGGGACCCGCCGCCGAGAGCGCAGCCGCCTCGCTGAAAGACGGGGAATGCTGCCTGCTCGAGAACCTACGCTTTCACAAAGCCGAGCAGATCAAGGACAAAGCGGCCTCCGGCGATGCGGACTTAAAGTGCGCAAAAGACGCCTTCGCACAGGGGCTGGCGTCGTTAGCCGACGTTTACGTGAACGATGCTTTCGGCACCTGTCACCGCGACAACGCAAGCATGCTCACCGTGCCGCAGATGATGGTCGGCAAGCCCCGCGTCGCGGGGTTTTTATTGGAAAAAGAGCTTCAGTACTTAGGCAATACACTGAATGCGCCGGAAAGGCCTTTCCTCGCCATCATCGGGGGCAAGAAAGTCTCCGATAAGATGATGGTCATCGAAACTTTATTGGGCAAATGCGACCGGGTGCTCATCGGAGGAGCGATGGTCTATACGTTCATGCGGGCGATCGGCCAGGAGACGGGCGCGAGCCTCGTGGAGGAAGACAGGATCGAGGTTGCCGCGCGGCTGAAATCCATAGGCGGTGAGAAACTCGTTTTACCGACAGACGTCATCGCCGCACACGCTATCGAAGAGGGAGCGACCTTTGAGGTATTCCAAGGAGAGATTCCCGAGGGACTGATGGGGCTCGACATCGGCCCTGAATCCGCGAGGCGTTTCTCGCAAATGATTTCAGAAGCGAAGACCATCGTCTGGAACGGCCCGATGGGCGTCTTCGAGGTCAAGCCCTTCGATGGAGGCACGTTCACCGTCGCGCACGCCCTCGCGGAGGCGACGAGAAACGGCGCCACGACCGTTATCGGCGGCGGCGACAGCGCAGCGGCCATCGAGATGGCCGGGCTGAGCGCGGATGTGAGCCACGTAAGCACGGGTGGGGGGGCGAGCCTCGAATTTATGGAGGGAAAATCGTTTCAGGCCGTCGAAATTCTCGATGATTTGTAGAGGCCGCGTGGATGCCGCATAATCGTCTCGCAAGCTGAGGTTTTCGAATCATTAAGCCGCTCTCAAGGGTATAACGAGTGAAGAACAACATTCTGGAGGCCATCGGCGACACACCGATCGTAAGGCTCAATTCCATCGGCGCGAAAGTCGAATCGGAACTGTTCGTCAAGGTCGAATACATGAATCCGGGCCTCTCGGTGAAAGACCGCATCGCGCCACTGATCGTCGAAGACGCGGAGAAAAAGGGTGAACTGAAGCCAGGCGGCATAATTGTCGAGGCGACCTCCGGGAACACCGGTGCGGGACTCGCCATCGTCGCCGCCATCAAGGGCTACAAGTGTGTTTTCGTGATGCCCGACAAGATGAGCCAGGAAAAAGTCGACCGGCTGCGCGCATATGGCGCGAAAGTCATCGTCACGCCCACAGTGGCCCTTGATGACCCCGAGAGCCACTACTGCGTCGCCAAGAGGATCGTGGAAGAAACGCCCAACTGCATTCTGGCGAATCAATATAACAACACTAACAACCCCGAGTCCCACTACCGCATGACGGGCCCTGAAATATGGCGTCAGACGGGAGGCGAATTCGACGCCTTCGTCACGGGCCTGGGCACCGGCGGCACCATCTCGGGTACGGGAAGATATCTAAAAGAAATGAATCCCGACATCAAGATCGTCGGCGTCGACCCCATCGGTTCAATTTTATACGGCCTTTTCTACGGCGAAGCGGAACCCGAGGCGGACTCCTACAAGACCGAAGGCATCGGGGAGAGCTTCAAGCCCAATACGCTCAGTTTCGATAACATCGACGAGGTGGTCCGCGTGACCGACAAGGAATGCCTGCTGATGACGCGCAGGCTGGCGAGAGAAGAAGGCATCCTGGTAGGGGGGTCTGCGGGCGGCGCGGTTGCAGGCGCGGTGCGCTACGCGGAATCCCTCGATAAACCGCAGAGAATCGTCACGCTGATGCCGGATTCGGGCATGTTTTATCTCAGCAAGATATTTTCCGATGAATGGATGGTCGCCAACGGCTTCCTCAGTGAGGAGGAGTTGAAAGATGCGCCGGCATCCAAAAGCGCGCGATAGAGGCGGGAGGACCGCCTGCTTCACGACGGCTACTCACAGACCCTGAGGCAGCGCTATCGCTACCAATACCCCGCATTGTTCAGCGACGCCACGCATTCGATTTCGACTGTGTCTCCCCTGATTTCACATCGGTTCAATTCCAGGGTCTGCCAACCGAAAGGATATCCAAGCGGATAGGGAGGAATGAACCTCGACGCCGCCTCGGCATCGAATCCGAATCTGCCGTAATAGGCGGGATCGCCGTATACTAGGATGATATGCGCGCCGTCCTTCGACAGAAGCCGCTTTCCGTAATCGATTAAAGCAGAACCGATGCCCTGGCCTTGGCAATCGCTGCGAACGGCCAAAGGCGACAATATATATGCCCTGACATCCTCATGCCCCGTGATCGAAACCGGACTGAAAGCGATATGCCCCTTCACGACACCTGCGTCGTCCATCACGAGAGATTCGGTGGTTGGATTCGTCTTTTCGGAAAGCAGGCTGACCGCAAGCCTCCCTACCATCCCGCCCTCATTATCGGGGAATGCTTCATCATATAAATTTTGCAATGCAGGTGTATCGTTTTGCCTGGCAGGCCTTATGTCCATGCTTCCCTTCTACCTTTTTTCTGGAGATGCGGCGGATGCGCCGTCATGCAAAAGATATGACGATTTCCTTGAAGAATCCAGGCTTTCGGGACGAACAGAGTCCGCGGGGACAGGCCCTCGTACCTGTCCCTACAGACTACTCTTGCGGGCGGACACACGGGTCCGCCCCCACAAACTCCATCGCGTATTGTGCAGGCGTATCCACCTGTTCCCATCGCGGATGTTCGGGTAGACTGCTTATCGAGAAACGCTCTTGTCAACCTCGCCGAAATATGAGTAAAGGTCGATACGAAGTTTAATGCCGCCCCTCGCCTTACGGGAGTCCCATGAAGATATCTACCAGAGCGGTTCACCACGGAAAAGAACCCAACGAACTCACCGGCGCCGTGAAGCCCGACATCTGCCTGAGCAGCACGTTCAAGCAGCATACGCCCGGCGAGCCCGTGGGCGATTTTGATTACTCGCGCTCTGGCAACCCGACGCGAGAGGCGCTCGAGATGAACATCGCAGGCCTCGAACGCCCCGACAACGAGGATGCCGAATGCCACGGGCTGGCTTTCTCCTCAGGCCTGGGCGCGACGACCACGATTCTTTTCGCCCTGCTCTCCCACGGCGATCACATGCTCTGCTCGGACGACGTGTACGGCGGGACCTTCCGCCTCATCACGGGCAAGGATTTCAGGGGTTTCGAGAAATTCGGGATCGCGTGCGACTACGTGGACATGGCGGATGAAGAATCCTTGGCAGGCAAAATCAGGGAAAACACGAAGCTCATCTGGATAGAGAGCCCCACGAATCCGCTCCTGAAGATGGCCGACATCCGGAGCATCGCCTCCACGTACGGGAAAGACGGCGCCATCGTCGCCGTGGACAACACCTTCATGAGCCCATATTTCCAGAGACCGCTCGCCCTGGGGGCGGACATCGCCGTACACAGCACGACGAAATATATCGGCGGACACAGCGACGTCGTCGGAGGCGCACTTGTGACGAGAAGCCGGGCGCTCCATGAACGCATCAAGCATTACCAGAACGCGCTCGGGGCGACGCCCGCCCCCTTCGATTGCTACATGACCATGCGGGGCATCGACACCCTGCCCGTGCGGATGGAAAAACACCAGAAAAACGCCATGAAGATCGCAGGCTTCCTGGAGGGACACGGGGGCGTGGAGAAAGTGATTTACCCGGGGCTGGAATCTCACCCCCAGCACGAGCTGGCCAAAAAACAAATGAGCGGCTTCGGGGGCATGCTGGCGTTCTACCTGAAAGGCGGCTTGCCCGAGGCGCGCAGGTTCCTGGAAAACGTCCGGCTATTCACCCTCGCGGAGAGCTTGGGCGGCACCGAGTCCCTGGTGGAGCATCCCGCCATCATGACGCACGCCTCCCTCACCGAGGAGAGCAGAAAAGAACTCGGCATCAGCGATACCCTCATCCGGCTATCCGTGGGAATCGAGGACGCAGACGATTTGATCGAGGATCTGAAACAGGCCCTGAATGCGTAGGGACAGGTCCCTGTGCCTGTCCTGATCACATCAGCCAAGAAATAGGACAACCACGGAGGGTTGTCTCTACGGAAAATTAAATATTTAATATCATTTCCCTATCGAGGAGTGCTTCAAATCCCCTCTCCCGGACGCATTCCTGGCCTTGCACAAAAAAAAACCATCCTCCTGCCCTCTATGAGGCCGGAAGATGGTTTTTTCTCTAAAACTTAAGCTTACATGAAATACTTCCGGTCGTTCATGTCCGGATACATGTCCCCCACCCACTTTGCATAGCCGTTGAACAGGAGTGTCGGCCTTCTCTCGTTCGTTCCCAGCATTCGCTCTGTGGCCTGGGACCACCTGGGGTGATTGAATTTCGGGTTGATGTTGGCCCAGAAGCCGTATTCGCTGGGCGCCGCCTTCTCCCAAAACGTGCGAGGCCGCTTGTCGGTGAATTCGATGGAAACGATGGATTTTATATTCTTGAAGCCGAATTTCCAGGGAATCACCAATCGCAGGGGCGCGCCATGCTGCTGCGGCATGGGATGCCCGTAGATACCCGTACCCATCATGGCCAACTCGTTCATGGCCTCCTTCATGGTGAGGCCTTCCACGTAAGGCCACGGGTACCAGACCTGGAGCTGCCCCAACGCCACCTTGCGGTTCAAGAATGTGGTGAATTTGATGTATTTCGCCTTGCTCGTGGGCTCTACTTTCTTGATCAGTTCAGATATCTTAAAGCCCGTCCACGGAACGGCCATCGCCCACGCTTCCACGCAGCGGAAACGATAAAGCCGCTCCTCGAGCGTCATGCCTTTGATCAACTCGTCGATATCGTATGTTTTGGGCTTCTTGACGTGGCCCTTCACCTCCACCTGCCAGGGGCGGGTCTCCATGCGCTTGGCCAGCCAGGAGATTGCCTTGTTGCCGCCGAATTCGTAGAAATTGTTGTATTCGGCCGCCACTTTTTCATCCGTCAGGGGCCGGTCCAGCGTGAATGCGGGATTCCGGCGCGCCGGGTAAAGGCCCACCGTCTGATCCTTGGGATGCGCGCCGGCATTTTTCGCCTGCGCCAGGGCGAGCGGCCCGTCACGTTCGGGCCAGTAGGGAGGCGTCACCATCTGGCTCAGCATCAGACCCGCGCCGCCTGCCAAAAACTTGCGGCGGTTCAAAAACACGGATTCCGGCGTAGCCTCACGCTCGGGCATCAACCATTCGGGCTTTTTGATAAAATTCATGTCATCCCCTCTTGGGTGGCGGCTGGAGTCGGGTGTATCCTCCAGAACAGGCGATTCGTTTCGAGCTATCCCATGGATGCGAATTCGCCTTCCATGACGGCCTTTAGAAATATATCATAGAAATCTCACCCCGTAGTGAGAAAACCCGCAATTAAGGAAACTTTATAGATGGACTGTGCAAATTCACCGCGCTGGCGCACCTATCAGGCACAGAGACCATAATTAGAGCGAGGAGACCCGATGTCAGAACTGCGCTATCCCGTTGAACGCCTGGAGAATTTCATTCACGCCGTCCTCACGGCGCACGACGTACTGGACGATCACGCTCGCATTTGCGCCGTCCGCATGATCGAAGCCGACCTCCACGGGATGCACGGCCACGGCATCTTCCGGCTCCCTCCCTATTGCCGCAGAATTCGCGAAGGCGGCTACAACTTAAAGCCCGACATCCGCGCCGAGCGCGAAACCGCCGTGAGCGCGCTTGTGGACGGAGACAACGGCTTCGGCCAGGTGGTCGTGACTTTTGCGGCCGAACTCGCGATCCAGAAGGCGAGAGAAAGCGGGCTGGCATGGATCGGCATACGCCACGGAAACCACGCCGGCGCCGCAGGCGTTTACGCCGCCCTGCCCCTCGCGCACGACATGATCGGGATGTACATGGCCGTCGCCAATGCGAACCACATGCCTCCCTGGGGCGGCGTGGACATGCTCCTGAGCACCAACCCCATCGCCTACGCCATCCCGGCGGGCGAGGAGCCGCCCTTCGTCCTCGACATGGCCACCACCGAGACCTCCTACGGCAAGGTGAAGGTCTACGCCCAGGAGGGAAAACCGATGCCCGAGGGCTGGATGATGACCAGAGACGGAAAACCCCTCACCGACGCCTCGCGTGCCGAGGAGGGTTTTCTGCTACCCATCGGGGGTCACAAGGGCTACGGGCTGAACATGATGATCGGAGCACTCGCCGGCGTGTTGAACGGAGCGGCCTTCGGCTCGGACGTCATCGATTTCAACAAGGACTTCCAGACGCCCACGAACACCGGCCAGGTGTTCTTCGCCATGCGGCCGGACATCTTCCGGGACCTGGATGACTTCAAGGCGGAGATGGACCTCAGAATCCGCGAGATCAGAAACTCCGCTCCCATGGAGGGCAAAGGTCCCATCCGGATTCCCGGTGAGAACCTCGCGCGCCGGAAAGATGAGATGCGCCGAGAGGGCGTGCCCGTCGCTGCACCCGTGATCGCCCAACTCAGAGAATTGGCCGAAGAGCTCGACTTAGGCGACAGACTCGCCGACTGATCACGCGAGGCTGATCAGCGCGCCGCCCGCAACGATGAAAGCCGCGCCCAGCACCATGAGCGGCGTCAGCGGCTCCATGCCCTGCGGCAAAAACCGCGAGAAGAGCAGCACGAACAGGGGTTGGGCCGAGGTGATCGGCGTCACGACGACGATGCGCCCCTCCTCGAGCGCGAAGAAAAGCGCCGTAAGGGCCGAGAAACTGGCGATTCCCACGAGCACAAAATAAAAGAGGCCCTTCCCGGTAAAATCCTTGCGCCCACTTCTGGAATTCGCCAGGACAACAGCCATGACAATGCTCGATGTTCCCGCCATCACGAAAATCGCCAGCGTCTTGTAGGGCACGTCGGGCGAGGAGTAGCGGATAATGAGATCGCGCATGACCCATATGAGCGTGGCCCCGATGGCGTAGGCGATTCCGGTGAGCGCCCACGAGCGCATTTCGTCTTTTCTGATCGACAGTACGATGATGCCGCAGACGATGAGCGCGGTTCCCGCGGTGAGGACAGGCGTGAGCTGCTCGCCGAGAAGCAAGACGGCCAGCGTGCTCGAGAAGAGTGGCCCCAGACCGCGCAGGATTCCCGAAGGTGCCGCCCCGATGCGCTGAACACCCGCGAACTGAAACGTCCTCGATATGCTGGGGGTGATCACGCCGAGCCCCACGAACCAGAGCAGGTGCGGGTTGGCGAAAGCGCTCATCGGCACGCTCGCCGCTATCCAGGGCAGATAGAGCAGCGTCACCACGGCCGAAGCAACGAACCCGCCGAACACGGGCGTCGCCTCCCGCGTCGCCAAGCGCGAGAAGATGAACGTCAGCGCGAAAAAAGCCGACGCCGCAACGGCCAGGGGAATTTCGGTCAACGCATGCCTCGTCTCAGAATGAAAAAGCGCCCCCGGACCACACGCCAGGGGCGCCGATTCAGGACAATCACCTGCTCAATCCTGAATGATCAACTCCTCGCAATAGGGAGCGCGCGTCATGTAGACGGGTTCATCCTCGGTGATGAGAATATGATCCTCGATGCGCACGCCGGCCCCGCCCGGAATTCCCGGAACGAAGATGAGCGGCTCGATGGCGAACGTCATCCCCGGCACGAAGTCCACGCTCTCGGCCCCGGGCATCACCTCGCCCACGTAGGGCGGTTCGTTGGGCGATATGCCGCAGCCGTGCCCGATGAAGAGTTTAATGAAATTATCCTCGAGACCCGCAGAACGAGCGATTTCCAGGAACTCCGCCGCCGAGTCGTCGTTCGTGTAGCCGGGGCGCATCTTGGCGATACCAGCCTTGAGCGCTTTGTAGACGGTCGTATACACCTTTTGCTGCATGGGATGGGGCGGGCCGCCGGCCACCTTCGCGCGTCCGCAGTCGCCGAAATACCCGTTCCAGCAGGCGCCGATGTCGATGAAGACGATATCCGCGTTCCTGATGATTTTATCGGTGGGAAAGCGCGTCGGCGGCGCCATGTGTTCGCCCGAGGCGACGAACGGAGACGCCAGATGCCCGAACTCCCCGCCGTGGGTAAAGAGCGTCTTCATGGCCTCGGCCGCCACGTCGAACTCGCGCACGCCCGGCACAGCGTGGTTCAGAGCCGTGATGGTCACGGCGTCGGCGATGGCGCACGCCTGGTGGAGGCAGGCTATCTCGTCCGGCGTCTTCTGCACCCGGCTCATGTACATGAACTGCTCGCCATCCACGAAGTTGGCTTCGGGGAAATATTTTTCGATCATCGCCCGCTGGGTGAACGTGTGCCCATCCAGCCCGATGGTGCCGTTCGAAACCCCCCAGTCATCGAATCGCGTCTTGATGTCGATCCCCACCGTGTGCTCGACGAGACCGGGCTCCTCCAGGATGCCGATAGGCACGTAATCGTCTATCCAGGGCATGCACTCCTCGATGCGGTGCGCCTCGCCGCTCGAGGCGAGCAGCGTCGGATTACCTTCCTGCCTGAGCAGTACGCCGTAGGTGGTGGAGGAGCGGTACTGAATCATGATGACGCGTGCGCTTGTGAGGTAGCGCACGTTCTCGTCTTTCCAGAGTATGAGGGCGTCGATACCCTGTTCCTTCATCGCCGCCTGGGTTTTCTCGACGCGCTCTCTGCGCATCTGGTCCATGTCGATGCGGTGCTCCCAGTCGACCATCATCGAGCCGCGCGCCCACGTGGGGTAGTCCGTCATTGCTTCTTCCTCCTCGAAAACAAAGATTTCGGCCTGAAATTATCGAGTCTGCAAAAGATAATTCTGAATATGGAATTCGCGGCGACGCTAGCACCCGCGCCCTGGCCTGTCAAGAAAACGCGGGCGGGGCGGCTTGTCGAATGCGTGCAAAAGAGATGGATACCTCCGCATCGTTGACTTGAAGGCCCGGCCTCGCTACTTTCGGCGCAAAGGACTTGCAACAAGCGCATTCACCAAATCAACATGGAGAAGTCCCATGAGCCTGGTCAATTACGAAGTGAAGGATAAAATCGCCACAATCACCCTGAATCGGCCCGAGAAGCTCAATGCCTACACCGAGGAGATGGTGGACGAGATGTACGAAGCCTGCCAGAGATTCGCCAAGGACGACGACGCCTGGACGGCCATCGTCACAGGCGCAGGCGATCGCGCGTTCTGCGCAGGACACGACCTCACCCTGGTCGTGGAAAGCGAAGGACAATACAAGGATCACGACTCTCCCACAGTGTGGTACGGAGAATTCGAGATATACAAACCCATGATCGCCGCGGTGAACGGCTACGCCTTCGGCGGGGGGTGTTCCCTGGCGCTCTCGTGCGACATCCGGATCGCGTCCGAGAACGCAGTGTTCGGCTACCCGCAGCCCAAGTACGGCGCGATGAGTCTGGGCGGCCACCAGCGGATGCCCAAGACCATCCCGCCCGGCATCGCCATGGAATTCATGCTCACAGGGAGGCACATCCCGGCGGAAGAAGCCGCACGCTGGGGTATGGTGAACAAGGTGGTGCCCCAGGACGCCCTGATGGACGAGGCGCGCGCCATGGCCGCCCTCATCAACGAGAACGCGCCCTTATCCGTCCGGCACACGAAAGAGGCGGTGCTCAAGGGTCTGAGAACGCCCGACGTTCGCGAAGGAATCGCCATGGCGAAACTCATCAGCTATCGACTCCAGACCTCACATGACACGCAAGAGGGTCTCGCGGCCTTCATGGAGAAGAGAAAACCCGAATGGCAGGGCCGTTAGAATAAATTGCCTGTCCGTCTCTCCATTCACATTAGGTGTAATGCGCATATATCTTCATACGAGGAACCCATAGATGAATGATGCACCGAAAATCGGCATGGCCTTCATCGGTCTCGGCTGGTGGGGCGCCGTGCTCGCAGACGCCGCCCTCGCCTCCGGAAAAGTGAAGGTGACCGGCGGCTTCGCCCGCACGCCCTCTACCCGCGAAGAATTTATCGGGAAATACGGTGGGAAGAACTTCGCCTCCATCGACGAGGTGATGGCCGACTCCGAGACAGAGGCCGTCGTTATCGCAACGGCAAACTCCGTCCACAAGGAGATCGCAGTCGCCGCCGCGCGCGCGGGCAAGCACGTTCACCTGGAAAAACCGATGGCGCTCAGCGTTTCGGACGCGAAAGCGGTTGAGCAGGCGTGTAAAGACCACGGCGTGAAACTCCACATGGGGCAGAACTTCCGGCGCTGGCCGATGTTTCGCAAGGCGAAGGAAATCGTCGAAAGCGGAAATCTGGGGCTGGTGAACTACACGGTCGCCACGTTTTCCAATAACCACGGCTTCACCTCCGGCCCCAAGAGCATGCGGTGGGACGCCACGGAAAACCCGGGTGGGCCGCTCTACAGCTACACCATCCACCTGGGCGACATTATGGAATATCTCTTCGGCGACGTAGACGAGGTGAGCGCCGCATGCGCCAAGGTGGGCGGCCCGAACCCCCAGGAAGACGCCGCCGCCGCCATCTTGCGCTTCAAGAGCGGGCTGATGGGCGTCATTTCGAGCAGCTATCTGGCTCCCTTCCACTTTGCCTTCGACGTTCAGGGCACCGAAGCGAACCTGAGCCTTTCCACGACGGAAAACCCGACTCTCAAGCGGCCCATCGACCTGATGGGCGGTCTGAAAACAGAGACAGTGGAGCTCGACCATGATCTCGTAGAGGGGAGACTCCTCGCGAACCGCGAGCAGTTCGACGACCTGATCGGCGCGATCCGAGAGGACAGGGACCCGGAAGTCACCGGTCGCCACGGTGTGCGGGCGCTCGCCATCATGCGGGCGATTCTCAAGAGCAACGCAGAGAGACGGATTGTGACAATCGAGGAGATTCTGGAGTCCGACTAGGCCCGAAACATGACTATCGCAAGATGGGCCTGATTCGCGTATAATTCTCACTCGTTAGCCCACCGCATCTCTGTGACTTGTTCCGCCCGGACTCGTTTCGGAAACGGTATTCTCATGGGCAGGCGCCGCGATACACCGGATTTCATGCGCTCTAACAAACTCCCGGCACTGGCATACAGACCCGCTGCCCAGGAGCGCGAACTCACCGGAAAACTCATCGCTTCCACGAGTGCGGACGAGCGCGAAGCGCTGGGCCAGAAACTGCTCGACAACATTTGCCGCAACCTCAAAATCCCCAGGACGCGCCTGCGCGTGTTCGAAAAGCGCCAACCCCACAAGCTGCGCGGCGGAAAACTCGCCTACAAGCTCTATGGCACCTATAACTGTGAAACCGCGGTGATCGAAATCGCCAACCTGACTTCTGTTCGCAAGCAGGTTGTCGCGGGCAAGACGTTTCTCGATACCCTCATCCACGAACTCATGCACCACATCGACAGAAAATTTCTCCGAATTCCCTCCACACCCCACAGCCCCGGCTTTTACAAACGCATCGAGGACCTCAAAACCAAACTCATGCGCATGAAGGGCGGGGAGCGGGCATCCCCGCAAGAAGCCTCCTGGGAGCGACCCAGAGACCTGACGGCAGCTCTCGAGGCGGCGGCCGCAAACGCCCGTGGGAGAAACGATAGTCAAGACCGGCAACAGCCAAATGAGTCGAACCCGGAGGATGTTCGGCCCGAAACGAGAAAATCCAGGTTGTCCCCACAGGATGAAACGGAATCCCTCTTTCCGCCGCCACCAGGTGAACCAAGCGCAGCGATACCCCGGAAAAAACCACCACGCGCGCGCGAAGGAGTGAGCACGCCTCCGAAAAATCCCCAAAAAGTCGCTTCGGGAGAGAAAGAACCGCAGCTGTCGTTCGATTATTAATTTTCTACAATCTACTTTAGATAAACAATATTAAAACTTGAAATAAAAAGTGAAAAAAATTCACAAAATTCCCCTTCAAGGCCCGTCTTTCGCTCCCACGTTCGGGCGGTTGTGTTTCACTCTTCGATTGGGTAAACAGAGGGACTGGGCATACGCCTTCATACTAACAAACGAATATCGCAGAGGAGTTTCCTTCTATGAGACCGGCTAACGATTCCGTCCCGAAACCCTGGGGACCGCTGGCGGGTTTTTGGTCCTGGCAATACCTGAACCTGTGGAAGACCATCAAACTCGTCACGAGCAAACGGGTCAAGAGTTTTTATGAAAAATTTCCGAACGTCCTTCCCCCCGGCGCCGATTTCCCCGACTTCGAACTCAAAGACATTCACGGAAACAGCCACCGCATGTCGGACTATCTGGGCAAGAAATACGTGGTGATGACTACGGGGGCCATCACATGACCGCCATACAGGCGGCAGGTGCCGTTTTATGAAGAGTTGCAGGAGAAATACGCGGATCGTGACGTAGTGGTATTCAATCTCTACGTGAGGGAACCCCACGCAGGCGAGCGCGGATTCCCCGAGATCAGAAACCATGAATCCTACGAGCACAAGCGGAGCTACGCGCAAGAGCTGGCCGATATCAAGAACATGGAAACCAACATCCTCGTCGACGAGATGGACCAGAAGGTCCACGCCATGCTCGGAGACCTGCCGAACACCATCTGGCTCATCGGCAAGGACGGGAAAGTGGCTTACAAATGCACCTGGTCGAACGCCGAGCACGTGGATGAATATCTGGCCCGGATGGTGAACGAAGACCCCGTATTCGAGGGAATGCCAAGAATCGAGCAAACCATCTTCACCGCTCGCGCGAGCACCGCGATCTAGCCGGACAAGTCGTTCATCAGCGCCCCCTTGTGAGTGGGGGCGTTTTTTCTGCATCACAAACCATGGAGGAATCGGGACATGGATGCGCCGACTATCATCAAAGAGCGCCTCGAAGCCTACGGGATGAGGCTGAGAGAGGTTATGGAAGACGTCACCGATGAGGACTTGACCATTCAACCCGGTCCGAACGACAACCCCATGGGCTGGCTCATCTGGCACATGACGCGCTTTGAGGACAGGACATTTTCGTTCCTCGGCGGAACGCAGGAGCTTTGGATAGAGGGGAAATGGCACGAGCGCTTCAGCATGGAGCCCGACCCCGAATGCACCGGCGTGGGCTTCACGCTCGAACAGGTTCTCGCGCTTGAAGTCAGCAAGGACGCCCTGATGGGTTATTTCGAAGCGGCGAGAGAGAAGACACTCGCCTGCCTCTCAAGTCTGAGCGCGGCGGACTTGGATCGGGAAGAAATCGACTTCGCCAGCAAGAAGCCCATGAAACTCGGACTGGTGTTGGGCAGGTACCTGGGCGATCACATCTCCCACATCGGACAAATCTGCTATCTCAGGGGCCACATCGCAGGCTGGGGACGATACCCCACTTAGATTTTCAGTCGAGTTCTCCCAATGTCCTAAGCGCTTGTTTCACGTCCTCTTCGGGCGTCTCGTCGGGCACGCGGAAAAGCGGCTGCGTGACGCCCATCTCCCTGATTGCAGCCAGCATTTCGTTGCATCTTGATTTGGGACCGCAGATGGCGAGGTCGTCCACCAGTTCATCCGAGAGCGCCTCTCCCACCGCCCTGCGGCCGCCCTTTCTCCAGGCCGCCCGAATGTTGTCGGCGTCTTCCCCGTAGCCCCAGCGCGTGAGCTGGGCGTGGTAGTAATCACCCATCGCGCCAATGTAAAAGCCGAGTTCGGGCTTCACGAGTGCGCGTGCTCGTTCCAGATCGTCAAAAGGCGCCGTGTAGACGAACGGCGCCACGTCGATTTCCGTAATCGCCCTGCCCGCCGATTCCGCGCCCTCTTCCAGGAATTTGAGCGCGTCTTTTGTTTTCGAGAACGGGATGCAGAAAGGAATCCAGCCGTCCGCAATCTCCCCGGTCAGCCTCGTGTAGTTCGGGCCGTTCGACCCCAGATAGATGGGCAGGCGCTCCTGCACCGGCTTTCGCCTGAGCTTGAAGCCGCTCATCCGGTAGATTTCACCGTCCAGCTCCACGCGCTCGCCCCTGAACGCCTGGCGCAGGGCTCCGACCATCTCCCGGGAGCGCTTGAGCGGGCTGCCGAAAGGAACCCCGTGCCAGTTCTCGATTACGGCCTGGCCGCTCGAGCCGAGCCCGAGATGGAAGCGGCCGTCGCTCAACACGTCGAGTTCCGCCGCCGTCTGCGCCATGAGGCCCGGCGTTCTGCCGTAGACGTTGAATACCGCGGCTCCCAGCTTGATCTTCTCCACCGCCTGCGCCGCCATGGCGATGAGGATGCTCCCGTCTCGCACCCAGGTTTCGGGAAACCAGAGCGAATCGATGCCTGAATCCTCGCACCACCGGGCGAATCGCGGAACCTCGCGCGCGTCGATGGTCTCCTGATGCCACAAAACGATCCCTTTTTCCTTCATCTACCGACTCCCTTCAATCCGCAAGTCCTTGAGTTTCGCGCTTGACAGCAGCGAGCTTCTTCCCTATAAACACTCATCGTGAGAATTATCAAACATTTAGCGAGCATCATTCGCTCCAAAAGCAAAGAACAAACCCCCGAGAGCCTACCTTCCGCCAAGGTCCTGGAATCCAATTTCGCGCCATCCGCTGACCATGCCGAACGGAACAAAGCCTCTTCCGCCTCGAAACCTGCCGATGTCGAATCTCCGCAGGGAAAAACCGACTCGAACGGGACGAACCCCGGGAACAAGCGCCGCCGGCGCAGACGCCCCCGGAAAAAACAAAATAATGGAGAAACATTGCATAAGCAAAACGCAGCGACCATAGAACCGCAAAAACCGGAAAACGACGAGAACCCATCCAAAAACAAAAGGACAAGAAGGCGCCGCAAGAAGAAACCCGCTGTGGCAGGAGCGCATGCCGCACCGCAAAAATCCCAGAAAGCGGCGAATCCCTCTTATAACGGCATCACCTACAAAAAAGACCCCTCCGAATTCGGCGTGGCCGATTTCGACGTAGCAGACGCGCCCGAGGGCTTCCGAGAACTCGGCTTCGGGCCGGAGCTGCTCCGCGGAATTCACGGCCTCGGGTTCGACGCCCCCACTCCCATCCAGCGGGATGCGATTCCCGTCGCGCGGGAGGGCAGGGACATCATCGGCTGCGCCCAGACGGGCACGGGCAAAACAGCTTCGTTCGCCCTTCCGACGCTCGAACGCCTACAAGGCGCCTCGGGCACGCGGTGCCTCGTCCTGACACCCACGCGGGAACTGGCCATCCAGGTATCGGAGCAATTCCACCGTCTGGGAAAACACGTCGAAACCTCGTGCGCCGTCATCTACGGCGGGGTGGATTACGAGCCTCAGTTCCAGGCTTTTAGTGAGAACGTTGACATCGTCGTCGCCACGCCCGGCCGGCTGCTCGACCATTTGAAACGAAAATCCGTTCATTTCAAGAAACTGGAGATACTCATCATCGACGAGGCCGACCGCATGCTGGACATGGGCTTCGCCGAGGAGATCACCGAAATCCTCAAGCGCCTGCCCAAAAAGCGGCAGACCATGCTCTTCTCCGCCACCATGCCAGCAAAAATCCAGGATCTGGCGAATCGCGCGGTGAGCGAGCCGGTGCAAATCAACATCTCGACGCCCTCGACGCCGGCGGAGGGCATCCACCACGGCGTCTACCCCATCAGCATGTCGAACAAGCCTCGTGGGGTGCTGGGCATCATCGACAAATACAACCCCACCAGCGTTCTCATCTTCACGAGAACCAAAGCCGGGGCCGATGTGCTCTGCAATTTCCTGGAGAACGAGAAAATTTCCGTCGCCAAGATTCATTCCGACAGAAGCCAGCGACAACGGGAGCGCGCGCTGGCGGGCTTTCGCCAGGGCCAGCACCGCATCCTCGTGGCGACGGACATCGTTTCGCGCGGCATCGACGTGACGGGCATCTCGCACGTCATCAATTACGACGTGCCGGAATACCCCGAAGACTACGTCCACCGCGCAGGCAGAACCGCCCGCGCCGGCCGCATCGGCTACGCCATGACGCTCATGTCGCCCGGCGAAATCACGCCAGTCAAGAATATCGAACGCTTCATCGGCAAGGCGCTCCCCAGAGTCGGCATGGAAGGTTTCGCCGACGACGTCCACCAGCAAAACATCGAGAACGAACCCAAGCCCCTGCTCGACCAACCGAGGGTGGCGCGTTACGAGCGCCTGCGCAAAATGCCGCGCCGCACGGGCCTGTCACTTCGCTAGTTCGAAGCATCCTCTCAGCAAAAGTGACAGGAAATAACCGAAGTACCCCCTTACTATCTTAATAATATGGTAAAGATTTTTTGAACTTTTCAAGTCATTGATAAAAAGCTACTTATCGGTATCGAGGCGCGCCTTTTGATAAAAAAACCCTGTGCTCCGCGATGTTCTCTATTGACCTCTCCGCGCGGCTACGATAGATTGACTTTCCTCGTGACAATTATTTGCAATGTCAAAATCTTCTATATAGCCCGGATTTGAAAGTGGAAGGGAGACCCATATGCAGAAATCCGATCTCGTAGAAAAAATCGCCGGGGACGCCGGCATCTCCAAAGCGGCGGCGGACCGCGCCCTGAAGTCCCTGCTTGATTCCGTTACGCAAGCGCTGAAGAAAGGTGACCGTGTTTCCCTGGTCGGATTCGGAACGTTTTCCGTTTCCAAGCGATCTGCACGAACGGGTCGCAACCCGCAAACGGGCGAGACAATCTCCATCAAGGCGAGTAAGGCGCCCAAGTTCTCCGCAGGCAAGAGCCTCAAGGACGCGGTGAACAAATAAACGCCGGCTTTTGAAGGCGTCAGATTCGGAAATCACCCGATAACTGGCCGTTGGATGATTCCAGTCAACTGTAAATTTTAACGTAAGGTAGTCCTGCTTTAGAAATTATCTGGTTCAAAGTAGGTATTCATTCTGTAAGAAGCATTTATCAAGTCCGAAACCCCGACGCTGTATATTTCATCACGGCGTCGGGGTTTTCGTTTTCAAAATTGTTTCAGAATTCTGCATTAAGAACACCACGAAACAACTTCAGGCGAGTAAATCCTTGAGCTCCGAGAGGAAGCGCGCGTTCTCCTGTTCAAGTCCGACAGTGACGCGAATCCATTCTGGATGCCCGAAAGCGCTGCCGGGGCGAACGATGACGCCCTCGCGCATCAGGGCGTCGGTCGCCGCGTCGCCGTCGCCCACGCGCACGAAGATGAAATTGGCCTGGCTCTCCACGTATTCGAGTCCCATCTCCGCAAACGCCGCATAGAGCGCTTCCCTGCCCTCCCGCACCAGCGCGACGGCGCGCTCCTTGTAGTCGTCGTCCTCGAGCGCGGCCAGGGCCGCCGCCTGCGCGAGCTGATTCACGTTGAAAGGATCGCGAACGCGGTTCATGTACTCGACGACACCATCCCGGCTCACGGCGAATCCCACGCGCAGACCGGCCAGCCCATAAATTTTCGAGAACGAGCGCAGGACGACCAGCGGGAAGCGCTTGATCAGTGAGACGCTGTCGGGATAGGCCGGATCGTCTGCGAAATCGCCATAAGCCTCATCAAGGAGTACGAGAAGGCCATCTGGCAACTTTTCGAGGAAGGCGACGAGTTCACCCTCCGCCAGTATTCCGCCCGTGGGGTTGTTCGGCGAACAGAGGAAGACGATTTTCGTGCGCCCGGAAATTTGATCGAGAACGTTTTCCAAATCGACTCGCATGTCACAAAGGGGCGAGAAAACGACTCGCGCTCCCATCACCCGGCTCACGTGCGCATAGGGGCTGAAGGTGGGCTGGGGGATCACCACCTCGTCGCCATCGTTCAGGAACGTCCTGCTCAATACGGAGAGTACGTCGTCGCCCCCGTTTCCCATGAACACACACGATGGGGAGACGTCCAGTTTTTTCGCCAGGCGTTCCACCAACGCCTTCGCCCCGCCGTCGGGATAGCGATGCAGGTCCTCGAGCGCGCCGCGAATCGCATCCATCGACCCAGGCACGGGGCCGAGCGCGTTTTCGTTGCTGGCAAGCTTGACGACGTCGCTCAGCCCGTACTTGGCGGCCACCTCTTCGATGGAGCGCCCCGGCACATAGGCCTTAAGCGATGAAACGCCCTTTCTCAGCAGGTCTTCCACGTTCAAAGCCTTATCCTCTCTTTGTTATCCTCGTCATCGTCCTGAACTCCTGGAACGGCGAACATATAGACCATCCGAAGCGATTTGACCACACCCCCCGACGGGCGTGCTGCTTGTATCCTCCATACGAAGGAACCGGATATCGTCTTACGCCATGAGACCCGGAAAGTCGATGCGTTGCCCTCGGTGAGCGAGACGGGCTAATATGTGTCATATCAGCCGTCGAACGGAGGCTCATCTTGAGCGATGCGAAGCCGGATGCGAAACTGAAAAAACTCGAACGAACCCTCGAAGAGATGGGGAGCGTGCTGGTCGCGTTCTCGGCGGGCGTGGACAGCACCTTTCTGGCGAAAGTGGCCCATGACGTCCTCGGAGCGGGGGCGCTCGCCGTCACGGGCCGCTCCGTCACCCTGGCGGCATCCGAACTCGAAGAATCGGGCGTCCTTGCGGCGCAAATCGGGATTCGCCACATCATCATCGACACCGACGAGATAGCGGATGAATCGTTCGGGAACAACCCGCCGAACCGCTGCTATTTCTGCAAGAACGAGCTCTATTCCGTCCTGAGCCGCGTGGCATCCCAGGAGGAGATGACCGCCATCGTCGATGGTTCGAATGCCGACGACGTGGGCGACCACCGCCCCGGCATGCAGGCGGCGCGGGAACTGGGCGTGCGGAGCCCGCTCATGGAAGTGGGCATGACGAAAGAGGACATCCGCACCCTCTCCCAATCGTTTGGACTCCCCACCTGGGACAAGCCCGCGCAGGCGTGCCTCTCGAGCCGCTTCCCGTATGGGGACCGCATCACGCCAGAGAAGATCGCCCAGGTCGAAAAGGCGGAAAGCGGCTTGCGGGAGCTGGGCTTCCGGCAGCTGCGGGTGCGCCACCACGGCGACGTCGCCAGAATCGAGGTGCCCAAAGCCGACATCGCGCGGCTGGTCGATGAGGAGACATCCAGACAAGTGATCGCCCGAATGAAAGAGGCCGGCTTCACCTACGTGACCATCGACCTGGAAGGATTCCGCTCGGGGAGCATGAACGAAGTGCTAAAAACCGGGCGCGGCTCCGATTTGCTCATCCTCTCGTGAACCCCGAACTCATTCTCGAACTGCTCGAGCAGGTGAAGCAGGGCCGACTCGCGCCCGATGACGCCGCCGCGCGCCTTAGGGACCTGCCCTTCGAGGATCTGGGGCATACGCGGGTGGACCACCATCGCGCTCTCAGAAACGGCTTTCCCGAGGTCGTCTTCGGCGCGGGAAAAACGAGGGAACAAGTCGTCGAAATCGCAAAGAGCCTGATGGCGAAAGAGCAGACCGTCATGGTAACGCACGCGGGCGCGGATCAGGCGCAAGCCCTGCTCGAACTCTCTCCCCGCGCGAACCACCACGAAACCGCCCGCATCGTCGAAATCCCGTGCGAAAATCCGCCCGCTCTCGTGGGCTCCATCTCGGTCGTCTGCGCGGGCACCTCCGACATGCCCGTCGCAGAGGAGGCGGCGGTGACCGCACGCATCCTGGGTTCTGAGGTGACGCGCGTCTACGACGTGGGCGTGGCGGGCCTGCACCGCCTCCTGGCGGAGGTAAAAACCCTTCGCGAGTCGAACGTCATCATCACCGTGGCGGGGATGGAGGGCGCCCTGCCCTCGGTGGTCGCCGGCCTGGTGGCCTGCCCCGTCATCGCGGTGCCCACCTCTGTGGGCTACGGCGCGAACCTGGGCGGACTGACGGCGCTGTTCGCCATGCTGAACTCATGCGCTTCCGGCTTGAGCGTGGTGAACATCGACAACGGATTCGGCGCTGCCTGTCAAGCGCACCTCATCAACCAGCAAACGGCTAGATCATGAAGACGATCTATTTCGACTGCTTTGCGGGGGCTGCGGGCGACATGCTCGTGGGCGCTCTGCTCGACTTGGGGCTGGACTTCACTGCCCTGGAAGGGGAGCTTGCGAAACTCGAAATTGGCGGCTACTCATTATCTAATGATAGCGTCCTAAAACAAGGGGTTACAGCCTGCAAGTTCAGCGTGAACATCACCCATGAAATGCACCATCATCATCATGAAGGAGAAGGCATCCACGGCGCGCATCATCATGGCCGCTCCTACCGCCAGATTCGGGAAATTCTCGAAAAGACGCCGATTCCCGAAACGCCCAAGAACCGCGCCATCTCCGCGTTTCACCGCCTGGGAGTCGTGGAGGCGGGCATTCACGGCGTCGAACTCGACGCGATTCATTTCCATGAAGTCGGCGCGGTGGATTCGATCATCGACATTACGGGCTATTTTCTGGGACTCCACATGCTGGGCGTCGAGCGGGTGGCGACCTCTCCCCTGCCGGTGGGAAGCGGGTTCGTGCAGTGCGCGCACGGGCGAATGCCGGTTCCAGCGCCCGCGACGGCGAAGCTGCTCGAAGGCATACCCGTGGCGAAGAGCAACCTCGAAGGCGAGATCCTGACGCCCACGGGCGCCTTGCTGCTCGGCGAGAGCGCGGAATACTTCGGCCCCATGCCCGAAATGACGATAACGCGGGTGGGCTACGGCGCAGGCGATAAGGACCAGCCAAACATCCCCAACGCCGTTCGCGCTTTTCTGGGGGAAAGCGAAGCGAGCACCGAAGGCGAAGGACCACCCGCCACCATCGCCGTGCTGGAGGCCAACATCGACGACATGAGCCCAGAGCTATTCCCCCACGTCATCGAAGGGGCTATGAAGGCGGGCGCGCTCGATGCGTTCTCCATACCCGTCACGGGCAAGAAGGGAAGGCCCGGACAACTGCTCACGATTTTAAGTCCCCTGGCGAAGCAAGACGCCCTCACCCGCTTCCTGTTCCGGGAGACGTCCACACTGGGCGTCCGCCGCCGCACAACGGAGCGCGCGGTCGCCGAACGCGCGTGGGTGGAGGTCGACCTCCCCTGGGGCCGGGTGCGCGTCAAGACAGGAACCTTCGAGGGCACCCTCACCAATATCGCGCCCGAATACGAAGACTGCAGGCGCCTGGCGGAGGAGAGCGGGGTGCCGCTCAAGGGGGTGATCGAGGCGGCATTGGCGCGCGCCAGAGAGATGCTGGAGAGCAGACCATGAAAATCCGCATCAAACTGTTCGCCGATTTTGCGGACAAGATGCCGCCCGAACAAGATGCGGAGGGCACCGCCGAAATCACGCTGCCGGAAGGCACCAGTGTCTACGACGTACTCGATCGCTTCCAGATTCCCTACGAGGAGGCCTATATCGTCCTGCTCGACGGACGGCACGCGAAGAAATCGGTCGTGATACCCGAAGGCTCCGAGCTTTGCGTGTTCCCGCCCATCGTGGGGGGGTGAGGATCTCCCTGGCCGGGAACGGAGAATATAAGACATGCTGACGATAGACGCCCAGGTCCACGCCTATGAAAGGGACCGCCCGGAGCGGCCGTGGGCCGGTTCTCTGCCGGGACCGTCCGAGATCACCGGCGACGGCATGGCCGCGGCCATGGATGCGGTCGGCGTCGACGCCGCCGTGCTGATCTCCCCGTTCGCCCTGTACCGCTACGACGCCGGCTACGCGCTCGAGGTGCATGCCGCGCATCCGGGGCGGTTCGCCCTGATCAAGCCGGTCGACCCGACCGATCCCGCCGTGGCGGAGACGGTCGCCGAGTGGGCCGTCCTGGAGGGGACGGTGGGGGTGAGAATCATGCTGAACCCGGGCCCCGGCCTCGATCCGGCCCATCCGGGGATCGACCGGGTTCTCGGCGCCGCCGCGCGCGCCTCACTGCCGGTCAACCTCATGTGCTGGGGCCTGCTGGAGCATGTCGCGCGGTATGCGCGCGCGCATCCGGGCACGATGCTGGTGGTCGACCACTTGGGATTAGAGCAGCCGTTCTATCCGCCGGCGCCGCCTGAGCCATTCGCCGACCTCCCCGGGCTCCTGGCTCTGGCGGATCACGACAACGTCGCCGTGAAGATCACCGGCGCCTGCACTCTCTCACGCGTACCCTACCCCTACGACGATATCTGGGACCCGCTCTGCCGGGTCTTCGACGCGTTCGGCATCGATCGCTGCCTGTGGGGCACCGACTGGACGCGCGCGGTCAACCTGCTGACCTACGAGCAGGGCGTGGCGCCGTTCCGCCTCACGGACCGCCTGAGCGACGAGGAGCGCGCGACGCTCATGGGCGGCGCCTTGCAGCGGATATACGACTGGTCGCCTGTGATCACCTGAGCGGGCGGGATTCGACCCTCTACGGGGTCAACCCCGACTGAGGAAGGGGGGCCGCCGACCAAGAATGGTTTCGAAACCCACTCCCGCCGCAGGGTGAACCCCTCCTCGGGCTCTTTCCACAGACTGTGACCCCGTGCCTACAGGTACGTTTCGATGCGCGAGGTATTCATAGGGGCGGACCCGTGTGTCCGCCCGATTGCCCAGACGCGGAAAAATGGGAGAACACGCAGGCCCTTCCCTACGCCGCCTGGCCATTTTTCTCCAGTAGGGACAGGTCGCGACCTGTCCCTACAATATCCGCGCCCCCTTTTACCTACGTTCGTCATTCCGGCGGATGCCAAAATCCAGAAACGATTAAGGTGGAGATACTGCGGTTTTTTATTCTCTATCCGATTGGATTGGGGTGACTGAAAAACCAAAGGTGAAAAATAAGACCCCTGGATTCCTGCATTCGCCGCAATGACGGTCAAAATCGAATGTCGGACAGGCGCGGGGGCCTGTCCATACGAAAAACAGCGCGGGGGGCGCGCACTCACGAATCGATCACAACAGGCGCGCGGCCGATAATCCGGTTTTCCGAGAGGTCGGCCAGCGCCTTTTCCACCTCGGCCAGGGGGTACGTCCCCGAAACGACTGGCTTCACCCGGCCCGATCCGACCCAGTCGGCGGCCTCGGCCAGCTCCGCGCAATTCACGTAGCGCGATCCGGTTACCGTGATCTCGTCGTTCACGAAGCGGGTGGGGTCGCTCGCGAAGACCGTTCCCGGCTGAAAGCCCACGACGACGAGGACGCCCGTTCTCGCCAGCGAAGCGAAGCTCTTCGGCAGCGTCTGCTCCGTGCCCACGAACTCCAGCACGGCCTCGGCTCCCTTGCCGCCGGTGATCTCTTCGACGACCTCGGCGAAGTCCTCCTCCAGGCCGTTCACAGCGTGGTCAGCGCCCAGTTCCCGGGCCCGGGCGAGCTTTGCGTCGTCGATGTCCACCGCGACAATGCGCGCGCCGAAGGCCTTGGCGATCTGGACGGCGTGGATTCCCACACCGCCGCAGGCGCCGACGACGACCACATCGTCCCCCGGGCGCACACCCGCGCGCGTCTTGATGGCCTTGAGCGGGGTCGCCACCGGGCTCACGATGGTCGTGGCCTCGGCGTAGCCCACGCCTTCGGGAATGGCGCACAGGTTCCCCGCCGGGACCCGAACATATTCGGCGTAGCCGCCGTCCTGGTGAACCCCGAAGTAGCCCCGGAAATTCTCGCACAGCGTCACCCGGCCGAGCCGGCAGAACCGGCATTGACCGCAGGTGAGATAGGCGTGGACGACCGCGCGGGTACCCTCCTCCCATCCCTCGACGCCCGGTCCCCTTGCGGCCACTTCGCCCGCGATCTCGTGGCCCATGACGAGGGGCAGCTTTCCGCCGATCCGGCCCGCGCGGATGGTCACGTCGAACTGATCCGGCGCGCAGGCGTGAACGCGCAGCACGACCTCCCCGTATCCCGGCGCCGGGTCGGGCACCGTTTCGAGCGTCAGGGGACCTCCCCATTCATGCAGAACCATGGCGCGCATCGCAGCCTCCTCGTTGGTCGGACAAAATCATTACGAATGGTCCGGAAAAACGCATTTTCCTCATTTCCCGATGATTCTGTGGAGAACTACGCGTTCCCGGACTTCTAAAGATACATTCGGATAATGAGTTTATCTAATTGATAAAAAAGGAGATATTTTTTATTCTTTCTCTCTTCGCTCGACCATGATGGTGACGTCGCCCTCGTGGATGCGCTCATCGCTCTGGTTCAAGAGTGTCAGCGACAACGTCACAATTCCCTGCCCCTTGCTTGAGATGCGCTTCGATTTCACGACGACCTCGCCGGAAATCGTATCGTCGAAACGAATCGGGCCACGGAAGCGCCACTCCACGCCCAGGAACGCCTCGACCGTTCCTTCTACGATACCGAGCCTCGTCACCAAACCCATGAGGAAGGAGAGACCGAGCAGTCCGTGGGCCACCCTTTCCCCGAAAGGGGTTTTGGCCGCCGCCTCCGCATCGGTGTGCAGGTAGGTGTAATCGCCCGTCAAGGCGGAGAAGGCGTTGACGTCGGACTCTCCTATCGTGCGCGCGGCGGTCTTCCATGCCCTGCCCTCTTCGAATTCCTCAAAAAACAAGCCTGTAGCCTCGTATTCCAAAACACGCTCCTCAATTCAAAAGAAAACGGAAGGTGATTTCGCCCCATTGCTCCTTGTCCTCAGCGCCTGGAGGCAGCGGACTGAAGCGCCAGCGCTTCAGGTGGTTCGAGGCCAGACCCTCCAGGTAGGCGCTTGCTTTTCTGGTCGGAATGACACGGCCGACGGTGCCGTCGGGCAGCACCCAAAACTTGAGCACGATCTCCGTCGTACTTTCGAGCCTCTCGAGTTTCGGGGGTTTGGGCTGAAACAGGATTCTCCGCCTCGCTGCAGGCCCTGCGATGTTGGTCCGCCTCTGCTGCCTGGAAGAGCGGGAGCCGCTCAGGCGCGATAATTGCTCCAACATCTTTCTGTCCGCTTCGGAGCCCGGCAATGCTACTTTTTTTCTTCGCTTCAACCCCCTTGACTCGCCTGCCTTTGTCTTTTCATCTACCGGCAACACAATTTCGTCCACCGTCTCTCCCGCCTGCAAAGCGCCTAATGAGGGTATCTCGCCAGGCGCAAGCACCGGTTCTGGCATATCCAGAACGGGGGCATCGGGCAGTGGCTCGCTCTCGGGCAAAACCCCCGGATCGGGCGCTACGAGCTTCGTCTTCACATCCATGTTCAAGTCCCGCTCCGCCATGGATTTTTTTTGAAGCATATGGTTCAAATCAAGCGGTTCCGGCAGGGGAACTTCGGGCAAAACCTTCGGAAGCAACGCTTCGGGTATGGGAACCTCGCGGCGCACCAGATCGACTTCCATTCTTTCGGGCTGTTTGGCGAATATCGTGGGCAGTTTGAAGGCGGGACTGAACAGAATCACCCCCATATGAACGGTGATGGAAATCAGAATCGTCAGGATGAGTGAAAAGCTCATGGTATTTCAGCCGGCCTCCTTCGGGCTATTTCGTCTTCTTTTTTTCCACTCGTTTCGTTGGCGCCGTCGCAATCGACATGCGCAGGGCGCCCGCCTGTTTGGCAATATCCATCACCTGCACCACCATACCGTGCGGTACGCCCTTGTCCGCTCGAATGATGATCATACCCTCCGACTGCACTTTCAACTCTTCTATCAACCGGCCCCAGAGCGATTTCAGCGGCACCTGATCATTATTCAAAAACACCCTTTCATCACGCGAGATAATGAGGATCAAATCCTTGCGGACGGGGTGTTCCTGCGTGACGGTGCGCGGCAACTCCACCTTGACGCCCGGCTGTAAGACGAATGAAGAGCTCAGGACAAAGAACAGGAGCAGCAGGAAGATGATGTCGATCATGGCCGTCATGCCGGGTTCGGCCCGTACTCGCCTGAGGTCTCGAAATTTCATCGCTTCCTCACCTCTTCAGCGTCTCGACGACCCGGTAGGAGTGCTTTTCGATTTCCAGGATGAGGCGGTCCGCCTTGTTGGTGAAATAGTTGTAAAAAATGAGCGTGGGTATGGCGATGACGAGCCCGGTCGCCGTCGTGATAAGGGCCTCGCTGATGCCGCCGGCGAGTTGACTTGGGTGAGCGATTCCCTTCTCGCTAATGATGGCGAAGGTCCGAATCATGCCGAAAACCGTGCCCGTAAGCCCCAGAAGCGGCGAAATGGCGGCAATCGTTCCCAAGGCGCCCAGATTCCTGTCGAGCGTGGTAACCTCCTGCCTGCCCGCATCCTCAACGACGGAGCGGAGTTCTTCCCGATTTCTATCGTGATTCGCTATCGTGACGAGCAGTATCCTGCCCATGACCGATGGATAGCGTCGGCAAAGGGTCATGGCGTCTGACACCTGGTTCTCCGCAACCAGATCCCTGACCTGCTGCAAAATATCGAGTTGAATGATTTTCTTGGTGCGCAGGTTGAGAGTCCGCTCCAGGACAATGGCCAAGGCCAAGATGGAGCAAACGCCCAACGGAATCATCAATACCCCGCCTCTGGCCAAAAATTCGAACATCAATATGCACCTTTGCGTAAATGGGAGCCTTCGATTTTCATCGTCGAGCACGCTTCCTGGTTTGTTTCGTAATTCGCCTGATGGCGAACCGGGCTTTTCGCTTCAATGCGGGATCTTCCACCACTTTGCTCATCTTCTGGTAAATCCGGAGGGCAAGCGTGCGCTTTCCCGCTTTTTCATACAACTCACCTGCCCGCACATATGCCCGCGCTACCCATATTTTCTGATCAGGGTATCGATAGGTCAACTTCAAGTATTCAGCCGCTGCGCCCGGACCTCTTTGCTCAGTAGATATCCGGGCGTACGCGAAATACGCCTCCGCCGCTTGTTCCGGCGCCCCAAACTCGACTGCGAAGCCCAGAGCGCGTTTCGCATCGGCATATTTTCTTCGCTTCCTGTACAACTCGGCCGCCAAGAGCGCGGATTGACTTCGCAAGTCCACGCCAGCGGACTCACTCCTCATGATTACCGCAAGGTGAGAGAGCGCCGCACGATCTTCGCCAAGCCGAATCAAGCAACGTCCCAAGGCGAATCGAGCAAGCATTTCATAGTCATGCCCCGGAAACGTCTCCAAAAATTCCGTTAGCCTCTGCTTCGCCTCTTCGCACCGACCGATGCCGGCCAGTGTTTCCCCGACGCCAAAAAGCCCATCGGCGCGAAAAGCCTCCGCCGGAAGCCGGATCAACAATGTCTCATAAGAATCCAGGGCTTTGTCGATATCGTTTTTGCTCCGATATATGCCCGCCATTCGCAACATGGCATGAGCGGCCAGAGCATTGTTCGGGTATCGTGTGATGACGTCCTTGTACGCCGTAAGGGCTCCTTCCGTCTTCCTCTGCGTAAGCAAAACCTCGCCGATTTGAAAAACCAGGGAAATACTCAGATTGCTCTCCGGGTACCGTTCAATATATTCCCGTGCGCCCGATAAGAATTTCGAATACTCCCCGAGTTGAAGGTGACTGAGCAAACGGCCATAGACGGCTTCCGAGAACTTCGGGTGAGAAGGATACCCATTCATCATAAGTCGATATAAGCGGTTCGCTTCTCTGTAGCGACCTTCATTATACGATGAGTCGGCAAGGCGCAAATATGCTTCGCCCGCCAGGGGGGAATCTCGATATGATTCCTGAAATTCAAGAAGTTTCTTGCGCGCCAAGGCGTATTGGCCCTTTCTGAAAGGTACCAGCGCCAGAATATATTTTACCTCGGCCACCTTTTCGCTTTTGGGGTAGCGTTTCAAAAAGATTTGAAAGTTCTTCTCCGACGCATCGAAACGACTACGCCTGAACAGCAATTTCGCCTTCTGGTACAACGCTTCCTTGGCGACATCGCTGCCCCGGTATTTCTTTTCTATTCTCTCGAAAGATTGCAAGGCGCCGTCATAGTTTCTAAGGTTGAAGCGAGCCTCCCCCGCGCGTGCAAGAGCTTCCGCCGCCAGAACGCCACCCGGCTTATGTTCGAATACGCGATCGAAGGCGAGCGCTGCTTCTTTCCAGTTCTTCTTCCGGTATAGAATCCACGCAAGACCTCCCAGAGCGCGGTAATACTCGGGGCTCTTTCCGGGAAGCGCCCGGAAAGCGCGAGCGGCCTCATTCAGATCGCCCAATTCAAAAGCCGCTTCTCCATACCACAACATGGCCACACCATCCGGAGAAATCGTGGATCCTCTCTCCGGCAAGAAGGCCCAATGCTTCAGCACATTCAACGCGCCCTTGAAATCCCGGAGCCTGAATGCGGCGAAAGCCGCCCCCATCGCCGCAGAACGAGCGGCATCCTGCTCCGCCAGCCGGTGAGTGGAAACCGGCGGGTAATCAGCGCCCTGACGCAGAATCCCGTAGGCGCGCTTCACTTTTCCGAGATGGTATTGAGAGAGGCCTTCCACGATTCTCGCGATGCGATAGATTCTGCCAAGCGGGAAATCATCGCTTACCTTTCCCGCCAGAACGGATGCTTCTTGATACACCCCGATTTGGAACAACTTCCAGGCCAATTGCAGGCGTAAAGCGCCGGCAAGCGTTTTACGGCGATTGTCGCGAGAAAAACCCAGAATACGGGCTTTTATCGTTTTCAATTTTTTCTGAGATTGTTGTAGGGATTCGATTTCAGCGGATAGCAAACCCGCCTGCACGAAAACTTTGAGGAAATGCTTCGGGTGACGACGCATAAAAAGAGAGAAAGTGCGTTTTGCATTCCCGATTTTGCCCAGGTACAACCGCGTCCAGCCGATACCGTACAGCGCTTCTCCCTGAAGCGCATTATCTGGCTTTTCTCTGCCTGAACCGAGCGCCTCGGCCGCGGTATAGCGTTTTTCCGCCTGCGCATAATTTTTTCTTTGAAGATAGAGATTTCCAAGCGCCACGAGGGCCTGTACGTCGAGCCGCCCCTTCGCATTCGCAAGCATCGTCCATGAGTCGATCGCTTCTTCGACGGAGCCCGTTTTCGCCTGCACCCAACCTTTCAGAAAAACCGCCTCCTCATAGGCGAAATTTCCTTTTTCCCACGATTGCCCTTCCAACAGGGCGAGGCACCCCTCGTAGTCACGCGCCTCGCAACGCTCTTGCGCCAATGTATATCTCGCAGCCGCCACGTAGCGAAGGCCGTCGGTCAGAAACAAGTTCAACAATCTTTCCCTTCTATCCCTGGCTTCCTGATTTCTTCTCAAATCTAGAAGCGTCTCTCCCGCCCAGAAGAGAGCAGCCGCGCGCCAGAAATGAATCTTCGTTTTCTTCGCCAATCCTTCGAAAAGAGTGAACGCCTCTACGGGCAAGCCTTTTTTCAGATAGGCATACGCCGTATTGAAATGTTCGCTCTCATCGACAAAGTCATCCGACGAACTACCGAAGTATTGCGTCAAATCCAGGTCCGGCATTTTTTCGGAAGGAATCGGGCGGGCGGGCAGGCGGATCAATGGAGTTTCAAGCTCAACAAAAACGGCGGGAAGACGAACACCCAATCGCTTGGGCGGGATGGGGCGCACACGAGTTGCAGTGAGGTGTTCGATATTGGGTGATTCCACCACGACTTCGGGCAAGGAAATGGTAAGCTGCTTCCCTTGAGCGGCGCTTCCATCCCTGGACCACGCGGTACTTTCCGCTCCCCAATAGCCGAAACATGCGACCACCAGGCCAAGGAGAAGCCTGCACCTGAATTTATACGCGGTAAATCGCATCATACGTCCCTCACCGAAGCATCGGCTTTTGGTTTTTCATTTCCCATTCACGCTTATTGACCGAAGCCAGATAAGACTCAAGCCGGCGGATCCTTAATCTCGCTTTCTTGATTTCTTCTCCCATCCGAGGCGAAGCCTTTCCGTTTTTGAGCGCGGCAATGCTACGGTAATGGCCGATGGCCTTCTTCCACTCCCGGCGCGATTCACGAATCGCAGCGGCGCGCCAGGTCGCCGAGCGCACCCACTCCCTGTGACCTGGACCTGTGCGCTTCAACGTCTCGAAAAGATCGAGCGCCTTGTTCCATTCCCCCTCTTGCTCAAACCGCACTGCGATTTGAAACAACGCAGGACCGGAAATGTTTCCATCGTTCGACTTTGCCGCGATCTGGAAAGCCGCCGACGACGCTTCGGGCCTTTTTCTCTGCAACTCAATCGTACCGAGTCGCAAAGCCACCATACCCGCTTTGTCGTTTTCGGGAAAATTGCCGAGAAAATCCGTATAGGCTTGAGCGGCTTTATCGTTATCACCCATGGTCTCGAACGTTTCCCCCAGCCTCAGCGCCACCTCGGCGTCATGAGGGGCAAGGGCGAGAACATGGCGCAGCGCACCCGCGAATTCCTGCAAATTGTTCTCTTTCAGAAAACACGACGCCCGTAGCCGGTGTAAAGCCAACTTCTCGTTCTTCGTCCTCTCGTGTTGCAGCGCCCGCCCCGATGTCTTCACTGCGCGGCCACAGTCTTTTTGCTCGAACAACACGAGCGCCCACAGCCTGAGCCCCTCGCCGGGCTCGGACGGGGCGAGCGCATCCCAGGAAGAGAAGGCCTCGTCCGCGCCTTTCCAGTCTTGCGCGCTGACGGCATTTCGCGCCAGGAAATACCAGATCGAACGCCTCCTTGAGGCGCTCACCGCCTCATCACTTGCAAGCGGGAGGAGATATTTCCGCGCATTTTGCAAATCGCCCTGCGCGCGATAGAGGTTGCCGATTTTGAGGCGCGCCTCGCGTTTTAATTCTTCGGAAAGAAGGGGGAGAACGCTCTGGAAACGCTTCAAAGCCTCTTTTTTGTCGCCGCGCTTCTCCGACAACTCGCCCAGACGATACCGCGACCGGACGGCGAGTTCAGGGTGTCTTGAGCCTGAGGCGACTTGGCGGTAAAAAACACCCGCCGCATCGAACCTAGCGGAATTCCACGCACACTCGGCTCTCAGGAATGCCACCTCGGAGCGCAAGGTCCGGGGGACATACGTTTCGGGAACCACTTTCAACAGGGCGATGGAGCGGGCGCAATCCTCTCGCGCATTGTGGATGAACGCCGACCGCAGAACGCCCTGGTATACGGCCCGCATCATCTCGGGCTCGAGTTTATTTTCCGATTTCCCGAGTCCGCCAAATGACGCCAATATCTGCTGATACCGCTTGAGCAGTGCTTGCGTGTTTCGCTCAGGCTCTTTTTCCAGCATCTCGGCCAGGCGCAGACCGGACCACACGGCCTCACGCGTATCCGGGGCGCGCCGGATAAGTTCACCGTATTGGTTCACCGCTTCTTTCTTCAAGCCCGCGCCGAGCAGACAATCCGCCATCCGGAATCGAGACGAAGAAGGCAGTGGCGCGCCCTTTCCGATAACGTCGAGCGCAAAAACGAGATATTTCCCGCCTCCCTCCGCACAAAGCCCTGCTTTTTCGACGCTTTGCAAGAAAAACAGGAGATAGGCGCCATCCCTGGCCGGCTCCCGAATCAAGCGTTGATAGGCCGGTGCGGCTTTCGCGTATTCCCCGGCGCGCCACCACGAAGACGCCAGACCCCGCTCCGCCGCCATGCGCTGTGACTTTAATAGTTTCATGTCCAAAACGGCTTCGAACGCCGCGCCCGCCTCGGGGTATTTCTTTTGCGCAAAAAGGCTTGCCGCCTGGCCCAGCCTCAAGTCGGCGCGTTTTTTCTCTCCGGGTCTCCCCTGAAACAAAGAGTCGAAAGTCTTCTCCGCCGAGGCGAACTTTTTCAGGTCCAATTGCAATTTTGCCAGCCGCAGCGAGAAGGCATGCACCCGCGGGTTTTTGGGGAAACGGCGCACGACCAGGCTGTACGCCTTCTCGGCCTCCCTGATCCGCGGAATGTGATCAAGAGCGATGGCGCGCTCGAACAGGGCGTCTTCCACGCGGGGGTCTTTGGGCGCTGACTTGATAAATTCATCAAGCGCGGCGACCGCGCCTCGCCAATCGCGCTTCGCCAGCCTGAGCGCGGCGACACGGTAGACGGCCTCGGTACGGTAGCGCCCGGGTCTTACGGAAGAATAAGCGCGTATCGCCTCTTTCCCCTCCCCAATCCGCTCGGCGAGCACTCCGACCCGGAACTGAACCTCGCCGGCCCTCTCGTGGCGGGGATGGTGGTTCAGGAACGCCTGATACGCAGCGACCGCCTCTTTGAGCCGATCATCGCGACGCAGCGCCTCAGCGAGCAGATAACGCACGATTGAAGCCGCTTTGCTGTTCCCCGCAGCTTTCAAGTAGGCCCTGAAAGCGTCAATCGCAGGCTCGTAAAACCCGTCCCGGAAGGTGTTCAGGCCGAATTCGAGACGAGACTGCGGCGTTTCCTTGAACTGCGCCCGGGCAGGTGTAATCGGCGTGAACACGGACCCCGCAAGAACGAACGCCGCAATAGTAAGAAGACTACGCCTCATCGCGAGGCTCCAACAGGATGTTGTCGATAAGCCTGGTTTCTCCGATATAGGCCGCCACGGCCATCCGGGCGGCGCCGTTTATGGTTTCCACCCTTTCGAGTGTCGCAGGGTCCACGATCTCCACGTAATCGACCCTGGACCCGGCTTTCTTAAGCTTATCCAAGCAAGACTGAATGATGGCGACAGAAAATCGCTCCCCGGCCGCCACCGTCTTTTTCGCATCGAACAAGGCCACGCTGATGGCGCGCGCGCGCAACCGCTCCTCGGCCGACAGATAGGCGTTCCTGCTGCTCAAGGCTATACCATCTTCTTCGCGGATTATCGGACAGGGAACAATCTCCACCCCGAGATCCAGATCGTGCGTCATGCGGCGAAGCAGGACGAGTTGCTGATAATCCTTCTCTCCGAAATAAGCCCGGTGCGGAAGACACGCGGAGAACAGCTTGAGCACGACCGTGGCGACGCCCCGGAAGTGTCCCGCCCGGTGGCTCCCGCAAAGAGGCGCGCCCAGGCCGGGCACGTCCACCCATGTGTCGTATCCGCCGGGGTACATCGAACTCGCTTTGGGCGCGTAGGCGCATGCTGCACCCATCTCCCGGCAGGTCTCCAAATCCGCCTCGAAAGTTCTCGGGTAGGTGTCGTAATCCTCACCGGCTGCGAATTGGGCCGGATTCACGAAAATACTCACTACAACGGCGCCGCACTCGCTCGTCGCCCGGGCGATGAGGCTTTTGTGGCCCTCGTGCAGCGCGCCCATCGTGGGAACCAGCCCGAGCGGGGCGTCATCCCGCCTGAGAAATTCGGCCAGCTTACGCATTTTTTGAGGCGTATCGACGACTTTCATCGGTAATCACCGGGAAAACGGGCAACATGCACCAGTGCGGGCGGCGGTAGTCTATCTTCTTAAAAATCAGAGGGAAAAACAAGGCTAAAAAAACAAGGGGTTGCCTTAGCGAGACGCCGGAGGCTTCAGGGGGATTCCGATTCCAGTTTCTCGACCCAGAAATCCCCGGGAGGAAGCTCGTCCAGCAGTTCGGAAACGGGCTTTTTAAGGACGGGATGAACGAAGTCTGGCGCGATTTCAGCCAGCGGCGCGAGGACGAAGCGCCTCTCATGGAGCCTGGGATGCGGGACTTCCAGACCCTGTTCCTCGATGACCGCATCGTCGTAGAAGAGCAGATCCAGGTCGATCAACCGGGGACCCCAGCGCTCTTTTCTGACGCGGCCCATTTTTTGCTCAATATCCAGCAGGAGCGCGAGCAATTCCTGCGGGCTCATACCACATTCGAGCGAAAATACGGCGTTTACGAAGGGAGGCTGTTCGACGGGACCCATGGGCTGCGTGCGAAAAAAAGACGACGCGTCCATAAATACAATGCCCGGGTTTTGGCTTAGCGCATCTTGCGCCTGCCTGATCTGGCGAACCGGCTCGCCCAGATTGGCGCCCGCGCCGATAAAGGCGCGCGCCTTATCGATCAAAAGCCCGTCTTCTCGATTCTATCGAGCGCTTCCTTGAGCCTGGCTTCGGGGACCGTCAGGGCGAAACGGATATATCCCTCACCGGAGGGACCGAAACCGTTGCCCGGCGTGGTGACGACGCCGCAATTTCTCAGTACATGCGCCGTGAACTCGCTCGACGTGAAGCCTTCGGGGCACCTCACCCAGACGTAGAACGTTGCCTTGGGCGTATTGGCTTCGAGGCCGAGTTTCTTGAGGCCTTCCATCACGACGTCGCGCCTGCCCTGGTACATCTTGCGCATCTCGGCCACGCATGTCTGATCCGCGCTCATCGCCTTGATGCCCGCCTCCTGCACCGCGCCGAACACGCCCGAATCCACGTTCGTCTTGATGGCGCCGAGTCCGGCGAGGACTTCCGCGTTCCCCACTGCGCTCGCGATGCGCCAGCCCGTCATGTTGTAGGTCTTGGAACACGAATGGAACTCGACGCCCACGTCCTTCGCGCCCTCCGCGTTTAAGAAGCTGATGGGCTCGTAGCCGTCAAAAGCCATCTCGGAGTAGGCGTTGTCGCTGCACACGATGATGTCGTACGTGCGGGCGAACTCGACGAGCTCCTTGTAGAAATCCACCTCCGCGCAGGCGGCGGTGGGATTGTTCGGGTAGTTGATGAACATGAGTTTCGTGTTTTTCGCCACGTCGGTGGGAATCGCGCCCAGATCCGGCAGAAAATCGTTTTCCGCGGTGAGAGGCATGAAGTGCACCTTCCCGTCCGCGAAGTACGTGCCTATCTCGTAGACGGGATAGGCCGGGTCCGGCACGAGCACGGTGTCGCCGGGATCCACGAACGCAAGCGGTATATGCGCGATGCCCTCTTTCGAGCCGATGAGGGATATCGCCTCAGAAGCCGGATCGAGAGCGACCCCGAAACGCGACCCGTACCAGTCCGCCACGGCCTTGCGGTAGGACGGCATGCCCTCGTAGGAGGGATACTGGTGGTTCGTGAGCCTTCTCGAGGCCACGTCGAGCTCTTCGATGATGTGGCCGGGGGTCGGCAGGTCCGGGTCGCCTATCCCTAAGCTGATGATGTCCATACCCGAATCGGCGACTTCCGCCTTCATCCGGTCGATTTCCGCGAAGAGATAGGGAGGCAGGCGCTTGAGCCTGTGCGCGCGTTCGATATTGATTGACGCCATGAAATTCCTCAAGAGTGGTGTTTGATAGAATTAGATAAACCCGTTAATGCCAAAATATCAGTGAATTACATGGTTATCCTGATGCAGTTTCTCGCAAGATGCGCTGTATCCCACGTTCCATGAGCCGGAAACCTAGCACGGCTTGGATTGAACGGCAAGGATTGGGGGTGGGTGGGGAAAACTGGAAGAAAGTGGTGGGCCTGACGCATCAACTCGCCATAAGGAACCGGAAGCGATGGCGCCGTCCTCACGAGAGGTGCGCGGCTCGAATCCACGCCGGGGCAATCGCCCGGCGGCTGAGCCGATTATATTTGTAACGCACCTGATTATAGTACATAATATAGATAAATGGCTACAATATCCTTACAAACGTACGAAAAACCTGTTGAAGCAGGAGGAAACGCAGATGCGACTCGGACGCGGCGTATGCCGGAAGGCAATGAAACTGGCTGTTTTGTTTGTCGGAATTTCTTTTTTGTTTTCACCAAATGCTGTTGCGGCAGGGGATGCTCTTGGTTGCAATAGTAATTATAATTTAGAAATGTATAATGAACTACATCAATTAATAAAAAAAGACTCAAATATAGCACTTGTATATAACTTAGCTAAAACTGCTTTGTGCCTTGGAAAAGCGAATGAGGGAATGTCTCATCTTCAAAAAGCTTCAGATTCAGGACATATTGTAGCGACCTATTTACTAGGCGTCTATTACGAGAGAAATCAAACTTTTAATTCTTCGGAAGTAACTAATGGATTTGAAAATTTGAATAATGCTATTCACTATTATAAAAAGGCAGCTCAAATAATAGAGTCTCTATCCAATTATCCAAGAGGAGCAACAAGGGATATGGAGTATATTGAGTCTAGAAGTCATACCAGTTATTATGTGTTTAGAACCTTACCTGGTCTATACTTTGAAGGATATGCTATTGCAATTGAGGACATAACAAAAGGTCAGAGAGTATCTTACACCGATACTTTGGAAGTTTTAGATAAGATTCGTTTAACATCTATCATGTGTCTAGAAAGGCCTGCTCTTTCAGTTTGGAAAGAGAAAAGAGATATTATTTATGAAGCTCAACAGATTGGCTGTAGAGCTTTGTTAAGTTTTGCCGAGGGTGTTTATCCTTTAGAGCAGAAAAGAATACAGAGAATTCAGAGTTGCAAAGTTCCACCTAGGGATTGTTCTGAACATAAAGAAGTGCTTAATCAAATTTATGCATTAGCTAACAATATGTTTGCTCAAATGAAATCCGCTCCTCGAATACAATAAATCTTCACTTTGCAAATAAAACCCGATTTCTCTCTAGTGTACGGGCTGAATTGAAGAAGACCTCGCATGGCCCTCTAAAACGGGCTTGTGAACTGCCCGGCGATTCAGCGACACAGCAGACACCCCGCCCAATCCCCAAACCCATCCCCATCCCCCGCGCTGATTGTGTTTCCCTGAAAAAAAGTGCTAACATCCCCGCGTCAAAAATCGCGCCCGTGAGGTGCGCGATCCATACGCCCTGAATAACTGCTTGAGGAGCGCATTCCGATGACCCACGTCATCGCGGAACCCTGCATCGACACCAAGGACACCGCATGCGTCGACGTATGCCCGGTCGACTGCATCCATGAGGCGGCGGACGGCTCGAGCCCGATGCTCTACATCGACCCCGTCGAGTGCATCGACTGCGCGGCCTGCGTGCCGGCGTGTCCTGTGGACGCCATTTTCGAAGAAAGCGACCTGCCCTCCCAGTGGAACAAATACACGCAGATAAACGCGGATTTCTTCGCGGGCGGCGGCGCGGCGGCCCCGGCGGCGGCGGCAGCAGGCGGTGGCGCGGCGGCGGCACCGGCCAAGAAGGCGGCGCCCGAACCCGAGCCGATGCCGGAGCCCCTGGAGCTCACGGTCGAGGAGATGTACAAGGAACTCTCCGAGATACGCGAGGACGTGGCCACCAACCGGGGCAGGGAAGAAGAAGGAAAATCGACGAAGCGCTCCCCCACCCTCATTTTCCTGGCCGCGGCGGTGATACTGCTCGTCGTTTACGGCATCTCGAACAACTTTTCGAAATCCGTCAACACCAGTCTCTACGGGAAGCTGAGCGCCTTCGCGCTGGGGGACAAGAAACCGACGCTCTCGGGCAGCGTCTACTCGGTCAACCAGACGATCGGCGGCAAGAAATATACGCTCCTGGTATCCGATTCGATTTTCGGGGGACGGACCTTGCAGCTCCAGGCACCGGCCGGCCCGATTCAGAAGATCTACCACAAGGACGAGAAATTCTTCGACAACGTCTCGAACCAGTACAGCCGCTACTACTATACGTTCGTTGACGACAAGAGCGACGGAACCGTCGATTCCATCCTCCAGGTCCGGGAAATATGGAGCAAGGAGAACCGCTTCCTGGGGCGCTACCACAACCCGATTACGCCGAACCCCGAACTCCAGAAATCCTACCAGGAGGCGGCGAAAACGCTCGCCAAACAATTCGGGATCGCAGGAGCCGAATCCGGCGCGTAGGGGGTACGTAAGCCTTACGACTTTGTAGGGGTCGCATATATGCGACCCTACTTATTCGCCTTCCAGCCGTGGGCCGCATATATGCGGCCCCTACACATCACCCTCGAATGGCGACCGTAACGGACAGGTCTCGACCTCGGACAGGCACGGGGGCCTGTCCCTACGCCCCCTCCCCTGTCAAATCCATACTCCGAATCAAGAAACATGGAATTTTCAAAACTCTCCTGACGCGGGGTCAGGCACCACCACTTCAAGTCATCAAAAATCAACCTTGTCGGCCTCATCGGTTTCCGGGAAAGGTCCCTCTTTTATCTCGATGGCCTTTGTGCCCGGCTCCAGGAACTCGATGCGGTGCCCCTCGTACATGAGGATCATGTCCCCGGGGGCCAGGTCCACGTCGCCCGCATGGTCGCCCTCTTTGGCGTAGACCCCGATACGCATCCGGCCCGAGCGGCATATCATGATCTGGTGGCGCGTCGTGTTGGTGGGACGATCCGTTACCTCGTGGTAGTGGGGGTTCACCACGGCGCCGGGGTTTCGGTTCAGCATGACGATCTGGAGCGGGTTCTCGTCCGGCGTCATGTGCGCCTTCGTTCTCCGCTCGGTTTCGGGGTCGGCGCCCGAGTAGGCCTCCGCCAGATGGGCGCGCTCTTCTTCTGAATCCAGGTAGGGCGGGAAGGCGGCGTAATCGTCAAAGTTGTGCCTGATGACCTGCGCCAGCGTTCTCCCGTCGGCGGCCTTCACATATTCAATACCGGCAGCTTCGATTTCCCCTGCCATCCGTAACCTCCTCACAATGTCGTGAACACACAGATTACAAGTATTACAGCCCCAGCACGTCCGCCATGCCATATATGCCGGGAGACTTATCCGCCACCCAGCGGACCGCGCGGACAGCGCCGGCCGCGAAATTATCCCGGCTGCCCGCCCTGTGGGTGATCTCCACCCGCTCGCCCATCCCGAAGAAATAGACGGTGTGCTCGCCCGGAACGTCGCCGCCGCGCAGGGTCTGCATGCCGATGACGCCTTCGGGGCGGACGCCCGTCTGGCCTTCCCGGTGAAAAACCGCGTCTTCGGGGTATTTTTTACCCGTAACCCGGGCAAGAATCTCGCCCATCCGCACCGCCGTTCCCGAGGGGGCGTCTATTTTCTGGTTGTGGTGAGTTTCGATTACCTCGATATCGTAAGCATCGCCGAGAAGCCGTGCCGCCTCTTCTATCAGGCGAAAGGAGACGTTCACCCCCACGCTCATGTTCGGCGCCAGTACGCAGGCGATTTTTTCACCAAAACCCGCGATCTCCTCGCGCTGGGCATCGCTGAAGCCCGTGGTGCCGACGACGGCGGCCATCCCCTTCTCAGCCGCCAGGCGAACGTGGGTGACGCTGGCTTCGGGGATCGCGAAAGAGACCAGCACGTCGCCGCTTAATGAAGATGTATCGGAAGTAAGGCTGACGCCCATATCACCGCAACCTGCGTGAGCGCCCGCATCCGCTCCCAAAGCGTCAAACTCCTCGCGCTCGAGCGCGCCCGAGAGGGTGAGATCGCTTGAGGAGACGATCTGGTGGATGATGCGGCCTCCCATCCTGCCGCCGGCTCCGGCCACAACGATTCGTATCGACACGGGATTCCCCTTCCCTGATTTAGAAATATCAACAAGTCATTGATTGTAAAGCGTATTATATGCGCTTTGCCTCGAAGTGGGAACCTGCCTGCGTCATAATGGGTGTAGGAAGAGGAAACATGAAAAACGCCCGCTTTTGGACAGCTTATTTGATACTATAAGGCGACGAGGATGTTCACTCTGGCGATACCGGCTTGGGGGTTGGGACTTTTGGAAACCCCGCACGAAGAGCACGAAGAGTCTGCCTGGATCAAACGCTGCCAGAACGGCGACAAGGACGCCTTCGAACCCCTGGTTCGCCAGAACGCCGGCAAAATCCAGCGCCTCGTGTGGGGGATGCTCGGCGAACGCAGGGAAGACACCGACGACATCGTTCAGGAGATATTCCTGAAAGCCTACATCTCGCTTCCCAAATTCCGGGGAGACGCCCGGTTTTCCACCTGGGTCTACCGGATCGCGGTCAATCATTGCCGCGATTACCTCAAGCGCGGCGCGCCGCTGCCGCTGGAACTCAAAGAAGAGCAAGTCGCCGATGCGCAACCACCCGAAGACAAGGATGAACAGGACGCATTGCGAGAGATGCAGGAGATGCGCGCGAGTGATGAGCTGCAGCGGCTCCTGGCGCAACTGCCGGAGAAACACCGGCGGATTCTGGTGATGCGCGAACTCGAGGGCATGAGTTACGATGAGATAGGCGAAGTGCTCCAGATAAGGCCCGGCACGGTGCGCTCGAGACTCAACCGGGCGCGCGCGGGTATTATTCGCGTGGCGGTGAGAGCCCGGGAGGCGAAGTGATGCGCTGGTGGGACAACATTTTCAACAGAGGTCGAAACGCGCAGGATTGGGACGCTCACAAGCCCGACGATGATACTGTCGCCGAGCTGCAAGCCCTCTTCGAGTCCGCGCGCGAGGATGCGCCTGAGCCTGACGATAAACTCTGGGAGAAGCTGCGCCCCCAGCTCGCCGCCCATGAGGGGCAACAAGCCCAGGGCGCCCTCTCCTTCATCTCGGTTGTTGCCGCTACGGGGCCGAGATTCGCCGCCGCGGCCCTGGGAATCCTGCTCCTCGCAGCAGGCCTTCTCTGGAACCAGGGCGTGGAGAGGCAGGCGCGCATCCTGGAACGCCAGGCGGCAGTAGCATTCTATACAGACAGAAATCCCCTGAACCCGATTGTGATGATCGGTGGCGAACTCGAGGCGCAGAGGGGCGAAGATCTTCTCCAATTCGTCGCCTACGGAACGCCCGAGCGTTAGCCTGTGAGATTGAGACGATGAAGACCTGGTTCACGAAAGAATTCATGAAGGCGTCGGCTGTGCTGTTGATCGTGTTCGTTGCGGGCGCGGGCATCGGCTACGTCGGCGGCCACAAATACGCGGCATACAAGTTCCACAACGATTACATGTCCCGCGTATTCAAGTCCCGCATCGAAGCCACAACACCCTCGCCTCCCATGATGCGCTCCCGCCGCGCAGAACGCGCCGGAAGCGAAAGAAGCGCCGCAAGACGCCGCTCCAGAGGCGAAAGACGCTTCATGCGCAGGCTCGAGCGTGACTTGAACCTGAACACCTCGCAGCGCGAAAACGTGGACCGCGCGCTCGAGCGCCATTATGCGCGAATCCGCGACATCAGGAGCCAGATGCGACCCCAGATCAACTCCATCATGCAGGAAATACGCAAGGACGTGCGTTCTTTCCTGGACAATGAGCAAAAAACATCTTTTGACGAAATGGTCCGGAAATTCGAGGAAAGACGCAAAAGAAGATGGAGGAAGCACAGGAAGCACCACCCAGGCGACCCGGCCGGTCAGTCGAAGAAGCAGTGAGTACCTATAAGCAGATGCAACGCCGCCAGAATAAAACGCAAACGCAACACCGGAGGAAACAATACATGAAACGTCAAAAACGCCGCACCCTTTCGACAGCCGTCATCGCCGCCGTATTGAGCCTCGGTCTCGCAGGCGCGGCGGCCTGGGCCCAATCTCCCACGCCCACCCCTCCGCACCACATGCAGAATCTTCCGCAATTCATGCAAAACATGATGGAAGACGCGCACTTCGGCCAGCGCGGCCACCGGGGACGCCGCGGAATGCGCGGCCCGAGGCCCTACTCGGCGCGTCCGCTGGTTACCATCGCGCTGAGAAACCACGAAGAGCTCAAGCTCACCGACGACCAGGTGAATCGCCTCAAAGACATCCGGGACGCGTTCTCCAAGAAGGCGGTGAAAGAAGGCGCTGAAATGAAGAGCCTCAGAATCGACCTCAGGCGCGCGCTCGACGCCGAAAAGCTCGACCTCGCCGACGTGGAAAAGAAAATCCGCGAGATCTCGAAGATGCGGGTGGACTTGCGGATCGCGCGCCTCAAGGCGATTCAGGAAGGAAAATCCGTCCTGAACGATGAGCAGCAGAAGCAGTTGACGAAAATCGCCCGGAAACGCCGTGGCAGGGGTCCTGGAATGCATGAACAGATGTTCAAAGGGCCAGGCCCCGGGAACCAGTCCCAGACTTACTAGTAGACATCCCGACGCTCCGGGGCATGGCGTAAAAACCATGTCCCGGGCCAATCGGTTGGAGCCGCCATGTGGATTCTGATGTATGAGATATACGCCGGTTACGATTTGCTCGATTTCACCCTGGCGGGCGCCATCCTCATCGTTTCGGGGATGGTTTGCCTTCTCCTGAGAGAACTCCGGCTGGATGATTTGCAGAACGCAGTCCCATCCGAGTAGTACGAACAACTCCTCTTTGAGGGGGTTGTTAAAAAAGCCGGAGAGGGAAAATTTATTTGTGGGTAGGTCGGGCATATATGTCCGACATATATGCGAGCCTGTTTTATTCACCTACTACGAGGGCCGCATGTATGCGGCCCCTACACTCCCTTCGGCAAGGCGGAATCCTATTGCCGTCATTGCAGGGGTTTTTCAAGAAACCCCTTAAGAGGGAGTCATTTCATAAGCATATGTCGATTGAGAAATCCATTCCTATTTGTGGGGGCGCTTTTTCAACAGCCCCTTGAACACCGAATAGAAATTCACAGCAGAGCCTCTTCCGTCATCTCGCCCTTGTAGACGAGCCTGGTCTCGCCTTCCATGTAGACGTCGCGCACATCTGAGCCTGCGCCCTCGAAATAGATCTTGAGGATTTCGCCGCTGCGCACCGTAACGTCCACGGGAGCGGTTACGAAGCCGCGCGTAGCGGCGAGTATCGCCGTCGCCACAGCGCCCGTGCCGCAGGCCAAGGTCTCGTTCTCCACCCCCCGCTCATAGGTCCTCAGAATCACGGAATTAGCCCCGCTCACCCGGGCGAAATTCGCATTCGCTCCCGCCGGCGCAAACGCATCGTGCGTGCGGATGGCCCGGCCGTCGCCCACGATGTCCACGGACTCCACGTCGTCCATGAACTCCACGGCATGGGGGACGCCGGTATTCATGTGATCCACGACCACCCCTCTCCCGTTGATATCGAGTTCAACCCCCGCGCGGTAATCAAAGGGCTGGGTCATCCGCAGCTTGACTCTCGAGTCGATCATCGTCGCGTCGATGACGCCCGCGATGGTCTCGAACGATACCGAGTCCGTAGCCAGACCCAATTCTTTGGCAAAACGCGCGGCGCAGCGCCCGCCGTTACCGCACATTTCGCCCTCCGAGCCGTCGGCGTTAAAAAACCGCCACTTGAAATCGGCCCGTTCGCTCGGTTCGATAAACATCAGCCCGTCGGCGCCGACGGACTGGCCCCTGCGGCAAACGCTCTGGACGAAATCGATCATCTCATCGGCCCGGTGCTCCAGGTTTCTGTTGTCGATGAAGATGAAGTCGTTGCCGCTTCCGCTGAACTTGGTAAAAGCGATTTTGCTCACGGAATCCGCCTCTCCTCGATGAATGCCGGTATATGCTCGCCGCGAATCAGGTCGTCATACGACTCGCGCTCCCTGATTATATGATACTCATCCCCGCGCACAAGAATCTCGGGCGGCCGGGGGCGCGAGTTGTAGTTCGACGCCATGGTGAAGCCGTACGCGCCCGAACTCATGACGGCCACCAGCTCGTCCCGGTGCAGTTCGGGCAAATCCCGGTCTTTCGCCAGATAATCCCCGCTCTCGCATACAGGGCCCACCAGGTCCGTCACATGCTTCGGCCTCTCCCGCGCCGCCTCGGTTACGGGCCACACGTCCTGGAAGGCCTGATAGAGGCTGGGCCTGATGAGGTCGTTCATGCCGGCGTCGATGATCACGAAGCGTTTCTCCGGATTTTCCTTCTGGTACAGCACGCGCGTGACGAGCACCCCTGCGTTGCCCGTGATGACGCGGCCCGGCTCGAAGATCAACGTGCATCCCAAATCCTTCAGCTTCGGCAATATCGCCGCCGCATATTCTTTTGGCAACGGCGGCGCCTCGTCGTGATAGGTGATGCCGAGGCCGCCGCCCAGGTTCAAGTAGCGGATGTCGTGGCCGTCTCCGCGCAATTCGCCCACCAGGCGCGCCACGATTTCCACCGAATCGGCGAACGGACTGCTCGACGTGATCTGGCTTCCGATATGGCAGTGCACGCCGGAGGGTTCGATGCCCTCGAGATTCGCGGCGGTCTGGTACTGCTCCCTCGCCCGATTGATGTCGATGCCGAACTTGCTCTTCTTGAGTCCGGTGGTGATGTAGGGGTGGGTCTGGGGATCGACGTCGGGGTTCACCCGAATCGCGACTTGCGCTTTTTTGCCGATGCGGCTTGCCACCGCGCCGATGTTCACCAACTCCTCTTCGCTCTCCACGTTGAAGAGCAAGACGCCTTTTTCGAGCGCGTAGGCAATCTCCTCATCCGACTTGCCGACGCCCGCGAACACGACCCGGTCGGCGGGCATCCCGGCCTTGACCGCGCGGAACAATTCCCCGCCCGATACGATGTCCAGCCCCCCGCCCATCGCGCCGAAGAGCCGGAGTATCGCCAGGTTCGAATTGCTCTTCATGGCGAAACAGACAAGGTGCGGAACGGATGCAAACGCCTCGTCGAAGACGCGGAAATGCCTCGTAAGCGTCTCGTGGCTGTAGGCGTAAAAAGGCGTACCCACCTCCTCGGCCAGCCGCGTCAAGGATACGTCTTCGGCGCACAACTCGCCGCCTTTGTAGTCAAAATGGTGCATTCTGAAAGCTCTCCTTCCGGGTCCCTTTGAGCTTGCGTTCTTACAAACTCTTAGCGACCGGACTCTTCGGTGGTTTCGGCGGTCCCTTGACGCCGCAACCCACGGCCATGCAGGCCATCCCGACAATAAGGACGCCCACCAGTAAAATTCTCTTCATCATCCTATATTCCCAGTCGTTTTTTCTCGGCCCGTATCTGGGCCCTCACGCTTCTCTTCGAAGCCCCGCCTGCGCTGCTTCTCGAACGCAGGGACTTCTGCAAATCCGTTTCCGCCAAATCGCCTGCGTCGAGCATGGGGTCGGCCTCCTCCAGGTCCTCGGCGCTCAACGCCCCGAGCGCCACCCCTTTGTCGACCGCGATTCGCACGGCGCGCCCCGCCGCCTCATGCGCATGGCGGAAGGGAACCCCCCGCCGCACCATGGCGTCGGCCAGGTCCGTCGCCGTCATATAACCGCCCTCTGCGGCTTGCGCCATCGCCTGCTTATCAAACCGCATGGATTCGACCATGGGCGCCATGACCTCCAGTGAGGCCAGCAGCGTGTCCGCGGCGTCGAAGAGGGATTCCTTGTCCTCCTGCATATCGCGGTTATAGGTGAGCGGCAGCCCTTTCATAAAGGTGAGCAAGGCGATGAGATCACCGAAGACGCGCCCGCTCTTGCCCCGGACGATCTCGGCCACGTCGGGGTTTTTCTTCTGCGGCATGAGCGAGCTTCCCGTCGCGAAGGAATCCGCAAGCTCCACGAAACCGAACTCACCGCTCGCCCAGAGAATGATCTCCTCCCCCAAGCGGCTTAAGTGCATCATCGAAATAGCGGCGGCGGATGCGAATTCGAGCGCGAAATCCCTGTCGCTCACCGCGTCCATGCTGTTCTCGGCGACGGAGGCGAACCCGAGCTTTTTCGCCACCATTTTTCTGTCTATCGGGTGGCTCGTGCCCGCAAGCGCTCCCGCGCCCAGCGGCAGGACGTTGACGCGGGCGCGCACTTCGGCGAACCGCTCCCCGTCGCGCCTGAGCATCTGGGAATAGGCGAGCAGATGATGCGCCAGCGATACGGGCTGCGCGCGCTGTAAATGCGTGTAGCCGGGCATCACCGCCTCGACGTGCGCTTCCGCCTGCGCGAGCAGGGCGCGCCTCATCGCCAAGAGCGCGTCCCCTATCTCATCTATCCGGTTCCTGAGCCACAGCCTGAGCGAGGTGGCCACCTGGTCGTTCCGGCTCCGGGCCGTGTGCAGCCTGCCGCCGACGGCGCCGATTCGCTCCGTGAGCGCCGCCTCGACGTTCATGTGCACGTCTTCGAGTTCGGCCCGGAATTCGAACCTGCCCGCCTCCACTTCCTTGAATATAGCCTTGAGGCCCGAGACGATTTTCCGCGCATCCGCTTTCGTGATGATGCCCTGCGCACCCAGCATCTCCGCGTGGGCGACCGAAGCCAAGACGTCATACGGCGCCAGGCGGTAATCGAACGAGACGCTCTCGGTGAAGGCCTCCACGCGCGCGTCCGTCCCCCCCCGGAACCTCCCGCCCCAGGGTTTATTGGTCTTCGTCTTCGGAGACTTCGCTTGCCGCTTCGGCATCATCTTACTTCCCATATTGAACCACGGCGCGCCCCGGAAATTACGCCCAGGGGCGCAAAGAGAACTGCTTACACGATAGCATGCGGATAGGGCAACCGGGGGACCTGGAAATCAGGCGGAACCGCCCGAACCGCTTGCGGGCGAGCGCCGCATCTTCTAGGATGAAAGCCATATAGTTTATTTCAAACCTTTCCGCTGCATTTTTGGGAAAACGTATTTGGAACAAAGAAACCGTTTATTCTCACCCGGACAATGGATTTTCATCGTCTCCGCTTTCGTCCTCATGGGGCTCTTCTCGGGCCTTAATTTTCTATTCGGCGTATTCCTGAACCCCCTGGTAGACGAGTTCGCCTGGAACCGCTCGACGGCATCGGCGGCGTATTCCCTCAACATGTTCATGATAGCGTTCTGCTCGATGATTGCGGGCGGCTTCTCCGATAAATTCGGGACGAGACCCGTGCTGATCGTCGGGATTCTGATCGCAGGCGGTTCGCTGCTTCTCTCTTTCTTCATCCAGAACCTGTGGCACTACTTCCTGTTCACCGGCGTGATGGCGGGCACGGGACGCGCGGCCATCGCAACGCCCGTGCAAGCCTTTATTCAGCGCAACCTGAACAGACACCGGGGGCTGGCCACCGGGCTGGCCGGCTCGGGCACGGGTCTCGGCATATTGATCCTGGCGCCCCTCACAGGCTTTTTCATCAGCAATCACGGATGGAGACTCTCCTATCTGTACCTGGGCGTCATATTTTTCGTTTTCGCCGTTCCCGCGGCGCTGTCCCTGAAGCCACAAAGACAATCCATGACGGGCGGCGACGGCTCCAAGCAATCCCCGGCCAGACAGGAAGAACCCGACCCGATTCTCCCCGAAGCGTCCATGGGAATGCGGGAAATACTCAAGCGCAGGCCGTTCTGGATGATCATCTCGAGTCACGCCACCGACTGCATGTGCCACTCGGTTCTCATCGTTCACCTGGTGCCCATCGCGATTGAGGCGGGCATACCGCACCTGCAGGCGGCGGGACTCGTGGGCGTCATGGGTCTGGGGACGCTCATCGGGCGAATCAGCATGGGCGTGCTCTCGGACCGCATCGGCTCGAAATGGGCGTTGTTCACCACGCTCACGACGCAGACACTGGCTGTTCCCTTCTTGTTCTGGATTGATTCCACCTACGCGTTCTATGCCGTCGCCCTGGTGGTCGGGGTCGGCATGGGAGGACACGGGACGATGTATCCCGTGGTCACGCGCGAATACTATGGGCCCAAGAAAATAGGCCTACTCTTCGGGGCCTTCATCACAGGCGCGAGTTCGGGAATGGCCACGGGCGGATTCATGGGCGGACTGCTCCACGATCTGAGCGGTAATTACACGCTCTCCATCCTGTTCAGCTTCCTGACCGGGTTCGCCTCGCTGTTCTTCGTGCTCTCCTACCCTTCCAGAGTAAAACCGAGCAGGAAAGAGGAGGTGGCGCACCCCGCCGCACAACCCGCGGGTTGAGGGGCGTTCGCGAACCTTCCCAATAGCAGGCCCTTGTTCTTGATCCGGCGCATGCCGGATTGACGATCAGAAGCGCATTCACATCTTGTAGTGGGCCGTTGTTGTGAACGGCTCAAGGTCGCGACCCCGGACAGGCACAGGGGCCTGTCCCTACGCAAGACGCAATGGTTCCGTAGAGGCGGCCCCCCGTGGCCATCCATGCGATCAACGTGTTCCATCATTTCGCATTCGGGATGTATGTCAGACATATATGTCTGACATATTATGCGACCCGTTCTGGGCTGCGGAAGGGCCGGGCCGCATAATATGCGGCCCCTACACTCTCAAACGGCGCCGTCCGCTGGTGGATTCGGCGAGATACGACACCGAGCCGCGTCTGAGACGCGGCCCGGTGTTTCAGCCTGTTTTCCTCGTTTCCCGTTACCCGCCTAAGCGGATGCCGCGCGCGCGGCCCGGACCAGGTCGTAGCGGTCGAGGTTCATCACCTTCGCCCACGCGGCGGCGAAATCGCGGGCGAACGTTTCTTGCGAATCGTCGCACGCGTAGGCTTCCGCGACCGCCCGGAGCCTCGAGTCGGAACCGAAGGCGAGGTCGACGGCGGTGGCGGACCACCTGAGCGCGCCCGTCGCGCGGTCGCGCCCCTCGTACATCCCCTTCGATTCGCCCGACGCCCGCCATTCGGTGTTCATGTCGAGCAGGTTCACGAAGAAATCGTTGGTCAGCGTCCCAGGCCGCTCCGTGAAGACGCCCGCCGCCGACCCCCCGGCGTTCGCGTCCAGGACGCGCATGCCGCCTACGAGCGCCGTCATCTCGGGGGCCGTGAGCGTCAGCATGTACGCCCGCTCCACCAGCCACTCCTCTGCCGTACCGTCGAGATCACTTGCCATGTAGTTGCGGAACGCATCCGCCCTCGGTTCGAGAACGGCGAACGATTCCGCGTCGGTCTGCGCATCAGAGGCGTCCGTACGCCCCGGCGAGAATGGAACCTGAACGGCGCAGCCGGCCTTCGCGGCGGCATCCTCCACGGCCGCGCACCCGCCCAGGACGATCACGTCGGCGAGCGAGACCCGCTTGGAGCCGGACTGCGCGGCGTTGAACTCCGCCTGAATCTCTTCGAGCTTGCGCAGCGCTTCAGACAACTCGGCCGGGTCGTTCACCGCCCAGTCCTTCTGCGGCGCCAGGCGGACGCGCGCCCCGTTCGCCCCGCCGCGCCTGTCGGTACCCCGGTAAGAGGCCGCCGAAGCCCAGGCGGTTGAGACCAGGCGCGAGACGGAGAGGCCCGACGCCAGGATGGCGCGCTTTAGCCCTGCGGCGTCCTCTTCTCCTATCAGTTCATGGTCCACGTCCGGCACCGGGTCCTGCCACAACTGCGGCTCCCCGGGAACCAGCGAGCCGACGCAACGAGAGCGGGGGCCCATGTCGCGGTGGGTCAGCTTGTACCACGCCCTGGCGAAGGCGTCGGCGAAATCTGCCGGGTTCTCGCGGAAGCGCCTCGCAATCGCCTCGTATGCGGGGTCCATCTTCAGCGAGAGGTCCGTCGTGAGCATCATGGGTGCCTGGCGCTTGTCGGGGTCGTGGGCGTCCGGGACGGCGACCGCCTCGGGCGCATCCACGGGCGTCCACTGCCACGCGCCGCCGGGACTCTTCGTCTTCTCCCACTCGTAGCCGAACAGGTTGTCGAGGAAGTTGTTGTCCCACCCGACCGGATTGGTCGTCCATGCGCCCTCCGGCCCGCCGGTGATGGCGTCGCCCGCCTTGCCGCTGCCGAAGCCGTTCCGCCAGCCGAGACCCTGTTCCTCGAGAGCGGCGCCTTCGGGTTCGGGACCCAGGTGTTCGTCTCCGCTTGCGGCGCCGTGAGACTTGCCGAACGTGTGTCCGCCGGCGATGAGCGCGACCGTCTCCTCGTCGTTCATGGCCATGCGGGCGAACGTCTCTCGGATGTCCACGGCGGCGGCGAGCGGATCGGGATTGCCGTTCGGCCCCTCGGGGTTCACGTAGATGAGGCCCATCTGAACGGCGCCGAGGGGTTTTTCGAGATCCCGCTCGCCGGTGTATCGCTCATCCCCGAGCCAGGTGGCCTCCGGACCCCAGTAGACGTCCTCGGGCTCCCAGACGTCCTCGCGACCGCCCGCGAAACCCAGCGTCCTGAATCCCATCGACTCAAGCGCGCAGTTGCCCGTGAAGACCATGAGGTCGGCCCAGGAGAGACTGCGGCCATACTTCTGCTTGACGGGCCAGAGCAGACGGCGCGCCTTGTCCAGGTTCGCATTGTCGGGCCAGCTGTTCAGGGGCGCGAAGCGCAGCTCGCCCGAGGCCGCGCCGCCCCGGCCGTCATGAATGCGGTAGGTGCCCGCGCTGTGCCAGGCCATCCGGATGAAGAGCGGCCCGTAGTGGCCGTAGTCGGCCGGCCACCAATCCTGCGACGTTGTCATCACCTCCTCGACGTCTTTCTTGAGCTCGTCCAAGTCTACCGTCTCGAACGCCGCGGCGTAGTCGAAATCCTCCCCCATCGGATTTTGGGCGCGAGAGTTGCGGCTGAGAACCTCCAGATTCAACTGCTCCGGCCACCAGTCCCTGATCCTGGCGCCGTTCGCCTGACGCCCGTTTTCACTCTTCATATTCCCTCCGGTCATATTATTTGGTATTCGCTGACGGAAAACTCCATTCCGGGACGGCTTTCACACCCGCTTCGCCCGGCGCTTCCCGGAGAACGGCGGGCGATTCTGAGTAGCAAAGGAGAGCCGCGTCGTCAATCCGCGCCCGGTGGTATTGCGGCGTTGTCGATGGGGCAGCCGAAGAAACGGGTTTCAGAGCCGGGCGGCGCCGTAGCGCCTCGTATTGCGCCTGTCGAGATGGCGGATGAACGGACTGCGTCCGCCCTCTCTTTGCCGCCTGCCACGGCGAAGAAGTATACCCGAGGACGCATTCATGGGGGCCGAAAGATTTTTTTGACAATTCAGCCCTTCAAACCTATTTTTATTATATAGGCGTGAGTTCATCGCATCGAAGAACCATGAGGTCAGACCCCCTTCCGGGGGAGAAAAAAGGAGCCAAAGCAACGATCGTCCCACCAAAATAGCAGCACGGACTGTTCGAGAGGAGATCACTCATGAAGAAGTGGCGCTCATTCCCGGTTCTCGTCGGTTTTCTCTTCTCTATCCTGCTTATCGCCACGTTCCTTAACCCCACCGGAACCGACGCCTTCGATCGGGATTCCAAATGGGATACCGTCTATTCGAAGGGCAGCCGGCTCTACCTGACACACTGCGCGGCCTGCCACGGAAAGAACGGCAAAGGAGGCGTGGGTCTCCCCCTGAACCTGCAAAGTTTTCTGTCCGTCGCGCCCGAAGGGTACATCCGCCGCTCCATCTTCTACGGGCGCTTGCCGCGCCAGATGATCCCATACGGGACATTCCTGAAAAAAGAAGACATCGAAGCCATCGCGACCTACGTGCGAAGCTGGCAGCTCCGCGATTACGCAGGGATCGATCAGAAACGGGTGGCGGGCTCCGTTTCCCGCGGAAAGCAATTCTTCGACGGGATGTGCTCCGGCTGCCACGGGCGGGACGGCCTCGGCGGCCCCCAGGTGGGTGGAGGGCACGTGACGAACGCCATGGCGGGCTACGCCGGCCCCGCCCTGAACAACCAGGGTTTTCTCAAATCCGCCACCGACGGCTACATCAAGGCGACGATGATGCAGGGCCGGGTCGGTACGCCGATGGGCGCCTACCTCAAGGGAAAGCAGGGGATGGTGGAGCTGACCGAGGAAGAGATTAACGACATCGTCGCCTATATCCGCACCTGGGAAAAACGCGATTCGGGACTCGTAGACCCCTGGAGGGACAAGTGATGCCGAAATTCAATCGCCGTGCGTTTCTGAAGTCGTCCACCGCGCTGGCCACCGGACTCGCCATGGGCGGGAGCCTGACCCGCGACAAGGAGTTGTTCCAGCTCGTCGGGGAGGCGGAGGGCGCCCAGGACACGCGGAAGCTGGTCCCCACGCAATGCCCCTACTGCGGCGTTGGATGCCACACCTACTACGTCGTCGAGAACGAGAAGATCGTGGCGTGCATCCCGGACAAGGACTCTCCGGTCAACCTGGGTCTGCAGTGCATCAAGGGCCTCACGGCCGCGGAGTCCCTCTACGTCGACCGGCTGGAGGAGGTCCTGATCCGCAAGGACATGTCCAACCCGCTGACCGGCCACGTCTCGAAGACGAAGGGGCGCTTCGATGACGATGTCTTCCGCGTCGCCACGTGGGAAGAAGGCATGGAGATCGTCTCCAACATGGTCGCCGGGGTCGTGAAGAAGTATGGGGGAAACTCCGTCGGAGTCTACCAGTCCGGCCAGTTGACCATGGAGGAGCAATGGCTGGACAACATCTTCTACAAGGGCGTCCTCCAGTCGAACAGCATCGAGGCCAACGCCCGGATGTGCATGACCTCGGCCGTAACGGGCTACATCCACAGCCTCGGGAGCGACCATCCGCCGGGGAACTATTCCGATATCGAGGATGCCGACTTCATCAACCACTGGGGCCATAACGCGCGTGGGTCGCACCCCGTCCTGTTCTGGCGCGTGGCGGCCACCAAGGAGAAGCGCAACATCCCGACCATGGTGGTCGACCCGCGCTATACCGGGACCATGGACGGCTACGCCCAGATCAACCCCAACAACAGCCTCTCGATCACCCTCCGCCCCAACGGCGACCTCTCACTTCAGAACGCCATCGCCCACGTCCTGATGAAGGAGTTCCCCCAGGCCGTGGACGAGGCCTTCATCCGGCAGCACACGGACGGGTTCGACGATTACCGGGCGGGCATCATGGCCCGCTACAGCCCGGAGCAGGTCATCGATCGGACCGGGATCGCCCCCTCCGTGGTCAGGCGCATCGCCTCGATCTGGGCGGACGCCAGCCTGAAGGGGAAGCGGCGCAAGAAAGGCGGCGTCCTCTCCTTCTGGGGGATCGGGTACAACCAGTCGCTCCACGGGCAGCACCGCAACATCAACATCATCAACCTCCACCTGCTGACCGGGAACATCGGCCGGCCGGGCGCCGGCCCGTTCTCCATGACGGGGCAGCCCAACGCCATGAGCGAGCGCCTCATGGGCGGCCTGACCGGACGGCTCCCGTTCAACGAGGGCATCAAGAACGCGGCGCACCGCCGGAAGATAAACGAGGCATGGGGCCTGCCTCCGGGACGGCTCGACGTCACCGCCGAAGCCCCGAACAAGGGCATGACCATCGGCATGTTCGAGCGCGCCCTGAAGGGAGACATCAAGATAATGCAGTTCGCCTACGCCACCCACGTGGACCTGCCGGAGGTGGAGACCCTCATCCGGCCCGCCATCACCAAGACGTTCACCTACATGGTGGAGGCCTACCGGCACGCCCCGAACCTGCTCTACGGCGACGTCATCTTCCCCGCCGCCACCCACGGCGAGAAATGGGGGGTGTACCAGAACAGCGAGCGAAAGATGTACGTCACGGACAAGGCCATGGAGCCGCCCAATAACTGCAGACCCGACCTGGACGTCATCATTGACGAGGGCAAGTCCATCGCCACGAAGCTCGGCCTGGATGCGGAGAAGATATTCCCCTACAAGCGGAAGGCGGACGGTTACTATGACCCCGAAGAGGTCTATCGGGACATCTGCCGGGCCAGCAAGGGATCGGATGCGGATTTGACGGGCATCCTGGAGGTGGAAAAGCGGGACAAGCTCTCTCCCTACGATCAGCTCCGCAAGCGCAAGGGAATCTTCTATCCCGCCCCCACGTATGAGATAGCCAGAGAGGGAGGGGTCGCGCGCAAGTACATGGCGCAGGAGAAGGGCTGGAAGGACAAGCCCTACAGCGCGTTCCGGCGCAAGGACGGCAAGGCGAAGTTCAAGCTCACCGAGCAGGACTATTCGCGCGCCAAGGAGCTGACGGACATCTTCGCGAAAGCGGGCAAAGACCCGGATTTCTTCGCCATGGACCATTACGACGTGCTGGTCGAGATGCGCGACAACGGGCTGACGCCGGAGTTGCCTGATTTCGACTACTACGGAAAATCGATGGCGGAGATCAAGCAGGCCGACAAGTACCCCTTCTGGCTGAACCTGGGCGTCGTCTTCGAGCACTTCCACACTACCAAGACGATACGGGCGGCCACCACACGGCGTCTGGTGCCGGAGCAGTACCTCGAAATGAATCCCCGCGACGCGCGCCGACTGGGGATCGATGACGGGGAATGGGTCCGGGTCGTGACGCCTCGGGGCAGCTACGAGGCGCGGGCCAGCATCGGCACGAAGAGCAAGGTCAAGCCCGCGCGCAACAAGGTCATGCCGGGGCAGGTGTTCTCCCCGTGGAACCTTTCCGTCGCGGACAGCGCCGACCCGAAGAAGAACCGGTGGCTCGTCAACGCGGTCACGCACCGGGCTTTCGATCCGGTATCCGGCCAGGCGGACTTCAAGCACGTAAAGGCGAGGATCGAGAAGATCTAGATCCCCGGTGAACCGAGAGGGACGGGCAGGGAGTTCTCCCCTTCCCCGTCTCGCAGGACCAGGAGGTTTTGGGGAGGCGGGAGAATGGGCCTGAACAGACGGAGGTTCCTGCTCGCGGGGGCGGCGGCGCTCACCGGCGTCGCTTCCCTGCTCGCGGCCGGACGGAGGAGCTTCGCGAGTGCCGGGGCGCGTTTTCGGCGCCTCCTCCGGCCGCCCGGCGCGCTGAGCGAGCAGGATTTCCTCGATCGGTGCATCCGCTGCGCGAGGTGCGCCGCCGTCTGCCCGAACACCGCCATTCAGATGACCGGGTTCGGGCAGGGGCTTCGGAACCTCAACACCCCCTACATCGTCCCCCGCGAACAGGCCTGCATGCTCTGCATGAAGTGCACCGAAGTCTGCCCGACGGGGGCCTTGACCCGAATCGCCGCAGACGACGACGCCGTCCTCACGCAGGTCAAGATGGGACGCGCGGTGGTGGATCGCTCCATGTGCTTCTCCTACCAGGGGCGCACCTGCGGGGTGTGCATTCGCGCATGCCCCTTTCCCGGGGTGGCCATGAAGACCGGAATGTACGAGCAGCCCATCGTGACGGACGCCTGCGTGGGCTGCGGGCTCTGCGAGCGCGCCTGCATCCACGTCCCCCAGGCGATCCGCATCGTCCCGGTGGAGTCCTGATACCGTGGTCGCCTGGCTCAGAAGAGCGATCCAGCTGGGGGCGCTCGGCCTGCTCCTGGCCGTGCCCGCCCTCAATTACGGGGGGATCCTCTACCAGCAGTACGGCAAGAACGGCTACCACAAGATATCCCTGACAGGGACCGTTTTCGAGCAATGGCTCTACCACCTGTTTTCTGTCACGGTCGGGCGCCTGGCGGACCCCGCCGTCCGCTCGATGGACTGGGTGGGGAATTTCGGGTCGTTCTCCGTGTTCGGGTTCCCGATTCTCGATCCGGTCGTCGCGGCGGAGACCGTGCTGCGGACCCCGGTCGCCTGGCCGGCTCTCCTGGCGGGGGCCGCGCTGCCGTTTGTCGTGGCCGTCGTCCTCGGGCGGGTCTTCTGCGGGTGGGTCTGCCCGGTCAACACTCTTCTCGAGGGATTCGACCTCCTGAGACGGCGCGCGCTGCCGAAGATCGGGGTCCGTTCGCCGGACCTCAAAGTCCCCCGGTGGGCCAAGTGGACCCTGCTCTTCGCCGGGCTGGGCGCGGCGGTCGCCTTCGACATCGCCCTGTGGGCGAACCTCCTCCCCCACGTTCAGATCGGGCGGGACGTGTTCTCTCTGATGGTGTTCGGCGTCACGAACGGCGGCGTCCTGATCTTCTCAGGCGTCATCCTGGCGGAACTGCTCCTCTCCCGCCGGGCCTGGTGCCGCTCCCTCTGCCCGACCGGCGCGCTGCTGGGATTCTTCGGCTCGCTGGCGCCCTTCCGGGTGCGCAAGGCCGAGCGCGCCTGCATCGACGGCTGCACGGCCTGTGCGCGAGCCTGCCCGATGGGGGTCAACCCGGCGGAGCCGTTCTCCCTGGCCGAATGCTACAACTGCGGGGTCTGTACGACCGCGTGCCCCGCAGACCTCCTGACCCTGGGAATCCCCCCTTCCCCGAGACGCTTCCCGGCTGCCCTGCTCTCGCGCCTGAGAAAAGGCGTCTCCCTGGGGTTGGGGCTGGCGCTGCTCCTGGTTCCGCTCGCCGCTTCGGCCCACCACATGCGGGGAAAGCCCCATTACGGCTATGCCGAAAACTACCCCCAGATTCCCACACGCGAGACACGCGTCCGGGTCGGCCGCTACGACATCACCGTGGTGAGCTATTTTTTCGAGGGGCTGCGCCGACAGACATCGGACACGCCGGACGACGTGCAGTTCTACGTCAGCCTCACGGACGCCAAGACCGGACAAAGCTACACCGGTCCCCTGACCATCGAGGTGCGCCGGGGGAAGACGCGGCTCGCGGTCTTCCAGCACGACCGGCCTTTCGAGGAAGCCGTGTACCGGGTCCGCCAGTCGGTGCCGGGAACGGGGCTTTACGACTTGCGGCTCATCGCCGAGGGGTTTCAGGGGTCCGTCCCGGTCGACGTCCGGGGCGACAGCGTCTCCTGGATGCCGTACGCGGCGTCGGGCGGGGTCGTACTGTTCGTCCTGCTCCTCTTTATCCACCGCAGGCGCGCCCGCGCGTCCCGCCGGAGGAAGACCCATGCGGCATCCGGCGCGTAAGACAACCCGAACCCTCGTCTTTCTCCCGGCGCCGGCGACGCCTGCCCGGCGGCCGGTCTGAGGCTGCGCGATGGAGCCGATAGAATTCGACCGGCGGGCTTTCCTGCAAAGGGGGCCTTTCGCATTTATCCAGGCGGTTCTCTCCGAATCTTCCGCCGGTAACGCCGATACGACCCGCCCCCCGCTCCGCCCGCCGGGCGCAGCGCCGGAGGAGGAATTCCTGGAGCTTTGCTGCGGCGTCGGCGCGTGCGCGGAGGTCTGCCCGGCCGACGCCATCCGGCTGGTCCCCGGGGAGGGCGATTCGGGAACCCGCCACCCGGTCATCGTCCCCCAGGAGGCCGCCTGCATCGTCTGTGAGGACCTCGCCTGCATGAAGGCCTGCCCGAGCGGCGCCCTCTCCCTGGTGTCAGTTGAGGAGATCCGTATCGGGCGCGCGCAGGTGAGCCCCGACCGCTGCCTCGCGTGGAGCGGGACGGACCCGGGGTGTGATTACTGTGTGGACCGGTGCCCCCTCGGGTCAGAAGCCATCCGCCTCGAGCGCGCAGGAGGAGTGCGCGGCCCCGTGGTCGAGATAGGGTGCGTCGGGTGCGGCGTATGCGAGTATTTCTGCCCGACGCAGCCCTCCGCCATCCGGGTGTATCCCTGCTGATCCCCGCCGGAAAAGCTGCAAACACTCGCTCTTCGCTCGCGTCAAACGCTCACTAATCAATCGCGTTTTACCTTCGGCGGCTACTCAGGGTGAGGGCGATACGGCAGCGAGGCGGGGCGAGAGGAACGCGCCCGCCCGACCTGTCCGCCGCAAACGGCGGCTTCGAAAGGTCACGTCAGGCCGCCTATTGCGTGCGCTTGGCGACGAAACCGCCCGTCATTGACCCATTGACCTTGAACACGCCGCCCACCGTGTCCTGGGTGAAGTCGGCGTCGTTCTCGTCGCGGAACGTTCCCGAGATCGTGCGGCTGCTTCCCGTACTCGAGAAACTCCCGCCGGTCACGGCCAGGCCGCTCCAGGCCTGGCTGCTGTAGGTGAGGGGCACCAGCGGGCTGCCCTTGGTGTATTCGCTGCTCTCGAGGTTGGTCAGATTCACGTCCACCGTGGTGGAGGTACCGAAATTCACGGTGACCGAGGCGTCGCCGCCGATCAGGTCGCCCCTCCACTCAATATTGGCGTCGGATCTGACGGCGATCACATGGCCCGCCCACGTCCCCGTCTCATTGTCGTCCATCGCCGCGGGCTGCACGGCGGACCTGGCGGCGGGCGTCTCGAGAAACGAATCGGCCACGAAAAAATCATCGAACGGCCAGCCCCCTTGGATCCAATAGAACAAAGAGGTCTTCCCCCCGACCGTGCCATAGCCCAGTCTCTTGACGTGAACGTGGACCTTCATATCGTCGTCGCCGGCGTCCGACGGATATGTGAACCACTTCTCGACGGCTTGTGGCGTGATTACATTGCCGTGTTCGTCGAATCCAAAGGCGCTGCACGTTCGTGCGTTGTCCGGCTCACCTTGTAGATAACAAGTGGCGGTAACCTCTATGTTGCTTGCGGGAGGCTGTCTTTCTCTGACCGAGATGTCGGGCGCATTGTTGGGCTTTAGGCCCGAAATGAAATCGGGGTGGCTCCCCCAGATTCCGAAGGTGTTCATGTTGACGACCGTTCCTTCACCGGAAGGCAGGCCGGCGGGAGCCGAGGTGGTTGTCGACGTCACCGTCGACGCGGATCGTTGCGGCGTCGTACGGGGGGCCGGCACGTACCAATTGTAGTTCCTGGCCGGCGGCGGGTCGGGCGCTGACACCGGCGGCGCGGGGGGATCCGGCTCGGAGGCCGGGGCGGGCCCCGGAACCGTCAGCGGCGTCGGCGCGGAAACCGGCTGGGGTACGACCGCGTCGTTGCCGGGGGTCGCGTGGGCCGACTGCGCCTGCGCCACAGCCGCCTGTACTTCCTGCGTGGTAGGCGGCGTGGGCGTCACGGCAGGCGGCGGCGCATTCACCGAGGCCCCCCCGCCGCCGCCGCATGCGGACAGCACGAACATGAGCGCTGCAACCGTCACGAAACCGGAACGTCTGCCTCGACCGGTACGGTCTTTCTCAATTGCCATTTTAATTACCCTTCCTATTGCAAGTTGCTCCCGGTATCGCACCTGGCGTTTTGAAAAAACATGGTTACGGCTTCGTCTGTTTTTCATGTGCGCTTCCCCCCTTGCGCTTGCACGAGTTCCACGGCGGACTTCGCCGGTTTGCGGATGAGATACGGACCGGGACTGTCACGACAAGAGTCGGTACGGTTTTGCTCGTTCCGGAGGAGGGGTTTTTCAGCGCGCCTTCGAGGGCCGGCCGGCCCGCCAACGGAACGGGCGGACGCGCGGCGGCGATGCCGCCGTCGGTCCGGCCTCCCCGGACGAGCGGGGCGCCGGTTGCCAGGGTTTCCAGGTTGCGTTTCAATTTCCCGTTCCGCTTTCCATGACTTCGTGTACGATAAAAACGATTAAATATAACAATAATTGCGTATTTATATACCTGAATATAATACTATAAATGTAAAGCGCAATTCAACCACGGAATTTGGCGGGCCACCGGGGCGAGGGAAAACCAACCCCCCCTACCCCCCCTTGACAGGGGGGTAAAGGCGATGCCCTCCGACGAGGGGGGATGAGGAGGTGTAGCAGGGCAACCCCGAGGAGGCGTTGTCCGGCCCTCCGGGGTTGTCCCTTCCCCATATATACACGTCCCCGTCTCGCCGGGCGGAGCGTTTGACGATGGGCGCGCTCCCTTTTTATACTCATCGGCGTACACGAGGAATCTGATCGGCCCCACTCCGGGGAGAAACGCATGACGACGTATGAACACCTCAGCCTCATCATCGGGTCCTTGAACCTCGTCGCCTCCTACGGCGGCCTCGCGCTCATCTACCACGGCATCCGCGTCATGTCGAAGAACGCCGACATGCGCTCCGCCGACTCCGAGCGCAAGCACGCCGAAGCGATGGGAAAGCACGACGAGGCGATGGCCGAATCCCGCCGCAGGGAGGTGGAGGGCGTCCGCAGGCACGAGGAGTCGATGGCGGCCCTGCGCGAACTCATCGAACGAACCAGATAACCCGAACCGAGCGCCACGGTCGAAATTCCCGAAGAGGGAAATTCGACGCCCCTACGGGCCACCGCGCCTGTACGCCACGCGGCGGGATGATATCCCCACATCGGCCGGGCTGTGGTAGGGACAGGTCGCGACCTGTCCCTACGGGGTCGGTGGCCGAAATGATTACGGGGTCGGTGGCCGGAATGACGGCCCAGGGCGCGCGCGGGAGGGCCACGGCAGCGTTTGACGAAGCCCGCGCGCCCTTTTTATACTCATAATCCCACACGAGGGTTCCGATCGGCCCCACTCCGGGGAAAGAACGCGTGACGACGTACGAATACCTCAGCATCATTGCGGCCTTCCTGAACGTCATCGCCACCTACGGCTACCTGGCCCTCATCTACCACGGCATCCGCACGATGGAGCGAACCTGCGAGAAGAACTACGGGGACTCCGAGCGCAAGCACGCCGAATTCATGGCCAGGCACGATGAGTTCATGGCCGAATCCAAACGCAGGCACGACGAGGCGATGGCCGATATCCGGCGCCGGGAAAAGTAAGCGATGTCCAGGCGTTTGTAGCGGACAGCCCCGAGGAGGGGCTGTCCGAGGCCCCCGTGCCTGCACGCCACGCGGCGGGATGATATCCCCACATCGGCCGGGCTGTGGTAGGGACAGGTCGCGACCTGTCCCTACGGCCCCCCCCGTGCCTGTCCGTGGTCGCGACCTGTCCCTACGGGGTACGGGGTCGGTGGCCGAAATGATTACGGGGTCGGTGGCCGGAATGACGAAGGAAAACCACGGGGGGCCGGACAATCCAATGAGCTGGTCCCCACGAAATCTTCCGTGGAATGAAAACCGGGGTTCCTGGAGATGAAAGACAGGAAGTCGAACAGATTGGAAGGATACGATTATTCGGAAGACGGGTGTTATTTCGTGACGATTTGCGTGCAAGGCAGAGAAGAATTGTTCGGTGAAATCATCGGCGGTGAGATGGTTTTGAGCGAAGCGGGAGAAATCGCAACAGCGCGATGGCAATGGTTGTCCGAGCGATATGATTATGTCGAATTGGATGAATACGTCATGATGCCGAATCATTTCCACGGCATTTTGATCATCCAATCCCGCCGTAGGGACAGGTCGCGACCTGTCCGGGGTTCCCGCGCCTGTCCAACGCCCCCGCGCCTGCACGCCACGCGGCGGGATGATGTTCCCACATCGCCAGGACGTAACCGTCGGGACAGGTCGCGACCTGTCCCTACAGATGCGTTGAAAATCAAATCATTGTCGGAATTGATAGGCGCGTTCAAAACCACGTCGTCGAAACGTATACGCGAAAACGGCTTCGCTTCCTTCAAATGGCAACGATCGTTCTACGATCACGTGATCCGGGATGATTTGGACCTGAACCGCATCCGGGAATACATCCGGGACAATCCGTTGAAATGGGCGCTCGATGAATACAACCCGGCAAACCACGCGACGGGATGATATTCCCACATCGGCAGGACATATCTGTGGTAGGGACAGGCCCCTGTGCCTGTCCGTGGTCGCGACCTGTCCCTACGGGGCCGGTGGCCGGAATGACGAAGGACAACCACGAGGGTAGGCACCTTCGAGGCGGGCGGCCACAGGTCGAAATTCCCGAAGAGGGGAGTTCGACGCCCCTACGGGCCCACCGCGTTTTGAATCGAATTTGTATCCGTAGGGACAGGCCCCTGTGCCTGTCCGGGGTCGCGACCTGTCCGGGGCCCCTGTGCCTGTCCGAGATCCCCGCGCCTGTCCGAGGCCCCCGCGCCTGCACACCCCGCGGCGGGATGATATCCCCACATCGGTAGAACGTATCTGTAGCGGACAGGCCCCTGCGCCTGTCCGGGGTCGCGACCTGTCCCTACGGAGCCGGTGGCCGGAATGACGAAGGACGACCACAGAAGCGCCCACACCCCAAAAAAAGACGGCCCCCGTCTCCGGGGCCGCCTCTTTGAATCCATCCCTCGGCGGGGTTGCCAAGCGAGTCCAAACCAGCTATAGAAACTGCTTGGGGGTTACTCATTATTCCCCGCCCACGCTGAGAGGACTCAAACTCTGTCGCACGGGCCGGTACAATTTGCTCCCGACGATGTAGAGCAACCAATGAGTAACCCCCAAAAGAAGTCACCCGCTCTTCCCCGGCAACCTGCGCTTTCTCTTTTACACAACCTGCCAGAACCGCCCCGGCCCCGGGGCCGTGAAGCCCCGGAAGCCTGAGGCGTCCTGCTCTTCGCTGCTACTGCTTGTTCGCGCCGAACGCGCCGACCATCCGGCCGATGGTGCTGAACTCGGAAGCGAAAGTACCGGTCACGGTCGTTGGGATGTTGCTGCCGTCGCCGCCCGGTGGGTCTCCGGGCATTTCGTCGTACATCGTACCGCTCCACGTGCCGGACGCCGGCGCCTTGTTGCCATTGATTGACCATACCGTGGGGTTAGCCGCGGGAGCCGTGATCGCCCCAGCTGCAGCCAAGCCACCGCGGGCCAGCGACACGCTCCAGCCCGGATCCTCGGACCCGTCGTTCAGCCGGAAGTTGTCGATCGTGCCGGTCACACCTGCGGTCGTGCCGGTCCCGAACGTGGCTGACAGTTCGGCGTCCGCCGTGAAGTGCCCGCCGTTGCCCGTACCGTCGAGCGGATTGCTCATGGCGAACTTGCCGACGGCGTGTCCGGCATAGGTCGCGCTACCGGTAATTGTGGTCAGGTCGCCGCCGTTGTCAAGATCGCCTGAGTTAGGCTCAACAACCCCGGCGAATGCACTGGCGGCCGTCGGCTCGCCGTCACTGTCCTTGCTGACCCACCAGCCGTAGTACAGGTACTCGCCATCGGGCTGGGACACCATCGCGCCCTTGTCGGGCGTGAACGTCCAGGTTCCGCCCAACAAACTCGGGCTGCCCGAACCGTCATTGGTCGAGGAGCAGTCGGTTCCAGTGCAACTGTATTCTCCCGGTGCACCGTCGTAAGTGCCGCGAATGTAAACCGCGTCGCTCCTGTCGGGAACCTGGTGAGTCTGGGTTCCTGAGTGCGTGAATCCAGATGCCATAACCAGACCGAGGTTGGCGGTGGTCACTTCCAGCGAACCGTTAGTGAGGTTGTGTACTTCTCCGAAATCATCCGTCTCCGGGGTACCCCGGTTCGTGTAGACCCTGGCTTCGTTGGTGACCTTCGCGGCGCCAGTACCTGTTGAAAGGGCATAGTCCATGCCGTTCCAGCTGCCCAACGCTCCGGCAGAAGCGCCGGCCTTGAGTTCAACTGCATCTGGGTTTGAGCCGTCGCCAGTATCGGGCAGCGCTCCCGCGCCTTCAGCGGCATCAATCGTGAGGCCTGACGCCGCCAGGTCAGGATCGCCAATGTTATCCAGCGCGGTTTGTGTTGCAGGAGTCGGCCCCGCAAGCGCCGCGTGCAATAACTTGCCCGTTTCCGCCATGGCCTCCCGCATCGCGTCGTAGGCATCCTCACGCGCAGCCATGATGCTCGCCTTCTTGGTGCCGAGGTTGCCTTCGACCACGTCGATCGCCGTGTTGAACGCAGCCTTTTCATCGTCCGAAAGGTCGGACGCGTCCATGACCGCCGTCTTCGCGGCGGCAACCGCCGTATCGGCGGAGCCGATCGCAGCGTCCGACGCGTCGTCGGTCAAGCCGGCGACGGTGGTTCTCGCGGTACCGATGGCCGAGTTGATGGCCGAGCGCTGCGCCGCTTGACTCTCCATCAGCAGCTCATCAGCCGAGGTGCACGTCATGTCCGCATTGTACCGACCGCCCGCACCCTCGCATTCCATCTGCGGATCCGGCATCGTGTCCGGCATCTGGGCCGTTCCACCGCCGCCGCCGCAGCCGGCCAGCGTCAGCGCGAAAGCCGCTGCGAGCATGAATGAGAAGATTTTGTCACTTGTGAGTTTCATCACTTTTTGAGTCCTCCTAGTCTCGTGATATTAAAGAGCTTCGCAACTACAAAACTTTTGAGAAGTATTTTGATTCGACCTCCTTTCTGTTGTCTTTCCGACTTTCCTTGAATCCTTCGTTATCGGGCTTCTTTCGTTTCGTCGCGTTTCATTTCATCGGAGCGGGGCCGGTTCGCGCGGCCGCCGGCCCGGACATCTGGGTCCGGGCCGATGGCCGGCTTATCCACGAGACTGGTGTGGGATGCGTTGCGAGCTTCATGATGGATTGAGTCCTCCCGCCTCGTGATATGAAACTTCTCCGGCCCGCGCCGGAATTCCCAAGTCTCCTTTTTCCGGCGCCTTCCGGCTTGCGTGCTTCCCTGGCCGGAGCGCCGCCCCGGCGAACGAAGCGCCGGGCGTCTTTCTGATAGATTCACGAGACGGGAGAGGGTTTTGTGGCGTGCTGCATCATGGGTTGAGTCCTCTTAGCCTCGTGAGTTGCTGCTTCCCCGGCTCTTGCCGGGCTTTCCGTCTTTCTTCAGGACCGGAGCCGCCGCTTGCGCGAACGCGAAGCTCAGGGCCTGTACTTGAATCGATTCACGAGACGGGAGAGGGTTTTGTGGCGTGGTGCATCCTGGGCTGAGTCCTCTGGCCTCGTGATTTCGTACTGCATCCGACCGGAATCATTCTGGGTCGTCGTCTTCCGGTCTGTCAAGCCATGCGCAAGAGCGGGCTTAGGGTTCCCGCCTCATCCAGCTTTCGCGGCGTGATCCGCGTTGCGTTTGAGCGGGCGGCCCTGATAGCGACTACTCTCGCGTATTGCTTGGCATTTATGATAGTGCGGCAAGTATTCCGCTTTTGTCAACCCTTTAATTGAACTTGCGCGCAACTTTCAATCCGTCCGCTTCCGCGGGGTGACGGATCGAGTATGAACCAACGGGATTTGATGATCAAACGCTACCTTGTGTAGCGGACAGCCCCGAGGAGGGGTTGTCCGGGGCCTCCGTGGTTGTCCTTTCCGTGGTTGTCCTGTTTGACGTGATGATTCTGTAGGGACAGGCCCCCGTGCCTGTCCGAAGCCCCCGCGCCTGTCCCTGCGACCACGGGGATGGCGCGATACGGGCGGCCACAGGGGGCCGCCCCTACGGGCGTCATTCGGGGAGGTGTGTAGGTGGCGTTCCCTACTTGGGAACGCCACATATTATGCGACCCGCATTGTGACGGCGAAAAAGCACGGGACGCATATATGTCGGACATATATGTCCGACCTACACATGGGCGGCGGTTCAACCCTCTCCCCCAACCCCCCCTACCCCCCCGCCCCGCGCATGTTGTAAGATGTCCCTCCCGGCCGAGGGACGGCGCGGGCCTTTTCCGCATGGTTGTATGCCGCCGCTCCCGAGGCCGGGCTTTCTGAACGGGAGATACCCCGATGCCCGCCCCGCCCGGCCTTCCCGACCGCCTGCTCGTCGCCGTGGGCGGCAACGCGACCCACCCGCCCGAGATACGCGGCACCGCGGCGGAACAGGCCGCCATCGCCGCCGCGACTGGCCGCGCGCTGCTCCCGCTGCTCCAGCTCGAGAACGAACTCATCGTCACGCACGGCAACGGCCCCGTGGTCGGCAAGATACTCATGCGCCAGGCGGTCTCGAGCGAGCAGGTGACGCCCATGACGCTCGACATCTGCGTCGCCCACAGCCAGGGCGGCATCGCCTACCTCCTCATGCAGGCGTTCGAGAACGCGCTGAGGCGCGCGGGGAACCCCCGCCACGTGGTCTGCCTGCTGACGCAGGTGGAGGTCGACCCGGCGGACCCGGCCTTCGACGCGCCCACCAAGTTCGTCGGCTACACCTACACCGAAGAAGAGGCCAGAAGATACGAGCGCGAGATGGGCTGGACGTTCCGGGAGGATTCAGGACGCGGCTGGCGGCACGTGGTCGCATCGCCCATGCCGAAGCACATCGTGGACATCTCGCTCATCGAGACGATCGCAAGGAGCGGCGCGGTGGTCATCGCGGGCGGAGGAGGCGGCATCCCCGTCGTGCGGGAAGCCGACGGCGCGCGGCGCGGACTCGCCGCGGTCATCGACAAGGATTTGACTTCGGCGCTCATGGCGAACGTGCTCGGCGTCGAGACGATGATGATATTAACGGCCGTGCCGCACGTTTCGATCCACTTCGGGACGCCGCAGCAGCAGGATTTGGAGAGAGTCTCCCTTGCAGACCTCAGGAAATACCACGCCGAGGGCCACTTCCCGCACGGCAGCATGGGCCCCAAGATCGAGGCGGCCGTCCGGTTTCTGGAGGGCGGCGGGCGGCGCGTCCACATCGCCGCGCTCGAAGACGCCCTCCCCGCCCTGAGAGGCGACGCGGGGACTTGTATATATAAAGAGGAATGACCCTCGGACACGTTTTCCCGTAGGGGCGGGCCCCTGTGCCCGCCCTACCCCCCGTGGTTGTCCTTCGCAAAACGGCGGCATCGGACAGGCACGGGGGCCTGTCCCTACGGGCGGCGCGGTTTCGTTCGTCATCGAGGCCACCGATCCTGTAGGGACAGGTCGCGACCTGTCCCTACGGCAAACCCCGCGAACCCTCCCTCCCCGGTCGCGTCGAACCCTCATTCATCAATCGGGTTCGACCTACCCCTTGATATTCCACCTCGGCCGGGTCGGATTACCCGGTTCGCTCGATGAGCGCGCGCAGGGCCGCCATGGACTCCTCGTGCCTTCGGATGCCTTCCTCTTCCCTGCGGCGGGATTCAGCCTTCGCACAAACCGCCAGGCTTCATCCCCGCCACTTTGGACAGCCTCGCGCGGTGGTGCTACGTTTTCCACCTCACGACGATTCCCGTATCCACCCGCGCCCGAGGGCGCGCACGAGGCGAAGGAGGGTTCAAGATGCAGGCCGACCTGTTCCGCGTGGCGATGGACTCGCCCGACGACATCTCAGGCGTCGCCGCTCTCATTGAGGAGGGCCGCTGCCGGGCGGAAGACGTCGTCGGCATCATGGGCAAGACCGAGGGCAACGGCTGCGTGAACGATTTCTCGCGCGGGTTCAGCAACTTCGTCCTGCTCGATTATTTCTCACGCTCCATGGGCAAGCCGCGAGAAGAGGTGGAGGCGCAGATCGCCCTCATCATGTCCGGCGGCACCGAGGGGGTCATGTGTCCGCATTTTTCGGTGTTCACGAGGTCGGAGCGCGGCTCGGCCGGCGGGAGCGCCAAGCGCCTGGCCATCGCCTCGGGCCACACGGCGGATTTTCCGCCCGAGGAGATGGGCCGGATGGCGCAGGTCCGCGCGACGGCGGACCTCGTCCGCAAGCTCATGGCGGAAGCGCATATCGAGAGCGCCGAAGATCTGCACTTCGTGCAGGTGAAGTGCCCCCTCCTGACGGGCGACCGCATGGCGGACGCCGCGGCGCGCGGGAAGAGCGTCTGCACCGAGGACACGTATAAGTCGATGGGCTACTCGCGCGGCGCATCGGCGCTGGGCGTGGCCCTGGCGGCCGGCGAGGTGGATGAGAGCGACCTGGGCGATGAGGTGATCTGCAAGGACTGGTCGCTGCAATCGGGCGTCGCTTCGACTTCGGCGGGGATAGAGCTCATGTGCAACGAGGCGATGGTCATCGGCAACAGCGCGGCCTGGGGCGGGGAACTCGTCGTCGGCCACAGCGTCATGCGCGACGCCATCGATCGCGACGCGGTGAAGGAGGCCATCGTGAACGCGGGCGTCGGCTTCGGGTGGTCGCTCACGCCGGAGCAGCAAGGGCGCATCGTGAACGTCTTCGCCAAGTGCGAGGCCTCCCCCGACGGCCTGGTGCGCGGCCGCCGCCACACCATGCTGGACGACTCGGACATCAACAACACGCGCCACGCCCGCTCGGTGGTGAACGCCGTGGTCTCCTCCGTCGTGGGCGACACGATGATGTACGTCTCCGGCGGCGCGGAGCACCAGGGTCCTCCCGGCGGCGGTCCCGTCGCGGCGGTCGTGCGTGTGGCGTAGGTAAACAGAGCGCAGATTGTAGGGGCGGACCTACGTGTCCGCCCTGCGCGAGCATCCATGGCCCTACCGCGTCATCGGGCCGAAATAAAAAAAGGGAGGACACACAGGTCCTCCCCTATAAAACCATGGCCCTCTCCGGAAGAATTCCCTCCCCCTACCCCGCCTTGATATTCCGCCGCGCCTGCACGAACACCACCGTGAGCACGATGATGGCCTGGAAGACGAACACCGCCGCCCCCGGCAGTCCGATGCTGCGCTGGAGCGAATCCGAACCCGACACCAGCACCGCGAACACCGCGGCGGCTATCGTGACGCCCAGGGGGTTGTTGCGCCCGATGACGGCTATCAGGATGGCCATCGCCCCGTAGTTGGGCGCGCCCTCCGCCCCGCTGATGCCGAGCAGGAGGCTCTGGTGGAATCCCGATACCTCGATGGCCCCGGCCAGTCCCGAGAGCGCGCCGCAGGTCGGCATGATGATGAGCGTGACGCGCGCGACGTTGATGCCGCCGAAGCGCGCGGCGCGCGGGTTGTCCCCCACCGCGCGAATCTCGTAGCCGGCGATGGTGCGCGTCATGAAGTAGTACATGCCGACCGCCGCCGCCAGCGCGATGATGAAGCCTGCGTGCGCGCCCGCCCTCGGCATCACCTGGGGCAGCACGGAGGCGTCGGGGATCGGGAGCGAGATGGCGTCGCCCGCCAGCGGGTCGTTCCACGGGCCGTTCGCGAGGTAGTCCACGAGGTAGAGCGCGACGAAATTCAGCATCACCGTCACGAAAATCTCGCTCACCCGGTAGCGCACGCGCAGGATGCCGGGGATGAATCCCCAGAACCACCCACCCAGGATGCCGCCCAGAAGCCCCAGCGGCACGAAGACCGGCCAGGGGAGGTTCATGCCTTCCAGGGCAAAGGCCGTGCCCGTCATCCCGATCGCGCCCGCGTATATCTGTCCGTCCACGCCGATGTTGAAGTGCCCGCCCCGCATCCCGAAGGCCACCGCGAGCGAGGCGAGCAGGAGCGGGGAGAACTTGTTGAGCGTCTGCGCGAACCCGCCCCATGTGCCGAGTGAGGAGCGAAGGACGGTCCCGAGCGCGACGAGCACGTCGCCGCCGAAGGCGACGATGAAGACGGCCCCGCACGCCAGCGCCAGCGCGCCCGCCGCCGCGTAGGTGACGGCGAATTCCATCGCCATCTTTTTCTTCTCGCTCACGCTCGCAGGCGCCGCCATATCAGGAAACCTCTCCTTCTTTCTGGCCCGCCATCAGGGCGCCTATCTGGTAGATGTCGTATTCGGGGCCGTCGAAGGCGCCCAGAATCTCGCCCGCGTAGATGACGACGATGCGGTCGCTCATCTGGCAGAGTTCGTCCAGGTCTTCTGAAATCAGCAGGACGCCCGCGCCGCCCGCGCGAAGCTCCCGCAGCCGGCCATGCACGAACGAGGCGGCCATGACGTCGAGACCGCGCGTGGGGTTGTTGGCGATCATCGCCTTCCCGCCCGTCCTGTGGGCGAGCATCACCGCGCGCGCCACGATGGTCTTCTGGATGTTCCCGCCAGAGAGGTGCGCGGCGGGCACGTGCTCGTTCCGCGCCAGGATGTTGAATTCCGCAATCGCGTTCCTGCCCAACTCATGCGCGGCCTCGCGCTCGAACACGCCGCGCCGCTTGAAGATGTGCGGGTGGAGTCCCAGCACGAAATTCTCGGCCAGGCTCAGCCCCGGCAGAATCCCCTCCTCTATCCTGTCCTGCGGCAGGAGGCTCATCCCCCGCGCGATGCGCCCGGCCACAGAGAGGGCGGATACCTCCTCGCCGCCCAGGTGGACTTCACCTTCTTCTATCTCGATGAGTCCGGCCAGGGCTTCGGCCAGTTCCTTCTGGCCGTTCCCCGAGATTCCCGCCATGCCGACGATGAGTCCCCGGGGGACGTCGAAAGCGACGTCGGTGAGCGGAACCCCCGACTTCGCAGAGGTGCGCACCCCCCGGACGGAAAGCGCGGGGTCTCCCTCACGCGCCGCCGAGGGCCCCGTCGGCCGCTCGCCCACGGGCGGCATGCCGCGCTCGCCCATCATCATCTGCACGAGCCTGTCACGGGTGGCCTCCTCGCGGGGGATGGTGTCGATCTTGCGGCCGCCGCGGAAGACGGTGATGCGGTCGCAGTTGTCCAGGACCTCCTGGATCTTGTGTGTGATGAAGACCACCGTCAGCCCCCCCGTGGCGAAGGACTTCAGGATCGAGAACAGCCCGTCCACCTCGTGGGGAGTCAGCATGGTCGTCGGCTCATCCAGAATCAGGATGTCCGCGCCGTGGTAGAGCGCCTTCAGGATTTCGACCTTCTGCTGAATGCCTGCGGGAAGGGTTTTCACCTGCTCGTCCAGCGGGATGGAGAGGCCGTAGTTCGCGGCCAGCTCTTCCACGGAGGCGCGCTGGGCGTCCACGTCGAGCCTCCAGCGCGAGCCTTCCCTGCCCAGCAGAATGTTCTCGAGCGCCGTGAAGTTGCCGATCAGCTCCACGTGCTGGTGAACCATCCCGACGCCGACCGCGATCGCATCCTGCGGCGAGTGGATATCCACCTCACGCCGGTCGACCACTATCTGGCCCTCGTCCAAGCGGTAGAGGCCGCTCAGGATGTTCATGAGCGTGGTCTTGCCCGCGCCGTTCTCCCCCAGGAGGGCGTGGATCTCCCCCTTGGCGGCCTCGAAGTCCACGGCGTCCAATGCGCGGACTTCCCCGAAGGACTTGCTGACGCCGTACATTTCGACGCAAGGGACGTGTTTCGCCGTCATCGCTTTCATCCATTCCAGGCGCCCCGCCCCGCTCGGAAAATCGGGGAGGGGCGCCCACGCCTTCTGTTTATTTCGCCAACATGACTTTCTTCATCACGAGCCTGGGCTTGATCGCTCCGGAGCGTATTTTCATATACGCCTCTTTCGTTCTCTTCATGGCCTCGGCCGATACGTTCCCCAGAGATTCGATCTCGAACCCGACGCCGGGGCGCATGGGCACGTATCCCCCGGGAGACCCCTTCAGGATTCCCGCCAGAGCTTTCTGGTAGGGTGGCCGGAAATCGATGATCAGCGTGCCGGCGAAGTGCTTGGGCGCCTTGTCCGTCTTGTCGGTGTAGAACGTGGTGACCAGCACCTTGCGCTTCGACTTCTTGGCGGCTTCGACGACGCCGTACACACCCAGGTTCACCATGTTGATGATGAAGTCGACGCCGCCGGCGATCATGGCGTCGGCGGTCTGGCGCGCCTTGACCGGATCGTTCTGGTTGCCGGTGAAGGCGTAGGTGAGTTGCGCCTTGGGGTTGGTCGCCTTGAGCGCATCGGAGATGGTGTTGATGGAAGCCTTGAAATCAGGAAGCGGTATTCCCGCGATGACGCTCACCTTGTTCGTCTTCGTCGCGAGGCCGGCCAGCACCCCGAAGGGATAGAAGGCCTCGTAATAGTGGCGGTGAATGTTCCAGACGTTCTTGGGAACCTTGAACTTGCCCGAACTCTCCATGATGAAGGTCACCTCGGGAAATTTCGGCGCCAGCTTCTGTACGAGCCTGACGTACTGCCCGCCGTGGAAGCCGATGATGGTGAAGCCCGAGGAGATGTACTCGCGCGCCACCCGCTCGGCGTCCGCAGGCGAGATGCGCTCGGAGTAGGAGGTTTCGATCTTGAACCTCTTCTTGATGTCCTGGGCGACCTCATAGCCCCTGAAGTTGTAGTCCGCATCCTCGATGGGTCCGGGCAGGATGATGGCGAACTTGTGGGCCTTCGCGGCGAGCGCCGGGCCGGGCGCGATCAGGCCAAGGGCCGCGAGCGCGGCGGCGGCGAAGAACAATCGGCGTGTCCATTTGGTTTTCATTTCACACTCCTCCTTGATGAGAAAGCACGATTACCCGGACATGGTTCAATCCCGGGCTTCACGGTCGTATGGCCTCGTGAGCGCGCGGGGGCTTTCCGCACCTCGCGCGACCTGGACCAGAACAATCATGGCGAACACGTACGGGAGCATCAGCAAAAACTGCGGCGGTATGAGTTTGGCGTATTGCGGCAGGGCGTTCACCTTGAACTGGAAGGCGTCCACATACGCGAAGAGCAGCGCGCCGACGAACGACCATACCGGCACCCACCGCCCGAAGATCACCAGCATCAGGGCGAGCCACCCCCTTCCGTTCACGATGTTGTCCGTGAACGAGCCCGATATCACGAGCGGCAGGTATGCGCCCGCGACGCCCAGGAAGAGTCCGCCCACAACGCACGCGCCGTAGCGCATCCGGGCGACGTCGATACCCACCGTGTCCGCCGCGCGGGGGTTCTCCCCGCAGGCGCGGAGCCTCAGGCCCAGCGGCGTCTTGAAGAGGAAGTAACTCACCGCAGCGACCAGGAAATAGGATAGATAGACGAGCCCGTTCTGCGCGAAGAAAATCTCGCCGATGAAGGGAATGCTCCCCAGAAGCGGGATCTGCAACTCTTTTAACGTCGGCACCTGGGGAATGGATTGCACCACGCCCACCGCCAGCCGGTAGATGGTGGGCGATATCCCCAGCCCCAGGACGAATATCCCCAGCCCGATGACGATCTGGTTCGCCCGCAGGGTGATGGAGAAATACGCCAGAAGCAGCGTCAGCACGCTCCCCGAGAGCGCCGCGACGATGCAGCCGATAATCGCGCTGCCCGAGTAGTAGGTGAGCAGAAAGCCCGTCACCGAACCCAGCGTCACGACCCCCTCGATGCCGACGTTCAGAATCCCCGAGCGCTCGATGATGGTCTCGCCCAGGCACGCGATGATGAGGGGCGCCATCATGAGCATCGTGAGCTGGAAAAGGGATATGTCGAAAAAAAGGGACAAGGAAGTGCACCCCCGACCTGTGCTGCACACGTGCGAAAAACGCATCCCGATGCACTGCTTTTCGAGAGACTCTGTTGATTATGTACTCGTGGCTTGGCTCTCAGTATGCCTCATGTGTTTCTCAAATACAAAAGATACAGAATTCGTGTTTCCGGCTCGTTACGTGAATTTCACTCTCCATTGTTCGTTCGTTGACCAAGCCCCCGCCCGGCCCGCGCATCCCGTTCCCCGTGTAAGCGGATGCGTTGCCCGCCCCGTTCGGTTCATACATAATGCGCGCATTGCAAACGCATCCCGTAATGAACCGACTGCCAGGATGGAGTTCGTTTCTCTTCTTCGCCAAAAAGGAGACCTCCGAGATGGAATTGATCGATCTGAGCATGGAAATATACCGGGACATGCCGATTTACCCGGACCTGCCCGGCCCCTCCCTCACCGTCGATGAAGACTGGGACACCGTGGCCAGGCGGACGGGCTCGATCAACTACGGCGCCCCCATCGTGACGAACCACTGCGTCATCTTCATGAGCGATCATACGGGGACGCACATCGACTCCCCCTGGCACAACAACCCCGACGGCTTCACGACCGAGCGCATCCCGATCGAATGGTGCATGTCGGACGGCGTCGTCCTCGATTTCACGGATAAAGAGTCAGGCTACGCCATCACGGCGGCGGACGTGGAAGGCGCGCTCGAGAAAATCGACTACACCCTCAAGCCGCTCGACATCGTGCTCATCCGCACCGACGCGAGCGTCGACTGGCAGACCAACCCCGACTACACCATGAACCAGCCCGGCATGAGCGCCGAGGCGACCCACTACTTAATCGACAACGGGGTCCGCGTGATGGGGATCGACGCGAGCGGCTGGGACGTGCCGATCTGGAAGATGCACGAGACGCGCAGCTACTGGGAGGCCCACCGGGTCATGCTGGAAAAAGACTACTGCCACATCGAGAACATGATAAACCTGAACCTGATACCCAAGTCCCACGGGTTCAAGCTCTCGGTGCTGCCCATCAAGTTCCGCGGCATGTCGGGCTCCCCCATTCGCGCGGTGGCGATCATCGATTAGCCCCGGGCAACTGGAGCGAGTGAAATGGCGCTGGCCGTCCGCGTTTTAAGCGGCGCGTACCACGATTCGGTGAAGCTCATGCGCATCAGCGCCGCCACTTCCGGGAGGCCGGGCGTCCGGGGGGCGGCGGCCCTCATGGGCACGCCGATGAACCTGGAGCAACTCGCAGCGAGCGGCCTGTTGGCGGAAGAAGCGAAAGGCGCCGGGCCAAACGATCTCGTCCTCGTCGTGGAGGCGGACGCTCCGGAGACGGCGCAAGAAGAGCTCACCTTGATGGAAGCGGCGCTCACCGCCCCCCGCACAAGCGGCGGAGCGGGCCCGCTCGCGAACCTCTCCGCACCCACGCTCGACGCAGCCCTGGCTGATGACCCCGGGATCAACCTCGCCCTTTTCTCGATTCCCGGCCCGAGTGTCCGCCGGGAAGCCGAGCGCGCGCTCAAAAAAGGCCTCCACTGCCTCATTTTCAGCGACAACGTATCTCTTGAAGACGAGGTGGCGCTCAAACGAATGGGGCGCGAGCGGGGCCTGCTCGTCATGGGTCCCGATTGCGGCACCGCGCACATCGGCGGCGTGGGACTCGGGTTTTGCAACGTGGTGCGTCCGGGCGGAATCGGCATCGTCGGCGCCGCCGGCACGGGAATTCAGGAGGCCATGGCCGCCATCGACGCATGCGGCGGCGGAATCTCCTGCGCCCTGGGCACCGGCGGACGGGACGTGTCCGACGCCGTCGGCGGCCTCGCCATGATCCAGGCTATCGAGACTTTATCCGAGGATGCGGCGACGGAGGTTCTCCTCGTTCTCGGCAAACCACCCGAGCCCGCCGCGATGGGAAAAGTGCTCGAAGCGGCTGCACAGTGCGCGAAGCCCGTCGTCGCCCATTTCGTCGGCGGCCATAGCGAGGACATCCTTGCGCATGCCGGTCTTCACCCGGCGGATTCGCTGGCTGAAGCGGGGGGGCTCGCCGTCTCGCTGGGCGGTGGGCGCGCCGACGCTGCGGCGCCTGCTCTCGACTCCGAAACGAGAGAGAGAATCGCCGGGTGGAGCCAAAAGAAAGATAGAGGCCGCCGGTTCCTGCGCGGCGTCTACACGGGCGGGACGCTTTGCGCCGAGGCGCAGGCCATCGTCGGAAGCACGATCCCGGGGATTCGCTCCAACGCGCCTCTCGACAAGAGCCATGGCGCAATGGCCGACCCCATGAGATCGCAGGGCCATGCGGTGGTGGATATGGGCGACGACATCTTCACGCGGGGAAAACCCCACCCCATGATCGACCCCGCGCCCAGAAGCGCGCGGCTCCTTCAGGAAGCCCGCGACCCCGAGACGGCGGTGGTGCTCTTCGATGTCGTCCTGGGCCTGGGCGCGCATGAAGACCCGGCGGGTGAAACCGCCATAGCTATAGAGAGTGCGCGGGAATCGAGTCCCGATGTCTTGTTCATCGCCTCCGTCACGGGCACCGGGGGCGACCCGCAGGGTCTGGCGGGCCAGCGCGCCAGATTGGCCGGGGCCGGCGCCCTGGTGGCGGACACACATGCCGGGGCCTGTCTCGCCGCTGCCGCCGCGCTCGAGGAGACTCTCGACTTATGAGCGCGAAGAAATTACTGGAGGGCGTCCGCGTCGCCAACGTCGGCGTGGAGTTGTTCGCAGAAAGCCTCTCCGCGCAGAACGCCCCCGTGGTGCAGGTGGACTGGCGTCCCCCCGCCGGAGGAGATCCCGAAATGATCGAACACCTCGACCGACTGTCGGTTTGTGATGCCGCGAACGACGACGCCATCGAGCGGCTTCAGGCCGCAAGACCCGTATGGGTGGACATCGGCTTCGCGATAGAAGACATCCCCGGCATGGGCGAGCGCACCCTCTTGCACGCAGGCCCTCCCATCACCTGGGAGCACATGTCGGGACCTCTCAAGGGCGCGATGATAGGCGCGGCGCTTCTCGAAGGCTGGGCGAACGATGCGAAGGCGGCGGAAAAATTGTGCGCGAGCGGGGAAATTTCCTTCGAGCCTTGTCACCACCACTCGACAGTGGGGCCGATGGCAGGCGTGGTCTCGCCCTCGATGCCGGTGAGCATCATCGAAAACCGTGCGCCCGAAGAACTCGGAGGCGGCGGGAGGGCCTACTGCACGCTGAACGAGGGCCTGGGCAAGGTGCTGCGTTACGGCGCGTACTCGCCGGACGTTCTGGCGCGCCTCAGATGGATGTCGGACGAACTCGCCCCCGCCCTGCGCGCGGCATTGCGTGTGACCCCTGAAGGACTGGACATCAAGAACGTCATCGCGCGCGCCCTCCAGATGGGCGATGAGGCGCACAACCGGAATGTCGCGGCCACTTCGACGGTCGCCCGCGCCCTTATGCCATACCTCGCGGAGGCGGTGAGCGATACGAAGGTAATCACCCGCGTGGCGGAATTTCTTGCGGGCAACGATCACTTCTTCCTGAATCTCGCGATGCCGGCCGCCAAGGCGAGCCTGGACACCATGGCGGGCGTCGAGGGGTGTTCCCTGGTCTACGCCATGTCGCGCAACGGCACGGATTTCGGCATCAGGGTCGCCGGCCTGGGGGATGCGTGGTTCACGGCGCCCGCGAAGCATCCCGTGGGGCTGTTCTTCCCCGGCTACTCGCAGGAAGACGCCAACCCGGACATCGGCGATTCGGCCATCATGGAAACGCTCGGCGTCGGCGGCTTCGCCATGGCAGCGGCGCCCGCCATCGTCGAGTTCGTGGGCGGCTCGACGGCCGAGGCCTTCCAGGCGACGAACGAGATGTACGGCATCACCTGGGCGAGGAGCCGCGACTATACCCTGCCCGCCCTTGATTTCGCGGGCGTGCCGACCGGAATCGACGTGCGCCAGGTGATCGAGACGGGCATCTACCCCGTCATCAACACCGGCATCGCCCACCGCGAGCCGGGAATCGGACAGATAGGCGCAGGCGTTCTCCGCGCGCCCGAAGCGCCGTTTCAAAAGGCCTTCGAAGCCCTCGTCGAGAAGTATTCGGGGTAGCCTTTCAGGGCTGTTCAGAGCAAGAAAAAACACTCATTTTCGTTCGCGTAAAACGCTCGCTCCTCGCTTGCGTTTGACTATCTTGTTCGTTCGATGAGTTCGCGCAGGGACGCCATAGACTCCTCATGCCTGCGGAGCCCTTCTTCTTCCCTGCGGCGGGATTCGGCCATCGCCTCATCGTGCTTGCCCATCGCTTCAGCGTGTTTGCGCTCAGAGTCGACTGCGCGTATTTCGGCGCCTTTCGCCATGACGCGGATGCCGTAGTAGATGAGCGCGAGGCCGCCGTAAGAGGCAATGAGGTTGAGGTATTCATACGTCGTCATGCGTATTCTCCCAGGAGATGGGTCCCTCATTTTCCCCGTTAATTGATGACTATATGAGCCGAACGCGCGTTTCGTCAAATCCTCCTGTAGTGACAGCCCCTCCTCGGGGCTGTCCCGCAGGTCGCGACCTGTCCGTCCCTACCTTACCGACGAATTCCCTCAAACGCCGAGCTTGACAAGCCGTCCTCTGAATCAGGCACATCCAGATCACCGGCCTTCTTCGTCTGTCATTCCGGCATATGCCGGAATGACGACGTTTTGTGATCAATACCGAAAAAAAGGTCATAACGCCCTTGTGTTTTCGCTTAGGGTTTGCGCGGCGCGTTTTGGGAGCTATGATAAAGATATCTTAAGAAGAATAAATCAACGGTGGGAAATTACCGGCCATTGGGTTCGTACTTGGTTTCGCATCGTCCTTGAAAAGGGGAGCGCATCATGGAATATACGAAATCGGAAGCGAAAGCGTATTGCAGGGAACACATGACGGGCGTCTGGGCAGCCCTCACGACGCCCTTCACGCCCGGGGGTGAGCTGGACGAGGAGGGCCTTCGCCGGATCGTGAGAACCTGCATCGACGATCTGAAGATCGACGGGTTTTTCTGCAACGGGCTGATGGGAGAGTACTGGTCGCTCTCGCCGGAAGAACGCAAGCGTGTCCAGCACATCGTCTGCGAGGAGAGCCGGGGAGGCGCGCAGACCATCCCCCACACCCCGCACATCAACATCAAAGAGGCGGTGGAACTCACGAAACACGCCGAGGAAGTCGGAGCCGATTACGCCATCATGATCAACCCGATCTACGGCGCGCACGATGACGACGAGATTTTCCTCTACTTCAAGACCATATGCGATCAGATAGATATCGGGCTTTCACTGTTCAACCAGCCGAAGTCGGGAACCACGCTCAGCCCCGAGCTCATCGAGCGGCTGTGTACGCTCGAGAACATCTGCTGCATCAAGAACGCGGTTCCGAGCATGGCGCACCAGAGCGAAGTGCGACGCAGAGTGGGGGATGAAATCGTCGTCTGCGACCCGAACGAGGAGAACTTTCTCGTGAGCCTCCTCCACCTGGGTATGCAGGTGCACATGTCCTCGCCCGTGCCGTATCTCTTCCAGGTGCCGGGCTATACGCCGATACGCGATTACTACGAGGCGGCGATGGCGGGCGACCTGGAGAAGGCCTGGCAGATCAACTACTCGCTCGAGCCCCTTCGCACGGTCCGCAAGAAGTATTTCACGACGGGACCGAACGGACGCACGACGGCGTACCTGAAGGAATGGTCGAGTCTGCTCGGCATGCCCGCAGGCGATCCGCGCCCGCCCATCGTGCCCCTCACGCAGCGGGAGAAGGATGAGTTCAAAAAGGACCTGGAGGCGACGGGGATACTGGATAAGGTGAAGGGGTAGGAACGATTGAACCTGTAGGGGCGGACCTGTGTGCCTCTACGAAATCATTGGCTCACGTCTGCCGTAGGGACAGGTCGCGACCCTGTCCCTACCAACTCCCCCTCCTTCTCACGCGGCCTGCCAGATGATCACCACCATCCCGATGAACAACAAGACGGCGCCGGCCGTTTTCTGCCAGGTGATCTCCTCCTCCCCCTTGAGCCATACCCGCGCCAGCAGCAGGGAGAACAGCGGCGCCGTATAGACGATGGGGGCGATGATCGACACGTCGCCGTATTGATACGACGTGAAGTGGCAGAAAAAAGAAAGCGTGAGAATCGAGCCCGCCAGCGCGAACCCCTTCACACCCGCGCGGTTGAAGGAGAGGCGCTCGTTATCGGGCAGGAAGGGATAGAACAGGAACAGCACGGGGATGGAAATCGCATAGGAAAGCGTGGCCCCCAGCAGCGGTTCGGGCATGATGGTGAGCGCCTGTTTTCTAATGGATGCGGCGAAGGCGAACGAGACGGCGTGGGCCATCGGCATGAGGATGAAAATCCGCCGCCAGGGTTTTTCGCCTTCCCTTTTGAGCGCCAGCAGAACGCATCCCGCGACGACGAAGAGCGTCGCGCCCAGCACCACGGCGCCCGGCCGCTCGCCGAGCCAGGCCATCGCCACGAGCGTTGAGAAAAAAGGCGTCACCGTGATGAGCGGCATGGCGCGGCCCACCCCGATATAGCTGATGCTCAGGAACATGAGCGCCTGCGCCAATCCGGGCGCGAGCGCGCCTCCCACCAGAAACCACAGGGCGACCGGCAGCGTGAGTTCACTCCATGATGAGAGAAAGACCGAGACTACGACCAGAACCACCGTACCGATGCTGAGCGTGATCAGGCTGCCCGTGAAGGCGCTCGTGTAGCGCATGGTTCTTCGCGCCATAACGCTGAAGACGGCGAACAGTACCGATGAGGCGAGCGCAAATAAGGAGGCCAGCAAGGGGTTCAAAAAATTCTCCAGATTGATGCTTTTTTCATTTCGCCTACGCGCTCGCCAAGGCGATGATGGCCGTCCCGATAAACAGAAGAGCCGACCCGGCCCATTTCTGCCACGTCAGTTTCTCCTCCTCCCGCAGCCAGACCCGCGCGAGCAGAAGGGAGAACAAAGGAGCCGTATAACTCAAGGGCATGACGATGAACACCTCTCCATACTGAAACGCGGCGAAAAACGCGATATACGCCACCATATTGATGAAGCCCGCGACCGTGAACCAAACAAGCCCCCTCATGTCCATCCGGAAGCGCTCGGCCTTTGGAAGGGCGGGTGCCAACAGCAAGAGCGTGGGCAGGGAGACGGCGTTCGCGATCAGCGCGCCAATGATGAAATCTCCATACAGAAGCAATCCGTAGCGCCTGGAGGTATTTACGAAGGCCATCATGAAGGCGTGCAGAAAAGGATAAATCATGTGAATCCGCCGCCAGTCGGAATCGCCCTCGGGCTTGACCGTGAGGAAAAGGCACCCGCCCGTGACGAAAAAAATGGCGATCCAGACAGCGAGGTTCGGGTGCTCCCCGAGCCAGGCGATTGCCACCAGAGTTGCGAGGAAAGGCGTTATCGTCACCAAGGGCATCGTGCGGCCCACGCCGATGGTCCTGTAGCCCATAAAAAGAAGTAACCGGCTGAAGCCCGGCGCGAAGATACCGCCCACGAAGAACCACAGCGCCGCCTCGTACGTGAGCCCGCTCCAGTCCGAATAGACGAGAGAGAGGCCGCCCAGAATCGGAATCCCTATCGCCAGACCGATCACGGCGCCCACGTAGGGAGTGGTCGCCCCCAGAGCCTTGCGCGCGACGATGCTGAAGAAGGCGAACGAAACCGACGCCGTGAGACTCAAGGCGATGGCGAGGTGGTGATCCAAGGAGAGGACTTACCGGACAGGGAATACGCGCAAGTATAAAAACCGGAGGGGAGGGTTCACGCCCGCGCACCTTCGTCAATGGCTGCCGGCTGCGTCCACCGCATCTCGAACACCCCTGGTTTCAACAAGGGCCGCGCGCAAAATCTCAACAGCCCGCTTTATTGCACTTGACGCACTCGACGATGTTGTCCGGCTCGCTCGGCCTGGAGGAGTTTTTGACATCGTAGCCCTCCATCTTCCCGTCGCCGAACAAGCCGATGAGCATACGCCCGTCATCGAGGATGATGTAATCCCCAATCAAAACTCTTCCGGTGGCTTCATTACGGGCGGCCCGCCGGTAAATGTTCCGTGTCTTGATTTTATGGTTGCAAGAGGACGCGTACCGGACTCCATTCTTCAGTGTGTGGACATTCCCGTCCACGATTTCCGTCTGCGTTACGCGCTCGCCTCCGGAAGCCCAGCCGTCCATGAAGGTAACTCTCTGGATTCCGTCTTCACCCACGGCGAAGGATATTTTCACGTAGCGGGTATTGCCGCAAATCCATTCACCGATCATCGCCGGGTTGCACTCGGCGACGGGCTCGGCGGCGGACGCGCCCCCGGCAGGAACGATGAAGACGAGTGATAGAAGCAACGTTTTCAGGATGTAATAAAACATGAACGCCTCCCCGTGAACTTCAAGTTTCGCGAAATTCTACACCACGCCGGTGAAAAGCGCCGCTCGCATTCCGGCATATATCGGGGCGTCTCTCGGGATGGCGGTTGGCCGGGATCGCTCGAGAGTCAAGGGAAGCGTGGGGCGGGATGTCAGCCCCCTTTGCATGTACCCGGAGCGTCATGCGGATCTGACCCCTCTTCGCCTCGGTCCGCGCGCAGGGAGCCGGCCCACGGCGTAAGCGGCTGGCATTTTGATCCGGGATGAGGTATATTTCTTCCAGAATGGAGGAAAGATAATGGCGACGAGCATTGCGGACCGGGCCATGTCGGCGAACGAGGCGGCCTGCGTCACCGGCGTGCCCCTGAAACAAGTGCACCGCATCATCGACTCGGGCCTCCTGGGCGCCGCCGCGAAAAGCCGCAAGGGCTCCCGCTTCGTCCTTTACGACGGCTTGGTGGGCCTCAAGCTCGCTCACGAGACGACGGACACCCTCACCCTCGACGGACGCCGTCGGCTCGTGCGCTATCTTCTCGAGAATCCGAAGGCCGGGGCGGCCCGTGAAAACAACGTGTCCGTCGACGTGCGGCCCATGAAGGGGCAAGTGCGCAGAGGGCTTTCCAGGCTCGCGAGGGCGCGCAAGATGATCGCGGCCGATGAGGCCGTACTCTCCGGCGCAGCGTGCATCAAGGGAACCCGCATTCCCGCTCATGATATCGCCGAAATGCTCGCCAACGGCGACGGCGTGGACGCCGTTCGCGCGGCTTACCCCTCCCTCGCGGAGGCCCAGATCGAAGCCGCCGCCCTCTATGCCCGGGCCTACCCACGCCGCGGCCGCCCCCGTCGAGGGCCCTTCTGGCGCAGCCGAAAACCGATCATATCGAGCGAGGTCGATTTGCGGGAGCTGCCTCCGAGCCGGTGAAGTTTCTCATCGACGAATGTCTTAGCCCCACGCTCGCGGCCATCGCCCGAAAACGGGGGTTTCCGGAATCGACGCACGTGAGTTGGCTCGGGTTGAGGTCCCGGAAGGACTGGCTCCTCGTCCGGCGCGCGATCCGGGACGGATACGTGCTCGTAACGAACGATACGACGGATTTCGCTCCGCTGATGGAGCGGGAGCGCCGCCATCCCGGCTTGATCTGCATAAACGTGGCGCACAGCCTCATGAGCCTCGGTGTGCAAACGAACCTGTTCGAGCACGCCCTGGTTCAATTGGCGGAGGTCGACCTCGCCGGTCAGGTCCTCGAAATTACGTTGAGAACCGACCATATGGTTCGTGTGGACAGATACGTTACAGGAGTCCGGTGACCGCCCCGCATGCGCTCCCCCTAGAAATAATCTTTCGCCCGGCCTGACGGGCGGCGTCCATTCGCACTCGCCGAACGGGCCGTCGCCGTTTTCCGAAACGTAGGCGATGCGGTTGTCGTTCACGCTCTCGCCTATCAGCGTTCGGTGCAGCCAGTCGAGAATGTACGGGCGGTTGTCCATGCCACCGAAATCCGCCGCTCGCATTCCGGCATATATCGGGGCGTCCGCCGGTGCGGCGGGAAGCCAAGATCATTCAGCAGGCGGAAATTTGACGGCAGCAACAAGTTTCCATAATATAGGCGCATATACGCTTATGTGTATATACACAGGAGATTGCCTGATGACTCGATGGAACCTTTCCATCCCCGAAGAAACCGACCGCACTGTCCGTACCTATCTGGCTCGAAACGGCGGCAAGAAGGGGGACCTCTCCCGGTTCGTGGACGAAGCCGTGCGCCGACGCGTTCTGGAACTCACCGTGAGCCGGGTCAAGGAGCGCAACGCCCGATACGACCAGGGGGAACTTCTCGATCTGATCGACGAGGAAGTGGACGCCGCGCGTGCGGGTCGTTCTTGACACCAACGTCCTGATCAGCGCGTTGATCACCAGCGGAACCCCGCCGGACGGGTTGTATCGGGCATGGCTGCGGGGCGAGATAGAACTCGTAACGTCCACCGCGCAAATCGCCGAGATAACCGATGTCGTCTCGTGGCCTCGCTTGCAAAAATTTATCGACGCCGATGAAGCAGAGGATATTCTGGACAACATCGACAGCTACGCCTTCGTCCTCGACGATCCGCCGCAGGTAAACCTCTCCCCCGATCCAAGGGACAATCCTATCCTTGCGGCGGCAATCGCCGGCGATGCTGACCTAATCATCTCCGGAGACAAAAAACACCTACTCGGTCTCGCAGAGATCGAAGGAATTCCCATCGTGACCGCTCGTAAAGCACTGGAGCTTATCCGCGGCGAATAACGCCGCATACATCTGTGCCGATGGCGTAGGGCAATCATCCGCCCAGAATTGCGCTCCCCCTAGAAATACACCTCACCTGGCCTGACGGGCGGCGTCCATTCGCACTCGCCGAACGGGCCGTCGCTTTTCTCCTTGACGTAGGCGATGCGATCCTCGTTCACGCTCTCGCCTATCAGCGTCCGGTGCAGCCAGTCGAGAATGTACTGGTGGTTGTCCATGCCGCCCAGGTTCTTCAAGCTCACGAGGGGGTGGAACTGGTTCTCGAACACCCACATCTCTTTCTTGCAGGTGAGATCCTCATACACCTCGATGGCGTCCTCGAGCGGGCAGAGGGGGTCGAACTCGCCCGTCACCAGCAGCGTGGGGCATTGGATCTTGTCCATGTAGCCCTTGACGGTCATGTTGCGCGCCATCTCATCGAACGCATCCTCATCGTCCATGCCGGCCATGTACATGAACACCTGTTTGAAGCGCGGCGAGGACTGCGTGAAGATGGTGTTGTTCGGGTTGAAGCACGCCACGGCGCTCGCCACCGCCGCCGCCCTGTGGTCGTAGCTCGCCAGGCGAAGCGACCAGAAGCTCCCCATGCTGATGCCGTAGATGCCGATCTTGGTGGGCTCGATTTCCTCGCGCCCCAGGAGGTAGTCCATCACCGCGGCGCCCGCGCGCTCGTAGTTGTCGCCCACGGCGCGTATTTTCTGGATGTTGGAATTGCCCTGCCCCGGACCGTCCATCGCCAGGACGTGAAATCCCCTGTCGGCCGCCACGTTGTGGCGCGCGTGGGGGAAAACCTCCTTGCTCTGGTCCATGCCCGGCACGTAGATGATGCAGGGCGCCTTCCTGCGGTCGGGTAGCAGGTGCAGGAGGCATGAGATGGTCTTGCCGTCGTCGAAGGGCACCTCGACGCGCTCGATGGGGTAAGAGGCCGTCTCGGAGCGCCTGTCGACCACCTCCTTCAGCTTGTTGCACAGATAGATCTTCACGGGGTTGTCGTCATAGAAAATCGGGTGCTGCGCCATGCGGTACGCCTCGATGGCGTGGTCGTAGTGCTCCGTGGCCGTGGCGTCAAAGCCTTCCCGCTGGGCTTTCTTCCCGAGCTTTTCATGCTCCTCGGCGGACTCGCGCCAGACCTTGGGCAGCATCTGGTAGTTGTGGGCGCGCTTGCCCTGGGGGACTTCGAGGTAATCGCGCTCGAAGTTCTGGACGCGGCCCCTCATGTTCAGGGCCAGGTCGAGCATCCACTGCTGGTTGTCTCTTTCGGTGCGTAGTTTGCGAATCATTTTCCTCTCCACGTTTGGTTAAAATGGCAAAAAAGTTTCGCCGAGAAATTTACCTGTCCTGGATTCGGGCGGAATGCCAAGCGGGCTGTCCCCCAATGGTCAATAGCGCCCGAGGCAAATTATGAGTTCCGCTAGCGGACGACGTCCTCCCTCCTGAAAGCGGCTATTTCTTTTCCCGATAAGCCGAGCTCCCCCAGCACCTCATCGGAATGCTGGCCGAGCATGGGAGGCGGCCTCCGCACGGAAGATGGCGTCTTGTCGAACTTCACGGGCACGCCCCCGAGCTGCAAGACCCCGTATTCGGGATGTTCCGCCTGCGCGAGATAGCCCATCGCCTTCATCTGCGGGTCCTCATACAGATCGGTGGGCTTCCGTACGCGCGCGCAGGGCACGCCCTCGCCCTCGAACTTGCGCACCCATTCCTCGCCCGGCGCAGTGCGCAAAACCTCCTGCACGAGGGGGATGATGGTTTCGCGCGCATCGTGCCTTCCGCGAAACGTCCGCCAGGCCTCTTCTTCGAGCAATCCGGGAAGGCCGAGAATGTCTGAGGATTTCTCCCAGAAACCATCCACGTCCATGTAGAGATAGATGTGCCCGTCGGAAACCTCGTAGACGCGGGCGATGCGATCGTTCAGGGCGTCTTCCACCTCGGAGACGGGTTCTGTGTCACTCGCCCACATGAGGCGGCCAAACTGCATGGCCGTGGCCCCGCCCAGGAGCGATGCGTCGACCCGCTGGCCCTCGCCGGTGCGCTCCCGGGCGTATAGCGCCATCATCACCGCGCCGTACGCGAGCGCGCCCGTCATGTAGTCCACGAAAGAACCCTGCACGAGTTCCGGCGCGCCGCCCCCGCCCTGTTCGGCGGGAATGCCCGCCGTGGTCTGGATGATGGGATCGATGCCCCGGCGTTCGCGCAGGGGGCCTCCCTGCCCGTAGGCCGAGACCGAGAGATAGATGAGCCGGGGGTTTTCGCGCATCAGGGCGTCGGCGCCAAGTCCGAACTTCTCGATAGCGCCTGGGCGGTAGCCCTCCACGAACACGTCCATCTGCGCGGCGAGCTTTTTGGCGATCTCCCGGCCCTGCTCCGTTCGCAGGTTGAGCGCGAGGCTCCTCTTGCTGCGGTTCAAGCCGAGAAACAGCCTGCTCTCCCCGGCGAAGGAAGAGGGGAAATTCCGTACGCGGTCGCCCTCGGGCGGCTCGAGCTTCACCACGTCCGCGCCCGCGTCCCCCATCATCAGCGTGCAGAACGGACCCGCCACGTAATGCGTGAGGTCCAGCACCCGAATGCCTTCCAACCCGTCCATATCGTTCCTTGACATTACTTGAAGTATATTTTTTATACGATTGATTTATATTTGTTTATTTACTTGTTCAATTTTCCTCATGAGTTTTTCGTTCTTACGCTCCCGAAGGACGATGAAGCGCTCGTTCGTCCCCCGGGCGACGGGTTCCACCTCGTCGTGAATCTCCACCTCGAAGACGCAGCGCCTGCTCTCGCGCTCGACGAGCCTTGCGCGCGCCTCAACTCGCATCCCCTTGGGCGTTCCCGCCATGTGGGTGAGCGATACCTTCGTCCCCACACTCGTCTGATCGGGGCTTAAATGTTCTTCCAGCGCAGCCATGGCGGCCTTTTCCATGAAGCGCACCAACTCGGGCGTCGCCACCACCTCGGCGTTCGTGCCTCTCAGGTGTAAGGGCACGTGCTCATCCGCCACTATGACGGCATACGTCCCCGTAAGTCCCGGCTGTATCGCGTCGTCACTCATCTGGGTCCACCCGATGGCTTCGATACGGCGGCTAGCCGCCCATCGTGAGCACGATTTTCCCGAAGACTTTCCCGGTCATCAGCACGTCGTGGGAGCGCGCGGCCTCCGCCAGCGGCATCGTCTCCCCCACCGAGGCGCGCACCCGGCCATCGGCGAGCATTAGATCAAGCTGACGAACCATATCCGGGAATACGTGGTCGGAGTTGAACAGGCTCATTCCCCGCACGTCGATGTCTTTGGAGTAAAACGGCGGATAGTTCACCGAACCCACCGGGTTCTTGCCCGTGCCTGCGCCGAGCACGACGATGCAGCCGTATTTCTTCACCGCCCGGCAGTCGGCGTCGAAATTCTCCACCGCCACCATCTCGACCACCGAGTCCACCCCGACCCCGCCTGTCTCGGCGAGGCAGCGCTCGGCGAAATCCTCCTCGCGGTAGTTGACAATCACGTCGGCGCCGAACTGACGGCAAAATTCTGCTTTTTCTTCTGAACTCACCGTCGTGATGACACGCGCCCCGGCAGCCTTTGCAATCTGGATCCCCATGCAGCCCACGCCGCCGGCGCCCGCGTGGATGAGCACTGTTTCGCCCGCCTTGAGCCCCGCCTTGTATATCAGCGCGTTATAGGCCGTGTACAAAACCACCGGCAAAGACGCACCCTCCTCATAAGAGAGGTTGTCGGGCAGTTTCGCCGTGCGGAGGGGATTCAGGATCGCCTTTTCGGCGTAAGAGCCGCTTGCCGCCGCGCCGAAGACCCTGTCGCCGTGGGAGAAGCCGCTCACGCCTTCGCCCACGGCGACCACGTCGCCCGCCGCGTCGACGCCCGGCGTCCAGGGCAGGGCCAGGCTCTTCGAGAGCGGATGCGCGCCCGAGCGGAAGGTGGTGTCCACGGGGTTCACGCCCGCCGCCTTCACGTCCACCAGTATCTGGCCCGCGCCAGGCGTCGGGTCCGCCGCATCTTCGAGCACCATCACTTCGGGGTCGCCGAATTCATGTACGTGTATCGCCTTCATCTTCTTCTCCCATCGAATTGGGGCATCATGGAGTTTGAAATTCTCTTAATAGTTGGAGCAATAATTTCCGTCTGATTTCCTATTCCTTACCACACCTCAAGGGAAAATGCTCTCGCTTTTGGAGTCGCCCTCCCGTCGGGTTTGCTGAAAAAAGTACAACAAAGGAGTCTTGCAGGTTTTGTAGGGACAGGTCGCGACCTGTCCCTACGGCCTCTTTTTCCATTGGGTTCGAGCTTTTAAGGGTTTTGCCAACCAAGGAGTAGGGGAAATCCGCTCCCCCCTTGAGGGGTTGCTTTTCCATTCGAGAGGGTCGTCCCTTCTTCCCCTTATAACAGAATCTTAATCAACACCTCCCAGGGGGTGAGGCGTGGGGAGATGGTTTCCTCAGGAGCGAGCCCGTGCGCCCGCCTTCCCCCACCCGACCATCACCAACACCCTCGGCCCGGACAGTCCGAAAAAGCCGCCGACTTCACCCCCGAACAGATCCGAAGGGCCATTCGCCGCGGCAGACGCCGCAAGCCTTGACACGAATTTTTCAGCGGAGATAATGAAGCACTCATATCAGCGTAAGCAGAAGCGCGCCCTGTCCGTGCGAACGGCGGGGCGGAGAGCACGAGAAGACAGAAGACCAGAGTTCACGGGGAACTCTGAAAGGACCCAAGCGTTCATCTGGTGATGAAGCGTCATCATCAACATTCGTGCATGTTTTCACCATGAAAAGGAGCCCGTAATGAAGAAATTCGCATTCCTGGCAACAGTGGCGGCAGCCGTGGCGTTCACGTTCTGCGTAGCCGACGCCGCCGAGCGCTATCGCTTCGGCGGAGGCCCCTCCGGCGGCGCGTGGCATCCCTCCATCAGCGCGGGAACCCAGCTTCTGAACAGAAAGGTCGGCAAGAAATTCTACTTCCAGTATTCCCCCTCGGCCGGTTCGGTGGCCAACGTCCGCCGCGTGAGCCTGGGCGAGTTCGCCACCTCCTGGGGCCACGTCGGCCAGGTCTATCAGTCCTGGACGGGCACCGGCCTGTTCAAGAAAGACGGCGCCAACAAGAACTTCCGCATCGTCGCCAACGTCCGCGCGCAGTCGCAGATCATCGCCGTGCTGGCGGACAGCCCCATCAAGACCTACAAGGACATGGTCGGCAAGCGCGTGAACCTGCTCAAGCAGGGAACGGGCAGCCACGTGAACTGCAAGAACATCTTCGCCGCCGTCGGCATCCTCGACAAGATCCAGCCGCGCTACCTGGGCTTCTCCGCCTCGGGCCGCGCCCTGGGCGACCGCCAGATCGACGTGTACTGCTCCGCCGGCGCGCCGTTCACCATTCCGGCCCTCACCCGGCTTTCCATCCAGAAGCCGGTGCGCTACATCAGCCTGAGCGAGGCCGAGCAGAAGAAGGTGACCGGCGACCACAAGTTCTATGTGCCGATCACGATTCCCGTCCAGAAGGAAGTCATCGGGATGAAGGCTCCGGCGCGCTCCATCGCCTACGACGTCTGGTGGATTGCGCACAAGCAGATGTCGAACGACGCCGTATACAACATGCTCAAGGTCATCGCCGCGCCCGAGAACCTCAAGCAGCTGACCAAGACGGCGCGCTACTGGCGTGACCTGAGCGGCAACTTCAACGCCCTCAAGGTGCACAATATCTTCGTGCACCCCGCAGCCGCGCGTTACTGGAAAGAACGCGGCGTGAAGGTGCCCGACGAGGTCGTGAAAGGCTTCTGATTCTCGAAGCGCGGATGAAAATCCCGCGTTAAGATTCCGCCCGGGGAGGAGAAACCTGGAAAATCTTCTCCTCCCCGGGATTCTTTCGCTTCACGACTTTTCCCGGGATTGACGACTCAATCGCCCCTGCCAAGGTAAGGACGCCATGTTTCGAAACCTCTTGCCCATATTGATGAAGATCGGCCTCATATCGGACGAGATGGTCGTCCCGCGCGACCTGCGGGGTTATTCGCGCGTCATCGTCTCGATTATTTCCGTCGCGTTTTCCTACTTCTTCGTTCATATCTCCTACTTCGGTCCCCCGCGTTCGGAAATCTTCAAGGGCGTCTACATCCTGGCGACCGCCAGCTTGTGCATCCTCGTCTACAAGGGCAGGCAAAGGCCTGTCCGCGAGGGATTCGCCTATCTCGATGAAATCTTCTCGTTCCTCGCCATCGTCGTCATGTGCGCCACCCTGGCCCTGTGGGCGTATTGGGGCGCTTTCTTCGGCGACGTGCTCTGGACTGAGTTCATGGTCGGGGGAGCCTATCTGGTCGCCCTGCTCGGCGGTCTGTTCGGCGCGTTCCTCTACCGGTTTGAAGCCACCACGGAACGCGTATCGGAACTCCCCTCGCTCTCGGACTGGCTGTTCATCGTATCGGCCGTCGCCCCTATCATCTGGTGGAACATTTACAACATCGAACTCACCACGCGCATCGGCGGCCCCGTACCCACCTCGGTGGTCATATACACGCTGATGCTCGCGGCGGTGAGCTTCGACATCGCAAGGCGCGTCATCGGCCCCGTCATACCGTTCATCGGCTTCTTCTTCCTGATCTACAGCTTCAAGCCCATCGCGCAGATATCGCCGGGGCTTCTCTACCACGACGGCTTCGGGCTCGACCGCGTGACCGAGTTCCTGATGCTCGAGGCCGACGGCATCACCGGCCTGATCGTCGAGGTCTTCGCCACCTATATCGTCATCTTCGTCGTCCTGGGCGCCTTTCTGGAAAAGACGGGTCTGGGCGAATTCCTCATCGACGCCACCTACCGGGTGACAGGCCAGAAAACGGGTGGACCCGGACTCACGGCCGTCATGTCGAGCGGGCTGTTCGGCATGATCTCGGGCAGCGGCGTGGCAAACGTGGTGACGACGGGCACGTTCACCATTCCCCTCATGAAGCGGGTGGGCTACCGCCCCGAGTTCGCGGGCGCGGTGGAGGCGGCCGCATCGACAGGAGGGGCCTACATGCCGCCCATCATGGCGGGCGGGGCCTTTCTCGTCGCGCAACTCACCGAAACGTCGTATTTCGACATCGTCAAGATAGCGACGCTCCCGGCCATTCTCTACTACCTCTCGGTGGGCTACATGGTCTACATCCGCGCCGTGCGGCGCGGGCTCCACGGCGTCGACCCCGCGGAGCTGCCCCCCTGGAGCAGAATCATCCCGCGCCTCCACTTCCTGCTGCCCATCCCCGTGATGGTGTACTACCTCGTCATCGGCGATTCCGCGTTCCTGGCGGCCTTCAAGACCATCTGCCTCATCGTCATGCTCAAATCCTGCGAACTGCTCTCGAACATCAAGGCACCCACCGCAAACCGGACGGCACGCCCGTTCCTGGCCGTCTCTATCACATTCGGCGTCTTCTCCTATTTCTTCGGCCTCACGGTCGGCGCGCCGTTCTCGTGGTTCGCGGACACGCTTCGCGGAATGAACTGGGGAGACGCCCTGTTCTGGACGGTAGCAGCGTTCATCGTCCTGAAGCTCGGCGAAATCATCATGGCCGCGACGCGAGGCGAATCCGCGGACCCGGAATATGAATCGGGCCCGATTCTCTTCAGGCGGCTGTGGGAACTCCTTGTGGATATCGTCAAGATCACCTGGATATCGCTCGAGGCGGGCGCGCGGAACACGCTCGTCATCGGCTGCATCGCCTGTGTGCTCGGCATCCTGCTCTCCTGCGCGACGCAAAGCGACCTGTCGGGCCGCATCTCCATATTGTTGACCGAATTCAGCTTCGGCCTCCTGCCGCTCACCATCATATGGGTGATCATCGCGGGCTACATCGTCGGCATGGGCCTGCCCATCACGGCAAGCTACGTGGTGCTGGTCATATTCGGCGTCATCGCGCTCACCAACCTGGGCGTGCCGACCCTCCACGCGCACCTCATCTGCTTCTGGGTAGCCGTGGTGAGCGCCGTGACCCCGCCGGTCGCCCTGGCGGCCTACGCGGCGAGCGCCATTGCAGTATCGGACCCCGTGAAAACAGGCTTCCAGGCGCTGAAACTCGCTTCTTGGCTCTTCATCATGCCGTTCCTCTTCGTCTACACCCCGCTTCTTCTCGACGGCACGAGGACCGAGGTGACCATCACCTTCGTGGCCTGCGTCATCGGCATCGTCGGCTGGACCGGATGGATGGAGAACTTCATGACGCGGTACGCGAACGGCCTCGAGCGGGCGTTGATGTTCATCGGCTCCGTATGCCTCCTCCTGCCCGTGGGGAATTTCGTGGTATTCATTACCCCGCTGGAAGGAGATTTGAGGTATATCTCCTACGCCGTAGGCATCATCGCCCTCGTAGCGGTGCTCGTCATGCAGCGCACGCGCGGCGGCGAAGACCCCGTGCCCGCGTAATTCGCAAGACTCCCGAGAAGGAGGCACCATGAGCAAAACTCCTCCCGCTCTCAGGCGCATCCAGCACGTGGGCTTGAAGGTCCACGACCTCGATGAAGCGGTGGCTTTCTACAGCGACGTCATGGGCCTCCGGGTATCGGACCGCTACGAGCCGGGCGACAACCCCCACAGCCCGTGGGGGATATGCTTCATGCGCTGCGGCGAGGGACACCACGAGGTATCCCTCATCGCATACCCCAAGGAAGCCGGCTTGACGCCCAAAGAGGGCGGCATGCGGAAACCCGAAGTCGGCCTCCACCACGTGGCCTTCGAGGTGGGCTCCAAGGAAGAACTCGAAGCCTGGGCGACGCACATCCGCTCGAAGGGAATCAAGATCGCGGCGGGGCCGCTCGTCCACAGTCCCACGCACCCCGAGGGCGACGGCACGCTGGGCGAGAACCGCGCCTTCTACTTCCACGACCCGTGCGGAAACGGCATCGAGATTTTCTGCGACCTGGCCAGAATGGACTCAGGAACCAACCGCATCAACGAGGCGTGGTTCCGCGACAGGCTCGAGCGCGACGGTTTATCGCGAGACGACGCCGACCCGCCCCCCGCCTGGCGGCCCGGCATTTCGAGCATGGCGGACGCGAAAGAGAGATTCGGCCGGCCTACCGAGTGATGCAGCCATAGAACGCAGAGACAGACATATGCCAGAACATGACATCAGCACGCCCGAGAACTACGCGACGAGACCCACCAGCTACGGAATAATAACTGTCATCATAATTCTGACAATTCTCTCCTTTGTTGGAATATTGGACGACTTCGCCAAAGGGTATGTCGAGGAGACTAGAAACGAGTCCATCGGTATATATGCTATCTCTAAGAGCATCAACGCCGGAATTTCCGTATTGCAAAGCACACAGTTCAGCATAGGGATTGCGTCGGCCCAAATTGGCGAATTACTCGACCCAATAAATGACGCTGTCGAGCGGCTCTCCTCTGTCATTGTTTGGGCGATCGGCTCACTTTTCCTTCAGCAAATCGTTATCCAGGTTGTCGCGAGCTCCGTTTTCAATTGGGGGTTTGTAGTGATCGGTCTTGCGGCGTTATTGGGCCTAATTCTGCCAAATCTTGAGGGGCCTCGAAATTGGTTTAGCAAAACATCCAAAATCTCCAAAGACAACCTAGAACGCTGGAGTGGCAAGCTCGTTCGGGTATTCATCTTCGCCGCCATATTTCGCTTTATCGTCCCGGTATTCGTCCTCCTCAGTTGTGCGGTCAGCCAAATGCTGTTGGACTCGAAAATTGACGAGCACAAGGATAATTTGTCTCACTTCAAACAAGATTTAGACAATACGAAAAAACAAGTCATGGGCGATGCTGGAAACAACTCTCTCCATGCTCCTCGCTCAGATGAGAGAAAAACTCAAAAAGAGTCCGCATCAGAGACTTCCAGAAAACTTGAGTCGACGTCCCTGCAAAAACCCCGGATGTCGAACAAGGAAGCCGCCAAGAAACCCGATGAGAAGGCAGGATCAAGTTCATGGCTGAAGATACCCGACATCTCACAAATCGGAGATTGGGGAACGGCAAACTATACTCGCCTTAAAGAGTTCCTCAACAAACCCGGGAAGACGAGCAGGGAAGTTGTCGAGAAAGCCAGTGAATTCGGTAAAAAAGCCATCGACAAAGCCAGCGAAATAGGCAAGGCAACTGTTGAGCAATTCAGCAAAACAAGCAAAGAAATCGTAAATCAACCCGGAATAACAGGTAAAGAAGTTTTCGACAATGCCGCACAATTAAGCAAGGAAATGCTTGGAATAGTCGGAAAAATGAGCCAAGAAATGCTCGACAAAGCCACTCAAATGAGCAAGGAAATCCTCGATAAGACCAAAATATTAGGCAAGCCAATCGTTGCCATCGAAAAATTCGCTTTCAAAGCCGAAGAAATGATAACGAACATTACCATGCTACTTAGTGCAATCGCCGTCAAAAACATAGTTATCCCGCTTGTTTTTCTTCTGATTGCCTTAAAGTGTAGTCTTCCACTTGCCAGATATTCTATGAGATTGGCTTCCGGCTTGAGGCGAGACGCGAAAGAGTTGCAGGGTTATATCGAACGAGGGGATTGATAAGTTTCGCGAAACAATTTCGGATTCCTGTTTGAGCGGTAGCAGCGACACAATGGAGGGAAATATTACAATGACACACCGCGTCCTGAGCGTGGATGAGCGCACAAAAACGCAGCCGGCCCGCAGGGCATTCATGGAGGAATACCTGCACGCGGGCTATGAGTTTGTGGAACCCGAATCCTTTGATGACGCCGCACTGCTCGAGGCGGCCGCGGGCGCGTGCGCGCTCACAACCGGGTTCGCCCCCATCACGCGGGAGATGATGGAGGCGGGGCCGGAGATTAAAGTAGTCGGCAAGGTGGGCACCGGCGTGGACAACATCGACGTGGTGGCGGCCACCGAACTCGGCATCCCCGTCGCCAACGCACCCGGCTGGATGCGCTGCATCCCCGTGGCGGAACACGCGATGGCGCTCACCCTCATCATGGCGCGAAGGCCCTGGCTCTGGCCGGTCGGTGAGCGCAAGCTCCACGTTCAGCTTCAAGGCGCTGTGCTGGGTATCGTGGGCCTCGGGAACATCGGGGGGGCCCTCGCCAGGCGCGCCGCCGCCTTCGAGATGGAGATATGCGCCTACACGCGCACGCGGGGTAAGTTCAAACCCCAAGGCTTCGAGGTGGAAGAGGTGGAGACGCTGCACGAGTTGCTTGTGCGCGCAGACTTCGTGGCGCTCACCCTGCCCCTGACGCCTGAAAACCAAGGGATGATCGGTGAAAAAGAACTCGACCTGATGAAGGAGACGGCCTGTCTCATCAACGTCTCGCGCGGTTCCCACGTGGATACCGACGCGCTCGCCGACGCGGTCCGCGAGGGAAAAATCGCGGGCGCAGGCCTGGACGTGGTCGAGCCGGACCCCCTGCCCGGAGACCACCCGCTCCACGGGTTTCCCAACGTCGTGATGTCGCCCCACAACGCCGCCCAGACCGAAAGCGTCCAGCGTGAGAGCTACAAGCTTTTGTGCGATAATATCAAGCGGGCGGTGGAGGGAGAGAAAGTCACCTCGCTCGCCAATCCGGAAATCTACGAGTAAACGCGCCGCAAAGGAGATTCACGATGGAAGATACACCGGTTCGAGGCCTTGAGGGCGTCATCGCGGCCGACACGAAGATATGCTCCCTCGACGGCGTGAACGGGATTCTGGGGTATTACGGCTACGACGTGCCCGAGATGGTGCGCAAGAAGGTCACCTTCGAGGAGATCGTCTATCTCCTTTGGCACGGCGAACTGCCCACCCGCGAGAGGCTCAAGGAATTCGACCAGGCCATGAAGGCCGAGCGCGCGCTCTCGCCCGCCTTGATGCGCGCTTTAAGGCAGATACCCCCCGGTGAGCAGAGGACGGCGGCGCTGAGGGGCGGCGTCGGCATCCAGGGGCTTTTCGACGAAGAGGCGGAGGACGACTCCCCCGAGGCGAACCGCAGAAAGGCGCTCCGGCTCACCGCGAAGATGCCCACCATCGTCGCGGCCCAGCACCGCCTCGCGGCGGGCCTGAAACCCCTGAACCCCCGCCGGGGACTCGGACACGCGGCGAATTTCCTCTACATGATCACGGGCTTGGCTCCGGACAAGATCGACGCCCGCGCGCTCGACGCCACCCTCGTCCTCTACGCGGAGCATGAGTTCAACGCTTCTACCTTCGCGACGCGCGTCGTCACCTCCACGATGTCGGACATCTATTCCGCCGTCACGGCGGGCATCAGCGCGCTGAAAGGCCCGCTGCACGGAGGCGCCGGCCTCGCGGTGATGGAGACTTTAAGGGAGATCGGCGACATCGAGAACGTGGAGCCCTTCGTCGAGGCGGCGCTCGCCAGGAAGAGGCTCTTCATGGGCTTCGGCCACCGGGTCTACACCAGGAGCGGCGACCCCCGCGCGAGCGTGCTCATCGAACTGGCCGAGGAGGTGTGCCGCCAGCCCGGCCGCGACGCCAAGTGGTTCGACATGGCGCGTGCGCTCGACCACGCCGTTCAGAGCCGAAAGGGCGTCATCCCGAACGTGGACTTCTACTCGGCGCCGCTGTGGCAGGGTCTGGGAATCCCGATGGAGCTGTTCGTTCCCATCATCGCCATGTCTCGCGTCGCAGGCTGGACGGCCAACATCCTGGAGCAGCAGGCCGACAACCGCCTCATCCGCCCCCGGGCGCGCTACACCGGCCCCGAAAAGCGGCGCTACAGGACCATGAGAAGCCGTGGCTGAACAGGGCGCGCGCAGCCTCACGCAAAAGCTCATCGACGCGCATCTCGTCTCGGGCGCAGCGAGAACGCCGGGCGAAGAAGTCGAGATACGCATCGATCAGGTGCTTCTGCAGGACGCATCCGGCCCCACCGCCCTCCTCCACTTCGAGGCGATGGGCTTCGCGCGGGTGAAGCAGAAGATAGCCGTCATGTACGGCGACCACCAGACCATTCAGGTCAACAGCCTGCACACCGACGCCCACCGCTTCATGCTCGGCTTCTGCCGCAAGCACGGCATCCATTTCTCGAAACCCGGAAACGGCATCTGCCACAACGTGCATTTAGAGGAATTCTCGGTTCCGGGCGAAAGCCTCCTGGGCACGGATTCCCATACGCCGCAAGGGGGCGCCGTGGGAATGCTCGCCATAGGCGCCGGCGGCATGGACGTGGCGACCGCCATGGCGACGGGGGCGACCATCATCCCGCGGCCGGTCATCGTCGAAGTGAGGCTGTCGGGAAAACTGAAAGCCTGGGCCACGGCGAAAGACGTGATCCTGGAACTCCTGCGCCGTCACGGCGCGCGCGGGGGGATCGGCAAGTATTTCGAATACACCGGCCCCGGCCTCCGCACCCTCACGGTGCCGGAGCGCTTCACGGTCGCGAGCATGGGCACCGAACTGGGCCTCACGGGCAGCATCTTCCCGAGCGACGCGCAGACCAGGACGTTCTACGAGCGCATCGGCCGCGTGGGCGACTGGAAGCCGCAGGAGGCGGAGGCGGACGCAGCGTATGACGAGAGAATCGAACTCGACCTCGGCGACGTGCAGCCGCTGGTCGCCCTGCCCTCGAACCCCGAGAACGTGGTGCCCGTCACCGAAGCAACCGGCACGCCTATCCACCAGGTCATCATCGGAAGCTGCACGAACGGCACTTTCACCGACGTGGCCTCTTTCGCGCAGGTGCTGAGAGGCCGCAAGGTGGCGGACGGCGTCGACGCCATCGTCTTTCCGGGCAGCCGCCAGGCATTTGAGGAACTCGCGCGAGAGGGCCACCTGGCCGACATGCTCGCCGCGGGCGTCTGCGTCTCGGAATCCACGTGCGGCTCATGCCCCGGCTACGCCCACATCCCCGCGCCGGGCATGAACTCCCTGCGCGCGTTCAACCGGAACTTCAAGGGCCGCTCGGGACTGAGCGAGGACGCCGTGTATCTCGCGAGCCCCGAATTGGCCGCCGTAGCCGCCCTGCACGGCGAGATAAGAGACCCGAGGGACGAGGGCAAGGCGCCCGAGGTACTTCTGCCCTTCCGCTTCGCGAGCGACAGGACGGGAATCGTGGAACCGGCGGAAGACCCGGCGGCGGTGGAAATCATCCGGGGCCCGAACATCCAGCCCGTGCAGGTCGGAGAGGCGCCAGGGGATTCCTACACCGGGGAAATTCTCATCAAGCTGGGCGACAACGTCTCGACCGACCACATCAGCCCGGCGGGGGTCGACGCCATCACCTACCGGACGAACATGCCCGCGCTGGCCGACTTCACCTTCAGGCGCGTGGACGAGACCTTCGCCTCACGCGCGCGAGAGGCGGGCGGCGGCGTCATCGTCGGTGCCAAGACTTACGGGCAGGGCTCGGCCCGCGAGCAGGCGGCCATCTGCCCGATGATTCTGGGCGTCCGCGCCGTCCTCGCCAAGAGCTTTGCGAGAATCCACCGGGCGAACCTCATCAACTGGGGCATCCTGCCTTTGACGTTCGTCAATGAGGACGATTACGAAAAAGTGGACGCCGGGCAGAAACTCTCGATATCGAACATCCAGGACTCGCTACTTACCGGCTCATTCCAGGTCGAAAACAGCGATACGGGCCACGTATTCGGTGCAGCCTGCGCGCTCACAGAACGCGAGCGGCAAATGCTCGCCGCGGGGGGCGCGCTGGCCCTGGCGAGAATCGAAGGGGGCGGCTCCTGACATGGCGCAAATAAAATATCCGGCGGTGTTCATGCGCGGCGGCACAAGCCGCGCCATCGTCTTTCACGAGAAAGATCTGCCCGAAGACCAGGCCGGGCGCGACGCCATATTCCTGAAAGCCCTGGGCAGTCCCGACCCGAACGGACGCCAGCTCGACGGTTTGGGGGGCGGGATATCCTCTTTAAGCAAAATCGCGGTGGTAGCGCCCTCCGAGCGCGCGGACGCGGACGTGGATTTCACCTTCGCGCAGGTGGGCGTGACGGATGAAACCGTGGACTACGTCGGCACCTGCGGAAACATATCGAGCGCTGTCGGGCCGTTCGCCGTGGACGAGGGATTGGTTGAGATAGATGACGGAACCACCACCGTGCGCGTCTACAACACGAACACGGGCAAGACCTACCACGCACGCTTTCCGGTGGAAGAAGGCGCGGCGGGCGTGGGCGGTGCGTACGAACTGCCGGGCGTCTCTGGCGCAGGCGCGCGCATCACGCTCGAATTCATGGACCCCGGCGGCGCGGCCACCGGAAAACTCCTGCCCTCGGGCAACGCGGTGGACACCATCGAGATCGAGGGGGTGGGAAGCGTCGAGGCGAGCATGGTGGACGCCACCAACCCGATGGTCTTCGTCCGCGCAGCCGACCTGGGCCTTACCGGCGGAGAAGGACCCGGCCTCATCGACGCCCAAGTCGAGGTGATGGTGAACCTGGAGCAGATACGCGCCGAGGCGGCGGTGCGCATGGGGCTTGCGCGCGACAGGCGGGAGGCTTCCGAGAGCGTGCAGGCGGTGCCGAAGGTGGTGCTCGTCGCCCCGCCGCTGGAATACATGGACTTGAAAGGCGAGATTATCGCTGCGGATGACTGCGACATCACAGCCCGCATCATCTCGATGGGAAAGACCCACCGCGCCTTCGCCCTCACGGGCGCGATGTGCCTCGCCGTCGCCGCGCGGATTCCGGGCACCGTGACGCACGAGGCCGCCCGAAGTAGCGATGGCGACATCCGTCTCGGGCACCCTTCCGGCGTCCAGACCATAAACGCGGTGGTCGCTGAGACACCCGAAGGCCCACTGGCCGAGAAGGTAATCGTCTACCGCACGGCGCGCAGGCTCATGGAAGGCATGGTCTGCGTGCCCGCCACTTCCTGAAGCGCGTGCAGGGAAACGCCCGCACTCTTTGCACCTCCGTAGAAAACCCTTGTTTTCACGCCGGTTCAACGCGGCTTTCACTCGCAGGGATCGCATGTGGGGTTGTTGAAAAAGTCCCAATGAATGAGGATTCGACGCGACCGACGAGAAAAGAGACATCACTCCCCCCTTGAGGGGGAGTCAACGAGACAAGGGCGAAGCCCGCAGGCGAGTTGGTGGGGGGAGCTTTTATCCGTGGCATGTCCCCCCACCGATTCGGCCTTCACATAAACCGCTCGGCCTCTTCGACTCCCCCTCAAGGGGGGAGTGAAATTCAAGACCCTCGAGGGATCAAACCCAACCTTTAAGTGGTTTTTCAACACCCCCTGTCAGGGGGGCTTTTTATTTCGACCCTCGCCGGGAGGTATGATGGTTTTGTAGGGTCAGACCTGCGTGTCCGCCCGCACCACGAATCGAACAAATACAAAAGAATCAAACAGAGACTACAAGAAGAACATCGACAAGACGGATTCCAAGATCAGGGCGGACACGCAGGTCCGCCCCTACGATTACCCGTTTTTGCGCCGTTAGTCCGCCGCGCCCGCCTACCTCCGCTCCCCCGTCACGAGCCACACGCCCGTCGCCGTCAGACAAGCGCCGACCAGCAGATGCCAGCCCAGTTGCTCGCCCAGGTAGAGGGCGCTGCCCATCACGCCGACGATGGGCGTCATGAAGAAGAACACCGATATCTTTGCGGGCGAATACCTGAGCAGCAGATGGCCCCAGTAGGCCAGGAGCAGCGCGCTCGCCAGGACGCCCATGTAGAACACCGCGAAAATCTGCGGACCGCCGATATGGCTGATACCGAAATTGGGTTGTGCGAATGACAAGAGGAAATAGGTCGGCGCGCCGATGAGCATGGACCATCTGGCGATCGAGGTGACGTCGGATTTGCTGAGATAGCGGCGGTAGTGGATCGTCTGCGTCGCCCATCCTGCGGCAGCGATGAGAATGAAGAAATCGGCCTGCATGGAGCCGCCCGCGTCGAGGCTGTTCGAGAACACCGTGACGGTGCCCGCCATCGCCGTCGCGAAGCCGAGCGCCCGCACTAGGGTGATGCGCTCGCCCGTGAGAAAGAGGGCGCTCAGCAGCATCACCCAGACGGGCTGCGTGTAGAGCAGCACCGAGGCGCGCGCGGCGGCGGTTCCGAACATCCCCTGGTAGAGGAACCAGACGTAGGCGTTGTGCATGAGGGCGTTCAGGATGCGGTGGCCCTTCTCCTTCCAGGGGTCGTGGTAGGTCACGCTCTCGGGGATGCGCATCACCAACCTGTAGAGCGTGAGGGTCAGCACCCCCGCGCAGCAGCGCATCCATACGATGGCGTAGGGGGTGAGACCTGCGTAGGCGCCCTTGATGACGGGCTGCGCCATCCCCCACACCGTCGTGAGGAGGAGCGAGCCCAGCACCAGTTCGAGCGTCATTCCCAAATCGGCGGATGGTTTCGGTGAGGCCGGGTGTCTGTTCAATCGTTCTCCCCGGAGGCGCGGGGCCGCTCGCATATCTCGACGCGGATGTTCTCGGGTCCCTTGATGAAGGCGATCATGCGGCCGCCCACGCCCGCGGGCACGGGGGCCATGTCAACCTCCGCACCACGCTCTACCAAGCGAGCGACGCTCGCCGCCACGTCGTCCACCGCGACACCTAAGTGATCCAGGCCGTGCGTGAGCTCAGGCGCGACGGCGTCCGGCTCGTCGCCGGGGCGGTAGCCCCGGATACGCAGGTCTCCCTCGCCCAGCTTGTAGATGGCGTAGGGCGCGCCCTTGAAGTCCTCCTCGTAGGAGATGCACTCGAGGTCGAAGACGTTCTCGAAGAAATCCGCCATCGCGCGGACGTCGCGCGTCAGGAAGTGGACGTGGTCGTACCTGAATTCCACAATAAACTCCTTTCGTGATTGTTCAACTTCACACGCTCATATTACGCTGAACCGAGAATCCCACAGGAAGCGCGGTTTGCACAAACGATTTTCATCTTGAGGGGTCGGGCATCCCGAGGGGAATGCCCGATGAAAAAACCTGATTCGATGATTCGGCGTATATAGCCTATAGGCGAGGGAGGAAATTTCACTCCCCCCTTGTGGGGGAGTCGAGGAAGCCGAACCGACAGGTGAAGGCTGACTCGGTGGGGGGTAAAACGCGTTTAAATGCCATTCCGAATTATACCCCCCACCGAATCGCTTTCGGGCTTGCGCCCTCAGCGCTTCGTCGAGCTTTCCCCTCGGGAAGCTCGACCCTCAAGGGGGGAGTGGTTCGTTGGCGTTCTACAAGGAGGAAGGTGTGATGTCCCCTGCCTTTCCAGCCGGTTCCATTCACCGGATAATGAAATCATAACCTTTTCAACAACTCACCTTGAAGAAAGGATGACCATGCCGAAGACGAAAATCATTGGCGAGGAGCACCGGGCGCATCGTGACGGAGCCGACCTGTTCTTGTGGAGAAAGCGAAAAGAGGGCCTCGAAAAACCGCGAGGCGCCGTGCTCCTCGTGCACGGCTCGTCCATGGCCTCCACGCCCACGTTCGACCTCCAGGTGAAATCGCGGCCCGGATACTCCCTGATGGACCATCTCGCCGAGCGCGGCTACGACGTCTGGTGCGTGGACTGCGAGGGCTACGGGAGGTCCACCAAATCGAGGCGGGTCTCCTGCGGGATCGAGCGCGGCGCGGGGGACGTTCTCGCGGCGGCGAACGTGATCCGGCGAGTCAGCAGGAAGAACGCGCTTCACCTCTACGGCATCTCGTCCGGCGCGCTGCGGGCCGCTTTGTTCGCGCAGAAAAACCCCCGGCGCGTGAAGCGGCTGATTCTCGACGCCTTCGTATGGACGGGCGAAGGAAGCCCGACCCTCGCGGAGAGAAGCAAGCGGTTCCGTGGCGTGGCCTCCACGTCAAGAAGGCCCGTGAACGCTGAGTTCATCAAGAGCATCTTCACGCGCGATCATCCCGGCACGGCCTACCGCGACGTCATCAGTGAATACGCAGAGGCCATCTGCGCGCTGGACGACACGATCCCCAACGGGACGTATATCGACATGTGCGAGCGCCTGCCGCTGGTGAACCCCAAAAAAATCACCGCCTCGGTGATGATAACGCGCGGGCAGTTCGACGGCATCGCCCATCTCGACGACCTGGTGGAATTCTTCAAACTGTTGCCGAATCCCGACAAGCAGTTCGTCATGATGCCGGGGATCGCCCACGCGAGCCTGCAGGAGAAGAACCACGACATCGTCTACTACCTGATCGAGCGCTTTTTCAGCCAGCCCGAGCCCGTTTTCAAGGGTTGAAGGCGCCCGGCGGCGGGAACGGGGCCCCGGGCGCAGCGCACTGGGCTGTTGAAAATGACTGTCTGCGACCCCCGCCAACGCCTCTTTCCTCACCCTGAGTAGCCGCCGGAGGCGGCGTATCGAAGGGCGGGGGAATCGAACGCCCCGCGCCGATGCGAGAAGGCATCCTTCGATACGCGGCTTCGCCGCTACTCTGGATGAGGCAGAGAGGACTTTTTCAATAACTCCCTCGCTTGATTCGCGCGGGGCAATGGGGCTAGATTAGGGCCATCTATTCGTACAGACGGCAGGGGCGAGAGCGTCCCTTATCGAAAAGCGAATGAATTCTTATCCCTCAAGCAGAAAGGCGCTTCCATGGAAACCCAGGACTGGTATTCCGTCAACAATTTCGCTCCGGGCAGCTATCAAATCACCGAGGGCGGCAGGTTCAACATGCTCCTCCTGGTGGGAGACGAGAAGGCGGTCGCCATCGACGGCGGCATCGGCATCGCGAACCTGAGGAAACTCTACGAGAGCATCACGGACAAGCCCATCGACTTCGTCCTCACCCACACGCACTGGGACCACGTGGGCGCGGCATCGCAGTGGGACAGCGTGGGCGTCCATCCCGCCGGCAAGGACCTCCTCGCCAACGATTTGTCGAAACTCGAACAAGGCTTCCTGAACATGTGGAAGAACAACGGGAACACCTTCCCCGACTGGTTCGACGAGGACGCCTACGGCATCAAGCCCGCCACGTTCGGCTGGACGCTCTCAGAGGGCGACACGTTCGACCTGGGCAACAGGAAGTTCCACGTCTACGAGACGCCCGGCCACTCGCCGTGCAGCATCTCGCTCTATGACGAGCGCGAGAAGATTCTCGTATCGGGCGACCTGATCCGCTGTGAGGAATACCTCTTCCTGCAAGTGCCCACGGCGGTGCTCTCCGACTACGCGCCCTCGCTGCGCAAGCTCGAGAAAGTCGCCGCGGAGAACGAGGTGCGCTGGATCACCTCGGGCCACACCGACCCCTACCCGGACCCCTCCATCATCGGCGAGATGGCGCAGAACATGGAAGACCTCGAAGCGGGCAAATGCGAGCCTCCCGCCAAGGTGGACGGCGGCGCATGGGGCGAAGTGGACGAGTACGTCTTCCCCCGCGTGAAGGTATGGATTCAGGACCACGCGAGAAAGTAACCCTCTGAAAAGAGACGCCATGGACACGCAAGGCTGGTATGAGGTCATCGAGTTCGCGCCGGGCGCCTATCAGATATCAGAGGCCGGGCGGTGGAACATGTTCCTCCTCGTGGGAGAGGAGAAGTCCCTCTCGCTCGACGGCGGAATCGGCGTGGGCAGCGTGCGCAGGCTATGCGAGTCGATTACCGATCTGCCGGTGGAGCACGTCCTGACCCACACGCACTGGGACCACGTGGGCGCAATCCACGAGTGGGAGGCGGTGGGCGTTCACCCGAACGGGGAGGACAAGCTGGCGAACGACTACAGCGCAGGCTGCAAGGATTTCGTGAATACCTGGGACGGAATACCCTTTCCCGAAGGGTTCGAGCCTGAGACCTTCACCATACCGCCCGGAAAATTCGGCCGGGCGGTGCAGGAAGGCGACGTCATCGACCTCGGCGGCAGAAAAATCCACGTATACGACACGCCGGGGCACTCGCCGTGCAGCATCTCCTTGTACGATGAAAAAGAGCGCGTGCTCATCTCGGGCGATCTGGTGAAGCCCGGCCAGCCGCTCTTCATCCAGGTGCCGACGGCCGTCCTCTCCCAGTACGGCCCTTCGATGCGCAGGCTCCAGCGAATCGCGGAAGATAACGACGCCAGATTCGTCTGCTCGGGCCATACCGACCCGTGCGAGGATATCGCCGTCATCGGACGGATGGCGCAGTTCGTGGAGGAAGTAGCCGCCGGCGAGCACGAGCCGCCCGCCAAGGTGGAAGCCGGAAAATGGGGCGTCGTGGACGAGTACGTCTCCGGCGACATGAAGATATGGACGAACGACAACGCGAGAAAATAGCGGAGGATCAACCCAAGTGAACGCCTCGGACATCATTTGGCGGCCGGATGAGGATTTTCTGACGAACAGCCACGTCGCCAAGCTGATGAAAAAGCTCGGTATGACGGATTACCGCGACTTCCTCAGGTGGTCGGTCGAGGACATCCGCCGCTTCTGGGCGGTCGTGCTGGAAGACATGGGGCTTGACTGGTACAGGCCCTATGACGAGTTGCTGGACCTGAGCGGCGGCTTCCCGTGGGCGAAGTGGTTCATCGGAGGCGAGACGAACCTCGTCCTGAACTGCATCGACCGCCACGTGGCGGGTGGCCGCAAGGACCAGACCGCCCTCGTCTGGGAGAGCGACGGTGGAGAAACCCGCACGTTCACCTACGCGGAACTCTCTGCGGAAGTATCGCGCCTCGCGAACGCCATGCGCGAAATGGGTCTCAAACCCGGCGACGTGGCGGGCGTGTTCCTCCCCATGGTGCCCGAAGCCGCCATCGTCATGTACGCGTGCTTCAAGACGGGGGTGGCCGTGCTGCCCGTGTTTTCGGGCTTCGGGCCCGAGGGTCTGGCCGAGCGGTTGATACACGCCGAGGCGCGCATCCTCTTCACGGTGGACGGCGCCGTACGCCGGGGCAAGAAGGTTCCCTTGAAAGGCACGGTGGACGCTGCGCTGGAGCGCGGCACGAAGGTGGAGAAAGTGGTCGTGCTCGAACGCTCGGGCGACGCCGTTCCCATGAAGGAGGGGCGCGACGTCTCCTGGGACGATTTCGTTGCGGGAAAAGCCTCGCAAGCGGAGACCGAGCGCCTGCCCGCCGACGCCGTCTCGATGATCATGTACACCTCTGGCACGACCGGCAAGCCCAAGGGCACCGTCTACACCCACGCAGGGCTGATGAGCGGCCCGGGGCGCGAACTCAAGTATTGCCTCGACATGCGGGACGGCGACACCGTCTTCTGGGTGACGGACTTCGGCTGGGTCATGGCGCCCTATGAACTCGTGGGCTCTCACTTCAGCGGCCACTCGTGCCTGCTCTATGAGAGCGTGCCGAACCACCCCGCGCCGGACCGCCTGTGGCAGATCATCGCGAGGCACGGGGTCACCCACCTGGGGCTTTCCCCGACGGCGGTGCGGGTCCTGATAAGCGCGGGCGATGAATGGGTGGAAAAACACGACCTCTCTTCCCTGCGCGTGCTGGGCTCGACGGGCGAACCCTGGGACCCGGAATCCTACATGTGGTATTTCGAAAAAGTGGGCGGCGGGCGGTGCCCCATCATGAACATATCGGGCGGCACAGAGATCGGCGCATGTCTCCTGCAACCCCTGCCCGTCATGGACTTAAGCCCCTGCACGCTGGGCGCTCCCGCCATGGGCACGGACGCCGACGTGTTCGGCGAAGACGCAAAACCGATTCGCGGCGAGGTGGGTCACCTGGTGCTCAAACAGCCCATCCCCTCGCTCACCAACGGCTTCTGGAAGGAGCCGGACCGCTACCTGGAGACCTACTTCTCCCGCTGGGAGGGCGTGTGGTACCACGGCGACTGGGCCAAGGTGGACGAGCAGGGGCTCTGGTATCTCTACGGGCGGTCCGACGACACCATCAAGGTTTCGGGCAAGCGCGTGGGGCCGAACGAGATCGAATCGGAACTCATCAAGCACCCCGGCGTCATCGAGGCCGCCGTCGTGGGGACGCCGCACCCGGTGAAGGGAGAGGGTCTGACGTGTTTCGTCGTCATGCACGACACCTATCAGCCGAGCGACGCGCTGCGCGAGGAGTTGAAGGATCAGGCGGTGGAATATCTCGGAAAGAGCCTGCGGCCCGATGAGGTCAGGTTCGTCAAAGCCCTGCCCAAGACGCGCTCCGCCAAAATCGTGCGGGGCGCCATCAAGAAGGTCTACCTGGGTGAACAGGTGGATCACATGGACCTGAACTCGCTCGAAAACCCCGCACACCTGGACGCCATCAAGGAAGCGGTGTAGCCATGCCCGAAGAAATCATCTGGCGGCCGAACGAGGATTTTCTCGAGAACTCGAACGTCGCCCGCTTCATGAAAAAACAGGGTCTGGCGAGTTACGAGGCGTTGATTGATTATTTCAGAAAAGACGTCGGCCGCTTCTGGTCGGCCATCGAGAAGGACATGGGCGTCTCCTGGTACAGGCCGTATGACGAGATAATGGACCCATCGGGCGGCCTGCCCTGGACGAAGTGGTTCGTGGGCGGGGAGCTCAATATCGTCCACAACTGCATCGACAGGCATCTTACAACGCCCAAACGCGACAAGACGGCCCTCATCTGGGAGGGGGACGGCGGCGAGGTGCGCCGGTATACCTACGCCGAGATGAACGCCCACGTCTGCCGGCTGGCGAACGCCATGCGCGGGATGGGGATGCGCCCCGGCGACAGCGCCGGCATTTTCATGCCCATGCTGCCCGAGACGGTGTTCGCCATGTTCGCGTGCCTGAAAGTCGGAGTGGTCGCGATTCCCATCTTCTCGGGCTTCGGCCCCGAGGCGGTCGCCGAGCGACTCGAGCACGCAGAAGCCAGGCTCGTGTTCACGTCGAACGGAGGGATGCGCCGGGGCAAGGAAATCGGTGTGAAGGACCTGATGGACAAGGCCCTGGACCACGGAACCCAGGTCGAAAAGGTGGTGGTCTTTAAGAGAACCGAGACGAACGTCCCCATGCAGGAGGGGCGCGACGTTTACTGGGATGATTTCATCGACGGTCAACCCGAGGATGCCGAAACCGAGCGCCTGCCCGCCGAGGCCCACTCTCTCATCATTTATACTTCGGGCACGACGGGAAAGCCGAAAGGCACGGTGCACACCCACGCGGGGTGCATGCTGAACGTGTCCAAGGAGATCCGCTACTGCATGGACCTGCGCGATGAGGATACCTTGTTCTGGGTGACGGACATCGGCTGGATGATGGGTCCCTGGAAGATGATAGGCGTTCAGTTCGGGGGCGGCACCTATCTGATTTACGAGGGCGCGCCCAACTGGCCCGAACCCGACAGGCTCTGGAAGATGCTGAGCGACCACGGGGTCACCATCTTCGGCGTCTCGCCCACCGCCGTGCGGCTCCTCATCAGCATGGGCGATGAATGGGTGGAAAAACACGACCTCTCGAAGCTGCGCGTGCTGGCCTCGACCGGCGAACCCTGGGACCCCGAATCCTACATGTGGTATTTCGAAAAAGTGGGCGGCGGGCGGTGCCCCGTCATGAACATATCGGGCGGCACCGAGCTTTGCGGCTGCATACTCCAGCCCTACCCCATCGTCCCGCTCACGCCGTGCTCGCTCGGCGGCCCGGCCCTGGGTTCTGACGCCGACGTGTTCAACGAGGAGGGCGAACCCGTGCGCGGTGAAATCGGCCACCTCGTGCTCAAACAGCCCGTCCCTTCGATGACCAAGGGTTTCCTGAAAGACGATGCGCGCTTCCTCGAGACGTATTTCTCGCGCTGGCCGGACGTCTGGTACCACGGCGACTGGGCGCGCCTGGATGCGGACGGGCAGTGGTATCTCTTCGGGCGGTCGGACGACACCATCAACATCGCGGGCAAGCGCGTGGGACCCGCCGAGGTGGAGTCCGCCCTCATCCGGCATCCCGCCGTGGTGGAGGCCGCCGTCATCGGCGCGCCGCACCCCATCAAGGGCGAGGGGCTATGCTGTTTCGTGGTGCTGGCCGCGAATCAAGAGCCTGCCGACGCGCTGCGCGAGGAACTGAAAGAAGAGACCGTCAAATATCTGGGAAAGAGTCTCAGGCCCGATGAGGTGAAGTTCGTCGAGGCGCTGCCCAAGACGCGCTCGGCCAAAATCGTTCGCGCCGCCATCAAGAAGGTCTATATGGGCGAGGACCCCGCGAGCATCGACACCTCATCCATCGAGGTCCCGGAGTTTTTACGCGCCATCAAAGAGGCGCGATGAGGTGTCGCTCCTGAACTGCCCCGAATGCGGGGGGCTCCTGAGCACAGAAGCCGAATCGTGTCCCCACTGCGGCTATCCGCTCAGAAAGGGCGGCATCGCGGGCGTCTTCAAAGCCATCGCCCAGATCCCGTGTTTCGTCGCCGGGTTGATCCTCATCTTCATCTTCCTGTTCTTCGGCCTGATTCTCCTGGACGTCTACTACTTCCACGGACTGCTCTTCAAGTTGTTCGGGGTCGAGACCCACGTCACCACTTTCTAGGCGCAGGCGTACGGGATTGTTGGAAAAACCCGCAGAAGGAGCGCACTAGATTTCACTCCCCCCTGAGGGGGAGTGAAATGCAAAGGCGTTCGCGCTACCCAAATTCACTTGCCGGGACTTTTTCAACAACCACTCGCACCTGCTCCGGCCATTCTCCGTCAGTTCATGATCATGCGCGGGAGCCAGAGCACGAGTTCGGGAAAGATGATCGTCAGGGCGACGACGATGAGCGACAGCAGAATATAGGGAATCGCCAGGACGGCCAGCCGCTCGAATGGCAGTTCCGTGACCGGGATGAGCGCGTAGAGCACCATGCCAACGGGCGGCGTGAGCAGGCCGATCGTGAGGGCGACTGTCATCACCACCCCGAAATGGATGGGATCGATGCCGAATTTCTCCGCCGTGGGCAGCAGTATCGGCGTCAGGATCAGGATGGCGGGGGTCTCCGCCATGAAGCAGCCGACGATCATCCACAGTATTGTGAACAGGAGGAGCAGGAACGTCGGGTCGGTGGTGATCTGCGTGATCAGCGCGGCCAGGGCGTCTGGCACCTGCCCGCGGATCATCACCACGCCGAACGCCGAGGTGAAGGCGATGACCAGCATGATGACGGCCGTGTCGATCATCGTCCCCTTGATCTCGCGCATCAGGTGACGCCAGCCGTATTCCCGGTAGAAGAGAAGCCCCAGCACCATCGCGTAGAACGCCGCGACGGCGGCCGCCTCAGTCGGGGTGAAGATGCCCCCGTAAATGCCGCCGATGATGATGACGGGCGTCATGAGCGGCAAAAAGGCGTTCCGGAACGAGACGAGAAGCTCGCGGATTCCCGCCATGGAGCCTGACGGGTAATTACCCCGGCGGGCGCGGTAGCTCACGTAGATGATGAAGCAGATCGCCATCAGCGTGCCGGGGATGACGCCGCCCAGGAACAACGAGCCGATGGATTCTTCCGCGATGACCCCGTAGGCCACGAGCGGGATGCTCGGGGGGATGATGGGGCCGATCAATGAGGATGCCGCCGTAATGCCTGCACTGAAATCCCTGTCGTAGCCCTCCTGCAGCATGGCGCGCATCTCAACCGTGCCGAGTCCCACGGCGTCGGCCGTCGCCGCGCCCGACATGCCCGCGAAGATCATGCTCGCAAGGACGTTCGCGTGACCCAGCCCCCCCTTCAGGGGACGCGACACCACGCTCACGAAGCCGAAGAGCCGCTCCGTGATGCCGCCCACGTTCATGAGCCTGCCGGTCAGGAGGAAGAACGGGATGGCCAGCAGGAGGAAGTTGTTGATCTTGGCGAACGCGAGCCGCGCGATCATCGACGAAGTGCGCGGGTCCAGGAAATCTCCGAAGAAATAGCCCGCCCCCACCATGGACACCGTGCCCGCGCCGAACCCCACCGGGAAGCCCAGCATGATCAGGATGACGAGTGCGAATGCCAGAAAGGCGTAGGCGGCCATCGTTATATGGTTTCCTTCGTGTCGTCAGACCCCGAGAACAAGGCCCGTAAACTCTCTGCGAACCAATAGAGAACGTAAACTATGGTCAGCGCGACCGCGATGCACTCGATGAGGTAGAGATACCCGGTGCGCAGCCAGGAGATGGCGATCATGTAGGATTCCCAGGTGACGGAAACCATCGCCCAGGCGCCGCGCAGTAGAAAAATCAGGAAAACGAGGATGACGGCATGGAACAGCATTCCGACGAGCGCGCGGAGGCGGGGCGGGAGGCGGTTCAAGAGAAAATCGACGACGATGTGGCGTTTTTCCGCGACGCCGATGGCTATCCCCAGGAACACGCTCGTGATGAAGAGGATTCTCGCCAGCTCTTCGGTCCAGTCGACGGATATGGCGAGCTTGCGGAAGAGAATCTGCGCCCACGTCGAGAGGAGCATGCCGCAAAACCCGACGAGGGCGACGCCCGTGACGAGTCGAGTCACGTTTCGCAAAATTGCCCTGGGCGAGCGTGAATTCACGAACCCGGAACCCTCCGCATGGATAGACTCAGGAGAAAACCTCAAGACCCCCCCGGCGCCCCGCGAACCAGCTCACGAAGCGCCGGAGAGTTACTGGAGAATTGTCGTTACATCGCCTGTTTGGCGATATCATCGAGCAGTCCGGGACGGCATTTTTCCTTTGCGAACTTTTGAACAATCGGCTCGGCGATTTTCTTGAAGGCCGCGACGTTCGGCTTGACGACCTTCATCCCCTTGGCTTTGAGCTTGGCCTCGACGGCGGCGAACGACTTCCAGACGGCGTCGGTCATCCAGTCGATGGCCTTCTTCGCCTCCTCGTCGAAGATTTTCTTGTGCCCGGCGCTCAGGGATTTATAGAACCCGTTGTTGGCCGAGACGACAAAATAGCTCCAGACGTGGCCCGTGAGGTTCAGGTAATTCTGCACCTCAAAGAAGTTCGACCCGTAGATGGTGCCGAGCGGGTTTTCCTGCGCCTCGACCGTCCCGGTCTGTAGCGCGCCGTAGAGTTCCTTGAACGACATCGGCACGGGGTTCGCCCCGAACTCCTTGAAGACGCGCTGGCGCAGCTTGTTCGTGATGCGCACCTTGATGCCCTTCATGTCCGAGGGGTTCTTGACGGGCACTTTCGAGGTGAGGTTCCGCGCGCCGCGGTGCCCCACGCCGACGATACGGATGTTGTGCTTCTTCTCGAGGACGGAGCTCACCTCTTTTCCGAGCGGCCCGTTCCACACCTTGAGTCCGTGATTGCCGTCCTTGTAGACGAACTCCGCTTCCATGCACTGGTATTCCTTCACGAGGTGGTGCACCACGACAGGCCCCGCCACGTGCAGCTGAATCTCGTTCGTCCCCAACTGCTGGAGCAGTTGCTTGTCGCCGCCCAGGGCGCCGCCGGCGATGATCTGCATGTCGAGTTCGCCCTTCGAGCGCGTCCGCATGGCGTCGGCCCAGCGCTGCATGGCCTGGACGCTGAATTCCTTGGTGCTGTTCGTCGTGCCCAGCGTGAATTTCACCTTTGCGGCATCGGCGGCGGGCGAAATGAGCGCCACACAAACCAACAACGCAACGATTGCAAAACCGGTTCTCAACGATTTCATCCGAAATTCCCCCCTAGAGTTGTCTTTCCAGAAACCCGGCCTTACACCCGAAGATCCCCGAAACGATCAAAGGCGCTCGGCGCTGAGAAAATAATCGTTGCCTTTATGGACAAGAAATGGACAAGAAATGGACAAGAAATGGACAAGAAATGGACAAGAAATGGACAAGAAATGGACAAGAAAACTATCATAAGAATCCTCCCAAAGTCAAGAGCAAGGCGGGCTATTCGCGCCCTCGTTCAC